>Ga0209727_1000023_pt1 | contig 214553 bp, 370 predicted proteins | sample RifGroC1_FD_183995 | JGI IMG/M metagenome (GOLD analysis project Ga0209727, IMG submission 183995) | Groundwater microbial communities from Rifle, Colorado, USA - Groundwater C1 (SPAdes) (version 2) | ecosystem: Environmental > Aquatic > Deep subsurface > Groundwater | place: Rifle, Colorado... | reverse complement strand
TGTGGAGTTTGAACGTCACCTTATTACTGATGTATCTCAGGTCGCGTTCCTGAAAGAGCGCATCGAAAGTCTAACTGAAGATGAAAACCACGACCCTATCGATCCTTCACATCCGAAGGAAGGTGTATGTGTTCGCATTGAAGGTCTGGATGGGAAGGTGAAGATCAAGAAAAACAAGGGGTTCCTCTTTAAGTGCCTAGAGGGGCTTGTAAAAGATATGGGGTTTGTAGATGCTGAAGAGGCAGAGGGCGAGTACACCGAAGAATTTGAAGCAGCTTAAGGAGGCTCAAATGAATAATGAGAAAAAGCTAAAAACCTATTTGTCTCTTAAATCCGATCTTGAATCTGCCATTTGGGATTATGCTAAAGAATATTTTGAAGTGAAAGAAGAATATTCGTTTCAGTTTTTTAGTGAAATTACTCATATAGGAGTATCGGAAATATGTTTTGAAGGTGATGAATATTGGCGTTATGGTGGTCATGAACGACATCATGGTTCTATGCCCACCGAGTTCATATATTCCGATGAATGCCGTTCCAAAATTACTTCTGAGATTTTAGAAGAAAAGCGCAAAGCTTTGGAAGATGGATTGGAAAGGGAGCGCAAGAAGATAGAAGAAGCACAGGCAAATGAGTTAAGAATTTTTGAAGAATTGAAGGCTAAATTCGAAAAATAATTAAATTGTAAATTATCTTGACAATTTCCCCAAACCCTGATATATTCTATCTACGGTTTGGGGAATTTTTTATTTAAAGGAGGATAGTTATGATTTCATTAGAACTTCAACACGAAGATTTAAAGAAACGGTATAAAGAGTTGAAGAATGCACACAAGAAACTCCAAGCCGAAATTATCCAACTCCTAGAATCATTTGACGGACATCGCGCTATGGATTTGTGGGATGAAAGTTTTCCCCACTCAAAAGGATGGGAAGAAAAACGTTATTCATTTCTGGAAGGAATGAGGGGTTCTGAAATCCACAAAGGTAAAGATAGACAGAGAAGGATTTCAAATAAACGGAAAGGAGTTAAGATATGAATTATATCAAAGAAATTACAGGACTCTATTCGACTCCCATCGTTCCTAAAATTACACAGGCTCAGAGAAAGAAAGTTGGTGCTGGTTTCTACCTTCTTTCCAAAGTATATCATCCTCACATTCCCATTGCCGATATTGAGGCAATCGTCAATGAAATTGGCTACCATTTGATTCAGGAAGATGGCACACCGTGGGAGGGGGTTTTCTGTGGCGTGGAAGGTTCCTGTTATCTTCAAATCGCCAACGAAGAAGGAAACGTTCCCAAGGTTTTGGTTTCCCTTTATTGGTACAAACAATCTACTGGTCGTTATGAAATTAATGTTTATTTAACTTAAAAGGAGAACAATAATGTCTTCAGCCATAATTTATATTTTGATCATCACCGGCACATCATCGGGAAATTTTTATCCAGTAACCACACAGGAGTTCTTTGATATAGACCGTTGTAAAAGCGCGGCACACATATTGATGAATCACTCAAGACAGATCAAAGCATTCTGTGTGCAGAAATGATAAATTACGAAGACGCAATGACTCCATTTCAGAAAATGAAACGTCTGATCGATACTTCTTCGATAGAAGATAAGAAGATTGTGGAGCGTTATTTATCTTTGGCAAATAGAGAAATACATACCTATTCAGATATAAAGAACCCCTGTAATATGTTTGGTATCGTGGGTGCTTCGATGGGTCTTAAATGTAGATTTGAATCTAAATTTGGCGATTTTATTTGGCGCGAAAACGGAATTAAACTTTAATTGGAGGAAATAAATGCATTTTAATCCTTGGGTTCTTCTGCTGTTGCTCATTCCTATCGTCTGGTATTCCGTCTCTCATTTGTGGTTTAAACAAGAAATTGATTATAGAATTGCCGGTGTTATAGCAGTCATTACCATCATCATTGGTTGTAGTTTGCAGTATTGGGCATTTCGTTCTCAGACATCGGATTTTGAGATTTGGAATAGTAGAATCGTCAAAAAATATAAAAAGTCCGTACCATGTGAACATTCTTATACTTGCAACTGTAGAACTGTAACATCTGGTTCCGGTAAGGATCAAACCACAACTACAGTCTGTGATACTTGTTATGAACACTCCGAAGATTTTATTTGGGTATTGGAAGATTCGATTGATAATGCCATCACCATTGATCGTGTGGATAGGCAGGGGATTGTTGAACCTCCCCGATGGACTAAGGCCAAAATAGATGATCCAATGGCGACACAACATGTTTATACCAATTACATCAAGGCGGTTCCTGAATCACTGTTCAATGTTTCTAAGGGTGATTATGAAAAGTTTATGAGCAGTATTCCTGATTATCCCGGCAACATTTACGATTATCATTATATTGTTAGGGTGATATCTAACGGAGTTCCTTTAACGGACATTAACAAATGGAATCTGGATCTGTCCAATGCTCTTAGGTTGTTGGGTACACAAAGGGAAGCGAATATTATTCTTCTCTTTACTAAAAATACCGATAAAGAATATGCGTATGCAGCAAGAAAGAAATGGAATGGTGCCAAGAAAAATGATATAGTGGTTGTTGTTGGTACGCCGAATTATCCTGAAATTTCTTGGGTAAAGGTATTCGCTCTTTGCAATAACAATCTATTTCAAGTCCAGCTAGAACAAGAACTGATGGACATGAAAACGATTACCACCAGCGATAAATTTATAGAACTGGTTAGTTCGAATGTGATGCAAAATTTTAAACGCAAGTCGATGAAAGATTTTGAATACCTCAAGGCTCAGATCAATATGCCAATCTGGGTGATAGTATTTGCTTCGATCATAAGTTTGTTGATGTGTGTTGGTAGTACGGCAATTATCAATGATTGGGATTTTCTAAAGCGGCGTGTTAGGTACAATAAATTCAATTCTAAAAGGAGATGGTAAATGAAAAGATGGCAAGTAATTGTATCGGTGATTATGGCAAGTCTGGTAGTGGTTGCGGGTTTTGGTGGATGTACTGTAGTTTCATATAAACAGTACGCAGTAAAAACTGAGAATGCACTTCAGGCTCAGTACAAACAGAACCAGAACAACTATAGCAACTTCACCAATAGCATTGTCGAAATGCTTCAGGTGGCAGATATCCAGAAAGATTCTGTCAAAGAAGTTGTTGGGGCAACGATGCAGGGCAGGTATGGTAAGAATGGATCACAGGCAATGTTCCAGTGGCTTAAAGAAAACAACGTGGCATATGATCAGACTGCATTCACCAAAGTGGTAAACAGGGTTGAGGCAGGACGTAAAGATTTCGAACAGAACCAGAAAGTTCTTCTCGATATGACTGCGGGTTACAAGACCAACACCGACCCCGATAATTTTCCTAAAGGTTGGGTTCTTAGTTCGCTTGGGTTCCCTAGATTCAATCTCGACACTCTGAAAATGGTAATGTCTAGCAAGACGCAAGAAACGTTCACGACTGGTGTCGATGATGCTATGGAACTGAAACCGAAGCGTTAATTGCCCGAAACGTGGAACTGAAATCTTAGAAGGGTTTCGGTTCCACGTTTTTGAAGGAGAGAAGATGAAAGAATTCACACCCAATTCAGTCTTACAATTGATTGCAATCAAAACCAAGACCTGTGTATATATTTCCGCTGACCTTAGCAATAAATCTTGGGTCAATTACCCAAACATTTCTGATCTTTTGTTTGATGGAAAACAACCATTATCCACCTTTAAATCTCAGTGGTTTGAAATTGCAAAGCTTCCAACTAAGATTGAGAAAGTAATTCCTCCTCAGATGATTAATAGAAGATGGGTATTGAATCAAGAAATTACACCAACCAATGTATTGCCTGCAATAATTGAATATAAAAAGTATGGTGAGGATGAATATACTACATTCTTCTTTCCACCCAATATAAGTCCGTTTCAATCCCTCTATGAATGTCAGTATGACACAACCGAAGAGACGTTAGAAGATGTTCCATTTGAACTTAACATCATTGAAGAACTGGATCAGTTCAAGATTGTAGATCAGAAATTTGAACTGCAATATAATCTGTTGGATCAACTCAACACTCATCCGGTTCTTCTGACAACCAAACCCTGTAAGCTTTCTTCGGCGGAAAGTTTTAAGATCATTCGTCAATATCTTCAGGAGAATATTGATAGAAAGGTCGCAAGGCTTTCCAGTGATTATGAGTTTTGTTTAGTTGTTCAGAAGATGATTCCATTGGCAGTTCCAGAAGTATATGAAGTGGATGTTAATTTGGATTTCTTCAGCAAGCGCCCCAAGAAACCTAAATTCGAAGTGCGGTATCGTCACAACAGGGATGTTCAAGTTTTTGAAACTGCACCCGATAGAGGGGGCAGGGAAGGAGTTTACAAAGGATATACTAGAACCAAGGAATTTGAAGGTAAGAATTATGAAGATCTTCGAAATAATATTAAGGTTTATCTGGAAGAATTAATTGACATGATCAATAAAGAACTGGTAGAATGTGAATGTTGTGGTGGCCGTGGAGTTATCGAAAAATTAAATTAAGGAGAAATGAAATGGATTTTCGTGAAAAGAGGGAGTGGATTGAAGTTGGTAAAATGGTAAACAACTTTATGGAAGTTGGACTAAACTTAACCATCGAAGTGGGTGACACTTACGGTGTCATCAAAAAGTATTATTTCAAAGACTGTCTGAAGATCGAAGAGAGCGTGGAAATCCCATGCGAAGTTCCATACAAACTGATGGATGCCCTTTATGAAAAAGCAGATGAAATGAACATTACAATCGATGAAGTTCTAATGGAGATCCTGGAAAAATATTTCGAACCCAAAACTATCTGCGATGAAGAACCTGTTAAATTTTTATGTGAAAAAGGGTACAGGTTTCTTTCTATCGGTGAAATGTTGAAAGAGGGAGATGAATATTTTAGTATTCGTGATGAATGGGTAACGTTAGATGAATGTTATTGGGATATAACTTATCCAGAATATTGGTCTTGTCAAATTCGTAGAAAAATTGAAACACCAGTTTACCGTCTTCTCAACGATGGTGAAGTATGTGTTGAGGGTGATGAAATCTATGATGTTTCAAAATACGAATGGAGAGTTCTAGAACATAGTGCTGGTAGTGTATTCGATGAATTTATGGTTCATCTGGTACGCAGGAAAATGTAAGAGATTGTAAACCCCATGTGCCAGAACATTGAATGTTCTGGCACAACCTTATTTAAAGGAGGTAACTTTTGAACAACATAACCACCATAGATAATTTTGAACTTTACACACAAGAAATTAGAAAGTTCCCTCTTCTGACACATGAAGAGGAAAAACGACTTGCGATAGATTTATATGAAAATAACAACCTAGAAGCCGCAAGGATACTCATAGAATCCAATTTGAGGTTCGTCCTTAAGGTTGCCCTTGAGTATAAAGAATATGGCCTTAATATACTCGATTTAATCCAAGAGGGCAATATTGGTTTGATGAAAGCTGTCAGGAAATTCAATCCACATAAAGGTGTTCGTCTCATTTCATATGCGGTATTTTGGATCAGAGCGCACATCCAAGATTATATAATGCATTCATGGAGTCTGGTTAAGATTGGAACGACCCAACTTCAGAAGAAATTGTTCTTCAATACTGATTCACATACTGATGTCGCAGAAGATAAGGTTCAGGAAATGGCCGAAAGACTGAAGGGTGAACATTCATTAGAGGATATTATAGATGGTGATGGGGATTCGTTTAAAGATATCATTCCCGATGAACGCGACAACCAAGAAGATATGTTGATTGCTTATCAGGAAGAAAATAATTTAAAAGAAAAAATTAATAAAGCATTGTCGATTTTAAATGACAGAGAACAGTATATCGTTTATAATCGAATTATTGCTGAGAATAAAATGACCATGCGAGAACTGGCAGATCATTTCAATATTTCTCAACAAAGGGTGATGGAAATAGAGCGGAACATCCTGAAGAAACTTAGGAAGGAATTGGAATGACATTTATTGATCGATTGATAAAAATGGACGAAGAACTTCTTGAGAGACATGGATGGACGATGTGTACCATCCATCCTTTAGAAATTTCTCATGATGATGGTTCCTTTGCTAGAGGTCTTCCGGCACAATTGCTACTGGAACATCTGAGAGAAGAGGAAGATTAATGGATTATAATGAATTGAAATTTCCCACCCGTCAGGATATGAGGAATGAAATAGCTCGACTTCAAAAAGAAGTACAGTGGTATGAACGGTTACTAGAAGATGGCGCAAAAGGATACCGCTCGGTACATTCCGAAAAGGATTGGATTGTCACAAAACGTTCTTATGTTGAACAACTAGAGATAGATCTTAAGGACGAATAATGAATTTTTCAGCCAATCTATATTTTCGTTTTAAGTAAAATGAAGCATCATTATATAGGTAGGTTAAAAATTGAACTTTATCACCCAAAATATGTAAGTTAGATCGTTTTTCTGAATTATATTCAGATCTGGCAATTGTGTGTGGGAAATCAATTCTATCAGTAATGAACGACCAATCTTGGTCATAATTTGATGTAATCTTAATTTCTATCGAATTTGTTTTATTTTTTCTAACATGAAAACATCCATCTCCATCTATAAGTCCACGAAGGAAATGATTGAATAGATGATTTGGAACTGATAATGAATTTTTTCTGAAATTGAGGCCAATGAAATTCATATAAACTTCCTTAGAGTTTAAATGCCACTGTGATCTGTTGTAACGTTTATTAGACCGTTTATCAAGAAAGGTGATGTCTTTATACGATCCACCAAAATGAGCTACGATGAAATCTAAAATTTCTTTGTCTTTTGGGTGTATACCTAACATTAAACTTTTAATATTTACACCCTTTTTACGTGTGGCATCTCTCATACACCCATCTGCCCACAGAAACCCAAAAATATATGCTTTCTCTTGGGTATCTATAGATTCAAAATAATCTACAATGGGATGTTTTCGTGGAGAAAAATTTTGTTTTTTATTTCGTTCGATAAGAGTGCATGTCTGACAAGTAGATTTATACATATAAACTTTTTCAGTTTTTGTGTTAAATTTAAAATTTCGTTCTTTGCCACAGGTTTCACAAGGATATGGTTTCAAAATTATCATTTTTAATCTCCTTTATATTTATTTATGTTTAGGAGATTTGTTTGTATAAATAAATATAAAGGAGAAGGAATGGGCGACATTTTATTTTTAACAGACGAACATATGGGTTGTAATAATGGTAATAAATTGGTGTTTGAAACACAAATGGAGTTCTACGAAAAACAACTCTTTCCATTTATTTTAAAAAACAACATCAAATATGTAATATCTTTAGGAGATATTACAGACAAACGCGATCACATCGATCTTTATATTCTTCAAGAACTAAAACAGAGAATGTTTGGTTGGTTTGAACAGAATCAAGTTAATATTAAATATCTGTTGGGCAATCACTCCTGTTACCACAAGAATACTACTAGCCATAACTTCTTTGTGGAAAATTTTAATGAGTATAAATATTGTACTTATATCGACACACCAACCATTTTTGAGATTGGTAAGTATACATTCTATGCAATTCCTTGGGTCACAGGAAATTTGTCTGATGTTGACTTAAAACCGGCAGATATTTGTCTTACACATTCTGATATGAAGGGGATGAGATTCACTAAAGGGATCGATTGTAAGGACGGGTTTGAAATAAATTCGTTTGCACAGTACCACTACGTTTTGAATGGTCATATGCATATCCAAAGCCAATACAAAAATGTAATTAATATCGGTAATCCCTATCAAAAGGACTTCGGAGATTTTCTAGAACCCAAGGGTTTTTTTACGCTCGGTGAGAACTTTGATTTAGAATTTCAACCAAATACAATTAGTCCCAAATTTTTGAAAATATTCTACAGCGAAAAAGACGGTTTATCAGTTCTGGGGGAATAAATGTTTGATGATCTTAGAGGTATCTTATATTCGAAATGGTATGCCCACGAAAGTAATAAAACTATGATATGTGGTAATTGGAGTGAAGATAACTCTGATTATACATTGATTGTACCTTATCAGCTTAGAGATTCAATTATCAAAATGCAGAATTGGCTTTGTGATAAGATGGATATGTGGGATGCTGCTAAAAATGAAATGCAGACAATAGAGAGGTTCTTTAATAAATGAGAAAAATTACAGAGAAGGAAGCTCTTGAATTAGTAAAAAATAACTACATAAAAATAATTATCAAGGATTGCAAATCACAGAAAAAATTTGACAAGTTCCTTGAATCAATGCTATCTTCATCTAAGAACAATTATAAGGTCGAGGTCATTGAGGCATGTGAAATCCTTGAATCTGTTGACCTGAATAAGATGGAAGAGAGTGTAAATCAAGAAAGTTCTCCCATCGAAGTGGTTGCGGCTTACACCAACGAACTGGATATGGGAACCGATATCGATCCTGATAAACTGAAAGAGTGTTTTGACATTCTATATAAGGAAGCTTTGCTTCTGGAAAAGGAAGGAGTTTAAATGAATCAGTGTAATGAACCCATCTGTTTAAGTTTGGCTAATCGAATTACTAGATTAAGACTTCAAGAAAAAGAACTGAACGATTTACTTAGAAGATATGAAACTCTTTGGGTTATTTGTCAAGCTTATATCAAAGACCACCACATTTCTTGCTCCGAATCTATTTGGCAGGTAGATGAAATTCTTTTAAATACTCCCGATTTCTTAGAACAGATTTGTGAAATTGTGGGTTATCATGAGTGTGATAATGAGGATGAATTATGAATGAAGATGTCGAATATCAATTAAAAGCGTTTGAGGATATGTTGTTCAGGTATTTTGGTATCTCTGACAAAGAGAAAGCCATAAGTGCTTATGTGTTCTTTGTGACAGCGACAAGTGGATTTGAAGAACCAAATGAAGAAGATATAGCATGGGCCAGAAAAGAATTGGGAATCGATTAGAAAATAATAATTGATCAATTAATAGACTGAAAGGATAAATCGTGGTAGATTGATTTATCCTTTTATTTTTGTACATGGAGAATGTTGATGATTGAAGCTGAAAAGATCAGGATCAGGAACTTCCAAAGTTATGGCAACAACTGGACCGAGTTTAACTTTAAACAGGGTGTGAACAAACTATCTGGTGAAACGGGTGAGGGCAAAAGTTCTATCACTGAAGCGGTTTATTTTGCGTGTTTTGGTAAACCATACCGCAAATTCAATTTACCAGATCTTATAAATTCCATCAACAAAAAAGAAACAGAGGTCCATTATTTTTTCAACATCAATTCTGTTCCTTATAGGATTGAACGTGGTCTTAAGCCGAACTATCTTCGTATGTATAAAAATGATGTGATAGTTCCGGTCCCATCATCTTCACGATCTTATCAAGAAATTATTGAACAGGATCATCTCAAAACAACTCCCAACATTTTTGAGCAGGTTAGTTACAAATCTCTGACAAAGAATTCATCTTTCTTGACACTTACCAAAGACAAGAAGCGTGAAGTTGTTGAGCCGATGTTGAACATTCAACTGTATACCTCAATGAACAAGCTTGCCAAACTCAAAGTTGATGCTCTCGACAAAGAGATTGCTTCCTTGAATAAAGATATGAACTATACCGATGTTCTTATCACTCAGGAGAAGGATCACCTTCTAAGACTGAAACAGCTTAAGGATGAAAGAACGGCAATAACATCGGCAAAAATAGATGAAATCAATTCCCAAATAGTTGAATTGCAAGAAGGAATTGACAAAAAAACATTGGCTGTTGAGAAGATTCAAAAGTATAAAACCAAGAAAACAGAATTATCCAACGAAGTACAGACTTTAAAGAATCAATATCGTGAGATAGAACAGAAATTAAAGAACATCGATGTCACACTTGCTGCACAAGAAACAGAAAGAGCAAATCAGGGAAAGAAGATTCAGTTCCTTCAGAAGACGTGTGGGACTTGTTCTAAGATAAAAGCGTTTGAAGAAGAGATGAACAGACCGGCTGATAACACTATCATTCTCAAAGAACAAACCATCCTCAAAGAACAACTGGCCCAAAAAGAAACTGAGATAAGATCCTTCCAACCCAAGATTGATAAGTGTCAAGAGTATATCAATATGGAGCGAGGGTTTCAGGAAGCCATAACAAGTGGCACAAGACAGATTGCAAATCTCAAGAAACAAATTCAAGTTGAGAAAGATCAAGAGATTAAGATTGATGATTCAAAGCTGAAAGGTTATATCGAACAAAAGAAACAGCTTGAGAAAGATTATAACGATAAGGCATATGATAAAAAACATTATGCCTATGGTAGAACACTTCTGACAGACGATAAGATCAAAGCGTTTGTGGTTAAGAAATATCTTCCTAGTATCAATAAGTTCCTGAGTCTTTACCTTCAGAAATTTGGAGCAGATGTTCTGTTCCGGTTTGATGAAGAATGGAATGAGGAATTCTTAACCAGACACAAAGAGAATTTCAAATATGAAAGTCTTTCGGAAGGTCAGAAAAGAATTTCCGATTTGGCAATCATCTTTGCGTTCATCTCTTTCTGCAATTTAAAATACAGTCAGAGTGCTTCCAACTTGTTGATTCTGGATGAAGTGGGAACAGGTCTGGACAAGAATCTGCAAAATACTTTCTACGAAATTCTAAAAGAATTTACAGCCGAGAATAAAAAATGTACTATGATCATGAGTCATAACGATGTTCCGGTGAAGTATATCGATAACCATTACTCTGTAAAAAGAGTGGGTGGGTTCAGCACTATTGAGGAGATATAGATGTTTGAAACCTTTCAGTTATTTCCAACGTTCATATATAATGAGGAACATAAACAATATACTGATCCAAATGGAAATATATATCCAGAAGACATATTAAATAAAGCGGTAGATCAATATATGGTGAACTGCATTCCTAATAATAGAAGTTTAGGAACTGCATACAATACACCAGAGGAAATAAAATTCGATCTTCATCTGATAAATGTTTCCCATGTGTTAATCAACATCCATAAAGACAAAGAAAAATATTTTGGTAAGTTTCAAATTTTACCAACACCAAAAGGTAAATTGTTAGCTTCATTGATTGAACATAAACTGGTACGAAGTTCTGTTGTGGCAATGTCTAGTTTAAGTGGTTCGATGGTCACTAATAATTATGCCATCCGAAGGTTTGATTTTATGATTAAGGAGAACAACTAAATTGAAAACTGTTTATTGTATTATGGGTGTATTGGGTGATTATGAAGATAGATATGAGTATGTTACCAAAGCTTTCTTCAATGAAGAACGCGCCAACGAATGTTTAACACAATGTCAGGAAGAATCCAAAAGATTTGGGGATTTTATTATTGATGAATTTAGAGATAAAAGCATCAACAGGTATGTGGGGCTAGATAATAATAGTAGTGATGAAGATTACGAACGTGTGGATATGGAGTGTAACAAACTATATGAAGAAAAACTAGCAGAGATTGTTACCATCGATGGTACTGGCTTTAGCAATGAATACGAACGACCATTTTACTTTTTATCGACAATAGACGTGGAGGAAGATTAAATGAAAATGTTTACATCACGGAAAATAGAAGAGTGGATTAACGATCTGGACGAGGATCAACTGAGACACATTTCAATTAGTATGCTCAGAGAATTGATCGAAGTCGAATCCATCCATTTTCCCGATGATTACGAGGTTCCGTATTGGGATGAAAGTGGTGATGATTTGATTTAACGAAAATAAAAAAAAATGATTTGCAAAACTCATGATTATGTGGTATAAGTAATCATGAGTTTTTATTTTGAAGTGAGGAGAAGATATGAACATAGCAGAAAAAATGGAACTGGCTGTAAAATATAACAAGGCGTATCGGAACGGCGACGAACTGGTTTCGGATGCGGCCTATGACCTTCTTCTGGAAGAGATTCAGAAAGAACTTAAGTGGGACGAGTTTATTGAGTTTAAGGAATCTCTAACTGAAACATCAGGAGATGTAAAATTTGATTATGTTATCGGTTCATTAGAAAAACTCAAATCAGACGAACCTGATAAATTTTGGAAATGGATCAAAAAGAATAACATTAAAAACCTTTTTGCTTCTCTGAAAATTGATGGGTGTAGTTGGTATGCGGAATACCGTAACGGCAATCTTAAGAAAGTTACGAGTCGTGGTGATGGGGAGTCTGGTGTCGATTGGACGGACAAAGCAATGAAAATCCCTTCCATTCCAAAAACCATTTCATATCTTGAGCCTACTGATGTCCGTGGTGAATTCACCCTTACTGATAACAGTCACGAACACCTTTCTTTCAAGAATCGCCGCAACGGAACCGTTGGCCTTATGAATAGGGATGTGGTTTCCGAAAATATTCATATGGTCGAGGCATTTGCTTATCAAGTTCTGTCAGATAATCTGAATGTGGTTGAACAGTTCAATTTCCTCAAGGTACAGGGATTTCAAACTCCTGAACATTGTATATTTAGTGTTGGAGAAAGCCTCATTGATCGCATGGAGGCATATTATCTTAATTCAAAGGACGAAGCACAATACGACATTGATGGTTTGGTTATAAGTGATTCCGAGTGGAAGAATGAAAATGATAAATTCCTTCCTGAAAGGAAAAGTGCTTTCAAGGTTAATTCGGATTTCACAGAAACTACCATCTTGGGTTATGAATGGAACTTGAGCAAAGAGAGGAAACTGAAACCGGTCGCTCTTGTGAATCCTGTGGATATCGATGGCAGCACGATTTCACGTTGCACTGGTAACAATGCGCAGTGGATTTTAGATAGAGGTCTTGGGATCGGGGCTAGGGTTGGAATTATCAAAAGTGGATGTGTGATCCCCAAAATTATCGAAATCATCGAAACCTCTGCCGTCGCCTTACCTAACAAGTGTCCTGAATGTGGTGAGGTTCTTGGGTGGGACGGTGTTGATCTTCAATGCCCCAACCTTGAGTGTGGTGAGGTCAAACGTGTGGAATCGTTCATTAAGTCGATTGGGATTGAAAACGTGTCTGAATCGTCCCTCTTGAATTGGAATGTCACGTCATTTGACGCTTTACTTTCGTGGTGTCCTGATGTATCTTACAAATCTCAAAACGACTTCCATGTGGCTTTACAGGAAAAAGTCTATGAGACAACTGCTGAAAACATCATGAGACATCTGCCATACAACGGTTTGGGAACCACACTTTTCGATAGTCTACTGAACCATGTAGGTAGTCTTGAGAGTATGAAAATTACATTTGAAAATCCCAATACTACTTCCCTTCCGTCTGGGATTGGTGTGCGTACATTGGAGAAAGCTAAACTTTCTTTTGATGTCAATTGGGGCATAAAGGAAAGGATCATCAATAGTGTCCGTTACAAGAAACCGGAACCCAAAGAAGAAGTTGTTATTGTAGATGGTATCTTGTCCGGTAAGAAAGTTCTCTTCACTGGTAGCTTCTCCCAGAAGAAAGCAAAGCTGGAAGCTAGGTGTGTGGAATTGGGAGCTACCATTGTGGACTCTGTGAATAAGAATTTGGACATTCTTTTCTGTGCGGAAGATTCGTGGGACAAGAGTAATAAATATACTAAAGCACAGAAACTTGGTGTGGAAATTAAAACAGAGGAGCAGATGTGGAACCTGATAAAGTAGAGATAGAATGGTTCAGTATCAAAGATTGTCTTCCGTTGGAAGAGTATACTAATCAAGGACAATTTAATATCATTATAGATGTGTTGGTACACTTTTCCGACTATACCGAACCAAATGAAATTTCCAATGTGGGGTTTGCGGAATATTGTTCTAATGGTGAATGGCGTTATATTGGCGGAACACCCCACACATATTGGGCAGATAAAATAACACATTGGGCTTTCTTTCCGTTGGCACCGAGGGAGTTTAGAGACAAATGAATTATTTCAAAGAACAGCTTGAGCAGTTCATTCCGATCATAGACCTTTCTAAATTCAAGGGTAAGTCTATCTATGGAGAATATCGGGTGGGTGATATTGCCCTTTACTTTTTTGAACTCAGGGAAGATGGATCATTGGAACTGAAAAGTATCGTGGATAGGGAGATTGATAAATTCTTAACTGAATATACTTATTGTTCCGGTGAAAAGACCCCGGTGTTTTTAAAAAACATTTAACAAAAAAACCTTTGGCGAAAAGCTACATTCATGATATTGTGGTGTAGCTTTTTTGTTATTTTATTTTTAATGGAGATATCGTGGAATTTATCAAAGAGAATTTGAAAGAGGCGATGAACATTTGTGAAGTGGTTGAACGGGGCAAGGAGGATTTACAGGGCAAGATAGTTCCAATCAAGTTTAATGGTGCAGAGTACCAATGCTACTTCACCAAAAGATTTATCCTCCTCGCAGTTCCCCCCAAAGATGAACAGACAGATGTTCAGTATCTTTTGAGTTTTACTGTCAATAACTACAACATCCAAGATGTCGCGTGGTACACTCACATCCTCTCTTTATATTTCCAATCCCAACTTTCAATTCATGAAGACAATTACATAGATGAAAAGAACAAAAAGTTCTATTTCGGGCCGACTGCTTATACCAAATTTGAAGAACAAATTCATACTGATCGAGGGTTTGTTAAATGCCCCGTTTGTGAGCGGTATGTTCCACGATCAATCATCGATGAACAAACAGGATATTGCAAAATCTGTGGTATCGATCTTCCTAACAGCACATTCCATTAAGTTTATAAATAGATTTAAAATGGTTGGAGGAAGATAATGAAGAAGTATCAAGACATTTTGAACATTCTGAATGAGTATAAATCGGAGGGTGATACCATCATCACCATTCAGGTAAGTGATAGTGAAAACTCGTTGCAGAGGATGTTGGAGCACATCAAGAGCAATAGTGATGGTGGACATTCTTTTGAGGTTATCGTAGATCCTGATGGGGATGTCGATCAAAAGAAATCCTTTGGAATCGATGGGGATGGTGCTTTCAATATCAGGAACATTAAAGTTTCTAAACTCAAAGAGGAATGAAAAAACACATATATAAATACATCTGTAAAGTGTGTGGTAGAGAATATTTCAAACATGATCATATCGAAGACGAACAATGTGATGAATGTTTTCAGGAAGGATTGTGATGATACGATTCAAGGAATTTATAGCTGAAGCAAGATCCCACCCCGATTCTAATCCCAAGATTTCCGCATACGAATATCTGAAGAAGTATAAGAACGATCCGACCATTTACATTGGGTTTACGGATGATTTGGTTAATCATCAACGATCAAATTTAAAACAGAAGAACAGAGGTCAGACAAAGATAGGTATAAATCCTAGATCGAATTACAACACACCATTGGGCATTTACTGTTATCCACTTGTAGAGGCGTGGGAGAAATATGAGGTAGACAGAACGAAGTCTTTAAGGGGTCTTCCTTTCGCTGCTGATAGACCTTTTATGTGGGTTCTGAAAGCGAAAGACTCCGATGGGTTTGTGAATGATATGTATTCCAACTACACCAGTAATAATTATGATGCGGATTACAGAACTCTCAGAAACATCTTCATGAAACGCGCCAAAGAATTTGAAGCTGGAAATCGTTTTATGGACATGCATGGTTTGTTGCAGAGATTATTCACGATCAATGAATATCCGAGCAATGAGATATACAGGGATTTTAGGGACAATTTCAAAAGTAAATTTTTCATTTCAGAAAATTATGAATATATTATAAATCCAAAATTGATCGATAAATTCGTTTCTGAATGTTGGATGGTTTTGGTTGCTGTGTGTTTGGAGACTAGGAAAGAAGAAAATCCTATCATGGCCTTTTGGCAGATGTCGCGCTTTGTGGCGATGTTTGTGGCTACTGCGTCATATGGTAATGTGGTTTCATCCAAGTGGAATTGGGTGTTGAGAACCTGTGGCTATACTGGTTTTGCAGATAAATCGGGACGTGGTTATATCCATCCATCCGAACCTATGCAAGCGTTCTTTCTTTCCAAAGATGCCTTTACTGTTATAGATAAACTCAACAATAAAGACTATCTCACTAAAGCTGTCAGATCATTAGACGAAATAAATGAATTGTTATTCAGAGATAAATCTGACATGTCTAGAATTTTAAACTTTTTGAGAACTGGATTAGTACCACCATCTCATAACTCAACACTAACTTTTATTGGCGATCACCGAAGCATTTTACGAAACGCTTCTAAGACGGATTTTAAAACCTTTTTACAGGAAGTGTGGAGATATGTAGATTCCGACAACGACGGGAAAGGATACCCATTTTCTAGAAAATGGGCGTTTCAATCTTGTGGTGTCATATTCGATCTTATGGAACAATACCACGATTATGGTGTAGAAGAAGTTGACCAAATTAAATCTATTTTATCGAAAATCGATCCTGTTTTTCCGTGATATGATATTTAACATTTATAGGAGATATTTTTTATGAACACTAAAGAATTGCTTAAACGAATTGAGGAAGTGTTTGCTCAAAAGCTTCAAGTTAAAACTGGATGGGGTAGGAATGAAGTAATGGCATCTTATAAGGAAAGTGTAAGTGAAACTCTTATGGAGAATATGTAATGAACTATTCTTTAGAGGACATTCAAAATCTTACCAACGGTATATATCCTAAACGATGTTTTGGGCATATGCCGCCCTCAAAAGAATGTCTCAACGATACCAATGAGTGGTGTGGATTTTGTGGTTATGATGGTAAAGAAAAATGTGTATTGTGGAGAGAATGTAATATATTCGAAGAAGAAAAACTTGCTCAAGATATCATCACACTTAGTAAACACATTGATCATATAGTTCTAAATCTAATCTATAAAGGAACTGATAATGCAAAAATGTAATACACATGAAGTAAAAATTTATATGGGTCTGCGTTCTGGTTATTCGGAAAAGGTGATGCCATTTGAAATGGCATTTAAAATGTGTAAGGATTATTGTGATAAGGTCAAACTTGGTCTTACAATTACTCTTACCAATTTTGTTTATGTGGAAGGTGATGAACCGGGAATTATTGTGGGTCTAATCAACTATCCTCGGTTCCCAGATACCGCCAACAACATCAACGAAAAGGCATATACACTCGCCAAAATTCTGATGAAGAACTTGGAACAGGAAAGGTGCAGCGTGGTAACTCCATTCAAAACTTTTATGTTTGAAAAAGAGGATCTTTAAATGAAAACAGATTTTGAACCGGGATATGTTTATGCACCATACATTCCCATGACCACAACAGATTCACAATTAAGACTACATGCTGCAATAAAACTGATCAGAGAGATGGATAAATATCTGGACACAAACAAATCCACTTACATTGCGAGTGGAAGTATATTTCATCAGGAAATGAAAGATAATTTGGAGAATTACAAATAATGTTAATGCTCACACCATTTGGACATTTAGGAACAATTCATCAAACCTCCATTAGAATTTTCAATAATACCGAAGAGGTTCAACAATTTCTGTTATCTATAACAGATATGTGGGATTCATTTAGACATCTTCCACAAGTGTTTGATATAGAAATAGGCAAGAAACCCACAAAGTTGAGTGATGAATATCATTCAGAATTCATCTTTCCATTTACCAAAGGAGTAATGAAATAATGAAAATTGTGGGAAAGGATAATTTCGATAGAGATTCTGTCAGTGATGAACTGGTTGTTGAAAATGTGGGAAAGTTCTATGGGGAACATATAGTCAAGTTCCTGAATGAAAAATTTGGTGGGGAAACTGCGCCTAGATATTATGAGTTGAAAGAAGATTGGTATGAACTTTATGATGCATGGAAGGGAGTTTGTGACGAATGAAAAGAAACCGCCACATAAATTATTTCAAATTCATCACTCATAAAAAGAAACGAATAAGGAAAAAGTACCATAAGAAATTTGTAGAACGATTCTTCACTTTATTAGGCAAAAGAGTTTATCCTAGTTTAAATGCGAAAGAATTGGTTGGAATAGAACCATTATCAGCACCAACCGGTGTGGTTTTTTACTTGACGAGAAATACTAAAGGAGAAGTGTGAATGGCTATTGTTTCAGAAGACGTGTTGAAAGAACTTAAAATCAAATTAGAAAACAACATCAAACTCTCAAAAGAAGAGAAGAAAATTCTCAAAGACAATTCTGCCGAAGAAAAAGCTAAAAAGAAAGCAATGTCTTTTGGTGAACGTCTGAAACATGTGTCTGGTTCTGAGTACGCGCAGTTAATGGGCGACAACGAAATAGATAAGTATCCCATCCGTGACTGGATTAATACTGGTAATTATCTTTTCAATGCTCAAATTAGTGGCGATCCGTATAAGGGTATGCCGTCTGGTAGGGTGTGGCAATTGGCGGGTCTGAACTCGGTCGGTAAGACTTATCTCATGTTAGAGACTGCTAAACACGCACAGCGCGACCTTGGATACTTCTTCGTTCTATTTGAAACTGAGATGTCCAACAACTCCAAAGAAGATCTGAAGAAACGTGGAATTGATACTGAGAACATGCTGTTCATTCCGGTTCCTACCATTGAAGAACTTAATACACAACTGATCAACATAATCGATGAACTCGATCCCGATGATAAAGTTTTTATTGGTATCGACTCCATTGGTAATATCAGTTCGAAGAAAGAACTTGCGGATAAAACCACTGGAACTGATTCAAGGGATATGACAAAGCAACAGGCACTCCGCGCATTGTTCAGGACAGTAACACTCAAAGCTGGTATCAAAAATGTTCCTATCGTTCCCATCAACCATGTATATTCTCAGATTGGTGGGTATGGTGGTAAGGTGATATCGGGTGGTGAAGGTTCGCTTTACAATTCCTCCATCATTAGTGATTTCTCAAAAGCACAGGTTAAGAATGATAAAGAAGATGAAGTAATTGGGGCGAGGATCACAAGCACCAATGTCAAATGTAGGACCGCAAAAGAGAAAACTAAAATCAAGTTCAATATTGATTTTGAAGAAGGGCTTACACCTTATTCCGGTCTGTTCGAATTCTGTTATGAGGAAGAAGGAATCTTTCTGAAGGAAAAGAGTTCCTATAAGATCAATCCTGAAAAAATACCTTCCTTAGCTCATAAGAAAGATGATCTTATGACCAAGGCGAAAATGACTCCCGCATTTTGGGAAGAGTTTTTGAAACATGGATTGGCCGATTATATGAGAGCCAAGTTTAATTATTGTTCAGCTTCCGAAGGGATTGCCGATGATCTTGAAGTAGAAGAAGTAACAGAATAGGAAAAGAAATCCCTCATTATAAATAAACGTAATGAGGGATTTCTATGTTTAAAATGATTTTAATATGTATTTTTCTTTCTGGTTGTGTCAATGTGCGACCTCCAGATTCAATTTCCATCAAACCTATCATACGTTCTGGAACGCTTCAACAAGATGATTACTTGGGTAGTTTTGTAGATAAAGTTGATGGATCATTAGTAAAGATTAGTTGGTATTATAAATAAAATAAACTTTCAAGGAGAAACATAAATGGAAAACAATTTTAACCGAATTCTGAAGACGCTTACTGAAGCGAAAGAAACAGAAGTGATTGTAGAATCAAGAGAAGAGAATGGGGTTGTGCTTCCCGATGGTAAAACCATTCTCAAGTTCAAGGAAAGGGCTACTGCCGACCAATATAGAAATGTTCAAAAGGCTTATATTAAAGAAAATCCAACTGCCGGTTATGGTACCCTCAAGAAGCTTGCAGCTATGTGCAAACCACTGAAGGGGTGTAAAGCTGCTGACATCATCAAAGCTTTCAAGTTGAGCACGGCAACTGACAACGAGGGGATTTTTGAGGTTGGTAAAGTTCCCAAGGAAGAAAAATAGATGAACAATTTCCAGAAGACTTTACATCTATTAACTGAAACTGAAGATTTAAATTTCTACCTTAAAGAAATTAAAAGAATCACATCCGACAAAACTCTAACAGAAGGAGTAATATCAGACGTGTTCAAAAAGATTTCCAAGGCAATTGTGAAGTTCGATTCTATGACTCCCGAAGAACAGGAAAAGTTGGATTTGATGAAACAGATGATTGGTGAATACCAAAAATATGGGAAAATTAAAACTAAATATCTTCTGGACAGATTAGCGTAAACTCACATAAAAATTAATAGACTTCCGAAATAATAAGAGCTATCATGAAACATATTGATAGCTCTTATTTATTTTTAAGGAGAAAATATGAGAACAAAAACGAACGATTGGTTGAATACAACCACAATGACAGTTAGTTATGGTTTGGATGTATTAGTTGATGGAGCGTGGCACCATGTAATGGAAGATGGTAAACCGTGTCTATATGATACCAAAGAAAAACGAGATGTTAAACGTAAAGAAGTAAGGAAGATGAAATGAAATTGAGAATATTTGATCCTAAAGGAGAAAATATTATCGATATTTCAAAACCTCCTCTTGGTCCTCCTTTGAGAGTGGGTAATGCTTTTCATATGTTATTTGAACTCAACAATAAGAACCTTGAAGATTATCAAAAATACATAGAACAATATAGAGAGGCAAGACAATCAAAATGAAAGAAAAAACTAAATTTGTTCTTTGGAGTGGTGGTGTTGATAGTACCTATTTGATTTGGCGTCTTTTAAAAGAAGGGCATAAAGTCAAGGCGGGTTATATAAATCTGGTTGGTAATGGTGAACAGACCAAACGAGAACTAGAAGCAATCTCCAAAATACGACCGTTTTTTGAGAAGTGGAACTTTGAATATATCGGTGAACCAATCGATTTCTCAGTCAGGTGCAGTAATAATAATTGGTGTCTGTCTTATCCCCCTCTGTTCTTAATGTTGCCTTATATCATCCCTCAAGATGTTGATGAGGTTGCGATTGGTTATGTAATGAATGATGATGCAATTTCGTTTCTGGATGAAATTAAAACCATCTACAATTCAATGCAAGGGCTATGTCGATCCGAATTGCCCAAGCTCATATTCCCGATTACACAAATTAAAAAGCATGAAATTTGGAATGGGATACCTGAAGAAATTCGTTGTTATGTGACATGGTGTGAAAACCATCACGGAGAACCCAATAAAGATAATTGCCCTTCTTGTAAGAGAATGGAAGATATTATCAATCCTCCCGAACTGGCGAGGGCAGTTGAAGCTTTTACCAATGAAGAAGAGGAGCATTTCTAAATGTTCGATAAACATTACAACTCAAGAACAGATTATATACCATATGAAAAGAGTGTTACAATCAACCGTGCTCCCACGGATGAAAGTATTAAACTCTATGAAGAGATGAAAGAGAAAGCTTATAATTCCATTCTAGATTCATTTCAAATCAATAATAACATTCTGAACGTTTGTGGTTATATTTATGATGATTATATTTCGTTCAAAAGGAATTGTAGATACATTGTAAACCTGAATGGAAAAGAAATAAAGGGTCAGATAAAGGTGGACCGTTTATCGGGGAATGTCGATAAATTTGAAATATATAAACAGATAGTGTCGGAAGTCTCTAAAGAGATTGCGGTTGCGCTGGTCGTGGATATAGCACAGGAGAGATTCCATGATTTCTAAAGACAATATTGAACCGTTAATAGAATTTGGTACTTTATTAGTTTATGGAGTAATTGATGCTGATTGATAATATTTTTGTTTACTTGATTAAATCCTCCAACTTTTATCGCATCGTTTTCCCACACCTTAAGAGAGATTATTTCACCGCCAAAGAGGATCAGTTTCTTTTCAAAAAGATTAAAGATTACCAAGACAAATATAATAAGATTCCCACATACCCAAATTTAAAATTGACCATTGATACCGATACAGATATTTCGGTGGAAGATACACAGATCATCAAAGATAAACTTAATAGTCTCAGGAAAACAGACCTGATTGATGATGAACAACTGCTAATAGATGAAACTGAAGAATGGGTTCGCAACAGGGCAATTGAAATTGCAACCTATGATTTCATCGAATCATTAGAGAAAGGTAAGCCAGATAAGGCAACCAAGATAGAAAAGATCAAAGAAGCAATGGCAATTCAGTTTGTGGTCGAAATTGGTCATGACTATTTTGATGATGCTGAAAAGCGCAGGGACAATTATTTCAATGAACATGATAAAATTCCTCTTGATATAGAACTGCTCAATGTTGCTATGGGTGGTGGTCTTGTCAGGAAAGCAATGTTTCTATTTATGGCATCAACCAATGTGGGTAAGACTATTATTCTTTGTCATTGTGCATCTGCTTTAGTAAGGTTGGGTATTGATGTTCTTTATGTTACTGGTGAGGAAAGTGAAGAAGAGATTTTAAAAAAGAATGATGCAAACCTGTTGGACATTGGAATGGATAGTCTGAATAAAACTTTGGATAAGAACCTTTTCAATTCTAGATTTAAAGAACTTTGTTCCAAGGCACATGGACGGCTGAAGGTCAAAGAATTTCCGACTGGTGCTGCCAGTGCGCTTCACGTTAAAAACCTGTTGATGGAACTGAAACTGAAACAGAACTTTGTTCCGGTGGTTGTGATCCTTGATGGTATCAACAACTTCGCTTCCAGTAAACTTCCCCCTTCTCAGGCAGGATCACCGATCTATGTGAAGAACGTGGCAGAAGAACAAAGAGCGTTGGCAATGGAAATGAACTATGCTCTGCTGTCTAATGCACAGTTCAATCGTGGTGCTAAAGCAAAGAAAGAAGCAGCAGACCTTGAAGATGTTGGTGAAGCTTATGCTATCAGTCAGACGGGGGATTGGGCAGGGGCGCTGATACAGACGGACGAATTGAGAGAACAAGGCAAGTATCTTGTCAAGAACATGAAAACTCGTTTTGGAAAGAACAAGGGTAAGATTTATACCATCGGAATTGATTATGATAAAATGCGTATGCACAACCTTTCAGCCGATCAACAAGAGATTCCTTTACACATCAAAGATCAAATGAAAGCACAACAACAAAAAAGAGATGCCAGTGAAGAAGCAATTGCGTTATTTGATTTTGGGGATTGATAAATATAAGTAGTACAATTTCCCCAAGGAGAACTATATGAACAAACTTCCAAATATCGAAGCAGTTGCTATTGATCTAACATCAATTGAATTATTGAGACTGTTATCCCCCACCAATAAGAATGGGGTTATGTTCTACACCAAGGATAAGAAAAAGGTTTTTGTTGAGGCGAGCAAAACTAAACCAATTGTAATTAAGTGAGTTTATGAGAGCTATTCGCAGACACCACATAGAAAGATTAAAAAATAATAGACGGACTCATTGGAACCGTGTATTATCGAAAGAAGAATTGGGAATGGTTGTTGAAACTCCTACTCCGTGTTCTTGTTTTATGTGTGGTAATCCACGTAAATATTTCAAACAAAAAACCAACCAAGAAAAAAGAAATGAAGATAAATTCAAGAATGAATTAAAGGAACTAACAAATGACATTTACCCACCCATCAATTGGAGAAATTAGAACTGTTACTAAGTTTTTATTTTTTCCTCTGAGATTGAAAGGTATAACCAAATGGTTAGAAGTTGTCTCGATATCCCAATATTATGGGTATGGGAGGAACCAAAACTGTCCTGAGTGGCATAACGATTATTATAAAGGAACTAATAAATGAATCTGGTGGACTGGCATAACCTCCTCAATCGGGGAATCTTCCCCAACAAAGCTAAGATCATCGAAAACCCCGACTATCTTTCACACGTAACCCTTACTATGATCCTGAATCTAAGTGAGCGTTTTGGGGCATCTAGGCACAATCCTATGGTATTGTGTTGCGACTCCAAACCTACTTGGAGACATGCCTTTTATTCAGAGAACTGTACCGGTTTCCCCGAATATGCCTCTAAGGACGGTCAAGGGTTCCAGACCTATAAAGGGGATAGGGTCAAGGACGAAACCATTCCTTGGGATACCATCAACGAAATCAACGATGAGATTGTTGACTGTCTTAAACACAATTCCGACTTCCATGTAATGAAAGTTCCTAATTGTGAGGCAGACGATATAATTGCTATCCTCGCTAAGAAATGTGCAGCAGAGAAAAAACCATGTAGAATCATTTCGACTGATGGTGACTTTGTTCAATGTCAATGTGATGTGGTTGATATTTTTAATCCTATCAAGAATATTTTTGTTCCTCAGACCAACGTGGAAGAATATAAAACCCTTCACTTTCTACTTGCTGGTGATGATAATATTAAGAATGTCAAACGTGGACTCGGAGAAAAAACTGTTCTGAAACTTCTTCCCAGACTTGATGAAGAATTACAAATCAATCCTGAAATGAAAGCAAGGTTTGAATTCAATAAAAAATTAATAGACTTTGACGAAATTCCAGATTATATTGTAGATAGTATTTTAACCGAATGGACTAACCACGATGGTAAATATACCTATAACGCAATGAATCTGATTAAACTGTTTAGGAAATATAGTTTAAATGCTATTGGTGAACGAGTGATGGCTTTTAAATTATCCGAACAAATGAAAAATACTTCACTCAATATGCACCACCAAACTAAAAATGAATTGAAGGAATGGCAAGACAAAACATTAGAGGACTTTTTCTAAATGAAACCTATCACAATATGGTATAAGTACAACGCAGACCGGAAGGAATATGAACACAATCATATCGAAGATGGTCATGTAGATAACGCAACTCCTATTCCCAAATTTGATTCACAGAAATGTTGGAATGGATTTAAGTGGAAGAAGAATTCTGTGTGGTTACATGATGGGAAAATTTACGATCATCCATTCTGTTCCGATACATTTATATGTTGTTTGTATTATGATAAAGATCAAGCGATAGATGAATGTTGTGGTTATCCTGAAATGTGTGGAACTAACGAAGCGGGGAAAGAATGTTTATAAAAAGAGATGAAGAAGGGAAAAAAATAGAAGGTTTTATTGATGCTCAAAACATGTGGGAAATTGGTAAGATTGGTCTGATGATCAAAACCAACGATGACCAATATGTCAGTGGTTATGATCTTTCTCCCGAAGAAGTCAAAGATCTTATTTGTCGTTTGCATTGTGCTTTAATTTATTTCGATGAAATGGAGTCTGTTGCACAGCAACACGATTGGTATATGGATCAGCAGGAGAAGCAGAATGATTGATAATTTTAATATGGATATAGAAGCCAGAGCATTACGTGATGGTGGCTACATAGAAGCAATCATTAATCTATGTGAAGAAAAGGGAATCTACGACTTCGAAGATGTTGTTGAACTTCTTCATCCAATCTTACTGGAAAAGGTAAAAACAGAATTCAAAGCTAAGAAATTTTTATCCAGAGATAAAATTGAAAACTCTCTAAAAGATTTCTTTGAATGAAAGAATTCTGGTTTGGAACAGATAGAGTTGATGGTGTTTTCTTTTCGCGCATAAGAAAAATTATTAGACTTTGGAAACAAAGGAAAGTAAAATGAAATATATTGTTAAATTTCTTTTCTGGAATTATTATTTGTGGGTCTGTTATGGAATCTTCACATATATTATCTTAGTTCCTTTCGTGTCGTTTCCAATATCTTTGGTAGAATCCTTCATTGATTCGCTCGAAGAGATGTGGGTAGAAATGGTGGTTTTATATACCAAAATAGATTTATCTCAAAACAATTTTGAAAAAAGGAAGGAAGTGATTTCATATTTATATGAAAGAAATTAAACTCAATGGTAAACATGGAAAAGGTAAAGTAACACTGGTTTCCGATGAAGATTACGACAGAGTTAATCGACATAAATGGTATGTAAGCACTAGAGGATATGTTAGAGCCACAATTGAGCGCAACACCCCACAGGTGTATTTACATAGGTTTATTTTAAATTTTTATGATTCAGTTAATGAAATAGACCACATTAATAACAATTTGTTAGATAACACAAAGTCTAATTTAAGATTGGTTACTGATAGACAAAATCAATATAATACAAGAAAACAAAAAATGTATAGTGGAAAAGATTGTACATCTAAATATAAAGGAGTGAGTTATTACAAGCACCACAAAACTCCCAACAAATATAAAGTCAGAATTAGTATAACTTTTGTAGATGAAGCTGGAAAAATAAAAAGTAAAGGTAAACATGTTGGTCATTATGCGACCGAACTTGAAGCAGCAAAAGCTTATGATGATGCGGTATTAAAAGAATATGGTGAGTTTGCTTGGTTAAATTTTCCATCTAATTAAATTTATAAACTAGCCTTTCGCTAGTAATTTAAACTGCCAATGTGCAGTAACAAAAGGAGAAGTAAAGATGAGTAAATATCGATTCGATTTTACCGAAGTGAAAGAGAAGCTGAAGAAGGATGATGAAAAGAAAGGGTTTACCAAAGATGAAAGGTTTTGGCGTCCAGTTTTCAAAGATGGTGTTTGTTCCGCTCTGATCCGTTTCCTTCCGGCTCCCGATGGTACTCCTTTCGTGAAGTATCTGGATCACTCTTTCGATTACACCAATGATAAAAAAGAGAAGAAGAAGTATTGGAAAAAATGCATCAACACCTTTGGGTATGAAAAGGAATGTCCGATCTGCAAGAAGTCTTGGGAATATCACGAATCCGCTTTTGAGTCCGACAAAAAAGAAGGTAAGAAGCTTTGCAGGAAAGAGCATTTTGTTTGCAACCTTCACGTAATCAAACATTCTGATCGTCCCGATGATGAAGGTAAAACTTTTCTTTATGATATGGCACCTGTAATCGCCAAGTACAAACAGAAAATGTTCCCCACCGACAAGGATAAAGAAGCACCGGATTTCATCGAATTCGTTCCTTGCGATCTGTTTGATGGTGCAGACTTCTTCCTTACGTCTAAGGAGAATGGAAAGTTCGATAATGGTACGTCTATCCCTTCCTATGCAGAATCTAGATTCATGCCCCAGAAAGCGTTTATGGGTGGTGATGAAGCTAAAATTGATGCGGTCATGGATAAATCAGTTCTGCTGGATGAATTTATCGATCCAACCAAATATCCTACCAACGATGAAGTGATTGCTCTCGTTGGTCATGTGTTTGGTATGTCCATTGAAGAACGTGAAGAAGAGGGTGGTGGCGAACCTGAAGAACCCGAAACCGGAGAGGGACTTGATAACTTCTTCGGTTCCGGCGAAGATGATCAGATTCCTGATTTTGGTTCTGATTCTACGGCTACTTCTTCTGAAGCTGCTCCTGAAACTTCAACCAGCACTTCATCTTCAGCCGAAGATGAAGATGATGAATTCTTCAAACACGCAATCAAATAACAAATCCGAACCTCCTTGCAATGCAATTGGCCCCCAAGAAAATCTTGGGGGCTTTTCTTTTTATAAATAAGAGAAACTAAAATAAGGTTCGATATGACAATTTATTACTATGACATTTCTAAGAAGGGTAGAGATTTATTGGGAACTAAAGATATTCCCATGCTCACTAACGAACAAACAGTAAAAGAATCTATCATGAATCTTTTTCAAACCCAACCATTCACAGTTCCCATGAACCCAGAAATAGGTTTGGATTTGGATCGTTATCTATTTGATCCTATTGATGATTTGAGTGCAGCAATGATGAAGATAGATATCGAAATGGGACTAAAAAGATATGAACCCAGAATAAATAATATACAAGTTCAAGTAATTGGTGATGAAGATCTACAAACATATATCATTTATTTGAATTTTGAAATTAATTTTACAAACTCTAATCAAGAAATGGTTATAGATTTTAAAAGTATTAGATAGGAGTAAAAAATGACATTAAGAACTAGATCAACCGACAGAATAGAAGATGATATAACTAAATCATTAATTCCGCTGACGATGGATGAGATGGATGAAAACTTTTTATATTTATATGATAAAATTGTACTGTTGGATGGTCGAGTAGGGTGGATAAGTGATTTAGAATTTGAAACGTTAAGTGAGGCAGATAGCGTTGCTCTAGCCTCAAATAAAACTCTCTTTATCTATAAAGAATGGACAGTTGTGCCGACCACATTAAACGCAGATATATATATGGCTGGTGGGGCTTTAAATAATAGTAACGATGTGACTATTAATGGATTATTTAAGGGTTCTGATGATTGTTTCAAAGGATTGGGTTTGATTCAGAATTTGAGTGAGGCACGACCTGAGTGGTGGGGAATAGATGGTGTATCGGACCAAATAGAGATTAATAAAGCAATTCAATCTGTAGTTCGGGGTGAAGTCCTTTTGAGGGGTAAAACTTACATTATTTCGGATGAAGTGTCACTCAATAAAGAGGGGGTCAATTTAAAAGGAGTTGGTGCAGGAAATACAATAATCAAAATTATGGACTATGCACCAATCAAAACTGGTACTAGTACGATAACAGGTTTACCTTTTGATGCTACATCTTCTGCTTTTACTGTCATTTCTGTAACTGCGGTAGGTTCAACAGTATCCGGCCTGACTGCTGATGGTAACTGGACCGAAACAGGCGGAACCAATAGCAGTTGGCTGTGGAATGCCAACGCCAATTATGGCGTCTCCTTTCTTGCAGATAACGGTACTCTCGAAAATGTTGAGTGTCGTAATATAACTGGAAATGGGTGTGGTGTTCCTATTGGTGCTGATGGTTGTTCTTTTATAAATGTTCACTCACACCATAACGGCAAGAAAGGATTGCACTCAGGTAAAGTTATAGGAATTACTATAATTGGTGGTCACTGGCACCACAATATACACGACTCTGGTATTGGGGTACATCAAGGAGCACTTAACTTATCTATAACTGGTGCTCATATACATGACAATTACTATGGTATTAATGCTGGCGAGTCTTACGATTATCCAAATGATATGGTAGGTCATGTTACAATTTCAAATAATATTATTTACGATAATAAAGTGGCTAATATATTTGTCAATAAATTGTGGGACGAACCACTTCAACCAACCGCAACCATTCAAAACATTACCAACGCCAACCCTGCGGTCGTAAACAGTACGGGTCATGGGCGCACCACTGGTCAGACCGTAAAAATTACCACAAGCGCAAATTGGGGTATGACACAAATTAATGGGGCAAGTGCGGTGATATTAGTTATTGATTCCAATAATTTTTCCCTTACTGGTATTGATTCTACATCATACAGTTCATTTAGTTATGGAAGTTGGAAATATGTACCAACACAAGCAGAATGGGATGCTACTGGATTGGATGAAAACACAATAGAACATAATACAACCATCTCAAATAATATACTCTATTTTAGTAATGAACCAACACCAAATTCTGATCCGGTCTCAAATACTGAACAGTATTGTATTCAGATATATAGTGCAAAAAATACAATCATTTCCAATAATGTGTTTCGACTGGGCGGAATTTTAAATTATAATGGCATCAATACAATTATATCCAATAATATTTTTAGCTGCATTTTGAACGAATATACTACTGACAATCTCATATATGCTAGAGGTATTTCAATCACCGGATCACACCCCAATCACTTGACAGTAATTAATATGAAAGTGACCAATAATATTTTTGATGTAAAAAATGTAACTAGGGTCATAGATACCGAAAAAGCTGTGGGTAGTATATTTAAAGATAATTCATATAAAATTGTTGGTGGAGCATATGAAATTCATATTAGGGATGTTGATGGCGTAAATAACAGTCTTATAAATGAAAGTCATGGACGAATTAAACTTGTGTCCGACACAACCTTAATTGGTTACAACCAAATGATATTGCCCGCATCGTCCACAAATTACCGACCAATATACCCAACATCATTTCAACAACATTTTGATACTACATTAAATAAACTCATAGTATGGAATGGTACAGTCTGGAAAGATGGATCAGGAACTACAGTATAAATAAATACAAACAACCAAAATAAGGTAACCTCCACATGAAATTGGCGCTCAATCTTTTAAAATTTCAGGACATTAAAAAACAGACAATCGAATACTTTAACCAGAAATCGTCCGACTCCACGCTAAATGGTGGTCAATTCGATTTTAGTTCTAGTAACCTAAGTTATTTTATTGATAGTATGTCGTATATCGCCATGATCGAGGGGTTTAATACTTCTCTTTTGGCGAATAACATCTTTCTGGATTCGACGGAGATTCGAAAGAATGGGGTTTCCAAGGCTAAGGAACTTAACTATACACCCAAACGTCCTTACTCTGCAAAATTCAGCGGGAAACTGGTCTACAATGGAAGTAACTTCAACGAGAATAGTAAGTTGATCATCTATTCTCGTTCGCCCTTCCAAGGTAGTTTTGGAAACATATACTTCAATATGCAACCCATTGAACTTAAGTACAATGGTAATCCTACGGAGTTGGAGGGTGAATACCTTCTATCCCAAGGATCATTTCAGTATAATATTACTTATCCAACAGGAGAATCTAATTTTTCATTCCTCATTAACAATAAAAATGTGGATGAGGAAAATTTCTCTCTCTTCGTAGTACCGATGTCAAAACTGGCAGAATATAACTTATTAGAACAGCCTTATCGCATCAACGAATTGTTGGATTATAAATGGTCTTTAATTAAAAACTTCAATGAAATATTTTCTTCAAAGATTTTTTATCTTGAGGAAGATATTACCTTAGAAGGTTTTCCAAGGATTGTATTTGGTAATTCCAATGTGAATGCGACTGTACCCTCAGATACAGACGTCATTATATGTGAATACTTCGAAACGAAAGGTTATGCTGCAAACAATGAGAACTTAACATCACTTCCACCATCTTTAACCAAAGATGGTTTACCGAATACTTACGTTTATTATGATGTGAGTAAGTTGTCAATAGGAAACAACTTCAATATTAATAACTTCGAAACTACTTTATATCAAAATATATATAACAAATCTTCAGGAGGATCTGATGTTGAATCCTTAGATAGCATTAAATTCAGCGCACCGAAAGTATATGCGTCTGGTGGAAGTATAACTAAAACTTATGATTATCTATTTGAACTTTCCAATACGGATGGTGTTGGTTCTTATTCTGTCATCGGTGGGGATGAACTATTTCCAGATGACTCTAAGTTAGGTAATATATATTTCTGTCTAACTCCAACATTCAATATATCTGAATTCTTGAATGATAATAATATTTATATATCATCCAATATAAAGAATGAGATAATTGCCAAAATCAAATCGAGAGTTGTAACAGCCACCAAACGTCACTTTTGGAATCCTAATTATCTCATGGTTGATGTTATTCCAACCATTGAGATTGATAAGGACTTAACAACTACAACCAAAAATAAAATAAAAATACAAGTTAAGAAATTATTAAAAGATTATTACGACGGCAAATATAATGCTTTACAGATTCCTTTCAGAGAATCTACAATTTCCGATATCAACGATTTAGAATCAATCAAATCTTATAAGCTTAAGTTTGTTCATTCATTCATCATCAACAATAATACAGTTTCGGGAATTACAAACACTACTAATGCTTTATATCTTCCGGTTGTTGATGTGAGGGACACTACAGGGAATTTTGTCGAATCGACCAATTTTATCAAAACTAATATAGACATTATTAAAACTGAACTACTCCCCACAGAAGATTGGAATATTTTAAATAAAACCACCGATTCCTTATCAGAAATTTTTATTGATCAGTACATTTCAAAACTGGTTTTGTTGAATTATCTTCAAACGAATATCGCACCTTCTGACTGTTCTTTATTTTCGGGGTCGGGTGGCCTTATAAACCCTTCTTTACATAGAAATATTTATAATAGGGATATAAAAAATGTTAAAATCATAGATTTGGTTTTGGTTTCCGACTCTCTTTATTTTAAAACTTATAATTATCAAGATTCTTTCAAAAGAAATGTTGTGGTCAAAGTGGTCGAAGTTGCTGAAGGTTCAGTGATCAATAGAAAAATAGTTTTTTCATATGAAATTGGTGGTATAATTATAGATAAAGAAGTGGCGACCTTAAAAGTTGTTGATGGTTCACCCACTATTACTTCGATACAGAAGGAAGATCTTTTATTTTATTTCGGTATAGATGAAACCAAATACCAATTTTATGGTAATGAAAACGATAAAAGTCCTTTTAAAATTATCACCAATTCTGTAAATAGTTATTCGTTGGAGTTGTTAACTAACACATATACATCACAACTCTTGATTGATAGTAGGAATGATTTGTTTAATGTCTCAATCACATCGGGAAATTATGATGTTGTAAATATGAGTTCAAAGATTACAAATTGGTCTTTTGAAAATGTAAATGCGATTTATTCCAACATCAAACTGAATAATAAAATTGTGGCAGTTTTAGAAATAAATTCTATTGAAAAGTTCAGGGGGTATATTGACTCTTCCAATTTTAATAATATAGATTTTTCACAGAATGAAGAGGGCGATTATTACTTATTTACCGATTTCGTATATGATAGAGTTCATGGTATCAATTATTTTCCAAATGATTTTGGGTTTGTTGGGGAAGATGGGTTGACCAAATGTCAAATAAAAAGAACTGTATCTTGTTTAAATCTTAATCTACTCAATACCAACTTTGAGCAGGGTGATATATTTACTAGTGGTTCGGATTATGTTGTATATAATGAAGAAATTATGGACACCACGACAGTCAATTTTGTCGCTAAAACTGTAGACTCTAGCCAACTTCTACCAAAAAAATTAGAAAATGATATGTTGGTGAAGGTGATAGTCGATCAAATACATGATGTTGAAGGTGTTTCGGTGACTTATCCATCATTAGAAACCAACAAAATCGATAATTTATATCGCATAAAGAATGATCTGACTTGGGAATCGATCACAAGCAAGAAAGTTTTTAATGGCGACCTGATGATCTATAACAACGATGAGAACAAGTTAGTTGGAGTTGGTTGGTATCTGGTTGAAAATATTAACGATTTAATAGGAATTAAATGTTCCGAAATAGAAGTGGTGACTGGTGGAACTGGTTATATTTCGGGCGAAAATATTGAGTTTAAAAATGCTTCGGGGAATTTGACATCTGGACTCATTACAGCATCATACAAATGTAATGGAATCAACATCAATCTCAAAGGTAGTGGATATGTTGCAAACGAATCTATTATATTAAAGAATACGGACAATGATGTGGTAGCTGGAACCATTAACGTCACATATAAGTGTACATCAATCACATTGATGACAGATGGTGAGGGGTATATTAATGGAGAAAATATTGTTCTTAAAAACTTGAATGGTGATTTGATATCTGGAAATATAACAGTGAACGGGGGTTTTGGAATTGCTAGCATCTCAATATCTTCTTCCGATTATAATTTCTTAATAAATGAAGTTTTAACTGTGGAGACATATGGTGGTACTGGTACTGGTGCAACTTTTAAAGTAGGTTCTGTTGGAAATGCCGGTATCAATTCAATTGCAATTTCTACTTCCGATTATGGATTTTCGACTAACGAATTGTTGACTGTCCAATCCTATATTGGTGCTGGTACTGGTGCATCATTCAATGTAAACTCATTGGAAACTACTGGTAAAGTGAGTTCCGTGTTGGTTTTATATTCGGCATATGGGTTTTTATCAAATCAAGAATTAGAAATAGAGGCTTATGTTGGTACTGGTACTGGTGCATCATTCAAGGTCGGATCGGTCCAAGAATACTTCAATTATGATCGTGTTTATGTTCATGCCGAACCAACTTCAGACATTGAATCATTACCCGAAACACCATACTATTATCAAATTTTCAAAATCGTCGCAGATATTGATATCACAGATCAACTTTCGAAGTTTGTTAATCCACCATCAGACAACCTTCTCAATGGTGGAGACTATATAATTTATATTGGATCTGACAAATGGAAAATTTTCGATGATGATATATATGAGAATAACATTGATGTTGTAAATTCTAATTCAGAATTTCCTATTAATATTGAGATGGGTGATGTATTTGAAATAATATCATCCGATGTAGCACCAAACAAAAACTTCAATGGACAAACAAATACCACACAATATAATTCGGGTGAACAAATTATATATATCGGTGGTGATGATTTATGGAAAAAATTCTCAGTATTGGGTTTAACACCAATTGCTGATGCACAGACGGCAAACGTTGGAGATATGGTTGAAGTGGTTGATTCGGGAAACTTCAATAACGATTCTAGGTTATCTGTACCATTATATAATGGTAATAAACTTTTCAAACATAAAGACCTCTTAATTTATACTGGAACCAATTGGGTCAAAGCAAAACCAGCAAATGTTTATCAACTAAATAAAATAGAAATCAATAATGAAGGTTTTAATGCAGACCTAAAGGTAGATCAAAAAACAGATAACGTGATGGTGATATATGTGGAAGATGTACATCACAATGTTTCTATAGGTGAATTAGACTACTACAATGGAGTGTTGAATTTATTTCCCAAGATCAATGAGAGATTGGATGATATCACAGAGAGTAGAGGCATCACACCATTGAGTGATATTTTCAAATATGAGAATTACAACTCAAGCGATATACAAATGGATATTATACGGTTTAAAACAGACAAAACAGAGTTCGATACTAAATTCAATCAATTTATCATCACCAATGTTAGAGAAGTGGAAACAATATAATGATCCTTAATTTAGTTTATAATCAAAAGAATAAATTAAACTGCACCACATACTCAGCGGACATGACCGAAGTTGATAATATTGAAGGTGAATATGGGTTCCGTGATGAAATAGAACTAATTATCACGGAACCCGTTGTAAGAAATATCGATCTAACTTTATTTCTTTCTGCACCCTCAACCATTCGGTTTGTTGATTTAGAGTATTCGTCCAATTTTGTAGGTGATGTATCATTTTATTATTCCTTGGATAATATAACATGGCGCAAATTTAATTATTATAAATTCTCATCAATTTCATTAGATGAAAGTGGTTTGGAGGAGGCAGATCAAATAATAATAGAAAAGATGGAAGGGAAAATTATAAAGATCGATTATTATAATAACCAAATATTTTCTTTTTATACACAGAACAATATACCAATCGTGGTTTCTCAAGAAGAGTATGAAATACTATATAAATTTCTCAATGGTGGGTCATATTTTAATTTGTCACAGATTTTTTTATATGATGAAGAGACACCTTTATTCGATGTGGTCATTAGTGGAGTTAAAGTTGAAATGCGTGATTGTATCGTAACTTCTGAGTTTCCTTTCATCATAAATAATATGATAGTAGAGTCATCCACAACGATATTATTAAATGACAATCATTATTATCCATCTTTATTTTACAAGAATATGTTCAAACCAAAATATTTTGAAGAATATAATTTTATGCCCAACCTAACTAAAACATTTCTTGAGATGCTGGAATCTGATATTTAAAGGTAATTATGTCAATATCTGTACCGATTACTTTATATGATAGTTTAAACAACCTTAGAGAATTTACAATAATAATTAACAATGACTTGTCGAAAGATTTGTTGGTTGAAGATTATTTTTCTTTCTCCATTTTTTTGAACGATGCAGAATCACAATACTTTGAAGCTCAATATGGTGATGTTAATTATATATTATCTACATTTACAAACATAACTGACATTTTAAGTCAGTTTATTTTAACCAATAATAAAAATAAGACTCTCTATTCATATGAAGGTGAAAATGAAAATTTAGCAGTTCAACTTTATAGAAAAAAAACAGAAACACTTATACCACAGAATATTAAAGATTCTACTCAATTACTTTTTCAATGTAACGAAATAGAGGGTGGTGTTGTAAATATTTCTTTATTGAGTGGGCCAAAGGGTGGGGTTTCCTCCAAAACAATTTTCGAATACCAAACCATTTATTCGGTTCATATCGACTTTAACATTATGTTTGGGTGGTCCGATGAACGAAATATAGTGACGTTTGATTTTGTCACTGAAAATCAAACGTCACTCGTTATAAATTTTCCAAATGCCCCAATCAATCCCATATTCAAACGGAAAAATTTTTCTGATATATTCAATGGAAATAAATTTAATTATCAATTTTCTCCCACTCTCAACCACCAAGGAAAAATAGAACCTCCAATATTAATCCAAGAAAATATTACAAAACAATTTGAGACTTTATATATATCTCAATATTTGGATGGATATCAGAATTATATAACTGTTTTAGAAGAACAAGCATCAAATCAAGATTTGGTGATTGAAATAAAAAAACTTTTATTTAATAACCACAAACTGCTTCACTCTTCTATACAAGGTGTATTGGTAGGCATACAAAATTTATTCGGGCTGTTTTGTGAAGCAATGGGTGGATATTTTTATTTAGTGGAAGAAGGTGAAAAGAATTTCACATACCGAATCACATCCAACCTACCAAAGTTTTATTGGACAAAATACATAAAGCATATTGTCCATCCAGTTTCGTGGAGAGATGAATATATTTTCATTGATACCTCTACCATATTACCCAACATTAATATCATGGGTCTGATACACGAACAAAGCATCATCAAATCTAATATCGGTCAATTGATAGAATATCCAGTTTCATATCTGGATAAGAATCTTAGCACAACCACAGCAGTTCCTTATTATTATGAAGGTGCTGCTGTGGGGGATTTTGAAACACATAATAGAATCAATTTCAAACCTTCTATTTATAGTACTGAATATGATTATAATGATATTGAACTATTATCTTTGCTAGATATACCTAGTAAATTTAAAGTTCAAATAATGAACAAAAATGAAAACATGTATTATATCAGTATGGAATATTTACTGACTGGTGTAGCATTACAATATTTATTTAAGATCATAAATAAAAATACGGGAAATGTGTTTCAAGAACTTCAGACTAACGATCCACTCTTTTTCTCAGAAGTTCCTTTATCTTTATTGTCCGGTGAGTTCATTCTTTCGGTCACATTGATAAATAATGATTTTGTTCATACAATACAAAAAGAGTTTGTGTCTGAAAATTATTTGTTAACTGAAAATGATGGATCGTTTATTTTTGAAATAAGTGGTGAAGAATTAATGTTGGAAACTGATTTCTCCTTTCTCCAAAGTGTATGTTTAACCGAAGATGGTGATGTGATGACAACAGAATCAGGCGAAATAATATTAGAAGATGAAACCTAAAGTATATTTTAAGAGGGATTGATAATGTCTAAGAAGATTTCAGAAACTACTAACGTGACCTCCTTAACTGGCGAAGAACTTTTGCCGTTAGTTCAAGATGGTGATAACGTCCATACCAAATTGAAGGATCTTCACCCTTGGGTAAATGTTGCTCAATATGGTTCTTTAGTCGCAGCAGTCAGTGCTATAGGAACTACAACCAAAGTTGCATTGGTATATGAAACAGATTTACCAATTACTGCTCCTCTATCAATTGAATCTAACATCGAGTTACTTCCATTCAATGGAGCAAAGATAATTCATGGATCACATAGCATTTTTTATGGTGGCAGTACATCAAAATGGACTGACGAACAAAAATTTGATGGTACAGGGTATATAACTGGATTAAAAGGTACAGTTAAAGTTGGGTGGTTTGGTGCCAAAGGTGAGGGTACTAACGATGCCCCCGCAATAATTCAGGCACTAAAGGCAGGAGCAGGACAGACAGTGGAGTTTACATCAGGAAAAACCTATACTGTCAGTGGTGATCTGTTGCGCATATATGATAATACCACCATCATGGGTTATGGTGCAACACTCAAACTTGAGGCGGGGAGTTATACTACTACTAGGTACTTCTTAGGAAATGATACCACAATTAGTTGGGACGAAAATACTGATCCATCGTCGTTCACCAAAAATATTGCCATATATGGAATAACAATTGATGGTAATATATCCGAAGTTACCACAACAAATGGTACGACCGGAGTTCATATCTACAAAGTAGATGGATTTAAAATGGTAGATATGATCATCAAAGACCTTCCCGGTGACATTGGAGTTGGGTATGGGTTCATTACATCAATGTCTAACGATGTTTATGTTTCTCGCTGTTATTTCGGACGTACTCCTAGATCCAATATTTATTTGTGGGAATCAAGAAACTGTAATATCAGTGAATGTAAATTTGATGGATCTCATTATAGGGATTGTATGAGTGTGGGTGGTATGGACCCAACCACTTACCAAACAACTACCTTTAATATCAACAATTGTTGGATGCGAAACACGTTAGCAACCTCGACACATGGTATTCGGTTTTCGGGTAATGTGGTTGGTTTTATCGACAACGTGCGGATTTCTGGCTACCTAGCAAATGATGGTGGTGGATCGGGTGCTACAGCAATTGCCACGGTAATAGGTGATGCTGTCACTGCCGTGACGCCCGTAACGTTAGGAGAGGGTTATGTTACCGCGCCGAATGTTCGCATTTACGGAGCGGGTGGAAGAATCGCACAGATACATGCTGTGCTTGGTACGGGCGATGAAAGTGATAAAGTGGTTAATTACATTGTCGATGATGGTGGGAGTGGTTACACAGACACCACAGTAATTATTCCACCCGCATCAGTACCACCCGACCCCCCGACTGTCTATGTCGGTAAAGGAACAGAGGGACTCTACTTTGTTGGTTACCCCACACAGAACGTGATAATATCAAATGTCAGAGTGGATAATGCAGAATATGGGGTGTTGATAGAAAGCGATTCTACCTATAAAAAGTTGGAGTTCCATAATTTACAGGTAGGTCTAAACTCAACAGTGCGAAACGGATTTAGATCATTATCGGCCAACGCATATATCAAGATCCAAGGTGGTATCTTCAAAAACACCGAGCGTACTCTATATATTGCTTATGCAGAGCATAGTTCTGTGATGGGGGCGCATTTTGATGGGGGCAATAGTGCCGTAGTATTGAACCCATCTTTGACGGGTACGTCAATATTTGATGGTAACACAATCACCAACAATTCATATGACTCATATTCTATGTTAGTGGGCGGTGACGTTAATGCCACCGCAATCATCACCAATAATGTTCTAAAAGGCAATTATAGTGATGTGATATATTGTATTGGTAAGAGTTACATACTGAATAATATCGCATCATCTATCAGCGGAAGTCATGCGACTATAGTTACCAATGCATATCGGACAGTTTATCAATCAGCAATTCCTACTACTGGCACATGGAAAATTAATGATAGAGTGGTACGAACTCCCGCCTTAGTGGGGCAAATACGCGCATGGACATGTACTGCTGCTGGAACTGCCGGAACATTGAACTCAGGAAATACCACAGGAAATACCACAGCAGGAAGCAATGTGATCGTGGTAGATAGTACATCCGGTATTGTTGTTGGAAACTTCATCACTGTAGCGGGGATTGGAGGAACCACATCAAAAAAAGTAGTCTCTATATCCGGAACTAATGTGACTGTAGATACTACCGCAACCAACACCGTTATTGGTGGTGTCGTGTCCTATGTAGCTCCTGTTTTTACATCAGAAGGTACATTGGTTTAATTTGTAAAACCCCACAATTCAAAAAACCTCCCATTGATATGGGAGGTTTTTTTGTTATAAATAACAATAAAGTATATTTATATTGAGGTTTAAATGAATAACTATAATCAAATTTCTGGATCGCATATAAATTCTAATACTAAGTTACTTTTCAAAGAATTCGAAAAGGAAAATTTTTATCTTGCGTTTCTACGTTCAGAAGAAGCTTGGGGTAGTTGTGCTTTGATTAATATTTCTTTACCACCCAATGTCGATAGCATCACAGACATTTTAGCTTCAGGAATCGAAACTGATGGGTTATTTGTAGATAAGAATTGTAGTGGTTATGATATATCCCAATCATTTACGAAGATCCGAATATATAAAACAATATCTACCACATCCGATTTTAATTCAAATATGAATAATTATTCTTCTATTGAAGAATTAGAGGATGTCAATCTAACACTAATTCATATGAATAATAGTTGGTGTTCGATAAAAGGTTTACCATATAACCATTCAGAGTTTTTGAATAATGAAAATGGAAATAAATATTATATTTTTGTGGATCAGAATGATACTTATCCTCTTCACCCCATAATTTCTAATATGGTGAAGATTAAAGAAATACCTGAAGATTATATTTCATATACAGAAAATGTAAAGTTAGTATTGAGTTCGCCCCCAGACTCAAATCATTCTTCTAGGTTTGATACTTTGAAGGTTTTAAATTTGGTGAAGTATACTTCTTTATTGGGAGAAGTGGTGATCAAAGGATTGTCTGACAATGGATTTGGAACAGTTGGTTTGGATGAGACAATCAATACTACTAAGATTAATAATGAATATTTGGAATATGTTAATATTTCTAATAGCTCTTCTGGGTTTTATTTTTATTTGGCCGATTCCAACAACTTACAAATTTCACCTAATTTATATTTAAAACACATAAACAATAATATCTTTAATGTGGATTCGAAAGGTATCAGATATATTATTTTCACTTTCAAAGATTTTGTGGCACAAGAAGCTACATTAAAAATAACTTACGAGTCGCCCAATAATACTTTAGCCATTTTCAATGAAAAAATTCATGACTTTTCGTCGGTATCTGATGCTGTTCCACCATCCCTATCCAATTCATATTTGAGACATGGTAATATTGAAGCTAGTCTTTTCGATATAAAAAACTTAATTCGGTTACAGAAAGAGTATCCATCAACAGATGGAAGTTTATATACTAACTTCTCGTTTGTGAGGGAGATAAGAAGTTCAGAAGAAAAACGAAAGTATATTGAAGATTATGGTTTTACTACCACATCCAAAAAGATTCACACCATCGATATTCTCAACTCTTCAGGAATTATTAGGTATGGCAATATCCGACCAAAACCAAATGGTGCGCCTTATCTTTCCACTGATAAGCGTCTATATTTATGGTCTGTCGATTTTATTGTGGGAGATAAAATTAGGTTTAGAAAACAAACAACCAGTAATACATATTACCCTTTATCTTCTTACTTTACAATCACATCCATCGACTACAATAATATGTATATTGGAGTCGATAAACCATTAGGAACTATAGATATTATACCTTCCACCACAGACACAAGAATTAACCCACAAGTGATGTTACATGAACCATCAACAACCAATATATCAATCGAATTTGCTCTTTGTTCTTCTTATGAAGATGCCTTAAAATTTGATATGACTTCTATAATGGTTGATGTACAACTTGGCAAAAGTTCCGAATTGTTTGATATTTATGATGGGATATATAGACAGATAGCAATATGTCACGAACCTAAATATCTAAATATAGATAATGAAGTAATCACCTGTACTGATATATCATATGTAGAAGATATAGAACATAGATTGTTTAATCCTATTACACATCAATGGGATTTGGGTACAGTTGTTTATTTATCCAACAAACAACCATTATACCGTAAATTCATTACATCAGTTGAATCATTTACATTAATAATTTAATGGGGATTATATGTCAAAAATAAATGAGAATTATTTATCCACACAGACCACATCATTAATTGGATTGAAAAATAATCTAAATCAAATAGTTACTGGTTTGGCTAAAACTTCTTTACAAAATTTATTAATCAACTCTAAACTTAAATTCTTTTTAAATGGTAATACACTACCTTTTGGGTGGAGTGTGGCAGCGGACACAGGTTCTGTTGATATTGACATCGATGGATATTATTCTGTGGTAAATTTTATTTCAGGAACAACAAACCAATATATTTCACAGGATATTACAGACAAGTTAGAACCATCTACAACTTATCTTCTTGTTGTAAGTATAGAAGCATCACAAAATTGTGGATTTGAACTTACCAACTCTTCTGGGTTTATAAATTTATCTAACAACAGTATTCTATCTACTTCTTTTACACCCACTGATTTAATTACATCATACGATAATTATTTCTTATTTAAAACCTCAGAAGTCTTTTCCAATATTTCATTTAAGATTAAAAATAATTATAGTGGTGATAATGAAATTACAATCAAAAAACTTTCGTTATCAAAAGGAAGTTTAGAATTATTTGATATATTGGATAAACATTTCTTTTTAGAGAATGTCAAGTATTCTCATGATTCATTTTATGATCCTATCGGCATATATTCGTGGAAAATAACTGGTGATGGTTCAAGTTGGGTTCCTATTGCTTTGGCTGATACACCAACATCATTATTGACAAAAATTAAAAGTGTTGATGGTGTGGGATCTGGATTGGATGCTAATTTTTTTAATGGCAAACCAATCTCAGATTTTCAAATGGTATCTGATGCACTCGATTTGACAGATTTTCAGAAAGATGTTGTGGGTAATTTTGGTTACCAGAAACTTCCAAGCGGTGTTATATTACAGTGGTGTGTTTCAGCGGAGGTAACACCTGGGGGCGAATCGGCAGCACAGACAATCACATTTCCTATTGCCTTTCCTAATGCTTGTCTGACTGCAATAGTAGGAACTTCGATAGCTTCATATACAGTAGGTGGAGACGTTGTATTCCAGATAATTGGAACCCCCACAACAAGTTCTGTGGTTGTGACAAGACAATCAATTGCTGGTAATGATACAGTAAATTCATGGGCAACAATATTTGCGATAGGGTATTAAGGAGTTTTTATGAAATTTGGTATTTTTGATGAAGATGGTCATCCACAAGCTTTTTTTTCAGATGATACACATGATCCAACGAACATTCCAATAGAAGCAATAAATATATCTGATGAAGATTGGGGATCATTTATTTCTGAACAAGGTAAATGGATATTTAAGAACGGAGTTAAAGAACCATTTATCCCCAGTCCGGTTCCTTTAAATATTTTAAAAAATAAAAAAGTGGTCAACATTAAAACCAATTATATCGATTCATTACTTTATAAGTTACAAATTGAATTATCTACAAACAAAACATTTAATATAGATATTACAAATGAAGCACAAATAGATTGGGTAAAACTTTTGATGGTTTGGCAATTAAATCCAGATCAAATTATGAGTATACGTGATGCAGATAATAATACACAACAACTATCTTTTGTTGAATTTAAAGAAATGATCGGATCAATTTTCTCATATGTACAAAGTAAATGGGCAGTAAGATGCAATATGATTGATCAAGTATTATCAGAAGAAGTAGATACGGAAATAAAACTTAATATGGTAGACATAAGAGTATGAGGATTTTAGGTATAGATTTGTCATTACGATCTTCTGGACTTTGTTTATTAGAAGATAAAAATTTGTTTGATTATAAACTCATTCAATCATCATCTAAAGATTTGAATGATGAAGCACTATTAATTCATAATATAAATGAAATTTGTAGTTTCATTTCATTTTGCAAACCGGATATGTTGACGTTAGAAGATTTATCATATGATTCTCCTTCCGGCGAAAAGGATCTTATTGCGGGGCAGAACTGGTATTTGCGTATCAAAATTAAACAAGATTTTCCCACTATACCTTTGAAGGTTTTTAAAGTGATGGAATGGCGGTCACCACTATTTTCCAAGGTAGAGAATAAAGAGTTAGGTCTTACAAAAAAAGAATTGCTTTCTCTCAAAGAAAAGGCCGGTTATAAAGAAATGACTAGAAAAGATAAACTACAATTTTCTAAAGATAATATTGATTTGATCTTATCTACCAACATAAAATTTAGAACTTTTTGTAAGCTTCCTGAAAACATTCAAAATGAATTTTCTAAATACTCTATGAGTAGTGGTAGATGGGATTTGACGGACGCATATTTTATTGCTTCAAAGGGGTTTATCTAAATGGCAAAGAAAATATCTGAATTTAATGAAGCTACGATACCACTATCTGGTTTAGAAAAAGTACCTATTGTTCAAAATGGTAATTCGGTTAAAACTTCAATTAACTCTTTAACCAAGGCGGTGCAGGATCAGATAGACACACATGCGGTCAATGTTAAAACAAGAGGCGCTGTATGTGACGGTATAACGGATGATAGAGCTGCAATACAGGCTGTACTTGACTCAGAAACTAGTATACTACTTCCGGCATGGTGTAAAATATCAGCACCCCTTACACTGCGCGACGGACATCGTATTTTCGGTGTGTCACCATTGGACTCAGGACTTATCAAGGCTGACTTTGATGGTCCAGCATTGTTAGGTGTCGATACAGATTGGGTATATCTATCCAATTTTGGGATAGATGGTCCGGGTCAATGGGTCGGCACGGGGAATAAAGGTATTGATATTCATGTTAGCTCCCAAGAAATACTTACTAATTTGACTGTACGTAATGTTCATCTACGTTACCTCAATGATATATCACTTTATGTGGGTACTGGTGCATTTTGTACCTATGATCAGGTCAAAATTTTTCAAGGTGGTTATGCCGGAATATTTATAGATGGTGGTGACGGTCATACTTTTATTAGTTCTAGTGTACGAGATATTATCCTTGGGGTCTATCTATATGGTCCAACTACAGTCAATATAAACGGCACATATATCGAACAGGCCGGACTAGGTTTTTGGTTGGACGGTGCTAACGCCGTAACTCTGAGTGGGTCCGGTGTGGAAGCCAACATTAACAGGTCTGCTGAGTTTCCCGGCAGGAGCTACCGTATTTCAGGTGGGGAAGGTAACAGTATTATTTCGGGAATGTCAAGACAGGACACCATAGGTGCTGCGGCAGCGCCCGATGCACAACATCTTTTGATAGATGGTAATGCTTCACGAACTACAATCTTATCCTTCCGAAAAATTAACTCAGAGACATATCCTCCTACTACTGAAGTTGATGTGGCGGCAGCACTAGAACCGGTACTTGTGGGTCCACACAATTTCGACCCATCGAAAGTTGTGGGTGGTTTAAAGTTCGGGGATATTGTATCAACATCGGAGCTTTCATCCTCCACTACTTCTAACTCCACAACCACGGCGGCGAACTCGGCAGCGGTCAAGGCGGTGCAAGATGCTATGGATGGCTTGGTCGTGACAAACCTCACGGCGTTACGAGGCATCACGAACGGCACTGTGCCATCTATATACCTTGAGAATCACACTTCGGCAGGAGATGGTGGGGGAGGTCATTTCCGTTGGGTTTCAGGTGCTTCACCGGGCACCTACACCGACAACAACGGCACCGTCATTGTGCCGACAGGCGGCGACGGTTCGGCTGCATGGCTGAGGGATTACACCGGGGCGGTCAACGTTAAATGGTTCGGCGCGAAATATGACGGCTCGGACGATTCGGCAGCCGCGCAAGCCGCGATTGATGTGCAAGCCGCGCTAAACGGCGGCTCCGTTTTTGTCCCGCGCGGGGTTACGTGGTGGCGTGATGTTGAGTTGAAATCAAAAGTGCATCTCATCGGGGATGGTTCAGCGTCCAGTAAGATACGATTCAAACCTTCCGGAGATGACGCCGCTGACGCCTTGCTTTATGTCATTCGCTGGACCGGCGCGTACGGGTCTATCCATGGGCTTACGGTCGATGGTCAGGCTGGTGGGGGGTTGTTCTCGGTGGGGAGCGGCATATACATTGCCCAAGGTGTGGACAACACTTATTCCCGGACGCTTTCCGACACCAGAGTTGAATTCTTCGCGGGACACAGATCGGGGGCCGCTGGAGGCGTGTACGGCCTACGCGAGGAGTTCGCAGCCGACGATATCCGCGATTCCGGCACTGGAGCGCATCTGTTGAGTGGTGGTCACGGCGTGGTTGTTAGTAACGATGAAGGGTACGCTAGCAACCTAGTAATTGAGGGGCTGATTGTTCAGCGGGTCGATGGTTCGGGGCTGGACCTCGGCAAGGCCAACGATAGCAAATTGTCGAAAATCCAGATTGGCGGTGCAATGCACTGGGGTTTGGCGGCGAGATTCGCAAACAAGAATATTCAGTATTCCGACATCAAAGTTTTTCTTTCTAGACGGCTCAACATCTCCACCACAGGTTCATCTGTCGATATTGTTCCATATTTCGGTACTGCTGCTAATGACTTTGAAGGTGCGGTAATTCTCACCGGAGCGAACCACCAAGGTACAATAGAAGCACAAGAGAACGGTTCACACGGATTCCGGTTGGGCAACTCTAGTTATGGAATGTATGCCAGCACTCTCGATATGACAGTAGATGGCAATGGGGGGTATGTTTCCGGCACACCAGCAGTTCGTTACGGTGTGGTTCTTGGTAACTATTATATGCTTAATCTCAGGGTCAATGGTGACGATCTGAGATCAAAACAGGGAATTGGACGGCAATCGAGGGCCATTTTCGCCAGCACGCCGATTTCTTATACGAACTTGACGAATATTGAGGTCGGAGGGTGGTATAAGATACTAAATAACACCGATGCTGATTTTACGCCGCTTCAAGTCGGGTATGTTTCTACGTCCAATGCAGTCGGCACAATCTTTCAGGCACGAGAAGCCACACCGGGGGCGGGTCTAAGTGGGTCCACAGTGTTCGGCTCTGGCTCCTTGGTCTCAGTTCATGATGGCATCATCATGATGGCAACTATCATTAACCAGTATGAACAAGATCAAGGGACCGGCGATGGTTATCTACTCACTAATGACGGTGGGGTTTATTCGACGTTTATAATAAACGGGCTGGTGAAATCATCAAACCTTGGTACAGCAGCCTACACCCCTACAACGGATTACGTTTCAGCTTTTCCCCTCACGTCGGCAACACCAACAGTAAACGGGGAAATGACTTTCGAGTTGACCGACAACACTACCTTGACGGTAAAAGTCAAGGGTTCGGACGGCACAGTGCGGAGTACCACATTAACACTAGTATAAAAGTAGCACCACTGACATGATAATTTTGTTATTACCATCTTAGGTTATTGTGTTATGAAACAACTAATCATCGAAGGATTGAGAAGAGAAAAGGCCAAGTCGATATCTGAGTGTGATTTTTTACTTGCTAGACGTTTTGATCTTGCACTGAGACGACTCCTTAATAATGATTATCATTCTAACGGTAAACATAACCATTCGAGGAACTAACCATTGATATCATTCAAAAAATTTTTATCCGAAAATTATAAAGATTCCTACATGTATAAGCGTGAGGAACAACTTATATTCGAAAATCCCACCTTTGATGAAATCAAATCCATAGAGGTTGTTAAGAGTTGGGATATCATGAGAGTAGTTGTTGTGGATGGTGAAATTGTTTATGGTTTCGGGGATACCATTCTACATACAGATGTTGCGCGGAAATTTGAATTAGAAAAACCTCTGTGTTTGGAAATTAACTTTGTTGGAGAAATGAAGAAATTTAAAAAGTATAGCTGCATTATAACTCTGACTTCCACCAATCTTAAATTAGGTTGGGTCGATGTAGAAGATATGAAGGACTTTTTATATTCAAATAAATATATTGGTGAGAAATATGATGTTGTAGAAGTCATTCCTCCCGATGAAGATGATGATTTCTAGGATTGTCCATTGTCCTATAATAAAAGGCAGTAGATGTCTATGTCCTAACGGACAAGATTATTTTAACTCCGAAATCCGTAATTGTCAAATAAAAAATTCATATAGGATAACTCCATGATTTCATTCAAAGAATTTATCACCGAAGATAAAGAACCCATTCCTCTTATCACCAGACCCGAAAGGGAGTTTCATAAGAAATTGAGGGATGATATTAAGCTTGGTGTGAAAGACATGATGGAAAAGATTGAGGCATACCAAGGATGGCGCTTGGGAGTGGGTGATAGATTCAAATCAAATAAGACTGGTAAAGTTTATCAGGTGACTGGTTATAGTTGGAATATTAAATTTGATTCCCCTATGTATCTTACAAAAACTATAGGTGAAGAGGAATCTGGAAGTCAATATGCAGTTAAACATTCTGGGATGAAATATGGAACCGGAGTACACGAACTGTTAGATTCGGGTGATTTTATTAAACTTGGGACGTTGAGGTAAATGATGATTTCTTTTAAAACCTTTTTACATGCTCCTCTGCTGCTTGAGGCATATGATTATTCGCAGATGTTTACCAAAGTTTTGGAATTGGGTAAAGTTACTCCGGTAATCGACACATATTATAGATCTTATGTTCTTCAATCGCCAGAGTATTTAAAAAAGAATTTTAGAATTATTTGGTATAATAAATTAATGCAGATATATATGGCATGGACACTAGACAATTTAACTCTAGATGATAAAGTTGCTGAACAGAACATAAAACAATATTACAAAAAACTTTTACAAAGCGAATGTAAAAAATTTAATCTGGCGGATAGACCCGACATATTAGATAGTAAAATGCAAAATGATTTTCTACCTAGAAAAACATTGACTCAATATAAACACTTTCTGGATCTTCACTTAAAAGAGATTGATGATTATAATCCTACCGGTAAATTCCCCGAAGAAGTGTTTGCCGATATGGAAAAGATTGAAAAGGAATGGGCATCAGAGTTAGATGGAACAGTTCAGTATATCAAACAACCATTGGATCATGAAGAAGGTTATCCAGACAAAAGATGTTTTCCTATAATCGAGTATGGGAACGGTTGGTATTGGGTAGACCTCAACACCAACTACTGTAGCAACGAGAGTAGGGCAATGGGACACTGCGGAACTGGAAGTCATGGTAGTACCTTACTTTCCCTCCGATACCTCAACAAACGCAAATCTGAACCGTCTACGTGGTTATGGGAACCCCATCTGACTTTTGAGATGGGTAGTGATGATCATATCTTATATCAAATGAAGGGCAAACAAAATACCAAACCCGTTGAGAAGTACCACAAGTACATTCTGGATTTGCTGCTCCATAAAGAAGTAACATCAACCAAGGGAACCGAAAGTTATTATATCAAAGGGATAGAACGTTCCTCTTATGGACAAGATTCGGATTTTAGTACCGAAGATTTGTCAGATGAATTTAAAGAAGATTTATTTGAACAACGACCCGAGTTGATGGGTTTGATGGATTATTATAAGAAAGTAGGAAAAACCGATTCATTTATGCAGAGAATGAATGAACTCTGGATTTCGAAAGATCTTCATTCTTTAGAGTGGGATGAAAAGAAAGAATTTGCAGTCATATATGAAGCCAGAGATTTAGAAGACCTAGTTGAAAATTATGGTGACGATACAACCAAATGGATAGTAGACCAAGATTCGGACCCAGATATAGAAGTGAGTGATGATACTATAAGAGAATGTTATGAAATGTTGGACGAAAAGAAAGTTGAAGAGTATATTAGAAAAGAATATCCGGACGAGGATGAAGAAAATTGGGAAGATGATATGTTCCAGTTTTTGGAAGATGAGGGAGATGATCTTTATACTCAATGTAGATGGGCAGCGGAGAGAGGTATTGAAGGTGGCAGATATAACGAAATGATGTCTGCTTTAGACGGTGGGCTGAAAAGTTTTGATATAACAATTGGAGGGGAAACATATAACGACCTAGAAGATGAGGCATTTATTAATGATGTAGATAATAAATGGAATCAGGCACCAATGAAAGTATATACGAATTTCAAAACTGTGATGTTGTTATTAACTGATTCCGATTTTGAATTGGAAAATGGAATTGGATTTGAAATAAAAACGAGTCAGCCGTACTACGGGTTCGACGGTTGGGAACAATTGGACGCAAGGAACTTTTTAAAAGATGAATCTGGATTTGGGTATATGGTTAATTAAAATTAATCTAAAAATATATTGACAAAAAACGTATTCGGATGTAAAGTTCGGATACGTTTTTTATTTTGGGAGGAAAATTAAATGGAAGAAGAACTCAGGCTTTATTCATTTGTAATTTTTTATCTTTCGCCGCTTCAACATGGCCTACAAACGGCACATCTTGTGGGTGATCTATCTCAGAAATGTGCGAGAAGCAAAAGATATAATCGTTGGGCAGGACATGATAAAACTATCATCATCCTCAATGGGGGCAATCGAAAAGATATTGAGGATATATTTAATCTTCTTTGGGAAATATGCCCTTCTATGGATCTACCCTTTGATAAGTTCCACGAAGATGAAGATTCTCTTGGTGGGATTATTACTTGTTGTGGGGTGATTGTTCCAGAAAGATATTTTAATGCAGTTAAATTTGATGATGGGTACTACTTTAATATTTCAGAAATAGATGAAAATAGTAATATTCATTCCCAATACTATTTTCCACCCGAGTCTCCAGAATATAAACTCATTGATTTAATCAAATCCAAGAGGCTTGCCTAATGGAATGGCCTGTTTTTAAAACATGGATCATTCAGCTTGTTTATGTGAACGATTCGTGGGAAGAGACTGCTGAAGTTTTCTGGAAGATCGAACCATTAATCAGGAATGTGGTGGACATAGGATATTCAGAATTCATATTTCTCTTCGATCAGGAATATTATTTCGAAGCTGCGATTAAAGTGTTTGAAGAAAACCAAATCCAATATAGGACAAGTTAAATGAAAGATTTCACAGCCAACGAACTATTAAAAATTGTCAATCCCTGTGAGATTTTCAGCAATGATATTGATGTGGCTAAAAGTGAATTCAAAACTCTCAGCATGAAATTTCATCCTGATCGTTATAAAGAATCCAATGCCAACGATGTTTTTGTTCACATTAAGGACATGTACACCAAGTCGGTTGAACTGATCGAACAGGGGAAATGGGAAATTCCTTTTGTGGTCTACGTCACCGATGAACACAATACCACCTATCGAATTGGTTTCAGGAAGAAACATAAATTCGAATTGGGGGAGATGTACATTTCCAAAACTGTCATAGCATATGTTCTGGATAAGGATCATATTAAGTTCTATGAGAATTACTTACGAAATGTGAAATCCTTTAAGTATGCAAACGAAGATATGAAAAAGGAGTTCAGCAGATACCTTCCCACCATTAAGAAAAACTTCAAATGTAAAGATAGCAGGTTCGTTATCGTGGTGAGCAAAACACCCGATCAACTTCTATTAAAGGATGTATATGATCATTACAATTCCAAAGGTTATCCAGTGGCGTGGGACAAACACGTGGCGTGGATGCAAAGTAGATTAAATAATCTGTTGTGTTATTTCAAATTTAATGGTATAGTTAATAACAGTATTTCTCTGGAAACAATTTTCATTTCTCCCGAATATCACTCTGTCGCAATTCTAGGTGGGTGGTGGTTCACCACCAATATCGGTGAGAAGATGATTGCTGTTCCATCACACCTTTATAATTCGGTTCCTCCTACTGTCAGGGCATCCAAGCTGGCAAGCTGCACCACCGATGGTGAATTTGTTAAGGCACTTGGGCGCAAACTGTTGGAGAAGGCCAAGGCTCCCAAAGCTTTCCAAAACTGGTTGGAATATGGTGCGGGGGATGATCCGTTCAAGGAATATGAAACTTGGCACACCAAAATTCTAAAAGAGAGTTATGGTGAGAGAAAATTTATCCATCTTGATTTGAAATGGGAGGATGTGTATGAGTGAGAAAACATTAGCAGAAATTATTGAAACGGTGTACAGCAAGTTACCCGAATCTAATACTATCAGCGATCTTAAATTATATCCGAGTAGCATCCGATTCAATTGGAGAGGTAAAAGGTTTGTGGTTAATTCCACTCTTTTTGTAGAAGAAGTTAGTGGTGGATGTTTATCAATGTCTAATGCTGCAAGAAGTTTGCGGCTCTATGTGAGAAGTTTAAAAAACAATTAATCAATAAACTTGATAAAGATATTGACAAAATAAGAGCAGAACTGTATCATTTAGCACGTATGGAAATATTGGAAAGAAATTATGAACGGGAGAGAAACCAATGAAAGTTTTTCTGGGTGGGACGTGTGGCAAATCCATATGGCGGGACGAATTAATTCAGATGTTGTGTATTGATTATTTCAACCCACAACTTCCTGAAGGAACGTGGAATGACGCTGCTTACGAGGAAGAACTTAAGCAGCGCAAAGAATGTGATTATTGCCTTTATGTAATCACTTCGGAAGAAGATAATATCTATTCCGTGGCGGAAGTTGTTGATGATAGCAACAAACGTCCTGAAAAAACTATTTTCTGTTTCTTGGGGTTTGAAATTGGTTCTCATAAATTCAAAGCTATGACCAAAGTAGCAAAGATGGTTCAGAATAATGGTGGTAACAGTTTCATTTCATTACCGTCTGTAGCAATTCATCTTAACTCACTCTAACGAAAGGAGAAACGACATGGGCGCACCCGCACTGAAAATCGAAGAGTATGTTGCCGAAGAAGTTGTTGAAGTCGAAGCAACCGAAAAAACCGAAGAAGTAGCGTAAATGAAGTTTTGTGAAAATGGTTGTGGTAAATCTATTCCTCCAAATAGAAAATATTGTAGCACATCATGTGCGGCTATTTGGAGGAATAAAAACAATTCACTAATTAAACAATTATCCAAAGAACGATTATTGTTAAGAAATAAATCACAGAAACAAATTGAATATTCAATTCGAAATATCACAAGGGTCAATAACGATCCAGAATTGGTAATCAAACGAGATATTGCTAGAGATATATCGAATGCTAAACCAGAAAATAAAGAAAAATATTCGACACATGCCATCAATAATTTAAAAGAAATAAATGACCACCGAAAAACACATAATGGCAGAACGTATTATGAAGAAGTTTTGTGGCAAAATCGCATCTTTCAAATGATGAATCCAAAATGGAGCAAACGGATTTATTATGGCCGTAAGTATTATATTTTGGATTTTTATTTCCCCGATGTAAAATTAAATATTGAACTTGATCATTATGGGAGTGGTAATTTATCTCATAATATTGAGTTGGATAAAATTAGAGATGAATATTTATTATCTTTGGGGTGGTTTGTAATGCGTTTCTCCAATAGAGAATTGAGTGATGTTGATAAAGTAGCAACAAAAATTCATGAAGTTTACTATGAACTATTAACTAAAAAGGAGAAAGAAAATGGGATCTGGTGCATGGAGCAGGAGCAGTTGGGACTCCTATAGTTCCACAAATGTTAAAGGTGTTTCGGATGCCGGACTTTTTACAACAAAAACTCTGGTAAATGAACTCGATCCCAAGGGTGTCACAGTTAGGGAATCGAGGGATAGCGCAGATAACCCCAACAGTACGGCACTGATTGTTGGCATCGATCAGACCGGTTCAATGGGTTCTCTTGCGCGTATGATGATCCGTGAAGGTTGTAATACTCTGGCAACGGAAATTTATGACCGCAAACCAATTTCCGATCCGCACATCATGTTCATGGGAATCGGTGATGCAGAGATGTACGAAGTCGCTCCGCTGTCTGTGACTCAGTTTGAAGCAGACATTCGCATTGCTGAACAGCTTCAAAAGATTTATCTGGAAGGTCGGGGCGGTGGTAACTCATCGGAATCGTACACTTTTCCTTGGTACTTCGCAGCAATGCACACTTCCATCGACTGCTTTGAAAAGCGTGGAAAAAAAGGTTATCTCTTCACTGCCGGTGATGAATGTGTACCTCCTCCCATTAAAGCAGGATTGATTGAGAAATATCTTGGGTATCGACCCGAAAAAGATGCTTTCTCTGCTGAAGAACTGTTGATGATGGTATCGAGGAAGTATCATGTGTTCCATCTGATGGTGGAACAGGGCAACTACATGATGAGTCATGGTGTCAGGGTTCGTGATTCGTGGAGCAAAATTCTCGGTCAGAACGCAATTCCTCTTGCTGATGCAAGCAAGATGTCTGAGGTTATCGTGTCCATCATTCAGGCAACCGAGGGCGCCGATGTTGCAGACGTGGTTGCTTCGTGGGATGGAACGACTGGTGTGGTAGTTTCCAAGGCGATCAAAGACCTTGCGGCAAATGGAACCGTTGCTGGTGGTATCGTGACGTTCTAAATTAATAAGAAATAAATCTTGACAAAAGCCTGAATAAATGATATAAGTTTATTCAGGCTTTTAATTTATCTGAGGAGGAATTATGAAATCACCAATCTTGATCACCAGACGTATGAGGGAGAAATATCTTTGTATTGGGATTGGTGGGTGGAAATGTTCCTGTTGTGCTCCTCCCAAAAAAGATCTGAAACGTCTGGGTAGAATGGGTAGACGCAAAATGAAATTTGATATGATGAACTTTGAACGAATTGCGGAGGGATAATAAAATGAAAACAGAAATCCACCATTCAGATTATTATGGTGATGTTGTCTATCGCCTGATAGGTGTGATAGACCACAAGAAAGGTGGTGTGGATGCCTATTGTAAATGGGCCGTGAAGTACCACCCAAGGGTTTATTTTATGGGTTTTTCTTGTAAACCATTACCCGATCACAGAACCGAGTATTGGGTTCCAGCAAGAGAAGATAATAAAGGTTGGGTTGTTCCAGATCATCTTAAAAAATATTATAGGAAAGGTAAACTCCCAATAGCGTTCACCGAGCATCAAATTAACAAATGGTTAGAAAAATCTAAATTTTTAATGGAGGAATAAAGATGGAAGAAACATATAGGGTTAGTATAACTGCCGTTCATAAAAGAGAAAATAAAAACAGTATCACAGAAGAAATTTTCTTAATCGAAGCGCCCGATGTTTCTTTTGAAACTGCTAATTTGAAGACAGCACTTCAGGCATTTATGAATAGGTTGAAATAATGAAATACGATTATTACCTTCATCGCAGTGGTGGTCGAGTATTCGATTATTTTGGAGGTATCGGCACTCCATTTAAAGTTGGGATAATTCGTTTTTATCTGTGGAAGTGGATGCGGTTTCGTGCCACAAAAATTAGGAAAGGATCATCGTTAAAGAGGGTGATGATCCGCGCTACACTAAAACAGGGTTCACACAGACATTCGTGGAATATTGAAAATCTATTAAAAACAATGGAGGGTTGAGTATGAAAGGATTTGCTGTCATAGGTTCGGGGTTTGGGGATTGTGCAAAAGGGAAACAGGTCGATTACCTTTCTGCAAAGTACAACGAGGAAGCCGTGGTGGTACGTTTTAACGGTGGAGCACAGGCAGGACATACCGTAGTGACACCTGAAGGAGTTCGCCATGTATTCCACCATTTTGGAAGCGGTAGCTTCAATGGTTCGCCCACTTTCCTTTCCAAACATTTCATTGTCAATCCCATCATTTTCCGACAGGAGTATGAGGAACTTGTTTCCAAGGGGGTTAAACCCATTGTGTATGTCGATCCTTCTTGTAAAGTGACCACTCCATATGACATGATCCTCAACCAAATGATGGAAGATATGCGTGGCGGTAATCGTCATGGTTCCTGTGGAATGGGCATTTCGGAAACTATCGAACGACACGACATAAATGGACTAATTTTTAATTTAACTTCCGAATATGAAGAACTTAAAAAAATCAAACAATATGCATATAAACGAATCCAAAAGTTGGAAATTCAAACTATTCCAGATAATTATAAATCACTGATGGAAAATGAAAATATGATCAATCGGTATATTAAAGATTTAGAATTCTTTAAAGGAATAATCATTTTATCGTCTGCTAAAGATATAAGTGAAAGATATAAAAACGTTATTTTCGAAGGTGCTCAAGGGTTACTTCTTGATGAAAATAACGAATTCTTTCCGTATGTCACAAGATCCAAGACGGGGTTGAATAATATAATAGAATTGAGTGTTGAAATGGATATAAAAGAAATTGAAGTTACCTATGTTATGCGAACTTATACTACTCGACACGGTAACGGACCATTGCCAATGGAATTGGTAGATAAACCCTATTGCAATATCATCGATGCCACCAACATTCCCAATCAATGGCAAGGAACTTTAAGGTTTAGTTTTTTAAACCTTGATTTGATTAGAAAAGCTATCAGAAAAGATTTATTTGAAAACAACAACAAAGGTGTTTGTATAATCCACAAAGTTTGTATGACTTGTGTTGATCAATTGGAAGATGAAACAATAAAATATATTGATGAAGGCCAAATTATTTCCCAAAATGTGAGAGAATTTATCAAGAATAAAAACATTGCTATGGTTTCATATGGGCCTACTAGGAATCATGTCGAAGTTTTTAACGAAAATTGTAACAATTCATATTGTTCATCGTTCGTAAACCAATGAGGTATTTCTATAAGTTTGATTTTATTTTCACTACAATATTCCCTCAGTAAGTAATCTCGTTTAATTTGTTTGATAAAAGATTTCTTTCCACCAAAATATTCAACTGGTTCGTAATGTTGAATGCCATGATATTCAATGAATATATCATTGAGGTTGAAATCTATCACAAAAAGTTTGTTGTTTATATGTATTCTATATTGAGGAGTAATATTTAATTGGGAATACTGTTCTCTTAAATAGTCATATATACGTTTTTCATTTTTGTACCTACAATGTGGACATCCTCTGAAATTGTTCAATACACTACCCGGCGAAGCTTTCCATATAGAACCACAAGTTTCTATAAGACATTGCCATTCTATATTAATTTTATTGCCCTCGGTACAATTACCAATTCTTTTTATTGGTCTATTTGATAATTTATTATCGATTCTTTCATTTGTTAATGGTACTTTACCCGAACACTCAGGACAACCATTTCCATGTAAAATACTTTTCGGTGTTGTGACCCATTGATAATCACATATTTGACAACAGAATAAAATTTTATTGTTCTGTCCAATACAATCGCCAATTCGGACAATAGATCTGTTTTGTAATTTGATGTCTATTGTTTCATTCGTAATTGGTATTTTATTGGCACAAGCAGGACATCCATATCCTGAATTTATATCGTGTGGTGTTGCGTTCCAAACATAACCATCCTTCAAACATTTCCATGATATTTTGGTTAATGCAGTTTTATAGTCACCAATTCTGATAATTTTTCTTCCTAGTAGACGTTCATCGATGATTTCATTTGTGAGTTTTCTAGACATGACTCTCCTTGAAGATAAATAGAATGAGCAAGGACAATCAACACACTCTCCGTTGACCGATTTTTTAGTTCCCGCTAAAAAATCTTACTTGCCACTTCTATTTATATTTCGAAAATTATTTCTTGACAAATAATTAATTCCGTGGTAAATTCCTCCTAGATTTCGAATCATACTCTAGGAGGAATTTTTATGAGAAAAATATCCATTTCGAAAGAAGAAGTTGAGATGATCCTGTGTATGATCCCCAAGAGTGCTATTTTTTCTGTACATTTTGAGAAAAAGGACGGTTCGGAACGCAAGATGAATTGCCGCAGGGGAGTTTATAAACATCTGGTCCAAAATCCTTCCAAGAACAAAGCTGCATCTCCTGATAACATTGTGACGGTATTTGAAATGAGTAAAAAACAATATCGTTCCTTCGATGTAAATAGGGTTAAAGAAATTCGTGCCGCAAGAAAAATCTTCGTGGTGGAAGGATAATATATGTCTCGTTGGCCTCTCAGACCAGCACATATTCGATATTGGACCTTCGAACCTATATTTGATCGGGTTGCTGAAATCTTGCGGGATAAGGGACTTGTGGTGACAGTACAACATCGGGTATTCAATGGATCACGAATGACCATTGATGATGGTGAAGGTATTGCCTGTACCATGACCGCATTTGAGGGTTGTGGAAATTTTATTGTGAGTGGCATGGGTATAAGAAAGCTTTATAAAATGGATGCTGATAACGTGGCAGAGCGTTTATTAAATTATTTGGGGGTTGTGTAAATGAAATATAGAATTATAGAACATAAGAGAAATGGGGAAACGATTTCATTTGTCCCTCAATATAAATGGTTTCTGTTCTGGAAAAGTTGGTATACCTGCGTATGTATGGATTGTCTGGGCGAAGTTTGTTTTAGCACAGAAGAAGCAGCTATTAAATATATCGATGGGATAATTGAATCACGCAATATCAAATTTACAAAGATTGTTCATACTTTTTCGAAAAGTTAGGAGTTATTGTGTTCAACTGGTTTAAGAAATTAAAACCATCCTGCAAATGTTGTGGTGGTACGGGTAAGCTTTACAAACTGACCATCTTCAGTGATTATATTCATAAGGAATGTCCAGTATGTTCTGGTGAATATAAGGAAGATTATTTTTGGGATGATGATTGTACAATAAATAGAAGAATCATCAGGGAATTCGCAAACGGATGGAAACGCAAGAATTATGTTTATAAGTTGACTGGAATGTTCAGTGATTCTTTGAAGATTACTCAGGAGAAATAGATGTACGTTTTTTGTGATTTGAAATCAGCGAGGGTTCCGCATGTGGTGTGTATCTTCTCTTGTCCAACCTGTGATAAAATCAAATGTTCGACCTATACCAAAAATTATGAACGACTTCAAGAAGAACCCATTCCGGATTTTTATCTAGAGAAATACGGGGTTCCTCTGTTCCCACTTCCTGATTCTATTGTGCGCAAACAAAAGGCACTCTCTAAAAAAGAGCGCGAAACTGAAAAGAAAGTTTTGGAATTGGAGAAACTTAATAAGAAGAAAATCAAGGATCAGAAGAAAGCAGAAAAAGAATTATTAAAAACTGAAAAAAAGAAATTGCGCGAAGACAAAAAGACTGCTAGGATGATTAAAAAGGAAATATCAAAACGTGGTAGGAAAGCAAAACTACCAGAAGAAAATGTGGTGAAACCTACCACCGATATTCCGGGTGAAAAGAAGAAACGTGGCAGACCCAAGAAAGTCACGGTAGAAATCAGCAACAAGTTTTTTATTTGAAATAAATTGAGTTATGAGGATTTACAATGATTCGCCTGTTGATTGCTGGTAGTAGGTCGATTACTGATGTTGGTTTTATTTACAGAACCCTCAACAAGTTAATCCTCCCCAAGAGAAATCTTATCGAATGTATTGTTGATGGAATGGCACCGGAAGGTGTCGATGATATCGCTTTCCGTTGGGCAATAGAAAATAATTTCAAAGTCGATGAGAACCCCGCCGATTGGAATGACCTCACTGTTCCTATCTGTAAGATCAAAACTCGCAATGGAAAAGAATATAATTGCCTTGCTGGTTTCAATAGAAACCAAGTGATGGCAGAAAAATCGACTCATGCCATTATCATCAACGATATCAGGAAGAGTAAAACTGGTACACCGGGAAGTAATGATATGGTTAAACGTGCCAAGAATTGTGGTGTGAAAGTTCATGAAATAAAATACACCGGAAAATAAAGGAGATGATATGACGGAAGCACCAGCACATTCAATGATTTCAAATGATGATGAACAGCAATTTTTGGATCAACAAAAGACCAGATTCGATGATATTATATCACGTCTGATGGTCGAGAATAGCTGTTCTAGGGGCAAGGCAATACGTATTGCCAAGGCAAGGAGCAGGAAGGTTATCAAGGCTTATAATAAGTCTGTTCAGCGCAATGCAAACCAACCCAAAATTGAAATGTAATGGAGTCATTCAATGCATAAACGTGGAAGAACCGTTGGCTCATTCATCAAAGATTTGCGTTATGATAAGTGGTTTGCTCTTGGGTATAAGTGGTTAAATGAGACGTTTGTTTTATGTAAGATAGATGGGAGATTTGAATTTAAAAGTTTAGAAACAAAACAGGCAAGAGATAATATTATTTTCAAAATAGATTCAAAATCCGAAGCATTCAAATATAGTCAACAATTACCCGAAATTAATGTTGGTGGGTTTGTCAGGGATATAGAAATAATTCCAAATTATATGATCGGTGAGATGATATGAAAATGGAAAATCAATTTATCACAGAAACATGTGAGAAATGTAAAGGTGAAGGCTTCTTACTTTCAAAGATCGGTATATCGGTGGAAGTGTCTGAAGTGTGTTGGGCATGTAAAGGATTAGGAAAGACACCTAATACTTTGGGTAAACAGATATTAGAATTGAATTATTATTTTGGGAGAAAGCGGTGAGTGAAATAGAAAGTGATTTTGGAACACAGGAATATTGCTCTAGATGTCTGGAAGATATTCGTGTGGAAGATTTCAGGGATAAGAACGAGAGAGATGTTTTCCGTATCTGGGGGTTTTGCAGTGAGTGTCAACAAATACTAACAAGAGAGGAATACGAATGAAGACTTTCAGTGCGTGGTTTGTAGAACCTGCAAATGGTAAACTTTTATGGACTGTTCGAGTTTCGTATGGTCCGTGGATAATGAGCCGTTCAGATGTTGAATATTCTGATAGGAATGAAGTGATGGAGCAAATGAAAAATCATCTCAGGTACATCAATAAAAACGAAGATCAAGTAAAAAGGAGTTTTGGTATTAATGGAAACTGAAGTTTTGCCTTGTGGTTGTGAGAAAACTCTCATTGGATATAAATGGGTGTGGGTTCATTGTGACGAACATGAAGAGGAAGATGTTGAAGAAATCCGAACCGCCAACAAAGATTTTAAAATGTTTTTCCGGCGTGAATAAATTATTAGACAAATAAAGAATTCCCTTGTAGGATGAATTCACAAACTAAATTAAGGAAAGAAGGAACTAATTAATGGGAAGTAAATTTCAATTCAGCAGTACCGACGTGTCCATTCTTCAGAATTTCAGTACAGTTCACCAGAACGTAATCCTCGACAAAGACAAATTCTATGTTAGGTCTAATGCGGATTCTCTTGTTGCGATCTATCGCCCCAAGGAAACTTTCGAATTTGAACGTTTTGGTATCTATGAAATCTCAAGTCTCCTGTCCATCCACAAAGCTTATAAGACGCCCTTCATTGAAGTTCAGGATAAATTCCTCACTGTCAGCGAAGGAAATTCTAAGGTGAGGTATGGCCTTTCCCCAATTGAAATGCTGAAATACTTTCAGGTAGTCAAAGGCAATACCATCGATCCTTTCGATCAGGCCAGTGGTCGTTACCGCATTGAAAACAATTTCGACAAGGCTACCAGCGAACTTGATTTTGTTTTCTCTGCTGAGAAGCTTGCTATGCTCCTGAAGATGGCAAACATCCTTCCTGCTAAATTTGTGTTCTTCGAAACTACTCCCGATACCATTCGTGTGACTGCTGGCAATGAACTTGAAGGTAACACCAACAACTGGGAACTGGAAATTAAATCGGAAGATATCACCAAGAATGAACTTCCCAAAGTAATGGCGGTTAAGGTCGAAGAACTCAAACTGATTAACGATGATTTCAGGGTTCAGGTTTGCTCTCAGGGTATTACCAAGTGGGAAGCTGCTAATGTCGATCTGAAATACTTCATTGGTGCTCAAAGTGTTTAGAGAAGTCAGATCAATTGGCGGGGAAGTGAGATTCGTTCACTTCCCCGACGAACCCACATCCTTTGAATATCTTTCATCGTGGGAATTTGAAATGCTTTCCTTGGAAGCGCAGAAGGAATATCTGAGGAAGTGGGAATATGAAATGTATCTTTGTTGCACTACTCCTGAAGAGTGGAACAAAATGTGTGATTTACCAACTTTTAAAAAGGTGAGGGAGATTATTAATTCATGAAAATTTCTAAAATTGGAACCTTCGATAAACACGGATATCCTACCGGTTGGGAATTTTACGGAACCGATATGAAAGAGGGAGAATACTGTTTGGGTCTGATGGGTCCAGATAATAGTATTGTTTGTGTCAACGGCATCGAGATTGTCGAGTGGACCGAGACTAGGAAGAGAATTATGGAAGAGGGTGCTGAATAATGAGTGAAATGCAATCAATTGGAACTTCTTCTTTGTGGGAATATAAATATCAGCCCATGACTGTAAAGGATCTGATTCTTCCCGAAAAGGAAAAGAAATACTTTCTGGATATGGTGGCGTCCGGTGAGATAGATAACATGCTACTTTCCGGTACGGCGGGAAGGGGTAAAACATCTGTAGCTCGCGCTCTGTGTAGTGATGTGGGGGCGGAATATCTTTACATTAACGCATCCAAAGATAATAAAATCGAAGTTATTAGGAATCAGGTTGAGCAGTTTGCCACAACTTTTTCTTTGGAACAAGCTAAGAAAGTTGTAATTTTAGATGAGGCCGAATGTCTTACTGATAATGTCAATGGTGCTGGTGCTCAGAACGCTCTGAAATCTCTGATTGAAGTTGCGGAGAAGAACTGTCGGTTTATCTTCACTACCAATAACGTTTCTAGGATCAATGAAGCTTTACAGTCTCGTTGTGGTAGACATATCAATTTCAATTTCGCAACAGAAGAATCTGTAAGCATGATGAAAGCTTACTTCAAAAGGTTGTGTTGGATTCTGGACAACGAGAAAGTACCATACGAAAAGAAGGTACTGGCTGAGTTCGTTCAGAAACACTATCCTGATTTCCGCAAAACTCTGAACAAGCTTCAGATGTTGGTCAAGATGAATGGGTGTGTGGACGAAAAGATTCTTTCCGCTTCCGATTCGTCCAAGATAGAGGATCTAGTTGAAGAGATGAAGAACAAGAAGTTCAATAGTGTCAGGAAGATTATTTCTGAAGTGGATTTCATGAACTTCTTTTCTGTTCTTTATCATGTGATAGAACCACATCTGAAAGATGAGTCCAAACCAGACGTTATTCTGACCATCGGGGATTGGCAGTGGAAAGCAGGAATGAGTAATGATAAAGAATTGGCGTGTGTATGTTGTGCCGTCACTCTGATGAAAGAGGCGAAGTGGAGATAAAAAAGAAAAGCTGGTTAGAAAATTCTAACCAGCTTTCTTACCTTTTAGGTTTGTGGTGTTGATTCACATCTGTCTGTTCCGGTAAATCAGCAACCGGAAAATAACTCTTAACGAAGCGATCCAAATTAATATACATAATAAAGAAAATTAACAAAACAATACCGATGGTTAGATACTCAATGGCTTTATTTTTTGCTAGTGTCCAAGGGGAATTTTGCTCAGTCTGTGATCTGATCTTTGTGGTTTCTTGACAAATTTTACATGTAGTTTTGAGAGTTTCTACATCATCTTCAATATATTCTATATTAATTTTTTGATCATCGATGCGTTTATGAATGATTTTATGTTCTTCAATGTTATGATTTAACTTTTCCAAAACTGTTGCCATTCGAACCGACGAATCGGATATCTTTTCCATAGCACCTGAAACACTATGTTTCATCTCTGAAATGTCAGATTTGATTGTATTCACATTAGCTCTCAGGTCTGCTATATCAGTTTTAATTTGGAACAATTCATCATTTTCCATGTGGACCTCTTGGGAGTGGGATAGGGATGAATTGTCATTCATCAACTTTATTTATAAAAATAAAAATAGACCACCATCAAAAATTGCGGTATGATGAATTATTGTCGAGGAGAAATTATGGAAATTATAGGAAACACTATCATAGAGTTTGAACACCGTTGGAATTGTGGGAGATACCGGGACGAAGACCCATACGAAATTATTCATCAGCTTTTAAATTGGTGTTTGGGAAATAAAGAAGATGTAGAAGAAGAACTAAAATGGACGGAATATGACATAAGAACCCTTACCGATAAAAATTATGATTTAGAACAAAAAATAGACGATACTCATAAAGAAATAAAATTCTACGAAGAAGAAAATCGGTGGTTGAAAAATAAATTGTATTATTTGGAGGCTTGAATGTATTGGTGGAGAAAAGAGACAAAAGAAACCGAACCTGTTGAAGAAAAGGTTTCTTTCTATTTGATTGTGGATATGGTGGGTGGTAAGAGATATTATTGGAATAGTCCTGATAAGGAATCATTTCAAAAGTTTTTTGAATGGTTCTACAATCCAACTGGACCCGCCACTTTTAAATTAAGTTTTGAGGACAGTGGTAGAAAAAACCAAAATCAAATCATTATTAGAAGTCAAATCAGTACCATCATATTTGGGGATGAATAATGTCACTTTCACCATTCGATGTAATGAAGATGTGTTTTACCAAGAAGCCGCACCTTTCCAATGAAGAGTTGTCAGGTTATTCACAATGGATGATGGGTAAGATTATGAGTAACGACCAGTCATTGGTTTTCCTTGCGTGTGAATTAAGCAAACCAATGGATGATCGTATGCATTATGATTGTTTGTATCATGGTTTGCCTGAGATTGACAACAAGGGCAAGGGAAAGTATATCCCTTGGAATTGTACCAAACCCAAGAAAGAACAGGAAATACAATACCTGATGGAGCATTTTCAGGTAAACCAAACAACAGCCAAGATGTACCACGAACTTATTTCAAAAGAAGAAATGCAATACATCATTTTTTTCTTTGAAAATAGAGGGGTGAAAAAATGATTATAAATAACTACATCAACCACAAAAAGGGGAATGTAGTTATGAACTATCTGAAAATTTATAATCAACTTATAGAGACTCGTAAAACAAAAACGTTTATAGGATATGGAGAAAGGCATCACATTATACCAAAATGTATGGGTGGTACAAATACAAAAGAAAATATAGTTAGATTGAAGGCCAGAGAACATTTTATAGCACACTTATTATTAGCCAAAAGTCACAAAACACCTTCTTTAATATTTGCAGCAAATATGATGATGTATTGTAATAAGAAAAAATATACAAATAGAACATACGAATGGATAAAAACGGAACACTCCAAATTGGTGTCCGATCTCAAAAAAGGTAAACTACTTGCACCTTCTCACATAAAAATATTATCTGATAATATGAAAGGTGAAAAGAATCCTAATTATAAAGGAGTTTTACATATAGGCAAAAAAAGATCAGATGATTTTAGAAAAAAACAATCAGAAGATAACAGTGGAGTTAAAAACTCTATGTACGGCAAAAAAGGGAAATTGAATCCTTTTTATGGCAAAAAACATACAGAAGAAGTTCTTAATTTTTTAAGAACTTCTAAAACTATATATGTACCACAGCTAATTATAGATGAAATTGTCGATATGAAAAATAAAAATATATGTGCAGAAATAATATCAGAAAAATTTAATCTTAAACTTAGTAAGATATATAAAATACTAAGAGAAAATCAAAATTTTACAAATGTAATTGGGAAAAAATTTATATGTGAGTTTTGCAACAAAGAAAGTAATAAGACAAATTATTTAAGGTGGCATGGCAATAATTGCAAATTAAAAGGAGGTAAGTTGAAATGATTCCAGACAGTGAACTTTATTCCAATGTTGAAAGAGAGAAATTTCTGACTAGGTTGATTGGTGATTGCTGGCACGAATCGGATCATTCCATACCATATCACGATAATGAAATTGTTCATATCTGCAAGTGTGGGGAATACAGTTATCATATTCACCCTTGGGATGATAAAAACAATGTTCAATTTAGACAGAAGAATGATTTCTCCACACCGGATGGTTTCTTTAAACTACTCAATTGGCTGAAGCAACAAGACCATCATGTTATCGGAGCAATATTAGATCAGGACAAAGAAAAACCATATACCGCTCTTGGTTTAAATCCAGTTTGTATAAAATATCAATCTCTTTTTCTTAAAGAGATTGATCCAGATAAATTTGCTAATAAGGTTTTCAATTTCTTGAAGGAGAAGCCATGTCTGAAAAGTCTGATAGAGATAAATTCTTAACAGAATTGGTGGGTGAATGTTGGCACGACGAATATTCACACGAAGGACCAACTTTTCAAGAACGGTATGATAAATACGTGTGTTTGAGGTGTGGGTTTGAAGTTTCATATACACCTTCATTTTACAAAATGAATTTTTCAACGTGGGAAAATTTTGGTAAACTTTGGAAATTTGCTCAGAAACAAAATTGGTGGAACGATTTTCGAAGGGATTATTGTTTAGTTGGAGGTTGGAAAGGATGGAGTTTTGATGAGGATATTATCAATCCAGACAAATTGGCAGACGCTATCTATAACTTTCACAACGGAGAAAACACATGAACGATTTTGTTTTGTATGCTCCCAACGGTGCTCCCATTTTTAAGTACAGCTACTCAGAACATTTGGAAAAACCTTATACAATTTATCTTACAGATAAGATTGAAATGCACTGTGATGAAATCACCTTTGATGATTTTATCGAAATTATTTATGAAAATGTGGAGGAAATAAATTGAAAGAAAGAAAAATTTTTGATATTGTGGTGAATGGGCGACTCACTGGTGTTTGGGATCGTCCAGAACATTTACATGAATTGGGCAAATGGAATGGTTGTCCCGAAACGTGGTGGCTCAAATATGTTGGGCGTGAGGATGAAGATGAAGAAGTATCAGTAGATTGGATTCCGTTCATCGATAAGGGAACCAATCGAGCAGCATGGGATATTCGAATTAAACAAGGAAATACTCTCAAATATAAATGGGACGATTGGGATATTAGGAAAACTGGATACGTTGAAATCTTTCTGAATAACAGGCAGGTCGATGAATTTGGATTTGGAGATATAGCTTATGCCTTTTCCAAAGCGCAGTATCGTACCTTTGAAATGAGTGAGCACCCTTTTAATTACTTCGATCCTGAATCTGAAGTTGGTAGGAAGATTTACTATTATGGTCAAGCAGCAATCATTGATAGGTTGATGTTGGATCAGGGTTGTATCATGATCAAAAAAGAAGATGGAACCGGCTTTGATCTAAGACAACATAAAAATGAGGATGTGGATGATATGGGTGATTGGCATGGGTCGAATGTAGTTAAGACTCATGTTCTGGATGATAAACATATTGTGTGGTTCAGAAACTAAAAGGAGAAGAATTGAATGTGTAATTGCAAAAAAGCGTTGGTGGTGAAGATCAAAAGGTTGTCTGATAAAGCTGTAATTCCTGAGTACGCAAAACATGATGATGCATGTTTTGATTTGGTCGCTGCTGATATTAATGAGACTTCAGATTATATCGAATATACAACCGATCTAGCATTTGAAATTCCCGAAGGTTACTTTGGTAAGATCTGGCCTAGAAGTTCTGTCTCTAAATATGACCTTATTTTCTCAACTTCTGGTGTGATCGACTCTGGGTATCGAGGAAACGTGACAGTGCGCTTCAAGCCCAAATTTGACGCTCACAGGGGCAAAGAATATCAGGTTGGTGATAGAATGGCTCAGATGATTATTCTCCCCAAACCTACAATTAAATTTATCGAATCGGACGAACTCTCCGAATCGGAACGTGGTGCTGGTGGTCATGGTCATTCGGGGGTGTAAATGATCATCATCATAAATGGACAGGGCGGGTCTGGGAAAGATCAATTCATAGAATATGTTCAGGAAGAATTTGATTTTGGTATGGTCAATAACCTTTCATCAGTAGATAGAGTTAAAGAAGCCGCAGAGTTATTGGGATGGGATTCTGTTAAAGATGAACATGGTAGATTGTTTTTATCTGAACTAAAGAAACTTTCGACTGAATTCTATAATGGTCCTATAAGTTATCTAGTGGAGTTTATAGATGTACTTCCAAAAACACACCATATTTTTGTTCATATTCGGGAACCAGAAGAGATAGATAAATTCAAATCTTGGTATCCAGACGCAAAGACAATGTTGGTAGAGAGATTTGGTGAAAGAGTTTTAGGAAATGTATCGGATGATCGAGTTGCTAATTACAACTATGATTATTATGTAGACAATACAAAAGGTTTGTTTGAACTGAAAAACATCGCTAAAAATTTTGTTGAGTACGAACTGAAATCTCTTTGTTATACATGTTTGAAAGCAGATAAAACTTGTCCGGTCTACCCTCAAGAAACCCGAAGTTGTGTAGTATATAACGCTAAATAGACAAAAGGATGAAGTGAAAGCTTCATCCTTTTGTTTTATATAAATAAAAGAAATTATCTCAAAGGACAAACCTATGATTTCTTTCAAACAATTTTTATTAGAGTTATACAATGTGAAGAAATTCTATGGTGCCAATTCCCTCAAAAATCTTTTCAAGAAACTTAAGTGGAGAGAAGTGGGTAGTGGTGCTCACTCACAGGTTTTTGAAATACCAAGTAAGAACTATGTGATCAAGGTTTGGACTTTAGATCAGTCTTATGAATCCTTCCTTAGATATATTCTCAAATCCGAGAACAGAAACAATCCCCATTTTCCTAGAGTGTTGGGGCGAATGAAAACCATTCCTGCTTTCCATAGACGTTCCCGTAAAGACGAATTGATTAAGTTGGTCAAATTAGAAAAGCTTGAACCTATGTCGGAAGGTAATGAGACATTCGTTGATCAAGTAATTATGGATGTACAGGATGAATGGTTCGTGGGTCGGGTTGGTAGAAGAGCAGAGAAGAATAAAGATATGTTTCCTCAAGGTCCGAGTCTCAGAAACGCAATGTTAAAGATGGAAGAGGGAAGAGAATTCGGTAGGCTGGATATTCACGTTGGGAATTTCATGGAGCGTCCTTCTGATGGTATGATAGTGTGTATCGATCCGTGGCACGATCCAGACGAATTGAATGTATTAGATGAAATTATTGTAGATGATCAGAATCCGGCTCTGGCTAAGTATACTAAACCGGGTTATTTGGAGGCAGCGTGATTTCTTTTAGGGAATATTTGTCTGAATCAGATGATTCTTTTAAAGCCAAAAGCATACAGATAGCTTTAGATCAACGTGGTGAACCCGAAGATTTAATGTTAAAGGTTCAGATGTTGATGGGTGGTGGTGTCCTTAATCCAGTAGTCGAACACGCAGGGGATATTATTAACCGAGCATTTCAAAGAATCATGTGGGATACACATGGTTATGAATATTGTAAGGATAAAGTCAATAAAGTTCTGAAGTATCTCACGGACAGTTATGGGTTTGAACGTGAGATGGAAGAAAACATTTCCAATAATTATGATTATAGAATCAACAGGAGTGAGAACAGAGAGAAGTTCTTAGAAAAATATCCCACTGAAAATGATTTCAGACGTGCATTATATCAGAGACTCAAAGATTATGGTAAATCTCATATGGCTCTTGATAGTTATAATAGAGCACAATATCTCTGTAGACATCTCTGTTATTGTATCGGTATGCGACAATGGGTTTTTGTGATAAATGATTTATATGAGCTTAAAGAACATTTGAACAGTGTTGAAGATTGGGTAAAGTTTTGTAACGAGGAAACCGAATGATATCATATAAAACCATCTTCGAAGATCTCATTTCCCCATCTACAGAACCCAATACTCTTTCTTTCTGGCATGGGGGCAATTTAGATTATGGTCCCGATGAAAATTATATTCAGAAGAAAGGTAGATTCCAATTTGCTCCCGGTTTATATCTGACTACTTCATATAATGTGGTAGAGAAATATAAAAAGGGAAGTAGGAAGTTATATCTTGTCACAATTCAAAAGGGTGTGGATGCTAAAGAAGCCTCAATTCCTTTTCATGCCATCGATGATTTTGTGAAATATTACTGTATCAAATCTAAACGGAAAGAAGTTTTAGTGGCAGCATCAAAATATAATTACAAAGATAGAATTAGCGCAGTCATCTTCATAAACATAATGGTCAACTATGAAGCAATCAAACCATCCGACAGTAACAATTTGAGACGGTTCTTAGTGCAACATGGTGTGGACTATTCAATTGTTGATAACGCATTTGGGTGGGGAGAAAGAATGGTTGTTCTATTCAATATGAAACTGATCACCAATTCGAAAGTAGTTAAACCAAAAGATAAAATAGAAGTTTGGAATTTACCAACGGAGTGGAATTGATGATTTCTCTCTTGGATACTTTGCTTTGGGTGAAGTTGGGATAATCTCCATTTCTTCTATCGACCATCCAGTAGTATTAAATCTTAACTTACTACATTGTGTAACATTTTTGGGACATTCTACGGTCGTTCTACCAACCCTAAGAATATTTCTAAATGCATTTCTATCCAGTTCATTTGCGGCACAAAAATTAAATAATGATAAAGTTGTGAAAATTTCACCATTAGGTGAAATTAGTTTATATTCATATTTTTGATTTACTTTGCTACATTTTTCTTTAGTCTCATTTGTATGTTTAATACCATAATTAGGGTTGTTTTTACCAGAAGATTTTACGCTTATTTTTGCTTTGGTTTCTTCTGACGTGACTTTTCCTAAATTTGCGATTCTGAGTTTTTCTTTTGTTTCTGGTAAAACTGGCCTGCCAGTTAAGGGATGTGGGTTATCTTCGCTGTATTTATTTTTCATTATCAACTTAAAATCTTCGGTTTGAACATAGAATTCAACTCCATATTTTTCTAAACATGTGTTAATTTTCTTAAGTTTACATTCTTCAGTTTGGGAATAGAATTCAACCCCATATTTGTCTAAACATGTTTGTTTAGTTTGTTCTTCGTAATATTTGCCACATCCACCCACTCTTAAATTATAAGAATGTGGCAAATCAACCCATTCTTTAGTCACGAAAACATATTCTTCTAACCAAAAAAGATCATCATATGATAACGCATATGCTAAATGAATTGTTTCAAAATTTTCTTTTCCATATTTCAAAATTGCTTGATTAATTATCACACCACTCCCCATATACCCATCATTTATATTTTTAGTTTTATGCGCTCCCCTATATTTTTTACCATTTAATAAATTTGTAGTTTCGTAAATGATATAATATGTTTTATCTTTCATGATTGGTTTATCCTCAATATAGATTTTATAAATAATTTTAAACACACAGAGGCATAATAATGATTTCTTTCAAAAGCTTTTTAACTGAGATTCATTTTCATGATATCTATCCCAAGCAATTCCATTTATTTTATAAAAAATGGAATAAAATATTAAAAACATCATCTGAAAATCAATATTGGTGTAATTTTACAATGAATCCCGACACCGATATTTTAAATAAGAATTTTTCATCACCACACCAACGAGACTCCTCCCACTCAGACCCAGAAGGAATTTACCTTTATCCTTTATCTTATTTATGCCAGCATCCCGCAGACGTTTGGTATGGTCGTGGAGCTAGATTCCTCAGAGTTATTGAGTTAGTTGGTTCACCTAACATTCTCCACCTTCAGACCATGCAGAATCATATCATGGATAGGATTCTTAGAGCGTTGGGATTGAATGATTACTATCTCAAAGCAGCTAAAAAAGATATAAATGTAACGACAAACAAGCTTTATTTAAAATGTCACAGGTTTCAAATCCAGAAGAATTCTATTTTCAGAAGAATAGATATTTTGATGATGTGAAACCTGAATTAAAAACTGGCGAAGAACAAATGCAGTTCTGGAAATCCTTGGGCTATGATGGACTTATTGATGAAGCCAGAAACCAAAAGTCGGCAATCATCAATGATAGGGAACCGTGGCAAGCCGTGTTCTTCAATAAGAAGTTCTTCAAGATCGTAGACATTTATGAACTAAATCCCAAATCCGAATATCTTTCTGCTGGTGGTTTAGGAACATCAAAAGATGAAGCTAAGTTACATAGGAAGCTTGCGGCTATGATCGCCATGCAGATTGGAGATAAAATCAAAGAATTTAGCAAAGAAAAGTCATGGACTAAGAAAGGTAGAAGGATTGATACAGAATTTTCTTTCCCTCAATCCTATATGGATAATCTTAATCTGGGTGAGAAGCCCCACAAATATTCTAAAAAGTATGATCACCATAGAATCAGAGTTAACATCTATTCGGAGAAGGAACCTTATAACTTTTCGTGGGATGCCGAAACTAAATTTATTGATATAGCCAAAGAGATTGGTGAAGATTGGAAAACTCTGAAGGACAGAACCGATTTTGTTCCTGAATTTTCTCGTAAAGAGATGGAATCGAAAGAAGTAGACGCAAGACATGAAAAAAGAAAATTAGATAATATCAAACTGATCAAATCTTATGAATCTGATATCACAACTCTTGCCGAAATTTATGGGGTTAAATGGGAACCTCTTTCAGATCAAGAGTGGTATCGAGCATATATTGAAGCGTCATATGTACAGATGAAAACAAATGCCGGTAAAACGCTTGAGGATTACCTAGAGGACGAGAAAGCATCTTGGGAAGGACATGAGCACGAGAAAAAATATTCACAGGGCGCAGAGCAGATGTTGGCGCTTTTAGATAAAATTTACCACGACAACACCAAGTTCAAAAAGAAAGGTTTTGTAGGAGGGGATAAGGATAAATATCACCAAGAACCAGTTGAAACCACAATCGCCAATGAGGTCAAACATCTTAGGTTGAGAAGTGGGTGGTTCAGTGATAATGAATATCTTATCTTTAAAGATGTTATGCAGTGGAAAACAGATGGGGAGGGTGAGTGATATCATTCAAAAAGTTTTTAATTGAATCTCCGATTGCTTATCATGGATCACCCTACGATTTTGATGAGTTCAAACTTCAACATATCGGTAGTGGTGAGGGTGCTGCTGCATATGGGTGGGGTTTATATTTCAGTTCTAAGAAGGAAGTTGCTGAATGGTATATAGGTAAAAAGGTTGGTGATGCTCCGGTTCCTTGGTTCTACGAAATAAATGGAATTAAAACTAAAGCTGGAACACCTGAACAAAAAGCAGCAGATTTAATTTATACTATGGGTCTGAAAAAAGCAAAGAAGTTTATATCTGGTATGTTGAATGATGCTCTGAATGGAGAAGAGTGGACTAAAGATAATGGTTTGGGTTATTATAAAAAGATGGATGAAATAGCACAGAATATCAATCAACAAAGAGAAGTTAAGAAGTCAAAAGGTAAATTGTATCATGTAGATATCATTCCTTCAGAAGATGAATTTCTTCATTGGAATAAATCTCTCAAAGAACAGAGCGAACCAATAAAAAAGAAACTCATTCCTTTATTTGAGAAGGCTCATCCTAAAGGAATTCTTCAAGATATGGGGGATGAAGTAAAGTCAATCCCACTGAATGATGTTTTAAAAAATGAATCATATAGATTTTGGAACCAGAGTGGTGAACAAATATATGGACTAGCTAAACATATATTTGGTTCAGCCAAAGAAGCATCTTTGTATTTTGCTTCTATTGGTATCGCCGGAACTAAATACTTTGGGGATAGTAGTAATGAATTGAATTATGTTCTGTTTGATGATTCTTTAGTTAAGATAAGGAAGAAAAAATGATTTCATTTAAAGAATTCATAAAGGAAGATAAAGCATTAGATGATTATCTCACTAAAATTGGAAATAGTGGTAGAGAAGAATATGTAATTTATGTAGGAAAACGTAAAGGGATTAAACAATTTATAGGTTGGGGTGGTTATGATATTCATATAACAGATGAACCAGAAGTAATGACACTTAAACGTGCTCATGTTTTATTTGATAGGTTGGATTATGTACATCCAAAATATGCTAAAATTACAAAAATAATAAAAGTACAGGACATCCCAAAATGATATCTTTCAAAGAGTTTCTTATAGAAGGTGTATCACCCATTCTCTATCATCATACTGGTGTTCATAAACTAGTATCAATTCTTAAAGATGATAAGTTTAGATTAGCATCTGATTTAGGAACTGCTTCAGATCAGATGTACAAAGGGAAAAAGTTTAAACCATTTTATTTTTCTACCAGTAGAATTAAATATGGTGGTTATGCTAGAAGCTTTGGTAATTCCGAACAGGTCAATCTTGTGTTGGATGGTACGAAACTTTCTCATAATCTTTCCGGTAAGAGTGTAGATTATTGGGGGCCATCTTTCAGAAGACCGAGTGTATCTCTTGATATGCGGTTGCGTAACCAAGAGAATGAGGACAGAATCTTTTCTCCCACATCCATAATCGAAAATGCACATGAATATATCAAAGAAATTCATATTATGGTAGATAAGAATTACCTTCTCATTAATTCCGACTATAAAGCGTTTGAAAAACTTTCTCTGAATGATCAACACAATGCATGGGAAAGAAATAGAATGTACAAAAAGATACTTGATTATTCAAACGTTTATAGCATTCCAGTTTATTTTTATGAAGACTTTGAATCATTCATGCTTCTGAATAAGAAAAAAGTGAAAAGTGGTATGGGTGGTAGACCAGAAAAAATAAATCTCTATGTCGAGTTATTCGATAAAGATGAAGTCAAAGATCTTTCTTCAGAAGCAGATGATTTAAGATATGAAATAGTTTATCATAACTATCGTGGTGACTCTTTAGCAACTCTAAATAATGATATACACAATAATAAAAGTGATGAAATTAAATCTATGAGTGTCGAGAAGCTTGTGAAGAGAATGCATCGATATAAACTCAAATCGACAAAAGAAGTAATTGAATTCTTGTCTAACAAATGGAAAGATGCTAAGGTGAGAAGTGATGATTAGATTTAAACAATATCTTTCGGAAGCATCCAAATTCAAAGGAACATTCTGCTACCATAAAGAAAATCATTATCTGTCTACTGAAGCGGCAAGTCAGGATGAAGCATTCAAGAAAATGTGTTTTGGGTTATCAAAGAAACTAGGAAGATCGGTGGAGAGTTATTTTAGGCGCACACCCGATTCATATAATATCAAGGAAATAAAATGATTTCTTTCAAATCCTATATATTGTTGGTAGAATCCTTTGCCGATGCCAAACGAGTTTGGAGAAATCCGGATTACAATGATAAAGATATTGATAAATATATCGAATGGTTCAAAGAATTAAAAGCAAAAAATCAATTATCTGGAAGTGAAAAAGATATTTCTTATTGGATACCAAAAGGGTTTTGGTCATTCTATCAGTTTGTGGATAAGAAAAGAGATAAGGAAGTTGAGCGCAAAACAAAAATTGTAAAAACGAAAGATGCAGACAAAATATTTGAGAATGAAGAGTTTTATGTTTATCATATTAGAAGTCATGAGGCCAGTCGCAAGTATGGTGCAGGAACTAAATGGTGTATTACAGAAAGCACACCAGCACACTGGAACTCCTACGTAAACAAAGGAATTAAATTCTATTTTATAATAGATAAACATTATGATGCCGCACACAAGTATAGTAAAATTGCTGTTGCGGTTTATCCTGAAATTTTAGGTGGAGCTGTGGAAGTGTTTAACCAATTTGATGATCCAATGAATTTTGATGTATTCGAATCTTGGTGTGACCATTATAACATTCCATTGAAAATTTTCAATTTCCCTAAGATTGATCTAATAGTCAATGTACTCAACCACATGAGAAACAAATTACCATCAGGTTGGTCATCGGAACGATGGGCAGAAACTAGATGTCAGGCGGCATTAGATTTATCTTTTAGACATGTCGATAGAGATTGGCATTATTATAAAGAAGTGGAACAACTTCCTGAGATGAAAGAAATAAAAGTCGCAAGTTATAACGAAGATAGAAGAAATAAATATGTCAAACTTAGTTTCAATATCTATGAAGATAATAGTGTTTGGGAACAGAGAGTGTTCACTGGTGCGACATACAATTATGTATATGAAAACCCACAAGAGTTCTTTATACGCTTCGAAGATGTGTGGACTAGCTACAAAGAAATGAGAAATAATCCACATAGAGATGAAAAGGCATTTGAAAGTATTACTTCGTCTGGTATTTGGAAAACGCTGAAGTATCTTGTCGATAATGTTTTTGGAGAGTTCGAATGATATCTTTTAAACAATTTCTATCTGAAGCATTAGATGTCACCAAGAACCCTAAGTTCAGGAAATGGTTTAGGGGTTCCAAGGTCGTTGACGAAAATAAACAACCATTAGTTTGCTATCATGGATCTGGAACTGCCATAGAAGAATTTAAATATGAGTTTACTAATCAGGGTGCTGATCAGCTTGGTAGTGGATTTTATTTTACAACCGACATTACAGAAGCGGAAGGATATACAGGAAAGACGGAATCCACCAAAGGTTCTAAATTAGGCGGGTCTGACAATCCTACAGTTCATCCGGTCTATCTTTGTATTAAGAAACCACTTGATGCTGATAAGATTGGAAATGTGAAATATGATAAAATCAATTTCTTTATTAAACGTTCGCCCGAATTAGCAGACGCACTTTCCAATTATGGTGATGTTGAATGGGAAGGCAAAGAAAAAGTAATCAGAGCCGCAACGGAAATTCATGTTATTGAGAATGATAATATCGTGAAAGGTCTATTCTCTTTGGCGAATGATTTTTATTCAGATCATCCTAAAGAATTCAATTGGAAAATATATCAAGCTTTAGGATATGACGGAGTGTTTAAGAAGCATCCTAACGGAAGAACTCATTGGGTCGCATTTTTCCCGTTCCAGATTAAGCATGTGGACAACCGAGGAATGTTTGATGGGGAAAGTAATAATATATTTGAGAGTATTAGAAGTAATGAAACTTTAGTTTCTTTCCTAAATAAAGAACATCCTTATGTTGGTGTTGAAAAAGAAGAAATTTTGTCACCTACAGTTAAAGTATTAAAAGATAAATATGGAAGTTATAGATTTTTAAAATATGAAAATGAACAGCATATAGCGGTAATTCAGGTATTAAGTAATAAACGAGGAATAGGACATGTAGCAAATATTTATACCAAACCCGAATATAGAAGACAAGGCATTATGTCTGAATTACTTCAACATGTTAGAGATATGTTTCCTAAAAAGTTAACTTTTTCTGAAGATAGGTCTGAAGACGGTGAAGCTTTTGTAAAATTTATGACAAAATAATTAAACTTAAAATAATTGTTGACTTCCCTCCTAGAAGGTGGTATATTCCTACCATATTTTCTAGGAGGGTTTTTTGTTTTGGAAGATTTAATCGTGTCTCGCCATGTAATTGATAGATTTCGTGAACGGACAGGGGCAAAATATTCTGATACTAAAGTGATTGATAAATTAAAATCATTTTATAAATCAGGACAGAAAGAAAAACTCAAGAAGGTCACTTACGTTTATATCAGCGGTTATTGTATGGTGGTCAAGAAGAAAGTGATCGTGACAATTCATAAGGGTTCACCCATAACATGGAGACATTTTTAAAATGAGGGAGTCGCACCAATTTAGAATTGAAATGAGGGAAAAGAAATTCCAAGAACAAAATGGGATTTGTCTCTATTGCCGGAAACCAATTGTCGGGAAACCGAGTTTGGACCATATCATCCCGGTTGATCTGGGAAATGGGATTGGTGAGGATAATTTCTGTGTTGCATGTGAGCCATGTAACAAAAACAAATTGAATTATGTTGTGTTCACAAATCTGTTTGATAGAGAAATATATCCAGTGATTTCCGTCCCTTACTTTTTCAGAGCCAAATACATCCAGACAAATAATTCAAAATAAACTATTGACTTTAATTCCCAATTGTGCTACAATCTTTGGCAGTTGGGAATTTCAATTTAGGAGGGAATATGCTCGATACCATTTCTGAAAAATTTCATCTTTATAAAGTTGGTGGTTGTGTCCGTGATGCTATCATGGGGGTTGAACCTAAAGATGTAGATTACACTGTCCAAGCATCTCAAGAATCATTTGAACAGTTCTTTCCTACTCTTAACAAGGTCGGGGATTGTTTTCCGGTGTATCTCAATACCGATGGATCTGAGATTGCTTTGACTCGTTCTGAAAAATGTGTTGGTGAAAAATATCAAGACTTTGAAGTTCATTCTGGTGTTCAGATTGAAGTTGATCTTGGTAGGAGAGATTTTACCATCAATAGCATTGCACAACATTACCTGTCTGGGGAAATTGTAGATCCATTCAACGGCGCGGAGGACGTTAAAAATAAAATCCTTCGTTGTGTAAATCCGGTCGCATTTGTGGAAGATCCACTTCGCATTTACAGAGGCGCAAGGTTCATTTCTCGTTTCTGTTTGAAATGTGACGTGGAAACTATGGATCTTATGAAACAGAACGTCGAAAAACTAGTAAACATTCCTACTGATAGGGTATGTGCTGAACTGAAGAAAGTATACGAGGATTCAAAATATCCTTCTATGTTCTTCAAATTTCTTCATGAAATTGATGCACTGAAGTATCATTTTAAACCTCTTGCTGATCTGACCAATTTCTATGCGGGACCGGAACATACCCACCACGTCAACGATACGGCATTTGAGCATGTAATGAAAAGTATCGACCTCTGCGCGGAGAAAGGTTACTCGTATCAGGTTTTCCTTGCGGTTCTGTTCCATGATGTCGGTAAGGCGGTTACTGCTCAGTCTGAGGATTACCGGAACGGGCGACACCACTACGGTCATGAACACGAGAGCGCCAAGATTCTGACTCCGTACCTCAACTTCATGAGGTTCACGAAGCATGAGAATAAACTGATCAATGTTGTGGCGAACAACCACATGATCCACAACCTGACCAAAATGAAACCTGTCAAGCTGATTAGGTTTTTCAAACGTGTCAAATATTATGCTTGGGATTTCGTGAGGGCATGTGATTGTGATTATCCTTTCGATGCCGATCAGTTCAGTATCATCAATCGTCTGGAAAGAACTTTCAAGGAAGCTGATGTGAATGTTCCCAAACATATCCTCAAGCGAGGGAACGATGCCACTATCAACTTTGTCGAGAACGTTTATGCTCACAAGTACAAAGAAATTCTCAACGAGGGAAAGAACTAATGAAACCAACTCTTGCTGATTATGTTGAACGGCTGAAAGATAAGACCTATGTGGAGTGTAAGGAAACCATACACATGTGGGTTAGGCACAACAAGATTGATGCCAATATGATGCATGAGTTGTGTATTATTGTTATGAGAAATTAAGGGGGTTCAAATGATAGAATTTATTCTTGGTGCATCTGTCATTGTGGTTGGTGCTTTAATTATCACTCTCATTATTTTGGGTGTGGTTTCTGTTTGGTACTACCTCTATGATAATTATTGGAGTGAAGTAGTTTTTTGTGTTGTTGGGATTGTGGGAGTTTTCATGTTTGTCACAGCATCCCATTTTCTTGGAAGTTTATTAATATCTAATTAAGGAGAAAGATTTTATGTTACAAAAGCTTAAATGTAAACTCATTAGTTGGTTGGGCATCGACGATAAGGTTAATATTAATAATTTGTCACATGTGCTCAGAAGATGTGAATTTATTGAAATATTGGATAGACGTGTTGCAGAACTGTTTGATAAATTATTCAAACCAAACTACGACCACGATGATAAAACAATTAAAGCTTTCAAAGATATTATCCACAGACAGACGTGGGATATTCTAGCAAACCATGAAAACACTGGTAAAAAAATCATCGATGAATATATCAAGTCTGAAGAATTCATTGATAGAATCATTTCTAGGATCAATTCTAAACAACTCAAATAGGGGATGGATATGAAACTTAAAGATCTGCTTTTAAATCTTCGGAAGCTTGAGCAAGAAGGTGAAGAATACGTTTCTATTTATGGGGGAAATTAATTATGGAAGATCTAATTAAAGCATTACAGATATTTCTGAAGTATGGGAATCCTGAATGGCCTACTCATTGTGAACATGATGTGATGCAGGTTTGTATTGATCCTATGAGAGTTTCCGATGTGGATCGAGAAGAACTTGAAAAACTCGGATTTATTGTCGATGAAGAATATGATTGTTTTAAATCATATAGATTCGGGAGCGCATGATGAAAGAACCTTTTAAGTGTAATGAGTGTGGGGGAACCCATTTTGAAATTGAAGACCTTGATGGGATGGGAGTAGGATATCAATGTGTCGCATGTGGGTATTATCATACCAGATGGTCTACAGAGATTACTGTCCATGAGGATCACACCGAAGGTTTTTCTGGTTTCTATTTCTCCGATGGGGAAAACTGTCAGTCCGAAACTTTCAATTTAAAACACACGATACTTCAGATGAAGTTTTTCAAAGATCTGAATATTGAAGTGTCCAATCTAACCAACATCAACTGGAAAGTATATATCGGGGAATAAAGTTGAAAACTTACACTAAAAAAGAATGGAACGATAAATTCACGAAGTTCTTCACCAATCTCAAGTATGAAGCATTCTGTGGTGGTTTCACTCATGTACTTCATAACGATGGATATTACAATAGTGAAATAGAAATTCAAAATATAGATCCAGAGCAACTGACCATAAAAGTTCATGAAAATGAAATATGTAGTTATGAATATGATGAATTCGATTATCATGATGAAATCATTTTAAGAACTCTGGAAGCGGGGTTTCAATATTTTATGGTCAAAATTAATTCTTGACATTAATTTAAATCCTGTTATACTCCTTTCATATCGGATATTAATTCCAGTTTGGAGGTAGGATATGAACGAGAAACAAGCAAGAGAGGCGGGGTATTTATTCGCTGGTCATTATTCCCACTATAAAGAAGAAGTGAAGGAAGAAGCAAAGAAAATCCGGCAGCAGGGAAATAAAGCCATTGTAGTAAATGTACCTCCCTCCAATTATTCCAGATCGCATCATGGAATGGGATATTCTGTTTATTGGATTGAATCCGAAGAAAATAAAACGATAAGACTGGCGAAAGAAAAGGAAAGGAAAATTTCCAGCTTGAAATACGATAAAGAACGTCTAATGGAAGAGATTCAGGAACTCGATAAAAAATTGGAGGAACTTATCAATGGCTAAACAAAAGGCTTATAAGAACCTCACAATTCAGGAAAAGATGGTGATGTACCTCACCGACACCAGAGAGAATGGCGGTCGTGATGGGAAGGTAGTTGATTCTCGTACCGGCAAATATGTGGTGGTTGTAGTTCATGTTGGTAGCACACCACATTATTTCTTCCTTGGTAAAGGTGGAGCTATCCGTGGTGGTTCTGATAATGCAGCAACCAAATCGAGGGATATTGCCAGCGCCATGAAAAAATACCTTGTTGATTGGGAAAAACGAAACCAGAAGGAGGTTTAGGGATATGACACGATATACCCTCACTCAATTCCATAACGCATGTATAACTTTGTTGGGTTACAATACTTTTACTGCATATGCCTTTCTGAATAACCATGTGAGTAGGTTGTGTACTCAGGTGGCCGAAAGTATGTTGCTCGGTGAACTATTGTCTCAAGACCCAGAAGCTTTGCAAATTGTCAAGGTGACTGCGGAAAATCTTTGGAGAAAAGATGGTGATCACCGTCTCAAGGAGAGTTGATTAAATGAGTGCAGTTAAAAATTATATTTACGAAAATCTAGTTCAGATTTCCCGCTACTATGATGAGTGTGAGGTTACAGTAGATTGTCCCACAATAGAACAACTGCTCGTATTGAAACATCTCTGTTCTAAGGAGATTGATAAACACGTAAAAGAAATTTATGAGGGGGAGTAATGAATCCTGAAACGTGGTTGGAAAAGAATATAATTTTTGAAGCCATCATTGGTAGTCAGGCTTATGGACTATCGACACCGGAAAGTGATACCGATTATCGTGGTGTTGCTATTTCCCCTCCCGAATATTATCTAGGTCTTCATAACTTTGAACAGAAGGTTTCCAAAGAACCGGATCGTACTATCTTCGACATTAAAAAATTTACAGACTTGGCAATTAAAGGAAATCCCAACATCTTGGAATTCTTTTTTATTTCCCAAGACTGTTTGATTTATGAATCAGAACACTGGAAAGCACTCAAACAATTCCGATCCATGTTCCTTACTAAGAAGGTGAAACATACCTACACTGGTTACGCATATTCCCAATTGAAGCGTGTTAAATCTCATAGGCACTGGCTGTTGAATCCCATACTGGAAAAGCCCACAAGAGCCGCTTATGGACTTCCTGACCCTAGTTCTATGTCTAAGGAACTGATGGGAAGCATCGAACATGTTATCAAGGAAAGTCTCAAATTCTCAATCAATGAGGTATTGGCCGAAACCGCTGATGAAATTACCAAGTCAGTGTTTCGGAATTACTTTGAGTTTGATATTCGTGAAGTTTTGGAAGATGCCTTTTCCGATTTTGTTTTCCCGGTGGTAGCAAACAACCTCAACAATATGTTGGATGTTGTGGTTGCCGTTGGTGAAGATCATTTCAAATCGGATGTTATGGTTGTGTTTGCCAAAGAGAAAACCTATGCTGCGGCAATGAGCAATTGGAAACAGTATCAGGAATGGATGGAGAAACGAAATCCCAAACGTGCAGAACTAGAAGCTAAATTCGGTTATGACAGCAAGCACATGAGTCATGTTTTCAGATTGCTCCTTCAAGGTGAAGAAATTCTAAGGGACGGTACTCTGAGTGTTCGTCTTAAGCCGGAAGATCGTGAATTCGTTTTTGATGTGAAAAATGGTAAGTACAAGTACGAAGAACTAATGGGTATATGTGACCAATATATGTTGAGGTTCGAAGATCTATATAAGGTTTCCACACTTCCCCACAGTGCCAATTTTGAGAAGATTAATGGGATTCTGGTGAACACCATCAAAGACTTCTGGGAGAGCCAAAATGTGTAAACACGAAAATGTTTTCTTTGAATTTGATGATTATGATTTACTTAGCTTTATATGTGTCGATTGTTCTGTAGATTTGGATATTGTATTGATTGGTAAAGGCGAATTTAAATCTGTGCGAATCAACGAAACGGTCTATAGGAGGGATGATGAACCTCAATAATTACGGGTCTACCGTTGCGGCAAAACGATTGGTGTGTTTGCTTAAACAATTACCTAAAGGGGATTTTAATCATCTCAACTCCAAATTCCAGAGTCTATTTTCCGATTACCGCATTTCATTGAAAGAATTGGAAAAGATACAGGATAAGAGAACTTTTATCCAGACGAATTTGTTTATGAGGAATTATTATCTTGACACAATTACAGTTATATGGTATCAAGAAAGAAATAGTCACCATTTATATCCGCAAATTTTTTCTTATTTTGAAAATGTAATCCGCACCAATCACAAAGAAGCTATACGAAAGAGAGGATATTAAATGCCAAAACTGCGGATATTACGAGGGTTGCCGGGAAGTGGCAAGAGTACATTAGCAAAAACTTTCAATACTGTCCACCTTGAGTCGGATCAATTTCTAATCACCGATGGTAAGTACCTTTGGACTCCTGAGAGACTTCAGGCAGGAATTGAAAAGATGTATGAGTTGGTGTGTCAGTGTGTAGATCATAAGATTGATGTCACTATTTCTGGTGTCTTTAGCAAGAGGAAAGCATTTAAACGTTATGTTGATTTGGCAGAGAAACATGGTTACGATCTGACAGTTATCAAGTGCTGTAATGATTTTGGGAATATTCATGATGTTCCTACAAACATTCTGGAAAATATGAAAAACATCTGGCAAGATTTTGAGGGTGAAGAAATCTTTCAGGTAGGAGTTTAATATACCAAACCTATTTCAAGTGGTTGGAAATCTATAATTCTTAAGGAGAACAAATGTCCTCTCAACTTTTATGTCTACTTTTGGTTTTGAATTTAGCACATTGGGTTTTTGATTTTGTTTGGCAAACAGATGAAATGGCAGTCAACAAATCCAAATCTCTCAAATGGTTGGGTATCCATTGTTTCGTTTATTCTATTCCCTTTTGGTTTTTGGATTTGAAATTTGGAGCAATTGCTTTTGTTTCCCATATCATCATTGATGGTGTGACCAGTAGAATCAACTCGTATCTATGGGCAAAAGAAAGGAGGCATGAATTCTTTACCTCCATCGGGTTTGATCAGTTTCTTCATACCTCCGTAATTCTCCTTACAGTTTATTATCTCGGTAAATAACTCAAAATAAATCCTTGACTTTAATTTAAAATCGTGGTATTCTCTCCTTACCATCAACGACAAAGGAGAGATACCATGAAACAATTCCTCGCAGTTTACAACATGAAGAGTTCTGACTTCTTTTCCCCCAAAGTCCATTCCATAGAAGAATTCCTCACTTCCAACGATTTTATATCGGTTGGTATCGTCAAGGCTGAAGATGTCGATGATGTTTATCGAATTCTGAATATTGCCCACCCCATCGAAATCATTAAATACATTGAAAAACTTCATGGTGATGATCCACTCGGAACCGAATACCCCTCGCTACATTCTTCCATGTCTGTGGGTGATGTGGTTGTCGAGTATACCAGTGAAGGTAAAGTTTACCATATGTGTGATCGCCGTGGTTGGACTATCTTGAAATAAAAGGAGGAAGATATGGAATCTTGTAAAACTCTCTTAGATATACTTGTGGAATCCTGTAAAATAACCAACGATAGGTTGAGCGAAGAATCAATTGACCACTACGATATTGAAGAAGAAGGGTGGTTTGATTCGTATGATTGGGATCAGGATGTATATGAGGACGAGTGGGAAACTTACAACCACCCGTGGGACAATCTTCATGCCGATTATAAATCAGGACAGGTGAAAATAATTGGTGTCGATCCTGACATGTTCTGCGATGGTTGTGGACGTTCTTATGATATTTGTGATTGCGGAGAGGATAAATGAAAACAACATATAATTGGATTGGTGGAGGTCCGTTTGTGTTCTTCATCATCATGAAAAATCTGGGAGCAATTCCTTATTCGTGGTGGTGGTTGTTGGTTTTCCTTCCACTGGTTTATGTTAAAAGGAGATAAAATGAAACTGTGGTTAGATGATCAAATACACGATCCCAATACACCAGATCGCCATGTGCCGGTTGGGTGGTATGGATGCACGACAGCTAAACAGGCCATCGAATATATTTCAACTGGTGTTGTGTCTGAAATAGATTTTGATCATGATCTAGGTGATGAAAAATGTGGGACTGGTTATGATGTAGCAGCATACATCGAATCACGCGCATATCATCAAACACTAGATCCCATCAAATGGAATATCCATTCTGCAAACCCTATTGGTAGGGCAAGGATTGAAGCTGCAATGCGGAGTGCAGATATATTTTGGAGCAAGAATAAAAATTAGGAGAAACTAATGCTTTCTTATAAATTGGATGGGGATATTTTGGAAGTGGTTGAGTCTCTTCATTCCTTTCGTGATACCAAAGACACATATTGGTATTATGATGATACCGAAGTCACATATTGGTATTACGATATTGTCAACTGGAAACAATCATCTCACGGCAAAAAGAATGATGTTCCCGATAGGGAAATGTGTGTGAGTGCAATTGATTGGGTGAAAAGATTTTATTTTCCGAAGGTGGGACTATGATATATAAAGCACTCAAATTTGCGGAGAAGAAACACAAGGATCAGGTTCGGAAAGGTTCTGGTCTTCCTTACGTCACCCATCCTATCAATACCAGCTATCTCCTGACCAGCTTCAAACGCTCCAAACACATTGAAGAATTGGTGTGTGCTGCTATTCTTCATGACACCCTTGAGGATACTGCCACTTCGTTTGTGGATCTCGCTAACGAATTTACCCCGTTGGTGGCTTCTTTGGTGTACGAATTGACTTCCGATGAAGACCAAATTAAACTTCTGGGTAAGAATGAATACTTCAAGAAGAAACTCTTGGGCATTTCTAATTATGCTCTGGTTCTGAAATTGGTGGATCGTCTTAGTAATGTGTCGGACAACCCGAAACTTCAGTATGTCCAAGACACAGTTGAATTAGTGAACTATATTTCACGGAAAAGAAAATTGACGAAAACTCACAAGAAGATTATTATTGAAATTCTTGCCGTATGTAATTCTATTTTATTTACCGAAAATCCTTGACTTTAATTTAAATTATGATATACTCTTTTTAAATTAAAGGAGGAAGGGTTATGCAAAACGAAAAACTGAATAAAATCCTATCTCAGATCATGGGCCTAATGGCTCTGGCGAATAGCTCTCCATACCCAGAAGAATCCGCTTCGGCTATGGACATGGCTCGTAAGTTGATGTTGAAATACAACATCGATGAAACGGATCTTTCTCGTAAATCTCCAAATGAAGAAGTGATTGAAATTGATTTTGCTGTGGCACACTCAGATGAAAATTATACAATTCAAATTGCATATTGGCTGGCCGAAAGTTTCATGGTAAAAACCATGATGGTAAAAACCAACGTTGGGGAAGATAAAATCAAATTTGAAACCAGTCTCCGCTTCATCGGGAAAAGAGCCGATGTGTCGGTATCTACATTTGTTTATGCTTACATGTGTTCCATTCTGGTGAACAAGGCGAATGAGTACAACAAGACTCATAAAGGCAAGAGAGCTAAACAGGATTTCTCCTTGGGTTTCGTCAACGCTGTGTGCGAGAAGCTGAAAATTCTGAAAGTGGAAAATGAAATTAAAATGTCAGCACAGGAAACCGAACAGGTAAATGCGCTAGTGGTAATTAAAAATGCCCTCATTAACAAATACATGGACGAAAAATATGGTAAGGATCGCTTTGAAGGTGGTGGGCAGAACGTGAATGTCGATCCCAATGCTTACCAAGCGGGAGTTATCGAGGGCGAGAAACATGGAATTTTCCGTGGGGTGGAAGAGAAAGTTAATTCCAAACCCAAATTAAATTCTTGACTTTAATTTAAAATGGTGTTAGTATCACATATCAATTTGGGAGGTAGAATATGAACCAGTACCAGATAATTTTTGTGTGGGCTACAATTTTAATTTTCGCACCCTTGTTCTACATTGCACTTTGCTTACATGAAATTATTACCATTTTAAAAGGAGAGAAGAAATGAAAACTTTTTACGAATTGGAAGCAGAAGGAGCATTTAAAAATAATGTACCTTATCCCAACAAAGGAGCAGCTACAAAATATTGTCTGTATTATCGAGGGGCGGTAATCGCCAAAGATGTTTCACAGTCTGAGAAAGACGATCTGAAAAAGATTCATCATTCTGCGCTTGTCGAGTCGTATTATGATGAAAAATCTTTTAAATTGCAAGCGAAGAGATATCGTGAAGAACATGATCGTATCCACCAACTTTTCAAAGATTGTCTTTTCGAAGAGTTTGGTGTGGTGAATAATCCCAAACGTGACATGTGTTTTGATCTGGCGTGGAGAAAAGATAACTCATTCTCTGGCGCTTATGGTGAATTTTCCGAACTGGTGGAACTGATCAAATGGGAGATATAGAACTCTACAGGGGGTTAGATTTATCTAACCCCGATGAAAATACGTTGGTGAATCCGAGGGATCAGTTTTCTAACAATGAATATATCACTTATTATAGAGAAGTGATTGTTTACAGAAACGTTTACAACACCGATGTGTATAAAGTGATTGATAAATTGGTTTGCGAAAGTGGGAAAATTCTCATGGTTAGACAATTCAACAATGATCTACAATTGTTGTGGGCAGGAACAATGCCGATGCAATATGTTGTTAAGAGAAGTAGACAACCTAAAATATCTACCAAGGACAATACTTATACCATCATTGCTTCTATCACCATTTCCAAATAAAGGAGGATGTGAATGATCATACTCAACCAAGATGAATCCATGTTGCTGCTGGTAGCCAAGTATTGGGCGCACAAAGAAGTTTATAAAAATGCGGGCGAAGAACGGATGGCATATATTCAGCGGGTTTGTGACCATCGTTGTTTCGGTGACGATAGTTCAGAATATAAATCCGATGTTTATTCTATCTATCGTACTCTTGCTGAAAAACTTCTTAACGCTAAACAAGTTTTTTCTGTTATGGATACGATGAATAGGTATAAAATTACAACAGCAGAAGCAATGATTTGTGAGTTGGCTTCATTACAGGTTTGTGATGTTGATAATGATCACAACACAACAGTGGTTTTTATTGATACAGACGATTCTTTGGTTTGTTCGTCTAATAACGAAGCTTATCATTTGGTCGATCATCCTGTCAAACCGGAGGGGTTATGAAAAAAGTAATTAAAATTGTATTCTGGATGGTGTCTCTGGTCTGCATTCCGATTGATTATGTTCTGGTCAATCTTTTCATTAAGCGCATCACTTTGAAAGAAATTGCGGTGTGGTACAAATCCATTGAGATAAAAATTGAGGAGGTGATTAGATGATAGAGATTTTTGAAGGAGATATAAAGACCCATAACACCTACGACATCGAACGAGAAATTAATAGAATTATCACAAGCAACGACATAACCGACGAACAAATTGTGAATGTTCAGTTGGAATTTAAAAGCAATTCTTATATGGTTGATTGGGGGTATGGTGATAAACAATCATGCACTGATAACACCACACTCATTCATATCATCTGCAAAGGGAGGTAAAAATGGTTAAGATGTATAAATCCAATTTTGAATCTGCTTTGGTTGAAGCAATTGACTTTCTGGAAAGAACCGAGCGTGGTGATATATGTTTCACTCAAGGTCTGAGGGATATTCTGGAAGCTTCCAAACGGGGAGAGGAGATTAGAATTGTATGATTATAAACTGGTTTCCCAAACCCGAATCACTCACTTGGTATCCCCTTGGGTGGGTAGATGAAGAAAAGTATAATGACTTCATACATTCCAAATCCACTTGTCCTCTCTGTGAAGCGGGGCATGTTCCCACAAGGAGACTTACTTAAGATCCATCCTTCTTATCGACAGAGGATTTAAAAGGATTTATGATTCAACTCGGAATGGATAACAAAACAAAGGAGTTCGTTTCTTCGTCCATGATTGACGAGAAAAACGAGAAAAGATTTCCTTTCACTAAAGAAGGTGCGCTTGCTCTACAAAAATATCTCGATGATCGTGGGGAAGGTTGTGTGTGTAGTTCTTCATATGATTTCCCCGAAGATGAAGGATGTCCTCAAGAACTGGTTGATATCATCTTCAGGGAGGGCGATTATGAAGAAGAGGAAGTGGAACGTGTATCTGTATATGCGGATTCATTAATTAAAGTGTTGAATGACATTGACACTTCCACATTGGAGAGTTGCCAGAAAGGGATTCAGGATCTTATCACCAGACTTCAAAACATAAAGGAGTAATAAAATGACCAACGATGAAATCAATCACCAAGCATATGAAGATGTTCTTGATCGTAAATTCATCTCCGAATCGGATTTGAGGGATAATGAATATTACCAGCAGTGTCATAGGAATTGGGCCGCACTGGTTCCTGACTTCTATGATGATGGTTGGTATGATGATTAACGAGGGAATAAATGTCTGAAACTGAATTTGGAATTATGGTGGTGTGGGTATCTCTTTCTATCTTTTTAATGAGTGTGAGGGATTGGAAGGTGATTTAACAAAAATCAACCGTCTCAGAATTATTTGTTATTTTGTTTTATTTCTCGGTACTATAATTTGGGGTATGGTAATATTGATCGTGTGGGGTGTTAATGAGTTCTGTATAAAAACAAAACAGATTCCAAAAGTCAAAGCTTTCATTGAATGGCTAGTGAAACCATTATAAGGAGATAACTAAATGAGCCGTGATAGACATGGCAACTGGATTGGAATTTCTGAGGGCAAAGGGAAGCAAGGTGAGAACTGCAACAGAACCGCTTGTCAAGAACCTAACTCAGCGCACTTCTATAACAAAGCTACCAACAAGTGGTATTGTGAAGAATGTGCTTACCAGATAGAAGCCTCTGCACGTAGGTTTGGTGATCCGAGTTGTTTTGATGGTCTGGATGAAAGGAAACTTATCGAGGATAGGAGATAACCCAATAAGTAAACTTATTTTAGGTGGAGTTGAATTTGAATTGTTGAGAGTCGATGGTGATCCGAATGGTGAGGAACTACCAACTAGGATTCTCCTTGAGAAAGATGGGATTACGGCAGAATATATCCGTGGGGAGTTGGTAGATCGGAACAACAAGATCGTCAAACCGAAATATGTATGGGGGAAAGTAAATTTAAAATAAAAACTCTTGACTTTAAATAAGATTGGTGGTATAGTCTATTCATAAGTTAATCACACACCAAGTAAAAGGAGATAGACATGAGCGCAGAAATCGAAACCATTGGTTACGTTGGTGGAACCCCTTGGCACGGTCTTGGAACTAAAATTCAGAATGGTTTCATCTCTCCTTCGGAGATGATGAAGGTTGCTGGTCTGGATTGGAAGGTATCTCTTGAAGATGCATATCTTTCCGATGGAACTCTGATCCCCAAAGCCAAGGTGTCGCGCAGGGAATCGGACGGCAAAATCTTCGGTGTCGTGGGTGACAGATACCATATACTCCAAAACAATGAAGCATTTCAATGGTTTGCACCATTCATCGAATCTCGTTCTGCTGAATTTGAAACTGCTGGTTCTCTTAAAGAAGGTAGGGTGATCTGGGTTCAAGCCAAAACCGCGATTAAGGGTGAAGTGGTTAAGGGTGATGAAGTAGAATCGCGCATCCTTCTTTCTCATTCACATGACGGCACTCTTTCTATTCGTTCTGGTTTTACTCCACAACGAGTCGTTTGTTGGAACACTCTGTCTGCTGCTCACAATTCCAGTTCCAGTAAGCTTCTCAGAATGAAGCATACCAAAAGTGCAGCACTCACACTGGAAAAGGTCCGCGAAGTAATGGATCTGGCAAACAGGGATTTCATTGCAACAATGGAACAATATAAATTTCTCGCTTCCAAATCCATCCTTAAAAAAGATTTGGAAAAGTATGTCACTGCCGTTCTGGGTAAAGAGGAAGAAGGTGAAGTAAAAGAACTGCGGTCTTCCACTATAGAGAAAATCGAACTCTTTTATGAAACTGGTAAAGGTCATGAATTGGGTGCTGGAACAGCATGGAACGCATACAACGCCATCACCGAATATCTCACTTGGGATAAGGGGCGAACCAAAGATAATCGTCTCCATTCTCTCTGGTTCGGTGCTGATGTTAATACCAACCAAAAGGCTCTGGAAATAGCTACTAAACTGGCGGGTGGTAAACTTTAAGAAAAACTAAGAAGAGGATTGGATTTAGTTCTGATCCTCTTCTTAGTTTCTGGTTTATACGGCAATCTACCATACCTATATGTTCTTGACTTTTAAATTAATCCTGTTATAATTTCTAAAAATGACAAGGAGGTTTTAAATGGTAAGTAAGAACAAAGATGCTTTGTCGGTGACATTACTAAACGCGAAATTGAATTTGACAGTGGAACCACAAAGTGGGATGTATTATTGTTACCACACCAGCGAAACAGATATTATGGGTTCTTATGGTAATACTGAAGCGGAAGCAATTGGATATTACATTTTAAAGATCGCTGGTTTTCAATCTTAAACTGAGGAGGTTTAATTATGATCAACGCCAAATGTGTTTGTGGTTACGAATATGAAAGGGGTATTGGGGAAGATGGAGCATATGGACTTCTCAAGGGTGATGAAGAATTCCATCGGGTGATGGACGCTTTCCATCTGTTTCCCCAGAATTCGTGGGATACTCCTCAAGGTGTTCATATTCTTGTTTGCCCGAAATGTGGCACTCTAAGAGCAGAGAGGAAACGGTAATGGAAGATAACTGTTTCTTAAATAAATGGGTCAGTGTCGATCATCCAAAAACTTGTTTGAATCCTGATGAGTATTTTCAAATTAAGTATGTAAAAGTGGAGGGTTGCCCAATGGACTTTAAAATTTCCATTCGTGGTGAGAAAACGTGTTGGTTCAGTTCCAAGTCAATTGTCGATTGGAGTGATGAACACCCTGATGTTGTGGAAGAACGTTTCAATAAAATGTTTGGAGGTTGTTCATGCCACACGAAATGAAATATGTCATGATAGATTTCGACAGGCCCATTCTCTTTTTCGATATCCAAAACCATTCTGATTTTAAGAGAATGGGTAATATAACTTCTGCTGGCTATGTGAAAATTTATGAGAAGGATGGTTTTAGGTCATGTAAGGTGTATGGTAAAAGTGTTTCGTTGAAACTTGCACCAGCACAACATGATGAAGAAATACTCAACGATCTTTTATATTAAGGAGAACATATGTTGAGCGAAGATGAAATTAGATGTCTGAACTCGGTAATCGCAAATCTGGAAGAAATCAAATCCAGATTGAACTTATTTTATTCTAACTCTCAAAGAGAAATAACGGATCTTAATAACAACATTACTCGTTTGCGGCTTCTTAGGGAAAGGAATTCATAATGTTAAATGAAAAAGATATCTTAAATTTGAATTCAGTAATCAAAACTCTTTCAAATATGGAGAAATTTATTAGTAAAGAAATACCAGAACTAACAAACATTTCTCATGATCTTTCGGATTGTATTACTGAACTCAGGATTATTAGAGAGAAGAATTGTTAAAGGAAAAATAAATGGACATTGGATCTAAATGTGGTTATCCTGCAAGTGCATTAAGTAATTTCGCGCCCCACGAATTCATTTTTGATGGTGTTAAGTGCAACTCTGCTGAAGGACCGCTTCAGGCGTTCAAACAAAAGAACCACGAAGTTCAAATTGAAATGTGCAAACTTGTCGGTTATGCCGCAAAGAAGAGAGGGAAATTTCTCAACTGGCAGGATCGGCAGATTCTTTTCTGGAAGGGTAAGGGATACCTCAGAGAGTCCAAGGAATACCAAGAATTGCTTGATAGGCTCTATGATGCTCTTGCTACCAACGATAGCTTTAGAAGGGCATTGTTGGCGACAGGAAATGCGGTTCTGACCCATTCTATTGGTAGGGACAAGGAAAGGGAAACAGTTCTGACAAGAAAAGAATTCTGTAGCAGGTTGATGAAACTCAGGGAACGAATGAAGAGAGGGGAGATATAAATGCCATACCAGATAGATGAGTATGAACCAATTCCTTTCCCTTGGGCAAACCTTTTTCTTATTGGTGCAGCATTCTTTTTCGGTGTGGGTATAGGACAAATTTTATGTTAAAGGAGAAATCAGACGCAAAAACAATGGTATGGGTAGGATCAATAAAGACGGGTCTTACCCTAAGATAGCACATATTAAGGTTGCTTCAGGATGCCCACTTAAAAGGAGTGAATAAATGAAAAATGATTCGTTGGGTGATCGCATGAAAGGAAACTATGAAAACCGTTCTAGGTTTCATCTTACACGCAGAACTCCCGTTATTATTCGATTGGATGGTAAGGCGTTTCACACATTCACTAAGGGTTGTCAGAAACCGTTCGATGTGAAAATAATCAAATCAATGGAAGAAACCTGTAAATATCTGGTGGAAAATATCCAAGGATGTAAGATGGGTTATGTTCAATCAGACGAAATTAGTTTGCTTCTTACCGATTACGATAAACTGAATACGGATGCTTATTTTGATTATAATATTCAAAAGATTTGTTCCATCAGTGCATCGATGGCTAGTGTAAATTTTACAATATCATATGGAAATATGAAAGGTTTCTATCAGCCAGCACATTTCGATTCTCGTTGTTTTAATATCCCCAAAGAGGAAGTTATCAATTATTTCCGGTGGAGATATCAGGATTGGCTTAGAAACTCCATTCAGATGCTCGCACAATCTCTTTATTCACATAAAGAATTGCATGGGAAGAAAACGCCCGATCTACACGATTTGTGTTTCCAAAAAGGAAAGAACTGGAATGATCTAGAACCACAATTCAAGAATGGCACTCTCTTTATAAAAGATGGTGAAACTATTCGACCAAATTATGATTTCAATCTCATGAGTCCGTGGTGGTTGGAATATATTAATGGTGTTGTGGAACAAGGAGAATAGAATTAATTGACAAATAATTCAAAGGAAGGTAAAGTTAAATTATGAGATGTGTAATTATAAAACCAATTGAGTTCCAACCAATTCATCTACATCTGACCATCGAAACCGAAGAAGAAAAGGTTGCTTTGCAGAACTGGTGTAATCAATGCGCCAAAGGTTACGGCCAACAAAGTGTTCATCGTGTTCTGGCAATGTTGTTGGGAGAACAATTAGCATGAACCCACCAAATAAAGAATTATAAATTAAAGGAGATTATATGATTGATAATGTTATATTCTTTTTTTTTGGGAGCAATATGTTTGTTTGTGGTCATGTGTATTTCTAATTCTAATATGTATATTTCCAGACATGAATTGATCCAAAAGAAAACAATACTTATGCATGATGGATATCATCAATATAGTTCAGTTAGGACATTTCCATTATGAAGTTAGATCCAATTATAGTTTCCAAACTCCATAAATGGTTAGGTAAAGAGGGAAGACATTTCTTCCGTACTCTCGCTAAACTGTATAAGGGTGATGTCGATCCAGTCATGAAGGTGAAATGTAATTTACATTTAAAAGGTGGCATATCTTTTATTCCACACCCTGTTCATTTTCGTGAAGGGATGCAGGTTAGAAATTATCTCAGAGGGTTGGAAGAATGTCAGAACTGGACCCACGACCAATTCGAAAATGATTATATCGAATACATCAAAGCTGCAATGGTGGAAAATAATATTTGACTTTTATAAAGTCAAGCGGCATAATGAATTACGAGCGAAAGAATTTTATGAAACCTACAACCAAAAAGGAGATTAGCAATGAACGAAAACAAGCTGCGGCAAAGGATTATCAGGGACGGTGAATTCAAGGGGTATCTGGTAGCAAATATTGTTGGTGTTGATAACAATATTCTTATTGGGTTTTCCCTTTGTGATGATGAAGATGTTGCAACCAAGAATAAAGCGATGATAATTGCTGAAGGTAGAGCAAGTGGTGTGCGTACCATTCTGATTCCTCAAAGTCTCTATAATCAATATGCAATTTTCTATGAGCGTTGCCACCGGTACTACAAAGGGTTTAACCTTCCTGTAACTGTATCGTTTTACACTATGGAAAAAGGGATAAAATATTACAACCATCACAAAGGGGAAAATATTCTTCGTGATGGTGAAGCTCTCAAAGAGAAAAAGATTCAACTGAGAAAAGAGGAACTGGAACGGGACAAAACTAATTGTGACAACATTTCCTATTGGGTTGCCAAGGTTCAGAAACGCAATTCCAATTACAATCTGGTAGGGCTTTACGATGCCATGACCGCAAACAAATCTAAATTCACGAAGGAGAAGTAAATTGGATTACACTCAGGAACAGATCGTAGCACTCGCAACTTGTATTAAGGAACTTGATGATAAGCGCAAAGATATCATGGCCGACATCAAGGATGTGAAAGATGAATTCTGCAAAGAACATGACATCAAGAAAAAGCCCCTGAACGATGCACTGAAGCAGTATTTCAAGTGGCAGAAGGATCGGACCAAGTTTCTGGAAGAGATTAACGAAACCGATCAGCTTGTTGACGTGCTCACAGGAGAGAAATGTGTCTGAGATGTCGTTGTCTGAAAGGGCATTAGCATTTTTGTCTGGTAAAAAGTTTGAAGGTGTTTCTCCATTAGAAGATCCGGTTGAATTTGAAGGTGGGCGCACTTACCTTAAATTCGATGCAATTATCATCAAAAATATGAATGATGAAATTGGTGGAACAAATTTAGGATTCGAATGGCGAGGAAAAGTGATGTTGTGGAAACGCATCGAACCTACCCGATTTGTTGCGGAAGGGTTGGAAGAAATCCGTATAGACGGAATTACCGGACGGCAAGAAACCTACACGATAAGGGTTTAAAGAAAAGACACCCGAAGGTGTCTTTTTTATTGACAAATTAATTTAAACTGGTATTATGTTTCTATCTTAAATTAATTTCTCAAGGAGGATTTATGAATTTCAGAGAGCTACTGAAGGATTTTGATAAATGCAACACCTTTGAAGTGACGTTCAAAAAGAGGATTGAAAATCTGGAAACAATGTTCGATGAAGGTTGTCGAGCAACCATTTCTCTCAATAAAAACCACACTGACCATGATTGTATCTGTTTGACGTGTGACTTTTCTAAATATGAAGATTACAACATGGAGTTCTATCAGCCAAACTACTACGATAAAAATGGTGAGCCTTGCCTGAAGGTGTACGAAACAAATTGTTATCCCAAAAATAAAAAGGAAGATGTCTGGTTTGATTGGAATGATGAAGTTATTCATTACTTCTCAATCGACTCGGAAACTAAAAATGAACTGTATGAAGAATATACCACCAGTCGAGTAGCCGGTGAATCATATGTTTCGTGGTTGGAAAAACGGGTGATGGAACTCAGGAAATAAAAGGATAATTTATGCGTACACCACGCAATTTAAGTCGCCCACATGCATGTATTTGTGATGAATGTGAGAAAGAAAGCACAGTTTTGTGGTTGGCCCGTTATAGGCTTTGGTTGTGTCCACTTTGTTGGGAGATAATAGAAAATGTATCTGATAGTCGCAGGAAACTGATCGACTCTTTCAAGGAAACCCTCCGAGAAAAATAATAGACAAAACTGAATAACCATGAGAAAATGGCTACTGAAATCGAGTAGCCATTTTTTATTTAAGGAGAATATTTTTTGAAATCACAAAGAATTATTTCGGACAATGATGGTCATTGGTATATCATACCAGAAGATGAAGATTATGATTTTTATTGTTGGGTTAACGCTATGGAAAATAACCTAGAATGGGATGGAAAAGACTTCGATGATCGCCGTGTAAATATAAGTGCTGTGAGAATTCAAAGCTGGTACGAAAGATAAGGAGCGTTAATGTCGGGAAACAGTTTGATCAATGCCTATTACCACCAAAACAAAATCTACCACAAATACATTTCACCGGACGGAACCCGCCATTTTGAGGCAACAAACTATGAACCCACCCTTGGGTATATGGTCAAAGAAGAAACTGGCTGGAAAGACCTAGCAGGGAACAATTTAAAGGTACTTCAGTTCCCCAACATGTCTGAAGCAAGCAAGTGGAAGAAAGAGAACAGTGGCTTGTTGGATATCTATGGTGACATTCAATATCCCATTGCGTTCATTGGAGAAAATTACCCAGATGAAATTGAAGTAAGAAAATCTAAATTTAACATTTATGATTTTGATATAGAAGCGTTCAGCTTGGATACCGAAGAAACCCCCGAACCAATCCGCTCTATCACATTCCAAAATATGAATACTAACATATTTTATGTGTTCGCCTATGCGGAAGGTTTCACTCCCTTTGCCGATAATATTAGATACTTCAAATGTAAAGACGAGACACATTTATTAAGAAGTATTGTTGATTTCTTTGTCAGACAGGATATCGATATTATAACCGGATGGAACATTGATGGTTATGATGTTGGGTATACCTACAACCGAATTAAAAAGATTCTGGGGGAAGATGAAGCAAATAAACTTTCTCCAATAAAGAAAATTGTCCGTTCCGAAAAGATGGTAAACAAGAAGATGCAAACTGTTTACCGCATTGAAGGTATCATATCTTGGGATTACCAGACTCTATATAAAAAATTCACCAAAGATTTGCGCGAATCTTATTCCCTTAACTTCATTTCTCAATTTGAATTGGGAGAAGAAAAAACTTCTTATAAAGAAGAATATGATACTCTAGAAGGTTTGTACAACAAAAACTTTCAGTTGTTTATGGAATATAACATTCGTGACTGTCAGCTTATCTATCTTCTGGATGAAAAATTAAAGTATATCGACAACGCCATTATGTACTTTTACATGGCGAAGTGTGAACCTCAGAATATTTTTGGTACAACCAAACCTTGGGATTCGCTTATTTACTGTGAATTGCTCAAGGAAAATATTCTCTGTCCTCCCAACAAAACATCTCATAAAGAGGATTTTGAAGGTGGGTATGTCAAAGAACCTATAAGAGGTTTTAGGAAATGGGTATCGGTTGATGATATCATTTCCAGCTATCCTAACCAGATCTGCGGTTCAAATATGTCACCCGAAACAGTTCTGTCTGAATCTGAAGTAAATGATGAACTGAAACAAATTAGAGAAACTTATACCGGAGTTGTGAAGTGTCTGGATATAGATTCTCTGGAACAGATTTCGGAAGTATTAAGAAAGCATAATGTCACTTATACTTCCAATGGTCATTTCTTCTCAAAGAAGAAACAGGGATTCATTCCGAAGATTGTTAGTAGGTTGTTCCAGCGCCGTATTGCCACCAAGAAGCTAATGAAAGATCCCAACATTGATAAAGCCATGATGAGTGTTCTGGACAACCTTCAGTACACCCTGAAGATCTTCCTGAACAGTATCTATGGTGCAATGGCGTCCCACCACTTCAGGTATTATGATATCCGTATTGCAACAGCTATTACTTGGCAAGGACAGTTGTGTGCTAGGGGTGCTGCAACTTATCTCATGAAACATGTTCAGGATATTGAATGGGATTATCAGGATACAGATTCCATTTTCATAAATCTTAATGGTATCGTGACAAAACGTTTTGGTGAAAAGGAACCGGACAAAGAGACAGTTGCTAAATTCTTAATTAAATATCACGACAAGGTGATTGAACCAACCATCAACACCTTCTTTGATAAACTTAATAAAAACCTCAACATGTTTGCTTTCAGTCTGGAAATGGAATTTGAGGGACTGAGTAATGCAGTTATCTTTGTCGAGAAGAAAAAATACTGCATGAGTCAGATTTACTGTGATGGTAAATGGTATCTGGATAAACCCAAGATGAAAATCAAAGGGATTGAGGTTGTTAGAACTTCCACACCTTATGTTGTCAGGGAAAAGATCAGGGAAACATTAAATCTAATTTTCCAGACCGGCGACAACAAAATCCTGATTGATTTTATCGAACAGTTCAGGAAAGAGTTTTATAAGATGTCTTTCGAAGAAGTTGGTATGCCAAGGGGTATCAACCTTTATGGGAACAGAAGAGATAAACAAACTGGTACAACATCAACTGTTCTTCATACATTGGGGGGTAAAGGAATTCCCATTCAGGTCCGTGCTGCACTGATCTACAATAAGGCACTGAAAGATTTTAAATTGGAAAAGAAGTATCCGGTTATTGAAAATGGTGATAAGATTAAGTTCGCTTATATCAAGAAACCGAACTATATTCAAAGTGATATTGTTGGGTGTCTAGAGAAAATGCCCAAAGAGTTGCTACCTAAATTTGAAATAGATTATCCGGTTATGTTCCAGAAAACTTTCATGGCACCGTTAGAAAAGATTTTCTCTACCATCGGGTATGATACGGAAACCAGAGTTGACCTATCCGAATTCTTTTAAATTAAACTCTTGACTTTAATCCTCCTCGGTGGTATATTATTTTATATTCCAACCAAGGAGGATTTAGTTATGAATATTACAAAGAGCCAAGAACGAGTGATTGCGGGGTTGGCTAAAAACTTCAAAATTGAGATTGAAACCGTGAAAATTGTTCACATTCCCGCACCTATGGGATGTAATGAGAAAAATATTTCAGTAAGATTTCCCAACGACAGATCTTTCCTTATCACCAAGAATGGTAGGATAATCCGCTAAGGAGGTTTATGATGATCAAAACCTATCTCGTATGTGTTTGCGTGAAACACACAAAGATAATGTTATCGCCTATATTGGTGATTGAAGTTCCGGGTGAATATTATCTAGCCAATGAGGTTGAGAAACTTACCGGTATTAAGGTGGATGGTTCGACCAATTATGTGGATTGGTGTGAGGTTTAAAGTTTATGTGGATGAGTGAGATTATTAAATTATAAATAATTCTTCCAATAACTTATATTGTTCTTTGTGGGAGAGCCAATATGGGATTTCAATCAGTCTTATATTGTGCTCTCTACAATATTCTCTAACTTCGTAGTCGCGTTTAACTTGTTTGATGAATGCTTCTTTTGTTTTCTCTTCACTACGTCCACCAAAGCGCACTGGCTCGTAATGCTGTTTGCCATGATACTCAATTAAAATTCCATTAATTTCAAAATCGATATAATATTTTCTATCATTAGCAAAAATATAAAATTGTGGTTCTATATTTTCATGCTCATATTTTTCGATAAGATATTCTAAAATTCTTTTCTCATTTTTCTTCTTACACATCGGGCATCCAGCACCACTTGTAATTTTATTAGGGGTAGTGAACCAAATATGATTACAAGTTTTTGTGGTACATTGAAACTGTATTTTTGTGATGTCATTAATAACATCATCAAGTCTTCTTATATTTCTTCCTTCTAATCTCAAATCTATAAGTTCGTTTGAAATTGGTTTTTTGCCCGAACACACCAAACATCCATGTCCTGCTAAAATAATGGATGGTAATGTATCCCAAATGTGATTATCAATCAAACACTGAAATGAAATTTTAGTCGTCAGACCATTTACATCTCCAAGTCTTTTTATATTTCTTCCTTCTAATTTTACATCCAAAGAATCATTAGTTACTGGAATATTACCCGAACACTTTGGACAACGCCCATTACCATTAAGAATGTAATCTGGACTAGCATCCCATATATAATCATCAATCAAACATTGAAATGGAATTATGGTTTTGTTATTTATATATTCTCCCTTTCTAAGAATATTTCTTTTAATTAATCGATCATCTATAATTTTGTTGTTTAGCTTGGCTAGACCCGCACATTCGGGGCATCCGTTTCCCTGAAATATGCTATCAGATTTTGCATTCCAAATATAACCGTCAATGGTACATTGGAATCTAATTTTAGTTCTGGCATTAATATAATCATCAAGCCTAATTATATTCCTATTTTTCAATCTAAAATCTACAATTTCATTTGTGAGTTTTTGTTTTGACATGACTTCCCCTTGTATAAATAGAAGTGAACGGAGACAGCGGGTTTCCCCTTCCTGTTGTTCATTGTTTCCGAGGCAATGAACTTATCCGTTTCTTTTATTTATAAATAAAGAAAAATAATAGAGGTAAAATATGTCAATTTTACACAAAATATTAGAAGAACAATTTTTAATCGAGATTTCATTACAAAAATTTTATGATTCATATGTCGATCATAAACTTATCCCTCTCGATGTATTCAATGATCTAGCAGCACAAGACCCTACCTCAAAGAATGGTCAGCGTGGTAAATATCTTGAAGGTATTATCAATCTCATAAAGAGAGATAAAGAATTAGACCTTCATCATGTCGCTGAACATGAAACTATCAAAGATGATCTTGAAAAATTCCATCGCCTATCTAAAGGTGTCTCTTTCACTTCATTCAAAACTTGGAGAGAGTTCTTTGCTTATGTTGATACATTAGAAGAAACTGAATCCAACAGGCAGAAGAAGAAAAAAGAAAAAGATATCTTCAATATGCCAGATGATATCACAGTCATTGATGTTACCGATGAATGGATTTGTATTGAAACCCTAACACAAGAAGGGAATATTAAAGGTGCTCAATATAAGACCAATCCGCAAGCAAACTGGTGTACTGCATATCTAAACACCGATTCACATTGGAGAGCATATAGCAGAAGTGGTGATCTTCTTCAGTTCATCAATGTGGATGATCCATTCGAAAAATACCAGATTTATATTAAGAATGGCGAAATCCAAGAAAGTAGGGATTATAATGATCGCAGCGACAACAAACCATATAGTATCATCGAAGATTTGCCTAACTTCACCAAAAATTATGGAAAGATAAAAGAAAGAACTCCGCTAAAGTTTATCTTTGATGAAGAAGCAGCAGCACATAGAATGTTGGATGAGAATTGGGAGAATGAAGATGATTATCTGAATCGTCCCAGAGATGAGGATGAATATGAGGATTATAATATTGAAGAAGAATGGCAAATCAATCATTGGGATCGCGTGATTAAAGAAGGGTTTGATATTTTTAAATATAGTTTCACCCGTAATCATAAATACCACCACCACGATAATTGGGCCGACGATAGAATGCCAAGTTTTGTTGATATGTTTTTAGATCCTTGGTGGCCGACTGAAGATGAAGATAAAGCTTGGCATGAAAAAGAAGCCAAGGAATCGGTGTATGATTTTTATGATCAATTGCAGGACAAATGGATGTATTGGATTGAGATGGAATCGGATTCAGAACCAGATGAACAATCTTTTCAACACACCGAAGACTATCATACTGCTTTTTCCAATTGGACTAAAGAAGATTTAGAAGCTTTTAAAGAAGATAATTCAGATTTGTTTGCATACATTGAATTCTTTTTAGAATCTTTCCCACACGATTTTAAATTTGTTCATCCTCTTCCTGATTCTTTGACCTACATGAAAGATAATGAATCAGAACAACTCAAATTTAAATTTGAGAGTAAGAATTTATTTGGGAAACTTTTGGAAGGTGCTTTATGTGAGACAGAAGACCATAAACAAGATATAAAAGTAAAATGTCCCAAAGGATTTAAAGTATCTGTTTTTAAAGTTGACGGGGGGATGTATGATTGTAAAGTGTGGAAAGATTCACAATTAATTATATATACTTCCAATACTGCATTTGATTATTCAGATCAAGCAAGAGCATATGGAAATAAACTTGCTATGATATGTGCTGGTATTCTTCCAGAATGGGATAATTTCAAAGCTTGGAAAAATATAAATCTTATTGAAAATAGTAAAGAAATATCAAATGTTAATGTTTTTAATATAATGTTAGAAGGTGCTTTCAGTGAAGAACCACCAATGGAAGATGAATCATTAGAAGAACCTGTTGATGTGGAACCCGAAGAATTAATTCCAGAAGAGGAACCAGAACCCGAATTGGATTCAAACAATCTGGTCGAGCGTCCCGAAAAGAAAACTGCTAGACTTCTTTCATTTGATAGAGTCAATGCCAACGAGGAACTGAAACAAATCATAGCTCAACCACTTCCTCAGTTGCCGTTGGATGAAATTAAAAACATTCTAAATAAATATGATTTATCTCTAGCCAATGAGAATTATGTTCTCCCTTCCGATAATGGTGATGTGGATTTGGATATCATAACCACGGATGGAAGAACGATCATGAATAGTGTAATTATACTTTATTTCTCAAAGATCGAAGGAACGGAAACTTTTAATTTTAGTTGCTACTTGTCATAAGGATCATCATGAAAATTTTAAATAAAATTCTATCGGAAGCACTCAACGAGAAATCGTTTGACACGGAAGAGGATTTGATAAAGGCAATCCGATCTGTTCTCAGGAAGTCCTCTCTTGCCTCTTATAAGGAGAAAAAGTCGTCGGATGGATATGTGGAACCTTCTAGACATGGTTACTCCTACAAGTCAATTTCGTTGCGAGGAAGTATAAAAATCACACTTTCTTTTGTTGGTGTTTCCCAATCTGAAATAAATGAGGTTGCTGCTGCGCTGGCTAAAGCCAAGGTGAATTATAAAATCAACAACCACATTTCTAGTATATTGGTTGATGGAGATGATAATATCAAACCGGAAGCTTTGATATCCAACGACACTAAAAATGAATTGAACTATGGGAGTTATGAAGTTCTGGGTACAAAGGTTAGAAATAAATCAGATATAAATAAAGCTATAAATCAATTTGATTCGATTCAGAAGAGAGTTTATAATGAGTTAAAAAAATTCTCTATGATCGAATGGGCTTATGTAAAAGGCGACAATGGGCGCTATAATTATACTTTAACTAAAAAGGATTGATCAATGAATATATTTGATAGTATTTTAAAAGAGGCAGTTGAGGAAACCGAAGAAAAGAAAGGTGCATTTTCGTCTGAAGAAGAACCCGCTCCTACTGAAGAACCTAAAGAGGAAGAGGTTATTGAAGAACCCACCGAACCTACTGAGGAACCGGAAGAAACGGTTGTAGAAGATGAAGATACCCCACAATCACAGTTGCGCGACATCTGTTTCAATATTCTGGATATCATGGAAAATGAAGCATTGGTTGATGGTGAGGTTGCCGATGAAGATGAAAGTGTGGATATTTCTACTGAGATTCTTGCCAAGTATGCGGATAAGTTTGATGATGCTACCTGCTTGGAGATTATTAAAATTCTTTCCGATTACTTCGAAATCGAAACAGAAATTGGGGAAGAACCGGATGAAGAATATTACGAGGAACCCCCTACCAAAGAAGATGAAACTGCATTCGAAGAAGACAAACTTCCAGAAGAGGCGGGTGGAGCATTTTCGAAATGAGTATATTAGAAAGTATTCTAAATGAAGTTTTATGTGATGAAGTGATAGAAGAGAAAATAATAAAGGTGCGCCATCTCACACAAAAAAAGAAATTATTAGCAAAGCGTTATAGAATGAAAAATAAATCCAAACTGAAGAGACGCTCTAAAAAATATAAAATGAAAATTAAGAACAAGCCAAGACGTAAGGGTTTCAGTTATGGCGCTGATGGCAAGCTTCATAAAATTGTACAAAGACGGGGCGTTAGATTCAAAAAACACTAAAAATAAGCAGTTCTAAAATATAGAACTGCTTATTTTATACTTCGTATCTCCCAACCTTTATTGTTCATATACTCTTTAGATTTCCCGTTTCTACATGATATAATTCCCTTGTCTATATGTCTCGATAAAATATGGTTGGATAGATTATGTTGCCGACAAAATGAAGAAATATAATTACATTTATGTTCTTTTCCATCTGGGGATATGATCAAATATTCTTTTGGTAATTTTATATTTGATTGTGAAAATGAATCGTCTCTTAGTTCCCACCCAATTGAATTGATATATTTTTCACTTTTACTATTGTAATAAAACTTAATTGGTCCTTTATTTAAATTTGTAAAAATGGTCGTATAAGAAAGATTGTGCGTTCTACAGAAAGTTTGAAGGGAATATTGTATTATATGAGTTTCACCAGTAGGAGAAATTAATAAAAGTTTTGGGAAATAATTACTTCTAGTCTGAACTCCTTGTAAAATTGATTCTGGTTTTACAACTCTACATTTTAATTTTAATAATGTCTCTTCTGTACGTTTTCTTCCGGTTAATTTATTAATGTGTTCTTTTGTTAATTTCCTTCCTCTCATTTTTCTTAATGCTTCTTCGGTATGTTTCCTTCCTAAGTTTGCCAACCTCTTTTTCTGTTTTGTCTCTTCCGAATCTTTCCTTCCAGTCGATAATGTTCTCATTAATTCAAGTTGTTCTGGAGTTTTAATTTTTCCAGTATTTGCAATACTGATTAATTTCTTTGTTTCTTCTGTTGCTCTATACATTTTATGTTTAGCTATACATTCTTCAGATCGTTTCTTTCCTGTCCAATCTGGGGTCATTCTTCCACCAACGACCACATTGTAAGTATCTGGTCTATCAATAAAAGCTTGATCTACAATCCACCCCTCAACTTCATAAGCATCCATCAAAGTAAGACAGTAATGAAGAATTTGGAATTTAAAATGTTTCTTTCCATATTTCTTAAAAGCTTTATTTAAATATTTACCAGAACCTTTATACCCATCGTTAAGATTGTTGGTTGAATGTTTACCAACATAGATTTTATTGTTAAAAGGATTTGTGGTGAGGTAGACAATATGGTAGGCTTTGACTTCAACAACTTCTGGTTTGTTCATCAGATTCCCCTTATATAAATAGAAGTGAACGGAGACAGCGGGTTTCCCCTTCCTGTTGTTCGGTTGCGTCAACAACTGAACTTATCCGTTTCTTTTATTTATAAAAAGGATTTTTAATATAGAAAACCCCTCTAAGAGAAATCTTAGAGGGTTTTCTTTTATTTACCATACATCATCCGCACTGGTTCAATACCACAAAATGCTCTCCAATCGTTTTTCACTTCACCCCACGCTTCATTATAAACCCTAAATCCCTTTTTGTTGTCTCCATCGTGATTGGGTTCATTGGGATATTGTGTTTGTTTATCCAACCACTCTTTAACGACTTTGAATGTTGCTTCAAAATCAAGAGTCATGAAAGGATTTGCTTTTTCCGTTGACCAATAAAGAACTAAAGTGTTGTTTACTTCTTTAATATCAACAACCTCATTTTCTTTCATGAAAGCTACCTGTATAGCTATTCTAAGTAGATCGTCACCGGTAGCAGTTATATCAAATCGATAATTATCACCCTGAAAAGTATTCATAGATACATCCTCTGTTTTGTTCGCCTGTAATAGTCACCCAACATTCTTTTGCGCCAAACATTCAGATCCTTGATGGTGCGATGTAGGTATCCCCGTTTCACATCTGCAAAAGTACCATCAGGAAGCTGCACATCACAATACTTATTCCCATCGTAATTGAGAACTGTAACTAGAGCACCGTTGAGATAATTCACAAAAGGATAGTCTGTCCACATCTTACGACACAGACCTTTGGGTAGTTTCTTTCTCTGATAAAACTCATTATAATTTTCGTTCATAAATTCTCCTTAACCAGTAGTTATTTTGATTCCCAACGAGGTCTAGCATCCGTTACACCCAGATCGTTCATGAGGTTATAACCGCTAACCACCATCGCTTTTCCAACTGCATCAGTTTCCTTAACTGATCCTTCCACTTCTGTTAAAAGTTGCCACAGAACAGCAATAACATCTTCGTGTCGATGTTTTGGTATGTTCATATATTCTCCTCAATCATTAGAAGTATATTTCTGGATAATGTTGGCTAGAGTCTGAAGATCTTCTTCACGGTTTGACAACAGTTCTGCAAGCGACTCAGCATGTTTTTGTGTGTCACCAATCATTTTCCATGCCGCATTACTACATATATCATATCCCATCTTGGCACCTTTAATAAATTCTTTTTTATTTTCAGATTCCATATATCCTACCGTGTTTCGAATTTCGTTAATCATTTGGTTGGTGGTCATATTAAATTACCCTCACTATAGATTCAATATCAACTTCATGAAGTTTGTGTTTTTTAACAAACCGTTCCACTGCTTCGGAAATTGAATTTCCCCAAATTTCGTCGGTGGTTCCGTTGAAACAAACAATTCGAAACATATTTCCTCCTATATTATATTTTTATTAAAAAAGTGATTTGAGAAAAGGTTTCAGAACTACTGGTTGATCTTCACCAAACAGATAATATTCGAGAGTGTCTTTATCCGACATACTAAGTTTGGTGGAGTTCATTCTATCAAATGTTGTGCTATTAAATTCATCGTTTCGTGAGTGTGCTTCTTTCTGAGTATTTTCCAACAACCATTTATCAACTCTTTTGAGTGTATTGATTGTCTTGCGGTTAGAATCGAGCGTCAGTTTAGGAAACGGAGTAGTTTCTTTTCCGGTTATAGTTAACACCACTTCACCTTCATAAAATCTATCCCCAACTTTTCCTTGTCTCATAATTCCCCCAAATGTTTTATAAATTTATCTTACCAGAACCCACACCAGAAGTCAAGAAATTATTTTATAAATAATCATAAATAAACTCAAAGGATTCACTAATGAATAATTTTATAAAAACTCTTAATCTCCTACAAGAAAAAGTTAATGCCGATGATTCTGAATCCTTTGATATTGGAAAGAATCTTACCGACAAAGAAGTTAAAGAAAAATGTAAATCACTCAAATTTAAAAAAGATCATAGAGGCAGACATTACGACCCCAAATCAGGAATCATTACTTTCATATAGGAGAATACCATATGGCACTGTTTAGAGAAGAAAACTTAACGATGAACAAACTCTACCAAGAGATGTTTAACAAGAAGAAGAGTCAATTGGATGAAGCGGTTAAAGCTAACAATTCTATTCATGCTGATGTTGAAGCAGTCATGACGGATTTTGCTTCAACCATCAAAACCGAAATTGATTCAGAAGGTATTAAAGAAAAACTTCGCAACCTTGAGAAGTTTGAACTTACTACCGCTGATAAATCAATCATCAAAGCAATTGATAAGTTGGTTGACGCAATCACCAAAGCTTATGAAGACTTTGATAAGTTCAAGAAAGGTCTGAAGTATGAGTATATCCTTTCCAAAAAAGGTGAACCCACTTCTACCGATGAAGTCGATGAGAATGCACCACCGAGCACCGAAGAAGAATTGAGGGGCGCAGACGATCAGTTCAGAACTCCACCCGAAGAAAAAGATGAGGATCTGTAATTATGGAAATTAAACAATATGGTAATTGTAAAGCTGTGTCTCTTGAAACTTTTGAAGATGCTCAGAAATATGGGAAGTCTACTGGCTGGCCCGTGTTCATCAAAAAAGAATCCTTTGATGCTACCAAAGCTAAAGGTGATCTGTTTTTAATTCAGGATACAGAATCCAAAGCTAAGTATCTTTTTCAACCAGCATCCAAAGATGTCGAAGCTTTCGATAAAGCCAATCCGGTTAATACTGAAGAAGAACTTTTTACCAAGTATCCCGAACTGAAAGATATTACCAACACCAACCCAAAACCAGAAACTCTTCCTGCTGAACAGAAACCCGTTGAAGAAGAAAAGCCGGTCGAAACTAAAATAGAAGGAGAGGAGAAACCAGTGACCGAAGCAAAATCCTTACAAGATCTTTATACTAAAACGATTCTGGAAAAGAGACAGGGCAAACGTAGGGACATTAATGCTTCTACTGCTGAAGTTGCTAAAAAAGCACACCCAAAATCTCCTATCATGTTTGACCTTGAAGCCGAATTACTTGGTCTGAACCCCGAAGATGTTAAACGTCTTCCTACCAAAGCGATTGAAATGATGGCATCTGCTGTTAAAAATCTGCTTCAAGCAACTGAGGAAGATCCCCTGCTTCGTAGTGCCTTAAGGAAATATGTCAATAGACTTTTCTCCACACCCGAAGAAGAGTGTGAAGGTGAAGAGTGTATGGATGAATTCAGAGAATCCAAAGAAACATATAGTGAATTTCTGAAAAGACTGACTGAGGCGAAAGCACAGAGATTCAATTATAAAATGCTTCTGGATATCGAACCAACAAAAATTATGTCTCCTGTTTTTATGCAACTGCTTCAGACATTTGAACTGACTGAACTTACTCGTTTACAGAAACAAGGTGTTCTCATCTTCCTGCGTAAGCTTGCAGAACTGGCCGATAATAATCCTATGATTGCAAATGCACTTCATAAGATTATTAGAACAGAGAATGTCCTTCCTAGAGAAGATGTGGTTTAACAACCAACATATTTGATGAACCAAAAGGCACTTGATCTTTTTCAGGTGCCTTTCTTATTATAAATAGAATTAAAATAGTGCAAGGAATTAATGTGAATAATGAAGCGGCATTAGCAAATATGTATAATGTTTTTATGTCCACTCAACTGTTAGAGTTGGATATAAAAAGTATAAGGAAGATCAACAATACATATTTGAAATATACCAGAACTGGAAAAGAAATATATGTACTAGAAATTTACAATATCCTTCTTGGGTTGAGTAATCATCTGGATTTAAAAGAAGCGGAACAGTTTATTTTATATTACATCGAAGAAGATATAAGAGAGAAAATTTCTTTCATTATTAAGAAGGTCAAATGAGTTATTTAATAACCGAAAAACTTTCCTCGACATTGGTTGTCTGGATGATTTTGAAACGTGTCATGCGTCCTTGGGATAAGTGGCCTAGCGCAAAATTGGGTATCATATCGTCCACAGACGGTAAAAGGTTACGTAGACCTCGCACATCAAAAGAACGTGCTTCATGGGACATTCTAGATCGTTTTTGCTGGCAACTCAAAAGAGTAATGTCCAAGTTCCTTGGTGACAATAAACTTGCTTACCTCTTCTCATTAGCATACCTGATGAAAGAAAATTATGTTCCGGTGTTCAATCAAAACTTAGAAAAATATAAAGAAGAGTTGTCAGAACTTGATATCAGAGAACAACAACTCCTTTATGAAATTATATCTACCATAGAAAAGAAAAATATTATCTTCGAACAACATTTGGATTTGGAAACAAACGCTATTAAAATAAAAGATACTGTTAAAGGTGTGTTGGATATTTTTATTAAAAGAGGATATTAGATGAAATATTATATTATATATAAAACCACAAACATAATAAATAATAATTATTACATTGGAATGCACCAAACTCCCAACAAAGATGATGGGTATCTTGGATCGGGTCTGTTACTAAAAAGAGCTATTAAAAAACACGGCAGGGAAAATTTTAAAAAAGAAATATTATTTGAATTGAAAAATAAACAACAAATGGTAGATAAAGAAAAAGAGTTGGTCACAAACAAAGAAACCAACGATCCGAATTGTTATAATATAAAATTGGGAGGTGAGGGTGGTTTTGATCATATTACATTAGAAGTAACACGAAAAGCATTACAAAAATTGTGGTCAAATGAAGAATTTAAAAATAAGATGAAACCAATCCAATCTAATAACATGACTAAATCTATTAGTCTACTGTGGACGAACCCATTATTCAAACTTCAAATGAAAGAAAAAAGTTCGACGCATATGATTAATATGTGGTCAAATGAAGAATTTAAAAATAAGATGAAACCAATTCAATCTAATAACATGAAAAAACTCCACGAAGACCCAAAATTTAAACAGACAATATCCAACGCAAACAAATTATTATGGGAGAATGAAGAATATAGAGTTAGAAAAAGTAAATCGGTCAGTGAAACGAATATTCGGTTGTGGCAAGACGAAGAATATAGACAAAAAAGATCTGTGCAGATGTCGGAATCACGTAAGGGACGTAAATATATACATAACGACAGTTCCAAAAAAATTAAAGTAGTACATCCCCACGAATTACAATCCTATTTAAATCTTGGGTGGGTTATGGGGTTTAAACATTATGAATAAACTATTAAATGCACTTGGTTTACTGAAAGAAGATATCGATGTTTCTTTTTTAGAAGAAACATCCTCACAAAACATCTATGAAGATATGGAAGGTTCTACTTCTTTGGGAGACGTTTCACAGTTCACACCAATTCTAAATATAAATAAAACTAAAGTACAACGAAGATTGAAACTAAGGAGAAAGAAATGTCGGACGAAAAAGTAACTTATGATCCATCAAATAATGTGACCACTTTCAAATTGGAAACCCCCGAAGCGTATTCTGCTTTTAAAATGGGTTATCAGACAAACGACTTCAGACAGTGGCAGCGCCACGAAGAAACTAGGGAGCTTCAAAATGTTGTGGTCAACAACCAACGACACTCACAGATAGTAGTTAAATATGGTAGCGATAGTCTATTACTCAAAAATCGATAGGAGAAAGAACTAATGACAAAGTACGTTGTGGATTCTAACAGTACCAACAGATCAGATGTTTCACTTTCGTGTAAATTAGGAAATTATTCATTCGTGGGTGGGCAGATCTTGACCAAAGAACAACTTCCAGTAATTGATGAATTAGTCAAACTGTTTCCTAAACTGTTCTTGAAAATTGCTGATCCAGAAGAAGTTCCTGATACACCTGTCCAAGAAGTTGAAAACCCCATTCAAGAAGAAATTCCTTCTCAGGAAGAAGTCGAAACTATCGAGGAAGAAGAAGTTCCGACACAAGATGAAAAGGTTTTGGAACCCGTTCAAGATGAAGAATCTGAAGTTGAGACTCCTACCACCGAATCTGAATCTCTGCCTGTAGGAGATGAAGCGCCCGAAAAACAAAAGGGTGGTAGAGGAAGACCGAAGAAAAATTAATAAAAGATAGATCATAAATAGAAGTAATAGATTGTAAAGGTCTATTACTTCTTATGTTTTAGGAGCATCAATGCCTAGTAAACCTTGGACACCAAAATCTTTTGGGGAATTGATTGATATTGCGCCATTAATTTCTTCTGGTGTCCCAAATAAAATATTGGGATGGAAAACAGACAATAGTGGGCCTGAGTTTGTAGATATTCCTTCTAATACTCCTGCTAACTTTTGGAACAACGGTGGGGTTTACATTGGATCTGTAGAACCTGAACTGAAAGATTCATATGCAGCGTGGCTTGCTGGGGGTAGTGTAGGGTATTGGGCTTGGATTGATACCTCTTCCGGTACGGTTGAAGGTGTCACAGCTTCCATTTCATCTATTACTGCTTCTGGTTCGGCGTCTGTATTACTGGCATCAATAGCGCGATACGTAATTGCCAGTCTTTCTTCTGCTGAGGGGATGGGGAGTTCTTCATCCCTTGCTGCTTCTTACACTCGCTATATTCAAGGTAGCCTTACCGCATTTGAAGCGTCTAGTAGTGTAACGCCTCTTGTTGCGAATAGTATCAAGTTCTCATCCGGCGATATCGCAAGCGTCGATGGCGAAGCCTCCTGCACTCCAATAGTCACCCTTTTCAGTCGATATGTAACAGCTTCTCTTGGTTCGGCTGAGGGGAGTGGTTCCTCTGAAGTATTGCTGGCATCTTACTCTGAAGAAGGGGTTACCAACGTAACGGCGTCTCTAGGGAATATTTCGGCGCACGGTTCGTCTGACCCAATAACGGCCTCATTCACTAAGTACATCACGGCAGGGGTTGGCGAGGTCATAGGAGAAGGGGCCGCTTCCCCGTTAGTTTCCGAGTATGCCAAGTATTCCGTTGCGGACATAACCTCCATTTCGGCGCTAGGTTCTGTTGACTCCTTAATTGCGGAAGCTACGGGAAGCAGTGTGGTTAATGTGGTAGCAGAGCTAGGGTCGGCGGAAGGATCAGGCTTTGTTCAACCCGTTGTAGGTGAGTATGCTCGATACCTGACCGGGGCTTTGGGTTCGGTGGAAGCTTCGGGTACTTTGGAGTCGATATCGGCTGCATTCGCCCAGCACGCAACAGCGTCCATATCGGGCGGAACTTGTTTGGGTACTTCTGATGTACTATCCTCGGTTGTTGCAAGGTATATCTCGGGGGCTGTTTCAGGCGGGTCTGCCGTTGGTAACGTAAACGGACTATCGGCTTCGACCGTCAAGTACATTACGGCGTCTCTCGGATCAGCTAATGCAAGCGGCTCCGTCATACCACTTGTGGCTTCCTATGAGAGCTTAACGTATATTATCTATGAAACGTGTGATGATTTCACAACTAATAGCTGGGGTAAAAGTGCTGACCATCTTATAGCTGACGGGTCTTGGTATGCAGATACTTTATATGGGGATGGTTATAGGTTTGTGTGGAAGGGCATTTCAGCGATAGATCCTGCGTTAGTCACTCGAAGACTTGAGTTCGAAATTACCCTTGGTTCTGATACGTCTAGCGAGATTTTCATAGGAATGAATACGAACACGGCTGGGTCGGCGGCTAGTTCCTACCTACAGAGAATAGGATTAGCAATAAACAAAGCAAACAATGGCGCTCAGATGTTCTACGGACCGGGCGCCTTCTTCTCTAACCTTGTCCCCACGCTAGGCGGGGCTTCCCTGAGGTCAAATGGGCTCTATACCGGAGTTTTTGAATTTAAATCTGATGGAAAATTATACGTTAGCCTAACCGATCTTTATGATAACAGCGTTTACTCCTGGGTTTCTCCAATAACTCAGACGTTCAACAATATCGAAATCTACTTCGGGGAACGTCCGAGTGTACTGGAGTACGACGAGGAGCTTGAAGAGGATGTTCGAGTCTACACTGGAGGACACAGCCAGTTAACATGGTTAGGATTCAGGTAGTGCTCAATGGGGTGTACATAATATGATTAACACTGATTTATCGACAGTTAAATTTACAGGTCGCTGGCATACTGAACTACTCAATTCAGAGTTGGTACATATCTGTTTTTCTAGTGGAAACAGTATATACTTCAAGGTTTCGAATACCTCCACCGTAGGGTTGTCTTTTAACCCTATTGAAGATACCAACGGTGGTGGGAGTATGATCTTTGAATACTCAGTAGATGGTGGGAGTTTTGTCAGGACCGGTGAAATCACAGAAACTCCGGTCGTCCTCGTAAGTGGTCTATCCGCAAATGAGCATACCATTGAAATCGTATTTAATATTCCATATTATTACAATGCATGGTCCGCTCATCTCGGAGCACAGTTAAAGGGAATCTTGGTTGATGATGGCGGCCTTTTGCTACAGTGGAACAGGCAGTGGAGTGGCAAAGCGTTGTGGATCGGGGATTCTATTATAGAGGGCGAGCAATCGATTGCCGCAGGTGATTTAAGCAATCTCAAGAAAGGTTCTCGCGAAACATACGGTTGGCAAGTTAGCCGTAATCATAATATGGAATACCACACCTGGGCGTTCGGTGGCATGGGCATGACGCAGTGGTATCCTCACAATCAAGGGGTTGGCGGACCCCGATTAATGCCTATCCTTCCCAATAACTTCGGATACAAGATGTCGGGCGTAGTTGCCGACGATGATCCTGTGTTTGATTGGGTTGTCATTGAGGTTGGAGTAAACGACTACGACGCAAGCACGTCTCTTTTTGCCTCCACCTACCAGACATTTATAAACACAATCAAGGCTAAGTGGCCGAACGCAATGATATATTGCATTGGACCCATGCCTATTCCGATGTTCTTAACACAAGCGGCAAATATCCAATCGCTAGCTCAGTCCAATGGCCTTGTATGGATAGACGCCACCAGTTGGGATTCACTAATTAACGGACACTTACACCCCTTGGCAGCAGAACACGCAGCTATTGCCTCTGCTATATCCCCACTATTTGTCGCTCCAGCTACGTTATCTCCAATTACTGCGGTAGGCTCAGTAACTTCTTTAGGGGCGACGTTTACTAGATACACATCTGCGTCATTATCTTCTGTTCAAGCTAATGGACAATTGACTCCAATAGCTGCTGAACACACACGATACGCTACCGCTTCACTATCTGAAAGCAAGGCACAAGGTCAATGCACGCCTATAACTGCCGACTATTCACGGTTTATCACCGCTGAAGTCTACAGTTCTAACGCGGAGGGTAGAGCAAGCCCCTTGGTTGCTGGTTTCGCCTGCTACGTGACAGCCACACTGGGGGAGGCTTTAGCTGAGGGAATAAATACCTCCTTAACTGCTCATCATGGCGGTTACACCACAGCAAGCTTAGGTACAGCTTCAGCAGAAGGGGGCTTATCTCCCATTACTTCCGTAGCAACAAATACAATCGCACCGTTTGCGGCCATCAAAGGCCCGAACGGATTAACTTACAAAATGTATATCAAAGGCTCTCAAACAGGGCTAAAAGTAAAAGGAGAATAACAACATGGCATCTACCATCGCAGAACTCGCAGCAGGACAAGCAATCATGACCGACAAGTGTGTGGATGAATTTGTGGAGGGGCAGTTCGCCGCCGCAGGCATCGCCGCAGCAGGGCGCTACAAGCTGGTCCTGCTCAACCTTTCCCTGGGGGCCGCAACCCTCACCGCCGCCGGTACGGACTTCTGGGACGATCTGACCGCTTGCGAAATCGCTACCGCTGGCGGGTACACCAAGGGAACTGGCATTACTCTTACCGGTGCAAACATCGCCGCTATCACCAGAGGCAAGGCTGTTGACTTCGCCCCCATCTCCCTGGACAACCAAGAATGGAATGCCGACGCCTACGCCATCGTGCGGGCTACTGGCACCCTCTCCACTTCCCCGGTCCTCGGCCTCGGCAAGTTCGACGTGATGAAATCCCCGGCAGGGACCGGAGTTGGCAACTTCACCATCCCCACTCTCGTTAACCCGATCAAGTTCACGGCGGGTGCAGCGGCATAACCCCTACCCCCACGCCCCTCTGAATTTTGGAGGGGTGTGGGGTAAATTATTATAAATAAAACAAATTAATCAATTCGTCCTTGGGGTTTTAAAATGGCTAAATGTTTAATAGAGTTTGCACCTTCAATTATTGGTAAAATTATTGATGATTTTGAGTGGGATTACTCTAACAAATTCTCCGATGGGTCTGTTGTATCGACCAGTGGGTCTACTTTACAGGAATTGGGTAATGGGTGTTATTTGATTGATAATCCAAACGTGACAGAAGATACTTTGTTTCGCATTCATTTAACAACAGATGTGAACATTTACACCACTGGAACGATAACTTTGTCTGATGGTAATATTGCTAGACAATCTACTCTCAACAATATTCCAGAAGAAATGTGGTTGTATACTTCTAGATCATTGACAGATAAATCTAACTTTTCTGGTATAGCAACCAATATGGTTAACGCACCAGATAACAATAACATAAGTGTAATATTATCGACTCTCCAAGATGCATCGTATGGTCTTGATTCACTACTAACAGCAATCAATACTAGATTATCAAGTGCATCATACGATGCACCAAACAATGCAGATATCATATCTATAAAAAATGATATTAGAAGTACATCTTTTGGTTTAAATGCTTTACTGGCCATCATCAATACTAAATTATCCACAAATGATTATGTCGCACCGGACAATACTTCAATTGCCACAATTAAAAACAAAACTAATCTATTAAATTTTACCGACAATAAAGTTGACGCAAACGCAACAATAAATTTAGATTTAACACCGTTGGCAACAACACAACAATTAAATCAAACAACCACCACCATTTTAGAAAACTTGGGTGTCTTTGTAGATGGAAGTGTACCTATAAGCCACGATTTTCCAACTCAAGATAATTTGCGGTATGTTGATGAAACTGGAAGTGGAATTGATAATGCTTCTATTGTGGTCTATTTAAAAGAAGATTATGTGTTAAATAAAAAATCTAAAACTTTCATAAAAGGTTCATCATCTACTAGATCAGATGGTAGATGGAGTTCACCGATTTATCTTGATAGTGGAATGATATATGTTGTTGAATTTTACAAACAAGGTGAATATACAATTTCATCAAAAGAAATTACAACTTAAAGAGGTACAAACAATGGAAACAATTTATTCTTTATTCAGAAAAATCATTTTTGCAAACGAACTAGACAGTAACACAAAATTCATTTATAGGTTCAGTGATCCAGATGGTATTAGATCGGGAAAATCTGGTTGGTCTTTTGGTGTATGTCAGTTTGATACGAAAAATAATGATGCGGCATTACGTTGTCTTTCTGATTGTGGATTCACTCCTACTGAAATAAAAGGAATTGTAAATCAAACTATTGAAGACGTCAAACAATTCAGTCCTAGATTAGCAGCAAAAGCAGACATCATTGCAATCTACGATGAAAAACAATTGGCATATTGTGTAGATAAAGCCAAAAATTTTAATGCCAAATATGGAATTAAAGTGGCCGACGATGCTGCACTCTTGGCTGAAGCAGATTATGTCAATCAATATGGTAGTCAGGGCGAAGGTTCTGCTGCATACTATAAAAAATTAAATAGGCCCATAACAGCAAAGGATGTTCTCAATTTCAAATTGACACAAACGAAATATGGCAAAGAACATCCGTCCGATTGCAAACGTAGATATAATAATCTGGTTGCGGTAATGTCGAAGAAGGTGGATTGAATGAGCGATAATTGTCAACCGTGGGTATTGTCTGATGAAGAACATAATCTATGGAAAATATGTGTCGAATTGTGTGAATTAAGTTATGATGATACAAATCCAAATTTTATTAATAAACATCATAAAAGGTTTGGTTTAATTAAAAAGGACAATAAAAACTTTTTGGTATTCAGAGGCACGGCCAATTTTCAAAATGTTTTAACGGATATTAACATTTTTCCTTCTAAATCTAAATGTGGTTATTTGATTCATAAAGGTTTCGGTGAGGCAGAAGAAGATTTATTTGCTGATGTTGTCGATTTGATTAAGGGACAGGAACATATACCATTATACATCACTGGTCATTCGTTGGGTGGTGCATTAGCTCTTTTGTTTGCGGAATATTTTAAAGTGCCCACAATAACATTTGGATGTCCCAAAGTCCATTTTAGATTCGGTTCTTCACCCAATGTAAATCACACTCGCATTGTATGTGATGACGATCCTGTTCCTATGTTACTTAAAATTTTATTTATCCACAAATCTGATGATAGAGTTTTGTGTGATCATGATGGAGAAATTGTAAATAGTAAAGATCACGGAATTGCGGTTTATAAAAAAAGAATTTATGAAATTTAAAGGAGAGATTTATGAAAATAGATTTAAAGAATTTTTTTAGAGATCCCAAATCAACGACTAGTGGCATTGGTGCCTTGGGTGCTGCTGCTCTAATGGGTTATGGAATGTATACCGGAACAACTCCAATCAATCAAGAATCCATTGCTATTACTATTGGTCTGATATCTGCCGGTGTTGCTGGTGTTGTTTCTAAAGATTCATCTAGCTACAAATCTGACGCCATAACGATCATAAACCATTATACCAATTTAAAAGATAAGACCGCCAAATTGAATGAAGAACTGGCAGAAGTAAATAAAATCATCAACGAAAATAAAGGAATCTAACATGCCAGTTACAGGTTCGCCAATTATAATTCCACCGTCGTTGTCTGGTTATTCCCCATATATTAAAACCAAGGCAGATTTGAAGCGATACATTTGGAGGAAATTGGGTGGAGAAGCCGTCAATCTGGAATTGACGGATGATAACCTGAATGATGCTATCGATGATGCTTTAGAATTATTCATGAGATATGCTTATGATGGTATGGTTGAGCGGTATGTTCCATTAGAAATTGTTGCGGGAACACAAAGTTATAAATTACCTTATGAGACATTTGCAATCTTGGGTGTTCATATGATGGGTGTCGATGGGGGGATTATTGGTGGTGTACCTTCCAATATGTTTTCCATGAACCAATTTGTCGCCAGTGACTTGTATCGTGGTGGAAAAATTGATTTGCTCACATATGAATTGGTCAATAATATGTTAAGTACCATCGATGTTATATTTGGTAAAAAGGTTTCTTATGAGTTCAATTCAATTTCCAGAACATTAACACTTTTCGAACCACCGACAATAAGCAGCACAGCGTTGGTTCACACTTATCTGAGGAACGTTCCCACCTACGATGAATCGGGAAACGAATCATCGAATATTTACTCAGAAGGTTGGGTAAGAGGTTATTCGGTAGCTAAAGCAAAATATCAATGGGCGACAAATTTAATGAAATATGCTGGTAGCACACTTCCCGGTGGGGTTGTTTTGGATGTTCCTACTATTCTGGCTGAAGCTAAAGAAAGTATGGAAAAACTAGAAACAGAATTAAGAGAAACGATGGAAATTCCTGTATCATTCTTGGTGGGTTGAGATGGATTTATTAAGAACAGAAAAAAGAAAAAAGTGGAAAGAATTTGTCGATAAATTGTCTTTGATTGAAACACAAAATGATCTTAGGTCTCTATTTAGAACCTATATGATAAATGATGATGGAAGAATAAATAGCAATATTTCAAGAACCTTGCCCGATAAATTTTATCAAATGATGTTGATAGGTAGAGAAAAATTACCCGATTCATCTACTTTCAATGAAAAAATGTTTTGGTTTATGAACGATATTTATGATTATCCAATTTGTCCAACGTGTAATCAACATAATAAAAAACACTTTTTTGATTATAAGAACGGGTATTCGACTTATTGTTCTTATGGATGTTCGGCAAATAATATGATAGTCAAGAATAAAAAGGAAGACTCTAATTTAAAAAATCATGGTGGAAAATGGAACTTACAGAATGATGTTTTTATAAAAGAAAGTTCAGATAAAAAACTTAAAAAATATGGTTCTGTTAATAATATTAAAAAGTGTCAACTAACTACATTTAAAAATCATGGTGTTTTTTTTAATTCTCAAATAGAAGGAATGGTAGATCGAAAAAGAAAAACATGTATGGATCGTTATGGTGTCGATTGTTTTTTCAAGACCACAGAATATAGATCATATATAAGCAATTTACAAAAAACAAAACCACAGGGGTGTATCAATAGACATACTATGATGAAATTATATGGTGTCGAATATACCATGCAAATTCCCGAAATTCATGCAAAAACACAATCACACCGATGGAAAGAATATGTACTTCCGTCAGGTACAATTATCAAAATACAAGGGTATGAAAATAAAGCTTTAGATGAATTATTATTGAAATATAATGAAGAAGATATAATTACATCAAGAAAGGATATGCCCTCTTTTTGGTATATATTAGATCAAAAACATCATAGATATTACCCCGACATTTACATACCATCGGAAAATTTAATAATAGAAGTGAAATCCAATTATACTTATTCCTGTGATATTGAAAAAAATAAAGCTAAATTTAAAAGGGTGAGGGATTTAGGATTCAATTTTAAATTGATGGTTTATACCTCGACAAGTTTGATTGCGGAGGTAATTAATGAATCCTAAAATACCCCAATTTTTCAATAACCCCAACGATGGTCAATTTAGATTTACCAGAAACTTCAATGTAAATGAGTTAGGAGAAGCCAATTTGTATTCGAATATATGGAATGAATCAAATTGTCTTCATGGTGTAGAAGTATTCTATATTGAGAGAGATCTTGGTGAAGCAGAACCAATCTTTGGGGAATATCTTACATCTAAGCTTCAGACCGCAACCAGAATGTTTTTACAAGCAGACAACTTGAATAATAATGGTGGTTGGCAGAATGCGGATATATATTCTAAGTTGGGTTTGGGAACCACAGATGAAGAAACATTCACATGCCCAAAGATAACCTTCTCGCAAGCGAAAACGAATCCTGATCCGTCCACCAATGAAACCCAACCCTATCTACCCTTCTATCCTAAACAGGGGGATTTGGTGTATCATGTGAACAGCAAGAAGCTATTTGAAGTGAGTCATGTGGAAGATGAAGTTGCTTTGGGATATATCTTTGGGAATAGGAATGCTTATCAATTAAAATGTAAGGTTTATATGTACGACCATTCCGAAGTATCAACAGATGTTTCAATGCCATCCGAATTACAAGCATTAGAGTTAATTAAAACCATCAACCAACAGATTTATGATGTGGAGACTCAGGAGAAAACAGCATACAACGATCCAATTTCCACAGAAGCAGAATCGGTGGTGGATGATACCGAAGAAGATGCTTTATTTTAAATAAGAAAAGGCTTAGAGGAAACTCTAAGCCTTTTCTTATTACATGGTAGATGTGATGATGGTGTCTCTGCTGTAAATAGGAATGATACCCAGCAACCACCACGTTTCTCGTATCACAACTTCCCAATGGTTGAGTGATGAAGTTTTGCTCTTTTTGTGGTTTGGTTTATAAGAGTTGACCTGTCTCTTATACCTGCGCTGAGTTTTCTGGATCATTTATACTCCTTCTTAATTAGTTATTTGGTTCGAATTTAAAATATCTTACCACCATTCTCTTTTAAAGTCAACAAAATTATCATAAATAAAAGAAAAATATGTGGAGTGAATCCCTTGGCAATAACACACCAATTTATAACTAAAAAAATCATTGTTGGATTTCTCAAATTTTTGGACGATCATATCCGTTTGGAAAAGCTTTCATGGGACACCGACGCTCAAACTTACGCGACCCGAAAAGTATTACAGGTTCCAATTCAATTTGGTGTTCATGACAAATATTATACTATTGTTAATTCATCTTCTGCTAGGAAAACCTTTCCACCCGAAGATTCACAGGCACCAGTAGAAATGCAACGCATTGTTCCTAGAATTGGTGTGAGTCTAACCGGCATTTTATATGATACCGATAGGCACATGAATAAGCTCAACCGAATTGAGGCGGGGAATGATTATACTATAGCTCCGGTCCCATACAACTTGGAAATGGAAGTTTCAATCATCACAAAGTCATTGGACGATACTTTACAGTTAATGGAGACTTTGATTCCTTATTTCTCCCCCACACTATCTTTAGATTTAAACTTGTTTGGTGAATCAGAATCGGTTCCGATTGGCCTTAATACTATTAGTTTTGATTGGCCTACTGAACTTACTGAAACCGATGAAAGGTTTTTTACTACTTCATATTATTTTACAATAAGAGCCAACTACCATCTTCAGAAAAAAACTGGCAAACGAATCGAAACTGTTGAAGTTAATTGCAAGGATTATACTAATACTCTTTGGGAAAAATATACAGCAACAGCAAAAACACCATTGCCGTCTGATTATCCCGATACTCCCAAAGAGGACATTCCGGTTATTGAAAATATTATTAATAATCTGGTTGGTAATTCTTCTGACATCTTTGTTACATACGATGATGGGAATGTTGCAACATACGACGATGACAGTTCTATAACGGAGGGTTAAATGAAAAAAGAAGGTTGGGTGATAGTTAGTTTCTTTTTGTTAATAACAATTGGTGCTTTTGCTGCTGATATTTCCCATACACCACTCGTAGTGGGTCCACTTAGATCTACCGACAAAGTGCCAATGGGTAGACCTTCAGACAATTCATTGGATGGAAAGGGTGTAGCATATACTATAAATATGAATCAAATTTTATCTTATATACAGAATAATTATCAAGGTCAAACGGGAACCACACCAACAATCGCTGTTGGAAGTGTGACAACTGGTGCGGCGGGTAGTGATGCTCAGTTTACTAATGTTGGTACACCGACAGCAGCAATTTTCGATGTTAGAATTCCTAAAGGTGATAAGGGGGATACCGGAAATGCTGGCGCAACCGGAATTCAAGGTGAACAGGGTTTACAAGGAATTCAAGGTTTAAAAGGTGATACCGGTGAACAGGGTTTACAAGGAATTCAAGGTGAACAGGGTTTACAAGGAATTCAAGGTGAACAGGGTTTACAAGGAATTCAAGGTTTAAAAGGTGATACCGGTGAACAGGGTTTACAAGGAATTCAAGGTGAACAGGGTCCAGCAGGAGCAGATGGAACGGGTAATATAGCTTTTGATCGCATGACTTCTGCACTCAAAGATAATGAAATAGTTAGTAAGGGGTTTATAACAAATACTCCCAATGGTGAACATATGGGCGATTTTTCTAATGGAAATGTTCCTTATACTGGACCCAGATCTAAAGGTGTTATTTTTCACAATATGACCACAATTAATTATTGTGAGACTGATAACAATTGTAGACGTATTGGTTCTTCTAGTGCTGGTGGTGCTTCCTCTCTCTCTGAACTCTCCGACTGGCCCCCTAACGTTAGTGCTACTGAGGCTGGATATTTGAATGGAGTAACATCAAGTATCCAGGATCAAATAAATCTTCTTGTGAGTAACTCTGGTTTAGTTCCGACTCCTTTCACCGATGCTTTCATTCGATCCGGATTTGCTTTTATTCCGGCTTCTTCCTCTACTCAAACTTTTGAGGACTACACAGAAGGAATAAGCACAGTTAGTGTTTTTGGAAATTATTCTATTGCCCTAGTAGCTGCTACTAGTGGTGGTTTTACTGTGATGAAATCCACCACTCCTTTTGAAAACTACACCGCTACTAGAATTAAACTCCTTGCCGGAACAGTAGCAAAAATCACGACATTAAATAGTATCCACTATGTAACGGCTAATCAAGATCCTATTTGGGTTGAAACCCCTTCGGAACCTGAAGAACCTACAGATACTACTCCGGATGCTTTTAACTTTACAGATCAAACGAACGTGGCTTTGTCTACTCTTATAACCTCTACAGGTATAGCTGTTGCAGGGGTAAATAGTCCTGCAACAATAACAGTTAGTGGGGGGCTTATGATATAAACAGCAGTGGCAGTTTTGTAACTAGCAGTGGTTCAGTTTCCAATGGAGATACTGTAAGAGCACAACATACATCTAGTAGCAGTAATTCAACGGCTACAAATACTGTTATAACTATTGGTGGAGTAAGCGATACATTTACCTCTACAACTTTAGCGGCTAGTGGGGCTTGGTACTATCCCACGGCTATGACTTCTAGTAGTTTTACCACCAACGATTCTTGGGGGGCTACCCATACTGCCGGTTCTCCAATCGTAGCAGGAGCAACAGGGAATGTTACTAAACTATCTGTTAACATGGTAACAAACTCTGCATCTTGTGAAATTGCACTTTATGACGGAGCTACTTCTGATTCTACCAGGCTTTCTACTGGTAATGCTTTTACCTCTACAGTAGGCTGGAATGATGTTACTATTAGTAACTACGGCGTTACTTCCGGAACTACTTATCATGTAATGGTCGAATGCAGTGCTACTTGGGCTACTGAATCTCATAGCGGTTCAGCATTAGGGGTTTTTGCAGATAGTGCTTTTGCTTCTTTTCCCCCGACCACTTTGACTCTTCAAAGCAACTCTCCGTTAACTACTGGGGTTAGATTATGGATAGAATAACTGCTCTCTTCTTTGTTTGGTTATTACTCCCGACTACAACTTTTGCGGCCGATGTTTATATGTCCACAACAGGGACAAAAACTAGCGGCAAATCTATTGCTGGCAATTGGACAAATGCTAATTGTTATAACAACCTTCAGGCTGCTATGAGTGCTATGTCCAGCGGGGATGTGCTTACAATTGATGATGGGATTTATAACAAAGCTACGGATGTAATACAAACTACAGATAAACCGCCTAACGGCCCTGGGACAGGAGAAGGAGACGCAAAGTATACAATAGTCAAAGCTCGTAATATTCCTTGTCAGAATGGAGTTGCTTGCGCACAACCGTTAAAAGTAATCTTTGGTACTCCGGGGAGTGCCACTGAAACTGGCATTTGGCAAGGTAGCAAAGTTTCTTCCAGTTACGTAAAATTTGAGGGTCTTTGGTTTAAACAAACGCAAAATATATGGGGGCCGACTCATTGGTATTTCAAACAATGCGCAGTACAGGGAGATAAGGACGGGAATAATCCTGGTATTTCTGTAGATGAAACGGATTATACAATTTTTGAGGATTTTATTATTAATGGAAAAGGCCGATTTAACATGGTATGGTTCGATGATTCTTATACGGGCAAAAATACCCATTCTGTATGCAGAAGATGTATTGCTAGGCAAGATTATGTAGACGCCGGGTATAATGATCCTATAGGCGGATTTGTTATCTATCATCACCACGGAGTTGCGCTTTTAAATAGCATTGTTATAGACGGAGATCCTAACTACTGGGTAACTGGTTCTGCTATTCAAGCTGCTTTTTCTGAAGAAAATAATGAAGATAATCAAGAGTTTACTATTCAAGGAAGTCTTGCTATTAATGACGGAAAGTCCTTGGTCTTTAGCCAGCATAACGGGGCGACTGGGATAAATCTTATTGACGTAGCAGGGATTAATATCGGGGGTGGTGTTTTGTATTCCGGCACTAGTTCTAACCGAGTCACAATGGCACATATCCGGCCAGATAATTTCACCTATCAGACTAATGGGACAACTTTTGTAAATCTAAGTACCGATTTATGCGGTGCAGACGGATGTGGATGGGGTTATTATAGCGGGGGGAGTCCACAACAATCTATAAATGATTCTATTATTGTAGATACCGGAACAGCCGTTGCTCAATTTTCAGCTCCGAATTTTACAGGGAATAATTTAAATTACTATAACACCAGTCTTGGAACCTATGCCGGGACAAAAATAACAACAAATCCATTTACAAACGGTTTACTTTATCCGGTTAGAATTGAAACAGGTTCTCCTCTTGCTACGGCTGGAAATGGCGGGCAGGTAGGAGCTAATATTTTACAGAAATTAGGCATTGATGGAACAGAATATGGCAGTACTGATTGGAATACGCCACAAGGGAATTTATGGCCTTGGCCTTTAGAAGAATGGGTAAAAGCTCAAATGGCGGCAGCAGATACAGTTATTGGTGGGGATGCAATGCCAGCACCAACTAGGGGTTTTGCTTCGGCTACTGCAAAACGGCTCGATGGTATAAACCCCGTTACGCTAACCTCCTATATTTGGGAGTCTTTGGGAAATCAGATTCCTCCTGAGATTTATGGAGGTTCGGCCCCCCCAACCAGCACTGCCCACCGTGCTAAATTTAAATGTTTCATTCGTTAGAAGGAAAAAATGAAACTATTTTATAACCTGATTCTGGCGCTCTGCCTCACCACCTTAAGGACGGTTAAATGAAAAACGAAAAATTACAAAGACTAGAAGAGAAGTTTTCTCTTGCTCAAACTCTGGTTGAAGACCTTTCAGAACTGGTGGACGATTTTTCCACGGACGATCTTCTTCCCGCTCCTTATGAAACAGGTGGAGAGTTGGTGGAATATAAACCCAACGAATCTATTTTAGATTTAAATCAACTTAAAATGGATTTTCAGATAGTCAGACAGAACATCATGAAGGTTGTCAACGCCGGAAATAGGATTTTGGATGGTGTGAGTGTGGTAGAATTGGACGATCTGAAACCAAGTCACCTTATGGCACTGGCTCAATTACAAACTGCTTTAGGAAGTAACATTCAATTGTTGCTTTCAAGTTATAAAGATATAGCAGCAATCGAGAAATCAAGACAACAACCAGCACCAAAAGGGACACCCAAAGATGTCCCTAATGTAAATGGAGATTTGAACCAGACCATCAATGTTTTTTCAGGATCGACAGCCGATCTGTTGAGTATTATCCAAGGTCAGGGCAATGGAAAGATAGTTGATGTTAGTAGTATTCCAGAGTCTTGACATTAAAGAATTTTTGATAACGTTTTCTTGCCTCTATATAACACATTGCTAAACAATTATTTCTCAAAACTTCTTTTATTGCTGTATCACTGAAATATTTAATACTCATGAATTCTCTGCTACCAATCATCATTTCATATACTTTCTGAAATGTTAGATTGGTAGTAGTTTTCATGGGTTGGTGGGTGTTATCCACCACACACTTCAAGAAAAACAAAAATTCTTCATGTGACATATCTTGAAATTTCATTCCCCTTCCTCCTAAAAAATTAATATAAATAATATTACCACAACTCTAATTTAATGTCAAGGTAAATCATGATCCCATTTAAAAATTATATCAACGAAGCGAAACAGGTTGGAATTGTTTACCATTTTACCACCATTTTAAATGGTAAATCAATTTTGGAAGATAATAGTTTAAAATCAATTGATTTATTATCATATAATTCTGTGTTAAGTGGTGCATCAATATCCGTAACCAGAGATAAAAACTTTCATCGAAGAGTTCATGGGACTGGTGTACCATCCGATATTAGAATTGCTCTGGATGGTAATAAACTTTCTCACAAATATAAGATAGTACCTTTTCATGATTTTAAATATTTTGGGTTTAAATCTGCTCAAGATAGAATTGATGAAATGGAAGAACGAATTTTATCTACCAGTATCGAAAACCTGAGTGATTATATTGTAGAAATTATGTTTAAACCAAATATAGATCATATACATATTCACCAAGACGCAAAAGTAATTAAAGAGTGGTGTGATGAAAGGAATATACCATTAGTTGATCGTATTGGTGATAAATTGATGTTAGAAGCCATAAAACTTTCTACTTACCGTAATGCGATGCACATGCCGATTAAGAAAGGTTCAAATAGAAAAGTGATAGATGGTGCAAATGAAGACATCTATGGTAGAACATGGTGGAAAAGTATTTCTGAGGATTATAAACATCGGTATAAAGAATGGTTCGATGGTAAGTGGCGCAAGTTCCTTCCGATTAATAAGGATTTAAGTTCTGATCTTTATGTTGAGATTGATGATAAGCTAAGTGAATTTGATTATAAGATAGTAGATTGGAAAGCTGGTCTAGCTCAGGCTACTAATTCTTCTAGACAGATGCGCATCGGGAAACTATTACAGTCTAAAGGTGAATCTGATTTACTTCAAAAATTCAATGAACGTTTCAGGGGTAAAGTCGCAGATGATAACACGGACAAATATGAAGTAGTAATTAGCCGACACCCATATGATATATTAGGGCAATCGTATGATAAAGAATGGCACAGTTGTAAGAATCTGGAAGATGGGAGTAACCGCCATTATCTACCAACCGAGATTAATGAGGGGTGTTTGGTTGCTTATGTAATCAATAAAAAAATAAATGAAGTAGGAAAAATTAGTGATTCAATGAAAGAAAATTTATTTTTTGAAATATTAGGACTCCAAGATGCTAAAACAAAAATTACATTAAATTGGAAATCTTATTTTAAGGACGAATTTTTATCTATTTTTCCATTAATTGATATTAAAAAAGAGTATCCAAAACTATACGAAGAATATGGTCTACAAAAAAATCCAACAAGTAAAGATCCACTAAAAGATCCAATTGCTCGTTACCTCATTATCCCATATTACAATGAGGATAATCCCGACGATACATTCCTTTATGTTTCTGAATCAGTTTATGGAAGACATATAGAAGGATTTAGAGAGACTGTTCAGCAATGGTTGGATTCTAAACAGGGCAAGAAGGAAGGTATCTACTGTCTGAACACGAAACAAATTTATCAGGATAATAATGATTCCAAAATTTCTAAAATAGATTATAATAAGATCGGACCAGAACTCATTACTAAAGATCCCAACGAATTTTACAAAATATTTGTCAATATGCAACCAGATTCTCCCGAAGGGAAAAAACTGACTAAAGTATTGAACCAATATCTTCTTGGTGTGAAAGATTTAAATAAACTTCCATCTCCCATCGGAACTTTAGTATCTTATCCACAGGTAAAAATCTTGCCGATAGTGACGGAACACTTTTTTAAATTATACGAGGCCGAATTGAAACGTCCCGTTGATATGGAAAACCACATTTATATGGTATTAGATGAATTGAAATTCTCGGACAGAGTTACAAAGAATGTGTTATTCTATCCTATGTGGGATGTTCTGATGAGTTATTTCAGAAGAATTTTTGAGACATCAGACCAATTTTTGGAACTGATGGGTTTGTTTAAAGAAGCAATCACAAAACAACAAATGGCAAGGAAAGAAATTATATTCTTCGAAGAAGACAGTAAACCACCACTGATGTTGGTGACAGACGTGATTGAAAAGAATAACAATGCGTTGGAAGGTAAGGATGAAAATTCCGTAGTGACAATCGAAAACATTATGACACTTGCCAACTTCTACGAATATAGAAATGAATATTATACATTCGAAGAGGCAGACAATTTCTGTTTCAATTTTAACGCCGGTGGTTTTACTGATTGGAGATTACCATCGGTGAAAGAATGTCAGATGTTATATCAACATAAAAATAAACTCAGGAACTTAAACTTAGATATGTTTTGTTGGTGTGATGATCCTGAACTAAAAAATGGTGATTTTAATCGGGTTAGGTTTGTTTTCAGTTTTAAAAATGGAGAGGTTGATGCAAGGTCAGTAAAGTTCAACGCCAACTGGTGTATTCCGGTTCGCTCTATTTAGTTTTTATAAATAAAATAAAACTTATATAAGGATATCATACATGAGAAAAATAGAAATGATGTTAGAGCAATTGGAGCAAAATTTTCTTAAAGAATCTGCATTATCATCTTCTGCCGATTCATCCGTTTTTGCTCAACTGATTTTACCTCTACTCAAAAAGATATATCTGGACTCTTTAATCAGTCAAGTCGCAGATGTTCAACCACTGAAAGGACCGGTCGGTAAAATTGCTAGTCTCTTTTCTACTTATTCTGGTTCGGGTTCAAGTGCAGAAACCAATACTCATCCTGATTCATCCTTCCTAATTGTAGTGGAAGAAGATGTGAGCAGTATGAGTGTCGATGATGTATTGACTGCCGATTCCGATTCATCTGAATTTACCATTAGATTTATTGAAGGTAAGAAACTGTTGGTTGCCAGAACTTCCGGTGAGGGTGTTCCAGTCAAAGACGATACTTTCAATTCTGCCACATTCACCGCCTCATATGCAACATTTAACAGAGCAGCTATCAAAAAATTGTTTCATGGTTACTCTGGTACTACAGATGCCGATGGTAATTTTGTGGGCTATTCTAATGATGATAATACCCAAGTCAGGTTCATTGGTTTTGAAACTAGAACTGTTGATATTAAAGCCAAATCTAGGAAACTGAAATCCAAACTGTCTCAGGAACAACTTCAGGATTGGTTAGCAGTTTATAAGGAAAAGGGAATTGATTTAGTTTCCGAATCGATTGCCAACGAAATCAGACAGGAGATTGATAAGGAATTTATTTCTTATCTTAAATTTATCGCATCATATGTTGTTCTGCCCCCAACCAAAATTGATTTGAAGTCTTCAATTGCTGTTGGTGGTGGTGGATTAAAAGATGTCACTGATGATCTTGTGGTTAACATTTTCTTAGCTGGTGAGCAAATTGTTCGTGACACCAAACGTAACAGGACAATTTTTGTTCTTGCTGATCCGGTTACTTGTGCATTCCTTCAGACAAATGCTGTGGTGACTAAAGCATACTCGGATGAACAGAACCCCTATAAAGTAGGTACGGTTGGCACATATCCCCTCTACAGCGATTTGTTTTCTGATGTGGGGGAATACTTCATCTTAGTGGGATATCAGGGTGATAATGATGGTGACGGTGATACTGGTGTGGTTTATTCACCCTACAACACATCCATCCATCAAGTGACTGACACGAATCTGAAAGAGAACGTTCTTTACCTTGACCGCTACGCCATGACAAGACATCCACAGGATGTCGGTAATATAAACAAAGATAATATCTGGCATTCCGATAACGAAAGCAATTCTGACTTCTTTAAGATGATGTTGATTGATTATGGTACAACCGAATTGAAAAACTTTGCCAACATATCAATCCCTAATTTTAAATAAGAGAATTTATGATCACTTTTAAATCATTTTTGACAGAAGCACCAATCGATCCTTGGGATATTTCTTGGAAAAGAGATGCGTGGAGGATAATTCTTGATAGAACCCAAATTTATCTTCCACCTAGTCTCGTTAAGAAACACCTAATTGGAAAAGTGGTCACATCATTTCACTCAACTACCATAGACGGTTTGTATAAACTGAGGGCAATCCAACACACCAGAAAAACCGTTTCTTCATTCACCAAGATTGAAAGTCCGGCTAGTCTTTTTAGAACCTTTTCGGGCGATTATAAAGATGAACATAGTGGAATGGATGTTGTCGCTAAACTTCAAGGCACATTAATTTTTCCGGGGAATAGTGATATAGGATCAATTCCGGATCATAAAGGAATGAGAGGGGCGGGTATAGCTAATTTATCTTTATTCACAGATTTCAGAAGTGAAGTTACTAATATGTGTTTGGAAACATTCCGAGAAATAATGGGTGAACCTGCCACCAGTAGCTACCGCATCGAAGAGGAATTGAATAGCAGTATCAGTGTAAATGCAGTTAAGAGATATAAATTAAAAATCATTCAACTCTATCATAAAATGTTAGACGAATTTTTAAACGAAAACCGTGAAGAAATTTTCAACACACATTATGCGGAAGAACAGAAACATATTTTTTATAATGAATATCTCATTAGCAACTTCACCATAAAAGAAGTGATGTTGATATGCCCACAAAAAGAACGTGTCGATCATATCACGGAAGTAATAACAAAACTAGGCCAGCTTAAATTTGTTAATAAAGATAAATGGTTTCAAATTATGGATCAACACGACTACGATCGATATCAATTAAAAGAAATAATTTTACCTGATCTTATAGAGTTTATAAGTCATATACCAGAAAAGGAACAGTGGTAAATATGATTTCTTTCAAACAATACCTGACTGAAGCACCAATCGATCCTTGGGATATTTCGTGGAAGAAAACTTATCTTGAACATATCGTTAGACAAGACGGATATTTTTATCTTCCGCCCACAACAACCAAAAAAATATTGGGGGAAATGGAAATAGAAAGCTTTCATGGAACGACAATCAACGGTCTTAGAAATTTAAAAGCGATTCAGCATACTAGGAAAAGTGTCAGTTCTTTTACGTCATTGAGCCACCCTGCTAATATTATCGGTCAAACATTTTCAGGAAATTATAAAGAAGATGTGAGGGCTTATGATGTTTTATGTAAATTAAGTGGGGAACTTGTAGTTGCTGGTGATGATGATATTTATTCGGTTCCAGATGAAAAAGGAACCAGAGGAGTACATTTTTTATTTAATGGTCTGAATGTTAATTATCATTATCCAAAAAGTATTTTAATAGAAAATTTGTTTAAGCAATTTATAAACGACAACCCAACCCTTCAGTATATTAAAGTTTCCGAACATGGGGGTCTAAAATCTTCTTCAATAAGCAATTATAAAAGTCCGTGGGAAAATTATAAATTATTAAAAGAACTGAAAAAAGAAAATAATCAAACGTCCAGATTAATAAGCGCATTCTTTTATAAAATCCAACATGAGTTTTATATTTTTTGTAAGCAGTTCTTAATTGACAATAAAGAAGAAATTAAAGAAATATCGCGGAAATTCAAACACCAACAAAATGAATCGTATAATGAGGTTCTTATTGATAAATTTACCATCAAAGAAATCTTTATCATTAGCACTGATCCGTGGCGAAAAGATATGATTGAGGATGGTTTGACCAAACTCAACTATACAAACAAAACTGTAAACTTTGGTAAATGGGTAGATACTGTAGATGATATTGAAATAGATAGATAGATCCATTCAAAAACAAATGGTCAAAGACTTAGCCAATTTTATTGGTCATGAGGGGAGATAGATTAGTCTATCTCCCCAATCAGGTCGTATGGTGAAGTGAACCCTATCCCATCTTCTTCATAGAAATGCCCATCATCACCCTCATATAAATCATCGACTGCATGGAAACCAATTATTTCCACCACATCATCATTTTCACTTAGATACATATTTCCAATTTCGAGTTTCATATCATTTAACCCCAATCCCAAGTCTGTTAGATACATATTTCCAATTTCGAGTTTCATATCATTTAACCCCAATCCCAAGTCTGTTAGATTCTGATGCTGCGAATCTAATTGCCTTGGTCATGTCTTCAGCAAACTCAATGGCACCCATAATAGATACACTCCCCACACTTGACCAAGAAATTTCGACAGTAGGTTTATCTACTCCAAATGAACCTACATCTTCGGTCCATACTGTCACATACCCAAATTCCCTTTTCGAAAATGCCATTTTAGTTTCTCCTTATTTGAAATTATTATATTTTTCAGAAATCTCATCATATCCAAAACCAACACCTTCACGATATTCGACCAAATCGATTGCATCTTTGAGAAGCAATTCCATCCCATTTAGCTTGTCGATAAGTGCTTGAACAGTTTCGGGAGTGAAAGCGAATTTCCACTATAACCCTTTTGGCGTGCAGCAATTACATCTTCCTGAAGTTCTTCCAACGATACTTCAGGACCCATCACATAAATTTTCATAACTGACCCCTTGGTTTATTTTCTATATGGTGAGTATATAGGATTTTAGTTTGGTTGTCAAGATATAAATAACATTAGAAAATAATTAATTGAGGTTTTATGTATTTAAAAGATTTTGATGTAGATATTAATGGGAAAAAGATTCATTTTGAGCGGAACGTTAAGTTAAAACCAATTAACTGCGCTCTCCCTTGGACTAAAGAACATATTTTAGAATATAAGAAATGTAGTGAAGATTATAGATACTTCATTGAAAAATATTGTCGTGTTCTCACTGAAAAGGGAATGCAAATTGTTAAACTGCGAGATTATCAGAATAAAATTCTTGATGATTTTCATGAGTTTAGGTACAACTGCTTACTCGCACCACGTCAATGTGGCAAGACCACATCTGTCCAATTATATATTCTCTGGTTCATTTTATTCTCAGATCAAAAACAAGCGGCTATTCTCGCCAACAAAGGTAGGGTAGCTAGAAAAATTCTGAAGGATATAAAAAGAGCATACGAATACCTGCCCCATTTTCTTCAACAGGGTATTAAAGTGTGGAATGCTGGATATATTGAATTAGAGAATGGGTGTTCCATCATTGCAGATACAACATCTGCTTCTGGTCTTCGTTCCGAATCCATTAACATTCTTTACATGGATGAAATTGGATTAATCAGCCAAGATAAATTTTGGGAATTTTATGACAGTAACTTTCCAACTCTTTCATCATTTAAAGAATCTAAAATATTTCTTTCCTCTACTGCCAAAGGTTTGAATCATTGGTATAAAATTTGGACAGAGGCGATCCAAAAACGAAACGGTTATAATCCAATCCGAGTTTATTGGCAAGATGTGCCGGGACGTGATGAAGCTTGGAAAACTAATGAAATAGCCAAAACTTCTGAACTTAGTTTTGCACAGGAACAAGACTGTAGTTTCCTTGGGTCTGCACTAACTTTAATTAGTGGTAAGTACATTGCTAACCTCACATTTCAGGAACCTATTAAAATTCCAACCAATCTTAATGTTCATGAACGATATCACAAACATATTAAATTATATGAACTACCTAAACCTAAACATACATATGCCTTGGGGTTAGATTCTTCTGAGATGCAAGAAGATTCAACATCCGATTCGATATCACTTCAAATTTTGGATATCACAACATTTCCATTTGTTCAGGTTGGATGTATGTTGATCCGTGAGGGAATAAACTATTTAGAGGTTCCCGAACCAGTTGTTGAATTTGCTAAGTTTTATAACACTGGTTATATATTTGTAGAACAAAACTCAACGGGTCTTGAGATTGCAAATAAAATTGTCGATGAATTTGAATATGAAAATATTTTTTATCAGAAGGGCAATTTACCGGGATATAAAACTTCAAGAAAAACTAAAAAACTTGGATGTTCAAATTTAAAACTCTTAATAGAAAACCAAAGATTGATCATTAATGATTTTGATACCATTTCACAAATAGGAACTTTTATTAAATCTGGTACTTCTTATAAAGCAGATAAAACATATAAAGACGATGCTGTTATGGCGCTTATTGGTGCTATATTCTTCATGCAAGTTAAAGACTTCGAAGGATTTGATGAAGCCAATTTAGATTATGCTAAAGGTATTCTTCAAAGAACCCAAGAAGATAGTGAGTCACAAGAACCCACAATTTTGGTTGTGCTTCCTGAGATGGGCGATTATATGGATCAACCAACTGCACTCCCATCGGAATGGGCTTGGTTGTTTAATTAAACTTTTCTACCAGTATCATCACACCCTCTTATGACAACACGAACACACAGCAACACCAGTATCACGTTGAATTTCTAGTGCCTGTGCTGTTCGTTGTAATGCTGGTGGAAATGTGGAGTCATTAGCACATTTGCGCCACTGATCGATTGCGGTTTGGAAATCCATTCTTACTCTCCTTATTGAACATTAAAATCTGCTAAGGCTTTCTCTTTGGTCGAACCAACACCATACTGCATCACATCACCGTTTTTATTTACTAGTTTTACCCAAATCGCACGACCATCCTTTTCAAATATGAGTTTGAACATAACCTTTCTCCTTTGGTTTAGTTTAATCAATTCTACCCACTTCTCCACTGAAAGTCAAGTAATTAATTATTTATATTTCTCGACCCCTCATATTAAAAAACATAAATAATTATGAATTTTATAAATAAAGTAAAAATTCACCAGACTAACAAATTTTACAAATAAGGAGAAACACAAATGAAATTTACTGGCATCCCTAGTGTCACAGTCAATGAGAATAACTATTCTCAATATGTGATCAGTCCTCCGTCTGCATTGACTGGTTTTGTTGTTAGAGCAGATACCGGATATTGCAATAAAATTCTTCCGTTCACTTCCGAAGGGGATTTGCTTACTCTCTTAGGTAAACCGACAGCATACAACTACATCGATTGGTACAACTGCTGGAACTTCTCACAGTATGCTTCTTCCGGTTTCCTTGTGCGTCCGATGAACGCTACTGTCAAGAACGCTGGTGTTAAGATTACTGGTTCTACATTTGTCGCTGCTGATGCTGATAATATGTTCAACCCCGATGTCGCTGAACTGTCTTTACAGGATTCTGCACTGAATTCGACTGACAGACTTTCGTTCTTCAATCGTTACATCACTTCTAAACAGAACGTAGGTTTTTCGGTATGCTCTAGTTCTGCGACTTGGAACAACCCAATCGCCAACCAGTTCAATGGTGTTGTGAGTTATGATGGTACTACTGCCGCAACCACTAATGAAATTGGTGGTGCTAATTTAGCTTCCAACAAAATTCGTCTGAACTCCGGTAGCACTCTGGTCGTTGGTTCTAAGTTTAAAATCAACGGCAATAAGGTTGTCACTGTTAAACAGACCTACACGAATGGCGACATTCTTGTAAATACTTCCCTGACTAGGGGTGACATCGCAAAATATTATGGGTCGGTGAAAACTACCGGAAACGTTGATACCTCTGCTGCTTCCTTTACTGCCGTATTCGACTCGACTAAAAGATTTAACATCTCTCTGAATAATATTTTCTACATTGATGATGCTCTGTTTTATGTGACTGATATTTCAGCCGATGCTGATCCTGTTCTGACCTTCACCAAGATTGGAACATCGACTGGTAGTGCAGCTTACAGTTTAGTAGCCGGTGAACTCTATTCTAACACTGATTATTATTTCTTCAATCTGTCTTCTGATTATTTTGATGGGAATGATTACATTGTTCCTACCAGCACTTCTACCATCAAAGTCGAAGATGGTTTTAACATGCCTGTTGGTGGGTTTGTTAAGTTGCTCAATACCGCTGGAACTTATAGTGACCCCACAGACGTTCACGATGCTATGAATCCATTAGACGAAGGTAATTCTACCAACGTTGAAACCTTTCAGGTGATCGCTGTTGATACCATCAACAACACAATCACTTTGGATAGGGGAATCGGTGTGCTTGGTGATGGTACTACCAATGACGCCCAAATTTCCGTTTCTAACGCACTAATTAAGGACATTGCTACCAACCCTACCATCCTCCGTGGTATCAACCTTTATTCGACCGTTTTTGACGATTCTATCATCAAGAAAACTGCCACTACCTTGTTTGATGTGGAGACAGAGCAGAATGTGAACCTGTTTGAAGAATCATTAGTAACTTATAACCAACTGTTCGAATATGAGCCGGTGTGGGTGGATGATCAGTTTGTGGTTGTTACCCTTCAGAAAAATGCTTCGAATAAGTTTGAAATTGTAGATAAAACTTTAGCTTCCTATAATTCGGATGGTAGGGATCATCAGAACCACAACATCTTTGCTAACGAAGTTTTCTACTACAACTCCAAATTCGTTTACTGCAAAGTAACTGAAGACGAAACGTTAGCTAAAGTAGAAACCTCCAACATTTCCATTGTGGAATTTAAATCTGATTTGGGTACTGGAACCAATCAGGAAAATGTGGTGTATGGTAACGTCTACCCCATCGGGTTTAAAAATGGTAATGCTTTCTACAATCCGAATGGATATAGCAAAGCGGATATCATGAATGCTCAGAGTGCCTTTTCTGATGCTGATTCATTTGACATCAACCTCTTGGTTTCTCATGAACTGGATATTAATGGTATGTCTCTCATTGCTGAAGATCGTAAAGATTGTTTTGCAATTGTTGCACCGGGTTCTGACTTCATTAAATTGCTGGTGGGCAAATCTCCCAATGATGCTACCGGAAACTTCTTAAACTTCTTCGGTACTAAGACGGCTTATAATGGTAGCTCTGCTGCTGAAGCGTTCACCACGTTTGGAACATACTCGGAAATTCAGGGCAACTTGAAATACCAGTATGATAAATTTAATGATGTCAATCGTTGGATGTCTGTTGGTGGTGATATTGCTGGTCTTTATGCTCAGACCGGAGTTACCCATGATGATTGGTGGGCTGTTGCGGGTCTGGATAGAGGTAAGATTAAAAATTGCATCAAGCTTGCGTTCAACCCGAACAAAACCAACAAAGATGATCTGCATGATAACGCCATCAACCCGATCATCAACATTAATGGTGAAGGTGCTGCAATCAAATTCGGTAATAAAACCGCAACCAACAAACCTTCTGCCACTGATAGGTCCAACGTCCGTAGGTTGCTGCTGACAATTGAAAAGGCTGTTGCAACTGCTGTTAAGTTTGCAATATTCGATTTCAATGATGCATTCACCAGAGCCAGATTAGAGGGCATAGTGGAACCATTCTTGAGAACGGTCAAAGCTAGACGTGGTGTGGTGTTATATGACGTTACATGTGATGGTACTAATAATACCCCAGAGGTTATTGAGCGCAACGGTTTGGTTATGGATGTCGGAATTCTCCCTAACAAAACTGCGGAATACATCCAACTCAATATGAATATTTATGGGAACTCTGTAACATTTACCGAATCGGTCGGTAAAAAGGCGGCATAAAAAACAAGTATCTTCGTGTACTTACAAAAGGCTAGGTCATTTGACCTAGCCTTTTTTCGTTATATGGCGTTTTTTCCTTGACATAAATTTTGATATTGGTATGATCATAACTATCTGGAAAATAAAATGATTGAAAAATTAGACAAGTGGTAAAAATGGGAATGGACCACGAAAGGGGTGCAACTATGAAATATGATTAGTGTCTTCTATACTGGTTATTCTTCACAATTCTTTCAACCTTTTAAAAGGAGAACCAACAATGAAACTCAACGACATGATTTTTCTTGCAATGCAGGACATCAAAAATGCAGCAGCATCTTCCGGCCTGTCCATCAACGATAAAACTGTTGCAAACCTTTTAACCAAAGTTATCGAGGATCATAAGAATGGTGATGTGACTGTCAAATCCCTTTCCGACGAAATCAATGCGGGTTTCAAATTCGCATCGATCATCGAAAGCATAGGGGAAACCTCAGACACTCGCAAAGCCAAAACTGTTCCACAGGAAGGTAAGCGCCCCGTTGGTCGGCCCAAAAAACTGACCCAATCCGCACCCATCGTAACTCCTCCGTCTATTAAAAGGGGTGTTGGGCGACCCAAAAAGAACCCCGAGTTACAACAGGCAGCGAACTCTCGTTAAGAGATTTCAGTAAAGAGGGAGGTTCTATTTGGCCTCCCTCTTTTATTCATTTTCCGCCTCTCGCACTTCAATTTGAAATTGGGGTTTGCCATCAACGTGTACCACTTCAGTATTTCCTACCCCGATCTTGTCGATGATGGCCTTGAGTACATCGCTGGTTACATCCTGTTTGCCATCGGTGAAAGCGTTGCCCTTCTTGTTTAGCCGTCCTGCATAAATACGTTTGGAAAGTGCCGCTGTTGCTATCACGATGTTCTTCAATTACTTCCCTCCTTGGTTTTTATATTCAATCACCCCAATAACTCATTTCTTCATCAGCAGCTTCTTCCGGTGTAAAATCTTCATAAATTTCATCACCTTCTTCATATGCTGCTAAAGCACATTCCGCAGCAAATTCTTGGGAAACTTCGGCTCTTTCAACAAACCTCGCAGCACATCTTTCCAACCACTCTTTTCTTTCCATAGATATCCCCCAATTTTCATCCATCCTACATTGGTATATCTCCCAAGTCAATTAACTTTTTTAGAATTATAAATAAAAGAAAAGTTTGTCGATGTTAACATAAAGGAGAATATGAATGGCTGATAATATTAAATTAGATAGTTTTAAATCACAACTCAAATCGGGTTGCAGACCCAACCGATTCTGGGTAACAATCACCGGAAGACAGGGGGATGCTTCGTGGGCTGAACAACCCTTTTCATTTCTTGTTAAATCGTTCCCGATTCCTGATCGTTCAATTGGTGAAATCTCTGTTCCGTTTATGGGTCAGACCGCCAAAATTGCTGGTGATATGACAGTCTCAGATGTGACGATGGTTTGTCATATGGATCAAGATATGAGGATCAAAGAATATTTTGAAGTGTGGATGGAAAGTATTGCAATGATGGAAGGTACAGAAAATGTTCGCTCCGATCCTGACTTTTATAAAGCCTCTATTAATGTACAACAGTTGGGTAATGTGGGGGAAACTATTAAGGGTTGGAAATGTTTAGGTGCGTGGCCGAAACAAATGAACTCGATTGAACTTTCCCACGATTCTTCTGATACATTAGAAGATCTGAGTATTGATTTCTGTATTGATACTTGGGAAGTCGCTTAAAAACCAAAGAACCCCGATGATTGATTTCATCGGGGTTCTTTTTAATCTGTTTTCAAAACACTTTCCATCAGCTTCTCATATAAGGCATCCAATTTCTTTTCTCTCTCCGGTGGGTGGTTGAGGTCACAAATCGTATGAAATACCGCACCCCTCAACAACTCCAACTCTTCTTTCGTGAATTCCATACCTTCCTCCTTTTATTTAATGGGTGTTAATCCAAACCAGAAGAACCCTTGTTCGACAGACCCATCATCAAATCTAACTTTATAAAGTTCGGGATATGGACCCAAAACCACATACCCAATTGTATGTTCGGGTATTGAATAACGACCAATAATGGTGCCTTTCTTCGTACCTCTACTTGGGTCATAAATATCTATTTCTTGTTTTACCCTCTGGCCTTCTTCATAATGCCAATCCATACCTTCCTCCTCGGTGGTTTAATTTAAATATAATATACCAGACCCCACCATAAATGTCAAATATAAATAAATTGAAAGGGGTTCGATATGATTTCTATTAGATTAGATGATTTTAAAAGTAATATAGGTAAATTCTTGAGAGGCAATCGCTTCTCAATTTCCATCGATAATACACTCTTTGATGAGAGAGAATTCTATACCTGTAAGGGTAGTGCTATCCCCGGTAAGACATTCGGAGAAGTTGAACTTTGTTGGCAGGGTTACAAATATAAAATCTTAACTGATGTCCAATTTAATGATATCACATTCCATTTTTATAATACAATCGATCAGAATGGAATTGGTATTAGAGATAAATTTGAAACTTGGTTCAATATAATTTCGGGTGAAGATAATATTCAAACCCCCCACGACTTATATAAATCGACCGTTCATATTTCTCAGTTAGATAATTTGGGCAACACCGTAAAAACTTATGTTCTGTTATATGCCCACCCCAAAGAAATTTCTGAAATAGAACTGTCAATGGATAGTGCAGATCAGGTTGAAGAATTTACAGTCACCTTTTCTTTCACACGTTTTATTATCGAATAGAGGTTTATTATGGCAGGTAAACAATCTTTACTTAAAGTCTGTAACTTTAAAATGATCTTCCCCAAACAGCGGGAACTGACATTCTTCAATGTTGAAACTAGTATTCCCGGTTTTACTGTTGGAACTATTGAAAGTGGTTTCCAATCTATGAGAGGAAAAATACCGGGAGATTCTTTAACCTATAACGATCTAGCTGTCACCATCCTCCTCGATGAAGAATTAAAAAGTTATATGGAAGTTTATGAAGCACTCACGTTGGCACATGATCCCATTGATAACGTGTTGCGGAGTCAAGAACCGATGTTTGATGGCATTCTGTTTATCACAACCAACAAGAATAACGTTTCATTTAAAATTACATTTTTCAACATGTGGATCGAAACTGTTTCGGATATTCAGTTCATGACCACTTCCACCGATGATAATAATTTATCTTTCACCATCGGAACGAAATATGATTACTATGTTATTGAAAAAGCTGACAATTAAAACATTAAAGAAAAATAATCATTAATTATTTGACAATTACGGATTTCGGAGTTAAAATAATCTTGTCCGTTAGGACATAGACATCTACTGCCTTTTATTATAGGACAATGGATAGAAACTGAGAGGGTTTGGTGGCTAGGAATTATTTGCAGATTGGTGACATGTATAAGCATCTTAAGAATCCCCAGAAGTACCTTTCTGAGAATAAAGTTATCACGGCTCGTTCAGGATGGGAAATTCAATTTATTATGAAGTTCTTAGATAGACGATCTGATGTGGTGAATTGGTCTTCAGAAGATTTTTTTATAAATTATTTCTATCCTGTAGACGGTAAGGTACATCGATACTTTCCTGATATATTAATGTCCGTAAGAACCAAAGAAGGAAAGATAGTAGAACATTTAATAGAAATCAAGCCCGAAGCGGAGCGGTTCCCCCCCAAGGTTCCTAAGAGGCAGAATAAAGCATACAAGGAAAGGGTAAACACTTTTATCAAAAATCAAGTGAAATGGAAAGCAGCAGAAGCGTGGTGTGAATCCGAGAGGAAAAAAGGAAGGGTGATTTTTTTCAGTGTATTAACCGAGAAAGATTTCCCCTTTACTTAACCTTCCTCCATTACCCATAGAGTATAATCTGTGTTGTGGCATCTAACCTCTATACCTTCAAGAAGACTGATCACAACAGCCGTTTTATAAATATCCTTCTGATCTTCATCTAAAGCTTTCAAGAACAAAAGCTTATCAAACAGTTGTTGATATGTGGGCTTTTCAGACCACCAACAAATGATACCTTGTGTACCTTCATACGAATTTTCGTAGTGATCCAAAACCCAGATTGTTTTCTTCTGGATTTTGCAATCTTTAGCTTTCGCAACCACTACATCAAATTCTAAAGATTTTTTAAGTCTATAATGCCCATCACATATAGAGTGGAGACAACTATTTCCTTTTGAAGAAACTATTTTTAAAGCTATCTCTAGTTCCTCAACTGTAAAATCTTCATTATCCATATTCTTTTTAATCCTCCTGAGTTAGAGAAGCCCCGCATTTAGGGCAAAAATCAAAGCTGATATATTGATCATCATCGTTGATTGTGTGGTAATTGGATCTGTAATAAATGCTTTCGTCTGTGATAGAGATATATTCATCCCCACCACCGGGATTATTTGCAGTCACCAGCAAACTAAAACCCTCTTTCCACGGACAGTTTTCTTTATGTGTCATTTCCTTTCTCCTCCAATTTTAGTTAAGATCATATCCACAAATTCGAGTAGTGTAATCTTCCCCTCACCCAGAGGTTTCCCACAAACATGGCAAGTGGTTTGTGCATCATCCTCACCAGCATAGGTGTATTCACATACCGGACAATCGATTTGGATGTGGTGATTACAAGAAAGAATCGATTCGAATGTTTCTCTATTCATAATCATATTCTATCCTCCGTAGGATTATGAAAATAAGAAAAGCTGGTTGGATAATCTGCAAGTGAATAACAAGCATCAAACCCATAATTTGTAGCATCGTCTTGGTTGATGATATCCACACTAAATGGTTTACCCACCGAGTGTATATCTTTCTTAACAAGACCCTGCAAACGGTAAATATGAGGGCATTTACATTTTTTATGTTTGTCGCAGGAGATGTGAATAAGATCCGCAATAGTACCCTTCGGAACATAAACACCATTTAATTTGAAACCAATTCTGCTGATGTAATTATTGTAAAATTCAGTTTTGGATACCATAGCTTCCTCCTGTAAGTTTAATTTATAAATTGATTATATCAGTCTGAATCTAAAAGTCAACCATTTTCTTTTATAAATAAAATAAAACCTAATTCCTAAAGGAAATGAAATGTTTGATAAACTTAAACAAAGGTCTGTGGATTTCTTAACCGAGACACTAAAGTTCCCCTTCTATTCAAGGGCTGAACAAGAGATTATGGTGATCCCCGATAGCTCCCAATCATCAACGGAAAAGGAAGTTGAATCACCATACATTTCGTACAACCCATTCAACTCCTACTCTCTCAACTCTTACGGCCAAGAACAAGCTTTAAGTACCAACAAGACGGAATGTATCATGAGATGGCGTCAAGCATCTTATCTTCCAGAAGTCGAATATGCTGTGAATGAAGTTGCCAACGAAGCTATTGTTTATGATGAAGTCGAAGAACCAGTTAAGTTGAATCTATCTGACATCGAGATTCCAGATCCAGTCAAAGAAAAAATGCAAGAGTCGTGGAATAAGATTCTGTATATGTTGGATTTCAATGAACGTGGCGATGATCTATTCAGACAGTGGTATGTAGATGGACAGTTGAATGTTGAATCGGTTTTTGATAATGCGAAGATCAGAGATGGTATAAAGAAACTTGTATTACTCACACCTTTCGGAATGAACATAGCTACTACTCCCACCGGAGAGAAGAGATACTTCTATGGTGAATCGATAAAGAATGATACCAAGTTTTATACAGATGAACAGATAACCCACATCAATTCTGGAATATCCAGTATAGATAAAAAGTTTCATATCTCTTATCTAAATTCTGCTATGAAGGTTATCAACCAATTGGGTTTGGTGGAAGATAGTTTGGTAATTGCGAGGATTACCAAATCTGCTGAGAAGAGAGCTTTCTACATTCCGACCAAGGGATTGAATAAGTATAAAGCCGAAGAATATCTTCAATCGGTGATCAATAAATATCGCCAGAAGAAGATTTATAATCTGGATACTGGACAAGTAGAAAACAAAAACAGGAGTATTAGTGTTCTTGAAGATTTTTGGTTTCCGGTGGATGCTAGTGGTTCTGGCCCAAGGGTAGAAAATGTAGCAGGTACAGCGCCCGGATTTACCTCTTTTGAAGACGTTGACTATATGGTTAATAAGGTGTATAGGTCACTCAAGGTTCCTATCTCTAGACGCGCTCCTGATCAGCGCATGACCGTAACTAATCAGGTAGACATTGAAAAGGATGAATTGAAATTCTTCAAATTCATTTTGAAACTCAGACGGCGTTTCAATAATCTCTTTGTTGATCTGCTCAAGAAAGATTTGCTTGCTAAAAAAGTTATGTCCCTTGAAGATTGGATGCAGATTCAGGAAAAGATTAAATTCACCTATGCAAACTCCAATGAGTATTCGGAAATTAAAAACAACCAAATTCTCGATATGAGAATTGCAACAGCAAACAACGCCGACCAGTTGGTTGGGAATGGATACCTTTCAAAAGTATTTGTTCAAGAGAATATTTTAAGATTGACCGACGAAGAGATGAAACGCATTGATCAGGAAAACGCAATTGCTAATGCTGCCAAATCGGACGATGAATTTAACTCGGACGTAGAGAATTCAGATTTTGGAGACGAATATAATGTGTCTCGTAGAGGTTCTTCATCCCCAACGATGGGAATGGGAGGGGGATCGTTCAGCAAAAAAGAAACACCAATAGATTCAGAAAAACCAACAGATCTTAAAGGAGAAGAAACTAATGTCTAAGGAACTTATCAGGAAAGCAATTAACAATGCATCAGAAAAAACACCGGTAGATTTTAAACAAAATATTGGTCTGGTTGTGGCCGACAAACTTAAAACAAGGATTGGAGAGATTGTTAAGGAAAAAGAAAAGCTGGTCATGCGACAATTTAAAACTGCTTAAACAAAACCCTCTAGAGTTTATAAACTCTAGAGGGTTTTTGATATTAGATAAAGTGACAGGGAATTTTGAAGTCTTTGATTGATACTGTCTTGGTACTTCCATCTTCAAACTTCACTCCAACCTCTTTGCAAGTTGTATATTCCCAACCTCTTAGAACATTTGTTTCTACCACACAGGGTTTTCCATCCACAAACCCATTATTCACCAGAAGTTGTGATGTATAATCCACAGTGTAGAATTCATCAAGTTCTTCTTCCAGATTCAGAAGGGAATAACGATCTTCCTGTTCAATCAGAGACAGGATAAATGCTCTCACCTTCTCCACAGCTTCTTTGCTGACAAATTCAAATTCACGACCACTCTTTCTTCCAGATTGGTAAGAAATTGCGACAGGTTTATCATCCATGATGTAAACAACCGCACCCACCCACGAATCGGTGCAGAACCATTTAATCAGGTAGTATCCTTGAACCCGCTCAGAAAAAGCCTGATCCCACCCGAAATAATTTTCAATCCCGAGTTCCCGACAGAAATCATCAATGTCACCATCAACTGAATTTCCTTTGGAACGGTCAACTCGTTTCATCATATCAATGAGTTTCATTGCTTGACCTCCTATTGAATTAAGATTTCCAGAACGTTTGCGTAAGCAATTGCCTTGTTGATATATTTCTCTCGTTCGAAAACGTCCAGATGTTCGGCTTTAGCCATTTCCAAATTTTTCTCTGCCCAACCCATAACAGTTTCGATAATTCCCTCTTCCTTGCCGGAAAACTTATTATAATCCGTTAGTGCTATTGTGGCGACATCGATTGCAGATTGAACCTGTATAGATTGCTGTTTGGTGTTAATGGTGATTTCGATCATAACTTCCTCCTAGTGTGGTTTAAAATCTAAATGAATAGTACCAGACTTCATTTTAAAAGTCAAGGATTTTTCAAAAATCTTTATCTTCATATTCAACCAATCCGAGCACACATGCCTTTTGAAAATTTTCAGGAGAGCCTTTTCTCATAGGTATGCCCAACGAGTTTGCGACATCGAGGTAAACCAAAAGATCAACCTCCACAAAATCTGGTTGCCAGTCACCACGGATTTTAAATTTCATAAGGTTCTCCTTATTTCAATGCTTCTAAAACTTCTGTCAGAGTTGTCTTCAAAGCTTCAGTCTGTTTCTGTTTTGAATTCAATCTGGTAATCGCCATACGTATTACACAATCGATTGCAGTATATTCATCCATTCCAACCTGTCCCGCATGGTTTGATGAAGTATTGATTACTGCCCAACAATCATTAGGAGTGCTTGGGTTGATGTAATGGTTAGACCACCTGTAACCCATAGTTTCAAGTAATGGTTCCAACATCGCCAGCGACTTCGGCAACTTGAAAATTTTTCTTTGAGAAAACGCTTTCTGTGATATGTAAATTGTAAATGTGTCTTTGATTGTGTCACATTCAAATACCCCAGATTTATTTAAGAGATTTAGGGATTTGGTGAATTGTTGCTTGGTATTACACCTTAAAGATAAAGCATGTCCATAATGGCGCAATTTAGGAGTTTTGGTTACAGGTTTGAGAGTGTGTGCCACCAAATCCCAAAAAGGATAATGTTCTAAAAGTTCCATATCAAAGTTCTCCTTTAAGTTCCCAACGATGATTTACTTTAGCCAGTTCAATAACAGTATTTTTAAAACCCTGCTCGGTGGTTAGATGTCTACCATTTTTATCCACGATCACAAATTTACCATTATCAAGTTGTTTCCAATAAACAAGTTTCTTTGCCATAACTTCCTCCTAGAGTGGATTTGGTTTACAAAATAATATTACCACCATTTCAGAATTAAGTCAACCCAAAATATAAATAATTTCAGAATATAAATAAAAGAAATTCTTATTAATGGAGAATAACATATGGCAGAACTTCTGATAGAAGAAATTGATTTTCAGAGTGTGGAAAACAAAATCATCACCGAAAGTACCAATGATGGTAAACCAATCAAAAAATATTGGCTCAATGGTCCTCACGCCGACAGTGAAATTAAAAATGGGAATGGTCGTACCTATCCTAGAGTTGTAGTAGAAAAGAATGTACAAAGATTGAACCTGAAAGAAATTCCTCAGAACAGATTACTTGGTGAATGTGGACATCCTCAGAATGTAGATATTACTTATGAGAGAGTCAGTCACCTTATCAAAGAACTTAAGATGGATGGTAATATTGCATATGGTCGTTCATTAGTTCTGGATACTCCTCTTGGTAAAGTGATCAAGTCTCTGATGGATGAGGGTGTTAAGGTCGGAACATCCACTAGGGGAACCGGCACAGTCAAGAACTCGATTGTTCAGGGTGATTGGTTTTGGAAAACAAATGATCTGGTTCATGACAATTCCGGTCCTTCCTGTCTGTTGGATAATATCTGTGAAAATAAAGAGTGGGTTTTTGAAAATGGTCTGCTCACAGAAAGGGAACGCGACATCATTGTTGCTGAAGTTGATAAGGTAGTTTTAGAACACCAATTCTCAAAAGAGGATCGTCAAGGCGCTTTCCTGAAACTGTTCAATGAAACCATCAACAAAATTAAGACAAAACACATTTAACACTTTTATAAATAGAATTAGAAAAAAGTTTTTCAATTTTATAAATAAAACAAAGTACAAAGGAGAGATATTAAACATGAACGACATCGATAAACTTTTTGAATCCATTCAGAGCGATGTTCTTACTGAAGATGTAAAACTTCAGATGGCGGTTCTTTTTGAAAATGCTATTAACGAAGCCGTTAAGGTAAAAGAAGAAGAACTGGAAGCTAAGAACAAAATCGATACTGAACAGTTCCAAGAATCCCTTACCAACAAACTTGACGATTATATCAACCTCTTTGTTGAAGAATTCACCAAAGAAAATGCTAAGACAATCGAAGAGTCTGTAAAAGTAAAAACTGCTGAACGTGTACTCAAAGCTTTCAATCAGATCGTTGAAGATTTTAATATTCAACTGGACGAAAAGAAAGTCACGGATGAAGAAGCACTGGTTGAAGCTAAAGCTGAACTGAACAAAGTTACCAACCAACTCGTTGAAGCAAAGAAAGAAATCAAGATGCGTGAAAAAGCTGCTCTGGTTACTGAAGCTTGTTCTAAACTTGATACTGACATGCAGAAATCTAAACTGGTTGAGTATGCCAAGAAGCTTCCGTTTGATGAACTGTTCGAAAGGAAAGTTGCTGCTTTCTCCACCACTGTTCTGACTGAAGAGAAGAAACCGTTCAGCAAAAAAGAAGAGAAGATTGTGATCATTGAAGAGAAAGAAACTCCTCCGATTGCTGAGACACAAGACAAGGTTAAACAATTCAAGTGGTAAAAACTTTTTGAGAATTATAAATAAAAGAAACTAATCATCAAAACTTAATAAGGAGAAGTATACAATGTCCGAAAAACTTTTAGTCGAAGAGTGGAAACCGATTCTGGATGCAGATAAAAATCCTGAAATTAATGTCGCAGGTAAAATCAAACCTATCCGCCATGACATGAGAGAGCCGCTGGCACGTCTGCTTGAGAATCAGCAAAATTACCTGATGGAAGATGGTTCGACTTCCCTGAACGACTTCACTCAGTATACCCCGATTCTGGTTCCTGCTGTTCGTAGGATTTTCCCCAACCTTGTTTCTAATGACCTCGTTGGTGTTCAGCCGATGAATTCTCCTAACGGGTTTGTGTTTGCAATCCGCAATGGGTACGAAACTGGTGTTAAGGGCGCTGCTAAGAACAACCTTCAGAATTACAACACCGCTGATTATCCCGGTAATCTGAGCACCAACAAACTGAATCCACGCACCCAACTTCCTGATCAGTCCTTCCAGTCCATCGGTGTTGTTGTGAGTGGTCAGATTCCTGCTGCTGCCGTTGCAATCACCGATGCGACCAACACTTACAACTTTACCATTGATGCTGATGGTGCTGCTTCTGGCGCTGCTGCCGATTGGGGTAACGTGGTTCTCGCACAGTATGATGCTGGTCAGAACGTAACCAAAATGCTGATTCAGCTTAAAGCCGGTAAAGATTCGATTGCTGCTAAAACCGCACTCGCTACTGGTGCAGTCGTTTCCTTCGGTGGCGCTGGTGTAGAACTTGGAACGGATACCAACATCCGTGGTCTGTTCAACAACGAAGCTGGTTACAACCTGCTGTTCGGAACTGCTTACGCTCCTTATCAGACAACTGCATCTGCCGAATATATGCAGCGTTCCGCAATGAAGTCTATGAAAGTTTCTGTTGAGAAATTCAGTGTCACCGCTGAAACTCGTAAGTACAAAGCAGAATACTCAATGGAACTGGCACAGGATCTTAAAGCACAGTTCGGCCTGAATGCTGAAGCAGAACTGATTAACATTCTTGAGTACGAAATCTCTGCTGAACTGGATAGGGATATCGTTGATACCATCCACGGTGTAGCAACCAACGCTGGTTCTTGGTTCTACGGAACTCCGGGTCAGATCATGGGCAAACCTTCTGATCTTACTGGTCAGACTGCACAGACCGCTGATGGTCGTTGGGAACTTGAGAAATTCCGCTCACTGTACACCCGTATCGTGAACGAAGCAAACAGGGTTGCTCTCTCAACTCGCCGTGGTCCCGCTAACTTCATTCTGGCTTCTCTGAATGTCGTAACCGCTCTTGAGACTCTGAGTAACTTTATGTACTCTCAGGTTCCCGGTAATGTCGAGCCTCAGTTTGGTGTTGCTAAAGTTGGTACTCTGGATGGAAGATTTAGTGTCTATCTCGATACCTTCTCTTGGAGTGATTACTTCATCGTGGGCTACAAAGGAAGCGCGAATACCGACTCTGGTATCATGTACTGCCCATACATCCCGCTTCAGATGATCAAAGTAACCGATCCTAACACCTTTGCCAACGTAATCGGTTTCCAGTCGAGAGACGCCATCATGGGTAGCATTTGGGGCGCAGAGAAGTATTACAGAAAAGTTCTCTGTGACTTCACCGGTTCCAGCTTCATCAACGATACTTACTTCTTTTAAGAGGTAAGTTCATAACCAAAAAACCCCACTAGAGAAATTTAGTGGGGTTTTTTATTTCGTCTCACCCAAATCAAGACCCTCTTCACCACACCGAGAACAGTAAACAAACAGACCCTTATACTCCTGAACATGTTTCCACTTATGACCAAAATTAAAACAAATGAAAGACATGAAAGAAAAATAAAGTTTAATCAGGAGAATAGAGACTAAAACCACCACCATACTTCCCATGATAATATTTAACACAAGAGAAATGAATTTAATCATGTATATCACTTTCTTCTTTATTTTCAAACTTCTCTCTGATTGCCCGAAGAGTCATATCTTTGATGTCCTCAAATTCATCATCGATCTGTTTGAGTTTATCTTTAACTAAATCTTCCGCAACTCTTTTAATTGCATGATCATGACTTTCCTCAATTCTTTCCATCATGTCGAGGAAATCAACATCGACACCATTAATTTTAAATTCAATGTTACAATTATCAAACGATAGGTCTTCCCACCCAATGACGGCTTTTGTGCTAGGATAAGGTGCATCAGGAGATGTTTTTTTGGCTTTCCTAGATACAGCCGCAAGAATAAACCAATAAGCAAACCCATCCCTATCAAGCTTCGGCATTTTCTGTTCCATAACTCACTCCTTTTTTATTCGAAAATAAGATCCATAGTTTCTTGGTTGCCAATTGTCTCTTTACATCTTACGACTCTGAAACAAGGTTTTTTCAGAAAATAATCAATCCTTAAATCATAGAGTTCGAAGGTGTAGTTCATGAACTCAGTCTTAACATCCCCATACCCATCTATAATCTTTTTGGAGCCTATGACATACTGATCACCGGTTGCCCTATCCACAGCGACAATTTGTTTACAATCGTTGAAGTTATATCTCCTTTACCTTCCCAATAATCCGATAAAGCTTCTTGACTTTTCTTAATCATTTTGTCGTGACATTCTCGGCAGAACATATTGGAATCAAATCAATACAATTGAGAACTGGTTTGCGACATTCCCAACAATATCTTGCTCCATTTGGTAGAACTTCTATCTAAACTCATTCATATCTCCTTTAAATGCCGTCTGAATATTGAACCATCGGAGAACTCTATATATAGATAATTACTATCACAATCAAATTTAGATTGGTTTCCAATCATATATGACAGCAGATGGTTAACATTATAATGTTTCTCAAATTGAACAGCCATTGTGGGTTTAACATCATCCACCAAATTAGTAAAGGTTTCGTCTGTATAATACTCTTCGGGTTTCTCTGCTTTCTCGATTTCCAATTCAGTTTCGAATTCCATTACTTCATCCATATCATACGTTCCGCCTGTCGCGTGGATATCAGATTCGATTGCAAGACTGATCTTTTTCAGGAACCGCTCTTTGACGTGATGATGGTTGAAATGAATTTCTGTGACATTCCTAATCATAAGAAACCCATAACGAGAATGTATTAGTTTAACTTTACACCCAAGATTTTCCATTTATCTCTCCTTACTTAAAATTCCATGTTCTTTAGTATAAGCCCCCAACGTTTCGATTACTTGTTTACCATAGATTGATTTAGCGTACAGATCATTCTGATTCCCTTCACGATCAACATAGACCCCGATGATTTCTTTGTGTTTCTGAACCGCAGTCACACTTACACTGAAGGTCAAACCATCATGTTCAAAGATGGTGTGAACAACCACTTTAACCAGTTCCATTTAAATATCCTTCATTATGGTTCTATGACATTTGGAGCAGACCGCATCGAAGCGCGATACGTCCATTTGTTGAACGTTGATATATTTTTCATCGAGAAGATAACCTTCAACTTCCCCCATATCCTCGGAAATGGATTCGGGAACTTGAAAAAAACAGCCACACGACATTTCAACCTCGACCATTTTCTCTTCCATAACTTCCTCCCTCATTGGTTTATGGAAAGATTATATCAGGATTTAAAATAAAGTCAATCGAAATTTACTAAATTGATGGCAACTTTTTCAATGGTTTCATCACTATACTTTATTTTCATATATTTTTTACCCACGGAAACCACCGTTCCATACCACACCAACATCGAATCTTTGGGACAATATTTGACAGCATCACCGACTTTGAAGATGGATTCTTTCATAATTTCCTCCTTAAGAATATTTTTGAAAAACTGCTAACACAGTTATATTTTCCATTTCGGAAATTATGATGGCTTTGTGGTTATCGAACGCTGCCACAATTCCCTCTTTGGTGTTGCGCGAATGAGAGGGTTGCCATCCACAAGAACACCGTACCATATGATACGAATCGTTGGCACCAGTGCGAGTATATGATGCAGTATGTCCTTTAACTCGTTTCATAATCACTCCTCCTTGTTGGTATAAATAATATTACCACCATTTTAAATTAAAGTCAAGAGAAAATATGAATATTTGTTTTATGACAGACGATACCGGAGGGTGTGGATTATATCGGGTAAGTTATCCATCCAATTACCTTTCTCAAAACCACAACGTCTCAATATTAAAAACTCCCAAAGAAATTGATTTGCAGCTTTTAAACTACGATCTGTTTATAATCCAAAGACCATTCTCGGATTTTTACCACGAAAAGTTATACCCTTGGTTGAGAAACCGAAAACGAATTAAAAAGGTTTATGTGGACGTGGATGATAATCTCTTTGAACTTCCAGATTATAATCCTGCAAAAAGGTTCTGTACAGAGAACAAATTAAAAATCCTGTCAACAAATATTGAATTGGTAGATGGGGTGATATGTTCCACCGAACCACTGGCACAATATATCCACGATCATTTCAATAGACGTGTCATAGTAATACCCAACAATATTCAATCCAGACCACTAACACCACACCACAACACAAAACTAAAAGTTGGGTGGGTAGGAAGTCGTTCACACAATGGGGATTTCTCTAATGAACTTATAACTGCTCTGGAAAGAATTCAAGAAGAAGTTGAGATTATAATTTATGGTGAAATCCCAGATTGCTTGTCCCACATCAAAATCACAAATCAACCTTGGACAGAAGTGAATGAATACCACAACACAATAGATAAATTAAAATTGGATATAGGTTTGATCCCCTGTCAAAATAATTTATTCAACCAAAGTAAATCCAACATTAAGTTCTTAGAATATTCTCTACACTCCATCGCTACTATCTCAGACAGAGTTTACCCATACGTCCACACCATCTTGGAAAATGAGACTGGCTTATTTGAAAACTGGTATGAGAATTTGAGATTGCTAATCGACAATGAATCAGAACGTATCAGACTGAGTTACAACGCTTACAATTTTGTTAAGCAACATTATTGTTTTAACGAATCATATGGTAAAATCTGGGAGGAATTTTTGAATGAAATTTAAGGATAGCGCACTAGCTCATAAATATTTGGATGAATTGGTAGGCGTGGAAATCGGTGGTTCCGCACATAATTCTTTCAATCTTCCTAACTGTAAGAATGTAGATTATACGGATGATATGTCTACAATATTTAAATTGAAAGAGATAGAGTTATGTGGTGAAGCAATGCCGGTGGATATTATTTCGTGTGGCGACGATTTATTAATTGCAGACGAATCTATTGATTATGTAATCACATCACATGTTATAGAACATTTCTACGATCCAATCAAAGCTATTAACGAGTGGCGTAGAGTCATTAAAAAAGGTGGGTTTATCTTTATCATTTGTCCTCATAAGGACAGAACCTTCGATAAAGATAGAGATTGTACTTCATTACAAGAATTGATTGATAGACACAAAGAAAATTATATTCCATTTGACGAACATCAACATTGGAGTGTATGGACAACCGAAACATTTAGGGAGTTGATCGATTATATGGAGTTGGAAATTGTAGAGTGTTTGGATGTGGATGAAAAGGTGGGGAATGGCTTTTGTTACATCATCAAGAAATGATAAATAAATATAAAAGGTTTGATATATGAACTTGTTAGAACTTTTTGATAATGCAAAAAAATTGGCAGCATGGCGGGTTAATTATGCACAGAATGATGGGTGGAATTTGACCCAGTTAATACCCTATGTCGGGACTAAAACTATTTTAGCACAGGGAACATGTCACGGTTATACACAAGAAAATGTCAAACACGTTGTAGATATACAGTTCCAAAACATAAAGTTTTTTGATGAACCACCAGAACAAGGCGAATATGGAACTATCGAATACAAAGAAGAGAATTATTACTTCATAAAACCTACATTAGAAACTGATGTTAAAATTAGATGTTCGTGCAACGACTTCCGGTTTAGGAGTTCATGGTGGGCATGGAAGCAAAAATGTATATTTGGTGGTCCTCCAAAAGCTTACAAAAGGAAAACTAAAAACCGTCCTCCGGTAAATAAGTTAAAGATACCTTTCTTATGTAAACATTTGGTGTCTTTTCAAAGCTACCTCCATGTCCACAAATACTTAGCTTAAAGTATAAATAAAAATGAGTAAGTTTAATTGCTAGAGACAATTAAACAGCAGCAGGAGATTATTACTGTTGTCCTCATTCATTACATATTTATAAAGGAGATTGACGAATGTCAGCAGAAAAATTTCCAACGGATGAAAAGAAACAGAAAAAGAAAGAGTATGATAAAGAATATAGAAGAAAAAATAAAGATAAAATTAATCAATACCGATCAGATAATAAAGAGGATATTGCGTTTAATAGGATCGAACAATGTAAAATATATTACCAAGAAAATAAATCTGAAATATTAAAGAAAAATAAAATATACAGAGATAATCATTCGGAAGAAAGAAGTATTCAAAGGAAAACTTGGAGAATACAAAATTTAAAACAAGCCAGAGATTTAGATAAAGAAGATTACAATAAAAATAAAGAAGCACATTTAATACGAAGTAAAAAATATAGTAAAACAATTAAAGGCAAATATAATCAATATAAAAACAGTGCAACTCAGAGAAAAATTGAATTTGGTTTATCTTTAATAGAGTTTGAATCTTTTTGGAATTTGTCCTGTTCATATTGTGGGAACGATATAGAAACTATAGGAATAGATAGAATTGATAATGAACTTGGTTACACGTTGGATAATTGTTGTTCGTGTTGTTATAGATGCAATATAGCTAAGATGAATTTTAATTTGGATAATATATTAAATCATATTACTAAAATAATAAAATTTCAACGTTCACCTTTCAATTATAACCACAGAAACAAACCAAAATATGGAAATTTGTTTTATAGATATTCGACCAAAGCAAAAGAGAGGAATTTAGATTTTTCCATTTCAAAAGAAGATTTTGATAAATTACTACACTCAACTTGCGGATATTGTGGCAATGATAGTAATATTGGAATAGATAGAATAGATTCTTCAAAGGGGTATATGTGGTATCATGTTGCCAACATTGCAATAGGATGAAATGGGATTTTACACAAGAAGATTTTCTTTCTCATATCAACAAAATTTATTCTCATCTCAAGTTGGATAAACAATGATTTCATTCAAACAATTCCTAACCGAACAAAGAGATATAGTTGTGACTATTCCTAAATCTCAATATAAAAATGATGATTTAGAAACTCAACATATGATCGATAATAATGAAACTCAGTTCTGGACAATGAAAAAATTACCCAAAGACATTTCGGTTGGTTCTAGAATATATTTTGTGAAGAATGGTTTTATAGAATCCTCGATGAGAATCTTCCGAATAGATAGAGATTCTGAAGAACAATGTTCAACAACCGGAAGAGTGTGGAAAGGTAACATTCTTCATATGAATGATTTGAAACATTTAGACAATCCAATTCCACAGAAAGGTTTTCAAGGATATAGATATTATGATAGGAATGGGAAATGATTTCATTTAAAAAATTTTTAATAGAAGACCAAGAAAAGGTGTGGAAACTAATTAAAGCTTTGAACTCCGGTAGATCATTCCAAAGGAATGTGATTACCAACAAAGGTCTTCCATTAAAGTTGATTATTAGAAAAGGTAAATTTGATGAAGAAAGATTTGAAGAATTTTATGGTTCAAATGAAATGTATGAAGTGATCGCTTACCACGAAGAAGAGTATGTTGGTCATGCAGATTATTATGATTGGGGAAGTGTTGAGGGTGTTAAAGTGGAACCAAAGTTTCGAAGACAGGGTGTAGCTACCGCAATTTATGACTTTCTAGATTCAATTGGTTTAAACCCACAACCCACGGATGGTTGGATGGAAGAAGATGGTAAAGCATTTTGGAAGAACCGAAAGGAAACTAGGTGATATGACTCTATTCGAACAACTCATTCAGGATATCCTTAAAGATGAACAGCTATATGAAGCCAAACAGGTTGGAATTCTTTATCATTATACTTCATTGGAAAGTTTAGTGCAAATCACAAACAGCAATATGTTAAGACAGATGGGTTATGATGGTGTCAGTCTTACAAGAGACAAAAACTTTCATAAATGGGATAGAGAATCTATCCCAAGTGAGTGTAGATTTATTATTGATGGAGATAAACTCAGTCACAATTTTAAGATTGAGCCTTTTAATTATTATGCAAACGACAAAGATGCTTTCAATAACGAACGACCATACAATCATACACCATATTATGATGAACAAGAAGAGGTGGTCAAACGTCCTATTAAACCTTTGAATAAATATGTTATACAGTTACAGATATTTGAAAAAGTGTTGAATGAGTATTATGATAATGAATATTTTGATAGTGTTCATTTAGACCAATATCCAACCAAAGATGATTTTATTGAATTCTTAGAAGAAAAATTCAAGGTAGAACTGTTATGAAATCCTTTAAATCTTACCTCATGGAAATGGCTTTCAAAAAAGGTGAACTGTCCACAACTGAAACTCAGGACATTGGAAGTTCTCATGATGTGAGGAAATATAAAGATACGAAAGGAACGACTTACTTTGTCAAGACTCCTTCTGTCCATCTTTACGATGCATACAATGATTCCGTCCTTCATATACTCGTTGAATATCTGGCTTATGAGTTATATCATAATTTCAACATAAAGGTGCCTTACGCCGACCTTTATATAAAAGATGATCAGATCATGCTTGCTTCCCAACAAAGCCACGGAACACATGTAGATTTCGCTCAGTTGACGAATTATAAAGACTTTGTGAAAGGATTCGCAGTAGATATCTTCATTGCGAATTGGGACACGGCAGGAACAGGTGACTTTGCAGGAAATCTTATCGTAGATAACAAAGGAAATGTTACCAGAATTGATCCCGGTGGTTCTTTAACGTTCCGTGCTAGGGGTGGAAGAAAAGGTGAAAGGTTCGCCAAGCAGGTAGGTGAATATGATTCCATGAGAGACGAAGAAATGTCTCAGGTAGCAAAATCATATAATACCCACGAAGATATGATAAAGGAATCCTTCCACAATTTCTTTACTGTGGCGTGGTCAACATTACAATCCAAACTCACCAGATTCAACCAGATAAATATCATTGAACCCATAGAAGAATTAATTGAGAATTCCGAACTGAAGTTGGATATTCTGGAAGAGTGGGATGATATGTTCGATGAGATTATAAACAAGCTTGAACATAGATATGGAGACATGAAAAGAATATATAATGAGATGTCATGAAAACTAAATTCTGTCCCTTAGATAGAACTATCAGATGTGAATGGTGTACTGAACCACCCGAAGGTTATATTTGTCCATTAAAGAGAGGAACCAACAAATGAACGTTGATAAAGAAATCTTACTTGAATCCTTAAAGAATCTCAAAATCCCATTTGATCTTTCGTTTTTCAATAAACCCATATCGCACTATGAAGATTTGTCTGAACATATTGGGTTTCGTAAGGTCGAAAAATATCTGACTGACATTCTTCTTTATTATAAAGATGATGAAGTCATTTCAGAGAAAGCGAGAATTCTTCTTAGGAAACTTAATGCTGTGGTACTGAGTGAGGGTAAGAAAGTAAGAAACTCCAAAATGTGTGTTTGTGGATACGAACTCCTCGATGATTTCGAATTCTGTCCAATATGCAATGCACCTTTATACAAAGGTAAAAACTGCTATTATAAGAACGGAGATTCTAGTTGCTCTTTGGATTCTGAAACTTGTAAATGGACTAGCTACAGACAGTGTGGTAAGTTAAATGGATAAGTATCTATTTGAAAATGATAATGGTGAAGATATTGAATTGGTTCTATCTGCTTCGGGAGAACTTTCAATGACGATGTTCTTCAACAGAACCTTTTCCGAAGAAGAGATGTTAAAATTCGCAAATGATTGTGGTTTCAAATTAAAGAAAGCTCCGCTTCGTAGAGTCAAATAAAAACCTTGACATATCATACAGTAGTGGTATTCTCCAACCATCCCAACATGTTTATGGAGGTTGATATGAATACCGCTCATGTACTCCCACCAGAAGATCTTAAAGTAGCACTTCGCATTGTCAATGACACTCTAGGTAAGAAAAATAGGATCATCGAACAGAAGAACAACATCCACGTTGAACCTAACTTTGACTTGAGAAAGGGAAGAATGGTTCAGGCAGAAGTTGCTAAGAAGCATGGTTCGTGGGCATTGCTCATAAACAGTGTTGGTACTATCTGTTATGCGATTGATCCATCTGGTCTGAGGATAGGTCCATTCACCAGCCCACACTACCTCAAAGCGGTTGTGGAAGAACATATCATCAATTACTTTTTGAACGAACTGAGAGATAAACTACCTAAGATTTGATGGGTGTTGTTTTGAAAGCATCCACTTTCTTGAGTGTCTTGGACATTCTTAATTCAAATCGTTTAAAGTTATCGTTTAGTTTGCTCAACTGTACTTCACCCTTAAGATCAACGGCCAATAATTCGAGATAATATTGGCTGTTGTATTTCTTTGTTCCGGGATACCAAAATTCCTTCTTAGGGCGGTTGCAAGTATTGGGATTTGTCATACACTTCTCAAACTTCTGTAGCCGCTTTATCAAAACCAGAATGCCTGTTGAAGCTATGAAATTTCTATATGCTGTGATGGGAGACATGATTGCATCGGTGGCATCACTTAAACAATCACTCAGAGCACCTTCTTTCAGAAAATCCGCAGAATCCAAAAGCATATCTGATATATCATCCGGCAAAACAAAATCCACAACATCAGTAAGACCTTCGTTAACAAAATCTGTCATTTTTCCTAAGAACTTCTTCATAGAATTGGGCAAGATGTCATTAAAATCTAAACATATTTTATTAAAAATATTCATCGCATTTATGGTTTCAGGATCAATTTGAAGATTGAACTGACCCAATCCTGAGTTGAGTATGTCCAATGAATTATTTACCTCTTCGAGTGCTTCTACCACTGCGTTATTATCCAATACATCCACTATACGCGCTTTCATTGCTGCGACAGGTCCAACCATAGCATTAACTATTTTAACGGTCTGATGATAAGTTGCTGCAATAGGAACACATACCCCATTTGTTCCTACAACACTCGTCACAGAATTGATTTGTGATTTTAATTTTTTGTTAACATCAAACGCTAGATTAGGTTTAGACATATTATCCACTCACTTTATTTGAAGAAGAAGTTATCTTTGCAACTATATCTGCACCAAACCCAATCACATCATCACCTATCACGGCAATTCCAATCCCATCTACATATATTTTCGGTGATCCAGATGATATAATTCCTTGGTGACCACAAGAAAAAATTACCTTATCTCCTATTCTAGCAACTGCCAAATTCTCACTAAACACTTTATTGGAACCAGATACAATCATTCCTATGACATTTTGTGGTGTAGTATGTGAGTAACAAACCCCACTTACTTTATCTGTGACTCTTACTATCCCTTTCAACCTAAATTTATCCTTTTGCCTATAAGATTGATAGTCCCATTAGAAGAAATATTTACATCGCCACTCACTAATATATTCAGACCACCACACACCACATCAGTTCTATCTTTGATGGTTGTGTTGAATTCGCTTCCATTCACTTGTTTTGTATGATCTTTCTTGATAGATTCGTTCAGTGATCCAGTAACATCGATGGTTTTATTTTTATCGACTGTCTCTAAACTATTTCCACCAACTTGAGTTGTTTGATCCTTTCCAACATTGGTATTAGAATTGCCATCAATATTAACAGAGAAATCTCCACCGACATTGAGATTGTAATTTTTCTTAATTTGAATCTTAGTATCTCCATCAATCAATTCAATGAAATCTTTTCCTATAGCAACATTCCAATTTTTATTGAAAATGAAAAATGTATCACCCGTAACTTTATCATATGAACTACCATCATCGACATATTTTCTATATGTTCCTGAAGGATGTAACCACTGCCATATTTTATTTTTAGGTGTTTGAGATTTTAATTCAACAAACCCACCCTTGGTTTCGTTGCAGATGACATTTCCATATTGAAGTTTATCTTTATCTAAGGGAACTTCTCCTATTTCGTTTTTGGTTTTAGTTTTGATGAACGGTAGCGGCAATGTTACCGCAACACCAAGAACAGTCATTGTCTGAGGTTTAAATGAAAATGTTTCACAAAACACTTTCTTCAAATTGGTATTGATTATTTTACCATCGGGTGTATCTTCAACAGAAGCAGACTTCTGAAAGTATTTGGATGTGCTGGAAACACCGGTTTCTCTTTCATCAAAGTTCTGTTCAGTATTATCGGTGACTGATTTCATTTAACCCTCTGTAAACCTAGCAAACCCTAAATAAACACAATATGAAGGATTGCTAATATCAGGAAACATAACATACAACCAAGAATCCACTTCCGGTATTTCCCCACTACTATTCTGACTAGGAGCACAATGATGTGCGGGTATCCCATAATCTAGATTGGTGTTGGTCATGTCGTGTACTCCCAACACTCTTACAAATACTTTTTCTTGTGAAGTCGGATCAACATTGGAAACTACTTGTGCCAATTTGATTCCCGATAAATCACAGTCTGAGCCGTGGAAAATATTAAATTCTCTTCCGTGCATTAGATCACCAAGTTATCAAATCGTTCTGTGATTGTTGGAACCCATCACTAATCAAAGTCACCACTGGACTATAAAGCCCATTGAAAATACAATGTCTTATAGACCTCTGCAAATACCAACCACTCAATTGTAAATTTTGAGATGTGATGGTTTTGTTTTCAGACTGCCATTCCAGTTCAGCTAATTTTCCTACACGTCTGGTGCTATTAGGATTCGTTACTATATTGACTTTAAAGATATCAGAAGCCAACTTGATATAATGGTTCTGAACTTTACCCTCAATCATATCTTTCAATTCATTATCATCCTGCACTAACCCATCTTTACATGGGTAAAGATAATTTCCTTTTATACTAGCATATTTATTATCCGTAAACAATTTATTTATCGGTAGTTTTTTTCCTAAGTGTGTATATGGGAATTCGTTGATTGCTTTCTCGGAAGTCATTAGTTTATTTTTATCATAATAATAACCCTGATGAATAGTTCTACCAATACCCACATTAGCATATCTCAAAATATCAAAATTATCCTCAATAGATAATTGATCAATTCTTGATTCATAAAACTGATTTTGTGGAAGAGACATATATTTAGTATCTTCTTTACCATACTTTCCTGCAAACAAATAATCCATAGAACAAACATTCACCTTTCCGGTTTTCAGATCGGTCCAGAAAGTATATCCACCCCTACCATCTTTATTGAGTGCAAAACTGAGAAGATAATTAATAGATTTGAGTGCAGTCCATAATGGTGTGGTGAACATATGAAGTTTTTGTTTAGTAGGTTCTATAAACCCAATAGATGCACCACACTCCTTTAATAGATCTTCGATTATTTCGTGAATGTATTTTTCTTTATATGGTTTTGAAATGGATCGTGTGAACGCATCAATCAACCAAGGATCACAAAAACGATAAGTCACCGGATGAAATGTTGCAGTAGCGTTGACAGAAGAATTGCTTGCATAGATTTTATATTTAAGTTTTAATTCATCTCGTTCCGCCGTAGCAAAGGTAATCTCGACATCATCGAGTGCAAATATTTCACCCACTTCTTGAAACCCTTGCCAATCTGCAATAGTGAAGTCTCCCAAAATCGCAGGATTATTAATCCCCTCATAAATATTCATTTCACCCAAAGCTTGGGGAAGCAATGAAATTCCTTTAATCTTAATATCTTTTAAATTAAAATTGAAAATGTTGTTCTGAGTAGACAAAATTTATCCTTGACTTCAAAATGGGTTTATGATATCATTATTTATGATGATTTAAATAGTGTTTTGAGGAATGGTATTATGAAAATTTGTTCGGTATGTAAAACATCAAAACCCACTATTGAATTTGATGAATTCAAAAATGGGTTTTGTTCCATATGTAAAAGTTGCAGAACCATCAGAAAACAATTGAAATCTAGAAACCTTTCGATAATGAAAGGAACACCAATAGAAATTGGTTGTGGAATAGATATGGATATACTACAGTTCATTGCAGACGAACAGCATTTTCTCAACTCAATTAAAGATAAATCATATCGGGATTTCAAACCCAAAACCAGTCAAGATTGTTATTATGATTATGATTTTAAACTCTAACCTTCCACTGCCGTTCTGTATGCTGTGACCAGATCATTGATATAAATTGGTTTAAGAACAAGAATGTGGCGCATCGATTCATTACGTTCAAACAATAAATCATAATAGGTATTGCGAGTATATTTATTTTCAGTCTCAAACAGTTTATCTGCCATTGCCTGAAGTTGATCTTCTGTCATTACCCAATCCATCCATATATTTTTTACACCATTAAATAAACAGATGATCCACCAATTATCTACCACGTCGTATTTTCTAAAAGAAACATCTTCGGGTCGTTCACCATCTTGAACAGTATACGAATCAAAGAAAAGTATGTTCTTTTTAAAATTAGCAACAATATCCACTCGTTCAAATAAATTTTTTAAAATTGGTTTGGGAGATTGAATATTGGTGAAAGAATAATCAATACCATAAGTATCTTTAATGTTATTCAGATATGGTGATAGATCTACCTGTACATCTGAAAACTGATCAAAATATGAATAACTGGTTGATGACATACGAATCCTTAATTGGAAAATAGATAGTTATGTTTGATCGCCTGAAATTGTAATTGCAATTTCACTGTCACCGGATATTCATCATCGAAGGTTAGTGCAGATTGAGCACCCCCACCATAACTAGGTACAACATCCACTAGAGCCATATCATTATACATATTGGCTGTTTGGGGGTGTCCCGGTCCTAAAATTCCATTGAAAGCTATTTGCCAGATGTTGGGGAATTGAAGTGTTCCACCTTGGAACGTTGGTAACATCTGGCGCTTAAATGTTTCGACAATGTTAAAAATGGCAACCGAATCTTGACTTGACTTCGGCAACATTTCAAAATTGAAAGAAAGACTTGTTGGGGAACCTTTCTTAAAAACCATAAATTCGCCGGGGAAGTGAGTTTCACCTTGATTATATTTTGCTAATGTATTAGTTAAACCTTTCAAATTGGCAGCTTCAGCCGCAGTATTAAGTGCTTCCCATCCGGTAGCCTTAGCTCCCTTTGCAGATGAATCTAACAATACTGAAACCAAATCTTCGTTGCCCCATTCTGCCTTATATTGTTCAGAGAAATCTGCTGGTAGATATAATTGGATTTCAGATTGAAATCCACCCATAACTTGTTCCAATGTGTTTGCTAGTTTAGGGGTATTAAGTTTCCATGTATAGGATCTAAATACTACCCTTGCTTTTGATTTTTCTCTATCCCCAGAAGGATATACTAACTTTCCCATTAAAACCCTCCACTCAATCCAGCAGTATATAAACTTACTAGAGAGCCATCACCAGATGAAACAATAGATGGTGTTGATCTACCACCCCCACCATTGTTGACGTTATTTATGATAGTATTTCCCATATTGGTTATAGAACCCAATAAGGATTGTTCATATGCTCGTTTCGATGCTTCTTGTTCGTTGATCTTCATTCTTTCAAGACCAGTCGCCATACTAACTTCGACTTGAGCCTGTTTAAATTTCATTGGTGGTGAAGGAACCGGAACTTTTGATAAGGGTGATTTAGATTGTGCTGCATCAATTTGGGATGGAAGATTAGCATTCCTATTGATCGCCGCAGGTTTCCAACCTTCACGATTTTGCATTGCGTTTTGTAATGAAGTCAGTTCGGATTCATTTAAACTGCCAATTGTTTTACCTTTGAGAGCCGGGACAATTTCATCGCCATATGCGTTGTTGCTCCATTTCCGTAGAGCATCGTTGACAGATAAATTAGATGAAGTGGTTTTTAATAATTTGGGTATTGCTGCTTTTCCTTTTTCCACACTAGAAAACTTTAAGAAGTGTCCACCATCACTAGCAGGATTCGGATCGATACTAATATTAGGATCATTATATCTTGCTCTAGCAACTTCCAACCCACCCACAGGAACTTTGATGTTGCCGGGATTATTGTTTCTTACACTTCTACTTCCCATGCCAATTGCTTCTTTACCAGCAGAAAATGCATTTGAGACTGCACTTTTCGCAGCACCATAACCAGATGTTACTGCTTTAATTGTTCCACCACCAATTTTCCCCATCACGGAGAGAAAAGGTTGAAACCATTCTTTTATTTTATCCCAATAGGTTTTCCAATCTTCAAATACTCCACCGACAAATGTACCCAATTTATCGCCCATCAACCCACCAGCAACGGTTCCAATTGCTGCACCTATAGCCGTACCAACCCCCGGTGTTATGAACGACCCTATGGTGGCACCTAGCTTTGCTCCACCTATAGCACCACCCAACGACCCTATACCCGAACCCACTCCTTTAGCTAATGAGCCGGTTCTAGCATATGTCAATCCACCTGACATTACACCACCAATCATAGGAGCACGTTTCATCAATCCTTTTCCAACTGTTTTAGCAGTAGAACCTAAACCATTTTTAACGACTGCACCAATAGTCGATCCTTCTATGACAGACATTAAGACTGATTTAACAAACCCACCTTTGTCTTTCGAATCGATAAACTGTCCGATCTTTTGGCCTGTAGATAAATTTGAAAAATTACTTTTACCGATTCCTTTATTGGCATTTGCCAAATCATCTTTTCGACTAATATCATCTCTATAATAATCAGTCTGAGACTTCCACATTTTAATCAGAACTGATGTATTTCTATTAACTGCACTCACTACACCACTGGTGTTGGAAATTTCTTCATCTGTTCCAGCACCAAATCTGGAAAGATCATTTGTGTTGACTTTGGTTACACCTTTACCAGAAAGAGGAGATGCATTTATCTTATCTCCGATTTTCATGTTCATCAGAGTAGGACCGGCTGTTTTACCACCGATTGAAGATGGACCTCTTTTAATTACAAACTTTTCTTTTCCACCGGGATTGTCACCTATGAGGATAGGCGCATTTCTTTTAGCAACATACGATCCACCACCGGCTAATCTGTTTCGTATAGAGCCAGTAGCTAAATTACTATGTAGTTCTGTACCAGCGGAAGATATTTGGCGTATCAGGTTTAATCTAGCATCACGTTGTTTTTTGACATCATAACCTATTTTTGCTAACCACAGTGTTGCAGGGTACTTAAGTTTTTCTATTCCACCAGATTTGGTTGCGATTGCAGCAAATTTAGCAAGGCCGATACCCAAACCTGCTAAACCGATTTTTCCGGCCATTAATAAGTTGGCTTTTTTACCTTTAGGCAAATTCTTTTTAAAAGTGTTTAATCTATTTTTCCATTTGTCCTTAAATGAAAGATGATTCCTTTCTTTGAAAGAAATGAACCCGTCCAACAATATTTTAATTTCATCAAATGTTTTCTTTATCTTATTCCATCTTGCAGTCGATAAACCTATTTGAGCCAAAGTTAAAGCAAAATCGCCTGATGCTAATAACATCCCAACGTCTGATAATAATTTTTTATCGTTCTTAACATTTTCATAATCAACATCTGAAGCTATAGCTTTGTATGCAGTAAAGACCAATTCTGATAATTTTATAATTTGAACCTGTTTATCTTTAGCAATTAAGTTTGTCCCTGAAGAACTTCTTCTTCTAACATAAGTGCTGACCAGAGTTTCATATTTCTTAATCTGAGCCAACACTATCTTTGATTCGCGGATTAAACTGTTTTGATGTTCATCAAAACCATATTCATCCGACTTGTCAGACAGAGAATTGGTATTGTTGAAGTGCATGTTCAATATTTTAGATATGCTATTTGTGTCCATTTATTATCCTCTAAAAATGAAAGGGAGATAAGATTATATTCTTATCTCCCTTATTTATATATTAGATTTGTGTGGTGTTGATTACTCTGTTATAATCCAAAATAAGGCCATTAATGCCGTCATGCCCACAGGAAAAATTATTACCAAGATGGGAAAAAGACAGATAGCTATCAACAATACACTCAACCAAAAAACCCACTTAAACCATTTCTTTATCTTCCAATATATTTTTCGATAAGCTGGAACTGGTTCAGGGACACCATGAGTCCGAATCACACCATCCGACCATCGTTCTATATTGTCTTTCTGTTTTTTTGGTTTTCTCATATCCCATACCCTCCAAACAAAAGATGGACGGTAAATTTTACCGTCCATCTTATAATAACAGGGTTTAAATAAAAGTCAAGTTAATCTTTATGTGGTTCTAATTTTCCTAAAAACAGATTCATTTTTTCCCAAGCTGCTTTTAAAATATCTTGCTCTGATGTAACATTTTTCGGCAATAGAACAACCTTCATCAAAGTTTCCAACCCTCTTCGGATTGTTTCCTGTTTGCGCTCGTGGATATCCAGTTCGTAAAACTTTTTCTGATTATCCATGTGCATTTTGCGTTCTTCAAGTTCCAAATTCTCAAACTGTGATAATTTTACATCCATTTGTGTCTCCTTTTTCGTCGTGGCCCCCTAGACGAGTTTGGATATTATAAGTGGACTTTCACCACTTTAAGTATAGTTATTTATTTCCTTTTTCTGCCATATAATCTGCAACTGCCATGAAGTAGAACACTTCTAATTGGTAAGGTTCCATATCATCCAACTCAAATTTACTCCAACTGCGGTAACGTTTCATGAAGTCATAGATTTTAAAATAATCGAGCTGGTTGTAGTCCATAACTAAAAAGCCAAAAAACTTTCCAACCCCCCAAAAGTAATTTTATTTACATGCTCACATTTCCCACAGGTTAAAATCTTTTCTATAGAAATCTCTGCTTGTGCTTCATTAATTTTATCCGCAAGAGTTTCAAGATCTTCTGAATCCATGCCGTCTATAAATTCAATCAGTTCTGCCTCAGTAAACTCTTCGTATACTTCTTTTTTAAAAACAATAGATTCAATAGATTTCAAAATGAAGTGGTAATTATACTCAGAGACTTTCGTATATTTAAGTCTAATTGCATCACTTTCGGCAGCACTGAGTTCTTTGATACTAAAAATTAAATTGTCACCAATCTTAATAGGTTCAGATTTAAACTTTTTGGTTTTTATATCTTGATCAATATTCACCTCATCAGTGAGAGGAAACTTACATTCCTCACAATCGTAATTATATTCAATTTTAGAACCTTTAGACATCTTTCTCATTTGAGATAGTGAATGAACGATGTCGGTTCTGGAAAGAGTATCGAATTTCTTAGGATCATCGCAACACGATTTGACAAATTTGGTGATTTCATTTAATACTTCTTCGTCGTTTTCGTTGCCCTCGACCGAAAAGAGAAGTGATTTCTCTTCCTTCACTTTCCAACGTTTAACACCTATTTTCTTTCCCGACAGCAAATCTATCTGTTTGTAATTTACATCTTCGTTTAGGTTAGGTAACGACATCGTTAGTTAACTCCTTTATTTGAGATTAGGTAAAACCTCATGTCTGAGGTATTTGAATTTGACGGTTGTTAGAACGGTTTGAGATGCATCATCCTGTACATCATAGTTAATACTATTTATCTCAAACGGAACGATGTCATAAAAGATATCATATGTATAAGCAGTTCCTTTGAAATTTATTGGGTATACTTTGAATGAATCTGCTTTCACATCATTATAATACTTTCTACTATAAGAATTTGGATCTAAAACATTTTTCATCCATTTGGCAAAGAATCTTCTAAATCGCAACTCCGAAGATTCAATATAAGAAATACTCAAATCATCATAGACATAATTCTTAAAGTAAATTCTAGGAATCATATCAACTTCACGCGATTCAGATTCCAATTTAATAGACGGACAATCCACTTTAAAAATGTTCCACGAAAGAAAAGAATCGTATCCCTTGGGCATGAAACCTTTAAGACCATGTATCACACCATAGAATCTATTTAGACGCAACACACCATTAGAATTCTTTTCGTCGTTTATGATACTGTTCTGAATAAAATGATCTATATTGATTAAACTATGATCTGGATTTGTGAAATCTAAATTCGCCATTAAAGAATCCTATATGTAGAGTAACTTAATGTAACCGGGAATTCTACTATCTGGGAATCCGATTCTTGAGATAACTGAATCTCGGCAATAGAGGTAGGCCAAATATAATTAAACTCGGTGGCAAATATTGTATTAAATTTGTTATCGAATTGTCGTATGACCATAATGGATTTACTTGCGATACTCATCTTTTTATACGTATTCATTTCCGTATCATATACCAACTGTTTCAACCAATCATGTAAGAATTTACGTTGGGTATATTCACTATCACAAAACAAGGTCATTTGAACATCACCATAGTTTTGTGAGGTTGGTAAATAAAAACGTTGGCCCATTCTCTTTACTTCTTGTTTACCAATATCAAATGCAGGAATGTTGACAGTTTTAGCAGACATTTCAACTTTGATGATGGTATTAACTGATGTATCTAAAGTTGGTAAACTGAATTCGACTGTGTATAAATTAGGTCTTGCGAAATCTTTGAAGTATGATTTAAGAAAATCTACATGATAAATTTTTTCCATTATCTACTTCCCGATTGAATGTTGATTCCTTGCCAATATGAATAAGCAAAGGTCACTTGGAATGTTTCATATGTATCCATTGTCTCTTGGTTCAATTCAATTTGATCTACAGTTTTTGGAAAAATATATTCATATTTATATGCCGCTATTACTTCAGATTTAAAATTTAATTGTCTAACAATAATATATGAACCATCAAATAATTCATCTGTATCGGCCTTGATAGCATTTTGGGTGGGAGTTCTATCATTTATTAAATTTGCCCAACGCTCAAACAATTCTCTATTCTTCCATTCATCATCGACAATAAAATTGATATTCAAATCCTGTGTAATCTCACTTGCCGGAATTTTATAATCCATCCCGTAAAACTTAATGGGAATCTCATTAAAGTTTCTATCTGGAATTGATGCAGATTGAGCATGATATATCAGTGATTCCACACTTCCACCATCAATCCCTAAAATATTGGGGGGTACTACTTCCACCAAAAATTTATTGGGTCTGACAATATTGGAAAGACGTGCGATAAAATTGTCAATGGATGGATCTAAATACATTTTTAACCTTCGATGTTGGGCCTGATAGAAATTACTGCGCTATAAAAAACCAACAATCCCGAATCCATCACAAAAGAATCTTCACAATAATCTGACACATAACCTTTGAGCAAAGCACCACCAATACAATAAACACCAATTCTGGTTTTGTTCAGCTTCCAAATTTTCATTTTCTCTAATTTACAAGACATTAGTTGTGTACCTCTTTTCTCTCAACAGCTAAAATCAATTCATGTAAAAACTTATTATCTTCTTCGTGGATCGGATAATAAATTCCGTTGCACTCGACACACTCACACATGCCCATTTTTGAATAAACATTATAGATTGTCATTTAAATCTCCTTCGTTTAAGTTTATTTATAAAGGAAATTGGGGTTGACAATTTGGGAGGATGGTGATAAGATTAATCTAGATTTTATAAATCAAAGGAGGGACGATATGACACAGCAAGAGATTTCCAACGCAAAATATAAGCACCAGTTCTCGGTAGAGGTCCGAAATGCAGATTGGTCAAAACATGAGAGCATCTATGTTGATGCCAACAACCGCAACCAAGCCGCTAGGATAGTTGAGAAGTTGGGATGGACCGTCTGTTCCGTCAACATGGTAGGTTAAAAAAGAAAAGCCCTGAGAATCGAATTCTCAGGGCTTTTTCTTATCCAACGATAATTATCCGCTCTGCTGCTCTGGTGATCCCGGTATACAACCATCTCCTTCGCATTTCATCTGTAGTTCCCAACATCTCTTCGAAGAGTAATACATTATCAAACTGGCTACCTTGACTCTTGTGGCATGTGATCACATAGCCATAATCAAACTGCTCAACACCTTTTCTATACTGAATGTTGTTACTCATTTCAAAAACTTCTGGGTCGATTTCCAGACCATTCCACGTTTCATCATCATCATTTTCAAAACATAACGTCCAACCTTTCAAATCGAAACTGTTACAAGTTCCCATCATGCCGTTGATTAAACCATTATCGTTGTTGTTCTTCAGACAGATTAGTTTATCACCCACTATCGGATGGTTATATTCTAATCCTTTAGCTCTCCTAATTTGGCGGTTCAAATTATGTCTAGTGACGTTCTTACCACAAATTACCTGAGATGCCCTTAGCAACCATTCATCTTTCAAATGATCAATACCGATCTTAAGAACTGTATCCCCATATTTGCCCTTCTTAATATATTGCCCATTTCTAACCTGATGCGCAATTTGAATAATGGGGTTGTCTGCTGCCTGTCTGTGAATTTCAGTTAATATGAAATTGGGGTTTGACATGATGTTAGTCTGATCCTTGCTTACCGGAGGAAGCTGGAAACAATCCCCAATGTAGATAATTGGAATCCCATACGATTCTAAATCATCTTTAAGTTTGGTATAGACAGTGGAACTTTCATCGACCACCAGAAGCTTTAATGCTCTGTTGAGACATGGGTTTCTTTTGAATTTAAGTTTACCCTCACTGTCTTCATAAGGAACATAAATCAGTGAGTGGATTGTTGTCGCTGGCATACCTTTCTTTCGAAGTACATTGGCCGCCTTGCCCGTAAAAGAGCAGAAGTGGACCTCTCCCATTGATAGCCCAAGCTGGTCGATTATAAAGGGAATGATGGTCGATTTGCCCACACCCGCATAACCACCAAGAATAAACGGTATGTTGTTTTGTTTGGATTTAAACCAATATTCGACTAATGAGATTGCTTTGAATTGTTGATCTGTCGGAGTGATTGTACTCAATTTTTAATTACCTCTTTCAATAAGTCATTTCTCAAATTTGTTAACACTTCACCCAACCAATTCTTACCTTGCCAAGTAGATCGATCCTGCGCCCTTTTATCATCTTCTGCTAAACCTATTCCCCATATTTTATCATATGGTGATGCCTCTACTAAAGTTTTGGGAGCAGATTGTAATAATTGATCCAGTAACCGTTTATTCTGAGTAAACTTGAAACGGTTGCCACTATAAACAATTTGTTTTGCTACACCATTCCACACACCCTCATTGAAGTTTTTCACTTTTCGTCCCAATGCTTTCTGTTCTTTGGGTGAAGTGGTAGACATAATCTTTTTGGCTATTTCATTATCTTTAAACATTTTGGCTTTATGATACATCATATATTGTTCAGCACATGAAAAAACTTTACCGGTATTATCTTTAAATTTGGATGGATACCACTGACTGTAAATTCCATCCCAGAAAAACAAAAAATCTTCCTTCACCATCACATCTCCTTTTTAATAATTGGAATAATAATTATACTACAACGAAAGAGGGGAACCGTCAATTTCTTTTTATTTATTATCAATAAAAACTCAATCATATAAATAAACCTAAAGGAGATTATTTATGATATCAAAACGAAAATTACAAGACGGAACAATAAATATTAGGGAAGAATTTTTAATTAAATTTCCAAAACTAAACCATCATTGGTTGTGTCGTTATGTTAATTTTATAAACAACAGAAAAGCGATTCATATTAAAGGAAATTTATATACCGAAACTCATCATATTTTACCAAAAGTGGGGTTTGAAGAATATTATCTATACAAATCAAACTTAATTGAACTTACACCCAGAGAACATTTCATTGCCCACCTTATACTAGCATATTTATTGGGAGGTAAATATTGGTTCTCTGTGAATCTAATGGTTAATGCTGAAAATCCATTTCAACAAAGAAAAGCATTCACTAAAATAAATTCTAAACTTTTAGATAAAATAAGAAAAGAGTGTTCTGTCTACAGCAAAGAGCAAATGTTAAAAATCAGGTCGGAAGAATCGGAAACTACTAAGCTTCTGAGAGTAAAGAAATGGAAAGAAACCCAAGCTTCAAAATCTGAAGAAGAGAAAACCCGAAGTATACAAAAACAGAAAGAAACCAAACAAAAAAACAGAGAACGGGGATTACATAAACAACCAATAAAAAGAGGTATAGGAAAGAAAAGTTGGTATAATGATGGGGTTCAAAATTATTGTCTACTCCACAATGATCCATCAATTGAGATATTATCTAAAGGGAGAATTCCTATAAAATTTACAGATGTTGCTTCTGGTTCTAAATGGTTTAATAATGGTATAATAAATATTAGACTTTATCCTAATGATCCAAGAGTATTGACTTTTTATAGTGGTGTCATCAAAAAAGAAAATAATAGAGGAATTTCAAAAAATACAAAGTGGTTTAACGATGGAATTAAATGTTATAGGTTAAAAGATAATGACCCCAAGATAGTGGAACTAAATTTAAAAATTGGAAAGAAAAAGGTGTAGGCACTGTGCCTACACCTTTTTCTTTCATTTCTCTTTCTTCGGTTCAGGGACCATCACCAATTCTTTGATTGTCCTAGTGATTGCAACATATTTCAAGTTGCGTTCCGCATCATGCTCATTTTGTTTTCTTGTCCATTTAGAAGAACCTTGGATGTAAAATACTTTGGGAAATTCCGCACCTTTGCTTTTGTGTATGGTCATCAATTTGACCACATTATCACCAAGGTTATCCCCAAACAGCTTATCAATATCTTCGCACAGACGTGTTATGGGAGTCAAGCATTTGGGTTCTGCTTCTTCGATTCGTTTGATAAGAATATTCAGACAACGAACTTTGTCTTCCAATGCTACAGCAAGTCCCTCCTTTTCTTTGATTCTGAGTTTGGTCGTTTCTTTCTGGAGATAGGTTTCAAGACGATCCTTGAGAGTGTTAAATGTTTTTACTTTCCAACGATTAGCCAAAGCTTTAAGGTTAGTACCAATTTCCCTGCCCAACACTTTGCTAGGGATGCCTTTCGCTATAAGTTGATATGCCAGAGTGATGATAGGAGCATTGAAACGACAGAGAACTGCATCACCAACTTTAACTAGTGTGGTAATATCATCTTCGTCTTTGAGGTAAGTAACAACACCATCAATAGCAGATTCATGTGCAGTGATATGAGGAACATACTGCTGTGCCAAAGCCACTACGTTTTTAGGGCAGCGATAGGTTACACTAAGGGGAAATCTGACTGCCGATACCGATTCTGCCATTAAGTTCATAGAATCGGAATCAGCACCCGAAAATTGATAAATAGCCTGAAAGGAATCACCAACCCCTATAAAACGCCCACCACGCTTCAGCATAAGAAGGGCAAGTAATCTGCGACTGTGATTTAAGTCCTGAATTTCATCCACACACACAAAATCGTATTCTTTTACTTTACATTTGTGGTACAGTGGGCAACTAACCATATCATCAAAATCTATGATTTTATAGTCTTGTTTAATCGATTCATCAAAAACTTTTTTAGTGAAATCCAAAACCAAAGAATCTTGATCAAGGGTATCAACATTAAAATGATCTATGAGGTTATAAAGGTCATTGTTGGTGATTGGTTTATTAACCCCAAGTGCAGATTGTTTGATGTATGAAACTAAATTAAGAACTGCTCCCATAAGTTCATTATGTTCAGCAGGAACGATAGAACGAAATATATCTCTGCATTTGTTGGAATCTACTTTGACAAACTTAGCTACCTTTCTCCACGCAGAGAAACCAGCAGAGTGCATTGTGGAAACATTTACGTTGGGGAGATTCAGTTTAGCAACTTTGAGTTTGATTTCGTCGGCAATATTTTTATTATATGCCCCAAAGAAGACATCCCCCTTCATCAGCTTCAGCCCTTCGATGATAGTAGTGGTTTTCCCACTTCCAGCAACAGCTTCCAGAATACAGCTTCCAGTTCCATTAGTGACCCACTTAAAGAAATCTGCTTGCTGCTTGGAAGGTTTAAAAGTCATGGACTAATCTCCTTTTCGTTTTATTTAACCGATGGATAGACTATACCACAATTTTAAATTAAAGTCAAGGATATTTAGATTTATTTTTGAATTAATAATTTTACACCATTCCTGCTAATATCCCATGAACCAATATCGTTCCCACTCTTCATCGCCCTCATAGAGAGTTTCAAAGCTAGGTTTCACACCATAGTCACAAATATAAATTATTTTACAATCTCTGCACCGGAACACATTACGATATGTATAATCACCACCATATGTGTCTACCACTTCTCCACTCTCCAACATCTCTAAATCGTCCAACATCTCTAAATCGGGGCAGTCGCAAGTATTGTTCATCACCTATACCCAACTTTTTTTAAAATTAAAACAGCCGCTTTATCCAAATCTGTTGCTTCTCTAATACATTTGTCTTCAGTGTAACCAGACCCATGACCACCATAATCAATTGTCCCTATAAGGGAACCCTCTTTGATAGAAAGCCAATCATATCTGTTATCCAACGATAACATACCTAAAATATATGATCTGACAATACTACGTTCTTCTCGTTCATTAATTGTAACTTTGATAATTTCAGATCGGGTAGCAGTTATTTCTTTCATTTACTTCCTCCAAAACCATTTCTTCCAATTCTGAATCACCTTGTTTTCATCCCCATACTTTTCTTTAATCCAATCTCCATACTTACCGGCCTTATGATCAGCCAAACATTGATCACGATAATTTAAAGCTTCTCGTAAGGTTTCGCGCTGAACATGATCGTGGACATTCCAAGGATCATAGATCTTCTTGAGAAAGCCATAACCTTTGGTGGGCAATTCACCTTTGTAACGTCTAACTCTGCGATTGGCGAACTTCTGGCCTATGTTGCTGTTGGGAGCATACTTCAGGATGGGATTCTTCTTGTGACTTCTGGACATGATATTTCTCCTTTGATTGTGAGTTAATTCACGTTCGGGAGAAAAAGTATGAAAAGGTATTCATTTTTAGTTTCCTTTTTAGTATTTTGGTGTATCTAAAGTTTGAAGGTAACTATCTAGAGCGATCAACATACTCACACAGATCATAACAAAGATACAAATCATAGAAGCAATAACTTCATATTTCAACAAATAATACGGAAACAGAGAAGTAAATATACCAAACAGAAGATATGAAGTGAATAAACTTATTTTATCCATTCGCGGTTCAGTTCCTTAAAGTATTCGTCCAATTGAACTTCCTTTGCCGCACTATAAGCAGCAGCAAAAATATTGACGAAAAATATTGTTGCACCAACATAATCTTTAGCTGATAACATATATTGGAAACTAAAAACACTAACAGCAAAATAAAAATAGATTGTACTCATACACATGTTAAGTGGTGACATTTATTACCTCTCATGGTGTTTGATGTTTTCAACATTCTTGAAACGTTCTTTCAGTTGTTCATAACATACAGGTCGATAATTCCAATTATCCACACCCACATCACAGGATTTGTAGAAATCAGGAAGAGTACCATGAGAATGGCCGTAACCATGCCATACGCTGTAATGTGCTCTATTCCACACCCGATGGGAATAATGGGAGAGGAACATATCCTGTTTGTCTTGGGGGAAACGAATGGTTGCTACATCCCTGACCCAAACAAAACCGGCATTCTTCCAATCATTTCCTTCGTGGTTTCCTTTGATAAGAAAATGTTTACCATTGAGTCTGCGGAGAAATTTGACGTGGTTTCTGAAAGCAAAATCCCCACAATGATAAACTTCATCGTTGGGTTTTACTAATTCGTTGTGATATTGAATGAGTGCTTCATTCATTTCATTGGTGGAAGAAAAGGGGCGGTTAGCATACTTGATAATGTTTCCATGATCATAGTGTTCATCGGAAGTGAGCCAGATATTCATTTCATTAGTTCCTTCATTCGTCAATGTTAGTGTCAATCAATTCATTTATAATTCGATCTTTTGTACCACATCTGTACCAATTTTATGTCAATGTTGGTACAAAAATAAAACTTGTGCGCCCTATTCGATTCGAACGAATGACCTACGGTTTAGAAGACCGTTGCTCGTATCCCACTGAGCTAAGGGCGCGAAAACCTTTCATATATCTCCAACCAGCTATAGACCATTTGATAAACTCATTATGATCGCTGGTTTTACCATACCACCCAATTCCATAAGGGTGTTGTGCTTCTACTAATAAAATTCTACCATCACTCACCCTTCCGAAATCGACAGCACCACAAAAATCTTTCGGCCAGTTGATATGTAATTCTGGTGCTTTAATATTCTCGTCTTGTCCCATATACCAAGCAGAGAACACGACTTCACCATCTGCAATGTAATAACGCCACTCATTAATAAAGTTCACAACTTCTGAACAAATGTACGGTCCTTTTTTCTTTCCCTTATAACCACCATTTGTCACCATACCATTAAATCTTTTATATTTGTCCGATGGTTTGATGAAAACTTTTTTACCTAAAGGCCATTTATCTGCTTTCCATATTTCTCTCCCAAACCACCCTGAAAGAAATTCGGGGTAATAGTCTGGTTCGATGTGTCCTAAATACGATTCGATGAATCCAATACTACCTATTAAAATGTATTCATCATCTGGATTTTTAGATTCAAATTGTTTCAATCTATCGGCAGATTCAAACCTACGAATAGGAATCCCACTCATCAATGAATGAGTTTTAACAACTAAGTTTTCATAAAAATCATCATATTTTTCTAGAGCAAAAATCATTTGTGGACCTGTCCCGGCGATAAAAATGTTCCAATCCAAAACATGATTGTCTCCGTGAAACAGTGCATCTACAACGGTTCGTTGTGGAGCAAACAACGAATCTGTTTGAATGAGTCAATAACTCCTTCCCACAATGGGTTGCTCCATGAATATCCATCTATTCATATCAAACATGTCTCCGTGAAGGGATTCGAACCCCCGACCCCCTGCTCCCAAGGCAGGTGCGCTACACAGACTGCGCTACACGGAGAAATTTTACTACTGGTGGGGGTGGATGGATTCGAACCACCGACAAGTTGCGTCAAAGGCAACCACTCTACCACTGAGTTATACCCCTATATTTTTCAATTTCCTAACCTAATTCTTATATTCTTCTGGGTTAAACCAATACATTATCGTTCCATCGTTCTCTTTGTGTTCAAACACCCCATCGATATATTGGTTGGATTTTAGTTCACCATCACCATGTTCTCTCAGGAATGTTTCCACTATAGCGGTCAATCTCTCTGGTGTCAATTTAATATATTCTTTCATTTTTAAAACCTTGTCCTTTTGGTGGGAGTGGTTGTGGTGTGGTGGGAGGATTATTCAAACCGCCCTTCACAAATTTCCCTTCCTTAATAGTTTTCAATTAATACTCCTTGAGCGGGAGATGGGGCTTGAACCCACGACTTTCAGATTGGAAATCTGACACTCTACCACTGAGTTACACCCGCAACGGAGACGGTTTCATTTTAGCAGGAAGAATGAACTTCACATACTAACGATTGCGTCTCTTTCTATATTTCAAACTCTTGTGCTGGCTGTATCTTTGCTCTTTAAATTAAGAACTGGATAAACCCTACAGCTAGGAATTGGCTCTAATGTTGTCCAACCTCTTTACCAGCAGCACAAGTGTTCATTACTCCACAGGTTTCCACCTATAGGTTAGGTCGTTGTATTTAACGCACTGCATCCCATTCACAATGACACCCACACTTTCACCATCGCAAACTGGTTCTGGATCATTATAGAAGATATCGAGGATGCTCCAAGTGGTTTCTAATGCTGCACATCCTGAGAGACAACCCACCAAAAAACAATGATACGGCCAGTTTCATCTTCATATTAAAATCTCCATGAGCTACTGACAGGCATCGAACCTGCGACCTGAACATTACAAGTGTCCTGCTCTACCAACTGAGCTACAGCAGCTAATTACTAATTATCTTCGACACTAACAAAAAAGTGAGCTAAAGAACCAAATATTTTTTATATTGTTTACCTAAAGTAATTGCAGTTTTGGGAATAAAATTATCACAAGGAATAAAATATTTATCCCCACAATTAGTTAATATAAACAAGTAATCCACTTTAGTCGAATCGAATTTTTTTATAATATTTCCAGATTTATTGCCACCACATGTTTTTAATGCTGCTCTATAAAACCCACATTTAGTTTTATGAAAAGTAGTTTTAACTTGAACTTTAGCTAATTTTCCATCTATATCAAAAATTAAATCATATTCTTGAACATCTGATAGTGGTATGGCAACATTCCAGCCTTTAGAAGTACAAAAAGAAATTGCAGACCCTACACCAACATTACTTTGTGAACCACTATTCTTTCGATCTTGAAGCATTTAATTTCCTATGATAATTTTTTTGGTGGAGATTGGTCTTTTATTATATGTAGAGAGTAAGAGATTTGAACTCTTGCTCCCAACTGATGCTCTATGTGGATGACTTCTTTCATCACAACCTCACACCATTACAACCACAAAAAACCGTTAAATCGGGAACTCAGGTTTGAGCATAGTTTAGAGGCTTGAGTTCCCTTCCTGAATTTTGGAGGAGGGTGTGGGATTCGAACCCACGGAGGACGCTACTAACGCCCCCAACGGTTTTCAAGACCGTCCATTTCGACCACTCACGCAACCCTCCATCACTGGATCATTTCTTTAAAAGATCATAAATCTTTTCTTTGACTTTACCGGCACTATTGAAATAATTATAATAACACCCACCATGACTATCGGTTTTGTGAGTATCTATCGCATCTTCCACTTTAGCATCGATATAATCCATCAGCAGTTCAATTAGTTCTTCGTTCATTATATTTTCCTTTTTTATTTCTTGCTCCCAGAGCAGTATTCGAAACTGCGACCTAAGTGTTAACAGCACTTTGCTCTACCGGTTGAGCTATCTGGGAATGTTATAAATCTATTTATACTGTGACTACTTTGGGTAAATAGAATCTTTCCAATTTAGTTCTCTCTTCTTTTCGTCGTATAGATAATATCTTATCTGAATCTATTGTACATTCTATTCCTAATAGTACGCAATAATCAATAAACAAAGATTTAATATCCTCAGAACGATTTGAAAATTGATAGTACCTTACATTGTTTAAATTGGTTTGATAATAAGAACACCCATCAGAATCTAATAAACCAGAAATAAATTCTTCTGGAAATTTATTTAATATTTCTTTTTGCCAACATTCTAACTTAATTTCTCTAGTGTGTTTATTTCCTTTTCCATGTTGAGGAAATATAGTTGGTAATTCATTATTGTAAACATATAGGGTGTTGCATCTAGATTTTAATTGTTTGTTATATGAAACTTTGTTGTTTGGAAACAACACCTTTAGATATTGTTTACATTTTTCTAATATTTCCATATGCTCAGAAAATAAAAAGATACGCAATCTATACGTTCGTTCACCTTTACTAATATAACCATCTCCCAAATACATACCTAATATATAAGCATATTCTTTACAATCAAAAATCTTGTGGTCGTGGTGGAATTCGAATCCACACTTTTCGGATTTTAAGTCCGATCCCTCTGCCCGTTGGGGTACACAACCAAACTTTTTAATCCAAATTCTTACAGTTTCTCGATGAAGGGAATACTTTTTTGCAATTTCGTTTTTTGATGCTCCTAAATTGAAATCGGCCAGTACGTTTCCTACCAATTCTTTATTCTTTTTCATAAAAAGTCCTTTTAGACTTATTTATAAAAAAGAAAAAGTTTTTGTCTACCAATTCCGCCACCCACGCAAACTACCCTGATTTTGGGACTACCCACCGATCAGTACGGTGCTGCGTTTATTGTGGTTGTAACGAATGATAAGTGCTACCCCATCACTATCGATCCTTACGGGTACAATCAACCACAAAATTCGAGAAGTTTGTTCCTAATTTAAACATCATAGGGTCGTTGGCTTCTACGAGAGTTGCAACGCACCCCTCTCTGCCTATCCTATTTTGTTCCAGACTTCGGTTCCCCATTCTGGTTTCAATCTTCTCGAAGAACACTTTTGATGTGCCTAGCGTGTTCCATTCTTCTAGGCTTAACTCCACAAGGTTTGCCTACCTCTTTTTAAGAGTGGTTTTATGCTTGTGGAAGTATTTATAAAGTTTGTGGTGTCCCAGATGTGCTTTCGTTTAATCTCCTGTCTTACGACATTTTAAGGAGCAAGCACCACACTTTACCGCACATCGACTTTACAAAGATTTTGGACGGCAACATTGAGGGAAATTGAACCCTCGACCAGACGGAATAGCGCACGTTACACCACTCTTTTATGGGGTATCTAGTATCCCCGCATGTCTAGACTATGACCAAGATGCGCCGATATAAAACTAAAACGACATGTGTTTGCTGTTACTCTGATCCAGCAAAGAAGGTCTGGTAAGCGTACCGTGATTGGTTTTCACCAACTCACAACCATTCTCTTTATGCGCCTTTTTGAAACTGGCAACGTTGATCGAATTGATGTTGTGAGTGAAATCACCACATTTGTTGCATCTCCATCCGTATTTCATTCGTGTTACTCCTTTGAGTTTTGTGGTACAACTAGTGGGCCTTATAGGATTTCAACCTATGATCTATCGGTTATGAGCCGATGGCTTTAAGCAGACTAAGCTAAAGGCCCAAATTTTAAATGGGTGCTTCAAGATTCGAACTTGATCAATCGCCGCTATAACCCCATCTGTATTGGCCTTTCTGAGAAGGCGATTACACCACAGATAGAACACCCATTTGTGTTTACGCCTCAACCATTTCGGTCTGAGTCGTAAACACATTCCTGAAGGATTCCACCACATCCTTCAGCACCACGCCTTTATGACGAACCACGAATGCTGCGAGTTTCTTGGCAACACCATCGGTTACTTCGCCGTGCATTTTGAAAGCGTTACGAATACGCTCCGAATCGTTTTTGCTTTCTACGGAAATTACTGCACCAGAGGGTAATTTTACACCATGCATTTTCTCGTTTTCTGCGCTCATAATAATCTCCCTTTTAGTTTTTTCGTTACCCGATGATCAGATATTACCAGCATCCGTTTTAATTGTCAACAATTATTTTTCAATTCTTTTCTTTTCTTTTTAAAATCCTGTAAGTAATCGAAACTACTGGCACCAAACCCATTATAATTTCTAATTGCGGTGGATTTGTTTTTCCTACATTTCAAATTATCTTCCAGAACAATATAAATTGCTTTAATGTTTTGGTCTTTGTCGTAAATGTCAGTCACCCAAAAAAGGGTTTCCTTATGCCATTCCCTAAGTCTGGTTATCTGCCCATACCCTTTACCACCATCACTCTTGTTTAGGGCAAATTGGTCAAACCTCGACTCTTTCAAAACTATCGTTGCCACATCATATTCATCAAAGTTGGAATACTCAGCATACTTGGTTATGATCTGACAAGTCTCTAATAGATCCTTCTCACTTTTAAACTCCAAAAAATACTTATCCTTAAGCTTATATACCTGTTTGTAAAGCTTGATGGTGTCTTTATCATATTCGGGATAATTATTTATGTTGTTTGGAATTGATGCGGAACTAATTGAAGACACTACCATCAACGATGATAAAATGATGATACTTAAAAACTTCTTCACAGGTTATCTCCTATATGGCAATGACCTTTACAAAATTTACCATTCCGAAGAATTGTATTTGGTAAACTTCTATACAATCATTGTCCTTAATGAGTCGCCGGTTAAACCTAGATCACCCCCTTGTTGACGACATTTTAAATAATCCTACCATCTAGTAAAAGGATTTACAACCAGATTACAATTCAAATATTTCTTATCGAAAGTTATTTCTTTACCGATCCAATCAGGAAGAATCACATCAGTATCCACAGAAGGTAATTCGATTTCTGCTACTACCAACCCAAAATTTGATCCACCAAATTCATCAATTTCGAAATGTTGATTCTGGAACTCTACCACAGTCCTACTTTTTATGACACTCTGTGCATCGGAAGTTTCGTGCATCATTAATTTGTTTATCTCTTCGTTGTCAATTTCCATTTCAAATTCTTGAGATGAAAGAAGTATTTTCTCACCTTTGACCGTGATGGTTCCTTTCTTGAGGGCCGAATAATATCTATACCTAACAGTCAACTGAGGCACATTGATTAGATATGATTGCCAAATGAAACCCAAACGTTTGGTTATATTTTCCTTTTTCCAATCATCATTCTTGACCAAATATTTTCTTTCAATTTCCAGTGCCATTCATTTCTCCATGTTTCATTTTAGTTAGTTATAACAGGCATGGATTAATTTGTCAATAATTATTCGAAGAATTCATTCTTATTTGCCAGTTTTAATAATACATCTGCGTGGCAACGTTTGGGAGCACACCAGCAAGCGAGGGTTTTATTTTTGAGTTCATGGAGGGAGTTCATCAAATCTGGTTGGGTTTGAATCCATTTCTCATAAGCATCAACCGCTTCATCTCTGGTTGCCACTTTAAACTCTGCTATTGTTCCCTCCAAATGAGAAAAAGGATTTCCCCATTTTGGAGGGACGCGCAACCATCACGTCATAAAAAATACCTTTTTACACACGTTCAGCGTCTAAGAAATGCCATTCCATAATCTCTTTTTGACATTCTTCTAGATCAACATTAACATCATAATTGTCAGTGTCTTCTAGAAACTCCTGAACTTCATCTTCAGGAAGATCGAGGTACTGAACAACACTGATTGTCACTTCACCAGTAAGTTTAATTCTTGCCATTACACCCACCCTCTCCTAAGTGTTATTTCAATAAACTCCTTGAACTTGACATCTTGTTTCCATTGCGATTTGACCCGCTCGACAAAGTGATCAAAGTTTCTGAACCCTGTGCGCTGTTCTTCGGGTGTAGAATTCCATGCTGATTCACACCAATTCTTTATTTTCTTAGTTGTTTTCCCTCTCATTCGTTTCTCCTTTACAATCTGACAAATTCGATTGATTGTACATTGCCATCTCTGACAATGATTTTAGAATAACCAATTTCGGAAGGACTCAACATAAACTTTTCTGCATATGAATTGTAATCAGTTTCAGTATTCTGATATAGTTTCATGAAAGATGGATTGGCGAAATAGAACCTACTATCGGGAGCAATGTAAGGAATATTCTGTGGTTCATCAAAACGATAGTGCTGTTTAATTTTTCCTTCTTCATCCGAAGTTAGGTGAAGTTTCTTGTGTGCTGTGGGTTCAACGATTAAGGAACGGTGAACATGTCCAATACCCATCACTATACAATCAGAATGGCCCGTTTTAGCCAGTTTGTTTTTAAGTGATGCTTTCATATTAGCTTCTGCTTGAATGTCATCCTTGGCGTTGCTATGGAGGTTTCCTGCACCATGATGAAAGAACATCTTATGCATGAGGGTCATTGTGGAATCATTATATGCTTCCAACTTATAAGAGATGCTACCAAAAGGAACCGAAAGCTGATCGGCAATATATTTTCCAATATTAAAATCATTCTGGAAGACGGATTCGTGATTACCATTTCCTACTACTAGCAGTTTGGATTTCAGAGGTTTGAAAAGTTTAACTACTGCATCAGCTTGTTCCTGTGTGGTCTGATATTTACAATCATCAAACTGAAAACGTTTATCCCTTGGGGAAATTGCTTCTACGTTATCGCCCATGTTGACCATAAAACAATTGTCGGTGGAAGCTACATAATCCACCATCGATGCAATTTGATCTTCGTTGACACAAGGACTTCCCAAATGTAAATCTGAGGATGAAACAAGGATGTAATCTTTCGGCAATGCTTTCTTGATAATTTTCATTCAGTCGATTCTCCTATGCTGTAGGTTATTCATTCTTCTTTGTATTTATCTCCAATAAAAAGTCTTTTCAGAACAATTAACACATCTGAATTTAGATCTTCTAAATGAAAAATCATCCTCATTCATTTGTCTACCACAATCTATACATCTACCTTCTTCCTTGCGTTTCTTTTTTTGGTATGCAGATTCTTCTCTATTAAGTTTGAGATGTTTTTCGCACCTAATAAAGCCTTTCTTTCTTGGTTGGGTACATCGAGAACAAAGACCCAATGCCTTGTGCTTCTTTATATCAATTGACATTGTTTCGATTTATCTTTTCCACATGAATTCTTTCGATTTGTTGTAGATCACTATAATCAGCATAAACATACACACTATTATCTTGTCCCATAACAGGAGCAATAGTAAGAATGATGTGGGTTCCACCACCAGCTAGACCACCACACTCACCATCATATTCCCCTGTCCAACTGTCATAATATCCAAATGAGGGGTAATATGTTCCGGTTTTGACAACTCTCTTTTCTTTTACCTTATACTTCTTACCAATACATTCTTCTCGCCTCTCGGTATAAATCTTTTTATCTTCACCACCAAACCCTTTGTTTGCTACATATTCATATGTTAATGCTTTCAGGATTTTCTGAATTGTCCAATCTTTGGAAGGAGGATCAAGAGAAAGTATAGGAAACCCAAGATGGTTGGTTCGTTCTTGTCTAAATTCTGTTTCGACCAAGAATTTATGAACCGAGTCTGTGTATTTCTCTTTCACTATTTCATAAGCATCCTGAAATGAAAGAGGATACCCACACCTTATAAAGAATTCCGGTTCAACTATTTGAACAATATCCCCCACCCGAACTACATTATCTTTCTTTTTCATAAACCCTCCTTAAATAAAGAAATGCCCCTAGAAATTAATCTAAGGGCATCTTCTCATTATTAACCGAATTTGTCAATTAATTATCGAATTAATTAATCCTCATCTTCGATAATTTCCAGATTCAGCTTGGGGATCTTGAAAACTTCCAAACCATCTTCAAAGACGATATCCACAACTTCAGGATTATCATCATCGATGTCGAACACGATTGCGTAAGAACCACTTTCTACTTTGGTTTGGAACTCCGCAAAATCTTCCTCACTAAGTTCCAGATCATCGGCAATGAACGATTCACCATCAATCACCCTGACCATCGACCCAAGATCAATATCAGAAGTGTCAACCTCTACTTCGGGTGCTGCTTCTACTTCCGGTTCCAGTTCATCCAGCTTTTCTTCTTCCCTGAACTCTTTCAGAATCTTAGAGTATTCCATTTGTCACTCCTTTAGGTTTATTTTTGAATCTCTTGTATGCTACACAAGGCCAATAAATCATCCAAAAACTTGCTCCTCCAAGTGTATAGAAGAAACGTTTGTGGTTGCTCGAATGGTCTTTGGGTTGTCTGCGAATCATATAAACCGTGATCAGCATAAAAATAGCATCAATTAAACGCACAGTTGCATGAACATCAATTTCATTCCAATTCATTTTTTGTCCCTTTAGTTAGTAATGTTTCATCTCTTTATGGTAATCAAACTTCGTCTTGCGCTTCTCTTTCTTGTTCTTCATGACCGTGGAAATGGGTGCGGGGATCATGTGAGTTAACAGTCTCAAAAAGTCTTTATCCGGTTTCATATCTTTCTCCTTAATGTTTTATTTATAATTATACATGGAAGAAGAAAGATGTCAAGTCTCAAATTAAAAACTCACAAGTTTCATCTTCATCGAAATCAGCAACGGAACATGGTCTGGTTGATTTGGCTTCTTTGGATAATATCAAACACTCAGAATAGACATCACATTTGAGACAGCAAATGTTGGTTCTACGCATACAATGTTCCACTCGCTTGCTCGCATTACAAAATAATAGATCACTCATTTGATTTCCTTTGTTAGTTCTTTAATTGATTTTAACTTCTCGTTAACCACTTTCTTGAAGCACTTAATTGGTATCTGAAATTGATCCCTATCAACAGAACCCAACTCTTTGAACAAGTATGTCAGTGATTCCAATTCATTTAAGATTTGTTCAGTGACCACGACCATTCCTATATTTCTGTTTTTTCTTTCCCTTTTGTGGCGGTTCTTCTTTGTTGAAAGTTTCTGTTTCCATCGATAGAGTTGATCTAGATTGAATTATAGCTTCATGAATTCTTTTATTATGATTCTCTATTTTATCTTTAATGATCAAAAAACATTTACCATCGTAGTTCATACCCAGATCAATCGAATGTTGTTGTGAAATGTCAAAGAGTTTACCACACAGACCACACCGGAAAATGCTCACTTAGAACCTCATTAAAAACCTTCAAATTCATCTAGCGCATCAAGTTCTGATCTGTCCATGTAGAAAATTTTCACAAGGTATTCATCATCTTCTTGTGAGTCGTTGATACTGAGAAGCGCACTTTCGACATCTTCATCAATAAAACTCATGCCACTACTGATCAACGTTACTTCTACAACTCTAACTTTTTCATCCATTGTAACTCCCACCATTTCATTTAAAGGGATATTTGAAAATCTCTTTGCACTACAATCATCATCCGGTTCTTGACACACCCCATTCTGTTTACAGTCATATTCACAATTCATAATCACATCCATTTTCATAATAGTGAAATTGACGATCCTCTTCCAACTCTTTAACTGCTGCCACCAATTCTTCGTAAGTCAGAATGATTTCAGGATTCTCAGGAGTTAGAATGAGTGAAATACCATTTGTCAGAGTTCCGTCTTTTTGTTTAATCATACATGAACTTTGAACACAAATACCATCATCAGCGAAAAATACTTCATCTTCGACTTGATCCATCACAGTTCTCCTATTTTTTCATCCAACATCAAAATAGCTGCGGGACTTTCGGATGCAAGAACGAAACGTTGCTTCCATTTCAACATTTCATCAATTTCTTTTGTTTGTGTCGTGATCAGATCATTGAGAAACACACAGGTCTGATAATCTTTTTCATCCAAAGATGTTCCTTGAATTCTAGCAATAGATACAAGGTTTTCCACTTCAAGTTGATGTGCTTGTGCAAACAGTTCGATGGGCGACCAGTTTACAATAAACTCAATATCGGGAAGTGCTGTGAGAGTTGGGTTCCATCCTCTCATACTGATGTATTCATAGATAATCTGGAAGTGTTTAAGTTCATCAATACTCTGTTCTTTGAAATACTTAGCAATACCAGTGAGTGCTTGAACATCACAGATACCAGCAAAATTCAAATACATTCTGCTGTTCTGAAACTCCTTATTCATCTGCTCGACCAACAGGCTGTACACTGTGGTAATCTTAGGTTCATTTGTTTCACGGTTCAAATAATCCATTTATATCTCCAAGGTTTATCTTTATTTATAAGAGAGGGGAGATGGTATGTCTCCCCTCTCGGTATATAACCTAAAAAAACTCGGTAGTATAGGCAATTTTGACATTCATTTTAATTCCGTCTCGCTCATAGTAATAGTTATTTTTTTCATCAAGAAGCAACCCCTCAAAGAAATCGCCCGTCAATAATTTGGCGATTTTGAGAGTTCCTAGAATGCTGCGCTCCTTAATCATTTCCGTCTTGGTTTCCTTCTGAAGTTCCAACATGAAATCCCTGAGTTTAGCGTTGACGGTGTTAAGATCCACCTTCTTGCTGGTAGCAAGGATTTCAATTGCGTCAAGCTGACGCTTCATGATCAGAACGCTTGTGGTCAGTTTCTTACCACTTACAACCTTCTCAAAGAACTCAGAAACCTTGGGCCATGAAGAACAACCCGCCAATGTAAAGGTCATAGTGCGGGATTCATAGGAATCCGAATCTTCGGTGGATGCTACTTTCCTGAATCCCTGATAAACCAGTTCCTTCGAAAGCCCATGTTCTTCCAGAACCGTGATCTGTTCCACGGTATAATCGGCAAGCTTGCCGGTTTTAGCCAGAACAGATTTCTCACTCACCTTATCTAGATAGTAACCAATGAGTTTGTTCTTAGCTTCCAGACCAGCAATCTTGACGGCAGAATCGAAAATGTGATCAATACCAAACGACTCGTTGATGTATTTGCGATTGATGATCGGCAGACCTTCAAGATTCAGAACACAACGATAGTAATCAACACCATCAATTACTTCAAATGCGTCCACCAAAAGATCGATGATGCCATTGGCACTACAAAGAGCATAATCCTTTTCGGTAAGGAGAACTTCAATTTTCTTGATGTTCAGGTTGCCGTCTTTAATGATAGTGTGGTTGCGGTAGATGCAGCTATCGATAGTTGCAGGAAGACCGGTTGCTTTCGCCCTCTTGGGATTCAGAGTCACATGACCATCCATGCAGATACGGATGGAAAGATTCATGTGCTCCTTGTTGTGGACAAAATCATTGAAGGGAACCCGTACCTCTTTTTCAGACTTGGTGAAATAATTAATCTCTTCAGAAGCTTTCCTACCAATGCGCTTATACCCATCGATGTTTTTGGAAAACGGGATATAGAAAGAATCACCTGTTTGCAGGAAGGTAAGAACATCCATAACACAACGTGCATCATCAGCAGGAACATAATTCTTGGGCGCGACACCATCAACATATCGGCAATTCGATTTGAAGATGGCTTTACGAAGTTTCTCGATATGGGCAGAACATTCATCAAATGTGAACGCACACATATGAGAATCGATCAATGCTTTATCTTTCAGTTCAGCAATCACGTCCAGTGCTTCTTTCCTACGACCAGCATAATACAGGTTGTAAGCATATGCATAGAGGTAATTGTTCAGGGTAGCCTCCGACATAGCCTGTTGAACATCGGAGAAATGGTAAACCTTGTCCTGATACACGAAAGAGAAATCTTCGTTGGCTTTATCCACCACAACAAAGAACTGATTCTTGCGCTTATCAATGCGCGAAAGATGAAGAAAATCCTGACCCATCTTCGTGAACGACCTAGTAAGGTACACGATTTCTGCACCGATGGTTGCCAAATCAATCGTCTCACAGACAGCATCAGAAATCTTTTCGAAGTTGTGTGAGAAAATTGTCATGTAATCATCAATCTTGGAACTGTGGACAAAGGTTCCGAATTCAGAAGTTGCCGACATTGCTTTCATGAATTCTTGGTTGTAGTAATAACCATAACCGACTGTATTGAAAGCGAGAATTCGACCTTTCATTTTCTCAAGTTCGGCAAAACAACGCTTCTCTTCTTCAGCAGTAGACCAAGGAACTACAGCCTGTCCATCGGTAAACAGAGTAATGGAAACCGGAGCAACATCACCAAGTTCATCAAGAACAAGATTAACTTCTTTGAGGGGATCGGAAAAGCAAGTACAACCAACTACAGAGCGGAGAGAATCCAGAACGGAGTTCAGTTTGTCGAACTTGGATGCACCTTTAATGACGGTGCGGTGTTGTCCGTTGGAACTGAACCAAATGATGGTAAGAAGATCTTCATCCCCGATAACATCGATTGTTTTCTGAACGTTATCAATCAGTTCATCGATGTCACTGGACATGGAACCGGAACGATCCAGAATATGGATGTGGTGAATCCGGTTGACGGTGGTGGTTTCCACTACCTGTGTGTCTTCATCTTTGTGGAGAAAGGCAACTACAACCTTTTCCTGACCACCGATAATCACTTTGTTCTTGTAAAAATTCATTCGTTTGTTCCCTCCATTTCAATTAAGGTTGTACCAATTTGGTGTTGATATCTACTTGATATTTTGGATTATTGAGATTCCAAGTGTGTATCATATACTGCCACACTAAAATGTTTACAGCATTCTTTTCAGATAAAACCGAATATATTTTCTTTCGAATTTTTGAAGGCAAAACTTGACCCTTTCTGTAAGGTCCGAACTTACTTTCTAAAATTTTGAAAGATGTCATTTCCAATACCACTTCCCACTCATCTTTATATCGCACATGGAATGATGGATTGCCTAGTGGTTCTGGGTATATCATGAATTGATATCCACCATCCCTAGCTACAGTAGCAGCTTCTTCTGTGAGAAGATCGATGCACTCGAAATAATCTTTACCTTCCCGCAACATCTTCAGAGCAATCTCGAAGTTGTTCATTTCACTTCTCCACGAAAAAATAAATGTCCACCACGGCTAAATCATACCACGATGGTCGTAATTTGTCAACTTAAATTTAAGATGACATCAAAACAATCCTTGCACCGTTTCTGTCCTTCGTAGTCCTCCCTACTTCCACTGAAATTTCCTTTCTTGCCACATAGATATATTTCAGGAAGCTTCCGGTAAGGTACGTATTCCGAAAGGTGATATTTCTTATCGTATGAGTTGTAAAATTGTCCAAAAATCCGTCCATCATCAGATACATATCTAAGTGGACTATTATACAAATCGTTTAATTTCAACAAGTTATCTCATCTCCCAAAAATAGAAATGCTGTGTTACAGTTCAATATAACGCAGCATTTTCTAATTGTCAATTTAATTTTCTTTAATATTTATTTTAACTCACAATTTCCACCACTACATGCTAGTTCTTGACTTCCGGTGGTATTATCATCAATTTCGAATTGGTTGAGTTCCAAATCAAAATCTATATCAATATCTTTCCAAATTTTACAGGCTTCATAATATTCTTCTTTTGTTATGGATGTGTAGGGATCTAATGGATTATTTGAACCTTCATACGGGAGAAAACTAAGCCCACAAACAGAATCCCAATTCTTATATACCCATGCTCCAACCTCAACCCATTCATCTTCCTTAACTGAAATTGTACATGAAGGATTGCCATCACACCAATTATCATTGAACATTTTCCAATATTCAAGCTGATCCATTGCGGTCATATCATTGCGTGTCAATGAACCTCTTGGGGATTTCATAGGAAAATCAAATACTAAAGTGTTGTAATCCTCCCATGTTTGCCCAACCTCTGGATTACATGGAACATTCTTACTTAGAAGAAGATATGCGATTGGATCTTTTGCTGTGACGCGAACCCTACGAATGTACCAATCAGCGTGACGCGCATGAATTCCAGACGAAGAGTTTACTAATTGTGAAACTGTGCCGGATGGTTTGGTTAATGTGACTTGCTTAGGTCTGGAAATGCCAAACGTGTCGGCAAAAAAGTTAGCACGTTCATGTGCATACGCTTTAAGTTCACGGAGAAGCTTACCAGTTTTCTCATTTACCTTCTTGAACAACGGACAATCACACAGACCAGTCAACGAAACACCAAGCAACCTCTCTTCTTCTGCGTTTTCTTTCCATTTAGGACTAACATTTAGGAAATTAGTGCATGTCGATTGAATGATGCCCAAAAGAACTGCTGCTTCTATTTTGATTTTAAGAGATTCTATAGTATCTTCCGGCCTAACCACAACTTCAGTAAGGTTACACACTTCACGATCCATTAAAAGAGCTTCTACACAAGGATTTGCTCTCACATCACCAGATTTTCTTCCAAACCTATCTGCCTTTTCCCTTGCAGTAACAACATTGAAAATCCCACGCTCCCCCGCACCAGAACGCACAAGGCTAATCCATTCGTCAAGGAAGATAGCAGAATCGGGTTTCTCGGTATACGCGACTGAGTTGTTTGCTAAATGGCGTTGGCTGTTTTCAATCCAGAATTGACCATCTTTTGCATGGCGTAAACGCTGATCAGAAAGATTGGAAAAAGAAACACAGGCAGAACGTCTAACCCCACCAACAACAACACATTCCGCTGTTTTAGTTGCGATATCATGAACTTCCAAGGAGTTTAGTTTTCTGCCCTTTGCTGCCAAGAAAACTTTTATAGTGAAAGCAAAAAGTGCTTTTAATGGTTCGGGACCAGATGATCGACCACCGAAAGTTTTGAGTCTCGCACCTTTAGGACGAAGTTTAGAAAAATCAAATTTAGGAATGATGCCAGAATATAACGAATCGATGCAATGATCAAACGCTAATTTCCACCCCAACTTAGAATCGGCAATCACATGAACTAAATCTGTCAGTATTAACTCGTTTGGAACATCGGGAAGTTTGACAACAAATTGACGTTCAACGGAAAACCCCATTCCTGCACCATGCATTAGAATGTAAAGCATTTCCCCAAACTTCGCACGTTCATCGAATGTGATGAATGCACAATTAAATGCTGCAAAGTCGTTTTCTTCCAACGCCTTACCTGCACTCCATAATGCTCTCATACTTCCCATGACTTGTTTTGTTTTCTTCAATTCGATAGCATTGATAAAAGTATTCAATAGAGATTCGGGAACTCTAGGTTCAAAGTAATCCCCATATCTCTGCACAGAATCTTCCCAAGATTCTCTTCTTTTTTGATCATCCAACCAGCGGGTATAAGTTCGTTTTGCAATAAATTGTGAATAAAGATGTTCAATTTTCCTCTGTAACATAGATTGTCAACTCCATTTTTACTTATTGGATTCATTTTCGGGTAAGTCTATTTATAATCTCTCAAAACTATATTTTCTATTTGATTGAGAGTTTCCTGTTTTTCTTTCATTGCTTGTTCTTTCCACTCTTCCATCAAAGAATAATCAAATGCCAAATCTTTCAGTGCCACCAATTCTTCATATGAATCAACAAACAAATAGTCTGGAATTTTATATCCAGCTAGTTCTACATTGTTCTTGCTCTGTTTGTCGAACACCGGAATTACATCATAGTTCAGTGCTTCATAGAATCGATTGGGTAAGTGAGAGTAATTAGTATAGGTCGTATCATCCTCTATACAAAGAGAATATTTATATTCAAAAAGACCAACTCCATCACTCCAGTCAATTCTATCTCTACAGAAGAACTTACACCCTAACTTCTTGAAGTCTCTTATATTAGTTGAGTGTGTCGATAAGATTACCTCCCCCTTTAAATATTTTTTGAAGCCGTTTATCCTATCTTTCCTGAACGTCCCATAATAAACAAACTCGAACTTGTATAAATCTCCTTCAAAGAACTCATTCTCCTTAGTGTAAACTTTGGGATCGATGATCAATGAGTTTAGATTGACCACGTTCCAATCGCCAACATACTTCTTGGTGATTTTGCTTTTGGTAGAATAGTGATTGACAATTATGTGATATTGTTTATCATTGTCTTTAGCATAGCGCCAAAGTGTAATTGGTTCTCCCAGATTGTAATCATTACAAACATAGAAGAGTTTTGCGGTGGGGTTCTTGGTCAACCACCCATCCGATTCTTGAGAGTAATTGGATGCATGGTTGAAGATGATTATAGACAGATCATTATCAATCACATCGTTCATTCGTGGGTAGGACCAAATGTACTTTGCGTTGAGATGATCTGAAATAATCTTACCGTTTAACCAATGGAGATTCTGCTGATCTGAATCGTCGGAAGATTTGTGAGAATCAATTACCAGAATCTTTTTCATTTGTTCCAATGGTTGCTCCCATAATACTAAATCTTCCATCTGCAAATTCTTCGGCATCTTCGGCGGTTTCGAATACCGGAATAGCGCCAATCATTCCTTTTGTGAAAATTAAGGGAATGGTGTGTTCCATTCCCATTACATCAACAGTTAAATGTTTATCTATTCTCATTACAATATATACATCTTTCATTTAGTTCTCCATAACGACCACAAGCTGTTCATCATAATAGGTATCTTTCAATCTATCTGGAATGATTGCAGTCTGAACCCATACCGCATACTCTTCCCAAGTCATACCCAGATAATCATGAAGAGACATTAATGATGCTCCGGTGTGCCATAGATCAACTTTATCGTAGATATTAGTTTTCATTTTACCAATTTCCTTTTTCTAATTCGTATCTACCACAAGGTTTCAGTTCATGACAACCATTCCGGTATTCGCATTCTGGCACAAGATAAGGAAGAAGTTCTTCGTCTACAGTTCCTACCTGTCTACACATCTCCCACATTACATCTTGAGTTAACTTATGAGCCTTAGAACATAAGCGTTTTCTGGCAATATTAATCAATTCTTGTGCATTTATTAACATTGCGTGGTTTACTGGTTGCATTCTCCCTTCATCACCAGTAAACCCCGGTCTATCTTCTCGGTTTGATTTGACGTAATGAGTAACACCAATAGAATGTGTTCTAAAATGAACTGATATAAATGTGGGTATATCGTACATTTCAACCCAAAAAAGTTGAGTTCTCATTGGTGAATGTTCACATTGATATATTTTCAATAATGACATTTTTGATTTTTGGTTTATGGTAAATTCACATGCCTTTTGCATCAGCGAAACATCTGTTAGTTTGGTTACTTCAATTCTCATTTTCCCCTCAAAAGAAATCTTTCATTATTTTGTTGTTGGATAACGGCACTCCAAGAAAAACAACCTGCCTTGCTATTCTTTCGACAGGCCATTCCAATTCGATGCCCACCCGTTTTAGTGTTTCAGTAACGTCTACACCCATACCTTCTGGACATTTGGTACTTTCAAACCCACCACACATTGGGTATTTCAACCACTTCTCAACTTCTTTGTTTAGTTGTTTTCTGGCCGATCCTTGCCAATAGAGAACACATTTCAACTGTCGTTCACTCCATGTAGGATGTTTCAATTTCATTTTCTCTACATGAGATTTAAAATCAAATTCATTTATCACGGCATATGTGGGATAAGACAGATCAAAATATTCGTCGTATAGGGGGGCAGTGGGTGGACATCTATCACAATGTCCAACATTCGGACAACCATTTGGGTGTAATGGATAGGGTTGTAAACACAATGCTCTTACAGTATAATCAATAACTGGATCAATTAAAACAATCATTTCAGTTCCTAAAGTTCAATCCCTTGCAAGTCTTCCACCAGTTCATTGATCCTGCGTCTCACAAATTCATCAATCGTTTCGGTATACTGATCTTCTTCACCACATTCCCGTTCATCTTCTTCGCTGTCCCAGATAACCACACCAAGGAATTTGATGCAAGTATCATATCCAATAGAATTTAGTTCACATACCACACCCCTATTCGTGACTAGGGATTCCTTCTGGTCGAATAAATCATAATTAATCTTCTCCACTAAATCAATTAAATAACTGTTCATTTTCAAAATGATCCTCCATCCCTTCCAACCACTTACCAGATTCAATACTCTCTGCCAAGTCGATTAGGTTAAGTCTAATTGCCTGATCTGTGATGTGAATAGTGTTGAAAATTTCACTTTCCTTGTAGATGAATTTAGCAATACTTTTAACCAGTTCTTCTCTTGAATAATCTTTAATCCCCAATTTCATTTGAACTCCTCATTTCTTCTATTGATTCTTTTATTTCCTGCTGGTTCTTGAGCGACAACTTTGTGAAATGAAAGATGTTCTTGCTTAAATTCTCAATATACTTCTTCTGTTTTCTCACCAAAAACATCAACCACAAAATCAATATTATCAGCATACCAACCAAGACGCAATTAATTTGTGGTAGAGACATCATAAGTTTTCTTTACCTTCTGCTGAGATTTCATCAATGATAGATTTCACATCTCCACCGTTATACATATCGGTGTAGATCTCTTTGAGATAATTCTGAATTGCTTTCATTTCGGCAGTATTTCTTGCCCAAATAAATTCTTTAACCACCAATTTCAATTGATTCCTTGACATCTTCTTGGGAAGATATGATTCAAGAATCGTGCGCTCCTGAACTGCTTCGACCCAAGATTCTTTATGTAGAAGTTTATCTTTAAACAAATCAAGGTTCTTATTGATAATTTTGATATAAGATTTGATGATAGCTACACATTCCTCATTGCTAGGAATCTTATTGACCTTTCTACAATCTCCTTCCAAGGTTGAAAGTAGATTCTTTTTCAGTGTGTCACCAGATTTCATTGCAGCAATTCTATCTCTGTTAATTTGATTAATCATTTTCATCATCCTCATAATTTTCTTTTAAGTAAGTTTCAAGTGGAGAAGGACTACATGATGAACAACAATTTGTACATGGACTTGTATCATAATAACAAGTCGGACTATCACCATAACCGGTTCCCATTTACTCACCTTCATCAACTTGTTTAGCAGACATATTCTGAATCATATCATCTGCTCGTTTGGTATCATCTTCATTCTTCGCTATTTCCGAATCAGAAATGGAATAAGGATCGATGCCTTGTGTAAACTCATTGGGTTTATACCAACCATACCCCACAAGTTTAAAATGATTCTTATCAATCAATCTTTCCAGCTTTGTTCCACACGTTGGACAATCTGTATTGTTTTTCTTCAGATCGTATTCGGAAAACGACCAGCGGAATTCAAACTTCTTTTTGCAACTTGAACATCCAAATGAATATTGTGGCATGTTATTTCTTCCCCTAACCAAAAATAGTTGATAATGTAGTATGATTGCTCTTTTTGTGGTGATACATCCATTCCTCGATATCTCTAACTCTTTCTTCCATTGTCAATCCTTCTCTACCAGCGACCCATACTCGATGTTCTTTTTCATTGTTTTCTGATACACACTGTCCACATACATGTGGATTGTTACTATCCATAACCTCTCTTTTGGTTTCACCACATTGATAGCAATGAATTGTAGTTATAAAGGCCATTATCTCTCTCCTTCTACAAGAACCCTATCATACATACAAATAATATCCATATCATCTTGCATCCCAATTGTATAAGTGATATTGGTTCCAAACCACGACCTACTATTTAAGATGGGCATCAGTTCTGCTCTTTCCGATTTCGAAAGAATGATCTTTTCTATTTTCTTACCATCTCTCCTTGCTTCGATTAAAGCATCTTCCATCTTTTCTATAATCGACTTCTCATAAATAATTTTCATTATTTCCCCTTAACCCAAATAACCTCATTGCTATTTGCGGGATTTGGTATTTGAGTGTAACCCATCTCTAACGCTTTCTGTGATGTTAGATTGTTATTATAATTGCAAGTTGCTAGACCACCACATATGATTAAGGCAAGTCCAAGCCAAGATATAGTTCCCCACATTTTAATTCTCCTTAACCCACAAATTGAGAAAATATTTAGCAGCGTTGTTAGCTATGGTATGAATATGGTGCTCACAAATAGTAATTACTTTGCCACATTCTAAATCCACTTCGGCTTTATCATTAAACCAGCGGAAATTATCCACAAATGCCATAGCAATGTTGGCTTGATATGCATAATAAAGTTCTTCATCGTGCCTGATTTCTTTGGTAAGAAGCTTGACTGCCTTTCTGAGTTCAGTTTCTTCTGGTTTGATTGCTTCAGACCATTTAGAAAGAACTTTGACCTCTAAAATAATATCATCTATCCCCGCTTCCAAAGAATATTGATTGGTAATAGTTACCCCAAAATATTTTTTGTTGTTGTATGTGTAAAATGTTTCACCATCTTCATCATATTTAACAAACCCCAACTCTTTCAAAATCTGTTGGTTGATATAGTTATTCAGTTCTTCACATTTTTTATCACTTCTATCAGACAACATATCTAAAACCCTACGTGCCTGTTCGTTCTTAACCACAACTATCATTTCATTCTCCTTTAAATTCTTTCAGAGTTAGTTTGCAATTTTGATATTCACCATCTGTTACAAACCCAACATCCGATAATAAATCCTTCAAAAAATTTGAAACTTCATCACAACCACTACTAGAAAAGGGGATTGCATCCCAAAATTCATCATTCCCTTCACAAATCACCAATTCAAATTTATATTGTTTCATTTTTGATCTCCCGGTGTATTACATGATATAGAAGATAATTATCTTCTGGTTTAAGATTATCAAACAACCACTTTTGGTGATCAGCACACCTTATTTCATCGACAGTAGTGCATGGATAACAACCACATCTGTCGCAAGGTTTTTTGTCCATATACCCTCATGTAAACATATTAAAATTTATAAAGCTAGGTTGTTCTTTAATTTGAATTAGCGAACATTTTCCATGTGCAAATACATCATAAGGGGAAATGTAATATTTGCCAATTAAATAATCGGCGTAGGTCACAATTTTTTTCTGGTGGTACAACTTAATATAGCAATCATCCTTACTACGATATTCATTATAGAAAGCTAATTCAGAATTGAACCTCCATTCCTCCCTTTGGGGAATGAAAAAACTCTTATGGTTGATATTAGAATCGTCAAATTCGATATAGGGACCACGTTTACCCACCACAATTCGTCTATATCCAGTCGCCAGATGTAAAGCATCCTTAGAATAAAATTTGGTTTCTGGATTGCCCCAAACCGAAATCGAAAAATAACTCATCGCTTTCCTTTTAATTTAAACGACAATCTGGAAATCGCACTCAGACCTTTGAAGATATTTGTTTTTATCATGGTCTGCACACTTTCCACACTCCATTTATATTTGGTTAATAGCTCGTTAGCATCCTTCCCGTAAACTTCTTTGGGATAGATCACTACTCGCTCACCAGCATGGGCATATTGTAAAGCCTTTTCCCATCCCTTAATATCCTTCTTGCCCTTAACACTACAATCATTATCAGTGACCCACACTCTATTGGGGATCATTGATGTGACTTGCTTTGAAAGAGATGTTCCCAACATCGCAACAGAGTTGGGTATGCAGAAACTATCAATTATACTCTCAAAGATATAAACATCCTTTGTTAGATCAACATTGAAGATGTTATAAACTTTGAAAGATTCATTGGGGAAATGGTTAAAGAATGTTTTGCCCTCTATAGATCGACCCTGAAACGCATATACCCTATGTTCATCATAATAGCAAGGAAATATGAGCATGTTATTCAGAATGTGTTTAGTGCCTTTGGGCATCTCACAGAATTTAAGTTTCTTGATTACTTCATCAGGAATCTTTCTCCTTCTACAATACTCCAACGCTTCCTTCACATCACCAGCAGGAACGAAGAATTTGGGGTTGAGAGTATAAAGAATCAGATCGTGTTCATTCTTTAGATCGATAATCTTTTCTTCGAAAGTAGGAAGGGAAGATTTCTTTGCAAAAACCTTCCCTTGTTTTAAATCGTTTATATATTCTTCCTTCTCTTTCTGAAGGTATTCTTCAAAAAGAGAAGGTTCATATAGTTCAATGTACTTTCTCAGAGAGGTATTCATGCCGCAATTGTGGCAATATAAAATTATCTTATCATGTCCAACAAGTATATAACCTCTCTTCTTATGATCCGAACATACTGTACACTTGAAGTTGTAGCCTTTAGGGTGGCGTTTTACATCTCGGATATTGAGGCGGTGGATAAAATCTTGTTCTGTGAATACGTTCATTAGTTCTCATTTATCGGTGGTTGATGGTTGGATACCAGAAATAGGTGATGTGTATCGGTAAACAAGGAAGTAAACAAATCCATATGTCCGTACTAAATTTTACATCACCTTCAACAGTTTGAATATTGTTGGTTTTCCAAAATGCACCAACCCAACAATCTTCAATTTTAAATTCTAGTGATATGGAACCCATCTTACCAATCTTTTTCGTGTAAAGCAATTTATTTAACATGACCCATCCCACGTTCAAATATTTCATACCCAAAGGCTTTAGCATAAGGGTTGTTGTCTGCACATACAATTGCTGCGCGTACAGTATTGAACAATATTACTTCATCACTACCATCAACGATGGGCATTATCATTTTACCATTTTGTGAGTTCATCATGATAAAGAAATCTTTCATTTGTTGTCCCTCTCCCACATCAATTGTTTGAATGTGTTCAAGAAATAAAACTCAGCTTGTTCAGGAGTCCAAAATCCAAGTCTAAAATTTTCATATGGTTTCACACCATTCAATACTGTCCATTCCAAACCTGTATATTTTAAATTAAAATGGCGCTCGGTTGCTAACATTCTAAGATCAGCATTTTTAATTTCTTCGATAATATCATTATTAGGAATGTCCAATCCTAATTTAACATCGATTGTGCGTCTAACTTGTTGTTCAATTTCTCTAAAATTGGGGAATAACGGCTTGAACGGTCTGGGACAATCGCCCATATATGCTTCGGCACAATCGTGCATCAGAGCATATATTGCGGCTTCTTTGGAAACAACATATGTCATGAGCACACAATGTTCCGCAACGGAAAAGTATTTCAAACAATGCCCTCTCCATCTGCATTGATGTGCCAGCGCATGTGCTATATCTTCAATTGAAATAGAATCGGGTGATAGATTGGTGGGGTCGAAAGACAAACCAGTATAGGTTTGAATGTAGTTCTCACATTTGTTCATTTGTTTTCCTCTCTTTTCTTTATGATTGTCCACCACTCCAAATCACCGGACATCAAAACGTTCTCACCTAACCACAATTGATTGGGGTTTGGATCGTGAACCACAACACCGTCCAGATTGATCAAAACAGCATGTTTTTTGCCCTCAAATGTTCTACTAGGGACACAGGCATCCAAACAACCACCAACCGTCTCACAGTCAATCTTACCCGCTAGTTTTGCATAAGATGGATATCCAGTACCCTCTATCTCATATCCCAAACTATAAATGAAATACCAATAGACATTCCACCAAGTTTCATCAGGAAACAATATGAAATTTGGAACTTGGGATAACTCCAACTCAAAAAGAGATGCGGTTGATGCTCTTAGACAATCACCTTTCCCCGCTTCTACTGTCTCTTGAAATATAGGTATCATTTACATTGCAGTTCTATCAAGTGCTTCGTTAATATCATCAATATAAATTTCAATTTCAGTTAAATATGCTTGTATATGGTTAAACAGTGGTGGATACTCTTGACCTTTCCTATCAAGTTTCTCTGACGTGGTGGGGAAGGGAGAAATCATCACCGGAGATAGCTTTTCATAAGTTCTATCTTTGATCCTTTCGACTTTATTTCTGATGGTTCCAAGATAGGACACTAATTCTTCTGCTGCGGTTTGTTTTGCCACAACACAACATTCATTTTTGTTCATTCGTTTCTCCTTTATTTTCCATTAGCAATTCTGGTTTGGGTTCCTCGACAATAACAACATCCTCAACATCGACAATTTCAACGAAGTGTTGACCCTGCATCGCAAACTGCCGCTTCACCATAGTTTTGGCAGTTTCCAGATCTGGTGCAGATTGGTTTACCTTCTGATATTTTACAATCCTAACCATCAATTCATAATTTTGCATTAATAATCTCCATTCCCTTCTTCCCTATCACGGTAATCATAATCATCACCATTACACAATTCTTTCAACATATCAAATTTTGCGTCTATCAACTTTTTCTCATTGTTGTAGATTGCAGCAAACGCATTGTTGACATAACTGGTAAAGTAAGCAAATGGATTCTCAGATTTTTTCCTATCAAAATTCCTAGCATATAAACAACATGTCAGAACGGCGTGACTCTTCATATCATCAATCAATGTATTGTAAGGAGTTTTGTGACCAAGATTTTCTGCGAGTTTTAAGAAACATTCCCCAAGATATTCAGGCATCCTAGTAGTAGGATCAATTTCTAGATCATCCTGCCACTTACATATGGTTTCAAAAAAGGTTCTGTTGTTTATGTAACGCTTCTTGGATTTTGGTTTGTTCTTTAATACTTTCTTTTTCTCTTCCATTTATCGCTCCGGTTAATAAGAACTTCCAAAATACATTGAGTGGTAATCTGGTGGTGTGTTGTTCCAGTAATCATAGAAATCATCTTCATCCATAAACTCACCTGTGGAAACATTTTCGAACTTATCCACATTAGAATTCCAAAACCAAGTACCAATATCTTCCACCGTTACCTCCTCTTCCAAAACCGAAAGAATTCATCTTCTGACATTGAAATTTTGTTTACCTCGTTGATAAACACATTCAGTTCTTCATCCCAAATCCATACAATCCCATAGGCATCTTTAAACATAATTTCTCCTTTATTCGTAATCTATCTTCTCATGAAAGTGTTACTTTGTCTATTATATTTATACCACCGATCCCAAAATTTTTCCCATGCTTCATCATCTGAAGATGCTTGTTTCATTTCTCTAAATTCATATGGAGTCATTTTGGAAATGATCCGACCTAAACTGAAAAAGTAAATTACCACATAACCACCGCATAAAATAACCAATGCGGCCACACAATCCATCCAACTCATGATTTATTTTCCTTTAATTTGATAGTTTATATATTATTTCTAATATCTCATGAAAAAAATTAATCTGTCAATATTTTCTTTTTGAATTTTATAAATAGAAATGAGCAAGTAATCCGTCTGGTGGAACAGAACGGAAGCAACGGGGAGAAATCGCTGTTGTCCTTGCCACATCTATTTATCTGGGAGACTGTCATGGAAAATCAAATCTATCATCTTGTCTATCTCACTCGTAATTTAATCAATGGTAAAATCTATATCGGTAAACATTCAACAACAAATCTGGATGATGGTTATTTAGGTTCTGGTAAGCATTTAAAACTTGCGTTTAAAAAATATGGTAGAGAAAATTTTCGAAGAACTATACTTCATTATTGTTTGACTGAACAAGATGCATATGATATTGAAGCTCAGATAGTGACCAAAGAATTCATCAAATTGAGAAGTAATTACAACCACGACTTGGGAGGAAGAGGACAGACTTTCGCAACTCACGAAAAAACACCAGAGCATTTGATTTTCCTTTCCCATCGGATGAAATTGATGAATGAAACTAATGCCAATAAAACTTACGAAGAATTATATGGTGAAGAAAAAGCCAAAACTAAGAAAAAACGTATTTCAGAAACTCAAAAAGGTGTCCTCAAAAATTTCTCAGAAGAAACTTTACTGGCTTTTGGAAATAGATCTAAAGAAATGATGACAGGTAAAACATTTGAAGAAATTTTCGGAAAAGAAAAGGCCGAAATATTATTACAAAATATGAGTATCAATGCAACAGGTGATAAAAATCCTTTTTATGGAAGACATCATACTGAAAAAACCTGTCAATCGATAAGTTTAAAAGCAAAAGAAAGAATGAAAGATAGAAGTAAATTGCATAATATCATTAAGATTTTGGTATCGACACCTGATGGGGTTTCATATTCATATTTATATGGTCTGACAGATCTATCTAAACATGTCGGAATTAGTAAATTCATAATCAAACATAAATTAGATGATCCTAATTTTTCTATTACACATCAGAAAAAGAAATTTATCAATGGGTGGAAATTTTCTTATATTGTTTAATTTGATATTTTAATTGTTCTACATCAAATCCTAAACTTTTATATATGTTATTTCTCTCTTTTGCATGTCGTAAAGAATAATTAATATATGTTTTCCATCTTTCATTCTGATTTGTATCTATGTATTTAACTTTGATTTTGACATCATCGACAATATCAAACACATTAAGATATTCTTTATCAGAATATAAACGAAGTCCACGACCAAGAGCCTGTTTGATTTTTTTGTCGGATTTTCCTATTTGAGCAAATATAATATTATGGATTCTTTTGATATTGATACCAGTCACCAGAACATTAGATCCTAATAATACACAATTATCATTATTCTCTATATACTGTCTTATATGATTTAAGTCTTTATTATCCCCATCAACATAGATAACTTTCTTATCTATTAACGTCTTTAATTCTTTATGTAATATATAACCATGTTTTGTTTTTTTTTGAAAGAAAATTAAGGTATTACCTTTGAGTTGTTGCGTCAACTTCTTAATGAAAATATTTCTTTCTAACAATCCATTAATATAATCAGATTCGTTTGAATAGTTGGATTGATTTTCCTTGTAGTTCTCTTGCCGCATCACGTTGGGATATTCTAATATTATCATCTTTATTTTCAATTTTGATAACTGATTTGCATCTTGAAGCTTTTTATAAGTTGAGAAAATTGTGATTGGACCAGTCGCACCAACAGTTGTTAACCAATCCGCAGTGCCGTTTTTTGGCATTGAACCCGAAAGACCTATTCTATATTCTGCGTTGATGCTTTTCTTGGCAACATTAGCAAAAGCTTTTGAAGTTCCAGATTGACCATGTGCTTCATCAATAATTAGGGCTTCGATTTTACTCAGTTCTTCATCATTGTCAAACAAGGACTGCCATGTAGAAATAATGATGGGTCGTTTCATTAGTCTCTTTTGACCTGCATAAACCCTACAAATTTTATCATCACACTCTTTCCATCCATATTCGTAGAAATCTTGAACTAATTGTTCAACAAGAGCTACTGAAGGAACCACAATAAATATTTTCTTATTTTGTGTGAGTAACCATTTAGTTATGATATAAATGATTAAGCTTTTACCGGAACCGGTGGAACTATCAATATTCAAATGTTTATTACATATTGCTTCATACGCCGCTTGCAATTGAAAATCCCTCGGTGTCATAGGATTTCCTTTATCATCTGTTATTTTCAATCCATCTATAAACTGTTTAAATGTATTTAAGTCTATTTGTTCTTTGATGGTAAATTCTATTTTTAGAGTGTATTTACCTTTAATACAAAACTCTTTTAAAGTATTTAAAAGACCAATCGGTAGATGATTGGTATTGGAATCAAACGCTCTTATTTTACCATCCCATCTACCTTGACGCACCGATGGGATAAATTTATGATTATCCACAAATGCACTGAAGTAGGTAGACAACTCCTGACAAATAGAGGAATTACAATCAACAAACACCGTTGATTCGTTCACTTTAGAAACCACTATATCACATTTCACTAATTCTTCTCCAACACCTTCCCATTATCATCTATCAACTCGGAAGGTGAATAAACTATATGTGGACATGTTTTAGTCTTAATCTTTCGATTACATCCCCATATATATTTATCTATCGGAATTAGTTCACTTTTATGGAATGGACATGTAAATTTCAAACTAATACCTTCTTATATTCATCTTCTTAATTCTATCTTCAATTGATTTTCTAAGTTCCTCACCTTCCTTGACAGCTTGAGTGATATGTTCGTCACATATCTCAACATTCTGAGTGGGTGGAAAGTTGTTTACTGTACAACCACATGGGAGTTTCATGATTATCTCCCATTAATGAAATTCTGGTAATCGATCCATCGCTTCATTTCAAAACCCTTTCCTTTCAGATTTTCGACGGTATCTTTGATGAACTGTAGAACATCCTTCGTTAGTTTGAGCATGTTATCTACTTCTATATACTCTTTATCAGAATGTACAAACAATTCCATTTCCAGCTTATTATCTAACTTCAAATGAAATTCCTTCTTATAGAATTCATACCTAGCTCTCGTTATCTGAGCATGTTTACTTTCGATAACTCGGAACGTATTACTCCAATCGATTCTTTTGCCATGCCACTTCTGAATAGCCATTGTAACATTGAAATTAGAATCCATTTTGGTATCATCAAAATTACAATCGATTTCCGCTTCCAGCTTCATGGCTTTTAATCTTACCAACCCTTCTTCATATCGTTCAACCCAAGTTAATGGTTTCTTTTCTGCCATTACTATTTCTCCTACTCTGGGGGTGTTAGACCATTATTAAGATAGATATCCATTAAGAACATCCCACATGAACTTCCAATGTCGGTGCCGGGAGGTATATAATACTCACTCTCGATATTATATTTATCGAGGTATCTTTTGAAAATACTTAGTTTTGATTTGTTTGAAGCGTGTACATCTAGTGTGGGTTTCTCATTGTAGAACAAAAACTTAACATTGAAATCTCTATCCTTCAGAAAATTAGATAATAAAATAGCATCCTGTTCTGTGTCGTTCACTCCCTCGATCAACGCATAATGGATTTCTACAGCATTGCCCGTTAATTTCTTGTAGAAGTCCATAGCTGAAAGGGAAGGAATGATATCTAAAGAGTTCTTCATCCATTCCTTCCTGAGAATATCAAAGGTGTAATGTAAGGAGAAATGAAATTTAACAGGAAGATTGAACCTATGGATTTCATTTACCATCCAAAAGAAGTCTATGAAATCTTTCTTAGGAAGTGATGTTGCAACCGCAAATCTTATGTAAGGTGTTTTAAATTTTTCTCTTATCTTTATCATGCTTTCTATAACGTAAGCTACATTTAAAACTGGTTCACCACATCCCATGAAAGATATCAACAGAACCCGCTCCCCCAATTTCAAATGGTCGTAAATTTGTCTGATGCCAGCAACTATCTCTCTGGACGTTACATTGATGGATTTGATTTTTCCAATGTAATCGGTGGTGTGGCAAAACTTACACCCCATATTACACATGGTCTGGGTCGGGACACAGATGATATCTTTGCCATCGTCTTTGTTTATATAAGAGAATTCTAAAATAAAACCATCTTCGTTCTTCATAATAAACTTTAAAGTGCTGTCATTACCGGACTTTACAATTTTTATCAGTTCCACCGACCCTCCAAAACCTTTTTATTTTATTCCATAATAACCTGTAATTCTTCTTACGTCTATTAATATTTTCATTGACATATATATAAAATGGTGGTATTATAATTTTAAATTATAAGGAGAATAGATGGTCGAACTTGAAATAAAATTTAAGGATGGTAGACCGACAGAATGGTTTTCTCCACTCTGCTCCGAATCATATGAGGAAGTGGACGGAGAAATTATTCTCACCATCTGGAACGGGCATTACGAATATGAATTTAAGTTGGGAGATATCTCTGAAAGGAATTACAATCTCTGTCCATTGTATCCTTAAGAAAGGCAGTAGATGTCTATGTCCTAACGGACAAGATTATTTTTATCTCGGAAATCGATTTTTGTCAAATAAAAAAACATTAAAGTAAAATAAGGAGACGTAAATGGTTGATATTGAAAACAAAATAGAAGAGTTGCTGCTTAAATTGAAACCACACCCGTTCGATAGGTTCGTGTGGGTAGGAAAGAACTTTTCCAAAAAGGATTTGTGTGATTATCTTAAGGAAACTATCGTTGAATTAAAAGAGGATAATGGAAATAATATCCAAAACCGTTAACATGGATATATACTCCAACCAACAGTATTTAATTGAGTCTCAGTTTTCATAACGTTAATTTGGTTTTTATGAAATGTGATAATACCAAATTGAGATTTGTGTATTCTAATCCATATCATATTATGCGATAAATTATGCTCTTTACAAAAATTATATAAATTGAAATGAATAACATATACTTCATTTGAAGGTGATATAAATTTAAATTTTGGAGTATTACTCCTTTTAGATTCTTGCATGTTAAGAACCATCTTATCAATAATACCATTTTTTTGTTTAGTTCGAAGTGCTTTTTGTGTTTTCTTTTTTAACTTTTCTTCACCCATTTTAGTTTTGGAAAAATTATGATCTTGACCTAATTTTTGATTGCCATTTTCTTTGCGTGATTTAAAGCTTTTTTGTCCCTTTTCTTTACGCTTTACTTCGGACATTTTAGTTTTAGATGCAAAATTATCTTGGCCCGTAAATCCAATACCACCAACACCACCTAAAAAAGTATTATAAGTATCTTTGCGTTTAACAAACCAAACATCAACAATTTGAGATTCGATTGTATATGCATGTGCTTTATCATAAGCAAAATGTAAAATAGTTCGGGTAAAATTTTCCTTACGATGTTTCTTAATGGCTTTTAATAAAATTTTACCAGAACCGATATATCCGTCATTTAAATTATAAGTGGAATGTACACCAACATAAATTTTATTATTGACTTTATTTGTGGTTAGATATACAATATGATACATAGAATCCTCCTACTATTATTTATAAGGGAAACAGAATAATGAAAATAAGAATTGCTAGTGATTTGCATTGTTGCATGTGGGGAAATAAAAATGTGGAGGGAGATTTGAAAGATGTTCTTCCCCATACCGAGGACGATAAGAAATCTGTACTTTGCCTTGCAGGAGATGTGGGACTTTATACATCTTACAAATATAACATTGAACCTTATCTAGTCGCACTTAGTAAACGGTTCAAGGCTGTGTGTTATGTACCGGGGAACCACGAATGGTATGGAAGTTCGGATTGGTTTGGAGAAAATGATTTCTGGAAATATAGAAATCTCCCCAAAAATGTTCATGTGTTGATAGATGATTTTGTTAAAATTGATGGAGTAGTTTTCATTGGTTCTACGCTCTGGACAGATTTTGACAACAGGAATTCTGTTGCTATGTTCCATGCTGAAAGTAGAATGTCTGATTTCGAATGCATCAGAAAGAGAATCGGTGATGCGTTCAGCAGACGGATTTCTCCTGAAGATACGGTGGATCGTCACTACAATTCTAAGAAGTTTATCTTTGATACCTTGAAGATGTTCAAGGATAAGAAATGTGTTGTCATCACTCATCACATGCCAAGTGGACTTTGTGTGACTGAAAAATTCAGAGGGGATCTTTTGAATTATGCATTTCATTCCGAATTGGGGAACGACATTACAGAATTGGGAAAACCGAATATCTGGATTGCGGGGCATACTCATAGCACAGTAAACACTATTATCGGAGAAACCCAAATAATAATAAATCCTTATGGGTATATGTTTAAAGAAACAAATAGAGAGTATAACCCCACATTAATAGTCGAAATTTAAGTATATTGATTCTTCTTTTTTGGTCTATTTTCTTCTTCTATAATTTGAAGAAATTTTCGATATTTTCTATCCAAATGTATAGAAGAATCTGAATATAACCAACTTAAAATTGTTATAATATCTTTTCGTTTACAATACCGTAAACGAAAAATAGAGCCATTCGATGAATGCTTTTTAATTTCAATATTTTTTGGTGTTATATTTAACTTAGATACAAATATATCATTAAGAGTAGTACAGAAAGATTCTGTCGCTATAAATTCGACAGATTGATTGTATTTTTTGAAATATATACTACCATCACCATCCATATAACCCCGAATAAAATGTTTAATGAGATATTGAGGAACTGTATTTGGAAATGTCAATTTAAATGTTTTGTTTTGTGTGCAACCATGAACAATAAGACTTTTTGAAATTTGTTGGGACGTAACACTAAACCTATGAAGATCAAAATTTTTAATTTTTAAAAGTGGTTTGTAATCATTGTAAATTTCTTGTGAAATTGTTTCTAGAGTTTGAATATCTTTATCATGTAATTGTAATGATAAAGTATGTGTTTTTTCGTGATGATATCCATCTGCAAATATATATCCCAAAAAGTAGGCTTTATTTTCGGAATCTATTGATGTAAAATATTCATGATTAGTATGTTGTCCTTTAAATGGAATTGACCGCAATGTAATATTTTCAGATAATAGAATATTTTTAATTTTACTACCACTCGTATGATATATTTTAATTAATTTATCCAAAGAGTATTCTTCTTCGGTATATAGCCGAATTATTTCTGATTTGTGGATTTCTAATTTCATGTAGTTCTCCTTGCTATCATGGATATATTCACTATTATTTATATTGACAAAAATTTTTTCTATGATATGATAAATTAAAAGGAGAAATATATGGCGAGATATTGTTTAAGTGATATTCATGGTTGTTTATTTACGTTCAAAGAAGCACTGAAATCAATCAACTTTTCCAAGAAAGACATATTAATAATCATAGGTGATATGATTGATCGTCATATAAATTCCAAAGGGGTAATTGATTTGATCCTCAAAATGAGGAAAGAAGGATATACAATTATCTGTCTGAGCGGAAACCACGAAGACATGTTAATCAGAGCTTTGTGGGGTGATAGAGAACAAGAAATGAATTGGTTTTACAATGGTGGTGGTGAATGTCTTAAATCATACGGTTACGTTGATGCAGGGTACACAACTCCTCATTGGTCAACATTCATTCCCGATGAACATAAACAATTTCTTATGGAACTCCCTCTGATACACGCTGAGTACCCAGATTATGTTTTTGTTCATGCCGGTCTTGATTTCTGGTGTGGTGATCCAGTAAAAGATTCGATTGCATACACAATGGTATGGGAAAGATATTTCACTGTCAACAATTCCAAACTTGATGGAAGGATGTTGATCACTGGTCATACTCCTACCCATAGGGAAGATATTATTGATATGGTGAATGGTGGTAGTCATGCCATTATCGATAATGGTTGTGTTTACAAAAAGGACGTAATGAACCACCTAACCGTTTTTAATCTCGATGATTTCGAACTTACCTTTGTGAAAAATTGTGAGGAAGAGGAATGAAGAATCCCACACAAAGAAAAACATCCAGAGTTGCCAAGATACCAAAATCAGAATCCCAATTTGTCCATGCGAGAAAACGCGCTAGGCAACATTTTGGTTTGGAATTGGACAACAAACTTTACAAAGATATTATCAAATCTATATGTGGTGATAATATAGAAGGTATCAAATCAGAATATTATTACAAACAATCTGATCGTGTTCACCACTACCTTGTTAAATTAGATGTTCTCAATGAGAACATGGAAGTGGTATTTGATCGTGTTCGTAATTCCATTTCTACCTTTATGCCCATCCATGATGGTAAATTCTATCCTTATTATTTTGACAGGTTCAACAACAAAGTTAATATATTACAAGAATTTAATTGTTCTGCTATCAACCTATCTGATGATGGGGAGGTTAAAAACTTTGGAGGAAACCTAGTGCGACTCGATAAAAATCTTTACAAATTCGAAACAGAAAATTTGATTTTGGAAATGAGAGATGGTAATCTAGTAGAAGTGTTGCATGATAATTATTAAAGGGTAGAGGTATAAAGGAATGGCACGAAGTACACATTATGAAATTCAGGAAGAAATGACTCGTTCAGAAATAGCAGATGCATTAGGGATTAGCATCACTAGGGTCAGACAATTGGAAGCTTCTGCTTTGGGGAAGCTAAGAGCAGAGATAATGAATCACTATCCAGATTTAAGAAACCATTTCAGAAACAACGGACCCGAAACCACACACTATGATGTTGGTGTGATACCAAACTTTTAAAAAAGGAGAGATTTATGCCTAGAGTTACAATAATCAAGATTTATGATTGTTATTATGAAAATAGTCAATTTTTATCCAATGTCGTGAAGGATTCTAAATTTCAAGAAGTAACGAACGAAGAGTTAATTTTTCTAACAAAAAATATTCATAAACTGAATAAAGATGATTGGAGGAAATATGTGGTCGTGGAAGAAGTACCAGAATCGGCCCAAGATCTCATTGTTTCAATTTCCGATTTTATTAAAGAAGAACAACGCAAAGCGGCAGTTGAGGAAGAGAACAGGCGATTAGCAAAAGAAAAACGGACATTAGCAAACGCCGAAAATGAACGAAAAAAGAAATTGAGACAGTTGGAAAAACTCAAGAAAGAATTGGGAGAAAAATAAATGGTTAAGAAAATTTCTGATCACATACTTGGAATTCTTTCGAAAGTTACCATCGATGGTAACAATATCCTTCTTACCTGTGGACAGCTTGACCGCAAGGATTATGTTGCAGTCAATGAAGTATTGGAGAATATGGGTGGGAAGTGGAACAAGAAACTCAAGGCCCATGTCTTTGAAGAAGATCCTACCGAGAAGCTTGAGGATGTACTTCTGTTGGGTGAGATTACCAATAAGAAACAAGAGTATGGTTTCTTTCCAACTCCTCTTCAACTGGCAAAGAGGGTGGTAGAACTAGCAGAAATTGAAGAAGGTCAATTTATTCTAGAACCTTCTGCTGGTCATGGTGCATTGGTAGATGCAATCACACATCCCAATAAAGAAATTGATATCCTCTGTTTCGAAATTCTTCCCGAAAATGTGGAAATATTAACGGAGAAGGGGTATTGTACCGTTTGTGATGATTTTTTAACTTATAGATGTGTAAGTGAATATTCAAAACCAGATCGAATTATTATGAATCCTCCTTTTGCTGCTCAAAATGATATCAAACATGTTATGAAAGCATGGGAAATTCTTGCTGAAAGTGGTATTCTTGTTTCCATCATGACTCCCGCTTTTACCTTCAGGGAAAATAAACTCTCACTTGAGTTCAGGAAACTGGTGGAAGAAAATGGATTTTATGAAAAGAATCCTGAAGGTTCTTTCAGACAATCGGGAACCAATGTGAATACCGTGATTGTGGTATTAAAGAAAGGAGAGAAATAATGTATATTACTTGTACTGAACATCTTACATTCAGGGATCGTGATAATTATCACGATGAAAGTATCTGTGATTCATCATATATTTGGGCAGATACTCTGGACGAATTATACGATAAAGTTGTGGAAAAGTGTTTGGAAATACATAAAATAAATTTTAGTAATAAAAGCTTGGATAGAATGAAGGGTATAGAGAATGGGGTTTTCAATTTTGATTATGCAAGTTCCCACGACAACGATTATTACTTGACCTTTGGTAATATAGTTTTCGATTCTAAAGAACCCGACGAAGCGTTCATCAACGAGAAAGGCAAAACCAGTTTTGAAGAATTGGTGAATGGTTGCATAACCAAATTAGAAAGTTTTGTGAAAAGTACACAGGAGACGGTCAATAATGAGCGCAAAAAACTGTACGAGGAATTGAAAGCGGAATTCGAAAAATAATTCTTGACTTTAAATTAATTTGGTGGTAATCTTTTTCCACAAAGGAGAAATGATATGTCGATAAGAGCGGAAGTGGTTCCTAAAATAATTTCAAAACCAAGACTGACGATCACGAAGGATCGTGTGACGCTAAAAATACCAATCCACATCTCCGAAACTATGAAATATAGACTTATTATATTTTCGGAACAAATTCATAAAGTTTTGTGGAATGAGGAAATGATTTCGCGGCGAGGATCGTTTGATATGACTTCTGAGGGAAAGTTGAATATTGATATGTCAGTAGGCAAATCCAAACAAGATAAAATTTATTTTGAGGAGGAATAGAAATGGCAAGACAACGCGCAAAGAATCGTATGGCAGCAAACGCCGATAAGGTTTACACCATTGAAGAAATCAAATCCATCATCAACAGTCCTCAGATGATTTCACCCTATGTTTATCGGCATATCATCTTGCAGTTGCTCAATCCAGAGGTCAATGCTTATGTCACTGTAAAGCATCTGGATAAGTTCAATAAGAAACCCGAAGATTATGTGACCTATTAAAAGGAGGTTTAGTTATGTCGAAAGTCGAATGGATCGATACAAGCAATTTGAAGAAACTACCCAAGTCTGTACGCAGGGTCAGAAAACAATTCTTTGAAACTGCACAACTGGAAGACTTCAGACCCAACATTGGGAAGAAGTGTCATAAGACCAGTAGACCCGTCACATCTCAACCGAAAAATTTCAAGTCTGGAAGTAAGATTAACACAATCAAAGATGTTGTGATTCATCCTATTCTATGGGAACCCGCTTACACCTTTGAAGAGGATGATAGCTATGTCGCATGTAGGTCAATTGAAATTGTCGATGAACCACAATGGACACCAATTTTAGAATCTATTCATGATGTTCTGGTGGAAATAGAAAATAGAACATATTCCACGAAAGAATGTGAACTCGCTTATAATAGTTTGCCCGATATTATCAAAAGAATTGCTCTTAGGTGGGGCGCAAATGATACTGTCTTTAGAGATGGAGCACTTGCGTTTCTGAAAATGAAACATGAAAACACAATTGTTTTCGACATTGAATGTATTAATTTAAAGGAGAAGTTGTGAATAATAAGTATAGGATGGAAAAGATAATTGAGAGTGCATTGCAAATAGCTAGGCTCAATGCTCATGGGTGCATCAAAGAAACCGACCAGCTTTTACTTTTGTGTAAAAGCGATATTGGATCACATTTGAGTTTTTATAGAGAAAAGTTGGAAACTGATGCTATGGGGTTGCTCATGAATCAAGATATTAAATATGAGGGGGAGTAAAGAATGTCTTATAATGTTATTGTAGCAAAACTGGAAGGAACTAGGAAGCACCCTAACGCTGATCGTCTTGCACTTTCTATTGTTTTGGGGTATACCGTTGTGGTTGGTCTGGACTCCAAGGATGGAGATGTGGTGCTGCTGTTTCCAGATGATGGACAGCTTTCGGAACAATACTGTTTCGAAAACTCCCTTTACTCCAATTCGGAATTGAATAAGAACACTGAAGCAAAGGGTTACTTCAATAGCAAGCGCAGGGTAACTGCACAGACATTCAGGGGCAGCAAGTCTGAAGCTTACGTTGCTCCTATCTCTTCCCTCAAGTTCACCGGTTATGATCTGTCCAAGCTGTCGGTTGGGGATATGTTCTCGGAACTGAATGGGGTTACTATTTGCAACAAGTACATTACTCCTGCAACTCTTCGTGCTGCAAAGGGCAACACTCCCAAAACTGAAGCAGGAATGAACAAGGCTGAACTGAAAAAAATGTTTCCTGAACATATGGAAACTGAACAAGTGCGACATGCGAGGGACGATGAATTTCTTGGTTTGAACATTCTTACCCTCAAGAAACATGGCACGTCTGCTAGGAGTGCCAACATCAAAATCCCGGTAGAAATTCCCCTGAACTGGTTTCAGACGATGAAGTTTGCCATCTACGATTCTTTTTTGGATGGTCCGACACATCTTTTCAACTTCTTTATCAAAGAAGATACTCGGTATAAGATGTTGAAGCGTCCAACCGAAGTGAAGTGGGCTTCTTTGTATGGCACTCGCAGGGTGGTCAAGGGTGAAGCTAAACCCGAAGATAACTGCTACCGCACCAATGCCCACAGGACTCTTCAGCCACACATCAAGAAGGGCGAAATTTGGTACTATGAAATTGTTGGGTATGAACAGGGTGTGGGTGGTGGTCCTATCATGCAACCCGCTTCTACCGAAAAAATGCCCAAGGACATTCAGAAGAAGTTTGGTAAAACTGTTATCTATAAGTATTCCTGTCTCCCCGACACCTATGATATCTATGTGTATCGCATCACCACAAGGAATGAAGATGATGAAACCTACGAACTTCCTTGGGATGTTGTGAAGAATCGTTGTATGAATGCTGGTGTCAAACATGTTGTGGAGTTTGAACGTCACCTTATTACTGATGTATCTCAGGTCGCGTTCCTGAAAGAGCGCATCGAAAGTCTAACTGAAGATGAAAACCACGACCCTATCGATCCTTCACATCCGAAGGAAGGTGTTTGTGTTCGCATTGAAGGTCTGG
>Ga0209727_1000022_pt1 | contig 216115 bp, 312 predicted proteins | sample RifGroC1_FD_183995 | JGI IMG/M metagenome (GOLD analysis project Ga0209727, IMG submission 183995) | Groundwater microbial communities from Rifle, Colorado, USA - Groundwater C1 (SPAdes) (version 2) | ecosystem: Environmental > Aquatic > Deep subsurface > Groundwater | place: Rifle, Colorado... | reverse complement strand
GAGAGCTTTTATGGGCGATGGTGTTATCACCTAGTTCGCCATAGGTATTACGACCCCACGACCATAAAGTACCATCGGTTTTTATGGCGGCTGTGTGATATCGGCCACCAGCAACCTGCTTCCAGTTAGTTCCTCCAGCGATAGTTTGTATTGGAGAGCTTTTATCAGCGATGGTATTATCACCTAGTCCGCCATAGGTATTACGACCCCACGTCCATAAAGATCCAGTAGACGCATATTGGTCGATCATTCCAAAATCATCAACGAAGATTTTTTCTAGATCACCTTCAGGACTTAAGAATGCCATTACTTAGCCCCTCGATACAAATTAACCAAGATTGTCTGAATTGAGCTAACAAACGCATTAATTTTCGCAACTAACGATTCTCGCGAACGGTTCTCTAAAAGATCTAGCCGTCGTTGCAGATCTTTGTTTGATTCAATAAGATATGCGATTATGCCGGAATAGTTTACGCTTTTTATGCCATCTGACTCTGAAACCAAGTGTGGTAAAACGTCTGCGACCTCTTGAGCAATAACACCAGCAGATTTAATCCCGTTATCAATCCATTGGAACTCTACACCTCGCAACTTTCTAATAGTATTAGATGCGTTGCCTATATCAACCACATTTTTCTTAAATGCTGTATCTGACAATGAGTTGAAATTAGTGGCATTCAACGTACCGGTTGATGGATTGAAAAACAATTTAGTCGACGACACGTATATCGTCGATTGACCAGTAGTACCAGTGGACCACATTGGATAGTAGCTTGCGTTAGTAGTCAAATCATCAGACACATCAACTGATGATATACCAAGTATACCAGCTGCCGTAAAGCTAAAAGAATCTACTCCACCTACTTGTATTTTTGAAGTAGTGGAATCGACTGAGATTATCGATGTTGTCATTTATGGTTCCTTAAATCGATCACAGCGCTGCTCCAGCCGTAAACAGCTGATCCAGTTGCTCCGGCGTCTGCCCCAGTGCTGCACCCATTGCGATCACTTCGGGGTGCGTGCGTTCGATGGTGGTGGAAAATTCCCACCAATCTTTCAGGTCTTGTGAACCCACTGCTACTGCTGACTCTACAGCTGTGCGCAGCCCTGCTGCTGTCAGCACTTGCCTGATCTGGCGAGGTGAGCAGGAAGGGATAGGAATGATGATGGGATCAGCAGGCTCTGGGGTGTTGCCTGCGGCGAGCCATTGGAGATACTGAGTGTAGTCTGTGTTGGCTGGGTCGGCGGGGATACTCGCGCCATCTGACAGGCGAGTGATGGTGGTAGAGTTTTTATTGAGTTTGTACATTTGTAATCCTTATAGCTCCGCTGATGCTTGGTAATGACCCCTCGCAAATTGCTGGGCGGGGAGACCGGTAGCGCGAACCCTCATCCCTTGGGTAGAAATATCACCAATTACGGTTGTAACGTCACCTGAATCGCTGCTCAGCCTCCAATTGGAGTTACCCCATCCTTGTGTTGGGTTGACACCAGTAACCGTAGGCGCCGTCCGCATTGCTACAGGGAAGCGCACTGATAGGGTCACATCAAAGGCTGTTGTTGAGTTAGTGTTCGGTTGCATGAACAGTGCGCCTAAGTCACCGGGCGCTGTTCCAAGTGCACTGTCGAACGATTTCGTGTAATACCTCTGACACAGCGCCAACTCCATCCCATAAGGCCGCTGCTCAAAGGGTGTGGCTACGGAGCCGACTTCGAGTTGAGCGTCTCCTATAATTATGTTCGCCGCCGTAAGTGCTCCCAGCCCGGTTAGCTGAATCGCTATTTGTAGTCCATTAGTCCCTGATGTGGACCCGAGTGTGGTAGTTAGCGAAAATGACGTGAACACCCCGCTCGGTAAAGAGCCTATCGAAGCTGCAGACACAAGTATGGGCGCACCAAAGTAGTCAGCTACACTAGCTCTGTGGATATTAACGTTAACACCCGTCGTCGACCCACTATCTTGATACACCTTGAAGCTAATTGTAATGGTTTTACTATTCAGCGAAACCGAGTTACGTGCCTCAATTCTATGTGTAAAATAGACATTGCCAGACCCAGTAGTTGTGGCACTCCATATGAAGCCGTATCCAGAGGCAAAGCTTGAGTTCGCCGTACTAAACATACTTCCCGTAGCTGTCGTGAATAATGAAGGGTGACACATCCAACGATCCACCCCGTAGGTATCAACGTTACTTACTACTTCTACGCTGCCTCTCTGTGCAATTTGCATCCCACCGTTGATGAAGCGGTTACGCAGCCCAGCGAGTTGACCGCCGTTCATTGAATATACAGAAACCCCCTGCGGCATGACGGCATTACCGCTAGCATCAACCGTCAGAATGTCCTGAGTAGTTGCCCCTACATTACCTCGTGCTAACTTTGCCGTACCATTTACATTAGTCTGCCATACGAAGTTTTGGGTCGCTGTAGCTGAGTCGCCTAGCTGGACTGAATTAACTTTAAGTGAACCGGCCATTTATAGTTCTCCTCGTAGTGTTGTGATCTGTGCATCTACAGAATCAATGAATGTGGTGTCACCCGTGAGTAATGCTTCACGCAATCTGCGAGGGGTCACTGTTGCTTCCATTGCTGCAATCTGGGTGTAGATAGTTGCCTTGGGATCGGGCAAGTCAGCAGGCTCTGGGGTGTTGCCTGCGGAAAGCCATTGGAGATACTGAGCGTAGTCCGTGTTGGCTGGGTCAGCGGGGATGCAGGCACCGTCTGTGGTGCGGATAACGCATTGAGCTGGGCCGTAAAACGCATTTGGTAAAAGTCGATACATGATTAAAGCTCCGCTGATGCTACAAAATGCCCATAATATCCGTTTCCTTTTGTCAAGCCTGCTGACGTTACAGATAAGAATCCGGATGTAGAAATTCCTTCATTTGAAGCACTGGCAGTATTTACTCCTCCAATTGCTGTCCATACACCAGATGCGCCATTTTCACCATAAAGAGTAATAGAGGGGGTTGATCTCATTGAAACGGGAAAGCACATACTAAGAAAAATTCTCTCGGTATCAACCGCCACGCCTGATTTAACGCCACTTAACAAAGCAGACCCGGGCGCTACATCTATGTTGTATGATTTCAAGTAATACCGCTGACACAGCGCCAGCTCCATGCCATAAGGACGATGCTCAAAGGGTGTGGCTACGGAGCCGAGTTCGAGTTGGACTCCTGTGATGGCGAAGATATTGCCAACGGTGTCGAGGCAGTTGACTTGGTTGGCAGTGGCAAGGAAGTTACCTGTCTGCCATGCACCTGCGGTGGTTTGGAAAGTGGGACCTGCTGCCAGTGCAAAACGAACCTGTAAGCCGAGGCCGTTTGTCCAGTTCCATGTGCCTGCGGTAATCAGACCGGCGCTTACCGTAATGGTCTTGGTCTCCCAAGTATTCACGGCGTTGACGGTGTATTCAGAAACAAAAGTGCGGTCTGTGTTTGAATTACCAAAACTGACGCAGTGAACACCTGTCTTGCTGGAACGAACACGGAATGACAACGTGAGGGGGCGCCCAATCAAATCACGAACGTTGTAACCTTCTATGTACTGATTGATTAGAGCCACATCGCCAGCTGCAATGCTGGCGTCAGCTGTAGTGACAGCAAAGCGCAGGCTGCTTTGAAACTCGTTGTCGCTGGGCACATCAGGCTGCTGTGATACTGTGCCAACGGCGGCAGATGTGTTTGAAAACAGCCACCGATCCAGCGAATACGCACCCGATGCAATCGCTGCAAAACTCGTCCCCCTCTGCGCAATATCCATCCCACCATTAATAATCCGATTCCGCAGACCAGCGAGTTGACCACCGTTCATTGAGGCTAAGGCACCAAGGCTGGTAATGTCATCATTCACACCACTCTCTGCACGATCAGACCCCGTGATGGGGCCGCTTCCACTAATTGTTACTGGCATTCCATTGCTCCATTAAATTTCATATTAAACAATACTCCAAGCTGCTCCGGACGGAATGGTTACCGTAACTCCATCGCTAATATTTATAGGCCCCGCTGACATAGCGTTTTTACCTGCGGTCAATGTATAGCTAGTTGAGATCGTCATATCATTCTCATAAAATGCCTCGTCAGTTCCACCGCCTGTAGCGCCACCACCGGAGCCATTAGCAGCCGCAGTGATCCTACCCTGAGCATCAACTGTTAGATTCGTATTGGTATATGAACCAGGGGTGACTGTGGTATTTGCTATATCAATAGTACCAGTAGTCGTTATCGTTCCACCGTTTAGACCTGTACCAGCAATGATAGAAGTAACGGTTCCTGTGTTGCTAGTATAACCACTTGGATTACTAGCAGCATATGCACCTAGGTTTGATAATGCCACCTCCGCAGAGGTCGCACCAGTACCGCCATTCGCAATTGCAAGTGTCCCCGCAACAGTCACTGCACCAGAAGTAGATGTGCTTGGGGTTAATCCGGTCGTGCCAAATGATATCGTCGTGACAGCTGATGTTAAATATGCCCCCGCGGGTTGTTTATTGTTAAACGTAGTCCAATCAGCAGCACTTAATGCACCGCGATTAGCAGCCGAGGCTGTTGGAATGTTTAATGTTATTACGGGAGTAGTTGTACCGTTAGCTACTGATGACGATACATCGGTACCAGTAGTACCTAACGTGAGTGCTGCAACACTAGTGACCGTTCCAACCGTAGAACTAGTACCAGCACCAATCGCCGTCCTGAACGTTGCTGCATCTAATGCGGATACGGTATTATCGGCATTGAATCGTGGGAATGTGATAGCCGATGGATTAACCAACGTGAAAACGTTTTGACCAACAGTCGTTCCACCAAGTGATGTTCTTCCAGTAGCGGCAGTTAATCCAGTCGCTCCGCCATCCCACTTGTTTCTATCAGTGTAGGCTGTGTCCCAGGTTGTTTGACTCGCAGTAGTTGGTATTGAATAGCCAGCCGTCAAAGTAACTGCAAGAGTACCACTAGTCGTTATCGGTGACCCAGCGATAGACAGTCCAGTCGGGACAGTCAATGATACAGATGTAACAGTACCTGTATTAGTAGTATATCCAGATGGGTTACTATCGGCATATGCTCCAATCGTGTTATACGAAATCGTCTTGGTAGCAGAGCCATTGTATGTCGTACCCGACGCATCGCCCGTGCCGCCGTTGTTGAATGTAACTGCATTGATTACCGATCCAGCGCTACCCGTAGTATTCTGATTCAGCGTCGGGACATCTGTCACTTGGATAGCCGACATCAATACATTCGTACCATTGCCTCGCAAAAACTGAGCCGAAGTGACTGCGCCAGCCAATACATTCAGAGATGATTGTCTAGAATAATTTTCCCATCTGCCGTTCGTTGAATTATATGCAATGAAATCGTTACCTGAAACAGTGCTAAACTGAACGTTAGTATCAATACCACCGAATTCAGACCCGATAGTTACTCGAACCATTACAGAACCGGCACCAGATGTATTAACGACCATAGCCAGTCGCACTATAGCATTTGGTTTAGCTGGTATAGTTTTTGTTAACCCGCCTGGATATGCTGGGTTGAAGTAAAGGACGTCTCCGTCTGCCCAAACTTCACCGTATGGGGTACCCGTCGTATCAAATCCTCTAACCAAGCCGAAATTAGTGACATATCCCCAAGTATCAACTAAAATATCTTCAGTAGCAATACCAATAACTTTATACTGGGTGTTATATGCCAAGCCGGTGGCCGGTGCGCCCGTCAGTGAACCACTCAAACCAACCGTACCAGTAACCATCACGACTTGTCCGTTGGTGATTGCTGACGATGCCTTTACTCTGAAATATGTTTCTTGACCAACCTGCTGGATAACATTTCCGCCGGCCATACCGATGTTCAGTGTCTGACTACCATCAGCATTATCCCAATATAATCTTCCAACTGCATTTGGAGCCGTTGGCAGAACTATGTTCAAGTCAATGTATTCTGGAGTAGAAATTCCTCCAGTGACGGCTGTCATCTCGGTTATGTCTGCATTGATGCCGGCTTTGGCTAGAGAAGATGCGTGATATCCATCGACCATATCTGCGTCAATGCCAGACCCAGTACCATCAATCTGGGTGATAGCGTTCAACAAGCTATCTGACGTTACCCAAGATACGCCATCCCACAACCAAGTCTTGCCGTTGGCAGAATATGTTGTTACATTAGCAACAAGTCCCGATGATGGAAAATTTAAAACAGCCATTATTATCCTCTATTATTATATTTATGGCGTAAAGACGATGCGAATTCTTCCAGCCGCACCTGTTGGATTGCTGCCTGTAGATGTAGCACCGCCACCTGCACCGCCAGGCGCGGTGCCTGTTCCGCCAGCTTTAGCACCACCGGTACCGCCACCCATAGAATATGACGACGTACCAGCAGTTTGTCCAGATGCTGGTCCATTAGAGCCAGCGCCGCCACCACCAATACCGTTTGTGCCGGTCGTTCCCGTACCACCCGCATAAAGAGTTGCCCCAACCCCACCAGTGGTTGATCCTGTACCAGCAGTCGCAGAAGCGGCGTTAGTTCCGCCAGGCGCTAAACATCCTAGAGTCGCCGACGCCGGGGCAGCATTTGTACCTACATTGACCCAACTACGAGATGTTGTCGCACCTCCGTTAGGTGCTCCGACCGTATAATAAACAACGGTAGTATCGCCAGTAACTGAGATATTAGTATTAGATTTTGCATATGGTCCACCACCGCCACCTGCTCGATCACCGGCAGTATTATTACCAAAACCTTGTCCACCACCGCCGATAGCCTCAACCGTTACTTTTGAATATCCTGTAGGTGTGGTATAGCTCCCAGAACCAGCCAATGTTACCAAGTATACGATGGGTGCCAGAGGAGCGACCCCACCAGAATTCATGATCATTTGTTGTATTCCGCTCATAATTATGTCAAGTTCGTCCCTGAAATTACCCACTCAGTGGTGCTTATTTTTAGCGCGGTCGCGCTTCCAAACTGGGCGAGAGTACGAGATCCAGTCGTTCCTGCACCGATCAAGTATAATGTATCAGTAGTAATAGCAATCGTTACATTATTCGTCGACATATTAACGAAAGAGATAGCTGTTCCTACAGGATACGCAACAGATCCATTAGCTGGAATCGTATATGTTGCCGCTGCAGCCCCAGATGCATGGAATACGTGTTTTCCAGAATCAGCTAATACGAGAGTATATGCAGTGGCTTGAATATTTTGCGGAACTTCCAAGTATCCAATTTTAAACGTGTTTACTGTGCACGCATTTAGCTCACCGCTGGTGGGTGTACCTAGGGCGGTTAATGATCCACCCAACGTCAAACTACCCGTAGAAGTGACTGTGCCTGTAAGAGTCAATCCCGAAACCGTTCCAGTACCGCTAACGCTAGTTACGGCAGTTGATAGTTTATTGTTAAACGTAGTCCAATCAGCAGCACTCAATGCACCACGATTAGCAGCCGAGGCTGTTGGAATGTTTAATGTAATGACAGGAGTAGTGGTACTATTAGCTACTGATGACGATACATCGGTACCAGTAGTACCTAACGTGAGTGCTGCAACCGAGGTTACCGTACCTGTATTAGAAGTATATCCAGATGGATTGGTTGCTGGGTATGCTCCTAGAGCAGTTAATGCATCGGGTGCAGTTGACGATCCAGTACCGCCATTCGCAATAGCCACGATGCCAGTAATGTTTGATGAAGTGCCTGTAGTATTTTGGTTTAGTGTTGGGATATCCGCGGATACCAGCGACCTAAACGTCGGGGTACCTGGGGCTCCATCAGGTGCCGCGAGGATGGTATTAGCTGTCTGCGATGAAAAATCACTGGCTGAAACGACAAGCGCCCCACCTAAGGTCAAGCTGCCAGTCGTTGTTACAGTTCCTGTAAGAGTCAATCCAGAAACCGTCCCCGTACCACTAACTGATGTTACTGTCCCGCCTCCACCACCCCCACCAGTTGATCCATATAGCGTAGAGAAAGCATCGACCCACTGAGATGAATCTGCATCTGCATAATATATTTTAAGAGTACCAAACTCAGTATTCCACCAAAGAGCCCCGGGGGTGGGTTCTATGGGGGCAGATGCACTTAACGTCACCGATGCGCCTCCAGCGCTTGTTATAGATTGTACCTCATCCGTGGATGATCTGTAATATAATTTACCGTCAGTATAATTTAACGCGAGTTCGCCATATGAAAGGTCGGCGACTAACGGTATTTTTGCTGCTACTGAAGATTTCTTCAGTATTATCTTATTTGACATAACATATCCTAAAAAGGAAAGACGGGAAGTAAGGACTTCCCCTTGTATCTACTATTTACTTATCAATATGTGCCACCGTCCATATTAAAACCATCCAGCAAACTAGTTGCCGCTCCAGATCCTACAATATCAGTACCAACATATATTTTCTTTGCTACAGATAATCCACCAGACAAAACTACAGCCGCCGTACCAAGCGGACCTGCATCGGTTATATCCGTAAATGTTATCAGTCCAGAGCCAGCGATTGTCGTGCCCGAGAATGATGACGCGGTTATCGTCTTGTTGCTAAGTGCTTCAGAGCCAGCAAGTGTTGCCAAAGTGCCGGTTGTTGGCAAAGTGACGTTAGTTGTACCCGTAACGGTTAGAGTAGTAGCGAATGCGCCTGACGTTGTTAGATTTCCACCCAACGTAATCGTCTTGCCTGAATTGTTAACCCCCGTACCACCATATTGTCCTGCGACAATAGTACCTTGCCACACACCTGTGCCAATTGTGCCTATAGTAGTTATCGATGTTTGACCGACATAAGTTGACGCAATATCTACGGTGTCTGCATTAATCGTTATCCGATTAGCTGTACCGCCGACGTCTAACGTATTACCGTTCTTCGTTAAACCAGCCCCTGCTGTAATCTGACCAGCACCAGAGAATTGATTCCAAACAATGCCGGTCGTACCAATAGTAATTGTACCATTCGTGGTAACCACATAACCATTGTCTTGATTTGATGTACCTTCTTCGACGAACACAAATACACCTGGGCCAACTTCCAATCCTGGGCTATTATCAAAGTCGCTCGTTCGAGTTAATACCCAATTCGTTGCACCAGACCCTATGTCTGTTACTACATAGATACCGTTTTGTAATGTTGATGCTTGGTCTTTAACCAACACTCTGTCACCGACCACTGTAGCAACGCCATCTAGTGTCAGAGCTGCTTGAGTGGTAGCATTCGTTAATGTAGCACCTACGCCAGATGCGCCATTATTATATGTTGCCGTCAGAGCGGCATCGGTCGCCAATCTAGCAGATGCCTTTACATCTAATCCATTAGCAGATGCATCAACGTATGCCTTTGTCGCAGCATCTTGGGTACTCGTAGGATCTGCAACATTAGTGATCCGCTTGGATGATACATCAACCGTACCCGTACCATTAGGTGCTAGCGTAACGTTGGTGTTAGTGCCCCCCGCAGTAAAGGCTAGAGCCCCTGTACCAGTAATCGATCCAGTGGCAGTACCAGTACCGCCGGATGTTACGGCAAGGGCTGTAGTCAATGTCAGAGATGAAAGAGCCGACGACCCAGTGACGTTTAGAGTGCCGCCAACATACACATTTCCTGATATGCCTGCACCGCCTGCTACTGTTAATGCGCCTGTGGTGGTGCTCGTAGATGCTGTTGCCTGCAACAATGCCAATTTCGTGGCATCGAGAGTGGCTACTTCGCCACCATTAGCATAAAAGTGCAATGTATCATCGGAAGCGCCGGGTGACGATTCTGCGATAATATACGTCAATCCATCAACTGATCGCACCCCACCCAAACTTTGCCAGGTTGATGTAGCATACCCTTCAAACTGACTAGTCGTTGTATTGAATCGAATAGCACCCGATACAGCTGGTCCTTGTTGCGCCGTCGTTCCAACTGGGATGATTAAACCATTCGTACCAACAATTTGCACATAACCAGAACCATTTGGATCTAATAGGATATTACCGTTAGCATCGGTTGAACTTATCGTATTACTACTTCCAGTAATAGTCAAGTTACCAACATTTATTAAGTTAATTTTGCTATTAGCATCTACAATAATCGCAGAATCTGCGGTCAATGTGCCCCTAGCGTGATCCAACATATCAGTGAAATACTTACCACCGACAACTACGTGGTTAGCAGCATTACCTGAAGTTTCGGTACCCATACCGACGTATAGTCTATCACCGCCGTTAGCTCCATTATCAGCTAACGCTGAATATGCTAGTTCTCCAGCTGCTAGCGTCGCAGGATTGCCGCTAACCGATGATCTTTTAATTCTTATGATTGAACTCATGCCGTTCCCTTATTAATATTCGCCACATTCGATAAATTGAGCTGACAAGAAAGTATCCGCAACCCACTTTTCACGGATAGCATCATATATCAATAACGAACCAGTTACAAGTGTTGTTGAATCTACATCATCGGCATTCGACACAATCATAATCCCCGGTGGGCCTGGAGGCCCCTCTGGGCCAGGTATTCCTAGGACCGTGCTAATCCCAGAACTAGGTTGTTTTATCGTTACTTTCATAGAGACATAGTAGACGAAACAATCATCGCCCCCTCCACAATTTTAATAACCGATCCAGTTGTCGCATTAGAAATGATAACATCGTACAAATAAGTAACTGGATCTAAAGCGGCCGTTTGTATCTTGGTCAATGAAATAGTTACTGTGCTAGCAACCGTATCAACAACAGCAGTAAAAGCGACGGATCCGGTTGATTGAATGTGTTTACGTGCCTTGGCTGTAGCAAGGTATCCCGTCAACAAATAATTCGTCCCATCATCGTTATCTAGATAGATAACTTCTGTAAAGGACGCGCCTTTATCAACAAAAATGTTAGCGTACTTAGCCATTACATGAACGATTGTGCTAGAGCGTTTGCATGGTTAATATCGTTGAATGTCTTATTCTCAACAACATTACCGTCTTTTGCCGTAACAGTAACGATGTACTGTCCATCAACCAAATCAATCTTCACTTCATCACCGTCTTGATTGACGTGTTTAAACACCGATGAATCTGAAGTAACCGGTTCCGTATTATCCGCTTCAACTTTGACATCGTCGGCGTCTTCTGATAATGCGTGAATAGTCGCTGATCCTAACAACACGTCTGCCCAATCATCACCGTACATTTCCTGCAACAGATCGACACATGGAGCGGCGGCTGCCATTACCTCAGATCTTACAGCTAACTGAGCTTCCGTCAATTCAGCATCTACCGCATCTCTAAACGTAACCAAATCTTCTTCTGTCAGAGTCGTTGGCATTACTGCGAGTATATCAATACACATACCTTCTGCGATGGTTTTCTCGGTCCAATTAGCATCACATACAACGGCTTCTGTCAATATTCCATCAGCAGTTAGGACCACCATACGCGATTCAAAGGATGGTTCTGTCGCAGGAGCCGGATCTCTGATCAAATGCTGTTCTGGAATGTCCAATTCAGAATCATCGAATTTAACTCTAAAAGTACCGCCGACGCCTCTAGCTAGAACCACACCATACTTACCAGCCATTGGAGCAAAGTCATCGGAAATTCTAACAGGATCATTTTCATTGAACTGCACTCTCGCTAGCAGTTTATCTCGGTTAGCATCTAGATATTCTAATATGTCAGCTCTCTTGAATTGTTCGATGTTTTCAGATTCTAGCAACTCGTCAACAGAAACATCAGTTTTAGATAATTGCTCAATAATCGCAACTTTACGGGATTCGTCAATAGATTTCAAAAATTGTGATACGGTATTCGTCATAATGATCCTTACTTAGATAATAGATGTGGGTTTTGAGACCAAGCAGTATGCAGACTATCTTTCATGCTCTCAAAGTCATGTGGCTCAACAGTGTTGTTGTCGGCGTCCATGAATTGATCCGACGTTGGATGATATTGAAACACCGCATTGTCTTTTTTACGAGTGACTACGAACAACGGACCAGGTTCGTCACCATGAACAGTTTCGTTGAATCGGCAACTACTACCATGCCATGCCGTACACCACTCAGTCATAGGCTTCCCGAACAATCTTTGACTGGTTTCTGTATTGGATAGTTCATGGATCTTAATGTTAGAATCTTCGAAATGCTTCTTGAACCCAGGCTCATCATCCATTGTTGATGGGTGTGCTGGAACAGTAGTTGCAGTCGAAACAGCATGCGCAACGTCTGATATCTTCCGATACTGCCCAATATCACGCATATGTTCTGGAAGACCTGATTTACGAACATCAAACGTCGATAGTATCTCTTTAACTCTAGGCGCATCTTCTTGCCGAAACCCACCACTATGATATCGGTTAACTAACCACTGGGTGTATGCCTTCTTGGGATGCGGATCCACTTCTGAAGAAAGGAAATCAATTATATCGGATGGATTACGATGTATTGCCGACGAATCATGAGATGTGTTTATAGCAGGCCACTTACTTTTCAGATAATCTATGCGATCTTCAGTCAGCACCACTTCATACAAATCACTTGCATTTGCAGTTATATACAGCAATCTGTATGCTTCAGCGATGTTGTCTAACTTCATGAAAACCTTTTTCTTTATGTCTTACTGATATTTAAGGCTAAGTGCAAATGGCAGATTGCTGTAAATAGTTTCAGAAAAGTGTTGACAATGACTTTTGGATATGTTACACTTTGCCTTACGCCTTGTTCCGGCATACATACCGTATAGGAATCCAGTCTTATCACCTGGTTAAACGTGATTCTGTAAACAGCCCTTAATAAATCGATTAATATTTAGATGGAAACGGGGTGGGAGACATGAGGATGGCTAATCGTTATCGTCCTCATGACTGTGTGTGAACAACATATAAGATATTCTCTTAAAAGTCTTATGTGCATGCATAGAAGTGGACCAGCGTACTCCCCTAAAGGCAAGAGAATGATGGGTAAGCTAGGATAGGGTATTGTGTGGGCGGAATAAAACCGTCCTCGTAACAATACGTCGACTCAACTCGCGGCATGGATTTGCTGTAAAGTACCTAACTAGCTGGTGGAAGAACCTTATTGGTAGTTGAGATATACCAATACAAGATCATAATGCTATAAGTGACAGGGATAATGAGCCGTCGAAGAAATTCATAATCTTCCATGGTGCGGGCATAAAGGGTAAGAGTTTTTCGCTCCCCCGTTTCCAAAAGCACGAGTAAAAGATTTGAACGAAAAGATTTCTAACAGAAATAAGTTTGTATCGAGTGTGGTGCGCGAAGCGTAGCACACGAAGATAGCAGTCGACGCGAAGCAAAGACTGCCGAGAGTAACAATAACGAAGTTTTAACGAACGAAGTAGCAGTGACTGAAACGAAGTTTTAACGAACGAAGTAGCAGTGACACTTTTAAGTATGGTATTCAAGGCTAGCCGTACGTCTAGATAATACTATCTGGCGAGACCGTTTCGCTACGCTCACTCCTTCTCGCAATCTTCGTGCTGCGCACTCGATATAGATTTATTCTTGTTATAATACATTGAATGAATCTTCCGATCCCGATATGATAGAAGCTGAGTAAATCCCTTCTACACTATCTCCTACTCTTGCTATACCTTTTCCATTAACAAAAGTGATAGTGGCTGAAGAAGATATAATTCCTGTATGACCGCAGTTTGCTAATACTTCATCCCCTAGTCTAGCAATACCGCGACCATTGACGAATACGTTAGTAGAAGAAGATACTATCTTACCATATTGATTACCATGAACTTGGCATACTCCAAACGTATCATCACCTAGCCTCGCTATTGGTTTAGCATCGATTCCTAATTCTTCAGTTGTCATGATTATGATATGATGTTACCTGATCCATTCACTGTATCTATTAACCCTACGGCTATTCTAGATCCTATAGACGAATCTAACATAGAATTAGCCGTTACTAACTGAGTTGTGGTAATCAGATTTTTAGTTGCTGTAGAGTTACTGATACTATATGTCGTTCCTGTTTGTGTCATAGTACCACCAGAATACCCTACGACACTCAATACGACTGGGATACTTAGTGTGGTACTAGTTGATACCCAATCAGCTCTAAAGTCTATATCTATTTGAGGTAGTTCTGGGAATGTTTCTTTCAATAATGATACATCGATGTATACATATTCTGCTGAAGTACCGTTTCCACCCCATTTCATGATATTCATGATATTAGATGAATAACCATTTCCCACAAATAATCCATCAAAGTATGACGACATGATACGAGTGTGTGAGTTTAAATTCTCAGCTGAATCGTGTGTGTAACTAATGATTATATGATCTAACGCAAACGGGGCTGAATAAGGACTTGTTGAAGAATCTCCAAAAGGATTATCTTCACTGAAGTCTAGTACATCTAATGATTCCGTTCTCAATTCGGAGTTTGAGTAAAAATCTCGCATGTTTGGAACTACTTCCTGTGTTGGATCATTCAATACATCGAATGTCATATCCAATGCAATCTTATTGATTTCATCTATATCTGTTTCGATTCTTTCCGATGAGTACTGGAAGAGTTCTACTTTTAGTTTGAACACATATAGTTTTCCTAGTTGATAGAACGGATTTTGATGTTCCACATACTTTATCTCAAATAGACTTTTGGCCATTGGAAAATATAACAAATCTCCTTCAGCAGGTCTGTCTGGGATTACACTTTGCCCATATCTACCGACCAACTGTTCCCATCTACGTCTTGCTATAGTCAATTGTCCTTGATCTTCGATAGTATATCCAAACTTACTGATGAATCCTCCACTACCACCCCATTCCTCAACGTTGTCGATATATGCTTCGATCATATAGCTATTCTTGAACTTAGACAGACTATCTTCGCCGAAAATAGCATCTGGAGCGACAAGAGTTCTAGGAATGTAGTAAAATTCTCGTCCGTGTTGTCGGATTGATTCGATGATCAAGTTTTCGGTCAAAGACTGTTCCGAATATGATCCGATCGGGAAGAGATTGTTTAATGGCATGATAGTTAAATACTAATAGACGTAATGTTATATTTAACTCTTCCTTATGTATAAGACAATCCCCTCAAACGAAATCAACGATAGATTATCAGAGATAACGCCTGTTCTTTTCGGTATTGGCCGACCAAAGACTCCCAGCGTCATCACTAAACAGATCGTTCAAGAAGCTTTTTCCGAATATGATGCTGATGATAAAGCTGACAATGATCGAAATATAAAGTATGCTATCAACGGAGATAACTATCACGAAGACTTAGCTGCTTTGCACAAATATGTGAAGCCTTACTTGAAAATCGGCACAAAGCATAACGCAGAAGACAACTATATTCACGACTTGCTGAAGAAAGGTGTTCCATCTGCGAACAAAATACACCATATTCTAGATGTGATGGTAAAATCTCGATATGGAGAATCTGCTGAGAATACATCATACTTGAAGCACAAATGGATACCTTTGCTTGATAAGCATGCCGTAGTCAAGCCAAAAATAACTGATCAAGATCAATCAAGTTATACTGAAGCGGAGGTTAACGCGATGCCCAAGACTTTGGAATTCAATAACTTGCGTATCGTAACACATGAAGCTGGCCCGTCATTTGAAGCACACCCAACCGAAGGTCTTAGATATCTCGGAACACGAACTAATGATATAGCTCTTCAAAAGCTCATGAACTCGAAATCGAGAGAGCATAAATCTTGGGCAAATACAGATGTATCACTTGAAGAGCATTATAAAAACTATCCAAATGAACATGTATCCAAGTATTCTAAAAGCTCAACTGCTTTGAATACACACCTGGCCGGTATAATAAGTCCAGAACATGCTCTCACAGACGCGAAAACTCTCGACGAATTAGGTGATAATATTTCGAAGCATATATCACTAATTCCACATCCAACACATCACAAAGACTTTACCGTGTATTCTGGTATGCACTATTCCACCGATCCTCATAAGATACGAGAGCGGAATGAAGATGGTCATATTATTATGAGATCGCCTTCATTCGTGAGCACTAGCTTAGATATGTTAACTGCTGAGGGGTTTGGTAGTTCTAAAAACACCCCGGGTGTATCTAGGCGAGTCCGTGATGTTATGAAAGTTGATATCCCAGGCGGATACCCGCATGGTGCATATATTAAACCTATGAGCTCGCACCCCAAAGAACATGAATATCTATTGGATAGAGACCATACATTCGTCATTCATCCCGAACCAACGTATCATGCGGGTGGGAACGACTTGTATCGTGTTTGGTCGGCGAAGATTCACCACCGAGAATCCTCGAGCGATTGGGATAATCTCAATAGTGCTGATAGAGTTGGCGTTGCTCTTAACCCAAAATCTGACAGTGATGTATTGAGTCGAGCATCAACAGACCCAAACCCAACAGTTAGGGCTGCTGCTGCCAAACACCCTAGTATTAATGAACATGATAGAGAACGACTACAAACAGATCCAACATCTATCGTTCGAGAAGCTTCTATGATGAATCCAAAGACACCATCTCACTGGATATCTCAAGCAAGAGCTGGGGGTGATACCGCGCTAAAAGTTGGTCTAGCTAAAAGAGACACTCTTGATCATGATACTAAATCTATATTAGCCGCATCCGAACATCCAGAAGTAACCGCTAGGTTAGCAGAACGAACGGATTTGGAAGAACCGCACATAGATTCACTGCTTCGATCAGCAGATGTAAATACACTGAGCACGATATCAAGGAATACATCTTTGAAACATCACCATTTCGACAGATTGTTGAGTACCGATAATGTGGCTATAGCTAAAGAAGTTGCGAAGAATCCATCAATATCCCGAAATCAACTTAGCTCATTATCGAATCATGATGATCCGATTGTTCGATTAACGGCTAAAACAAACGCGCGTGGGTGGAAGGTAGACTAGCACACGCTTAAATATAATTAGAACGTCTACATCGAAAGGAACTTAAATGGGACAAGCACTTTGGGGAATTAGCCCAACTAATACGGTTAAGCCTAACTGGCTAACAGATGCACAAAAAGAAAACACCATTGCTACGAAAAGTGGCTGGGCATATAAACACCCAAGCGGCATTGTTGAAACTTTGGTTTCTATCGCTAATTTGAGCGGGAAGTTAGGCGCAGCAGCCGTAACTGCTGTTAGATGGCTGGAATCTACTATAGCAGCTAGTGCCGTTGGTACTCTGTATGTTGATTTCGATGAGCCTCTTGCAGTGACTGGAGTTCCTTCGATCGTTTTAACTGGTGGCGCACCTATCGACAGCATTGTGTTAGTTGATGGTGGTACTGGATACACTGAAGCAACAGCCGCAATTGTCGGTGATGGATTTGGTGCTACAGCATCTGTTGTTATCACTGATGGCGTATTGGCAGTAACATTAGTCGCTCCTGGCAGCGGTTATCGCACAGCATCGGTTGTAATTACAGGTGACGGTATTGATGCCGAGTTTACAGCCACGCTAGGCACCGCGATAGAGGTCACCGCTACATTCAGCGAATTGGCTGGAGTTGACAATTCTATGGTGTTTACTTTTACCGCACCTGCAGCACCAGACACGTTAGCTATTTTAGCTCAGTCTATTGCTCTGAATGCTGGTACTATTGTTGAACTCGACGCTCCAGGAACTGCTGCGGTTCTAGCAATTGGTGCAGAAGATCTGACAACTACATTACCGGTCACTGCGTAACTAAGATGGGCCTCCCTATAACGTATAGAGGCCCATCTTACCTATATGATACTATAACTATTAAAATAATGCATCATATGTTCTTTGATCGAATCTTGCAGGCGGTGTTAAATTTCTTATACAAAGATATAACATCAATGCGCATTGTGTTGAGTTGGTTGGCATTAACTCTGGGGTATGGATTTTATCAAAGTTCATCAACAGATGGTAACTATCACTACTTATCAGCATTGATGCCATATCCCATGTGGGCGGTATTATATATTGTATATGGGATATCGATGCACGTCGTCAGCTTTGTAAGATCATCCAAGTCGGTTCTTTTAAGTATCGACTTGTTGGGTATGTGGGTGTGGTCGTATATTTTTATTAGCTTTGTAGTATCAGACACTCCTACATCTTTTCCAATAGAATATATGTTAATCGTACCAATTATATCGTCCGTGTGGTTATTTGTAGACGACATGTTCAAATCACACATACACAAACAAATCTGGTCTGCTACGGGTAAAGGAACACTATAATGCAGAATTCAGAGGTCGCAGAATGGGCTAGCTATGTAACCGTTGGGTTATTTGGTGTAGCATATAGCATTCAGAAATACATAAAAGGCTGGCGTGAGACGGGCGCTTCGAGTGATGTGGTTAAGTTACTGCACACTGAAGTATTGCGCATGAGCGAGCAAAATACGAAGTTGATGATTGAGATAACTCATCTGCAAGGTCAGATAGTGTCTCTTAACAAACAATTGACTGAGTTACAGCACGAGAATCAATTGCTTAATACGCAAGTTAGACAACTTACATCCGAAGTGAGTAGGTTGCATATGATATTGCCTGCAGATACGAGATAACGCATTACCTGAATAATGCTTCCCAAAGTTCGTCGGTATTTTCTTCCCAGAAAGTAATTCCAGACTGGGCAGCTGGTTGATTAACTTCACCGCGTTCAAAGAATCCTAGAGGTAATGATTGATCATCTACCTCTTTAATCTGTCTCGCAAATAGTTTATTTCTCAACGAGAAGTCAAACAGTTCTTGAAACACTGGTTGGCTGGTCAAGTATCCGAACATGACCAAGCACATTACCATATCGTCATGTTTGCCAACATCAGCCTTATACGAAGCTCCTATTCGTATAAATGTTGTTAGCTCTGATATAGTGTATGAATCGTTAATTTCGAGTTGATCATTTTCAACCAACCCTTTCAGCATATCACATCCAATAGCCTTTGTTTTCTTGCTGGTTCTAAAGCCAGGTTTCGTCTTACCATCACCACCTTCTTTAATGGCTTCTTGGCGGCTCATATACACGTTTTCATATTCTAGATCATAGAATAAAATGTCAGCAACTTGCTGTCCTAGATCATTCGTTTCGATTAGAACGAACGCTTGGTTGTATATTGACGCCATCTTATATACGATTTCTGGATACACTAATGTGCTAACAGCATTGTTTCTATATGTGCATGCCAATGAGTATGGAACTGTTGATATATCGATGACAGCAAACGCCGAGTAGTCTAGGTCAGCTCCTCTAGATGTGTCGACGGTCATTACATATGAATGCCCTTCTATAGGAGCAGCATACTGTGTAATGCATTGGTCGGTGTTGTCTGGTCGATCTAATGGAGTTTTTGTTGGGAGAGCACTTAGTTTGGCGCCGTTTATCAAAGTGGCAGAACTCCCAACGAAGGCAACTTCGATCTCCTGGTTGAATTTTATTTCGCCTAATATTGACCGTTGTTCATCCGCCCATTTCTGAGTTCTTCTTGGGTGTTCTTTCCAATGAGTCTCGATCGTGACAAACCCATTCAATCCCTGCTCTGCTTCTACCCACAATTTCCAGTAATGGTTCATCCCCTTGGGGGTCGAGACGATGATCATCTTCGATTGTTCGGATGATGAAATTGTTGGGAACACGGATGCAACGAATTCTTCCGCTAAGTTTGGTGTCAGGAACGCGAACTCATCTAGCATTAATAGGTTAACCGAAGACCCTCGAACCGCCGATGCGGATGTAGCCGCGCATGATACGGTTGAACCATTCTCCAACGACAGGGCAGTTTTGCTCCACTCGACGACTCCCTGCTGTAACCACTTCGGGCAGTTTTCGAGAATGAATTGAATTCTGGAGAAAATTTCTTTGGCGGTCTTTAGCTTGTTCGCCATGACCACCGAGTTTTTGTTTTTATTAAATAGACAATACCATGCGATGAACCCCGCGACAGTTGTGCTTTTCCCAGATTGACGGAACATCTTAGTTAATACTAAGCGGTTGTCTTTGATCGCTCGAATGATTTTCTTTTGATATCCGTATAACTTGAACGGTACTATTCCATCATCTAGTGACACGATTTTACCGTATGTTTCCAGGAAGTATATGGGGTCTCGACTACACTTCGCGATTTCTTTCGCTTGATACTCTGTGAACTCTATCGGTTCGCCGACACGCTTTAAGTTTTTGTTTCCGCGAAACGATCTCAATATCATGGTGATCCGTATATAGACAATATCAAGTATTTACTTTGCGGTAGAATGTTGTTCTCCTTAAATACTTTAAACATGAATGCTTTAACATAGAAAGGTTAACATATGGCTTCCAATTTACTAAGTCCTGAAGTGCACTTCCAGGAAACAGATTTGACGACTGGTACGACTGCCACAGCGACTTCTACTGGCGCATTTGCCGGGGAGTTTGTGTGGGGCCCTACTAATGAGATCACTTTAGTGTCCAACGAGAGTCAACTCGTTTCTAGATTCAACAAACCGACTAACGACACATATGCATCGTTCTACTCTGCTAAGAACTTTTTAGACTATACCAATAGTTTGAAGATGGTTCGAGTAGCAACTGCCGGACAGCTAAATGCGGTTAGTCTCGGATCAGCCATTGCTATTGGTAATCGAGACGTCTATAACGCATCGTATTCGGCTGGAGAAGCTGCTGTTGGTATGTTTGCCGCAAAATATCCAGGTGTGCTAGGAAATTCTTTGAAAGTGTCGATGGCCGATGCGGTTACATATAGCCGAGCATTGACAGGTACTATCGCAGTTGGTCTTGACGGCAGCACGTTGACGGGTACTGGTACCTTGTTCACGGAAGAGTTGACTGTTGGGTCTTTTGTGTTCTTAGTTGTTTCGACTGTAATGACCGCTTTCCAAGTAACCGCTGTTACTTCGGACACTGACGCTACTGTTGACGGGACATACGCAGCAACCGCTACAGGTCTATCAGGTACTACTAAGTGGGAATACTATGCTCTGTTCAATGGCGCTCCTGTAGACAGCAATCAAGCACTTGCTGTTGGTGCAACCGGCGACGGTCTACATATGGTAGTCGTTGACGCCGCAGGTAAATTTACTGGGCAATCTGGTTCTGTATTGGAGAAGTTTTCAAATGTGTCTAAAGCAAGCAACGCCTTGGCATTTGATGGATCTTCTGGATACTACAAGACTGTCCTGAATAACAGTGCTTATGTTTGGTCGATGGATCATCCAGATACAACGGCTGTTGGATTGACCGGCACCGCTTTTGGTGAAGCAGTAGTTGCTGGCGCATTCGTCGAATTAGTAAAACCCGTGTCGAGAACTTTGATCGGCGGTGTCGACGGTGATTCCGCAACCGACGGCGAACTCATGCTCGCATATGACTTGTTCAAGAACACTGAGCTTGTTTCTGTGTCGTTGATCGTTACTGGACAAGTATCTGACACCGTGTCTAGATATGTGGTGCAAAATGTGGCTGCATATAGAATGGATGCTGTGGCATTTATTTCGCCAAACAATGCAGGTGCTCCTATTATTGGTAACACCTCTGAGTCAATGCAAGACATTATCGACTGGTATGATTCCGTTAACTTGGATTCTTCTTACGGTGTGGCTGATACTGGATTCAAGTATCAATATGACAAATACAACGACGTTTACCGTTGGATTCCTCTGAATGCAGATATTGCCGGACTGTGTGCATACACCGACAGCGTGGCTGCTACTTGGTATTCTCCAGCTGGTCTGAATCGTGGACAAATCAAGAACGTTACTCGTCTAGCATACAATCCTGATAAAGCTGCTAGAGATGAATTGTTTAGCCGTAATATCAATCCAGTTGTTGCTTTCCCAGGTGAAGGTACTGTGTTGTTTGGCGATAAGACAACACTGCGTCGTCCTAGCGCGTTTGATGCGATCAACGTTCGTAGATTGTTCATTACATTGGAAAAATCCATTGCAGCATCTAGCAAGTTCTTCTTGTTCGAACAAAATACCGATCTAACTCGTAGACTGTTCCAAGCAATGATTACTCCATTGTTGCGCGATATCCAAGGTCGTCAAGGCATCACCGATTTCTATATCGACATGGGTAGCACGGTAAATACTCCAGATACAATTGATGCGGGTGAATTGAGAGCAAACATCTTTATCAAACCCGTTCGTTCGATTAGATTCATTAGCTTGAACTTCATCGCGACCCGTACTGGTGCTTCGTTTACTGAGATTCAACTCTAATAACACCTACTAAATAGTAGTAACAACATATTCACGGAAGGAATAATATGTCTTCACTTGGCAATTTAACCGTTTTCAGATCCAGTCTGATCAACGGTGGAGTGCGCCCCAACCAGTTCGAGGTAAGTTTAAACTTTCCGAGTATTGTTGGTGGAGGTGCGCTAACAACTCTTTTAGGTAAGTTCCATTGTAATGCGGCAAGTTTGCCTGCATCTATGTTTGCTCCAATTGATGTTTACTATCAAGGCAGAGCGATTAAGGTAGCGGGTGAACGCGAGTTTGCTCCTTGGACGGTTCGCGTAATCAACGAAGATTTCTCTATCAGAGATACGTTGTCTCGCTGGAGTCATGCTATCAACAATCTGAGTGAAAATAGTGGTATTCTACAACCCGCTCTGTATCAGGCAGATATGGAAGTTGATCAATTAGATCGCAATGGGCTGTCAATGAAGCGTATCAAGCTAGTTGATGCAATGCCAATTAACGTGGGTGAGATTGGTTTGGCTTGGGATCAAAACAACCAGATTGAATCTTTTGATGTAACCTTTGTATACAACTACTTCACTGAAACAAGCGTTAACGCTTAACACTACTCTTTATAATGAACTATAAAATATTTGGTTTTGAGATTAGGAAAGCCGGCACAGAACCGGCTCTAACAGCACCGGACACTAGAGATGGCTCGATTAATAACGAGGTCACTGCGTCCGGTGCTGCTGCTTATGGTTACTATTTTGATCTAAACAAAAAGTTAACCAATGAAATTGAACTGATCAATAAGTATCGTTCAATGGCTCAAGTAGCAGAGATAGACCAAGCTATTACGGATATAGTTGATGAAGCGGTGGTTATTGAAGAAGAAGCTCCGCCAGTATCTATTGATGTCCGGTCTGACAAAAATGATATCCCGGAAGCGATCAAGGAATTAATTTGCGATGAGTTTCAAAATGTATTGACTATGTTAGACTTTCATCGAGAAGGACATGACATATTCAGACAGTGGTACATTGACGGTCGATATTTTGCCCAAATCGTTGTTGACGAAACTGAATTGGATAGAGGCATTATCGAGATTCGACCGTTAGATCCTAGAAAGATCAAGAAAGTACGCGACGTCGTCAAGCAGCGCAATACCGGTGGGGTTGATTTGGTCGTAGATACTCAAGAATACTACATATATAATGATTCTGGTATAAATTCTGCCAGCACTGGCATTGAATTGTCTGTTGATTCCATCATCAATGCAACCAGTGGGTTGGTCGATGAGTATGGCAATTCTATATCACATTTGCACAAGGCAATCAAACCTAGCAACATGCTGCGTTATATGGAAGACTCTGCTCTGATATACACGTTGTCTAGAGCACCAGCTCGTCGAGTATTCTACATTGATATTGCAGACATGCCTAAGCAAAAAGCTGATCAGTACATGACCAGCATCATGGCAAAGTATAAAAATAAGATTGTGTATGATTCGTCAACCGGCGAAGTTAGAGATGATCGTGTCAACATGAGCATGTTGGAAGATTATTGGTTACCTCGTCGATCAAATGGTAGATCAACTGAGATAACGACTCTACCTTCTGAAAATATCACTGGTCAGATTGAAAACATTACATACTTCTTGAACAAGTTGTATGGTGCATTGAATCTACCTCTTTCGAGACTGCGTCCAGACAATGGGTTCAATCTAGGAAAGACGGACCAGATTACTCGCGACGAGGTTAAATTCAGCAAGTTTATTGACAGAATGCGTAATCGATTCAGCGAACTGTTTCTACAAGCATTAAGAGTTCAGCTTGTTCTTAAAGGCATTATTACTCCTGAAGACTGGGAGTTCATATCATCGAGAATCTCGTTTAACTTCATTCGAGACAATCACTTTGCTGAGTTGAAAGACGCTGAGTTGTTGAACAACCGGCTAAATATGGTTAACTTGATACAGCCTTTAGTCGGTCTTTACTATTCACCTCAATGGGTGCGAAAGAATGTGTTGCGTCAAACGGACGAAGAGATCGAACAAACTGATTCTGATATTGCTATTGCCATGAAAGAAACTCCACAATTTTTTCCTAACTTGATGGGTCCAGAAAATGAAAAATGATAACTTAGAGTTTATGCATCGAGTCATGAAGAACGAGGTCGTTGAAGCAAAGAAGATTTTTGAAAAGGCTCTTGCTAGCAAGATAGCCGTTAAGGTTTCTGAGTTGCGTCAACGAGTAGCAAAAGAATACTTCAATAAGAGCTGATATGGATTCGCGCCGTCTAGCAAATATCATATTTGACAAGGGACAGAAGATACCCGAGAGTCGATATAAGAGCATATGCGAATCCTTAGAGGCAGAATCTTTTTCGTTGGACGACTACGTTGTTGCATATAAGTTACGTGATAAGTTCATGGGGAAGATAGCATTCACGCTAGCTGATGGGGCGAACGTGTTGATATCTGAATCTACGTTACTCTCGTTGGCAAATTTGACATCAATTGATAAAGATTCGGTTTCTACATATATGAACAGTGGATACGATCAATTCGCCGATATTATCAGGGTACTATGATTCCCGTAGATACCATGCTGCACATAACCGGTCTACTGTAATCGTTATAGACGTAAATACACATATACGTTCAAGGAATATACATGGCAATCAGTAAAACAATAATTAAGATGAATCACGTTGAAGCGCTTGTGAAAGTGGTCAACGATGTTGCTAGTGCTGGGGCGATCACTATCGACTTAGACGTCGATTTGCTCAAGTCAAACGAAGAACTTGATGGTCTGGCACCAACGGTAAACATCGGTAGTCTAGAGTTTTCAACAGCGGTTACCGGCGAAATCAGCATCGTTAGAAACAGTGTTGTTGTCAACAATGCATTTGAAAACACTGAAAGTTTTGAACTCGCATGGGGAGCAGACAACCAGAACAATACGTTTGACATCGTTGTTAATATGAGCGCTAAAGGTACAGTTTATATGAGACTGCTTAAGGTCCAAGGATATCGTCCACTGTTTAGACCAGAACAGGGAGTAACTCCATAATGAAACTTCTTATAGATAAGACGTTAGACGCGCAAGTTCTAACCGAGTCAACCAAGTCTGGCAAAGAGCGTATGTTCATTCAGGGACATTTCCTGATGCACACCACGCCTAACAGAAACAAACGCATATACGGTAAAGATGTAATGAAGACTGCCGTGGAGCAGTATCAGAAAGAATACATTGACACTCATAGATCATTAGGTGAATTGAATCATCCACCTGGACGATTACAGGTTGATCCAGAACGCGCATGTATTCTAACTACTCAGTTATCAGAAGACGGCAACTATTATTATGGTAAGGCAAAAGTTTTATCGACTCCATTAGGTAAGATTCTAGAATCTCTATTATCTGATGGTGTGAAGATCGGCGTATCTAGTCGCGGTGTTGGGTCTACTTCAAAACGAGGTGACATCACGCATGTTGGCAAAGACTTCCAGCTCCACGTGGCCGCGGATGTGGTTTTCGACCCGAGCGTTGGAGATGCCTTTGTAGAGCATTTGATGGAAGAGAAAGAATATCTGTTCGTTGACGGAAAATTTGTAGCACAGGATGTCTTTGAAGCCAAGCAAGCTATCAGAAAAGCAACCAGTGTTCAGTTAGAAGAAGCTAAGTTACAAGCATTCCAAAACTTTCTAACTCAAATCACCCGTAAATAACACAATACTTAAATAAAAGTAAGAATAAAGGAAAACTACTATGGCATCACTTGAAGACCAAATCCGCGCGATAATGGAATCAAAAGCTCAGGCTAAGGAGAAGGCCGATCGCGTCGACGAAGATCCCGCGGTAAAGATTGAGAATCCAATGGACCCCAATATTTCATCTTCTGAGGTTGACGGTGGATTAACCGCTGATCAAGGCGAGTCTGAAGAAGCCGAAGGCACTGATGGCGACGCTAATGCGCGTGAGATCGCTGCTAAGAAAAAAGCGGAACAAGTGCGTAAAGCTGTTGAAGAAGACGCACAAGAGAATTTCGACGATGCTAAGAAACTTGCTGACACAGTAGACGCGACAGGCGATCGACACGAAGATCAATTTGATGCAGTGCAAGCTGTTCAAAATGAAACCGATGTTGATCCAAGCGATGCAGATGCAATGGCTAGATTTGAAGCTGCCAAGAAAAAAGCAGAAGACGAACAAGTAGCTGTTGACTCAGGTAAACTTGAAGAAATGCTCGGATCAGAGTTTTCCGACGACTTTAAGTTGAAGGCAAAGACACTGTTTGAAGCAACCGTAAAGCAGCATATGTCTACGGTAAATACCAAATTAGAAGAAAGCTCAAAAGCAGCTATTAAACTTATTGAAGAAGAGTTTGCGACAAAAACCGCAGCTCTAACAACAGAATTCCAAGAGCGATATGACCAACGTGTCAAGTTGCTTGAAGAAGAGACCAGTGAAAAGATTGATGGATACCTCACCTATGTGGCTGAGGAGTGGACTACTAAGAATGAACTTGCCCTTGAAGCAGGTATTAAGACTGAACTAACTGAATCATTTATTAACAAACTTAAGACTCTATGCGAACAGCATTATATTGATCTACCAGAAGCAAAGGTAGATTTGTATCAGAAAGCGCTAGATGAAAAAGTAGAACTGGAAAGTTCTTTACTAGCAGCAACAACTCAGTTGCAGGCTATTAAGGAAGAACTCAACAATTCAAAACGTGCAAATATTATTGAAGAAACCTCGAAAGAGTTTTCCAGTCTAGATGCGAGTCGGTTTAAAACATTGGTAGAAGATTTTGAATTTGAAGACGAAGACACGTTTAAGAAAAAACTTGGCATCGTTAAAACTTCATTCTTCGAAAACAAGCAGACCGGAGCTAAAGAGCATTTGAATGAAGCGCTAACTAAATCAGAGCCAATCTCTGAAAAAGGCCCTTCAACTATTGAACCGTTAGTTGAACATACTCGGATGAGCGCTTATGTTAGTGCTTTGAAACAGTAAGACAGTATTCAACGTAAATACAGTTATATTAGATTGAAATCAATCAATTAATTAAAAGGATAATAAAATGAAAGAATCGTTAGTCGAAAAATGGGCACCGGTACTGGATGCCGAAGGCGTTGCTCCTATTAAGGACCAATATCGTCGCAAAGTAACTGCGCGTCTCTTGGAAAACCAAGAAATCGCTAACATGGAATCTCGTTCAGCATTGTTCGAAGATGCTCCTGTTAATAGCGTTGGCAGCTATGGTGACAGCAACGGTATTGCAAAATACGACCCCGTGCTGATCAGCTTGGTTCGTCGTACTATGCCTCAGTTGATCGCATATGACGTTTGCGGTGTGCAACCTCTAGCACAGCCAACTGGTTTGATCTTTGCGATGAAAGCTCGCTATACTAACCAAGCTGGTGCAGAAGCTCTTTACAACGAGCCTAACTCTCAGTTCTCTGGTGATACAAGCGGTGGCGCAAGCGCTCAAGCAGGTACTAACCCAGGTGTGTTGAATGACGCATCCCCAGGTACTTTCACCTATGGTTCAGCAATGTCCACAAGCGTTGGTGAAGCACTTGGTTCTTCTGGTGGTAACGTGTTTGGTTCGATGGCATTGACTATCGAGAAGAAAGCTGTTGAAGCTAAAACTCGTGCGTTGAAGGCTGAATACAGCGTTGAGTTGGTTCAAGACTTGAAAGCATTGCATGGTCTGGATGCTGAACAAGAATTGATCAACATTCTGTCTACAGAAATTACCGCTGAAATTAACCGCGAAATTGTTCGTACTATTGCAGTGACCGCTAAACCCGGCGCACAAGCAACGGTTACTCCTGGTATCTTCGACATGGATCAAGATGCTGGTGGTCGTTGGTCAGTTGAGAAATTCAAAGGACTGAACTTCCAAATCGAACGTGACGCAAACGTTATTGCACAACAAACCCGTCTGGGACGTGGTAACTTTATTATCTGCTCTAGCGATGTGGCTTCCGCATTGGCAATGGCCGGTGTGTTGGATTACAATCCAGCTATCCAAGGTACTGAAGTTATTGATGAAGCATCGACAACTTTTGCAGGTATTCTAAACGGTCGCTTTAAAGTGTTCGTTGATCCGTACTTGGCAAATGGTGGTTCGAATACCCACTACGCAGTTATTGGTCACAAGGGTGCAAATCCTTACCAAGCTGGTTTGTTCTACGCTCCTTACCAACCTCTGCAACTGTTCCGCGCAGTTGACCCACAGACGTTTCAGCCCCGTCTCGCTTTTCGACAACGCTACGGAATTGTTGCGCACCCATATGCAGTTCCGACTGCTGTGTCTAGCGATGGTTTGGCTGCTAACTCAAATAGTTTTTTCCGTCGTATCGAGATCAAGAATATTCTTTGATTTCAATGACTTACGTGACTTTGTTCACGTAATACATATACAAGGGGCTCTTCGGAGCCCTTTTTAACGACAGAAAACTCTTGACGCTAGAGGCGCGATAGTTTATAATTGATATCATTTTGATACTATATTAATACCACAATGCCTCCTGAAACTATACTAGAGATTCTTTTAAGCAAGCCTCACGTCAAGCATTACTTAGATCGGTATTTTAAGTTTATTCTAAAATGTCGACACACTAACTTGAATATCGCTACATCGACATATATGGAGACACATCATATATGCCCTAAAGCTCATGATATGTTTCCTGAATACAAAGACTTGCGTATGCACTCGTGGAACGCGATAGCTCTTACGGCTAGGCAGCATATAATTGCCCATGTATTATTGTGGAAAGCGTATCCAGAAATATCAAGTCCTGGTATCACGGTGTATTATATGCTGCATGTGCAAAATACCAGCACGTACAATAAAAATCAAAGAACCGTCCCCAACTCCATCGACATTAGGTATGCCGCAAAATCGAAAGAATCTTTTATGATATGGCGCGCCGGTCGCGGATGTTATAAGGATTCCGTTGGTAATATGTTCTTTATACTACCATCAGACCCACTTATCGATGAACTACAATTAGTCGGGCATATGCAAGGCACTACTAGAACTGACGAGATTCGTAAAAAGATGTCGGCGTCTAAAGACCCCAATCGGCGAATCACACTATACAAAGGTGTCGACTCGAAGCGGGTTCGAAAACACTCTGATCTTGCTAAATCTCTAATATCAGAAGGATGGCATGCAAAACGAACAGCAGAAGAATACGGTATGATAGAATCTAAACGATACGCTAACTCATCTGCTTCCTTAAAGCATAGATCCGACTATGCGCTACCTGATGGTACGTTCTTTGGTAAGTTATATGCCGATGATCCAGATATAATATCTCTAAACTTGATTACGTTTAATTTATCGAAAAAGAGGGCCGCGGCAATATCAAATCAACCACTATGTGTCGCGGCTAATATAGGAACGATGTGGTATAACAATGGTAGCATAAACAAAAAGTTCAAATCTGCCCCTGGTTATCCCTGGGTTGCTGGCGTGTTATATAGCGATGCTGAATCTGTCAAGCACAGTCGAGCGAAAGGCCTCCGAGAAAACCGGGTAGGATACGTGTGCTATACTGATGGGGCTAAAAACTTTTATGTAGGTCCCGGCGAACCGGTCGATCCTTCTTGGGTATTGGGTATGAAACCTCAAGCAAAATCTGTCAAGCGTTCTACGCGACAGATTGGGGTGACCGTATATAATGACGGGATTAAAACGTATAGAGTATATCCGGGGCATACGCCAGATCCCTCTTGGTTGCTTGGAATGGCTCCCAGAAAATCTCGAGATATATCTGCTTGACTAATAATAGTTCTGTGTTATAATGTAACTTTATACTTTATCGGTTATAATATGCTAGATACTATCATTACCTGCGTATACTGTGGACAAGAATATCCACAAGGCACGCCATCCCATTCTCATGAATCTCTAACTGCTCATATTAAAGTATGTGAAAAGCACCCTATGCGCAAAGCTGAGCAAGATATCAAACTGCTGCGAGATGCTTTGGTCGGGATAATCGGATCAGACTCCCGCGAAGAACTGCTTACTATGGAATCTATGGTACGTATGTTGCCTGCCCCTGATGCAGATAAAGCAGTTTCTATTAACGCTATCCACGCCTTGCTTGCTACTATGGCCGAGTAGCATGCGATTCTCTGGGGTTAAATACATACATACCCCCGGAGAACAATACTATGATATGTGGAGCTACCACTAATTTTTTACAGACGAATTCCTATCAGTTGATACTGCCTAGGTTTCCGCGTGTGCAATACTTCAGTACAGATTTCGTTCTGCCTGAGATACAACTTCAACCTGCTTATTCATCAACGCCATATACCGATCTAAAGTTTGCAGGCGACAAGCCCATGTTTGGGGCAATGACATTTACCTTTATGGTCGATGAGACTATGAAGAACTATGAAGAAGTGTTCAACTGGATGAATGGCATCGGTTTTTCTAGCGATCATTCTGACTATACGAATTTTGAAAACAAGAGCTCTGCTCAGCCACTTGGTGAACAGGATGCTAAAGTTGTTGTAATGAGTTCGAAGAGCAATCCAGTTCGCAGCCTTACATTCTTTGATGCCATCCCTACTGCTCTGAGTGGGTTTCAGATGACATCCCAAGACCCAGAAACGAACTATGTGAAGGCTTCACTAACTATGGTCTATACCAGATTCGAATTTGATAAATGATCACAGTTTCCGTCCACAAAGTAAACGAAAGTTTCATTAAAGTTTTTTCCGATCAAAGCACTGAATCGGACATAAAAGACTACTTCACATTCAAAGTGCCTGGGTATCAGTTCAGTCCCAAGTATAAGAACAGATTGTGGGATGGTACAATCTCACTGTTCAACATCAGAACTAAACTACTGCCTATTGGGTTGTATAACCGGCTTCTAACATTCTGCAAAGACAATGATATCGAAGTCGAAGTTGTCCCTACTGAAAGATTCAGCTGCATTCAAGAAGATATTGACGTTGACCTCACTGATATCAAAGACTTCGTTGATAGTTTGAATCTGTGGAGTAAGAGTGGGCCTATTACTACGCGAGACTATCAACTTGATGCTATCCATCATAGCATTATCAATCGTCGAGCAACGCTAATATCGCCTACTAGTTCTGGTAAATCTCTTATCATATACTGTATCATTCGATGGATACTTGAAGAAGACCCCGATACTAGAATTCTATTGCTTGTTCCAAACGTGTCTCTGGTTAATCAAATGATGGGAGATTTTCGAGAGTATGCTAGTCAATCAGACTTCAATGTCGATACCATGTGTCAGAAATTGTATTCTGGACAGAACAAAGAGTTGTCTAAACGAGTGTTGATTACTACGTGGCAGTCGTTTACAAAGATTGCCAATGACAAGGTTAATGGTCCAAAGATATTATCATTATATCGAGGTGTTATTTGCGACGAAGCACATACATCTAAGGGTGCTGTGGTTCAGAGTATTCTCGAGAAATGTGTTCATTCAACGTATCGTATTGGAACCACCGGTACTATTGATAACAATCAGATACATCAACTAGTTATAGAAGGGTTCCTGGGACCTATCTACAGAGTTACTACCACAAAAGAATTGATGGATAGTAGTCAGGTAAGTAGTCTGAAGATTAAGGCTCTCATACTAAAGTATCCAGAAGAGGATGCCAAGTTTGTTAAGAAATTAGAGTATCCGGACGAAGTGAAGTGGCTCATTATCAACGATAACCGAAATCGGTTTTTAGTTAATGTTGCAAGGAGTTTGACTGGAACTACTCTGTTGCTGGTTCGGAATCGAGATACTCATGCAAAGGTCTTATACGAGAGTCTTAAGACATTATCGGATAAACCGGTATATTATGTTGCAGGTGATGTAAGTGCTGATGCGCGAGAGATCATTAGGTTGACTGCCAACGTCGAGGATTGTATAATAGTGGCAACGTACCAAACAATGGCCGTTGGGGTAAACATTCCTAACATAAAGAACGTGATCTTTGGATCTCCGTCTAAAAGCTCCATAACCGTGTTGCAATCTATTGGGCGAGGATTACGCCTGCATTCTGATAAAGACTTCATGACCTTGATTGACATTGTAGATGACCTTCGATACAAATCGAAAGAAAATTATGCGTATTTGCACGCAATTGAACGATTAACTATCTATAAGAAAGAGCAGTTTGACATCAGCATCAAGGAGATCCCTAGTGGACGATATTAACATCAAGGAAAAGATCCTTGAGGCTACTTTTCTAAACAGGTTGAACACAGGTGAGTTTCTAATAACAATTTGCATTGTCAAACCTACTGGAATCGTCAGTATGTTCTTCCCATATGTTTTGAATGGAGATGATCTAGACGAGTTTTGTCCGTATACAAAGAATAGACGATTTGATATGTCTGCTCAATGCTTTCAATTCGTCAAGGCTCCATCTGCTGAATTGATGGATAAATTTTATACTAGAATTCTCGTAGATCGATTCGAAGAGTTTAGTTCGTTCATTGAATTCTTCTCAACCGCATACTTTGCTCAAATAGATCCAACGGATCCGGTTGTATTAGATCAACCTGAAGATGCCCCCTTAGATCGCGTTTTACATTGAATAGTACCGTGGGTACTACTTCCGCAAACGAATTGAACTGGCGTTGAATCTACACTGTTGCTGACGTGTGTATCACTATAGATTATTAAATTATGTTGTGGCTTGAAGAAAAATACATCAATATGATGGGCCCTCGGTTGTTGAGGTTTCACAAAGCAAAGCAAAATCTATGGGAGTTTAGGTGTCCAATTTGCGGCGATTCTAAAAAGAATGATTGGAAGACTCGTGGTAGTTTCTACTTACCACCATCAAGTAGCCATTATAATATGGGATGCTTTAACTGTGGCGCTAGTATGCGATTCTCGAGCTTTCTTAAACTACAGGCTCCGTATCTGTATGATGAGTATGCTGTTGAAAAGTACAAGGCAACTCATGATGATGCGCCAGCTCTCAAGGTTGTTGACACGCCGGTAGTTGAAACAAAACGACTAAATCTATCAAACTTGTCGCGTATATCAGATTTAGGCGACGATCACCCAGCAGTAAAGTATCTACTAAAACGCAAGATTGACCGGAAGCATTTTGACAGACTATACTTTGTTCTTAGGTTCAAAGAATTTGAGTCTGAGTGGAGAGGGAAGAAGTTGAGCTCATCAGCCGATGAACACCCCAGACTGATCATACCGTTCTTCGATAAGAAAGGTAATATAACTAGATTGTCTGCTAGATCATTCGGTAAAGAAGAGCCTAAATACATTTACTTGAAAATACAAGATGACGCATCTAGAGTTTTTGGGTTAGACACGGTAGATCCTAAGAAACCGGTGTTTGTGCTAGAAGGTCCATTAGATTCTCTGTTCTTCGATAATGCTATCGCTGTTGGATCTGCGGCTTTATTGGTGCCTGAACTTGATGGGTTTAAAGATGTAATACTTGTACCAGATAATCAGCCCAGGAATATCGAAGTGTGCAAGAGCATACGCAAGATGACGGACAGTGGTCATCGAGTATGTTTGTGGGATGAACATTGGGGTAAGGATGTTAATGATATGATATTACGCGGACACTCGGCTAAAGATATTGAGTCTTTGATACTGAAGAGTTCTGAAAAGGGGCTCGCGGCTTCTATGAAGTTTTCGCAATGGGTTAAATGTGATGTTTCTGATAAATGCACAAAAGGAATACGATGAAATCGTTTAATGACTGGATGTCTGATAATAACCCAGGTAACTACTCTAGCATAGCAGTTGATGATTTGCCGACGCATTTGGTCCCATCAGATGTTGGTCGACTTAATACGAAACCTCACGTTACTCTCATGTACAGTAAGGGGTCTCATGTACCACAATCACAAGTGGCAGATCTGATGTCAAAGTATGACATCTCTGGAACAAAGGCAAACGTGACAGGCGTTGAAGCATTTCCCGACAGCGACAATCCAGGAATGTCTGCTATGGTTCTGACCTTAGAACACCCCGAGTTGCAAAAATTACATGATGCTTTATGCGCTGCTGGATGCAAGCATTCATTCAATCCGTTTAAGGCACATGCGACTCTTTTGTACAATGTGCCGTCAGACAAAGTAGAAGATATCAAATCATCTTTAGAGCCCAAAGTTGTAGGTACACAATTGACGCTCGGTGGTATCAGCAATGACATTGTGAAGAAGGATTGGGTCAACACACTAAATAAAGTATGACGATATGGACATACTTAGATTCACCTCTTGAAGAAATACCCGAAACATGCATTGGGTTCGTATATAAGATCACTAATACATCATCTGGTAAGATGTATATTGGCAAGAAAAACTTTTACTCTACCCGTGCTGCTCAGAAAACAGTCACTTTAAAATCTGGGATAAAGAAAAAGAAAAAGGTTAGGGTAACTAAAGAGAGTGATTGGAAATCATACTACGGTTCGTCTGAAGACGTACAGCGCGATGTCAAAGAGCTGGGTGAAGCTGTGTTCAAGCGCGAGATACTCAAGTTTTGTTATACGAAGGGTGAACTAAGTTACTATGAAGCCAGATTCCAATTTGAAGAAGACGTGCTACTCAAACCGGATCAATACTATAATCGGTGGATTAGTATAAAAGTACATACTATCCACTTAAAGAATTTGCTTGACGTTCAAGCAGATATGTAATATAATTCATTATCATATATCAGGAGTCTACATACCATGTCTCGGCATTTTTCCGTTACACAGACGGATCTTACCCAAAAACTCAGTCGTCAAGTAACCAGTAAAAAACATCGACAGTTGCCTTCGTTTGGTCGAGAGTTTGCTGATCGAACCTCCCCGAACAACAAACCATTGAAGGTTAAAGAGAAGTATAAGAGTTGGATCAAAGAGGTCGATGAATATGACGAATAACGAATCTGCTTGGACGTATGCTGAGATATCAGAACTGCGAGAATCATTAGACTCTTCCGAGGAAGCCGTTCATAGAGATTCAGATCTCGAACAAATGGCTAAGTATTCTGTGCCATCTGACCTATCTAAACATGTTAAAGTGATGTATACCGATGACATGGATAAGAATAATCTGCGGTTGATCAAGCTCCAGAATCACGAAGGTCATATAGAGTACCATATTCACAACCAATCAGTTATGTTTGGTAAATCTGGTAATGAAAGTAAGTTAGGATTTATATCAACCCTCAAACTAATCCACAATGATGGGGCAGCAGAACTAGCGTCTGGTAAGAAGATTGTTCTCCAGACGCTGCCAGGAAGCCCCCAGCACGCTAAGTTTCATTTTATTGCTAATCGATTGGCTGCGAAAGCCGGCAAGACAGTACGAGATGGTGGTATAAAGCCATTTACATCAAACCCACATGTACAAGGCCCGACAATAGTGATTGAATAATATTATGCGTTTAGATGAATTGAAAGCCAATTGGGCTATAGATTGTGTTATTGATCATGATAAGCTGGACATATCCAGTATTCGTACAGCAAACCTGCACCAAAAGTATCTCGATATTCTAACCGAATACAAGTTACGCATGTTCAAACTCGAAAGAGAATACTTGAACATGAAAGGATTGCGGTCTAAATACTATACCGGCCAACTCACTCGCAGTGAATTGCAAGAATATGATTGGGAACAGTATCAGTATAAAACTCCTCTTAAATCTGAGCTTGATCGTCTGTTAGAAACAGATTCGATCTTATTAGATATTAAAGATAGACAAAGTTATAGCATATTCTGTTTTGAGTATGTTGAAGAGGTGTTAAAGTCTCTTAGAGAGCGTGGATGGCAAATACGCAATGCCATCGAATGGCGCAAGTTTGAAGCGGGTGGTTAATTTGTTTAAAGGACGATAATGGAAAAGCAAGAGTTGGTAAATGGTATCGCGGAGTGCATGCGATTACAAGAGAGTTTTAACGGTGTGGTTAACCCTGATTGGCGCAAGGCCAAGAATCCTTGGCCGCGCGCTATTTGGACTGAGTGTGCTGAGCTGCTAGATCATCTACAGTGGAAGTGGTGGAAGAACGTTGATGCTAAGGTAGATCAAAAGCAAGCATTGCTGGAGGTGGTCGACATCTTCCACTTTTTCTTATCTGAACGAATGGTTGATCGTCGTACTGCGTTAGATCTAGCAAACAGCCATGAATGGGCTCGTCGGCATACATATGCAAATACACATGAGAAGAAACTGAAGCAGGTTGAAGAACTCGTAATCCTTTGTTTGGACAAGCAAAATTTTGAAGCCGCGTTCTTTCAAGTAGTGATTGCTCTTGACATAGATGTTAAAGATTTGTTAAAATACTACTTGGGCAAAAACGCTCTTAACAAACTACGACAAGATAACGGTTACAAAACCGGGACATATAAAAAGCAGTGGATGCTTAACGATGAACTTGTTGAAGACAATGTGGTACTAGAACATGTGCTTGAGTCTATGACTGATGCACTAACGTTCGATGCTATCTATGATCAATTGAAATCTTTTTATAATTAAGGAACTATATGAAACTCTCTAAAACTACGGTCAACCTTCTGCGCAACTTCGCATCTATCAACACCAACCTGTTGATTCGCCCCGGTAATCAACTGATGACCGTATCTGCAAATAAAACTGCGTTTGCTAGTGCGGAAGTTGAAGAAGAGTTCGATGTTACCTTTGGTATCTACGATCTTTCTGAGTTCCTTGGGGTGCTCAGCATCTTTGAAAATCCTGAACTGACATTTACTGATCGTGCACTCACTATCAGCGATGGGAAGAATCACATTCGTTATATGCCAGCAGATGCTGAGGTGCTTATCTCGCCTAAGAAAGAGCCGAAGTTCTCGGCGACTCCTGAAGCAGAGTTTATTCTCACTTCCCAACACCTCACTCAGATCATTAAGGCGTCTAGTGTTCTGAAAGTTCCGTTTGTTACATTCAAAGGCGATGGTACCAAGATTGTGGCATTGGTGCATGACAAGAGCAACCCAAACACAAATCAATTCTCGATTGACGTTGAGACTGATTGTGATAGCACATTCGATATGCATATCAAAGTTGATTCGTTGAAGATGATGCCCGAGGAATACAAGGTAATGATTAGCAGCGCAAAGGTGTGCAAGTTCATCGGCGATAAAAAGACTTATTTGGTCACTGGAGAGCTTGACAGTTCGTTTCAGTAATCATTGAAAGCTATATAATGACAAAACCAAGTGATGACTTTCTGTGGTGCGAACGATATCGTCCATCAACCGTGGACGATTGCATTTTACCCACAGCTATTAAAAATGAGATAGCCAAGTTTGTTGAGAGTGGTCAGATCCCACACTTCTTGTTCAGCGGCAGCGCAGGCGTGGGAAAGACGTCTGTTAGCAAAGCTATTGTTGAAGAGTTGGGAGCAGACTTGCTATTCATTAACGCCAGTAATGAGTCAGGCGTTGACACTATCCGGAATAAAGTTGTTCAATTTGCATCAACGGCATCGTTCGATGGGAACTTGAAAGTGGTTCTACTCGATGAATGTGACCGCATTTCGGCCGCTGGCCAGGATGCTTTGAAGGCAATTATGGAGGAATTTAGTAAGAATACTAGGTTCATCTTGACATGCAATAACAAGAATCGAGTGATTGATCCGCTTCAATCTCGATGCACATCTATTGACTTCAAGATCACTGATACTGAGAAGAAATCTTTGATGGCACAGATGTTGAAGCGATCTGCTAGCATTCTAAAAGCCGAGCAGATCGAGTTCGACCCAAACTCTTTGGTTGTGCTTGTAAAGAAATATTTCCCAGACTTTCGACGAACGATCAATGCATTGCAGAAGTATTCTGTGCATGGTAGTATTGACTCGGGTGTGTTGATTGCAGATGCTACAAGCTATGATGAACTAACTCTGTCGTTGAAGGCAAAGAAGTTCGGTGACGTCAGGAAATGGATTGCCAAGAATACCGATATGGATTCTGCTACTCTGTTCAGATACTTCTTCGATAATGTATCTGTGCTATTCGAAGGCAAGAGCATTCCTGATGTGATTTTGATACTCTCAGAGTATCAAAAGTCTGCCGCGATCGTAGTTGATCAAGAAATCAACAACATTGCTGCCATGATTGAAATCATGAGTGTGGCGGAATGGAAGCAGTAAAGAAGAAATCGCCGTTTGACTTTGTTCGGTCGATCAGCGAAACAAAAGAAGATATCCTAGAGGGTAATGAAAAAGAATATAATGCTTTTGTGATAAACAAGGCATTGTCATTCAATGTAGATTGCGTCTACATTGTTCACGCACTCTCAAAGTATCCCGAACTGTCAAAGGAAGCCCAATACAAATACCTACTAAATAGTATTGATCGTAAGAAAAGATACGGTAAGTGGGTTAAGAAGGATTCGTTACCAGACGAAATTGAACTAATCAAAACTGCCTATGGATACAGTGACGCAAAAGCGATGTCTGTATTGCCTCTTTTCACCGATAAGCAACTATTAGAACTAAGGCGTATCCTTGATAAAGGTGGACAACAATGATTAACGATGATATCCTATATGATTGGTCTCAAGATAAGATGATCGAGATCCAGTTGGGATCACCCGACGACTTCTTGAAGATTAAGGAAACTCTAACTCGTATTGGCATTGCTAGTAAGAAGACCAAGATGCTATATCAAACGGCTCATATTCTACATAAGAAGAACAAATATTATATTGTTCATTTTAAAGAGCTATTCTTACTAGATCAGAAACAATCAGATATTACATTGGATGATGTGTCTAGACGAAATCGCATCATTGCGCTTCTATCAGACTGGAAACTATGTACAGTAGTTGTTCCTGAAACGATTGCGAACCAGAGCAGTATGAGCACTATCAAGATAGTTCCATATCAGGAGAAACCAGACTGGACGTTGGTTGAGAAGTATCACGTTGGTCGAAAATTTTAATGGACGCGTTTGATATTCATCCTAAGCTCCTCGAAGCCGTAAACAGCGTAACAAATCCTGATATACCCATGCCCATGCTGGCAGGGTTTCGTCGAGATCTTGACATCCGCCCGCTGTATCTATTATGCGGTCTCGACAAATCTCTTATGACAGAAGTGTATTCTGGGTCAACGAACGATTTCCTGGAAGACGAATCTGAAGAGGCGCGAATTCATGCTGCTTTGAAAATAGTACCGCAATCATCTCGAGTGAAACATTCGATTGATCACTATGGCGGGTCTGGATCTCAAGACATAAATCATTTTCTATGGCATCATCATTTGCACGAATCCCCTGTCCCGGCTCATATTAAAAGTCATGTAGATCATTTAGACAGTATACTATTACCAAAGACATATGTGGGGGCTACAAAATTGTATACAGGGGTCCAAGTTTCGCCTGCTACAACTGCTGGGATGGAATGGAATTCAACGCGGGCTAAGAAACTACTACAACTTCCGGCGTTTACATCTACATCAACCAATTTTGATGCGGCGTCTTTATTCACGGCGGTTGATAGCACGTCCAAACACTATGAATCCGATCATCAAGGCATAATCCTTCCTAACGCTAGGCATGTGATAGAACTTAATTTTGACGAGCATGTATATAATGCCGCTTCTATGTTGGGGCATACAGGGGCCGGTAACGAACGTGAAGTTTTGTTGGGCCGGGGGCACGAATTTGAATTGCATCCCAGACCGACATTAGTGTTAGATCACTTAACCAATCCAGTATATGTGTGGAAGGCATTTCACTCGCAGCATTTGCCTAGGCCTAAGAAATTATAAATACGTCAGAATGCGTGCCTTTTTGGGCGCATGGTTAGTCGATAGCCTCAATCATCGACAATACTTGCTTTTAAGGAGTAATATGAAAAACTTGTTGTTAGATCCATCGTTGACCCGTCAATTTTTTGTTGGGTTTGATCCATTGTTAGATCAGTTTGCAAAGAGACTGTCTACCCCCGTAGATAAGTTTCCGCCGCATAACATCATTAAGCTATCCGATACACGATTTCAAATTGTGCTTGCCATTGCTGGTTTCACTAAATCTGATATTGAGATTACGGTTGACCAAGAGCGACTAGTGATTAAAGGCGGCAAGGCGTATGTATCGGATGTCCAATATCTATACCAAGGGATTAGCAACAGAGCATTCAACCGAGAGTTCATCCTTCAAGATGACGTAGAAGTTGGATCTGCTAAGTTTGAAGATGGTATGCTAACCATCGAACTGGAACGCATCGTTCCTGAAGAAAATAAGCCTCGTCTTATTGCGCTAAACTAATCCGTTAGTTTCAACCGGGGGATCACTCCCCCGATATAGGAGTATCATATGAAGAAATTCATTACCATACTTCTTGCTGGGATTCTATCTTTCAATGCTTCGGCGAATGAAGAACTCGAATGTTTGTCACAGGCAATCTATCATGAAGCAAGAGGTGAACCATTAGCCGGCCGTATCGCGGTTGGTTGGGTTGTTTTAAACCGAGTAACATCTGGTAGGTATCCATCCTCAATATGTGAAGTGGTATATCAAGCGAAGCAGTTTTCGTGGACAGACTGGATGCCATCAGTCAACAATGCAACCACATATGCATTGACAAAGCAACTGGCTCGTGCTATAATACAAGGGGCACACACAGACCCTACGAACGGGGCTATCTACTTCAACAGTCTTGGTCTCCGACCTACACCAAAAAGTATCTTGACATTACGGATACAAAATCACTATTTCTATAAATGAGCAACAAATTCTATACTAATGTCGAAGTTCGTGGTAACAATATCCTGTATCGAGGATACGAAAATGGCATTGCAGTTTCAAAGAAGATTCCATATAGACCCCATCTTTTTGTGCCTAGTGAAACAGAAACGAAGTGGAAGAGTTTTTCAACAAAACAGTTTGTAAAAAAAGTTGACTTCGATTCAATTGACGAGTTTAAGGGGTACATTAGTCAATATGAAGACGTCGGCAACTTCAATCTGTTTGGGTGTGAAAACGTAGTCCGTCAATACATTGCTAATTCATATCGAGGTGATATCGACTGGCAGTATCTGACGACTCAAATCTGGTTTTTCGATATTGAAACGAAGACGGATGGGGCGTTCCCCAAACCAGAAACCGCTCTTCAAGATATCCTTCTTATTACGATGATGAATCATCATGAACGGAAATATTATACTTGGGCGACCAAAGGGGTTGATGCTGGCGAATTGGATGGGTATGATGTAGACCTCAGAGTATTTTCTGATGAGAAATCTATGCTTAAAGATTTCTTGTTGTTTTGGAAAAGTAAACGCATTGACGTAATCAGTGGATGGAACTCTGAAGTATTTGACATTCCATACCTGGTCAATCGAATGAAACAAGTGTTGTCGCCCGCACTAACTAATATGCTATCGCCATGGGGCATCGTTAAGCCAAGAACTGTTACTACCGAGCAATATTCGTATACGACCTATGATATCATGGGGATCTCGCATCTAGACTATCTAGACTTGTATAAGAAGTTTAATCCTGGCCAGAAAGAATCGTTCAAATTAGACTTCATTGCGGAATATGAATTGGGTGACCGCAAATTAGAAATGCCGGGTGAAACATTCAGAGAGAACTATGAACAGCATTGGTCTATGTTCGTGCGATATAACATTGTTGACGTTGAGTTGTTGCATAAACTAGAAACAAAAATGTTGCAGGTTAGATTGGCTATGCAAATAGCATACATCGCAAAAGTGAATTACGGTGATGTTCTGTCTTCCATGAGGATATGGGAAAGCATTATCTACTCATATTTCTTAGATGAAAGCCTAGTTGAAGACTTGAAGAAACATTCCAATGAGCGTACGAAAATCATTGGAGCATATGTACATACACCAACCCCTGGGAAACGTGGCTGGGTAGTCAGTATCGATGCTACGAGCTTGTATCCGAGTATTATGATGCAGACTAATACGTCGCCTGAATGTATTTTGGGTATGGATGAGATGATGTCCATCGACAGCATGCTGGCGGGCAAGCATATAGGTAATGTCTCAGAGGGGACTATTTTATCGGCAAATGGGTTGATCACTAGTAAAGAAACATGGGGATTCATTCCAACGTTGGTTAAACGAATGTTCGATCTTCGTAAGAAGACTAAAGATCGAATGCTTGAGTTGAAGATAGCAAATGCTCCTGAGCAAGAATATAGAGCATTGGATGTATCACAGAACGCATTCAAAATCGCCGCCAACTCATTTTATGGTATCCTTGCTTTACCCCATTTCAAATACTATGACTATAGAATGGCCGAAGCCATTACGAGCAACGGACAAGTTTTTATTCGCAAAACTCGCGAGTATGTGAACGAGATTTTTAGCAAGCTGATCGGCAAAGAAGATGACTATGCCTTTTATTTAGACACCGATTCGTGCTATATAAGCGTTGACTTATTTGTTAAAAAACACTGTAAAGGTAAGACTGATCGAGAGATTGTAGACTTCATTGAAAAGATTATCTTCGACGTTGTTCAACCCACCTTGAACAAAAAACTTTCAGCACTGGCGAAAACGATGGGCGTTGATGAATGTCGAATCTACTTTAAGTTGGAGTGTATTGGTAACGGGTACATTCAAGTAGCCAAGAAACGATACGCATTCAACATTCTGTATTCCGAAGGGGTTCATTATGATACTCCGAAGATGAAAGTTATGGGTATTGAGATTGTTAGATCGTCGACCCCGTCAGTTGTGAAAGATTACTTGAAGGGATCTGTTAAGCTGTGTCTTACGTCGACCGAAAGTGAGTTGCAAAAATTTGTTTCAAACGTTAAGACGGAGTTTATGAAACAACCGTATACTGCAATTTCATTCCCTCGAGGATGTAATGGACTGGCAACTTACTCAGACCCAGCAAGCATCTATAAGAAGGGGTGTCCAATTCACGTAAGGGCTGCGCTGTTGCACAATTATCAACTGTCAAAACTAAACCTAACCGATAAGTATCAACCCATCGGCGAAGGTGAGAAGATCAAGTTTGTTGCATTGAAAGTTCCAAACCCAATATACGAGAATGTCATTGGATACACGACAAAACTCCCACAGGAATTCGGACTCGAACAATATATTGATTACAATACTCAGTTTGATAAAGCATTTTTAAATCCCCTTCAAACGATTCTCGATGCGGTTGGATGGGAATCTGAAGAAAAGGTTTTGTTAGACTTCGGTTAAACTCTTCCTTAAATACTAGATGGGAAGAATAAATCTAGATCAGTTATCGAAGAAGCGGCAATACACCAAGCAAGATGCTCGACGGAGTCAGACTTGGTTTGCCGACCAGCTCAAGTATCTGCAGAATCAGGTATCGACGACATCGTTGATGTCGAATACTCAGAGACGGAAAGACTACATTATCCCCGGATATATGTATATGTTCTTCTATCAGCCTATCGGGGTAGATACGCTACCATACTACGACATTTTCCCGCTTATTCTACCATTTTCAGAAGATGCTACTACCTTCACTGGCATAAACTTTCATTACCTACCAGTGAAGGTTAGATATGTGTTGCTGAAAAATTTATTAGACTTTTCCACCAGTTCTAAGTTGGACGAAGCCACTCGCATTAGGGTTCAGTGGAACTATATTCGAGGGGTCAGTAGATTTGCTGGGGTCAGCTCAGCAGTCAAGAAGTATCGGAAGGATCATGTCCAATCACAATTCTTACAAGTCCCGGCAGACCAATGGTTCAATGCTGTCATGCTACCGGTAGAGAAGTTTAACACAGGACCTTCTATGATCTACATAGACAAGAATTTGGTCTGGAGAGATTCGTTGAGGTACTTATAATGTCGGCTAAGTTTGCATCATTCGTTTCGGCGATAAAAGACAAAGGTATTGCAAAACAATACTACTATTGTCACGTTTACCCACCACCGGCATTCGATGTTGACATGGAAGTTATGGCCTCAATCCCATTCTATATGGTCGGGGTCAACCTACCCGAGTTTGCATTACTAACAGTGCCTGTCAAAGATAACGGGCTAACTAGAGAAGTGGTTGTTGATAAAACATATGGTACAGTGTCTATGACTATGTTCAGCGATCAGGCAATGACTATCAAGCATTTTTTCGATAACTGGTCACACTCTATTGTATCAAACAAAGGTGGTCTGTTCAAATATCCAGCAGACTATACCGCGCCAATGATGCAACTGATGCAGTTAGATACTCAGAAGAATGACAGTTACATAGTTTCTCTATCCAACGTATATCCCAAGGCAGTATCCGAAGTGTCTATGTCTTCGGATGCAGCAGGCCCCCTAGCTTTCTCGGTTAGCTGGGCATATGAGTCATGGGAAACCATGAAGCTAGAATCGCCAATGGAACCATTGTCGTATGACGACACCATCAACCGATCGTTAGCATATATAGACTCAACAATGCAACGATCTAAAACGTTAGCTGACAACTATACGTCTTTGGCCCAATCTATACTAAGAGGATGACATTATGAGCAGAACTTCCAAAGTGTTTGATTCGTTGAGCGATACGTTTAATGCGCCCGATGTCGTCGATGTTATAGACAAAACCGGGACATCTTTAGCGACAATTACCAATGTGCCGAACAATAGTTCGTTAGAGTCTGATGCGGAATCCGTACGGTCTACACTGTACAATTTATTGAAGGTTGGTACTGAGGCATTTGATGATCTCAAGCGCATTGCAGTCGCTGAGGAATCACCTAGATCGTTTGAGGTGCTGAATAGCATGTTGGGTAACTTGTCTGATATTGCTGTAAAGCTCATCGACATCCAGGACAAGGTGAACAAGATTAAACGAGCCGATGCAGCAGCTCCAAGCAAATCAGCTGCCGTAAATAATGGCACAGTTACGAATAACACCGTATTTGTGGGTACTACTGCTGAATTGCAGGATGCTATGAGACAATTGAACATGGAGTCTGATCGTGAGTAAACCACCTCTTCCTAATGTGACCGGCCCTACGCTGTCATGCACGCTACCCGTTAGCGGAACGAAAATAAAGTATAGACCATTCGTGGTCAAAGAGCAAAAGGCATTGCTGCTAGCTCAACAGAGCGATGACTTGGATATTGTATATGACACGATCAAATCGGTTATCAATACATGTAGCAACGGATCAGTTGAGTTTGATAAACTATCTACCGCAGATGTGTCGTACTTCTTCCTCCAACTTAGAATCGCGTCTGTTGGTCCCGAAGTAGACTTCGCATTGAAGTGTGATAACTGCGATGAAGTTATCAATAGTCGCTTGATGTTAGATGATATCACTATTGACACTTCGGCAATCGTAAAGGACGTGAAGATCACCGATACTGTGGGTATTCGATTCAGACTACCTACATTCGACGACTCGTTTAAGACTGTTGATGACGACGATACTAGCATCAACATGATCTACGGTCTTATTGACTGCTTATATGATGCCAAGCAAGTATATTTGAAATCAGATTACACTGGAGAAGAGTTGAAAGAATGGTTGTTGAATCTAAACGACTCTCAAGTAGCAGGTATAGACAAATTTATATCGGGCATCCCGGAACTGGTCCACAACCTAGAATTTGAATGCACTAAGTGCGGAACAAAACATAGCAGGCGCTTGGTGGGCCTGCAGAGCTTTTTTCGGTTTAGTTCTGCTTCATGAAAACTTAGAAACCTACTACAGAACAAATTTTAGATTGATGATAGATTACAATATGTCACTAGATATTTTGGAATCGATGTTACCCTTTGAAAGAGAAATTTACATTGCCTTGTTAAAAGACGACCAAGAGAAGAAGAAACAACATGCCGCTTCCTAATATAGGACCTACGAATACAGGTTCACCGAGAATGACTGCTCAGGAGGGATATTCTCCTGATACGTCTGCCATAACCCGGATGGGGGCATCAGTAAACGATCTTCGAAAGTTGCAGGATCAGAATCAAGCAATTGCAAAGCTGCTTGATAATGTTGCTTCACGTCTGGGCAACATCACTAACGTTAGAACCAACATTCAGAGCGCGACATTTGAAGCATTGGGTAATAACTTTATCAGTCGCGGTATTAGTCAAATGACTAGCATCATCACAGACTCTCTAGCAGATGTTCTATCACCTGCTGAAGAAGAAGGTGATGAAGATCCAACTACCGCTGCTATAAAGAAACAGACTGCGTTACTTACTAATATCGATGAAACTGTTTCGTTGCAATATGACCAAGCAGAATCAAAATGGCATATTTTAGAAGATCAGTCGATTGCTAGTTCAAATATTCTTGAGTACTCAAAGAAATCGCATGCGTTGTTAGTGACTCAGGTAGCCGGGACTAACTTGTTAGTATCAAATGCCCAGCATCCGAAGGCCTTGGAATTGCTGCATGACGATAATGCAACGCAGCACACTAAGTTAAACGAACTTAGCACAACGTTAAAATCAATACTGCGGGCGTTTACTGGTGGTGCATCTGCCGACCCCACAGTATCGGCTCGTCCTTTAAGAAAAGGTGGTCGTCCGAAGAAGTTGCAGGCAGATGACATTGATGATGTAAAACCCGTATCGTTTACTAGACACATACCGTCAGTTGCAGTCGGCGAGATGTTTGACGACAAATCTGAGACGGAACAGCCGAAAGAAGCACCTAAGCAAAAAACGAGTAGAACGACTGGCGAGTTTGGCAAGCGCGCCATGGACGTGTTCGAAGGCATTCGCAGGGAAGTTACTAGTAGTCGAGCCGTTTTGGATGAAATGCTGGTCATTCAGCGACAGGCATCAACGCACCTGCTAAAAATATCTGCGATAACTGCCGCCAACGACATCGAAGATGAACGAGCAGAATCGCGCGATCCGCAACGTCGTTCTCGCGAAGCTGTAGAATCGCGCCGAGCCAAGCGTACAGAGGCGCAGCCGATGCAACCTCTGGCCATGCGTAAAGGAGTCCTTACTGGGGCGACAGATTTACTCAAGACGATATTTTCAAAATCTCCGTTGTTTGGGATGGGCGATGATGGACGCGCTAAAGAGCAGATTCCGCCCGAACCTACAGAGTCTATTGTTCCAGATGCAGCTACGGGAGCAGCGGCCGGATATGGTTTAGCAAAAGCCGGTGACGCACTCAAGAAAGGCTGGGGAGCATTGAAGTCTGGTGGAAAGACTGCTATGTCGACCGTGGCAAAAGTTGGCGGCAAAAGATTGGCTGTAGCAAGGTCGTTGGCCATCCCAGCAGCAGCGGCTGGCCTGACTCTGGCGGGGATAGATACCGCTCTAGGTTCTATGGGCGTGGGTGAAGGTACAGTAAACGAATCACAAGACGATGCTAATTGGGCGAAGATGAGTGCTATGCAGAAGTTCGAGTCTGGACCTGCTAGGGCTATCGAGAAGCTGGGTAGTTTCACGTTCCTCGACAATGTTGCAAAACAAGCTCAACTAGAACGTATCAAGAAAGAAACCGAGTATTTGAACGTAGGTAAAGAGGCCGAGCACAATCTAAACATCATTGAACAGAATCAAAAGACTCTATCAAAACCAGACGGTGCGCGGACTGCTCCTCCCACAACCAACATCATTTCGAATAACAATTCTACAACGACTAACATCTTACCTACCCGTGCGATTGTTAAAAACACCGATGATTCATTCAATCGATACATTACAAGCACTATGGGTAAATTCGCATAGTATAATACGCACATGAAGAAACTAATCACATCGTTAATTCTCCTGAGTTCATCGGCATCTTATGCGCATGGTCATCAGTATTGGGCGCTTTCTATGATCATTAGCGGCGTGGTTGGACACGCAATATCCAGAGCACAAGAGCCACCTACCCAAGTAATTGTACAGCAATTACCAATACCTCCTGTCGGGTATCATTATATCGCCGTGCTAGATCCAGAATGCGACTGCTTCAAGAAAGTGTTAGTAAAGAACTATGAATGATAAACAACACCTTTTTCTAGCCAAGTACGGTACTAAAGTCCATCAAGATACAGTGGTCGGCGATAAAGACTGGAAGGTTAGATGTGCGGTAGCTAAAAGTCAAACTGCTTCGAAAGATCATCTAGACAAGCTGGTTAACGATAAAAGCGAGTATGTTAGGGAAGCTGTAGCCGAGAATCCAAATGCAACTAAAGTCCATCAAGATAAACTAGCTAATGATGAACACTGGCATGTTAGACGTGCGGTAGCCAGTAACCCAACTGCTTCGAAAGAGCATCTAGACAAGCTGGTTAACGATGATGATGCAGGGGTTAGACGTGCGGTAGCCGAGAATCCAAATGCAACTAAAGAGCATCTAGACAAGCTGGTTAATGATGATGAAGAAGTGGTTAGAGCAACCGCAGCCAAGAATGTAAACGCCTCGAAAGAGCATCTAGACAAGCTGGGTAATGATGAAGAAGAAGTGGTTAGAATGTCGGTGGCCAGCAGTCCAAATGCAACTAAAGATCATCTAGACAAGCTGGTTAATGATGAAGAAGAAGTGGTTAGAATGTCGGTGGCCAGCAGTCCAAATGCAACTAAAGATCATCTAGACAAGCTGGTTACTGATAAAAGCGAGTATGTTAGAGAATCTGTAGCCAGTAACCCAAATGCCTCGAAAGAACATCTAGATAAACTAGCTAATGATGAACACGGATATGTTAGACGTGTCGCGAAAGAGAATCTAGCGAGTAGAAAACTATGAATTCAAGCCAAAAACAATTTCTAGCTAAATATGGTACTAAAGATCACCTCGATGAATTGGTTGATGATGGATCCGTATCATCCGAAGTCGCGCTTATAGTAGCTAAAAATACAAACGCATCCGACGAACAGCTGACTACGCTGTCAGCTTCGGATAACTGGCTCGTCAGAGACACGGCCAACTCAAACCTATTGAATAGAAAATACGACCGATATAAAACCGCCAACGATTTAAATCAAAATATCTCTGAAAAGACTTGACAGACTCTCCAGCACAATGTATAATAGCTCTAACTAAACAAGCATTTAAGCAACTATATGATTCACATTTTAGACTCTGACACCGTACCAGAATTTGATCATTTAACCGAGGCCATGACAGAAACGTTATTCGATACCGATCCAGATATGGATCTTTATACTGGCGATCTTTTTGATACCCAACAAAACTTTTCAGAGTAAAATCAATCTCACCGTAAATAGTGTTATAATGAATAAACAAATGTTATCCCTCTCAACTAGCACCCCCATGCTGCGCCAGATTTGGTCGCATGAATATTGCTTTGATGGCGCAACATTGAATCCAGGGACTCGGGGATCTTAGATAAGAATAAAAACAAGAATTATCTAAGAAACCCCGAAGATGTAAAAATTTTCGGGGTTTCTTGTTTCTTGTTTTAGTGAAGAATTTTGTGTTATACTATAGTTAATATGAAAACTCGCAAGTTTGAAACGATTAAAGGACTACAGACAAATTTTGAAATAGTAACCAAGTACGGTCGATCTTTGCCAAAACCAAAGAAACGTCGTGTGGTCTGTGCTGTACGCGTATCGCCGTCGGAATTTGAGGAAAGATTGTGGATGGCTAAGAAATGGTTCATTTACGGACATAGGAAGATGAGTGTTTCTGAGATTAAGAAACGTTTTAATTTGCCTAAAGATCAAGCGAGTGATATGCTAAATGCCTTAAAATTGATGCAGGCGGAATATATAGCTGGTCGTACAGTGAGCGTTGATATCACTCAGCCGGTGAAAGCACCGGTGAGAATCGTGCCAACGCTTAGCGATCGATTAGCAACTATCCGTGCAAAGTATGGCGACGAGATTAGAATTAGAGGTGAGCAAGTAAAGTTTTTGGAGGGATTTGTTTACTTACTTGTTAACCCATCCTTCCCTGGGTGGATAAAGGTTGGGATGACTATAGACTATGAGAAGAGATTGCGGGCATACAATATTCCAAACGATCCGCACCAGGCGTTTACATTTATAACGGTTAAGTGGACGCATGATAGACGGTCACATGAGAAAGAATTGTTAGGTAGATTTGCTGGAGTTGCTGATCGCAGCAACGGTGAATGGTTTAAGATTGAAGTCGACAAAGCATTGTCGTTGTTTTAATAATTACACCCCGTCCGGATTCGGGGTATATAAATAGCGCCAGACCCCTCTCATATATTTTGCGGAATATATGATAAGATAGTCGAGTACTCTTCAGACTACACCAATGGGCGATAAAGGGCATATGACATATGGTGTCATATTCAAGAACCTCCAAATTAACTATGGGTTCTTGAATATGATTTATTGGGGAATCGCCTAGTCCGGCCTAAGGCAACGGTCTTTGAAATCGTCATCGTGAGTTCAAATCTCACTTCCCCTGCCAAAGCCCAAGTAGACAAATTGGTAGAGTCGGTAGATTCAAAATCTATTATCCTGAGAGTTCGAATCTCTCCTTGGGCACCAAAAGAATTATGGACGTTGATGCAGCGGGGATGGTCCTGCGACTGGCCTTGAAAACCAGGTTCTCAGAAATGGGATGGGGTTCGACTCCTCCGGCGTCCGCCAAAAGTTTTCGCCCTTATAGCACAACGGCAGTGCAACTCCCCTGTAAGGAGTAGGTTGCGGGTTCAAATCCTTGCTAAGGGCGCCAGTTTAACAGTATGTGGTGACAAGTGGACGTCGACTTGTTTTGGAAACAAGAATATGCCGGTTCGAGGCCGGCCATACTGACCATATAATATTCCTAAGTAGCTCCAATGGTAGAGCATCGGTCTGAAGAATCGAGTGTTACTGGTTCGAGTCCAGTCTTAGGAACCAAATCACTCTTAGAGGTTGGGTGAAACCTTCAAGCAATATGAGAAGCATTGCACAAATTATTCCCCGGTACTCTAATTGGTAAGAGACCTGACTGTTAATCAGACGTAAAGGCCGCGAGGCGTAATATGGTGGTTCGAGGCCACTCTGGGGAGCCAAAATTTCTCGACATAGTTCAACTGGATAGAACAATGGCCTACGAAGCCTTAGATGTAGATTCGAGTTCTACTGTCGGGACCAGAGACGAGGATAGTTGGCCGAGTGGTCAAGGCAACGGTTTGCTAAACCGTCGTTCCGAAAGGGGCGCATAGGTTCGAATCCTATACTATCCGCCAGAACCCTGTTCGTTCAATGGAAAGGACAAGATTTTCCTAAAGTTTATATGGTGGTTCGATTCCTCCACAGGGTACCAATTATATCTCGGTGGCGCAATTGGCAGCGCAGGGGCCTCCAAAGCTCAAGGTTGAGGGTTCGACTCCTTCCCGGGATGCCATACATTGTCATAGACGTGGTTAAACACTGCTAGACACGAATGATTTGATATGTGTTATACTACGGCGGCTGTAGCTCAATTGGTAGAGCCCAGGATTGTGATTCCTGTTCGTGCGGATTCGAATTCCGTCGGCCGCCCCAACAATTTAGTCTGTTAGCTCAGTTGGTAGAGCAACGCTTTTACACAGCGAAGGTCGTAAGTTCGATTCTTACACAGACTACCATTTTTATTAGGAGATCTATTATGGGATTCTTAACTGAAGAAGCGGCTATTGAAGCTAAAAAAGATTCGATGGATGGTGGGTTGATTGATTTCGACGGGCAAAATTGTGAAGATGAATGTGGTGGATGGGATGGAGAATCTCGTCGATGCACATGTGGCAATCGTAGAGTTGGTTGGTCGGCGATGCAACTGCTCGATGGAACGTGGTATGCGTATGCCGAAGCATACTGAAAGTGTAAAATATATTTTACAAAAACGTTTAGTCTGCTAAAGTCTATGTTATAATAGACACTTAGAAGATGTGCGCAAGTGGTGGAACGGTCTACACATCAGATTTAAAATCTGACGCTTAACAGCTTGTGGGTTCGAATCCCACCTTGCGCACCAGAAATTGATAGTTTAGAATTTGGTTGAGATGCTCTAATGGTAGGGCAGGAGGCTGTAACCCTCTGGTCTTTAACAGACAAGTAAGTTCGATCCTTACCTCAACCACCAAATTAATGGGCCGCTGACATATGCAAATTGGCACAGCTACTGCGTTTAGACCGCAGGTTTTTCCGAGTTCGAATCTCGGGCGGCCCACCAATAACTTAGGATACATATGGGAACTTTTCTGAAAATCGTCGGCGGACTAGTTATACTCGCCGGAGTTCTATGGGTAGCGGCATATTCGTCTATGTATCTTATTTTCTGCGGAAAAGGTCTGCCGTTTTGTTAATGAACACGAAATACTTGATATAACTTAGGAGGATATATGCGATTGTAGTTATTACAGGAGTATATTACATGTCGAGAACTTATAAAGATCGCCCACTCAAACTAACTGGATACAGTTGGACTCACGATATGGCTTATTTGAATGGTAGTCTTATTGATCTACCAACAACAAAGCCAAAGCGTCGTAAAGAGGTTGATACGGAAGATCATTGGATGACAACTCCAAGTTGGTGGACCCGCATTACAATGAATCGTCCGCAGCGCAGGGCTGGTAGAACTTGGGAAAAAGTGGTGATGCATCGAGACATAGAAGATGTTGATCCACCCGGGGTTAGCCATAAGCCCTATAATTATTATTGGTAAATATGTTGACGACTGCAGAAAGTGTGTTATAATACATTTGTAGCAGTTAATAAGTGGCAATGATAGAGTTACACTTGACGGTTCATTAAAAATTTATATAGACAGATTCCTTACATGGTGATGTTTACACACTCAATCGGGAGATTACAGTCGCCACAAGCGGGTGTAAGGAGTCATTTTTAAAACATATCTGTCAGTGATAACACGTGACCCACTTCATCGTGCTCGTGTAGGGTGTTGGGTTAGTAGCAGCGTTTTTAGATGGGTATGTTTTATAATGTTAATCAGAGTGTGGTGAAATGGTATCATGCGACGTTTGGGGCGTTGTGGCCTAGGTTCGATTCCTAGTACTCTGACCATATTTATAAGAAGTTGTTTTATTAGAAGGTATTGCCCGAACTGAGAAACACTTTCGAGGGGTTGCTCCTTCAATGAAAGCTGACAAATCGGAATTTGCGCCCGCTAGTAGTAGTAGTAGCACAAGCGCGAAGGAAAAGGATACTATCAGTACCGTCAGATAAAACGAATTTGGGCTTACCGTATGGGACGGGAAAGGCACTTGCAATGCCATGCTTGGGGCTCGATACCCCATAGGTCCACCAAATGAATCCTCGTCACTAGCCGGAGCAATTCCTCTGATCGGCTTTAGCAGAAGCAAGGCACCGAGATGCAGGTGTATATTACAGGTGAAAGTCCTGTCGGGGTATGAATACTTTGGGTAGCGAGGCTCGAAGAGTAAATAGTAGATGATCCCGCGCACTCGGTCATCTTTGCAGTGATTAACTGCGTCGGCCCTAGCCTGTAAGGTACGGTCGAGAAATACTGGGGTAAGAATCCCAATTGATGTGTTGCACAGATTTAGGCTTGTGAGTCTGCTAGGCGTGGACGCCACCCTGTCACGGTGGAGATAGATGGGTTCGAATCCCATACAAGTCGCCAGGTTTTAGCGAGTAAAGCGTTTATAGATGCGTGGGAGTCTTCCAAACTTCAGGAGTCGGAGCATTACCGACTACTCGCTCCAGTATTAGAAGGTATCATATGAGCAAAGTCATTATTGCTGGTGGTCGAGATTTCAATGACTGGAATCTAGTTTTAGAGACCGTCATCAAGTTTTATGCTGCTGGTGAATATATAGATGTGGTTGTATCTGGCTGCGCTAAAGGGGCTGATGCATTAGGTGAAAAGTTGGCAGTTCTGATAGAGAAACCGGTGAAAAAGTTCCCGGCAGATTGGATACGATATGGAAAAGGTGCCGGACATATACGCAATCGACAAATGGCAAACTACGCTGATACGTTAATTGCTTTCTGGGATGGTAAAAGTACGGGTACTAAGAACATGATAGACGAAGCAACTGAGTTAGAGTTGGACGTTATCGTAGTTAGATACTAGTTTTGAAGATGTCAGCGTTCCCTGCACGATAATGACAAGCAGGACTTCAAAAAGAATCGCGAGTGTTGACTAACTCGTGTTTGGTACTTGATACCATAAATTATAAGTCAACCTCTGTCCTATAGTCCTAAGACATAAAACTGGTGACCATAGCATGGTAATTCAACGGTAGAATTCAGTTCTGATAAAGCTGCTACATTGGTTCGACTCCATTCCATGCTACCAAAATTTTGTACCTGTGGCGGAGTGGTTTAACGCAACTGCCTGCAAAGCAGTAAGGTCGTCAGTTCAAATCTGACCGGGTATTCCAGATATTGCGGCGTAGAGCAGTGGTTAGCTTACCAGTCTCATAAGCTGGTGGTCGTTGGTTCGAATCCAACCGCTCGCATCCCATTATATTGTGTTGACGATTAGTAAAAAACGGTGTTATAATGTAGGCTTACTAGGAGCATATTATGGTCGTCGATACTGTACAGACTGACAAGCAGCTAAGAGATTCGGACGAGATTGTTAAATCGTTGTTGGTGCTACGAGATGAGGTATTTGAAAAGGTGAAGGGAACACCGGCTAGTGGGCCAGATTCCCTATTGTTCATCATCATCATCAATCAAATCTTGTATCGAGGAGATGCGCATATCAGTATCAATCGGAAAGAAAGCGCCGAAAAGTAAACGTTGATCATCAGGGCTACTAGGTGATCTTTAGTAATGACGCGGTAAGAGTCCTTCACACAGATCATTCCAGTAATTTGGATTCCGACAAATTGTCGGAATTATTGTCGGAATTACAACATCAAATGATCGAATAATACGAATTCCGACAATGTGTTGATTCCTGCTAAAATCGGGTTACAATAGACACATAGCAGAAACAACTTTATATGAGCGTCAAGTGAGACGGCAATGGTGCGCTGAAACCTTTAACTAGGTATCTAATACTGGTTCGAATCCAGTATGCTCATATAAAGTATTTGTCGCATTAGACTTCTAGTGAGGTCATCAGTCCTTCACACTGACCAGACGGGGGCGGAACCCGTATGCGACTCCAAGAATATCTCACTATTATGATGTCACTGGTAACACAGAATCGGTACTCATATAATACCCTTTGAAATGCGGGGTGAGACGTTAGGAATGGAACTAAGCAGCTAGCTACTGATATGGTCCATTGTAGTAACGAGCGGTTCTGACATGTGGAACTAAGAACTTAGCAAGTATCTTACGAATTATCTGTTTATGGTGTTATAATACCTTTATCAACAAAGGATTAGCATGTTTGACTTTAACATTGGTGACACCGTAAAATTCTATAGCAAAGTCTGGACTGAGGCATATTACCTCCCTTACTACGATGCCTATAAAGGGCACACATTCAAGATCTTCGATATCGACGGCGAACATATTGGGTTGCGCTGCGTTGATGATCAAACGGTGAAAGTTGCTGGATATGTACACGATGATGAGATTTATAAAGTATGAAAACTGCAACACTTTCTAAGATCGCCGGCGGCTCCGCTATTCGGACAGACACTGTATACGGCGTATACCACAAGTTTCCGGTTCCGGGTGAATCGTTCGTTATGCACAGTAACCCAATTGTTACCGGGGCTGTAGGGCGGATGATCGCTACTAGCACGGTCCAATCCGTCGAACACGTGTCCGACACCGAGATCGTGTTTTACACCCTCAATTCAACATACAAATTAACATTAGATAGCGATTGTAATTCAATGTCAGAATAGCCGGCTTTTACCCGGTTTACGAGAGTTCGATTCTCTCCAGTCGCACCAATATTAGGACTTTTATGACCGTGTACGTCGATAACATGCAAGCCGCATATGGTAGAATGAAGATGTGTCACATGCTAGCCGATACTGATGAAGAGTTACATGCAATGGCTGACCTAATAGGGGTTGATCGCAAATGGTGGCAATCGCCAGAAAAGACGAGTGGTAGCCATTATGATATCGCTATATCAAAAAGAGCTATAGCAGTTGCTAACGGCGCAATTGAAATTACTATTAGACAGGCGGCTGTGATGAACGCCATGCGTAGAGTTACTGGGCAATTAGGCGACCCTGTAACTGCTTGGGAATGGAGATTAGATGAAGCAGCTAAACGCCACGCTACAACGGATTTATTATGAAACCAGCTATTGTAGACACTCGAGAAACTGACACTCATATCTATGGGTTGTTTGGAAAATATCGCCCACTATCAAACTTCCATTTGGAAGACTTTACTTTCGAAGGTAGAGTGTATCGGTGCTCAGAAGGTGCATATATGTCTTGCAAAACGTTTGACATCTGTGAAAAGCTTATGTTGACCGCGATGGATGGTCCGGCCGCAAAGAAGTTTGGACAACTGGTCACTCTTAGGTCTGATTGGAACTATGTTCGCGTTGATAAGATGCAGCAAGTATTATACGCCAAGTTCGAGCAAAACGAATCTCTAATGGCATTGTTGAAGTCCACTGGGACTAAGTACATTGAAGAAACGAATTGGTGGCACGACACGTTTTGGGGCGTTTGTAACGATGTTGGTCAGAACAATCTAGGCAAGTGTCTGATGAATGTTAGAGATACTGTTGTTTTAGATACACAATGAAAATAATTAGTTGTTTCTTGCTAAAACTGTGTTACAATAACACATAGCAAGAAACAAACTATATTTTAATACTTTCATTAGACGAACTGAGGATGCATACGTTGGGGAGTTTAAGATCTACTAAGGGCAAAGGCGCGTATCATGGCGTGGGTCCCGAAGTATCAGTAGGAACAGGGTTAGTTGGAGGTCATATGCCAATTGGGACTGGGATCTCGAAAGTATTAAAATATAGTACCTGGACACAATCCAGATCATCAGAAAAGATGTTTAACTATATGCTATAGCAACTGTAGAGACAGTTGAACGGGTTGGCTGAGAAACAGACCCACCATATTTTAACTGATTGACGGGGGTCATTTCGACCAGCGAGTCGGGTGATTTTCGGTGGCTTTGACGGGCTGCGAAACCTGTATGCGTCAACATACAGAAATATTAGTCAGTTAAAATATGGTTTTGTAGACGGAAGGTGGGCTTAGAAGTAGCCATCCTTTAAAGAGTTCGACAAAGGCACGTTGAGTGTGTAGATACTGAGTAGAAGGGCATTGTAAGGTATCGAACGTAGAAAATAGAGCATAAGGCTCTAGAGTATACGAATCTCACGTGAGCCACCAGGTTAAGTACAGAGGCACCCCGGAAACGGTAAGGCTGAAGTTCGATTTAGTGTAACAACACACCATCTACAGACCATATAGAAACATATTAGCCATGTTGGAGGCGAAGCAGACCAGAGAAGCCAAACACGTTGAAAGCCTGCTTTAGTATGTTTCTATATGGTACACCGCAATGCCTATGCGGATTAACTGATGATAACATAGCGTAAACTATGAGTCCCGACGACGAAGTACACAACCGCCAGTAGCCCTTTACGAGAAAGCTGGTAGACCGTATGGAGACGCTAAAGAATATCGGGTGTTAAGGCCGGGATAGGTTCCGGCCACCATATTAAACCGTATTGGATTCCAGGGTGTGGTCGAAACTCGAAACTCGATGAATCTGGATGAGATCAGCGAAAATTCAGCTGGATGTGATCGTAATACGGTTTAATATGGTACGGAGGAGTAATTACCCTTCCCCAGAATCGGGAGTCATGATCCCGAAGACCTCGCACTCTTCTAACGGATAGGATGCTGCCTCACGGCGGCGATGTAGGTTCGACTCCTACTTGCAATGAGGTTGATATTAAATATTGGTAGTGTAGCAAAGAGGCCAATGCAGCGTCTTCATACGGCGCCTACCGTAAGTTCGAATCTTACCATTACCACCACCCAAAGGAATATCATGAAACTAATGTTCGTATACGGCATTTTGCCGGCGCTTGTATTCTACACAGACAGCCTCAAAGAATTGGTAGGCGGGTCAACTAATGGCCCCATAATTAGAATTCGCCCAAGATACAAAGATGTTGATGCGGGTATTCTGCAGCACGAACTCACTCATGTAAAGCAGTGGTATCGCACGTTTGCCACTCATGGCCTGTGGAAGCTGCTTTTTGAATCGTATAAACTACGATCCGAGGTTGAGGCGTATAAAGTACAAGCACAATACTATGAAACCCCAGAATTGTCATACACTTGGATGGCGGTTGCTATAGCTAGCAAATATGGACTTACCAATTATACGGAAGAAGAAATCTTAGCAAGGCTTAGATCATAGGAAAATTAAAAGCGCTCGTAGCACAACTGGATAATGTCCTAGGCTTCGAACTTAGGGGGTGGGGGTTCAAATCCCTCCGGGCGCGCCATTCATCAAAGGTTGTTATGCGTAAACTAGACATTGCGGCGGTTAAAGAATTTATATTGGCTCAAAGCGAAGGCACTAAAGTGTACCTAGGGGCTGATAGTGAGCGGCTAAACATCGCAGGAACTTGGTATGCAGACTATACGTTAGCCGTAGTCGTGCATATCGACGGAAATCATGGCTGCAAGATTTTCGGATCGGTTGAACGTGAACGAGACTACGACCAGAAGAAAAGTAAACCCGCAATGCGATTGATGCAAGAAGTCGTGAAAGTATCCGCACTGTTCCATGAATTGGCTGATGTGTTAGAAGATCGTCATGTGGAGATTCACTTGGATCTTAACGCCAGTGATATGCATGGATCTAACTGTGTTGTGCAACAAGCGATCGGGTACATAAAAGGAACTTGCAACGTTGTTCCTATGATTAAGCCAAAGGCATTTGCGGCATCATATGCTGCAGACAGAATGAAGTTTGTGTTGGATGGTCAAAAGGCCGCATAGGAGTTACTATGGAATTGTGTGCCATAAGCGAATTGGTCGGAAAGACTATGACGTCGGTGCTGGCTTTCGACGCTGCTGCAATTAGATTTAAGACAACGGATCACCAAATCTACCAACTATATCATGATCAAGATGATGACGAACGAGTTTACATAGAACTCATTCATGGAAATCTATCCGATTTAATGGGATCTCCAATCATCGTTGCCGAAGAATCCGTGGGTAAAGAACCTCGAGAGATCGATCAAGATGACACCCATTCTCATTCTTGGACGTTCTATAAATTTGCAACGCTTAAAGGAATCGTACATGTTAGATGGTTTGGACGTAGCAACGGTTGGTGCTCAGAGCGACCGGACATGTTCAAGATTACCGCCTAGGTCAGGGCATAAATAAACAACGAAAACGCTCAGCAGCAATTGCTGTGCTTCATAATGATTGTATAACAGAAAAAGGAAATTCATGACCGCTTTTATTGACTCGTTTGCTGAAGAAGTTTGGGCCCAAACTTATAAAGATCACACAGATACTTCAGTAAACGATACATTGCATAGGGTAGCAAAAGCTATCGCATCAGTTGAGAAAACTCCCCAAGATATAGAAACATGGGAATCTAGATTCTATGATCTATTAACGGATTTCAAAGGAACTTGCGGTGGTAGAACATATGCAAATGCTGGAACTAGTTGGAATGGTACTACATTATTGAACTGTTTCGTTTCTCCTAGATCATCATATAATATCGACTCGTTAGACGATATCATCAATGATTTGAAGAAACAAGCATTCACCTTAAAATCTGAAGGTGGGTGGGGGCAGAATTTTAGTTGGATTCGTCCTCGTGGAACATTCATTCATGGTGTTGGCGTAGAGACCCCCGGAGCGATTAAGTTCATGGAACTGTATGACAAAGCCTCTGAGATTGTCACTGCAGGATCTGGAAAAAAGAGCAAGCATAAGAAAACAAAAGGTAAGATCCGCAAGGGCGCTATGATGGGGGTGTTGGATGTATGGCATCCGGATATCGTTGAGTTCATTACTGCTAAACAGAGTGCTGGTAGACTCACGAAATTCAATCTCTCGGTAAACTTCACCACTGAGTTCATGGATAGGCTAGATGCTATTAATTCTATGGATAAGAAAGCAGATGCTGACGAGATTGCAAAACTGGATCAATGGACACTGGTGTTTCCAGATACAACCCATCCAGAATACGCCGACAAATGGAATGGTAACTTGGCAGATTGGAAACGACTGGGACTACCAGTAGTCGATTACCAAACTATTTCAGTTCAATGGCTGTGGAATCTGGTCATGGAATCCACATACAATAGAGCAGAGCCTGGCGTGTTGTTTTTGGATCGAGCAAATGAATTCAATCCATTCTACTACGGTGAGACTATTGCTGCTACAAACCCATGCGGGGAACAGACACTCGCCCCAGGAGGAGTTTGCTGTCTCGGATCTCTTAATCTAACACAATTTGTTTCTGATAATAATGCATTTGATCTTGATAAGATCTCCAAATACACCAAATATATGGTTAGGTTTTTGGACAATGTCAATGAATACTCAGACGCTCCATTGCCAGAATATGTTGATTCTATGCGAAACAAGCGTCGTATTGGCATCGGCATTTTGGGTTGGGGATCTGCATTGTTCATGCTAAAAACTAGATTCGCATCAGATCAAGCAGCCGAACTACGCGATCAAGTCATGAGCACAATCGCGCGATCCGCATACGAAGCGTCTATTGATTTGGCTATTGAACGCGGCATGTTTACTTACTGCGATCCTGTCAAGCATGCCGATGGTAAGTTCGTTAATATGATTGGCCTATCGGATTCTTATATGGAGAAGTTACGAACTACCGGCATTCGCAATAGTTCATTGCTGTCAATTCAACCAACAGGTAACACTGGGATTTGCGCGAACGTTGTATCCGGTGGTTTGGAGCCAATCTTTATGCCTGAATACGTTCGAACTGTCATCGTTAACAGCGTTCCTGATGATATGATAGCAGTAGTGCCAAAATGGTACGAGGGTGCTTGGGAAGAAACTGAGGTCTTTAAATTTGCTAAAGAAGGCGATGAAGAGATTCTTAAAGGCTCCTTCAACGGAACTACATATAAGATTGATAAGAATCGTGGGCTGACTAAAGAAGTGGTGTGCCAGGATTATGGATATAGATGGTTGCACGAACGCGGGTTATGGGAAGAGGGGGCTGACTGGGCTATCACTGCATTGACTGGATTGACTGCCGAGGATCATCTGAATGACTTGATTGGGTTTGCTCATTGGGTAGATGCCGCAATGTCAAAGACCATCAATGTACCTAATGAATATGCATTCGAAGATTTTAAGAACATCTATATGTCCGCATACCACTCAGGTGTTGTTAAGGGGGTAACGACGTATCGAGCGGGTACAATGACTGCTGTATTGTCATCTAAAGAAAACACGACAAACGGATATGATGAAGAGGTGATTTTAGATACTGTTAAGATGCCAAACTCAGCCGAGGCATCAATGAAGGTGTTGAGAGCAGAAGGGCGCAAGTGGTATTTGACAGTTGTTTGGAATGAGACCAAGACTCGCCCTCAAGCACTGTTTGTTCACACCAATCATCATGAGAAGACTGTTACCACTACTGATGCGTTTGATAGATTGGTGAATCTTGCTAAGGATAAAGGAATCCCAGAAGCATTTATTGCTGATGTGACAAGCAAAGTTGCTACTGATGCAAACACCACCAAAATTACTCGTATTATTTCGTTGTTGTTGCGTCACGGTGTATTGATCAAGAATATTGTCGCTGTTCTTGATCGTGTCGATAATGCGTTTGTTGGAACCTTCATCTTTCAAATTAAGAAGTTCCTAGGATCTTTTATTAAGGATGGAGAAAAGGTTGAAGGAGAAGTATGTTTGGAATGTGGCTCTGATAAAGTCGTATTCCAAGAAGGATGTAAGATTTGTCTCTCTTGCGGATCTAGTAAATGTGGTTGACAATATGAAATTCGGGTTATAGTGATACGGATAATCTTCGACACGTTTTATAAGCGATCGAAGGTTATGTGGGAATTGTATGGGATTACATTAGGAGAAGATATGAAACGCATGATAGAGATACGCTCCGCTGAAGGCGGGGATGACAGTAAGTTGTTTGTTAAGGACCTAGCTACGGCGTATAAGAAACACGCGGCTAGGGTCGGCTGAATCATTCTAGCGGAAGATGAATTTCCAGGAGGGTATGAGATTCTCCTGGAAGGTTCGGATCTTTCGGGATTGGCCAATGAAGCTGGTGGGCACAGGATTCAACGAGTGCCTCCTACAGAGCGCAAAGGTAGGGTCCACACTAGCACGGTGACCGTTGCTATCATAGACAAAGATGTCGAGATAACCACTGCTAATATACCCGAAAAGGATCTTCGGATAGAATGGTATAGTGGCACGGGCGCTGGTGGGCAAAATCGTAATAAAGTGAAATGTTCGTGCCGACTAACGCATATTCCAACCGGGGTTGTAGCAACAGCTCAAACTCGAAGTCGTATAACTAGTTACGACTTAGCTCTAAAAGATATTACTAAAAGAGTTGATGCATCAGCGAAAACCGTGTATAATAACGACTTAGCACATTATAGAAAGAACCAAGTTGGGTCTGGAATGAGGGGCGATAAAATTCGCACGTACAGGCTCCAGGACAATAGGGTTTCTGATCACCGCACAAACAAGGATGCATCATGTAACACTGTTCTAAAAGGTAATTTCGATTTATTATGGTAATTTACCTGCCCGTGGCTCAGTCGGATAGAGCAACAGATTTCTAATCTGTGGGTCGGGGGTTCGAGTCCCTCCGGGCAGGCCACTCATTTATATTATGACAATCACTGAAGCAGAGTTTCTCAAAGACGTTTCAACTCATGTCGTCGAAGTAATTCGAGACGATGGGTTGTTTCGACACATTCGGTTCAAGCGTCCTGGAACTATGTGCATGCACTTTGACTTGATCACCTGGCCTGGATATTTGTGTTATACTGGCGATATGGGAACATACGTGTTCCGCCGGCTCAATGATATGTTCGAGTTCTTCAGAACTGATCGAATGAGCTCTTACGCAAAGGCAAACAATTTAACTTTGGATATCGACCCTGGGTATTGGGGTGAAAAGTTAGAAGCGGTTGACCGTGGTGACGGCTTCAAAGAATGGAGCGTTGCGAAGTTTAAGAAACGGCTGATTGAACAATTTAACGAATGGGCCGATGGCGAGAATTTTTCTGTAGAAGACAAGTTGAAAGCGTTTAAAATTCTTGAGAATGATGTACTCGATTGCTTGGAAGACGGCGGCAAAGAACACGCTTACCGATCGGCAATGGATTGTGAAATTTATAGTAACCGCCCATTCGAAGACTTCTATGAGATTGACACTGAAGAATATACACATTACTTTATTTGGTGTTGCTATGCTTTGGCATGGGGCATCGCTGAATATGATAAGGTAGTCGCCAAATAATACTCGTGATGAGCGAGTCAAACACAATGTTTTGAAAGGACAATAGCATGACAGATAAGACATCTTTTGGGGATCGTATGAAACAATACGAATCTCCTTCTACTTCCAGAGTAGCGTTCAAGGGCCAGCCACTTATTGCTCGGCTCGATGGCAAATCGTTCCACTCTTTTACTAAGGGATTAAAGCGTCCTTTTGATATGCGACTATCCCAACTCATGCGAGATACTATGCGTGAGTTAGTGGATCGTTTTGGCGCACTTGTTGGTTATGTGCAGTCGGATGAAATTACTCTCGTGTGGTATACAACTACTGATAGTATGACCGAGTATCCATTCGGCGGTCGCTTTCAAAAGTTAGATTCTGTGCTAGCATCATTTGCCGCGGCATATTTTAACAAAAAATTGGCAGAATATCTTCCAGAAAAGATCAACGAATTTCCATGTTTTGATTGTCGGTCGTTTGTAGTTCCTACACTAACTGAAGCATACAATGCGGTTCTATGGCGTCAAGAAGACTGTACTAAGAATGCGGTTTCGATGGCAGCTCAGTCAATGTTCTCCCACAAAGAGCTTCAAGGTAAGAATCGGTCAGAGATGCAGGAAATGATGCATTCTGTACATGGGGTTAATTTTAACGAATATCCAGCATTTTTCAAACGAGGATTGTTTGCTAGACGAGTTAAAGAAGAGCGTACTTTGACGGTAGAACAACTTGCTAAAATTCCTGCACAGTTTAGACCCACTACGCCGGTTACTCGTTCATTCGTTGATACTGTTGATATTTGGCTGACGAAGCAGCCGGATCCAGTCCGGACTTTATTTTTCGGCGAACCCATCGTTAACGCTTGATAATCTTATATATCGGTGTTATAATAGCATTTTAAAGGAACGTTCGATGAGTACAGACGGAATTACATCCGAGGATGCAGTTAAAATGGTAGGCAGTCGGTACGATCTCGTACTAATTGCCGCCAAGCGTGCTCGAGAACTTCGGCGCGGTGATGCGCCTCGAGTTCCTACAAAGAATGGCCCTATCTTAACCGCCCTGGCAGAAATTGAACAGGGGGCCACTGGCCGCGAAATGTTGAAGAAATTGAAATGAGGTAACTGATGGATCGACTGAAAGTTTATGAGATAATTGACGGCGAACGTCGGTTCCAGGACGCTGAATGGGGGTCTGTAATAGATCATCCACATGAAGTAGGCGGTTGGCTAACTTTGATGCGGAAATTTTTAACTGATGCAGAATCGGCATGGGCATCACATGATGGTGACGGAGATGCTCTTAAAGAAATTAGAAAAGTCTTAGCCATCGGCGTTGCATGCGCTGAACAGCATGGAATTCCTTGGCGCAGTATCGACCAACCTAGATCGAATCGCTAATCACGATACAACCACAATATTGATTTAAATAGAAAGAACCTCAATGTACATTAAACCAACTGCACACTTTTGTCTGAGCAAGACTTCCAAGAGAGTTATGTCTACTATCGTTGACGCAGAACAGCGTAACATTTACAAAAATGCTATGATCCAGGCGGAGCTCAACTCAAAAGTGAAAGTATCTTCGGATAAGAAAGATCGTTCTACAAATGAGCAACAAACTTAACGAATCGTATTACCTAAGTAAGATTCTGAAGGCGACCTCGCCGGTCGAACTTGTCACTGCATATTCGAACTATGGTTACTATCTACTGAACAAGTATCACCAATTGGTTAAAGATACTCTGGGTAAGAAAATCAAGAAGGATACTAAATACTAGAAACCAATAAAGGTCTGGTATGTATCTGTATGCAAAGGTTATGTATGATGCTTGGTGTAATGGCCAAGATCATCAAGATATAAAGTTTAGATACACCAAGTTCATATCGTTAGCTGCGAAGCAATTGTCTATGAGCGAGGCGGAGATGGAAGCGTACCTAAAGAAAACATCTTGGTTCGTGTATCCATCGTAGAAATTTAAGCCGGCGATCCTGGCTTAGAGAAATGGTTGTAAATCCTTCGAAGTGGAGGAATGTTGGACCCGGGTTCGAATCCCGGCAGGTCCACCAAAGGTATTTGGTAATAGGCCCTCGAGGTTCGCAACCTCGATCCTAGCGTCAGTTAAAGATGGTTTAAAGTACCGCGCCAAACACCTTTAATGGGCCTGAATTCGGTTTTCGACAGCGTTAGGAAGTAGAGACGGCAACCCGGTAGGCGATGACCGCGACAAAGCAAATCTGAGAAATGCAAATGACTCACAATTTCTGATGATGGCTAACGCCTAATTGGACGAGGGTTTTGGGATTGAGCCTTGTTACCAAATCAATCCCACTATCACCTAATCAACAATGATCAAACAAAATTACATTTACTCTGCTACCATCACTAATGTGGTAGATGGAGATACCGTCGATGCAAACATAGATCTTGGGTTCACTGTTTGGGTCAAGATTCGATTCAGACTAAACAGTATTGATACGCCAGAACTCAACAGCCCAGATGCGATTGTTCGCGAATCTGGTCAGAAGGCCAAGGAATATGTTAAGTCTGTATTGCTCGGCAAAACTGTTACTATATCGTCATTTAAGGCAGATAAATACGGTCGTTGGTTGGCCGACATCTATTTGCCAGACGGTGAATTGTTTAATGACCGCATGATCAATGAAGGATATGCCGTCCCATATTTTGGAGGTAAGCGATGAGCAGCAAGCATCTAAGTCGTAAGTTTATAGCAGCGATTGCTAGTCTTGGATCTGCACATACATTGGTGTATTTCGGCCATATCGCAGATGGAGTATACTCAGCGGTAGTCATTGCCACAGTAGCTGCTTACATTGTAGGTAATGTCGTACAGAAAACCTTTGCAGGAACCCCATAATGTTTAAACGATTGTTTGATAGAGTCGATACGTTTCACTTTGCTGTCAGCCTGGTTAAGAGCATTATCCGAATTCTTGCAGGATTGGCCTTGATTACTGGGCAATTAGCAACCGCCGGTGTATTATTTATCACAGCTGAAGTGCTGGGAATCATCGAAGAACTTTAAGGAGATATTATGAGTAAAGGTAGCAAGGCAAGGCCATATAGCGTTAGTTTTGACGAGTATGATTCGAACTTCAATCGAATCTTTCGTCAAGAACGGCCAGTGGAGATTCTAGAAGACTCAGCCGTTCCACTAGACGAAACGATGCCGTTGGTTACGCAGACTAATAAAGAAATTTTATCAGAGACGCCACAATAGGCAAAAATGGTGTTATAATACTTCTATACGGTAGTTTGTAGGTCTCTAGCATAATGGTTAGTGCCGCGAACTCATAATTCGTAAGGTTCCGGTTCGAGTCCGGAGGGACCTACAAACTACCGAATCACAACACGTATCCTATATGAAAATTTCAATCTGTTCAGATATCCACCTCGAGTTCGGTCCAATCGAACTAGTCAATAAAGACGGGGCTGATGTGCTTGTCCTCAGCGGTGATATTTGCATTGCCAATGATCTGTTAGACGTTGACAATACAAATGTTGCGCGCTCGAACAAGTTCCATGAGTTCTTTCAACAATGCTCTAACGAGTTCCAGTCTGTGATGTATGTTTCTGGTAACCATGAACACTATCATGGAGATTTTGCCAAGACGCACCAGATTCTTTTTGATCGCCTATCGTATCTACCAAATATTTTTGTGTTGGACAAAGAAATCGTTACCGATGGCGATGTCATGTTCGTTGGGTCTACTCTCTGGACTGATATGGATAATGGTAACGAACGAGCAATTAATAATGCTCATGATCGAATGAACGACTACGTTCACATTGATAACAGTAACCGGATGGTGAACTATAAAGTTCCCAGCGACCCGTTGAATCGCAACTCACCTCCTGTGTTTAAGACCCGACCTGGAAAGTTTTCTCCACAGGCATCTATTGATGAGCACGAACACTGCATTGGATTCATTCGAGATGTAGTCGATGATAATCCAACAAAAACTATCGTAGTTGTTGGACATCATGCCCCATCTCTTCGGAGTTTAGATATTGCATTTGGACGAGATCCAGCAGTATACCCAGCATATGCGTCTAACTTAGATGATTTCATCAGGGCGCGTCCGCAGATTAAACTATGGACGCATGGACATATTCATTGCCCACAGGATTATATGATCGGGCAGACCAGAATTGTCAGCAATCCACGAGGATACATTGGATACGAGAATTGTGCTAATAACTTCAATTTGAAAACCGTGGAGATTTAATATGACTCAGATGCTCGTAAACAAGATGATCACCCCCGATGGAACTGTTATTTACAGCCGTCATCGACATGATTATACCGAATATGTTGATAAGAACGGCGAACTCTATGTGTTGGATGGTGGTCTAGATTATACTCGGACTAGCTCAAACAAGGTCCCCGCGACATATGCGCCAGTATATGATACAGACTCACATGATCTGATTCGAGAAGAATTCTCGTGGGGGTCTTATGGCAAAGATGGAAAACAGCCATTGACAAGACGTCCGTTGAAAGATCTTGAAGACGATCACATCGAAGCGATCTTGGCCACGCAACATCAAATACCACAATATATCAGGAAAATATTCTTGGATGAACAGCAGTTTCGTGTTATCAACCAACCCATACAGGATTAGCCATGACCACTCGTGTTATCATCCAAAGCCCAGCCCCGAACCACCAAGCAGTGCTTGTCAAAGTTCTCGATCCAGGTACTGGTAAGGTGTTTCAAGAACACCATCTAGAAGACGGCCAACAAATGGAAGTATACCTGCACAGTGGGGCAAAACTCGACATCACAGAGGTCCCTAAAAAGGCGCCGTAAATACTCAGTAGAATCTTCTACAACACACATCACAGGAGTTAGTATGCTAAACGCAAATTATGTATTCGATACCGTTCAGAGTATCAACAAGCTAGTTGTCGACGCCGTCGTCGCAGATCCAACGACCAATAAACTGGTCAATGAATTGATCGTAGCTCAAACCCAATTTGGAAAGATGGTTGTCGAAAACGCAACCAATGCATCCAAATATCTTGCAGACTCTTTGAGTTCTGTATCCAAGTAAATCACTACACAGAAAGCACACATCATGTCAGATAAAAATCCTTTTGAGCTCCGATTCGACGCTCTACAAATGGCCAAAGACTATTATGATCGTATCTACGATGCGCAAGTAAAATTCGCAAAAGCAAACTTCGATGCGTCTGTCGAGGCCGGAAAAGCTACCTGGGCAGATTGGGATAAATATATCCCCAAACACACAATCGACGACATCATTGCAAAAGCAACTGAGTTGTCGGCATTCGTGAACAAACGTTCATAACATTGAGGGCTTCGGCCCCTTCATACGAGATATATTATGGAAAACCAACATCGGAAAATCACCGGCTATCGCGATCTGTCACAAACAGAAATAGATCTTATGAATGAAATCAAAGCATTGGGCATTCAGCTCCACGATATGGTTGAGAAAGTGCGACAACACATATATGTTCAAGCAGCCTTGCTCGATACGCTGGTGAACCCCGAGGTTGCGGAAGCTGAGTTATATAGGCTGCAAGAAGCCGAACCACATAAATGGCAAATGCATGGTGAACTGCGTTTGCAAGAAGGCCTTATGATGCTGACCAGAGCAGTGGCACAGCCAACGACATTCTAATATTGACTCTCCCATTTATTATGTTATAATGTGAATATGACGAAACTACACGATATTATCAAAGCACTTGCTAGCGAGTCTAGCACCACGAAGAAAACAGAAATCTTGATGTTGCATAAAGACAATGCGGCGTTGAAAGAGGCGTTCTTTATGACGCTCGATCCGTTTACGAATTTTTATATCCGAGCAACACTCGTCACTCATGTCGGGGATAAAGATCTCGATTTGGCCACACTATTAGCTGTCAAAGCCAATTTAGCTGGTCGAGTAGTTACTGGACATGCCGCGCGAGATTATCTAATAGAAATCATGGGGACATTGACCGCCGATTCTCAAGTAATCCTCAAGCGAATCATCAATCATGATCTTGAATGTAAAGTTGCAGGTGGGTTAGTGAATCGAGTTTGGCCGGGATTGATCACAGAGTTCCCTGTTATGTTGGCTGATAAGTTCAACGATAAGACTATGCTGAATGTCCCAGAAGGTCCTGACGCGATCATCGTACAGATGAAAGCTGATGGTGGACGAGTTGAGATTGTTGTTGACCCCGCCGGGGCAGTCAGCGTCTACTCTCGCAATGGCAACCTTCTGGTGACACACGGTGTTTTCGACGATACGTTCTCGAAATTCCCGAATCAAGTGTTTGATGGCGAGTTGTTGGTCGTAGACGACGAAGGAATTAACGACCGGGCTACCGGGAACGGGATTTTCAATAAGGCCGTTCGCGGGACTGTCAGCATCCCAGAAGCGAAAAAGTTCCATATCGTATTGTGGGATATGATTCCACTTAATAACTGGAAAGCTGGGTATTGCAGTGTTCCTTACAACTATCGACTGAAAGTATTGATCGATGCGGCGCTGGCTATGCATGCGAACCGAGTGTCTATCGTCGAAACTGCGTATGTATCAACGTATGCTCAGGTTATTGCATTCTACAATGACATGGTTAGCCGCGGTGAAGAAGGTGCGATGGTCAAGCCGTATAATATGCCATGGGAAGCTCGTCGCAGCAAGTTCTGCTTGAAACTTAAAGAAGTGAAAGACGCCACGTTGCTTTGTATTGGTATCACTCCACATAGCAAGAACCCACTCCTAATTGGGTCTTTGGAGTGTGTGACGTCGGATGATTTGTTGAATGTTAGCATCGGGACCGGTCTTAATGATGCTGATCGGTTAAAATCGCCAGATCACTTTATTGGGAAACTTATCGACATGACATACAATGCGATTATCACGAAGAAAGGCGAGACGATGCTTAGCATGTTCTTGCCAGTATACAAGAACATTCGACTAGATAAAGAAGTTGCTGATACAGTAGCACATCTAAAATGAGTAAAACGTTCCACCGTCGATTCGACACCCCTCTACAATCAAAAGTACCCATGACCGAAAAATTTAATTTAGTGTTTGATAGCTACGACGATTACCTGCTCGCAGAATTCATCGACGCCCGTAAGACTGCTGAGTGCAGCACAATCACTAAAGCGATTAGTCTAGGAGTCAAAGTAGATGACTTCCTTGAGGCTATTAGATTAGACTTTTTGTTGCAGGTTAGTGAGAATCGAACTATTGGTAAAACTGCTATCCGCAACGACAACGAGATATTCCTTGCTGTTGAAGGAGATAACAATAACACAAAGTTGAAAATCTCTGGCGGTCAAACGCAAGTCGATCAATACATCGAAATTGTTGAGAAACAGTTCCCGCACAATCCATGCTTTGTGAACTGGGTGTATGATCCACAATACTTCGAGAAGATCTCGATGCCATTGAATACTGAGAACATGCCTCTGGCATGTATGTACCCCTTCCTTGAAGGCGAAGCTCTAGCATCGTACTATGATAGATTCCTCGATAGCAGTGCTAATATCTTGATCTTGATAGGGAAGCCCGGGACTGGGAAAACTACATTCATTCGTGGTATGTTGGCACACCACAAGAAATCAGCAACTCTATCATATAACCCCAAGGTCATCGCTCAAGATAGTTTCTTCGTTGATTGGTATAGTTCGTCTGATGATTTCATGATCTTGGAAGACAGCGATACTTTGTTGATGCCACGAGCAGAAGGCAATGATATGATGTCTAGATTCTTAAATCTTGGAGATGGATTGATGAGTCTTAAGAATAAGAAGCTCGTATTTTCGACTAACCTACCTCACATTGCTGATATTGATAGTGCGTTAACTCGACCTGGTCGATGCTTTGATATCATCGAATTTGATTCGTTAAATCGAGAACAGGCGAGCAAAGTCGCTGCCGAGACAAATGTAGAATTGCCTGATGGAAATGATCTTACATTGTCTGAGATCTTTGCTAGCAAGCGCAATAATGCAAAGTATGGCTCGAAACGAAAATTTGGATTTGTTTAACTAAGAAGAGGAAGTAGAATGGATGAACTAGATGAACTCATGGGTGAAGAGGCGCCTAAAGGCTTTGTGATGCCTAGCAGCCCAACTGATCGTAAGGCGATCATGGATGCTATGATGGAGATCAGTGCTAGCAAAACTCGTGCAGAAGGTGAGCGAGACTTCCAAAAAGAGGCTCTCAATGATCTATACGATAAGTTTAAAATTCCAAAGCGTTTGTTGAGCCGGTTTGCCAGAGCATACCATCGACAAAACTACACCGAAGAGATTGATGTAGACTCTGATTTTGTTGTTATGGTTGAGATTCTGACCAACAGTAAATAATACAAAGACGGCCAATGCCGTCTTACTATTATGCAATTGTATGAAATACGAACAAAAACTTTTTCTAGTTAAGTACGGTGCTAAAGAACATCTAGATAAACTAATTAATGATGCACAGCCTGGAGTTAGACAATATGTAGCCCAGAATCCAACTGCTACTAAAGAGCATCTAGATAAATTAGTGAATGATAATTCTGAGCATGTTAGAGCGGCGGTAGCTAGAACCCCAAACGCTACTAAAGAACATCTAGATCGGCTAGTTACCGATGCAGCCGCGGGTGTTAGAGCGTCGGTAGCTCAGAATCCATCTGCCTCGAAAGAACATCTAGATCGGCTAGTTAACGATGCAGACCCCGGTGTTAGAGCGTCGGTAGCTCAGAATCCATCTGCCTCGAAAGAACATCTAGACAAACTAGTTACTGATGACCACTGGAGTGTTAGAGAAGCTGTAGCTAGAAATCCAAATGCGACCAAAGAACATCTAGATACATTAGCTGATCATCCATCAGCTATAGTCAGACATGCAGTCGCGGGTCACGTTAATGCGACCCAAGAACATTTAACCAAGTTGGTTAAAGATAGTCATCATCGTGTTAGAGCAGCTGTAGCTCAGAATCCATCTGCCTCGAAAGAACATCTAGACAAACTAGTTACTGATGACCACTGGAGTGTTAGAGAAGCTGTAGCTAGAAATCCAAATGCGACCAAAGAACATCTAGATAAACTTATAAACGATGATAGATCGATAGTCAGACACGCAGCAAGTGAACTAATAGATAACAGATTTACTTCTCAGAAATAGTGCGTGCGTGCTCTTGGGTCTCTAGCTTGGTCTTTTCTACATAATGATACGCACGCTTCCCACGATTAAACGCCGTTAGTCCTAGATTATATGCTTGCAGCGTCTTGTCAATATCACCGGTTTTAGAATACAATTGATGCAGTATGCTAGCCCCGTGCTTGATCTGCCCATCAATACTAGCAAGCTCTGTTGGATCAATTCCGTTAACCTTTGGTCTAACTTGCATCAAACCAACCGCTGGATCATACTTCAAATTGCTCTTTGCATCTTTGTCGAACGATGATTCAACACCCATTGTCCCTAGCAAGTGGTGAACTTGAGGGAATGGGAATTTGCTGTACTTCACCGCAGCAGTAACTATTTTCTTTGCCTTTTCTCGGTCGATCTTATAATGTGACACGATGCGTTCTATAGAATGTGCGTGATCCGCCATAACTGACATGTTATCTTTGGATGTAGCATCTCGTTGATCATGCGTTACTTGGGTCGGTAGCAAACTAGCACCGGCGATAGCAGTAGCAGCTAATGTTCGTTTAAGTATGTTTTCTTCGAGTTGTTGTTCTACAACAAGTTTGTATGATTCTTCTATGTTCATGCGAGCTTCTATGTTATAATATGTAATATTTAAGGAATTGGATGAAACTATTTATTGCGATTGATTTGGACGGGGTGATGGTAGACCTTGACCGTGGGTTGAAAGAACAGCTTGATGTTGTCCTGCCAGTCATTCGCTCTCCAGAGAATCAACGATATGTTGACGGTGTGTGGGATACAACTCATGCAACATACAATTTCTGGACAAATCTCCCTCCTATGCCACATTTTGAAGAATTGTATCAAAGCATCTTGGCGAAGTGCGATGAGCCAGTTATTATCAGTGCATCTCCCGTTTGTTATGAGTTTGATGAAAGGCATGATCGCTGCCGCCAGCAGAAGATTGATTGGGTTGCGCGATATCTAGGTCCAGAGCAAGCAAAACGAACGATTATAACCAAAAGTAATTTGAAACATACTTTCATATCACAGATACCTGCAGATAGGCACGTGCTAGTTGATGATCATTCTAGTAACATTCGTCGTTGGAACAAGGCTGGTGGAATAGGTATCTTGTACAAGCATCATGAAAAAGCATTGAAAGAATTGAACTCACTATGATCGTAATCGACTATTCGGGAACCGCTATCGCAGCTATCATGGGATTCCAAGATGATCTGAGGTCTGGTAAAGACGTCGAAAATCTTATTCGACACGTCATCATCAGTACGGTTAAAATGTATAAGAAGCAGTTTAGCCGAGAATTTGGTAACGAGATCGTTATTGCATGTGATGGTAGGAATTACTGGCGCAAGCAAGTATTTGAGTATTACAAATATAAGCGTAAGAAAGCCAAAGAAGAATCTGATATCCCATGGGGCTTGATTCACGAATGTATGGATAACGTTCGCCACGATCTTAAAGAATACTTTCCATACAAAGTAATTCTTGTAGACGAGGCCGAGGCAGATGACGTCATGGCCGTAATGTCCACAGTAATTGCTACCTCGAAAGTATCATCGACCGGATTGTATGATGAACCAGAAAAGGTCTTGTTGATCACCAGCGACAAGGATATGAAACAACTGCTGGTATCTGATCGTGTGAAGATGTACCTGCCTCGAGATAAGAAATTTGCAAAGCTGGAAGAGTCTAGCAAACTGTTTCTGCGCCGATTGATCCTAACAGGCGATGCGGGTGACGGTGTGCCGAATGTATTCTCTCCAAGCGATTCTTTCTTTACGGGAATTCGTCAGAAGCCAGCCACCGAAAAGAAGATGCAACCGTTCTTGGAAGCAAAGTCTATGGTAGACGCCACCGCCGATGAAGCTATTAAAGCGCGCATCGCCGAGAATGCGAAGTTGATTTCATTCTCATTCATTCCACAATCTGTGAAAGACGACATCGTTTCGCAGTATAATGTACCCGTAGTTGGTACGAAAATGACAGTGTTCAACTATCTAGCCCATAAGGGTATGAATTTACTTTTACAAGACATCGAGGACTTTTAATTAAACCCGAATACGGAGATGTATAATGATTGAACTACCAGAGATTTCAGTGAGTGCCGGTTCTCCACCAAGCGATATGAGGTATACATACGGATACGTTGAGCGATACGGAAAAGAATGTGCTGCGGCCGTTCTTGCTCAGTGCGCTGCAACCAGCGAACTGGGCAATGCACTAGCGGAAATTGAGCTGCTTAGATCGACGCTTGAAAGCCGAGACCGAAATATTGAAGCATTGGTCGAGGAAAACCAACGACTGTTTGCCTCGCTTCCTCGTGGGTTGGAAGACGCATACCAGTGGTCGGGTGAAGACTTGTAACATCTAAAGGATATACTATGGACATCTATGGAATCGGTAATGCGATGATATTAGCAGCAGAGACATATTCTCAAACTGCTCGTCGCACTGGGCGTACCACTACAATGATCAAAACGTTACGAGATGGAGACAGAATCATATGCCATTCACAAAACTACGCGAATATGTTAGCGCATGAGTGCTGCCGATTGGGGATTGGCGCGCGAGTGATTGTGGTGGATCCTACGGACAGGCTGAAACTATCATCGATTGATGTAAATTTATCAGGTAAAACGATATTCGATCATGTGTGGGTTGAGCTGGCGTATGCCGCCGCAATTCGAGACTGTCAACGTATGATAGACGAATCACAGACGTGGCTCAGTACTGAACACATTCTTCCGCCTAACGGGGACGGTCCTCGATGGCACGATCGCTGATCAATCAACCCTCCTAGTGGAGGGTTTGTCATATGTGATTGACTTAAATATAAGATAACCAGTAGGATTCTTATATGGCAATTATTACATTAGACGACTTCAAGAGATATTGTCTCAGATCTCTTGGCGCACCCGTTGTTACCATCGACGTAACAGACGAACAGATTCAAGACAGATACGACGATGCTCTGCGCAAATTCCAAGATCATCACTTCGATGGTACTGATAGAACATATGTCAAACACCTAGTAACACAGACCGACATCACAAACAAGTATCTGCCAGTGCCGTCGTATATCAGTGGCATTGTTAGAGTTCTACCATTCACAAGCGGAGTTCACGGAGCAACTGGGGTAAACCCATTCTCCATTCAATATCAGTTACGGTTAAACGATATATGGGACATGGGTAGCACCTCGGTAGTCTATTATCAGCAGTTGATGCAATACACTAGCCTATTAGATCAGATGTTGAATGGCAGACCGCTAGTACGGTTCAATCGCGTCCAAGACAGATTGTATATTGATACCGACTGGGAAAAGAAACTTGGATTGGGTAACTATGTTGTCATCGAATGCTATCGAGCACTAGACCCGGTAGATTTTGTTAAAATGTTCGACAATCCATGGTTAAAACGATATACCACCGCTTTGATCAAACGTCAATGGGGAGAGAATTTGAAAAAATACAGTGGTGTTCAGATGGTTGGTGGGACGACGTTGAACGGGCAGCAGATATGGAACGAAGCTGTTCAAGAGGTCGCAACCTTAGAAAAAGAATTGCGCGATGTATGGGAAGAACCTATCTGCCAAATTTATATAGGCTAATAGTAAGATTTGTTACTGGGGCCGTTTACTATAAGGTCTCTAACTTTTGAAATATCATTCTGCCATTCCCAAGACGGCCTAAGTGCAATGTTCTTGGTTTTTGCTATCAATTTCAACTCTAATACTTCAGGTCTAGATCGCATAGCGACCATTCGAGCTCTTTGAATATCGAGTTTTTCTTGTGTATTCTTCGGTTTGCTAGATCCATATGATGCGTTGGGAGGACCGTTTAATATCAACTCTCTATATTTCGATAAGTCCTTAGTCCATTTCCAAGCAGGCGAAATTTTTATGCCGCGTTGGCAGGCTATCATTGATAACTCAATAACTTCCGGTCGCTCACGCATTTTCTGACGGTTTTCCGATATATTCACCGCGACCAACTCACCAGACTCCCATCGAGAATCCGTCGATGAGACTCGCATGACCTTCCCGGATAGATCTTTGCATAGTATTCGACCGTGCAAAGCACTCTTAATCTCCCCAGAAATATACCTCGGATCTGTCTTAGATAAAACGACCGGTTCGCCCGACTCAGTAACACACGACACGAGGCCTATATTAAATGGGGCGTACTCGCCGGATAAATATTTAGGATCGAGATTAGATGCTCGGAAGATATTTCCGACCTTATCCCGAACCATAACCGTATTCGCCTTAACTGACGTGACCTCTCCGGACAAAAATCTAGGGTCATTGACCCCCACCATAAAAGTTTTCCCTTGAGCATCCTTAACGCATGTCATTCCTTTGATAATTGAGAATATCTCACCACTAATTACTCTTGGGTCTTGAGTTGATACTTTATATTTTCGACCGTCAGCGTCTCGATATATGCCGGTGCCGGCGATTTGGCTCTTTAATGTGCCGGATATCCATCTAGGATCTTCTTTTGATATTTGTATTAGACTACCCGACTCGTCATATACGCATACTTTTCCGGTCGCGTCGAATGTGGCACCGCCAGACGATCGATTCAAGAATATGGGATTCTTAGCTGCGTTAACTTTTCTCAGGAATCGAGTCTCCCACTTAGAACATTCTTGTACATCGTTAAATATTTTTCTAACTTCTATTCTATCTGGTTCTCCATATTCGGTAGTGAAAGATTCTACGGTATGTGATCCGTCAAGACGCCTAGGGCCTGTAGACGACGTTTTATATTTTACCCATAAATCTGACGGCAAGCAGTGTTTGGCTGATCGTTTACCGTAATACCAAATGTTATGCGCGGTCCATCCGATCAAATAGCAGTACGGGGTTCGATCTATTGCGGTGTAAATATTATTAGAAGTCATACTTTTCGAGGTATTTTATGTTACAGTATATCAGTTATTTAGGCTAAGTATATGAAATCATTCAAAGAATTCTATCTTCGAGAAGAATATATTCTTGAGCCAAATACTCAGTATGGCTCAAATGTTGGCGGCGTGTATCACAATATGCTGACCAATACAAAGGAATATGTAAAGTTTCCAAAGACGCATGAACAAGCAAAGGTCGAGGTCGCGACATCAGAGCTGTACAAGCACATGGGTATAACAACTGCGAACCCATATATCAAGACTGTCCAAGGCAAGCAAGCTGTTACGTCTGATTGGAATCCAAATCTAGTTAAGTTTAGATCGGCAAAAGATATTGTAGATTCTGCAACTGATCCGAAAAGAGCCCATCAACTTGCCTTGATGCACCATGCGGCAATCATTACGGGTAATCGAGATATCATTGGATTGGCATACGATAATGTTTACCAGCACAAAGATACTGGTGATCTAGTGTCATTGGACCAAGGTGGTTCAATGCATTTCAGGGCTCAGGGAGACCCAAAGCCGTTTGAAAAAGACATAGCAGATGTGCATAGCTTTCAGAATCCAACATACTCTGCTGGCGAAGTATTCAGTAAGATAGCCCAGTCGCATTTAAAAGATGCGGCGCACGATCTGAATAAATTAACGGACGATAAGATAGACGCTACCCTTAAGCCTCATGGGCTAGAGCATTTGGGCGATACTATTAAAGCTCGCCGCGATATGCTGATCAAGCATTACTTAGGATAATAGTTCAATTCCTTGGTAGGACCGTCTATACCAAGGAATTTCGAGATATGTGTACGTGGGTACTAGACAAATAAATGTAAGCTCTTACTAGCTCTAGAGCAAGCAACATACAAACACTTCGCGCGTTCATCGGGTGACCGATTCAGTAAAACATCGCCGGCATCAACGAATACGTGCTCAAATGTCGATCCTTGACTTCGATGTGCTGTAAGCGCATATGCATAGCTCACATTATGGAATGCTTCTTTCAATTTCCAAAAGAGATTCCACTTCTTCTCGGCTTTGAATCCTTCTAGCAAGTCGTCCATCATCTTCTTTGAGTCTTCGTGGATGACGTGAGCAGTGACTGTCGTTTTGTCAATATCTAACTTAATGTCGATCTTCCACGCTTTGAGCATAGGATATAAGGTGTGCGTAGTGATTCTAACAAACGATACTTGCCCCTCTTCATCTGTTGCCGCGACAGTCGTGTCAGCTTCGATGATCGGTTCTTTTATAACCACTCGATCACCTACAATGAATTTATCCGGTGATTGGGTTGGCGGATATGAATCTCTGATAATATTGTTTAATGTATCGACGGTTACATTCCTCCAAGCAACGGCTTTTGCCGATCCCGTGTGAAACTGCCCGCGCTCGGCCATATACGTTATCTTACCAACGAATGAATCTTCGGTTTTGTCAATATAGACGGGTTTGCCTGGAGATTCTAACACCGGATGTTGATCGCCTCGAATGCTTTGAACGAATTCGAGAATAGCATTCTGATGTCGCATCACTTCAGTCAATTCATACTTGACATCAAAGGTTTTCCATATAGGAGAAATCAGTTCACCTACAGGAGGTAGCTGTTCTTTATCGCCAATGATAACAATCTTGGTATCTGCTAAACGAGTCTTCTTGAACAGGTAGTCGATCAGAATAGACGATACCATCGAACCTTCATCAATCACGACCAGATCATAATTCCCTACGCTGTCTTTCCCAGAATCGGCCAATTCTTTTACTTCGCCGTTAGCCATCATTCTAAGCCCCAGAAGACTGTAGATTGTCTTGTATGTTAGATCGGGCATCTTCAACGAACTATCAAGTACAGCAACTGCCTTATTTGTGGGCGCGCTCATACATATTTTAGTTCTTGGATTGGTATCTAATACTTGCTCGGCGAAAAACTTCATGCAAGTCGTTTTACCAACACCGGCTTGTCCAGACACTAGGAAATACTGATCGCCGCCATTGTTGTAAAACTTCAATAGTGTGTCTATTAGGCTGGATTGATCTTTGTTTAATTGCATAAAGGTAAATAACTATATTGTAACACGATTCATGGGAAACACAATGTCTGAACTAGGCAAATCTCACCAAAAATTCTTAGCCACTTATGCTAAGCCATCGGTTCATTTCTCGTATGAAGAAGCACCTGTCGCATATGTCCAGCATCCAGATTCTAATATCACCCCAGAGATTGCATTGCATGCGAGTAAGAGCTGGAATCCTGATCTATCAAGAGCTTTGGCGATAACACATAAAGCATTACCCGCTGATGTTATTCATGAACTCATCAAGAATCCGACAGTTAGACCAACAAGCCTAACCGTTTTGATGAACAACAAGGGCGTCAACTCAGAACACTTGTCCGCTTTATGGAAGAAGTATCAAACTCCATCGTTAGTGTTTGGTGGCGATAATACGTATGCTCAACAGAAGATCTTGAATCATCCAATGGTAACTCCGGAGATCTTAGATTCTGCGTTGGAGCATTCAGACTCAAGTATTAGACATTATGCCGAGTGGCAAAAACGCGCTCGTACAAAGTCTTTAGTCTTAGCGATCCGTTTAAGGACTCGGTGAAGTCTTTCCGTAATTCTTTCATAATTTGGTATGTGGTGTGTGTGTGGTAAAGCTTCTACTTCCGAGATTCTGTCTAACATTTTATTATGTTCGTCCACGTTAAATCGAGGACCATTTTCACCGTTGAGCCGAATGTGTCCAACCATATGGTCATCCATAGACCCTGTGTATGCGGCATGCGCAGCCCGAAATTTGCTGATAGATGCGTCTGATGGATGTTCGCTATTTCCAACTGCATCATGTGCAGATAATAGATTGTTCTTTAGTGCATCGAGCATTTTGTTAGAATGTGCCGGATTCTTAAATTCGACCACGTTGTCTGACGATGCAAGTTTTGAATAATCAGAATCAGTCATGTGCTTGCTGATAGCATTTGACATCGTGAACATTCGATTGTTGGCGTGATTGACAATAAAATCCTTAATCTTAGGTCCCTCAACGTCCCCCACGTGATCGTTTTCGGATACAGGTACAATATCGCTGGTTGTAACATCAGACGCTTTAACGAACTTTGAATGATGCATCAACGTGTTTATTGAAATCGGCGAATTGCGCATTATATGATCATGCATACCCTCGTCGAAGTGTTCGTGCACGATCATGATCCTAGTATTAGCTGACCCCAGAGAGCCTTTATGCACTAGGTCATGGACATTGCTCTTGCTCAACTTATGCCTCAACGGGGAGATCGTATGAGTCAATGAGCTCCATTCGGCTGGTGGAGATATAATACTTGAAACTAGTTTGTCTATGTGTCTTGGTAGCAATTTATCTGGCGGTATGTCTGCATAATGACTAACTGGCAGACCGTCTATCAAGTCACTTGATAATTTCTTCGACTGTAGAACGGTTGACGGAATATGATTTCCCACATTAGATGTCAAATAATCGCGCAGAGTGTTTGTTGATAATTTGTCGCCATGATTTGTGGCTATGTGGCGTTGCACGTTTTGTCGATCATATTCTGGAAGAGTTTTCGACATATCATATAATTTCTTGACATGACTTTGAGACAAACTGCTATTACCATACGCCGTGTTGGATATAAAAGTTCCCAGTGCTTCACTACGGTCGCTGAACTCAGATTTAGCAAAATCTAATGCTCTATGCATTTGATCACTTGGAATCGTAGTGAAATCTGGCAAGCGTGTATCACTCTTTATAGCATTGTGGATACCATTATCATCCATCGTCTTTAAGATAGTATTGCTAGTGTCATCATACACTTTCGCATTCTTTCTATATGGTACACCATCTTTTGCTGGATAATTTTTCTCGGCCCATCTGTTTACAGCATGCTCGAAGTGAGATGAATTGGCTCCATATATCTTTCGTTCTGCTCTATAGATCGTATCGGTTTCAGGTTCATGCCTGTCATGCCACTCTTCAGTGGTTTCATGGTACGGTTTTAACGATATTCTAGCAAGTGGGTGATCGGGAGCACCGTTAGCAGCACCTTTGTCATCATGTGATACTAGGTATGCTACGTGAGTACCATTCTCAGAATCATCCGACAGTTTATGCTTGAACGCTCCGTCTCGGAGATTCATGCAAGACTCATCCTTCCAAGATGTACCAACAGTCATACCAGCAACACCCAACCTAGTGGTAGTGATACATACATGTGCTCCTGTCTTGCTAGCAGCCTGTCTTGCTGGATCGGCCATATACGCTGATTTTACATGATCTGGGGCATTGGTTTTGTTGAGAACTGCTCCTATGCGTTCTTCAACTAATTTGTCTCTATATCCAACCGCATCATTACCAATGCGTTTCTTAGTTGTAGCAATACCTCGTTTGTAATCGTGGATTTTATATCCATGATCTTGGAGATGTTCCTCCACATCAACGTCTGGCTCGACTTCTCCAACAGCGCCTAGCGGGAACAGGGTGTGTCCCTTAGTTCCCAGAGCAGCTTCCATCTTTTTCTTGGTATCATCTGATACTTTTGAATGATGTTCCCATTTTTCAGGAATGTGCAGCAGGTCTTCTGGTACTGTGGTCTCTTGAAGAGAGACATAATCTTTGAACGATTTCATTGTTGGCGCCTTACATTAGATACTATTATTTAGTCTGTCTGATGTAAGCAATTGGAATCTTTGTGCATTGTAGATCCGTAAATTGTCCCAACAAGTATGCATTGGTCGTCAGTACATGTGATATAACTCGCTCATCGGAGTTGCACTGAGGGGAAGTCCCATAAAACAGAGCCTTCCCATCTGTAGTCAGCCAATACATATCAAGCATGCAAACATATCCGTTCTTTGGAGTTTGTAGATCGACCAAATCTACAAACGAATATGTTCCTTTTGGTGCTCGGTCGCTTATTCCAAACTGCGTCATTCTGTCTTTTCTTCGGTAGGGGTCATCTTTTCCCACAAACTGAGCATCGCCATTTTAGTCGTTTCATCGAATCGGTTCACGCACAATTCGATAGATTTCTCGACATCTTTGATCTTGTAGAATGTTTTCACAATGTGGCATGCTCGACGAGTAGTGATGTGTTCGTCGAGGCCTTCTTCAACGTATGTCTTACGAATAGCCTGTACCCAAGACACCAACTGAGTAGCAAACTTCTGATCATCGAGACCAAGTTTGTGCATCAGCTTATTGATAATAGCAGTTTCAATCTTTTCCGTTGGATATCCTTGCTCCATAGTCATCTCAAAACGTTCCAAGAATGCGTCATTGAGAATGTTAGTGCCAATATATCGAGCGCTATCACTTCCTCGGCCTTTGGTATTATCTGTTGCAATGATGCAGAATCCTTCCACTGGAGTAATCATGACGTTTGCTGATTTAACGAAAAACGCTTCGCCTTCAAGAACACTTTGCAAACACATAAGCTCATTTGGGTCACCTGCGCTAATCTCATCAATCAACAAAACGGCGCCAGTCTTCGCTGCCCAAACAACGGGGCCTTCTTCGTACACGATGCTGCCGTCGATCAACGTTTTGCTACCGATCAAATGCTCTTCTTTTGTCTCACGAGTAACTGACACTCGAACAAGTGGTCGGTTCAGTTTGGCACACGCCTGAGCAACCATCTCATTCTTACCACTACCGCTATCGCCAGATACATACAACGTAAAGAAATTGCTAGTGTTCAGCAATTTTACAACAGTTGAATAATTACCCCATTCAACATATGTATCTTTCAACGTAGGGATAAGAAGATCGCGGTCAAACCGATTATGCATATCACTCGTGTGCTGGTTGTGCTTCGACGTAGGCATAACAACGACGTTATTCGTTGTATGCACCGGTGCTGTCACTGCAACTCGCGACCCATCAAGAGCGGTTGAAAGGTCAAACGTTCCGCGTGCAACACGAGCATTTGCCCAGAAAACTGCCGGCAAGGTGTCATCAGTTTCTTTCAAATACGCCAAAATGTCCTGCCGCGACACGATCACTTTATCGCCGAAGTATTCGCGAACTTTGGCCATGCTGTCATTGTATTTGGTTTCGGTAATCATTACAAAAGATCCTTTAAGTTGGTATGTGTATTATAACATCAATTTGGAATATCTTAGGACTTTTGGCAAACAATTTTCGCCAATTCTTTCCAATTCGTTGCATCAATGTTGATCAGGCTAGCGAGCTTCTTTACCATCCGCAAGCTGAGTTCCTGCATATTGTTTGCATTGACCTTCAAGTAATGCATCAGATCTTGCTGGTCTTCGTATCGAATATCGTTATCCAACATACCTTCGTCGATCACTTGTTTGATGCGGATCAAGTAGTCACGTACAGATTTCACACCAATGTCAACATACATGCTACGGCTCATCATCGCTTCAATATGAGGTGACAGTTTAGTATCCTTGGTCGCCATCTGCTGAAAGTCTTTGTTTGTGATAAAGATAATGTTGCCACAGAAATCGAACGATTTGGGGAGTGTTTCACCATCTTCCGATTCCATAACAGCTTCGCTCAACCAACTAACGCGGCGAGTATCGCTGCTGTCGCACACACATTTCAGCAAGTTCAGAGAATTTTCGTCTGAGAACAAGCAATCAGTATCATCGAACACAATGGTGTTCTTGCTATGCCTGTTTGCATACAGTTGCTTAAACAGGCCAGTTGCCCGTACATATCCCTTAATGTGAGTAAAGTCGCCGATCGTTTCTTTGACAGCCTTTTCAACCCCAAAGCTCTTACCCACACCTGCAGGGCCAGAAATGATCAATGCCCGGTTAAGTCCCTTGGCCGTTGCCCGGACAATGGTGTCCATTGCCGCGAACCGAGAATTAATTCTTGCGGAAATGTCACTGTCAGATTCTTCTACGGCGCGCGTAGCTTGTTTAAACTGCAACACCCCGTGACCTGCGGAATATTTCAACCGAAGTGCTGGATAGTGTGTTGCTGCATTAGATCCCAGATCGTTCAACGCTTTGATCACGTCCCGAGTGTTTACTTCGGAAGTCCCAAATTGGGCGATCATGGATTGTTCGATGTCGGTGAGTGTCATAATGTGTGTTCCTGTAAAGTATACATATTATAACACGGTTTTCCAAAGAATTTCCAATTATCTTGAAATTAGCTCAAACTTTCTGCCAATGCATTAAGAAAGTTTCTGGACTTGTTGATATGTTTCATATTAGCAAGCAATGCCCTCGAAATCTGTGTAGATGTTCGTTTCTCAGAAATGTCATATTCGTCGATCCCTGTATCGACTGCCATTGGTTTCGCAAAAAAGATCGGATTGTTGGTGAACGGATCTGGGATGTTCGTGTATCCAGCTTTGCGAAACTGCTCGGTGTTGCTCTTATCAATTGCCGACGTTACAAACGAACTAACGATTCTGTCTGTCAACGATGAGGTGATCGAGATCGTTGAAAACTTAATCCCTCGCCGATTCTCAATGATCTTCCCAATCGCATTGCACATTCCATATGGAGAGTTTCCACGGTAAACGACTTTTGAGTGAGCAACTGGGTCTGTGATGATAACCGTTTTCCCAGAGTTGCTGTAACCACCATCTGTTGGCTCGCCATCTGTGATAACTAACATATGCTTGCTACTAGCGCCAGTCCTAGCAAAGAACTCAGTCGCAATATTTTCGGCCGCGCTAATAGCATGCAACGTTGGTGTGTTGCTAAGACAGAATCCAATCTTGTGCATGAGCCCTGTAAGAGCAATGTTATGCTCGTTGGTAGTCTGTTCACTGTTCAAGAGTTCGAACAGGAAGTTTGGGCGTTCTGCCGAATAGTATGATGTGTAGATGCTCGATTGATAGAATGCAGTTGGTTTACTGCTGAATATCCGTCGATCCAAATCAAACCCAAATGCAAATACTTTATACGGTACTTGAATGCGCCTAAAGAATTCTGTGACAACAATGAGTTGTTGAATGACATGATCATATGATCTGGTCATACTACCCGAGAAATCTACAAGGATGCAATAGGCATGATTCTTGCTGTTTGGTAATTTAACCGACCGACGAAAAATCTTATTGTCGAACAGATGTCGATGAACTTTGTTCACATCGATCATCCCAGTATCGGCAATCTTCGCGTTCCGAGCTCGTTCAGCGGCCTTTTTAGATTCAAAGATCCGAATCATGCTGTCTACGCTTGTCCGAATATCTTTCCGTACTGTGCGAACGGCTGAAGTGCCGGCCGCCAAATCTTCACCGAAACAATCATTCAAGTATGTGGTTTTCACGAACTCTGTGTATAACTTTACCGGCGAATATTGGCTCTGTCCGAGTGGGATGGGTTCGAAGCTAATGACTTTCGTATTGTGCATAATGCTGTTAGCGAAGTTTGCATCAAATGCGGCCTGTACCCTTTCTTCTCGAATTTTATCCAACGCTTCTTCTGCTTTTTTAAGCAGTTCTTTTTCCGATAACGGATCTCCATCATCGTCCGTACCATCGCCCGACTCTTTGAGTCGTTCGATAATATCGTCGAGCATATCTGCGCGAGGTATGGTATTGTTGGTATTGATACCCAACAATTCACGCGTCATGTCGATAACTTCTTGCATAGTTTCCACTCGCATGCAACGATTGTAGAATTCTTGTTCTTTGGCAGTCAACGGCACAATACTAGCGCTTTTGATACCACATTTAGCATAGACGTTCAATCGATCTGCGAAGTCTTTATACTTCAAATTTGAGGTGGATCCGAAGAATCCTTGATTGAGCAGTTTTTCGTATCCGCGGATAAACATGGGAATTGATCCAGGATACCGCGCTTTGATGAGACGTTCATCCCGGATATCAACTATGACGTTCCACAGATCATGATCTACCTTCGAGTCTTTTACTAGCTGCATATCTGCTGGTGGGATATGCAGAGCATGACTAACTTCATGAAACATGAACAGTTCATGAATGTCTTTATCCATAAACGCCGTGGAATATGGAAAAGTGATTGTGCGAGACATTGGTTGATAGCTAGCAGTATTCGCGTATGATGAAAACTCTACAGCGATGTTTTCCTGTGCAAGCATACTCGAAATCTTTGCGCTATACAAAGACATCTTAAAGAGATCGTCATAAACATTCTGCGTCATAGTGTATTCCTTCTTAGCCTATATTATAACACCATTTTGCAGAATTTACGTCATCGATCTATAATATTTGTCGGTGCTGAATCCAGCTTTTAAAATTTCCACTCCACATATCACCATATCGATCTGTGTGGGTCACTCCAGTGTCCCAAACATGGTTATTGCGGATGTCATCAAATTTCATCGGAGTTGCTTGGTGTTCAGCTGGAGATGAATGTGCAGGTTCGCCGTTCTCTCCACGCAAGTTCAAACGATCGAAAATAGCCTTTGCCTTTTCGATGCTATCATCTAGATTGCGATAGCTGACTTGGGCGCAGCATGATGTGCTTACCATCAGCGCCGTCTCGAGACGTAGTTGCTCATTACCGACCCAATATTGAAGCTCAGTCGGTGTTCGCACAATATTGACATATGGAAGATGCCATTCACCTGGCAATAACATATCTGGGCGAGATTGTTTCATAGCTTGTAGCATACACTGCGCCAATTCTCTGAACTCGGGCTGTGCGGCTGGATGATCTCGAAGTTTGAAGAAGTTGTTCCACTCCGTACCGGTCACTACCGTTTTCATGCGTTGAAACGGTTCGCAGATTCGGTTGGAAATTTGCTTATGAACATCTAGATCAACGAGTCGTTCTGAGTAAATGGCCGCCCACATGGCAGCATACTTCCAAGCATCTTTTGCTCGCAATTTGTCGAACTCTGATAGTTCTTCTGCCGCTTGCATGCCGGGTTGATTCTTACCCCAATACACTGGCATTGCCGGGTCGTTACGAATCATTTCCAACATCTTTTTAACAGGGATGGCTCGAGACGATGCTGAGTTCTTGCTCAGCATGCGGTGTGTCATTACTTCACTGTGGATAAATCTGGGATATTCTAGCTCAAGCGTAAAGATCGGGGTTCCATTGGATACGCTATGTTTGATAATCTTCGCACTAATCCCGGCCTGGCCCGTTACTGTAATCATTCGCCACCTTCATTAAACAAACTTGAAATGTCATATGCGAATCTGTCTCGCATACGATCCAATGCTTCAACCGGAACGTTATGTACGTTACCAAACATGTTTTGACACAAGATTACTGTGGGAACAATCTTAAACTCTTTTGCCAACTTGAAATATGGTTTGAGTTCTTTCAAGGTAGTGAACGTGTTGCTAACGATTGCATCGGCCCCAGTAGTCAGTGCATCCCTGGCACTTTGTTGACAAATTGCATGCGCGAGATGCAATCTAGATGCATCAAATTCATACTCGCCCGTCAATGCATCTACAAAATATTGATCGGCTTCGAAGTGAAACCCATCAAACGATTTCGCGAGAGTGCTTTTGCCACTACCGGGAAGTCCACGAATGAGAATTAGTTTCTGTTTACGTTTTTCATAATATATTATAACACGTTTATGCTATTGGTCTAGGGATATCGAAGAATTCCTCGATCAATGTATAGTTATCAATCGTGCCATCGGCAATGACGTCGACTTCACGAGCGACCTGACCAGATTCTGGATCAATTTTTGTCTTGACACTAGTGATAAGAGCCGTATTGTTATTGACTGGTCCTAGATATTCGACCTTCGACGAGAATGTTAAAGTGCCAATGATCTCCCGTCGATCTTCCATACTACCTGTATAACTATCGTCAATATTGACGCCAGTCAGCGTGATGGGTACATCTTGAGTCATACCAAGTTCCGGTGACAACACAATGCTAAGATTATATTGTGGTGCAAAGAATGGTAGGATCTGTTCGACGATTTGCAGCATGTCATCTTGAGTCTTCGTCATGATGTACAGATTGAACTCAATATTGTACGGTACTGGGACAAATGCACTCGGCGTATTTCCGTTAGCTGATGGAAGACAAGCTCGGTACCGAGTAAGTTTATTGATGTTTCTCGATGGGTCGTATCGAAGTCCAGCAATCTCAAACCCAATTCTAGGCAATGTTATTAAAACACGCTGATCCAGCCCAGGCTCTTCCTTTAGACGCTGATACCATTTTTCACGGTTACCATATGACACAGGAACCGATATTAGCTGTTCGACGACGTTTGACGAATTGAATCGTTGGATCTTGATGTCCGAGAAAATCTGACCAAATGCAACGATAACTTTTCTGGTGATACCGTGATAAAAAGGAAGTGAGCCTAGCATATGAACCTTATGTGACTAATAAGGTATTTAGTTGTGAGTATCTCCACCGAACGTTCCCTTGATATATGTCTCGCCGGCAGGAGTAATTTTTGCGATATCCAGAGTCGCTGCATCCGCACCTAAAGACATATTTTTATGGATGACGTCAGCAAATCCGCGGCGGTGCAATGATTCAACTGCGATGAACGATACGAGTGATTGGCACCTAGCAACAAGCTCGTCTGGATTATCTGTGATATCCAGACCTTCACCCATCGCGAGCAAACATGCCAGCAACAACATCTCTGTCTCGGTTTCAAGTTCTTGAGATGAGTCACTTCCATGAAACATGATCTCAGTCGCTCTAGACAAAAAGAGCAGATCACCATCTTACATTGTCATGAAGAAATCACCGACGCTTTGCATTGAATTGAAAGACAATTTGAAAGCCAAAGATTTGTTGATGCTCCATGTTTTAGGACTATCCTGAATCATTTTGAGATTCAGACCGAGTGGTGCCAAAGCATTTTCATCCATTATTTATCCTTTGTTAGTAGTTTAAAAGTGTCAAATTCCATGTTAATAATGGATACGATTCTTGCAGTTGATTGGAATACAACCATCTCCGGAGTTAGCCAGAATGATGTTTTAAGATGCCGCATAAATTCACCGAGTGGCTTACCTGTCAGACCAGTAAGATCTGATACAATGTCTCCATTGAACTTTGTCCTTGCTTGGCGCATAAATGCTAGTTGTTGCATAGCTTCTTTAAACTGTTTGGTTGCTTCAGGGAAGCGCCTGAACATGCTTTCAGCATACCAAGTCTTGTCACTCACAGGAGTCCAGAATGTTCCAGTCATCGTCCGACCATGTTCCAAAAATGATGAATACGTAGAACGCTTGGTGTCTCGTGTCCGAGCAATATTGTTTAAGTTTTCCAATTTATAGAATTCTGGATTGTAGAACGGATTCGATGTCACGAAGTTGAAAATCTGATCCAATGAATCGAACCCGGCATTAAACACTCCGGCATCGAACCCAAGCCACGTAAGTGCTAGATCGTGATCTGTAGTCAATACGATCTCTGCTATTACTTGATCAGACTCCCTTACTGGGAAAATGAGCCCAGCATGCCCATGCTTGACCCCAAACTTATGTGCGATCCTACCAATCAAGTTACCAGTATCATTCCAACTGAAATACGATAAAGCATAATCGAAGCAATTTCGAGGTGAGTGGATAAGATCAACCTGCAACTCTTCATAGTTAAACGAGATCACATTAGTATTCCTAACAATCTCGTCGGGCGAAAAGACAGCTTCGATCTGTTCGACTGACAGCGGGGTATCTGTATTGGTAGAGTATAGGATATCCAAATCGCCGAAAGTTTCCTTTGTGCGATATGCCGGGATATCAATTGCTCTATCTATACAACGAACTGGGTTCAGTTTTTCGAGAACCGCCTTCGCAATTCGTTCATACTCGTCTCGAACGTATCGACGAGTTTCGATATTCTTAAGTGCATTCCCACCCATATCACGGCTTCCAAACTTGAACTACGAAGGTAGACCCTTCAACTTTACCAACTCGTTCGTAAAATTCAACATCGTATTCGAGCAAGTCTTCGAGCTCGGTGCGATCATCAACATCCGTAACGGTATGAGCAAATGCTTTGATGAACTGCAACAGTTCTGCAACCGTAGTTTGCACTACAGTGCTGCCAGAAGAGCGATTAAACAGAGTAGCGTACATAATAAAGTTCCTTGTTAGTGTCACTATTATAACACCATTTAGCGCATATCAGCAGGGCGATTATCAAAAATAACTTCGTTGTCGTTTTCATCCAACAGAATAGCATCATAATATCGAACGATGTTCAGATAGCCAGCTGGTTCTCGGCTCATGAACCCCTCTTCAACCATACGAACAAACGGAAAGCATTCGCCGATATGCTTGGCATACCACATCAGCGAGTCGTGACAATCTACAATCTTGAGTTTATATTGATGCATAAATATATGGTAGTTAATATGGAGAATACAATGAACGAAAAACTGAATGATAAAAACATCACTTTCCACGAAATCATGACACTTGCTGGCAAGTCCGAAGATCCAGCACAGTATTTGCGCAACATCATGAAAAAAGATTCGAGATTGAACGTGATGTTCGGCTATGCGCTAAACCCAAAGTTTAAATCTCCGTTACCAGCTGGAATCCCACCATACATTCCCAGTCTGCATCCAGTGGGGGTGGCTCCGCTAGAGATTTTGAATCTATCTAACAAATACTACATTATGTTCAGTAAAGATCTAAAACAGTTCCAAAAGGAACAAATCCTAGTTCAGTGGATGGAAGATATGTCCGCCGAGGATGCTATATGGATGATTCATATCAAAGATCAAACGTTACATACCGTTCTTCCGACGATCACGTTCAACGTATTGCTCGATGCAATGGGCTGGACAGAAGAACAGTATAACAAAATTTCAGGGAAAACTACTACGCCTGCTTAGCCATTGAAAGTAGTTCTGTTTTAACTTCTTCGTTAGCAGTGGCGAGCGCGATGAATGTATGGAGTTCTACTAGACGATCAACAAGAGCTTGCAGTGTAGGTTCTTGTGCTACAAATGTCTCGGACTCATCATATGCGAAATATGATGCATCAATCTTATCTACATCAAAGATACGCGGCATGGGGCCGTCATCTTCGGCTTCGTCATTATTTGAAAAGCGGTCATACAATGTCCTGAGTATGAAACCGGCGGTGAGCCCAATAACAATCGCCAACATGATATCTTCCATCATCACTCCTAAAACTGTATTTTAACATCACTGCCAAGAGATGTCAAACCCTCTTTTCAGTTTTAACAAATTCTGCTAATGCGTCTGCAGATTCTTGTTTGAGATGATCCGCGGATGCTTGATCATCAGCCCCCTTAAAGATTTGCACTTCTTTCAATCGTTTATTTCCGTGAAAGATATGCCCAACGAAGTTAGTTTCTCCGTTTGGTAGTGGATGCTTGAACAAGTCAATCGAATACATACCAATGTCGTGTTGTTTCCCCATAGGGGTTAGCCTAAGAGCAGCCGCCTCTACGACATGCCCATATGCTGCTATGATCGCCCGATTGGCATCGAACATGTCTTGGTATTCGGACATTATTTCTTTGCTCCATAGAACGCACCAACTGCCATTTTGCGACGGTCTTCTTTAGACTTACCTTCGAACTTTGGATCTTTGGACGCAATGAAATCACCGATCCATTTGTCGATACTATCGTTAGCAGTTAGTGATTCAACTACTGCCAATGGCTTGGAAACAAGTTGGACATGCTTCCGATCGTGGGGTAATGTCATCATGTTTTTTCCCGAAACGTACACCTGATCACCATCTATCCGATCAACCTTTCCGGATGCTCCATACAATGAAGAATTTGGATTTCGTAGTGTCACATTATCCCCGACCGACAACGGCTCGGTGGACCCCTTAGATTCAGTAACCGTATCTTGTTTGGGTTTAACGTTGCCCGTCTCATCTGTCATCCGAAACAATAGATCCTTTTGTTTAGCCGTTGCCTTTAACAGTCCAGTTTTGTCGAAGTGTCGAGCACGTTTAATACCCTTTACACCGCCGAACGTCGAATACAACGATTTCAGATCATTGATTCTGGCTCGTTCTTCTGGGTCTGCGATCAGACTAACTTTAGCATCCGGATATGAATATGCTTCTTCAAGTTCTTTATCGCCGGCTGTTTTCGCTGGAACTAATTGATTAATAAACAAATCTGTAGTATTGCCGTGGTCGTCAACTACTCCAACTCGTTGATCATCGACGATTTTTACAACTTTGAACGGTTCGCCTGACTGATGGTCTCGGTGATACACCTTAGCACCCATAAAAATTCCATCGTCTTCGCCATAGCCTTCAGATGTCACTTGACGCCCATCTAACCAGTCGGAATGCATCTTTGCGCGCATATCATGGAATGCTGACTTTTGCGAGGTAGCTCTATCTGCATCTTTGGAATGGTATTTGATAGCGGCTGCATGATCTTCTGGCGAACCTTCGCTGAAAAGATTATACCGAAGATGCGCCAACTTACCGGTCGGCGGGGTTAAAAATACAGTATCGGTATCGCTAAAGCCTTCAGCCACCTCTTCTTTATCGCCAACGCCTTCCGCGACATTTCCTAACGCATGGACAGACCAAGTTTCACGGCCAGGCTCATATTGTTTTTCGGCTTTTTGCACTGCTCTATATGCACGGTCTGATCGGACGCTGTGCGTTTTTACGTCGGTAGGTTTTCTATACCCACCCTCGTCTTTCCATACAGCACTTTTAACTTCCCAATTTTGGTGCTCTCTTGTAGCTTCTGACATTTCTGTTTTATCGTCAGCATCGCCATCCCCATCTGGCCCTGCATGATCAACCCCAAAGATTTCATCGTACGCTGCCATCGTTAAAGGACCTGCTTTGCTAAACTTAATCATCTTCTCAGTTGCTACATGCAACGACTCATCAGTTTTTGCATCTTCTCTGGCATACTCCATAGCTCGAATGAGGAATGGAACTTCCATGGAGATTGTATCAACTGGATCAGAGGCCACATTTTCTGGCTCGATGGGTACCGGTGCATCACCCTGCTTTGTTTGTAGGAATGAAGAATACCCAGATTCGTCAGATTCCGTAAACAAATGGCCTTTTTTCTCATCGTGATCCCAAACACCATACGAACGATCTTTACCGCTTTCTTCGGCTGATACTGTGTTTAGGTCGCCTTTAGCGCCCTTCTCGATACGGCCTTTGAACAACAGGCGTTTTCCGGGATTTGCCTTTTGAACTTCTTGTTTCCAGCTTAGAAACTTTGTGGTTTCTTCTTCATCGGCGGTTTCCAAGAACACCGAATTCACGACACTCTCGAAGACCATTTTGCGAAAGTTAATTTTCTGATATGCCGCTGTGATGTTACGGTCCATCTCGGTGATTGAAGCCATGTCATAATCCTTGTAATAATACTAGTATTATTTAAGACAGTATCAATTCAGCGATTGCCTTGAGTCTTACCGACCGATCCACCTTCTGCTAGGATTCGTTTGAATACATCTTCTACGAGAATAGGTTTGAAGTCAGTTTGCTCAACGCATACGCAGTGATATCTAGTATCAACGACAGATTGATGATACTGATTAGTGGTCATCACTCTACCAGAATGTAGATGTCCGTGAATGTTAGTGCCGAATCGCCCCATTTGAGACTCATGCACTGGGATGTGGCTCAAGATTGCGCCGTTCATTACATGGTATGATCTGATATCTCGGAAGTATGGTGTATATTCTTCGAGTCTGAACACGTCGTGATTGCCTTTCAGCAAAATCTTCTCGCCGTTCAACCTACCCAATGTAGGCAATGCTCGCCGATTGATAACAACATCGCCGAGAAAGTAGACTTTATCATTTGGCTTGACAGTTTCATTGTACAGCTTTACCATTGCTTCATCCATCTCATCCGGATGATCCCATGGGCGCAGCGGTGTTATACCATCACCTTGCGTGAAGCGACAGACGCCAAAGTGTCCAAAGTGTGGATCTGAATACAAGAAAACTGAAGGCATAATAAATTCCTATTGCAAAGTTGGCATACGCATCTCAATATACGTTAAGATCTCAAAACGATCTCGCCAGTTATGGTTTATTAGAGAAGTGACCCATTGTGCTAATTCTATTTGTTCATCAGTTGAACATTTTGATCTAGCATACTCGGCAATCCTGCGATCTATATCGTCTTTAAACTCTAAAAGCACCAATCACCTCTTAGTCAACATTATTTAACCAAGTGTGCAATTATAACACACTTGGCACCAGCTTGTTAGAATGCTCGCCAATCGCAACGATATTCAACGACCTTTGTGAGCGTAATTTCAAAGTCATCTTTAACAAAGACGAATCGACCTTCTTGTGGCAGTATTTTGATGAGGTTTGCTTGCGTCACAACAATTGACCCCCAACCGCCGTCGTCATCATCATCGCCACTAGACACTGGAACGCAATCCGTATCATTAGAAGGTTTCTTGGCAATAGCCTTATAGTGGACATTGATCGAATCATCGTTCAATGGATTTCCTTCGTATACTGATGGAGACACATTTTTACCGAAGGATACGCCGTTTTTAACGATATTGATGGTGTATCTGTTATCTCCACCGAACTCTGGTTTGGCGTTCAACATGAGCATTGAATCTTGTGGCGATTCGTTGTACCGATTCATCTCTTCGACTAAAGACTTCAGCATGTCGAAGTTGAACTCCTTGAACAACAAAGCAATCTCGCAGATCTTGTCAATGTGATGCTTGTCGTCCAAAGCATCATTGCAGTATTCTCGGATGAATTCCGAGTCGAGCCCAGCAAAGTCGATCATATAAAAGATGCGACCTGGGCGGTTTCGCATATGTGAATCTACACGCCACTTATCATTACACGTCAATAGGAACAGTTTCGATGATGGAAATACACCATCCAACAGAGTTAAAATAACTTCCTGGGCCTCTGTATTGTACACCTTTTCAAACTCATCGAACATAACCACGCACTCTTGGTCGATGTCCTGCAAGAACTTGTTGAACTTATCACCCGTCCACGGAGAGTTGATGATGATCGTAGGAACATCTCGTTTAGCGAGGTCGATGCTCAACTGTTTTGCTAGCAGAGTTTTGCCACTGCCCTTTTCGCCGGTCAGTAAAACGCCTGTAGACGTGTTGCGTTTGCTATATGTCTCGAGGATGCGATCAGCATACCGGTTGATGTTACCATAAACTTTCTTCACTGGCACGAAGTCGTCAACCTTCTGCAGAAAAAGATTTTCGTATGGGTCTTGTTTGATGATGTAGTTACCAGCAGGCAGCTTGGTATACATATCGATCGCCCCATCGGGAGATACGTTGAAATTGATTCCGTTTCGAATGAAATATGACATAATATAAGTTAGTTGATAGTTGCTGGAAAGATCCAAGAGTCAATGATGTGATTCAGGAGCGCCATGTGTTGCTCACGTGACGGTGTTGGTAAGAACATCGCTTCCACTACCGACTCCATGCGGGCATACTTAGCACAACTCAACGGTTCATTGTCCGGGGTATATGTCTGAGAGTGATTAACTACAGATGTTTGTGTCATGGTCATGTTCTCAATCGGTCTCGCCATTTGATGTACGCGGTTGCTTCCGATGAAAATACGACAGCAGCCCCAAATCGATAACTAATAATACAAGAGCTGCTGGCAAGTACACATATCCAATAATAGCATACGCCACGCAGATTGCAATGAAGTTCAAAATTCTCATAATATATTCCTTTGCTGTAAACCTAAATTATAACATGGTTATACCGTCACATTCCATAAGTGGAAATAAAAACTTTGCCTTCGAGGCCGGTCATTCGAGCGAATTTGATCCTAGCCAACGAAATCTTCTCAAGTACCGCTGTCATGTCGATCTCTTGGAATGAGTAATCGTCCGAGGTTGCAACAACAATTCCAATCAATGATTGATCGTATGGATCATCGTAATACGGAGAAATGATATCTAGCCCCAATCCATCAGCTGAATCAACTTCAATGTCGACCTGGCTGGCAGGCAACCCAACAACCAAACGTGCAGCATAATAAATACCCATATAACCTCACTTCTTCATGTTAAAAATAGACATTAGTTCGTCGACGAATGTTGAGTCAGTCCCTACCTTGGTAGTATCTTCAACTGGAATATTTTCAGCGTCAAACAGTTTACCTTGCTCAAAGCACAGTTCGCCATACTCTCTCATTTGACCAGATGTGAACACCATCCGACCATCGATGATTGTTGGGGTAGGTAGTTTAGGGAGATGATGGTCGGACATATAATTCCTTAGATATGTTGGTTTGATCGCACTTGCTCAAACGTTTGCGTGAACGTTACTTCGCCGTCTTCAAAGTATGTTTCCATAGCTTCTTTCCATTCAAATCCACGATCGGTCCATTTAGTCGGCTGAGTTACGCTGGACTCATAGTGTCCGCCAGATTCCCAAAGTGTTACTCGACCTTTCTTGGACGATTTGCCGGGATCAGTGATTGGATCTTTGAACACATCACGCCACACCACCGAGCTCGTGTAATCTTCATCCCCGCAGAACTCATCGAGTCTAGTCTCGCGAACCCCAATTGCGGACGCCTTCATAGCGAACTTCAAGGTGTCTCGATTGCATTGTTGCAATAGTCCGCCACCCATGCCGAATGCGAAGTTGTCTGCGCTGTACCCGAGGAAGTCGACCATATGCGTAAGAATTGCTTCGAGACTTTGGATGTTGATCCCGTCGCCCCAAATCACTCGTACATTGTTAAGAACTTTGTACCCCTTGGCGTTCTTCGGTGCACCAAATCGTTCTTCAAGAATACGCAGCATCTTTGATAACACTTCGATCGGATCACCTGAATCCGGGCGAATAACAACCGTCGCTCCACTGTCGATCACTTGTTGCTTGAGTTCTGTTCCCCACAGATTACATGCGTTGTAGATGTCGTAAGAGTCAGAAACAACTGCGACGACCGATCCAGGCTTTGCGAATTGCGTAAGCATATTACGATATGCGTTCACTTCGTTGTCTCGCCCCCAGCTCGTTATGGTAGAGTGTTCTGCTGCTGGGATAGAATAGCCACATACGTCTCCACCATAAACAGACATAGCATGAAGAATGCCAGACATAGTGTCCGTACCCATGAAATTGACCAGGTGTGCTGCACCGCCAATACCAGCAGATTCTTCAGAAGAAACACCGCGAGCACCAAAGTCATGCAGTTTAAAAGCAATAGTAGACGGGTCGCCAGATTTATCCAAGTATTTTAGAATGAACTGTTTGATGTTCCACGAAATAGTGCCAACGGTAGTTGGATACCAGATCGCTCGAAGGGCGGCAGTCTCAACCCACGTAGTGAGCCAATAGCATTTCGGATCTGTGTTCTCAATGGTACACAGAACGTTTTTAGTTGGGATAATGAGCCCCTCTTTTGCCGCCCGAATACGAATTGGCAGTCGACCTTGATATGTGTTGAGTATGTATTCCCATCCAGCTCGGTTGAATGGTTCGCCGTGAGCAGTCCATAATCTGTCGGCGAGGTCAATGTCATCTAGCGTGATGGGGATTGATAGATATTTCGCAAGTGCTTGGACGCCCAAGAATTCAGTTTCAGCGTATTCGCCGCCTCGAGATTCGATGTATGAATACACATATTCGGTGCCTTGTGGGTACTGCTGCCACATGCTCACTTTGTAGCTGTCTGTGTTCAATAGAATTGAGTTTTTCATTTTTAAAGTTCCTTTAAAGTTAAAATTGCTAGGAGTCTATCCCCTAGACTTGTTACGCGCCAATCATTGTCGCAATAATTTCATAATGATCGTCGAAGCATTCAGATCGTTTCACGTCTGCCAATGGGACCCACTTTGCCTTCTCGGCATCATCCGCCCCACGCACCTTTGGTAGCATGCCATCAAGCAACACTATCTTGAAAGCATGGGTTATTGTTCTACCTCTAGCACTTCGGTCAACAGCATCAAACACTTTACAGTCTACGATACTACCCACCAATACAGGGGCAGGAACTTTGATGCCAGTTTCTTCTCTAAGCTCTCTAATCGCAGCAGCTTGAATGCTTGCATCGGTATAGGCATTCAAGAAGCCCCCTGGGAGCGCCCACAATCCCCTGCCAGGTTCTGCTTTACGCTTAACCATCAGTACGTGGCCGGAACACAGCACGACGGCATCGGTGGTTACGAATATAGGCGGGTAAGCCAGCGATGCATATTGCATTTTATATGAGTCAATGAACTCACGCTCACGAATGATCTGTTCAAATGCAGGGGTATGGGCAAACTGCGATAAGAAGTCAAACGTTGAATGATGGACCACGCTCTTAATGAAGTTCATGTTCCCAGATCGTTTGAAGTACAAATTTCGAATGTCCGTTGCATTTAGTGGTTCGATCAGATCAACATCTTCAAACTTCCATTGAGGGAACATTCTCAAATAGAATGTTGATTCATCTTTTTCGTGTCCTATGATGCCAATAGAATCACCTGCATAGCTATGTTTTGCAACGATTGCTTGTACTTTGGTAGCCCATGCAAGATTATTGTACGTTGAATCGGTTACGTCTTCAATCCGAATAGCAGATTCCATATCCCCCATATTATACACGGGATGCAGCATAGCCGCTCGTTCTTGACGAGTAAATGGGTTTTTGTATGTTCGCGGTTGGTCTGCGCTACCAATGATAATAATCACTTGGTTTGCCATTTCAGTGGCGCGACGAATAATTTCCAAATGTGCCAGGTGCACTGGTTGAAACCGACCGATATAGACTAGGGTATTGTATTGCTTTGGCATAAGAAATCCTCTTATAGTGTTTGGTCGGGATCTATTCCCAACTATGTATATTTACGTTTAAAAACTACTTGATGCCAAAATGTGCTTTGATCCGTTCTCCATATGTCGCATATGGCTTACATGTATCGCTGTCTGCGATCAAAGCACATTCGGATACCAGTGCTGCAATGAATCGTTCCATTTCGACGGCATAGTCACTCGACCAATCAACCATATGTGGGCCTGGTCCCCATGCTTCGTTTTCCCATAGAACAAACCCAGACTGTTGCAATAAATCTGTGATTCTAGTTTTCATTAGAGTTGCTCCTTTTAATAATAACCTGCAACCATACACCGTTACTCAGTTGACTTAGACACATCACAGCGAAAAATAAATTGAGTACTGGGATGCATGCCACAACTAACCCCCAGAACACGTCACAGACGAGCAGCTCATCGTTTTCTCTCCATAGCGTATACAAAAACAGTGCTAGAAATAATACGGGAGAACCGTATAGATAATATGTATTGAGCATTCTATTTGCCTTTTTTGTTGATGTTCCGTCCAGGAATGATAATCGTAGAACCATTCATCGCTAAGGTAACAGTGCCAATACAAATAAAGATTATTATGTTTAGAATTGGAATGATCGAGGCGATGAACATACTCATGAACAAACCGACGGTCAAGTCTTCACCACCAAACCACAGCACCCAAAGTGACGCACAATACAGTATAGGAGGAAGGCCGAATAGAAAAATTGCTAGTTCGGTAGTCATAGCACCGCCTCGAGTTCTTTGCATATGTTTCTTACACTAACCAAGAGTGCGAGATTGTAAGCAGTATCTTCCGTTGTCTTTTCCACCAGCTCACCTTTCAACACAATGTTAACGCACTCGTCGATGATAAGAGTTGCAAACCGATCAATGTCGTCTTTTCCACTCAATATAAGATTCCCATCATGTTCATATGAACATGATACGTATCCACCTGCTCTAGTTACTAGTTCTTCTATTCGCGTATTCATATTGAATTACTCTGCCGGCGATTCATCATCTGGAATGCTGTAATCGGCTGCGAATTTCATCAACATTTGAACATCGCTAGTATATGGGTGAACCATTTAACTTCTCCTGATAGTGTATTATAACACGGAACGAGATCATTTCTGACCAAGAAGGAAATTATTTGAAATCGCTTTGAATGACAGACCTGGGTGTTCATTACATGCAAATACTAGGCCTTCTCGCTCAGTGTTTGTTGTTCCCATAACTGAGATTCCTTCAGCCATTTTAAGCAGTGAGTCAATCGACTCTGTCTCAGTCAATTTAACCGATCGATTCAATACAGGAACACTATCCAGATAGCACAGATTGGCAACATTGTGTCGTGCCGATCGGCTAAGATACGCCCCGATTTGGGTATCGTAGATGTCAAACACACAGAACCGATGCCCTTTGATACCATAAGGATTGCCTTGGATACCTTCGCCGATCAATTCGCCTTGAATTGCCAATCCGGTCAATTGATTATCTCGCATAACCGCTTCAACATTGTAGTTGATAGCAGCTTTCCAGAAACTGTTATTTTCATCACGGACCAAATCGAGATTGCGAGAACATACATGGAACTCGCCATCCAGATCGAGATATATTGTACAGGATGATCCATCTAGTTTTTCAGTCACTTCCCAAGTGTATCCTTTCTCAATCCATGTTTGAAGTTCTTTCTTCAAATTTTGACATCTTTCTTGGTCGGTCTTGGGGACTACTGATGGAAAATTCCCCCGAGCAACCCCGGCTAGTTGAGCGTTGATCGGAGCTTCCCACTTTTGGATGCCGAGCACTTCAGATACATCATCTCCAACTTTATAATCGGGCCTCAAATCCACCGGCTCGTCATATCCAGAGCCACAGCCAAAAATAGACATCGGCAGCAACAGACCCTGAGACAGCTGCTTCTTCAAGCGAATAGTGCGAAGCTTTTCACCCTTAACCCCGTTATATTCACGCGGTTCTTTGCCTTTGGATAGGAATGGGGCGAGTTCATGGGGCACCCAGCTATCGATTTCCAAGAAGATTGCTACATCATTGGGCGAGAATTCTCCCTTCTTCACAACCACTTTCCATCCACCGACGGTTGCTACCTCGATTGCATCGGCCCCCTCGATTGGGTCAATGGAATCGATCATCCGAATAGTTGCCATCTTACGTTCTGCCATAATATAGTCCTTTAAGTGTATGAGTTAATTATACCACTGGGTTAGTCGTGAATCAACGCGTCGTGATTATTTCTTAAGTTTAAGAGCATCTTTCACTGCGATCACAGCCACATCTAACTCAGTTGCGAGTCGCACAAACTCATCATCTGGATTACCATGTCGCCAATTCGGGTCTGCTCTCATCAATACCAATTGACCGGTGTCCCGCTGTTTGATGAATTCTCCTGGGTAAATGAGATCATCTAGCTTGCGTCTCACGATATCATCTACGCTTCTCTCAGACAATTCGACGTCCTGCCATACTTTAGTTTCTAGAGTAATTTTCATGTCATTTTGTTCTCATCACGTTCTACAAAATACTTTGCGTCAGTGCCACACAAACTGATCTGAGTTCTGGCATGTATGCAAGTATGTTGCCATACTTCGTGGCCAGACACTGGGTGAGTTTCGACAAACTTCTCGCATCGGATAGCATCCCAGTCTGAGATCTCGGAATACCGATTAGCGGCGCTGTGCCTACAGTCTTTACAAAATTTCATATTACTAGATGGACTCATGCTCACACCTTTAGAATATAACGTTCAATCCAATAAGCGTACTAAACACTAAGAGCAACGCCGATGTCATGACTTTAGCAAACAAAACATCGTCGCTGATTTTAGAGTCTAAAATTTTCTTCAACGTAAATGCTCCAAACAATACGGGAACATATGTATACGTCACGGTGCTCCATCGCTTGGTTGCCAATAACCATAACGCTAGGCTATATGTGAATAGCATAATACCACTACCGACGATAACTCCTAGAAGTTCTCGCCCCATTATTTTGTAGACGGTCATAAAGACAACAACTTTACCTAAGGACGTTTGGCTGAATTCATTTGCTGCCACCCCAATTTCCTTAGCAGCACCAACCATCGCCTTTCCCATATTCGCACCAAGCTCACCCCAGGCGGATGCCTCAGATCGAACCTGAGCCGAGACTGTCACTGGATTTCCAGCCAGTTCTTGAACCTGCTTCGACAGTGCAGTCACTTGTTCTTGCGTTAACTTACTAACATCAATGGTCTGTGCATACACAGAACACATCGCCACTGCTAACATACAACTCACAATCAATTTTTTCATAATATATCTTCCATAAAAGTTAATTTAACACAATTTTCACCGTGTCATGACCTGATTCTTCAAAGCTTCGACGATTCTGATAACCGTATCGAATGTCGCCTCCGATGGTCGAGTTTTGCATACATCAATGTGATGTTCGAGATCATCCCAATCAACATCTGCTAGAGTTTGCCATTTTGCAGTTATACGACCTTCAGCTTTGCGCTTCATCTTGTCGAGCAATGCAGTTGCATTTTCAGCAACGGTCGCATCTCTGCGAGCTTTAAGATACCTTTCTTGAAGTTCTACATTAGCAGTAGTAATCTCTTCAACGGTATCCATCCGACCGTTCTCCTGAGCGTGAGCGACCAGGCTGCCCATCTTACGGCATTCACGAGCATATGTTGTAAAGTTCATTCAAGCATCCCAAAGTGCGCCCTCATAGCGATCAATTTCATTTCTACAGCCGCGTTCCAACCAACTGTGAAATCGATGGTTGGGGGTGGGTTGTGACTTTCCAAGACTTTCAAGCAGTCTTCGATAAGCAGTTCAGCAAACTTCCGCTCCCATGTCCACGCAGATCCGTCTGCTTGTTCAGAACAATAGTCTGCGGCTTCGTTAGCTAATCGTTTGTATGTATCATTCATCGAATAACATCCAGAGCAATTAGAACGCACAGTACGAGCGGGATAAACCTAAACACAAACCCGCTACTCAAACCTTTTGTGTCAAGCACGGTAGCCATAAATCCCAAATACACAGCCGCTGCGATTTGGACCCAAAACGATAGTTGTTCCATGATTAGTAGATCTCCTTGACCAACAAGTATTCTTCAACTGGCCATTTTGCCTTGAACTCGTCAGTCTTCACATATTCAGCATACGACTTTGCATCAAAGAACACTTTGTGAAACACTGTCTTCAACGTTCCACGTGGGTTGATCGTCAAGTAAACCGATTTTGCTTTGCCAGCCATAATATAGTCCTTTAAGTGTAGAAGTTAATTATAACACCGTTTTGTGTCACTCTGCGTTCAATCGGATAATAATTTTTCCAGCCATTTGCGGATATTTTGTTCGATCTACAATAGACGAATAATCGAGCACATCGAAGTCGTCCAAGTCCACTGGAAAGAACTCTACCCATTTATCATAGCTGCAAGTCACCTCTTGGAGACACTCTACCTCGGCATCTGCTGGATATTCTTTGAGTTTAGCGATCAGCTGAGCAACTGTTGTCATGGTCGAAACTTTCTAGTAGGTGGTTTGGGAGGCGTAATGGCATCGGAAATCAAGATGTACAGCACAGCCACCCAAACTATTAAGATCCAGACGTCGAGCAACATAGTTCACCCAACAATCAAGCAATAGCGGGTTTGAAAGCTAAACCTATCTTTGGAGTGTGAGCCGCCATCCCATGAGTAGTATACTTCACCGTCTTCAAAGTGGTCGATTGTGACAACGTGATCGCTACCATCAGCGGCAGCCCATTTCGACCCCACTTTGATATATTCAGCTGGAAAGATGTGATCGCGAACTAGCTGTCGGCCATTAAATGTTTCGATTCGCATAATATAACTCCTGGTGTGAGTATATTATAACACGATAATTTACCTGAATTATGACTGTTGTAGAATTACAACATTTTTTTAAAGTTTTCTACTCGCTAGATTCTCTTTCGCGACACGGCTAACATATACGTGTTCATCAGTAACCAACTTATCCAGATGTTCTTTTGAAGCATTTGGACTACTAGCTACCGCACGTCTAACACCCCAGTGTTCATCAGTAACCAACTTATCTAGATGATCTTTAGTTGCATTTGGATGACTAGCTACAGATTCTCTAACATGCCAATCTCTATCGTTAACTAGTTTATCTAGATGTTCTTTCGAAGCATTTGGACTCTTGGTTACAGCTTCTCTAACATACTCGCTTTTATCAGTAACCAGTTTATCTAGATGATCTTTAGTTGCATTTGGATTCCGAGCTACACTACGTCTAATATACTCGTTTTTATCAGTAACCAGTTTATCTAGATGTTCTTTCGAAGCAGTTCGGTTTCTAGCTACAGCGTGTCTAACACCCGGGTGTTCATCAGTAACCAACTTATCTAGATGATCGTTAGTTATGCTGGGATTTGATACCAGAGATTCTCTAACATACTCGCTTTTATCAGTAACCAACTTATCTAGATGCTCTTTAGCACCATACTTAGCCAGAAATTCGTGTCGTTGATCGGTCATAGTTTTCTTTTCGTTAGATTTTCTTTCGCGTCACGTCTAACATCACTGTTATCATCACTAACCAGCTTATCTAGATGATCTTTAGTAGCATTAGGATGCCGACCTACAGCGACTCTAACATGCCAATCATCATCGTTAACAAGTTTATCTAGATGCTCTTTCGAGGCAGTTGGATTCTTAGCTACAGCGTGTCTAACATACTCGGCTGCATCACTAACCAGCTTATCTAGATGTTCGGTCGAGGCGTTTAGATGCCGAGCTACATCGCGTCTAACATGCCAGTCTATATCGTTAACAAGTTTATCTAGATGCTCTTTCGAGGCGTTTGGATTCTGAGCTACTGCCGCTCTAACATAGAAGTGATTATCCGCCGCTAGTTTATCTAGATGCTCTTTCGAGGCATTTGGGTTACTGGCTACAGATTCTCTAACATACTCGGATTTATCATTAACGAGCGTATCTAGATGTTCTTTCGTTGCGGATGGATTTTTAGCTACAGCATCCCTAACAACCAAATCAGTATCATTAACCAATTCATCGAGATGGTCTTTAGCCCCGTACTTGGCTAGAAAAAGTTTGCGTACATTCATTATTTTAACAGATCGGGATTAGAAAGAATGGCCTTATGAAAACTTGGAGCAATTGCTTTGAAATCTTCCGGTGAAATCTCGTTGTCTTTAGCATCCATAAACGACGCAGATTTAGTGTGGTATTGATACACACTACCAGTCTTTTTATCATGCAATACGTGTAATCGTCCATCTTTTGCATATTGATCAAACATACAATCTTTGGATCTAGCAGCAGTGCACCATGATGTACCGGTACCGCCACGTTGATGACCGCCACCATACAAATTCTGGGAAGTCTCTTTGTCTTTCAAATGATATATCGAGATGTTCTCATCATCGTACTTCAACTCGTGGCCGGGTTGATTTAGATTGCGCTCAGCTTCACGTTTTGTTGCCATGGTGCCCACATGCGGGACCATTTTATCTTCAATACTAGCAACCGTTGGATATGCAGACACGGTGAGTTGTTTCTCTGATGGATCTAATTTGTGTTTGTATTTTTCAAATGACGACAAAGCTTCTTTAATTCTAGGCGCATCTTCTTGTCGAATCTTCTTAGCGCGATACAATCCAACGATGTATTGCGTGCGTTGCTTGTTTGGGGTTGGATCAGCATTATCCGCAAAGTGCTGGATGATGCTTGGTGTATCTTTATGAATAGCCGTAGTATCATGATCCGTAGACAATGGAGGAGTATTTGCCTTTAGGTAATCTAATCGAGATTCAAGCAAAATTGATTCTTGCATCATAATATATGCAATGGCGGATTCGGTTACGAGTGTATCTTGTGACATAGTATGGTCCCTGAAGTATTCTCTTTTATTTAAGGGCTCTGCGGATTAAGGTGTGGAAGTTGAATGAACATGCTTAATTCCATCTGTGTGGAAACGCTCTTTGCAAGGGGCACACATCAACGTCCTGTTTTTCATTGGTTCATCCTCAAGGAAGACACCCATTCGAGCGACATAAAGCTCGGATGGGGGAAACACTCCAAGACAGGACTGACACCTGTTCTTGTACTTGTAAAGCAGCATGTGGCGCACGGTACGGGCTGGGTTATGGATGACTACCTCAACCTGTTCGGGTTCTGGCATCTCTACTTCCGTTACCTCATCCTCTTCAGTAACAGGGACTCTGGAAATCTTGGAGAACAAAACGCGGGCTCTGAGGACTTCAAAGCTGTAGCCCCTGCCTTGCCTATTGGTTACCTTGGCAACGCCGTTCAGAGCCTCTGTGTACCCGTTGCTGATGGGGTGGTCAAAGAAGGCAAGAATCTCTTCTCGCCAGTTCTTCGTGGCGGTAATGAGGGGCGCAAAGCTCTTTTTCCCCTTCTTCATGGTTGCGGGAATGGAGTTGCGCCAAGCATCCAGCCGGGTTCCAGCTTCTGCCTTGGTAGGGGCATCGTAGATGTCATAGAAGGCTTCTTTGAGGTCGTAAGCGACTTTGAGAGCCAGTTCGTTGTCCAGCCACATGCTGAGGGCAAACCGGCCCTTTTCATCCAGATTCTTGTACCGCATCCGCAGCAGTGCCTTGCGCCTCATCCAGTCCTTGCCGACTGCCTTGGGCTGGTCTTTGGCAAGGGCAATGCGAATGTCCTCCAAAGCCTTGTTGGCCATCTTGACTACATGGAACTTGTCAATGACTACAGGCAGGCCGGGGAACACTGCTTGGGCTGCATCCTTATATGGACGCCACATGTCAATGGCCAATCCCTTGACGGTGCGCCGGTCTTTGAACTGGTACAGCCATGCCGTGACCGACACCTTGTCACGATTGGGCAGCATATCCACCGGCTTACGGTTGACCACATCAGTGATGATGCATCGGAGTTCGCCGTCAATCTGTGTTTCATCAATGCCCAGCCACTCAGGAAGCCAGGGTTTGAACTTGGCATTCATGGAGTCAATGTAAGTGCCAGCAACGGTCCTTACAGTCTTGTCATCACAGCCAATATGCTCGGCAATCCGAACAAAGGTGTCCCGAAGGCACTGGGTTTCAATGTACTCAACACAGCGCTGTGTCATCCTCATATCAGGGTAAATGCCTTCCAATGGCTGAAGGAACGTCTCCTTGCAGTGCTTGCACCTGTACCTCTGGACGTTGGCCAGGATGACCACAGCGGAACCCCTGATGGGGCTGTCGCGATACCTGATGGGCTTTACGCCATGCTTGTATGGAGTGTCAACAACCCCGCATTTTGGGCAGTTGGCGGGCTGAATGGTGTACTCGGCCTCAATCACGTATTCACCATCGGATTGAGACTTGGAGAGCACCGTCCAGCCTTTAAGGTCGAGGATGTCAGTCATCCATCAATTGTCAGGGGTATCCTTTGCGCGGATTTCGGCTCTGATTTCCATCCAAAGCTTGCCCAGCATGTTTGCGCCATCCTGGGTTGGTCCCCACCCCCAAAAGTCATCGCGCCACGAGTTCTCAACCAGTTCGCGGTCGCCTGTCGCCAGGAGCTTTCGGCGCACGTATTCGTGCTGGGTCACTTTGGCTCGCAGGATGTCGCGCATGATTTCCACCTTGAATTCGTCCCATCGGTCCCAACGATTTACCTTGTTGCGCTCGGCAAGCTTAAAGGCGTCGTGAGCAGACGGCGCGAACAGAATGGCATCGGCCAAATCGCTGTCGGTCGGCTGGAACTTATGCCAGTGATAGGCGTGCTCACTGGTAGCGAATGTGATGCCATCAGACTGGGGGCTTCCATAGAACCCGCCAACAAGATTGAACGAGCTGAAGTTCGACAGGACGTAAAAATCCTGCTCATAGAAGCAGACGCGAGTGTCGCTGTCCAGCCCGTGGCGCTCGTCCGTCTCACTAATGTGGGCGTCAATAACCCGCTTCAAGGTGGACACATCAATACAAATGGTGTCGCTCTTCTCCGGGTCATCGGGGTCCATCTCGCAAACCTCCCGAAGGATGAGTTCAGCCACCCCGAAGCGTTCTTTTGTCATATCGAATCCTTTTCTACACGTTAATCCGTTTTATGAGTATAAACCTAAATCATGAATTCAACACGTTATTCCGTAGAGCCTATTTAAGAGCCCAACCAACCATCAAACTTTCGAATGCGGAAATTTCAAGTAACCTAAGTATGCGAGGATTGACTCGTTTGATTCAGTTGGCGGCAAATGGTGGATATAGAATCCTCGATCCACTAGGGTCTTAGCATAAACTTTGTTATAGAAGAACGAGCATACGATGCCCACAATACCATAACTAAAGAGATTGCACAGGATTAGAACTGCTCCCCACACCCAATCTTGCCTAAACAAGCACGGAAATCCGCTGAAGAAAAGCACCGTCCAAGAATATCCGATCGGGACTTTCTTAACTTCAACACCATCCGTCATCATAATCACCGACCTAGCCATTATTGTTCTCCTGATATTCATCAACATATTTCTGCAAGATCAAACTAACAAACAGATTTAAACTGACGTCATGTTCATGGGCCATCTTCATCAATTTGAACATCTCATCTTCTGTAAGTTCAAGCCGAATCTCAGATGTGTCGACTGGGTTATCCAATGCAGATGCCGCATCTGACAACGTGACTGATGGATCATCGACTACTTTGCGTATAAGAGACAGCATGGTATCCGCAGACGAAACTCGTTGAAACTCGACGTCGTCCCAAGCAACATCAGAGATTTGTCGATTCTCAGCCTCTGCTAGATATGTATTTTCATACTCTGGATTTATCCAGCGAAGAGCAGTCCTTTCTGCAACCATACATAGATCAAGTTCATACACTACCGATGTAACAGAATCAAAAACACAGCATGCCGTTAACTCATTATCACCTTGTCGCCAGTGGTCTACAACCCTTGCAGTCGGACCATAACAATCCCAACCGTAGTATTCAGATGCGGTCATCGCCCGGCCAATAGAACTAAAATAATCATATACAGTGGTCATACATTCACTTTCGGGGGTTTGCTAGTTTGAGCGTCCAACGCGACGCGACACATGATTTCTGCTACATCTGCAGCAACAGTTCCTAGGCCATATACAAAGCTATGTCGACTTTTGACCTCGCCCAAGACATCAAGCACTACTAGTACGCCCCGCTTAACCCTACAATGGGCGATTGGCACTGCCCACAGTTCGGCGGTAATAGTATTATCAGTTAGGGTTACGACGCGTCCAGTACCAACCACCACGGAGTCTTTTTCCGCCTTGATAACTCTAATAGACCCAGCGAGGATCTCGTAGGAGATATCACCTGATTGCGATAACGGTACCCACTCCTGAGCATATGATGTCATGCTTACCAGAGTTAAAATACAAGCGTAGAAGAGCTTCATGATAGACCTAGGTTATGTGTTATTTGATATTTACAAACGGGACACTACCGCTCAAGACAGTCGTTGGAAGCTGCCCATTCCACTTTTCGATGGCTTGAAGTTGCACGTACTGAGCCCCGCCATTTGATTGAATCGCCTGAGCTTGGATACTGATCGCTTCAGCTTCGCCCTTAGCTTGAGCAATTCGACTACGCGCCTCAACTTCAATACGTGCAAGATCCTGTTCAGCTTTCAACTTTGATTGTGTAGCAATAACCTTGGCTTCGATGGCTTTCTGATACTCCGGACTGAATCCAAAGTTTACCAAACTGATCCCACTAACATCGATATTAAACGGAGCCATCTTAGTCTTCAAATGCTCGAGAATTTCTTGACTCACGATATCTCGTTTCGTGATCAATTCTTCACTGGTAAAGTGTCCAGTGACGCTCTTGAACGCTTCATTGATGCCCGGGCCAAGAACTTTCTCATCAACGTTGAGTCCAAATTCTTTGTAGATATGAGGAACTTTTGGTGCATTCAATCGGTAATTCACCACGATATCAGTATGCACCACCTGCAAATCTTTGGTCCCAGCATTGGCTCCTTTCAGCTCTGCTTTCTGCAGCCTTACATCGACATCTTTCACCGAGCTAATCGGGTTAACTAAATGAACCCCCTCAGTCAACGGAACGATATTAACTTCTCCCAGAGTAACCTGTACTCCAGTGTGACCAGCGCTGATAACGGTAAAGCTGCCCACCAACAAAGCAATCACGAACACAGCAATCCCCGCAATTCCAGAATACAACGCTCGAAAGTCAAGAACTGCGTATAATCCAACCGCCAGGACCAACGACCCCAACAAACTAACAATAACTAAAAACATAATAACCCCTTATAAAAACTTAAAATTTATCATATTCGCTGATATCGAGTGTCGCGTCGTTTTTTGCGAATAGATCGCATTTAGCAAGAATTCGCTCACCTATCCCAGACGCGCAATCCGACTCGATCGTGAACTCGTTAACCTCTGGAAGCTGTGATGCGAACACAGTTAACTTAAAAATCTGCTCCCGAGTCAATACAATCTGCTGCATGGTCACTCCTTGATAGCGACAATAAAGCTACCACAGCAATTACTAACCTCAATCCCGATCAATCCTTGCTTTGAGTATTCGGTGAAATAATTTCGACTACCACTGACCAACCAAATACCATGTATTCCGAGATTGTTATCGTGAAAGTAATCTGCTTTTACGGCCGACCCAAATGATTGGTCTGCGCATCGAACTAATCCATCCACCTGACCGTCAAAATCTGATACCGTGCTGATCAACAGCTTATCGGCATTTTTCTTAACAAAAGATTTGACTGTTGCTCGCGTAATCTTTGACATAATATAGTTTCCTTGTTAACAGTATTATAACATAAAAGTTCTAAGAATGAAAGTCCATAACAAATCTTTCAACCCGCAACCCACGTTCTTTGGTAGTCTCGACAATGACATCTACGAAGAATGCCTTTGCTGCTTTTGCGGCATCTGGATAGTGTGGCTTGCGACCAATGTCAAAACAAAACCAAGTTCCATGAACATACGCTGGCATCAATATGAAGCCATGATCCTTTGCGAATTGCTTTGCCAAGGCGAATGTGACTCGATTTCCAGTAACGTGCATTTTGTAAGACATGCCGTATTATAACATGCTTGGACGAGAATGCAACAATATCTTTCACAGATGACGAATCCCGGGAAACCGGGATTGTTGATTGCGTAAAATGTTACCGCTGGTCGAACTTTGGTTTCCACTCAGCGTATTCGGCTTTGTCGGCGTCAGTGAACTGATCATAAATCTGTTTATGCTGGTGGTCGTCTGGGAGTGAACTAACATCCACATCATGAAATCCATGGATAGCAGCTAAATATCGTGGATTGCGCAGATTTCGAGCAACGCGATCACCGTTATATGGCATAACCGCCGATTCAAAGATTGGTGTTCGCATACGCTTGTATGCATCGGTGATAGAGTGGTTTTGATATGTCATATAGATCCTTTACTATATTTAGTATCGCCAGTCATCCCCCAAACAATACAATTCAGAAACGATCGTTGGATCTGTTCCATACTTCAATGATCGTTCCAAGATTTGTGATTCATCTTTACCGATGATGGCGAACACAGTTTGTTCACCTTTAACTAGCAGTGTCACGTAAGCTAAAAACATATTATAAAAAGAAAAAGTTGCTCATCATAGTCAGCCTGGGGTACTCACGGTGGCTGACTAACCAAGAACCAGATTCAGGATTTAAAAGACCTTTGGAGTTTAAACTTTCAAGGTTGATATAAAAATCGTTGACCTCTGACCGATAACTCTTGACCGTTAAACGTTGACCGTTAAGTTTCCGTTCTTAACATATAAAGTTATGGCGGGGGTGCTTTTAGTTCTCGCCCCCAAAGAACAGTCATATTTCGTTCGTTCGACTATGACAAGCAACAAAATTTAAACGGAGATCATTGTCCGAGCGTTTGACTCAGACAGAGTGAAGTCCAATTCAGATTCAATGTTCGAGATGTCCTCTGTCAGCTTTTGGATACGAGCCGAGATACCCATCGGGTCCAGCAACGCAGCCTCCTTTTGATTTTTCTGAGGATTAGCTACGGAAGCATATGTATCTTCAGCAATCTTGGATTTCTCAGCCCCATAAATGTTATTTAACGACACCTCGATCGTCGCATCCAATGCGGCATTTGCCTTCTCGACCTCGACTGATTCACGAGTTAGCTGTTGGCGCAACTGATTCAAGTATGCTTGACGATAATCAACCGATGATTTCAACTCAATCGCTTCAGCGACAGTCATACCACGACCGAGAACCGTGACCTGTGTGGTTGCATTAGACAACACAATAGCTGACTTGATCCGCTCACGATTTGCGATCAACGAATCGACGGAATCGAACGATGATTGAATCTTTGCAGAAACTGCCTCAACTGAATCGGCCACCCCAACAACCTTGCGAAAGTTATTTTTACCAACAGTTCGACCAACGAATTGGCCGGACAACACCGCGGACTTGATCCGGGCATCCAAACGTTTCAATTCAACTAATCCACGAGTAACCGACATCTGTTCCATGATATATCCTTCTTTGTAAATGTTCGCTAAAATCGTATTATACAACCATCTTGACAACCAGTCAAGCACTATCAATAATGAATTTTAAGTAACCGATCAAGTTCGTTTGCTGCTTCTTCAAGCAAGTCGCAGATTCTGTCCGGCTTACCTTCCTGTACGCTTTTGCGAGTGGCGATCTGCCTACGGATGCTAGCCCTAGTGCGCAAACTAAGGATCACATCTTTGATACGTTTGCGATCAGCTTTGACACCACTAGTATTAAATAACTTCTTTATACTGTACCACATACTCTATTCTCCAATATAACCGTCTATGAGCGTCTGTTTCATTGGACACTGTGCTTGGCACTAGAATCGAATTCTAGAAGGTCTTTGACAATACTAGCCATAACGGGATTGTGTTCAAGCGGGTATGGCCCAGCGTCTGACCCAATTACAGCTACTCCTGAAATGGTTTCCAATTGCGATATGAAGTTTTTCTTTGTTTCTTCTTCTCGATCAGGAGTCAACATCGCACAGGCAAAACACACCATACTGCCATTCGGACCATATGGCCGCAATTCGTCGTCCGAGCAGCCGCAATATACACATTTCATGATATCTCCAAACATGCTAAACAAACCATTTCGCCTTTTGGACCATACGGGGCCAACTCTCCATCCGAACACCCGCAGTATACACATTTCACCAACTCAGACTCACTCGAAACTGGATACACTTCGTTAAGATGATGCTCGATCGCCTCTCGAATTGCTAGTCTTCCAGGCGTCGAATACCTGAAGAAATTTCGAATCTCTTCCTTGATTGCCGCGTCTAATACGATTCGAACTTCTTGGTCAATTACGCTTGCGATGTTACCCGAAGTACAATATGCATCGACGGATTGCTTGATATTCTCGTCAATTTGAGCCGCATGTTCGGAAAGTGCAGTATACATAGCATACTTCATCCCCTCAACTTCTAGTTTGACAATTGGCATGTGCATGTTCAAGGTCTTTCAAAATTAATAATTAGTGAGTCTGCCAAGTCTGGACCTAGCATAAACACCCGTTCGACGAGTGCCGCAGTTTCCGGAACGCCAAGTGGTAGATCGGCATTAACCCAATTCTCAGCAGCGTCCCAACCATCGTCGAACAATGCCCCATATTGTACGAGATACATTGCAAAGCGATATTTCCAAATAAGGTGTTTCATAGCAGTCTTTCAATCATTGTGAACATTAATCACTGTTTTGAACAAGTGTTTCAGCCGAGTGATGTCAGGTCGATCATACAATCGGTTGGTTGTCCCACATTCTGGACACACGAATAGACCTTCAGACTCATTCCAATAATCACCACCGGTACAGCCGGTTGGCCGAACATAATAGTGTGTTTGCATGTATTCGAGATCTCCAATTTCTAGAGCTTGTCCACACCCCTTGCCCAAGACGCTGGTAGTACACTTTACCAGCGTCTTTTTCAATGCAGCTGAGATTGATTCATTATTTTCGCGCAGACGCTCTTTCAGGGCGGTTTGTTCTGCATATAGCTCATCGAGTGTTCGGGTAGTCATAGTGTATTTGATTGAAAAAGTTGCTTCATAGTGGTCGGCGATACAGACTTTAGCATGTTAACGGCAATGCTGTTAGAGAGAATTGCGACCAGTTCTCGCGATATTCGCTCATTGAGCACAGTTCTCGGTTCACCTAAATCTCGGACAGTATGGTAGAGGGTCACTCGAGTACCACCCAATCGATAGTTAATAGCAATGAGCAAATCTAATGCAAATTGGTCTCGCATGTGATGCAACACAATGTCAAGTTCGCAGTTTTCGAGGCGTACACTGTTCAACACCGATGCTGCGGCAGATGCTTCCATTTCACGAAGCAATTTTACGCTTTCGTCTGTAGGCGCTCGTTTCTCGGTGATGGTGACAGTCGTGTTGACAGGCGTATTATGAAATTGTGTATATTTATCAAACATAATCGTTAACGCCATAGTTATATGCTTGTTTTTTAAGAATATGGTATGTGCGAGGATTCATAAAGATCTTCTTATCTAATTCAGTCACCATCGATTCACCATCTTTTAGAAGATTGGTTGATCCAAAGAATTGTAGCAACCAGGCGTCCATTTCTTTACGAAATTCGAGCGTAACATAATCCCCAGGAGACAACGTCATTTTAGGAATGTCTCTCGTTACGACAACGTTATATCCGTTAAATTTCACAGGGAGCCTCATATACAGTTAGCAATACTAATAGTCGATTCGATCCGTATATAGTATATTTGGTCGCGCACGCTTCAAGCGCTGCAACGGCCTCGGCCTCGGTATTCCACGCTCCATCTCGCAGCGTTCGATCTCGATCGAAGTATGGTCCGAGTTCGTCAGTATATGCTAAGGATCCGTCGTCGTTGATCTTTCGCCATTCGTAATGTTTATTGATCATTTTTCAAGGCCTCGAGAAAGTCTTCCAAAATTTGGGCCTGATCAGCTTCAGTTTCTTTTTTATCCAACCAAGGTGCTGGGCGGCCGGTTCGATCACAAATCGTATAGTCGAAGTATCCAACGATGTCATCTTCCCAATTATCGGGATGTCCTCTACGATGTCCTGGGATAGTAGGCTCATAATCATCGACTTGGATGATACATGGGATACCTGCTACAAAGGAGTTAAATTTTGTGATCATACCGAATTATAACACAAATTACTTGAAGGGGAACATCATGTAGTTTACAAACAACGCAATATGAGAAACAGTTTTGCCAATCTCATATCCAATGCGATAAAATTTCTTTTTCATGATAGTTCCTATTTGTATCGAGTCTCGGTAAAGGTATATGGGAATACTTCCGAGACCTGTGGATCCTCGTATTCTGCATCACCCCAATACCCGGAGTTAGACCTTGCAAGCATCACCTCAAAGAACTGCTCCCCGCACTGGTATACGTTTGAAGTGTAAACCATCTTCATTTCAATCTGTTCATCACCCACATACACTAGCGGTATACTCGGATCGTTTACGTCGCCATATTCGTCAACAAATTGACTGGAAAATTCTTCTGCGGTCATTGTCATGTCAAACTCCTTTTAAAATATTATAACACAGTTTCTTGAGCAATCATATGGTCGATCCATTGAAGTCGACCTTCTCTGTAATCGCGAGCAGTCATTTTACGACTCACTGCTCGATGTGTCATATACATCCATTGTTCATATGAACTACATGAGTTACCCATAGCATCAACCAGCTGACGGTGGATGCGGCCATCGAACTTGAAGTTATCGGTCATGTATAATGCAACACAGATGTAACTTGCTTCGCCACTCTTTATAAGTGGGCGAATCTTGATCAATGCTTGTTTGAATGTTGTACTCATAGTATATTATAACACAGTTTCTTGAGCAATCATATGGTCGATCCATTGAAGTCGACCTTCTACAACATCAGCATCTGTCATTTTAATATATGTCTCGCGATGATACTGATATAACCAACTATCGTATGTTGGACATCGACTCCCATTTAGACCAGTCAACTGTTCTGTGATACGATGGATGAATCTACCATTGCCTGTCTTGAACAGCGCCGTGCAAATAAAGCACTCTCTACCACTCTCGATGAGGGGGCGGATTCTTTTCAACGCAGCTTTAAAGGTTTTTAACATGATTAATCTTTCAAAAAGTTGAGTGCTGCTTGTAGTGGAATGCGTTGTTCCGTGAGGCTCAAATAGCGTGGATTTTTGTATTCATCATCGCCGGGTTTGACTTCGCGAATGCTGCGGCCGTACCCACATAGACTGCGGGATTCATCGATAGCATCTTCTTCGCTTTCGTATGCTCCGCCCCAACCACTCGCCCAGCAAACCTGGAAATACGGTTGTGGTGACAAGTCAACCTCGAATAACGCGTGGTCTTGAAAAACAACTTTAACAAGCGTCCCAAAGTTAAACGTCAGTACCAACTCTGCCCCCTCTAGCGCAGCGAGCTTGGCGCGTAGTTCTGTAATTTCAGCAGTCAATTCTTCAATATCGCCAAAGTTCTCATGTCCAACTCTACCTCGCCATTGCAATGCAAGTGGTTCTGAATAGAACTTTTGGCTCATCATATCACGTGGAAACTTTGGATTTACCCAATACCAAAATGGGGTCGCCCCAGTGTCGTTATACACCAGTTTCATTTTACTGCCAAACTGTATTGGCAATCGCGTGTAAGCCGACCGCCTGTAGGTTCAATATAGTTTTTACCGCGTTGAATCTTGCCGTGGATTACTTTAGTAACACGTACTTGTTTGCCGTTCGTTGCAGTATAGATGATTGGCTTAAGCCGAGCAGTTGCATCTGGCGCGTCTTCAGCTGAATAACAACGAGAGCCATTGCCACCCAGCATAATACAAATACGCTTCCACCCAGCATCATGGTTATCACCTAGATGTGGGAAAGCTTGACATACGCTATGCGCAATTTCATGCGGGACAGTTGAGTTCAAGAGATGCTCGAAGTCTGCGTCACTAGAAATATGATGTACATTGAATCGAACGTAAAACTCTCGAAATCCGTTGATGTGAGTAATACGACCGGCTTGGCCGGCAGCCCGACCACGAAGATCGAATCGAACGTCAATAGTGGGAAGATTGATGCCTAACTTTTGCTGGGCTAGTTGAATGCAGTGCGCGACTTTTGCCTTAACTTGATCGATCTTTGTTTGCATATACACCTTTACTGTTTGTAGAGGTATTATAACACAGATTTTCTAGTTTAACCACATTCACTATCAAATTTTTCGCGCAAAAGTCTAGCTTTTTCACAATCTGCACATACATCGATCATCTGTAGCCGCAATGCTCGACGCTTTCTGCTTCCGATCACCTCGAACATGATGAGTCCCATTATGACGATGAAACTTGCGAGTGCTATGACATTACTGATTGTCATGATAGTTCCTTATTGTGTTTCTTCGAGTTGTTCTACCAAGTCTTGCAAGCTAATGACATGCAAACGACTGATCGTGAATGCTAACGCCCATATAGAAGTGAGGTAATCCCCCGTAATCAAACAGAATACCACAGATACCCCGCCGATACCTGCCAGCCAGTATTTATCTAAAATGATCGACGTATCGTTAATTATTCGTTTCATACAGCATATTCACAGTATTTGGTATATAGCGCCCTAGCTTCTACGCCAGCACCAGCCTTTGCTAGAATCTCCATCAAATTAATGATGGCCGCGAGTTCATCCCTGGATCGTATCCAATCAGCTGGATCGTCAGACTGACCATACTGCCAGTTATGATTCGCCAACATAGTCTCGAGAGTCGCGAGATCATTTTGACCAACTAACGGTTCGCTCATAATGTACTCCTGCTACACGTATTATAACACAGAAACGACTACCAAAGCCATCCAGACAACCTTAATTGAGCGATTTCCCAATTAAGAGCAACTAACGACGCACACAGCCAAGCAAGGCGCGTGGAGAATCTGGACTCTACGATCCCTAGAATAGCAAAAACGCAACACAAAAATATCGGTATGATTACCAACATAAAGTTCTCCCTTGCACCTAATCAACCAGCGGTTGAAATTGATAGATACTCGTTATTTAAGATTAGATCAAACTAAAATACCGTTTGATGTCGGTTATGTGTTTGATAGATCGTCGGTATTCTGGTGTATCATATCCGTCTCTAGCAATACCCATTTGTATCTGCCTAATACATTCTTGCACGATAGTCTCGGCAAATTTTGATAGATCATCATCGATCATTTCATATGTATGCGCATCGCCGAACATACATTGTTCAAGCATGTCATCATGTATGCCGGATGATTTGATAATACCCGCAATGTGTTTGTTCATAGTCAATAATCTTTCGTTAAACAATCCCTACATTCAAACTTCTCAGCAAACTGTAATGCTGTTGCCATATCGGCAAACATGAAGAATGATATGCCGAACATTGATACCACTCCCCACGATTTATCCAGCGAAAGTGATATATCATCTGCTATCCAGCCACCATCACCCGCGTGATCGACGCACCATTCGATCATATCACGTTGCTTTGAGTAGAATCTATTACCCAGTCTAAACTTAACTGCCATTATGACCCAATGCGGTGATTGCTGCAAGGAACCCTCTGGCATATGCGTCACGAGTCTCGGAGTGCAACTGCCTATACTGTCCAGGCAAAAACACAGACTTCAACAGCAATGCAGATTCTTCATCGGCTGTGAATAGCATCAAGTGGTCTCCACGATGAAACCTCAATCGTTCTGCAATTATATCTACTCGCGGATATGTTTGACGTATAGTCGTCGATGGCATAGCGTCTAACAACAGCGGCATAGGAACCGCAATAGAACATCGCCCATATCGTTCGAGATAGTCTGTCACGAAAGTTGACAGTTCAATGACTGTGATTGGCTCAAAGTCATGTGCGTATAAAACAACTCGCATCAACTCAATCCAAAAGTGTCACATACATCAATGAACGAGTTGTTTATTTGATACAATATATTGTTACCGAAGTCTGCGCCTGTGCTTGTTTCCCACCAACCGAATGGGTCGTCTAGCTCACATGCATCAATTCCCCGCAAGATTTTAGTGATACGATCTCGTTCTGCTTGCACCGCACTTGATACAATGGATTTTTCATGGTCGGTCATTCGTCATCCTCTCTGTAATCGTATTCGCAAATCTCACACACCAAATCGAACGGTGGCCGATGTATGGACGGCGAATCGGGCAATATGATCCAAAAATTGTTCCACAGCGTTACAATATCTTCTGCATTAACTAGGTCCGAAATAGTATCGGTGGTGAAACTTGTACCCAGCCGCTGGTTGAGCCTGCCCACCGCTGATTCAAACACATCGACGTAATAATCTTCAACGTATACGTCAAACACACATTGTTTATGAGCTGCGATTATATTCATATTAGTTCCGTATTCTCACATCTTGATAATTTCAATGTTTGCGATCTGCGCCGGCGTATCAACCATCATACCTTGCGCGTGCGGCACAATAATGTGAAATGAAACGTTACTCGCTGATGGGTTGATTTGCACAGCCATCTTGAAAATATCGATGAAATCATAATCCGATGAGATGACCGTGATATGTTGATACCCATCACTGACCGCTTGTTGGATAGACCCCGCGATAAACTTGTCAACAATCTCTTTTCCAGTTCGATACCCAGTCAGATAAACTTTGTTTACCTCGTCGAGGTTCTTGAGGATCTTAGGCTCTTTATGATCATCTCGTTTATATCGAATTAGATGTGTGTCTGTACCGGTCCCGACGACATATTTGTGATATGCCGATAACACTCCTGGGAGAGGTTGGTCGCCATCAAGAAACGCGATGCGCCGAATCTTCTTTGTAGCAAACAGTGATTTGATGTATGATGTAAAAGTGTTCATGTTAAGATTATAACACGTTTTAAGAACGCATATCAATCTTCTTCAGAAAATCCTAACAAATCTGCGATATCTTTTCTGGCCTTTGCATACCCCATTTCATAAGACCGATCGTCGATCCGTTGAGTACCCATATCATAGCACATCTGACCAAATGCGTTCATCCAATGTTCGTTAACTGAAATCTTGTTTTCTCGATCTCGTAGCTCTTTAAAGTGAGGCGACATTAACGCCATCTGTTTCATCCACAAGACTCCTTGGTCGGGTTCATTCGGCTTATACGCTTCAGATTTCTTTTTCCAATCGTCGTACCAGTCAGTCATTTTGATTTCCTGCTAAAGGCCACAATCGCTTAGACCATTGCAGTATTTGGTAGAAACACGTGCACAGTCCTATAAAATGAAGCACGTAAACATATGCGTCATAATTGATGATCGACGCTGTAACAAACCCGATAACCGACGCTGCCCACACCGCAGCCCTAACCACAAGATTCTTTGATATAGTCATAACATTACCATTTAGTCCTTGCTAGCGCATCAAGTGTCTTTGTTGGTGCTATCAGACCAAACACTGATATACCAATACCCAACGCTACGAGAATCAACCTACACGCGACCTGTTCAAACACAAAAATCAAGGCTTGTTTAATTTTCATCTTACTCTCCTAGTGTCACTAGTGTAACAGATCCACCGCGTTTGTCAACTGCTTCTGAAAAATAATTTAACATGCTCATGATACGATTTTCATCTCCGCCAGCGAGCCCCATACCAATCTTAGGGAATCCAAAATTTTCACAGCCATGCAGATAGTATAGTTTCTGCAGAATCATCTTAAACGATGTGTATTCAAACACATCTTCCTGAAACTCTCGGCGAATCTTATACTGCGTATATGCGTTTATGGCCAAGAAATCTTTGTCGGCGTCGGGTATGTATGCAAAGCTGAATGTTCCCAGTTTATTATAGTTGCCTTTTATAGTAGCGGCATCTGCTTTGGCAATATCTGGCCACCTAGTTCTCAACTGTTTAGCTATACCAGCCCCCATTGTGTTGAAGCAATTGCATCCATGAACGACGATATCGAATTCCCCAGCATCGGCGAGAGCAACTAGATCGCCAGTAACGTGGTGTATCATTGTGTAACTATCCAAACAAGTAAAATATATGTCAGAGAATGTATAAATTGATCTAACCCTAACAACCACCAAAACTCTTCGTGAGTAGTAGGCCCCCAACCTAGACGCTTGTTGATATTCACTTTAGCCCAGTCGATGTGATAGTGAACCGCCCCGTCTATGAGGGCTAATATAACCGCAATACCAGGATACCACATAACAAACACTGCATATGTCCCCAGGGAGTGCAGACCGGCGTGTAGTAAGCCTCCTAAATGGCCATACGTGCCTTTGTTGCTGTACTGGTATCTAGTCTGTAGCGGAAAATCTATAATGAAGTGCTTGATGATCAACCACGTCAATAACATCAGTGTTTCATTCATATTACCAACTATAGTGAATTATAGTTTCTTTGTTGGCTAGAAGATGATCAATCACCAACTTCTCAACAGCTTTCACAAATGCTCGGGCCCATTCGCCATATTCTTTCACCGCTTGTTCTTCCAAGTATCCCCATTCGCCGTCTTTGTCGCCCTTTTCGTCCGATGGAAAGAACCAAACCGAATCGAATAAGTCATTGCGAACTCGATCACCCCACAGTGATAGCCAAACGTGCCAGCAATCTCCCCGAAAACAGTCGTCGCGGCTCATAGATCTAAACTGTGTTTCTGGGATATTCAAGTTCTTGCACAGTTCTACTTGGATATCGTCCCACTCATAATAGTGTAAAATTTTTGGTGTCATGTCTACTCGATCCCCAATACTTCTAGAAGTTGTCTGGCCAACATAACCTCACCTGCTCGCTCGCCCAATGTAAAGGCGTCATCTACATTACCACCCACCCAATCTTCAACACAATCGTTGGGGTCGCTATCGTAGTAGCACTGCTTAGCCGCAAGATCTTTTAAAAACTTCACATTTAACTGATTCATACTATATCTACCTCATCACCTGAAATGATAGGGCACTCGGCATGCCGAGATAACACATACCACTTGAACTCGGTATAGTATTGCCCATAGTATTGCTTCTCATAGTAGTAGCTAAACCAAACGCGATGGTTTTTTGGGAAATCCAACGGCGTCACAAACCATGCAAACCGTTTAATCACCCGCACGGTGCCTACAGGAACTTTCATGTTAGTCCAAATCATTCATTTACTCCATAGCGTTCTCGCAGCGCATTCGACACTTCCAATTCATCGCCGCAAAAATCGAATTTATCTTCTATGAAAGATGCACTATCCAAGATAAGCAATTCGGCAAGTTTCTGAGCTCTACCAGCAATCTCAGGGGCAGCATACCCGGCTTCTAGCATAAGTTCTTTGATCCGTTCGTTCATCTTACCACTCCACCTGAATGCCGTAGTTTTGGTGCCATGGCCCAACGCCTCGATCGTCCCGCAGCCCGATACCACGCTCCATTCTCTCGTTGCAACTTCTTGATAGCAGATTTTCGAGTATGCGGGTGTCCAAACCAAGGTTTATTGTCCATAAGTCTCTGGATCATCTCTTCTCGATGCGCATCAATTAGAGTGTTCCGATCGTCGAGATACTCAGAGCATGCCTGATATACCGTCGTTGCCGGTAAAATAATATAAGCGTTTGTCATAATTAGCCTTCGGTGCATATCACATTATAACACATTATTCGATCACAGTTGGGATATCTTTCCACACAAATCCTCCTTCCACTCCTTCATACCAACGATAAGCACCTTGGAGAACGAGTTCACCTGATGGTTTCTTGAGCAGTCTATATGTCTTAGGCTCTAGGTCAACAATGCGTTGCGGGGTGAGTGAAATGGTGATTCCATTATCACTAGAATAAGTAGTTCCGTATCCAATAGTGTTATTCGCCATAAATTTCATTCAATGCCATGTTTTGCTTCAATTGATCTAACAATGCGTACGATGTCGGATCGTACGCTACGAGATTCGTCTCTATCCCCGACACCTTCATCATAAGGATCTAAAAGACAATCGATTATACCACCAGGGATGGTATCAAATATCTGCTCTTCAGTTAGTGGCTGCTGCGCTGGTGCTGTTGGTACATCGAAGTCCATACAAGCAAGTTGGTGCCTCACGCTGCTGTCTTCGGCGTAGCCTGCTTGCCGTAGCAAGCTGTCCACGGAGTCACGGATGCTCCGGTTCCAGGCAGATGGTGGTGGTGCTGGGTGCAGGTAGAGTGGCAGGCTTTCGCCAGTTTGCATTGGTGCGTTGTCAATGTCAGCGACCCAGCCTTCCCTGCAAGGTTTCAACCATCCTATGCGCTGCTGTTCAACCCGCTCGATGGCTTGGCGCAGGTTGCTGATAATCGTTGGTGCTTTATCGTCCCACGACGAGGCGAACTCATACACACCATTCTCAAGCAGACTAAGCGCCTGTTTCATCGCGTCAATTCGGTTCATGATTGTTTCCGTGTGTCTGTGTCCAAAACAATTACCCAATCCGCATCACTCTCATTTTCGTCAATGGAAGTGATTTGTATGGTGACGTTTGGCAGTCGTTTTGCTTGTTGGATGGTGCGAACATCACCAACTTCAAGTGATCCATTGCAAATTTCATCATTCAAGAATTCGCCTATGCTGTGATACAAAGTTTCGGCATCGTCATGATTCCAGAACATATCGGGTAGCGCATCCCGCAGCGCCTTGTTTTCTGCGTCCAAGCGGCGAAGCTCGTCTGCGGCTCTTAGCGGGGTGGAGTTGCGGCTGTAGTTGGACTCTAACCAGCTAGCCAATTCAAGTGCTTTACTCACGATTGTTTCCTTGTTTAGTAGTTTTCGGGGTTGTCTGGGCTGGAATTCCAGTCGTTGCTTTCTCTCGCTTTAATCCTAGCGAGCGCATCCCGAAGCACCTTGTTCTCTGCTGCCAGCTTGTCGCACTCCAAGCGCAGACCATCAATCCACCCTCCTGCGGAATTTGCATGTACCCAACTAAACATTTTTTCCCGATATTCGTCCCGCGCTTGCTCAAGAGCCTCGATGCTGGATTTCATCGCGCCATTTTCGGCATCTAGTCTGCGCAGCGCTGCTGCTGCATCGGCTTGACGAATATGGGTCACGTTGTTTAAAAGATCGTTCGCTAACTCAAGTGCTGTTGAGGTTCCTGCGGGCTGCTCCTTTTGTAGCGCATCCCGCTCCTGCACCAGTGCTTCGATGGCGGCTTGTAGGGCTGCTTTGTGGGTGTCTCGGTCTGCGTAGCTGGCTGTTCGCCAAGCCGTCGCCAGTGCCATGATCTGTTCTGTGTTCATGTCAATAATCCCAAATTAAATTTGCTGCCGCCTCAATCTCGCCAAGGCAAATTCCCTCGTAGCGCGAAGGGAAACTGTTTGGTGTTGCGTCCTTGTAGTCATCAAACTTGGCCAGCGCCAGTTGCGCCTGCTCCAGTTGGATGGCCAGCTTGCTCACCTGCACTTCCTTGCGTCGCTTGAATGACGCCATCGCCTCGGTCATGGTGGGGTAGCAGTAGCGCCTGACGGAGGTCTTGCTCACCCACTTCAGGGCGCCACATTTACGCTGGTATTTTTTGTCAATACCGTGCCAGCTAGGTCCACCGTCAAGCAACACCCAGTAGCCTTCGGGCGTCTCGCTCAGTGGGTGCCACTTTTCCATGATGATGTGGACACCTGATTCGTCAAGTACGTCTTTAATGCGATAGTGGGTTGGGAATGCTGTCATTTTGATTCCCATTTGTTTTCGCATTCAATACATACTTCACGTAGTCGTTTTTCTTGCGCAACCTTCGCAGCAGCCTCCGCAGCAGTCCATGCAGCAGCCTCCGCAGCAGTCCGCGCAGCAGCAGTCCATGCAGCAGCAGTCCATGCAGCAGCCTCCGCAGCAGTCCATGCAGCAGCAGTCCATGCAGCAGCCTCCGCAGCAGTCCGCGCAGCAGCCTCCGCAGCAGTCCACGCAGCAGTCCGCGCAGCAGCCCACGCAGCAGCCAATTCATCATCTGTGGCTTCGCCCTTTGCGAACCTCTCTGCTACATCTAGTGCATCCAAGCTAAGCTGGTCTGTCATCAGGTGTTGCACTTGGCGAGCGCACCAAACGGCGTATAGGCGGATTTCCTTATCGCGGCCTTTCACCGCGCGTAGGCACCAAAGGGCATCATTCAATCCATTGCTGTCCAGGATCGTTAAGATGCTCAGCGGCTCATCATCTGCTTTCGTTTTCCCGAGGTGGGCGAGTAGATTTCCCCAGCCACTAATACATGGTGATTTCTCGCGGATTTGTTTTAGTGTTGTGTTCATTTCGGTTCCTTGTTCTGTTTTTCAAGATACCATTTAAGTTCATCAGCAGCATCTTCGATTTCTCGCAGTAGCTTCTTGGCATCATTCACATCTAGCACACCGAAATCAATAATTGTCCCGGATTCTTCCAATGTACAAAAAGCAACATCGTTGAATTTCCGTAAGTTGAATTTCATTTCGATTCCTTTAATGCTCTGATGGCATCGATAAAATCATAGGAGTAATACTCGGAGACGAACCCTTTACCGATGGTCTGTGTGATAGCACGTTCAAGCGTTCGACGTTCGACTTCGCCAGCAAACGCGGCTATTGCCTCATACCCAATAAGACAATCTGATAGAGGGTCACAATTTTCGATGTCGCTGCCAAACCCCGCATCAGACATCCTGGCAATCTCAAGCACTTCTTCTTTTTTCATTTCGATTCCTCCATCTTGATCATGTGGTCGATCCATTGCAGGCGGCCATCACGGAAGTCGTTTTTGGTCATCTTGAGGAACACCTCGCGGTGGTGTTTATCAAGCCAAATTTCGTAAGTTAAGCATTTTTTGAGATGCCTCGAAATCCGACTGGCGAAATTGCCGCCTCCCGTAATTCCTAATGCGTGACACATAAATCGCGCTTCACCAGACTCAATCAATGGCCGTGCTTTGCGCAGTGCTTTTGAAAATTCAGTCATTTATGATCCACTTTGTGTTTGCATCCCCGACACTGCGGATCATTGTATCGATCATCTGCTTGATAGACACATTCCAGCGCCATACGAAACGGAATAGAAATCATTTTCTGAATGCGAGTCACTCCATCCATGAAATAACCATCCTGCACTTGAAGGTGTTCCTTGAACGGCGATCGATCTTTGCACGCATAACTCATTTCACATTCTCCCCGACTTTATCAATGACAGAATGGAGTGCAATCACAGCATCCGTACATGATTCGGGCAAGTATCCTTCCAAATCTTCAGGTATCGATTCTAGTGCATCCAGAGCAAGTTTTGCGACTGCTAGGAGTTTGCCGTCAGCCTCCAGCATGTCAGCTGCATCATCTGCCGCCGTCTCTAAGTTATAGCAACTAGATGCTTCTAAATCATCTCGGGTGTCATGAGTAACACCCACTCGCAATCGCGCCACCAACTCACCCCTATCACCAGTAGGCATAACCAATGATGCGTTGAGCAAGATCTTCAAACGATACACAGCTTCTGCGTGAGCAGCCGTCAGTTCTTCGATCTTGGTAGCATATGATGTTGTCATAGCAGCAATGAGCTTACCTAATTCAAACTCAACATTCATATTATTCCTTTAATGTGATATTATACTACAGGTATTAGCTGTCCATACGCTATTTCAGACCAGAATGATAGCATATTAGCAATAGGACGATTTACGCTATGAACTATCCATACATCATCACCCTTTTGAATGAACGATGTATATTCGCGTCTGATAAGATCGACCTCAATCTTATATCCAGTGACTAGATTTTCGTTGTCCTCTTCGCCGATCTCAAAAATTTGCGCATACCTACCGGGGGATTTCGCTATCAGAGTGGTTCGAGCTTCGGCAATCATAGTAACATCAGTTCACAACATCAATATTTGGAACGATAGCTGCTGGTTTGAATACAACCCGATAATGGAACACATTAACCTTGCTAGCATCAAGCTGCTCAACAAAGTATGTCACATTATCAGACAATCCCAGAAAATGTTTCTTGTATGCGTCCGGACCAGTTTTACATGTGATTGACAGCGATCGAGCCGGGTCCGCATTACCTAAAGAGCATAGTCCCTCAATCGTAAGCATGTATTCACCAGTAATTCCATTATAGAATACTACTCGGCGAGTAACTTCAAACTGATCAGCTGCTTTAGACAAGTTAGCAGATGCTACATCTGCATCAGAGCATCCAACTAACGATCCTGCCACAATAGCAGCTAGCATTAAACGTTTCATCATATAGATTCCTTTTTGATACTGGTATTATAACATAATATTGAGCGGAGCCCGTGGATCCACGGGCATTGTTACATTAAAACAACACTAATGACGTTCCACAGTTGGAACAAAATTTAGCCGTCGAGTTATTGCGTGTATCGCACGTAACACATCTAGGTTTCGTGTTTACCGTCACTGGTCGCGTAACAACTTTGTTATCTTCGGTTTCACCCAGCAAACGAAACACAATAGAATGCTTTTCTGGATCAAGTTGGCCAAGATATGTTGATGTGAACGCCTGATCGCTTTTGCTACCCGGAACAGTGATGCCAATATCATTTACCGGAACGGCCGCAGAAGCCGACGCTGATATTTGAGACTGACTACAGTTTTGTGCGACTGCGCTACCCAATAACGAATATGTCTCATTCCTAAATGGGAGCGACCCACCGCGCAAGGCAGTATATTGATACAGAGGTGCCTCGAATTGGAACTCGATCCTAATCAAACCATCTTCTAACTTGACACCTCGATGATCCTCGATCTTAGAGGTTCGCTCAATGAACTTGAACTTATTACCCGAGGTTAGATTGTTTGCTCGAACATATCGTTCAAGGTCTACGGATTGCCCAGCATTGAGAACGAGTCCTCCTTCAACGACATCATCCCCGTCGATGAAGATATTAACAACCGCACGGGAGATATTGAGGTTCTTAATGAGGAATGAGTATTCCGAACCAAATGGGATGTAAACGGTATCTTTGAATTCGCGGAGAATTTTACCGTTAGCTTTTAGACTTGCAACTAGCTTGTTATTAAACATCATGATGTTTCCTTTCTACTGGTCACCCTCTAAGACCATAAACTTTTAAAAGAGGGTTAGTTGTAGCACCCACTACAAAATTATTTAGTCAGTGATTTCTGAGAATCTATGATTGCACCAATCGATCCATTGGTCAGTAGTCCACAAACATTGATATCTCCAACCATAAAGCATGGATTCATACCCCGGCAACTTATCATACATGCTACAAGAGCTATCCATTTCTATAAATTCGATTCGAACAGCGAACACATTTTTGTTTCGTATAAAGAAGTAACCGATGACAGCTACACAGAATAACCAGGCTAATATTAAAAATTCCATCATACTCGCATCCCCTCATTTAATTTGGACTGGTTTGATCCCGTCAAATGTCCAAGATCCAAGAATCGCGTCATACGTATTATTGTAGTTTTCATCACTGTCCCAGTCCGCATCATTATGGTAATATGCATCCGCAGTATATCCTGCCCGATCAATATCATCCTTGTCGTATCCATAAGAATCGAAACCATCTGGATCATATGGACTATACACTACATCACCATGAGGAGCAAGATTAGCATATTTCCTAAACCAGTTTTGGTCTTTTACATAAGCTGCCGTAACTGTTGGGCTATAATCTCCGCGCATAATATACTCCTAGTAAGCCTACATTATAACACTATTCTGATCCCATCTCAGCTCGATATGAAAAGAATTTTGTTGTCGTCGGTGTCATTATCGTATAAGACGACTGACCGGTCCCTGCGCGCAACGCACTTGCTAGAACCGCAGCTTTCACATCTAGTTCGTCTGGTGTGCTTGGGAAGCGAGGATAGTTGATCAACCCAACGACATACCCAGCTTCTTCACCACCGGTATAGATGTAGGTAGTTGGGTCGATCGTCACACACAGGCCGACAGACGCTGTATGAAGTCTGATAATTTGCTTTGCAACTTCAATTGGCCCAGCGATGTAAATTTTTACCCAATACGTATCACATGACATAAATTCCATATCAATCCTTTATAAAACCTGTATCGCTACTAGCACAATACCTAGTATCACACAAACCACATACATGATAATATCAGCGTATATTCTATTCATCTTTCGTATCAACGATTCGGTTGATGAATGCATTAAATCTCACCCCCGCACCAACTCCAGGACAATAGGCGTGCAATAGTGCATCACATTCTTTTCGACTAATTGGTTCTTGAGACACAATGAATTCACCCGAATGTTCTTGGTTAAGTTCGGTTGGTTCAGGTAACTCTGTAATAGACTCGATCGTATGTCCCAACGGGACCTCAACCAGATAGGTCATCTTAAACGTCGATGCCGTTTCAATCTTAACAAGACTTGTGGGAGATTTAGACAGCGTCGCTTCTCGATCACCGACTGCCCAGTACATAGTGTCGCCGACCTTGAGTTTGAGAGATGTTACGATCTCTGGCGGGAGTTCTATGAACAGCTCGCCGTCGGGAGTCTCTTGCACAGTAACAATGAATGTCATTCATAATCCTTTGGGTTAAACAGGTCTGTAACTTTTTTACCGAGTCTGAACTGATCGACAATCAACCAAATAAACACAGTGCCTATGATAGCACCGAGTACTCTACCAATGATTTCGAGAAGTGCGATTATTAGTTTCATATGTGTATTATATGACTAAACTACGATCACGTCAACAAGTCTTTGAGCGTCTTTTTTCAGTCAACCAACTGCTACACATATGCAATCTCAAGTAATTGAATACAGCACGATCTATTAGGCCCTATACGCCTTTTAGAGCAGCTAGGTACATGCCATTAGGAGTTTGTAGGTTCAACTGCTGCATCTTTTCGGTTTTATCGTCAAACGATTGTTGTAATTCTGCTACTTGATCGCTGGTACATTCATACAATGGAATGTTAATGAATGACTTAGCCCAATCACATGTCGATATATTGCTGTTAATCCATGACAGCAATGCACTTTTCGTAGTATGCCTAAAGTCGATCTTATCGTCGATCACATCTTTCACGAACTTAATCTTGTGCTCAATTATATCAAGTTCTTCAGACAACTTGGTTTTGTCGTACAGAATCTTATCACCGAACTTAGTCAATCGATAGTTAACGAAGTAGTAGATTAGCTCTGCAACTGAATTGAAGATCTTCAACTTGCCGTCATGCCCAAGAGTCGTTAGAATCTCGGTATGTGTTCGTTCAAGTTTGAAATACTTCAAAAGATCTTTCTCGGCATCCATCTTCTGATTCAAACTGACCTTTACGTTGAATCCAAAACCTGCTTTGGAGCAGCAGTCTTCATAATCTCGAATCAGATCTTTGTCGATCATCGAGTTCAACAACTCTACATAAGATGCTCGATCATAACCAATAGGTACTTCGGTGATTGAAAAATAGTTCTTACCAACGTAACTAATGATACCAGAAGTTTTCCACTGATTACTAGACAATTGAGTGACCGTTCCTTTGAAGTCTGGGAACGATGGCTTAATAGGAGCATCCGCTTTCAAAAATTCATCGGGATTTTTTACACATGCTTTTGTAGCGGCAACTAGATCTGATATTTGTCTAGGTAAGATATCTGTTTTGAATCCAACAGCAATACCACTGATTCCGTTTACCAACACCCACGGAATGATTGGGAGATAGAATGCTGGTTCTGGGTTTTCTTTGTCGAACGCCACAGGTGATACCTCGGTATCCCTGAAGTATTTCTTATAGTTATCAGACAACGAAGCATATATGTATCGAGGAGCCGCAGATTCTTGAACAAGTCTCGATCCAAAGTTCCCGTGACCATCAAACAGTGTCGCATTGTTGCTCCACGCCTGTGATAATCCAATAGCTGCACCTATAGCAGATGTTTCTCCGTGATGGTATGAGTACTTCGAGATCCCGCCCAAATCAGAGAGCTTAACCTTTTTTCCCTTATGTTCCACGATCATTGCATACAGCAATTTGCGCATAACAGGCTTCAATCCATCAATTGCAGATGGAATTGCTCGATTCTCGATCGTGTACATCGAGAATGCACGAAACTCGGTGTCAATGATATCAGTTAGTGTTCGTTGTTCAATTTTCATGTATCAAGCCATTAGCCATTGTTTACGAGCATCAGCACTATCGCCAAATGCCATGTCGAGTTTATTCAGATCGTCCGCACATACTTCAATCAATCTAGGATTGTTTACACACTCGCGATACACATCTTCGGGCATGCTACCCAATCCCTTGAAGTAGTCTACAGCATATCCCTTAAGATTTGCTTTATCAAACTCTTCTTTTGTGTAAAAGATTTTAACATCTTTTCCTTTAGTACAATGGTACAAAGGAGCCAGCATACGAAATATTCTTCGCTCAGCAAACAATGATGGCCAAAGACTGAAAAAGTTCAACAACAAGCCAAATATGTGCGCACCGTCAATGTCTAAGTCGCTGAACACAGCAATCTTACCATAGTTCAACTCTGGGTTTGGTTTACCAAACTCAAGACCAATGATGTTCATTAACTCAAACATCTCCTTGTTCTTAACGATGTCTACTGGTTTCATCCCACAAATGTTGAGTGGCTTACCTCGCAGAGGATATCCGCCAACAGTCTTAGGATTTCGTACTGAGATCAATGATCCAATTGCAGACAATCCCTCGCACAGCAACAACATCTTGTTTTCTGGATTGGGGTCTGTTGCTACGATGTGATTGACGACTCTAAGTTTTGCCGCAGATTTCTGCTTCTTTGCCAGGGCTAATTTTTCAGCCATTTCTTTCTTGAAAAGAATAGCAGCGATCATTGGATCAATTATACTCGGAGTTCCTAGAATCTGTTTTGCCACTCGATCGAAGTCGATACTGCCCAATACCACATTCACTTCTGACTGCGAGTTAGTAATGCGTTCCTTTGTCTGTGAGTCAAACTTCAAATTCGGGAATCCATTGATCCAACTAGCAATCAACAAGTGCTGGCGGATTTGATTCGGTAGCACGTCGATCTTATGCTTCTTCTTCACATACTCTCGAAGAATTACAATGATACGATCGACCACAAAATCGATGTGCGCCCCGCCGTTCTTGATGTATATGCCGTTAACGTAACTCAAACAACGAAACTCTTCGTCGTCACCCGAAGGAGCAATAACGATAGCAGCCAACCCATCTTCGACCGATATAGCATCTTCATGAAACAGTTTTGCGACTTGTTTGATGTTTTTAAACTTGATCTTCTCACGGTTGACGCTGAACGTTATCTTAGGATACTGGATAGCTAGATTACGAATTCGGTCATTGATGACGTCTTCGTGGTCTAACGTAAACCCACTCAAACCAAATCGTTCTAGATCGGGGATAAACTGTACAGTAACACCTTTAGCGTTGGTCTTTGATATCTCAAAGTCGACAGTAGACATATTGTCATATGACGATACTACGATACGTTTCTTCCCGTCGCAACTTGTTCCGATGAACTGTTTTGAAAGAACGTTGGTGATAGCTGCCCCCATTCCGTTTGTGCCAGCGGTCACTCGACCAGCAGAGTCATCGAAGTTAGACCCTGCTCTCAACTCAGTCCATGCTAATACTGGTCGATAAGAATCGCCGATCTTTTCAACAGGAATTCCGCGGCCGTTATCCGCGATTGTAATTTCTGTTCCATTGATCGTTTGGTCGATCGTCAACGATATTTCAGTAGCAAACTTTCCATCAGTGCGAATATGCTCGTCAATAGAATTCTGCAGAATCTCTTCGATGCACTTGATAAGTGCTGGGACAATCTTCTTCGATTGATATTTGTAATCAATGATACCTGAGATGGGCTCTTCAACTACCGATCCCGCATACATGCCCGGTCGCAACATTATGTGGTCCCTGTCACTCAATACTTTAAATTCATCTGCCATTTACACCCTTTAAATAAAAGTGTCCTTCGCGGTATTACGCACCCAAGGACTCTAAACACGTTAAAACGGTACTAAGGAAATAACAATGTTCAGTAATTATACTTATGTTGACGCGTTTCGTCAAGAATATCCTACGATAGATCTAGTTGAATATTTTACATTCATAGAATCTGCGCGTCTGCCAAAACGCATAAAATTTAAAACCGCAGCTCACCACATACTTCCTAGATGGGCATTTGGCCAATATTCAAATTTTGCAAGATTTCCGTGGAATCGGGTTATTCTAACACACTCAGATCACCTCGTCGCACATTTCTTATTATGGAAATCATGGCGAGTTGCGCAAAACGCATCACCTTTGCTGTTGATGTGTTCGACCCAAAACATATCTAAGTTTGACGACGACAATATGATAAACGCGGCTTTGTTATACGGCGAGGCGTGTATAGCACATGCCAAACAAGTATCGAAAAGGCATACCGGAAAATATGTCAGCCCAGAAACGCGCAAGAAGATTTCTGACAGTCGAACCCGACATTGTGCTACTCATCCAGCGCATCTGTCGTGTAAATTAGTAGCAACTGATGAAACTGTCTGGGTAACTGTAGCCGAATATCGTGCAAATCGAGGGTTATACAAACATTTCGCGGAAGGGACCCCATCTTGGAATTCTGGGCTAAAACTTCCATCCGGAAAACTAACCGTTCATACTAAAGGGACGACTGAAAAAGTAAGACTGACTAGCGAAGAGTATGCGGCTAATAAAGACTTATATGACCATACTGGTAAAGGCAATAAGGGATGCTCCGGTCGCATACCAGTCATCGAGTTGACCACCGATAAACGGATTACTATAACCACCGCTGAATTCTGGAAGAACAATCACCTATATAAGCATGCGGTTACTAGCACTAGATGGTATAATAACGGCGTCGACAACTTAAGATTACCACAATCATCTAGTGTTCCTGCAGGATATGTGTTAGGGAGGGTACCTAATAGGTTTGAATGTCCGCACTGTAATCGAATCGGCACCACATGGAATTTTAAAAGATTTCACTACGACAACTGCAAATCACTCAACAGTAATGCGCATGGCGGTCACTCAATACTTTAAATTCATCTGCCATTTACATCCTTGGTTATGCTGTGATTTCTTGTTTTTCTTTAATTAGTGTTGGTCGATTTACGATCGTTTGAGCAACACCATCTCGCACAGAGTGTTCTTTGATTGTTGCGCGAATCTTAATCGTATCGCCTTCATATACATCATCGAATGCGCCCCAGTAGATAACAACGTTACCGGCATTCTCCATGACGGTCATATAACCGACTGAAGAATCGTAATAGTGGAACTTTGGTTTGTTATATGTACGAATCTTTTTAACCGTACATTCCATTTCGATGCGACGCCCAACGTAGCTAACGTGTTTGCTGGGAACTTTTTCAGCAACGGCAACTGGTTCAAGTTCCTTAACTGCGCATGTTCGATTCCAAACAAGTTTCGTTTTTGTTGGATCGACGTAAGTGCCTTCTCGCATAGTGCCTTTATATCCGAGTTTGTATTCTGCGACAACCCCATATTTATCAACAACATACATCCATGAAACTGGACGAATGCTGTTAGTGCCATAACTAGCCCATGACGTAGTTGCATCGACGTTTACGATACATTGCCCGGGGGTTAGATCAATACCAAAGTTTGTTTTCACCGACTCTATTGTATCGAAACTGCGTGCTTTACAATACATAGGAAACAAATAGTTTGCCTGCTTTGCTGTTTTGAACAGACCTTGGTTGGTCTTCATCAATCCAAACATTGACAAATGGGTTGTTTTGGCATCATCAGATACAAAGTCAAACATTGGAACTCCTTGTGTGCCGCTATTATAACACAATTTTGCAGTTACAAGGAGAGACCAAGTATTTCAAGTGGATATTATTTCAGATCAGAATCACGTGTCATATAAAAATCTAGCAGCTTTCGAGATACCATGCTAGGTACGTCGGCAAACTTATCTTCGAGAACAAACCTCGACGTAGTGTGTTTCCACGACGATGTGGCTAAGAAACGTTCGAACGATTTGCGATGTGATGGGTCTTTAGGATCAAACTCAACAAACACCTGCTTAGTCAACATTTTCATAATACACTCCAATAAAGTATGTGTATTATAACACCAGATCCTACTGGTTCAACATTTCTTTGATTTGTGCGTAAAGATGTTTGCGATCGGCCAATCCATTAGTACCACCATTGATGCGTCGGGTAACAGTAACGACGTCTTCTCGATCACAATATTGATTTAGTTTTGCGATGTCCCAATACCATCCAGCACTAGCAATTGCATTGTCGGGCGAAAGAATCATCTCAGGTTCTTCAACGGCTCGATCATCACCCCATAGATCGTGTGACATAGCAGTGTAGTTTCTGCGACCCGTGATTTGGATTGGTCCTCTACCTCTAAACCTATAACCATCGCCACTTTCTGATGGACCATTACCCATTCGGTTAGCATACACAATATTTGCTATAAGTTCTGGCTGTCTCGCGCATTGAGCTGCAAGTTTTGTGTTAAAATACTTCGGAAAAGTTTTTAACAGACCGGTGCTTGAGTAGTTCAAGTTTTCTTGAAAAACTGTGAACCCAGCAGACTCATGCCCGCACTGTGCTAAAAACATCCAAAGACGCGGCCCTTCTATGATATCATGAGCTGGTAGATTATACTCCATTGCCTCGACCCAAAAGTCAGCATCTTCTATTCTAGGAAAAATCTCTAGTAGTTGTTCAACTGTGATCATCTGTCATCATTGATCAGGTTATCCCTGAAATCAGTCTCCGTGGTAGAACGATATGGGGCACGGTCGTCTGACCTATACGAATGTTCTGATCGATATCTAGCTGATGAGATTCGCTCTTGACCACGAGTCCAGCTAGTGATACCTAAGATTGCGCCCATTGCCATGTGGAACAATCCACCTTCAGACAATGATATCGGCTTCCAAGCAACATAGTCACCACCATATTTTGCAAAATATACAGCGGTTAGAATGGGTGCTATCAGGAAGTCGAAAAGACAGATGGCAAGATAGACCCAAGCAGTCGTGGGTCTCCATTGGTGTTTAAACCAAGATTCTTCAGATACATTATTGGACATTTTAGTTCTCTTTCTATTATTTAAGAAAGAGAACTAACCGACTAGATTAGTACGGATTTCAGGGCAGCGATTTGAGTTTTGCAGTCATCAATAGCATTGTGATACTTACCGACCCTCGGGAATTCTCGAAAGTTTAAATCAAACACAGAATACACCGTTCTAACATCTCGCAGATTCCAATACTTCCATGGAACTGGAATGGTTGCAGCCTTATAACTCCATTCCAATACTGGGAAATCGAAGTTCATCCCATTAGACCACCAAACAACATTCTTCCATTGAGTACCGGCAAACTCGGATAATGTGGTTAGCGCGTCTGTGATAGGTCGTTGATCTACCATCCATGCATTGCGAACTTCTGCGGGTTGCTCAGCCCACCATTGTACTGTATCAGCATCAGACACCATACCAAGGGCTTTGCTACTCTTTGGAGAACAGTTTAGCAACAAATCTTCGGTAATATCATCTTTGAAGTTGAACGCCACTGCGGCTATAGATACGATGATGCTATTAGAAGACGTGCCTAAAGTTTCAATGTCCAGCATTATATTATTCATTGAACGTATCCAATGCAGCATAAAGAATTGTGCCAGTGAAATACTTTGCGTAATTCAAATCATGTTGTTTCTTGATAACCTCGATGTTCCAGGTTTCGAATGCCTTCACTATAGTATCGACTAGGATATCGACACATGGATCATTATCTTCCGTGACGACGTAATCCGCAACATCACCGGCAAACTTCAAATCCCACTGGTCAAAGATTTCAGCATATGATAGTCGATCAGGAACTATAGTCATACAGCCTGCTCGTAGAGACTCGATGCCCATACTTATGCCGCCTGTTTCTTGCAATGCAGCCGAGAATGCTACTTTGCTTCGGTACAATAGATCGTGATACGCATCTTTCGTTTTACACACTTCCATCGCCACAACGAATTTGTATTGCGGCAACCTACGCTCAAGTATCTTGAATAGTTTATAGTTTTTCTCATCTGAGATTCGATGAGGGAATACTATCAAGTCTTCTTTATTAACAGGTGATTCAAGATCCCAGTATGATGGGAGAACTTCATCATAATATTCCATCGGGAACCCTGTTACGATGAGGTCTGCACCTGCAGCATATACTAGATCTGCCCCAAGATTATTAGCATACAACTGTCGAGCAAAGTACGTCGAGAAATAAATCTGATCATATGCCTGATGCAATGACATCTCAGTAGTCCAAGACCAGTGTTTATTAACTAGCTTTTGATGTAGAATATCAGCTGGGTCCCAGTCTCCTGCGTGAGCAAATCCAACGATCTTTGCACGAATTCCATTTAGATCGAGAATGTATCGAGTCATATGAACCGTTGGGTTCCAGTAATCTGTATAGAAGATCACATCACCGTCTTGTATCTCACCACGTTTAACCATCTCAGATAATGAGATGAATTGCGCGGCCTTATACTCGCACGTGAAATTGAAGTTAAAGAACCCACCAGAAGTGTTTTCAGGAACTTCTTTGTCAATCTCTAGATGGACGATTGAATCAAACGACGTATTTTCTTTAATAAAACCTGGCAGGAACTTATACCACTGAGAGGTATACCGAGATTCGATCGGTTCAATGGGGACAATGATAAGTTTTGACATAGTATTATTCCGGAGTATATTCTACAATACCATCAGACTCGCCGTCTTCAGACACAATGACTTCATAATATCGATCACCGCCATACGCTATCAGCAGATGATCGTTCAAGATATCACGCCCAATCATCTCGCAACTCTTGTTATTGAGTTCTCTTCTATTCAGGAAATCTTCGAGCGCCCACTTGGTCAAGAAAAACTCTAACTCTCGGTCATCATGTGTCACAGAGATCTTAACCTCGACTTTGAACATGTGGCGATGCCGATCTTCCAGGAATTTGATAGCTGGGCTTATGCTACCGGCTCCTGGGTAGCTATGAAACCCTTCAAACTCAGTTCTAACTTTGATGTATGTTTTGATTCCCATATTAAAACTCCAATTCTAAAGATTGTCCAGATTGCACACGATTTGACTTAACGGTACGTTTGAAATGCGAGTTCCAAGCATCGAAGTCATTCTTATCTTTCACTCCATACAAGAACTTAATCTGACCATGCAGGTTATGCTGCATCGCATCTTCAATCATGTTCTCTTTACTTGCCATAACGTGTTCAACGTGGTTGATAAAATTATGGATCATTCTGAAAATAATACCTAAACGACAACGCAAAAAGTCAAAGTCTTTTTTATTCAATTCCTCGACATACTTTGTGTATCCACTGTTCATGATCTCATGAAAGTCTCGAGGCGTCAAATCAGAAACGTCAATGAACCCAGCAATCTCATTAAAAATCTTTTCATAGTGTCTCGAATACTGACGAGTAAACGAAAGACGTTTGAAATCTTCGGTGTAATAGTTTGCAAGTTCGCCTCCAGAAGTATGGCTAGTGCTGTCATATGATAATGTGATGTCTTTATACAGACCCGAATCTTGGAACACCAAATACGGATATAGTCGTTTTACAGAACCAACTCCCAGCACGTGTAGATGCTTGACGTCGATCTGCAATTGTGAGAAGATAAATGCTCGCTCGATGTCTTCGAGGGTGCCTGTGCCAAGAGCAGCAGCTCCCATAGCAACACCGCCGACATATTGACGGTCGGATGCAGGAATCTCATCCATAATATAATCTACCCAGCGCATGTAACTGTCATAACAGTTTCCTTGAGCAATGAGAATTGGCTTACACTTTGAATCTAGTTTATGGTAAACTTCAATCTGTCTAGCAATGTTTCGACCAGTCAGCCTAGCATAGTGTTCCAGATCGTCTGACTTATACCAACGATTCGTTACGTCATTTCTACCCGAAGTTGTTCCAGTCATTCCGATTGGAATCTCATCGAAGCACATCCCCAGATCAGACCACTTAGCTTGAACAGCATATACGGCGTCTTTCAATGCCGGCGTGATCGTCTTACCTTGAGTAATTACTTGCAAGCCACCTGAGTCGGCGTGTGTAAATTTGTGCCCATTATACTTCGAGAACCGTTCGCCAAAAGCAGATTCAGTGAATGCGTTGAACAGTATGCCGAAGTCATGTCTGGTTGCACTATCACTGATCTTTCTGAAAGTATCATTAATGAACTGCAAATTTTCTGGGTTCTCGTAGTTCCTCGGAGAATTGATTCTCGTGTAGGACATTCCGGACGCGATGTAATGTATATCTTTTATCATTTAGAATATGTCGTCGAATGAAATGCCTTCAGACTTTTGAATCGTCTTTCCACTCTTTGAGAGAAAGGTTCCTTCTTTGGAATGTGACACTGTGAATTTATGCCGATTGCTTAGCACAGAAATTACATCCTCGATACTAGCAAACCGACCCAACGATGATATGAAGTCTGCATATAGCACTTCATCATGTTTGGTAATGTTAGCCGAATTTGAGGTTGATTGCTTTGGGTTAAACGACTCAATGAAGTCAACCCAGATAGACTTACACTGATCGTCTAGTGATCGTACATAATCAATATTCGCCGTATGTACCGGCGTATTATACAATCGTTTTGTCAAAGATGCAACATCTTTCTTGGCCGATACGTTAATAAACGTCGGGTCAAAGTTCTTATGCCACGGATATTCTTCGAGAACGATTGAATGCGTGTGTCCAATTGCTTCCATCAGAGCAAACCCATAGCTCTCGCTCTTTGATGGCATATAGAACACTTTCGCTGACTTAATGAAATCTACCTTTTCTTTACCGATGATAGATGCTTTGATCTCATACGGCACGCCCAACTTACTAAGAGCTGCTTCAAAACTCTTAGCACCGTTTTCGTTCGTCATAACCTTTGCAGGCAATCCAGTTTCTTCAATCAGCCGCAGGAACTCTTTGGGGTTCTTTCGTTCTTCCCATCGACCGATGAACAGCACCCCAGATTTTTCGATAATGCTTGGAGTGAGTAGATCCCTTTCAGGGATGGGCATAGGTAACCATGCCTTACTTTTGATGCCTACCAACTCATCGAGGTTTCTGGGTGTCTGAGTTCCCACGGTGATCCCATCAGATCGCATACTCTGTCCTATGATCTCGTCATAGCTGTCATTGAACACCCCCGCGAATGAAGCATCTTTGAACACTAGATTCTCATTATGCGTATAGAATACGATTTGAACGAACTTTTGAATGCCTAGAGCATATGTAGAAAATAGTGCTTCAGGCGTGTTGATAATGATAGTATCGTAGATCTGCGTCTGCAGAGCAAGCATCAAACTATCGCGAAAGTTAATGATCCGCTCTAGATTCAACGTTTCGCTGAAGGCATGTACCTTAGTATGTTTTTGGCTCGAAAGCGGCTGTGGGGGGTATATTAGCTTAACGTTGTCTTTACCGGCCAATAATTCAACGAACTCAGATGATGCTGGAGCCTTATCAAGGATGATATCTATTTGATACTCGTCTAGCATCTCAATCAACCCCTTGGCGAATTGTCCGATGCCGCCGTGAGGAATAAGATGCTGAGCCGAGATGATGAAGCCAATACGCTTATTGAAAGTTTTCATTATGAATAGTCAAAAAAGATCGGCATTTCTGCCGATCAAGGTGGCTTAATTACGCCTTTGAATGCACCACGTCGTAGAATTCTTTGCGCAGCATTGGATCGTTCAAGAATCCGCCACCCAACTTAACGGTTGATGTGCTTGAATTGATATCCTGCACGCCACGTGAACGAACGCAGAAGTGCGTGCCTGTCAAGAACACGGCGATATCTTCAGTTCCCAACAAATACTCAAGAGCATGGAAGATCTGCAACGTCAAACGCTCGGCTTCTTGAGGGCGTCTGGAAAAATAGTCAACTACACGATTGATCTTACTAAGACCAATAACCCGCTCTTTAGGAATGTATGCAACAGTAGCAACGCCGTCAATAGTAACTAGGTGATGGCTGCACAGGCTCATTGACTTAACATCACGCTCAACAACCATCCCAGATGCTTTGAACTTGTTCTCAAACGTCATAATCTTTGGAAAGTTGTTGTAGTCGAGGCCACTCATGATCTCGGATACCCACATCTTCGCGATTCGCTTGGGGGTGTTTTGAACAGAGTCGTTTGTGAGGTCGAACCCCATGATTTCAAGAGCAGCTTTCATGTGATGTTCTACCACCTCAATTTTAGATGCAGCGGTCGTACTGTCATACACAGAATAGTCGATTGGAGACTCGACCCCCTGCAACATCAAATACGCTCGAACTCGCTTACCCAATTCTGGGTCACACTTACCATAATTCATTAAATTGTCTCCTTTGAAGTCATTTTACGAGGACGCCCGCGACGCCCTGGTTTGTTGGTGGTTTCTACTGCATCACTAGATGAGGTCTCGGGCTGATTGACGACTTCAACATCATCAACCGTGGTTGGCTCAAGTTCTGGAACGGCTTCCATTGTCGCCAACGCCTTTGCGAGTTCGGCTGCCTGTAATGTGAGACGATTCCGCAAATCCTTTACGATCACTAAGATCTCACCATTCTTTGGGTTGATCCAACCAACGTCCGTTGCTAGAGCATCCGGACAGTATTCTGGCGGGGTTAATAGTCTAGTATTCATATGTTCCTTTATTGTCTGAATGTATATTTACGCGAACAGATCTTCGTTCCATTCGCGATGGCCTTCTCGAAATGCCATGTTGCTCCGAGTTTCTCGCACATCGACTCGATGACACCAAAGTCGGTTGGATTCTCCAGGACCCCACAAATCTGGAATGTAAACGCCATTGACGTATTTATACAGCATATCCGCGAGAGCTTCGCACCCAAGTTTAGGTAGAATTGTGAGCTTTGCCATCTTCTTTTCCTGAAGAAGTTTGTAAGTTTCCAACTCGGGATCATCTGAACTCACTAGCAACGTATGATCGAACTGACTCTCCAGAATTTTCTTAAGGTCTGACAACCCACCATAATCAGCGGCCCAATTTCGCACGTCGAGATCATTGGTCCCAAAGTAAAATTTCATGGAAAAACTGTATCCGTGGATCGAATTGCAATGACTGTCTGCTCGCCATTGTCGATACGCACATGGGAATGCGTCGATGTATTCTTTAGTTGATGTATACTTATACGATACTGGTTGATTCATTCTTGATTAAACTCCATAAAAGGGGATATATTATCATCAAATAGGCGAGCCATCTGGTTCCAAAGGATAGTTCTCTCAGCCGGGGTCATACCAGACCTAAAACTAAACTCGTCAGGCCATTTATCCAAGCCATAGTCATGTCGCCAAGCATAACACATGTCCGTGATAATTTCGTCACGAGTTTTCATCATGTTGCCCAGGCATTCTTGAATAAAGGAACTTGTAGCCTATCGCTATACCTAAGCCCATGTTTGATTGCTGCCTGGGCAACAGTTCTGTTATTTAGCGTGTATACGGATTCCACGCCACCAACTGGCATCAAATAAACAGGGCCTTTGAACCCAGCTTTTCGATAAATATCAGTCACTTCAAGCGCTTCTGCTATATCATCTTCAGTTGCGACTACAAACTTCAAGTAAGTGTAGCCATACAATTCATAATCAACCACCACTTCGGGATTGATTGCTACACTACGAGGTTCTCCAGAGCAACTTAACTTTGGACTAACTGAAAACGTCAGTGAGTCATATGTACGGGCTTCTGTCCAACTGTATAACACGGTTTTGAAAAAACCATTCAACGGCTGAGTGCCATTAGTCTCGAATGTGAGTTCCTTCAAAGAACGCATTTTAGGATGTGCTAGAAGTTCTGGGTAAGACCGCTGCCACCCCAACAAAGGTTCGCCACCTGTGATAACAAGATGCTCGTCTCGCCATTCTTTATGTGGTAGTAGATCGACGGCTCTATCAACGATAGCATCCACAGTCAGCATAGGGGAAAGATCTTTGAATGCAGGATGCCAAGATGCAAATGAATCGCAACCGGTTTTCACTAACGGCAAATCGTTATACGTTTGAAACGCTTCAATCGCGGTATGAGTATGCGCTACCTCGTCGGCGTCCGAACTCAATTCGCCTTTAGGCATCCCAAATCCAGCACACTTGAAATTGCAACCAAAGGTTCTTAAGAATACGCTAGGAACCCCCATATAGCGTCCTTCTCCTTGAATCGAATAGAATAGTTCTGATATTTTTAGTTTACTCATATCACATCATGGTTCAATGGTTAATGAAAGAGTGTCTGCGCCATTAGGCGATAACACTGATTGCTTCTCTTCTGCTCGCATCTGCTGCCATCTAGTAAGAGTGACGATGGCTTCAGCTACATCCTTGTCGATGTTTTTTGCTCCACGTCCACCAGCCACCAACATCTTCTTGATCGCGTGTTGGAGGCATGGGTCAGTTACACTAAAAAGTTCTAGCACCCTGTACACATCAACGTAATCGTACGGACAAGGTTTGTGATAGTGATTGTATTCGGTTCTAATGTCGTTCATAGTTCAGTGTGTGATAAAATAATGTGTTTAGATAACATATGATCATCTGGCCCAAATGCTCCGGATATACCAGAGTCTATTGTCGACGCGTCCAGTTTAGTCATGCTTTCTGGAGTTGATACATATACGTGCTTACCAGCATCGAGTGCTCGAGTTGATAGTCGCTTCCACATTGCATGTCCTTGAACATGCTGTTCATTACTCGATTTCAAAGGCAATGATTGCTTGTCCCATGTATTATACACGAAATCTGTCACATAGCCTTTAGGCAAATGTTCAGAGGATTTGACTCGATCCACGCTCACTTGTTCTAGATGATCAAATGGTAGTTGTTTCGTGGGAGATTTCCGATGAATATCACTCACATGAACTGTATGTCCTAGCTTAGTGTTATTCGTTATATACAAGGTGCTATTGGTACTGGGATTGTGAATTGATTGGACTACTAGGTCCCCACTTCTCGACACCACAGGATACGATGCACTATTAACATATGAAACTCGTTTGAACGAATCACCCCTAAACTCAAGCATTGAAAATGGGCTAGGCAATTGCTTTGCCATCTCTTCTAGATATCCTCGATATGTTAACATTTCACGAGCACCTCTCCATCAATAGTCGATATGATCAATGAATAGATCACGTCGCCGCGTATATCGTATTCTAACCGCAAGCCATTATTTTCTATCCAAGTACCTTGGTTCGAGTACCAGAACATGCTTTGGATATTCTTGACTATATCAACATTCATAGATTCATCAGATAAGCATCCAGGAATAAGAACATCCTGACCAACAAATCTCCAAAAATCTGGTTGACATGCGTCGAACACTCGAATCATTGATATGATCTGAGATCTACCAATGCAACCTACGAGAATGTATTGATCATTATTCATCGAAATCCCATGCTACAGCAGCAACTTCTTTCTTCTTGGTCTTTGACTTAGGTTTATACCTGTCAGATGATTCTTGAGTTGTCGTTCCAACTTCGGTTGACAGGGACTGAGCGCTCTGTTCCACATTATACAACCGCATTCTAGTCTTGTCAACCCCTACAACAAATCTCTTATAGTAACTAGGGTCGCCATATCGACTAGCCAATTGCTTGAATATCATTTGGTTTAGAGCTGCCAACTCCGGAGTTGCAATCAACCCAATAGCCAAGTCGCATGACATAATCGGGCCTGTAGAATCTGAAATATCTTCTACATCAAAATCCGATGCGTTCATACCATTTCGGTTAGTCTGTACCGCAGTCCATAGCGCTACATCATATTCCGATGCCATTGCGCGCATTTCCTCTGACACAGCTTTCTGATATGTATATGAGTTTACTGAGCTAGCAGTACCGTATTGGCTACTCGCTGTAATGCCCAAGTAGTCAATGATGATGACGTCTGGCTTAAATGATTCTTTGAGGATAAGGTCATCTATAAGAACTCTGAAATGCTGTGTACTCGCAGTTTTCATTGGATACTCTTTGATAACTAATTGCCCGTGAGTTTTTTTCTTCAAAGCAGTTATCTTTGATAAGAATGCATCTTGCTGTAATGCCTTTACCTCATTAACATTGACATTCAACAAGTTCGCATCAATCCGCTCACCGACTCTAAACTCAGCTAGCTCATTTGTGATGTACAATACATTGTACCCACTCTTAAGATAGTCAGACCCAATAGAGCATAGCGCTAAACTCTTACCCGCTTTTGGCGGTGCAACGAACATATTCAACGTCTTGCGATTAACGCCGCCGTTAGTCACGGTATTGAGCAGATCAATCCCACAAGCAATCTTCGATTCTTTCTGCGAGTAGAACTCGAACCGTGCTTGCGCATCATTGAAGTAATTGTGTCCGATATTGTGATCGAATGATATACTTAGAGCATCTTGTAGTAGAGACGGTATCTGACCTTCAGTGTGCTTCTTGTCATCACCATTGATGATCTTAACTGATGTCATGATCGCATTATAGACTGCTTTTTCTTTACAGAACTTTTCAGTCTCGTCTAGCATCCACTGATGGTCATATTCGTACTCATCGGTGAACGCACTTTTGAGTGTCGACTTAACCTCATCAAAGACACTCTCCGGGATATCCTTACTCTGTTCCAACTCAACCGAAAGAACATCCTTCGTCGGTAGCTTACTATACTTGGTATAGAAACTATCGATCAGCTTGAATACTAGTTTCTCTGACGGGTCTGTGAAAAAGTCTGGCTGAATGTGCGGGATTGCCTTTTTAGTGAATTCAAAGTTATGCGTCAACGCTGACAGAATTAGCTCTTCACGTCGCATCGTAATCCTTTTGCATTATGTCGACGACAATGTCGCCAATTATAGGTTTGAATGTTGAGTGATCTATCGGACCCATACCTGTCGGCATGAATACGACATTATAGTCAAAAGACACTCGTAGTTCTTCGTCAACGACTTTTACAGAAACTTTAGGGGAAATTGTAACGATTACGCCAGCGTATGGTTCTTTGAGTAGTCGAACACCAGGTACAGCCCCGCCGTCATCCAGCGGGTGTTCGACCAATTCATACTCAGAGTCACTAACCGTTTTAGTGGGTCGCTTGAAGAAAAACATATTGTATTAGCTTTGAGACTCTGTGTCAAGATCTTCTTCGTCTTCAAACGTCGAGAAAGATGTGTTTGCTAATTTATACCGATTTCCGATCCATTCATTAAACGATTTCGACGCTAACAGCTTATCCCAGAACTCGGATGTGTGTGTGTCTTTAGCTCTCCACTTACGATCTTCTACAACCCCATCATCATCGACTCTAGAGTACCAACCATTAGATGGTTTGATGACTCTCTTTGATTCCAGCGCGATGTCTAGCAATCCAGAATATTTCTGAATACCACTATCAAACAGCACTAACAACGGTAGCTTAGACTTCTCTCGAACATACCTAGATTTCTCGACATTGATAGTGAAGTTCCACCCATCCAATTCGCCATCAGCACCTTTTTCTTGAGATTTCGATAGCACGAAAATTTGATTGGCTGAATATGTAACAGCTGTGCCTCCTGGGATTACGGTTTTTGCATAAAGTTCTTGGGTTCGATAAACGTGATTTACCATTATACATGGTAAATCTTTTGTCGACAATTGAATAGTGACCAATCGAAGAAGTGAGCGCATAGCCTTCGCCCTAGTCATATCAGCGACCGATTTTTCATCTACGGCGTCATCTACTTCTTTACGACTTGAGATCTGACCAATAGAGTCCACAAAAAAGAATACGCGGTCGCCCTTCTTCAATTCAGCCAATTTCTTGGTCATATCAAATTTCAGCATCTCAATGTGCTCGACTGGAATATGGACGACTCTAGCAGGATCGATATCAAACGACCGGATATAAGATTCAGTAATACCAAACTCAGTATCATAAAAAATTGATATAGCTTCTGGATACTTATCAAGATATGCTTTCATACAATACAAACTAAACGCTGATTTAAAAGTTTTTGAATCACCTGCTATGATAGTTAACCCCGATACTAACCCACCATTAACATCCCCAGAAAACGCGATGTTAATGATTGGGATTTGTGTGATAACAGGATCTTTCGTCTTAAAGATCGAAGATTCTGTTAAGATCGCGGCCCCTGAAGTCGACCCAGCTTTTAGCATTCGGGACATAAGTGAAGACATTGTTAGATTCCTTTTTGGTTTGTTGATTTAACTGTGCGGGTCGTTCCTCTGACAAACGACCCACCTGGACATACATACGATCGTATATTAACATTACCATCAGACCAGATAAATTTCGGGCCATTAATCCGAATAGTTTCAGCAGCGGCGGCATCTCGTTTCTTTTTGCGATCAGCGGCTGCTTGTCGATTTACGGGGTCTAACCACCACTCCACAGTGCAACACCCCTTCCGTGTCCCAGCGGCAGTTAATGCGTTTGCGGCGTTACTACTCCATTCAGACCGCAAGTGCTGTTTTGCTGGATCGAATATTCCAGATGCGTTAGCTCTAGTGGCTGTCCCAGCTTTATGCCCAGCCGCTCTAAAATTTATATGATCGAGAAGCCCCATTTCCCAATTCTTCTTAGACTGTGCAGATCGATCATATGTCGGTGAAAATATACCGACTCGGCTATCTTTAGTGGTTCGCCCACCTTTTGCTCCGCCGATGGCCATCTGTGCCGAAATGATTGGCACATCACTAACCGCACCGTCAAGCATAATATTAGTCAATATTCCAGTATCGTTGACGAGTCTGCCAAAATGCGATATCCAAAACGCTTCTTGTGCTAAGGCGTCAGTCTCAGATAACCCATCTGAGTATATACTAATGATCGGATATTCTTTAATGTTATCGATTAGATCGTGGATACACGCCATCTTGGTCGAACTTGGCGGAGCTCGATTATATGATAACAAGTGATCCCACGCTCGTTTACCAGACCCTTTCCCGATGTAGAACGGTATTCCGTCTGGGTGGGTTAATGCGTATACATAATATCGATTCTTCACGCCTTTACGGATTCTGGTCCTAGTGAACTCCGCATATTCATCCAATATAAGTTCACGATCATCAGGCAGCAGTCGACTTATAGCGTCTATATTGCTCATAATTGTCCTTAAAGTTAAAAATAATGGTTGATTGATTACGCGAGAACCACTCGCGTCTTGTATTTACCCTTCTTGATTGAAGGAAGTGTTATAGATGGTTCTAAGATTGAAGTCTTGAAGATACCGATCGACCCAAGTTTTCTTGTAATCTGGTTCTTTACCGTCATATAGTTTCATAGCCAAACTGAACATCGAATGATCTCGATACGTCATTGCTATATCTTTTCTAGTTTCAAGTGACTCGAACTGTTTAACCAATTGCTCAGTCTCGATGCGCATATTCTCAATTCCAAGAACAACTCGATTCTCAATTTCGATTACTGGAGCTAGGTCTTTACCTTCAGCTGAAATCATACTTTTGATGTCGTCCAGAGTTTCGTCGATAACCGCTTTAGCAATATCACGTTCTCGCAATGCAGTCATTATAACGTGCATTTTTAAGTACCAGCTGCTCTTCTGCTTTACACGAATACCGTTTGCTAGTTGAACAACATATCCCTCAAAGTCTTTGATAGTTTCCATCTGTTCAAACATAGCGTCAACTGAAAGGGTGTGAGTATAACACTGGATACAGTTCTCCTTATAGAAGGTTGCAAACGTTTTTAGAGCGGTGTATGGCAGGTATTCTCCAGTATCGTTATGCCTAGCTGCTAGTAAAGTAAATCTTGGGTCGCTTCCATAATCAATCACGATTTGATGTTCGGGATGTGTATATTCAAATATAGCCGTATAACCCATACTATAGAATAGATGACTCAATGTCTCGACCCCTTCAGTAGCAGTATTAGCTGCTTTGATAGCAACGTCTGATGAGAACGACTTTTTAGACTTCCAGAAAAGCTTACCATCCAAGAATACTGGGGTGACCATCGACCCATCACGCTTCTCAAAGATTTGACAGTTATCAAAATCTAATAGATGCTTTTGAGTATCTGCTCGTTCGCCTACGTTGAAGAACTTTTCTAGTGGGCGACATACACAATGACCAGTTTCGTTATCAAATACAATCCCTCGACATTCTAGTGCGAGTGGAAGAGACCAGAAGTCCGAATCAGCAATCATATAGCAGATGGTCGTTAGTCGATGGCCGTACAGTTCGGTCTCCATAAAACGAACCCTTGGATCGTTGCGTAGATGGTCAAAGTCTTTGAGTGTAATCATTGTATAAGTCTCGGTGTAGCACTAGTGTAACATGAATCAGCCCACCGTGTCAAGAAAATATTTCTGCCGAGAAGCTTAAGAAATGCTTGACAAGTTAATTTGTTGTTGTATAATACCACGTAGTGGGTATTAAAGAATACCAATACCAAAAGAAACAACCATGCGCGAAGCGCAGTCGCGTAGCGACCAAGAAAACATCCAAATACCAATATGAAACAACCAGTTGCTGCGCAACAATAAAAACTTCCAACCAACGGTACGGAAGGAGGACTATTTGGTTTTGATGCCCAACTGGTACTCCGTGACTATCATAAACTCGAATCCTCTTCTTTGACAGAACTCACGAGCGGCTTCCCACTTTGCTTGATTGATCTGATACGTAGCAACAGATTCCATAAGCACTCTCTTGTTACGAGTACTCTTTGGCGGGATGGTTTGAGTAAATGGCTTGATTTCTATCAAGAAAGTTTTTGTTGTACCATCTTTCTGTCGTATAGTCGCAGTAAAGTCTACAAAGTATCTATGCGGCTTTCCATCAACAGGTGATATGTAAGGAATGATAGTATCTTCACTATTCCATTTTACTACGTTAGAACTTATATCGCAGTAGTTCATGAATCGTAGTTCCCAAGAACTTCTAGAGATGATGTTATTGAAGTTTCCTACATACTTTTCAGGATGTTTTGGAAACCACTTTCTAGGTTTAGGATATGTCTTCATTGAACTATTTAACCTACTGTAAATAAGATAATTACGATACGAGGGTATTCAAATGGGTGTAACTGGTCAACAAGATAGAGCGACTGAAGAGAATCTAGCATTACAACGAGAACATAATCTTTCAGTACTGTCTGCTCAAGATGCTCGAAAGAACTTTGCCGCAACTGATCAACGAATGGTTTCATATACTCAAGGAGATGATAAGATTCGTTTTCTAGAATATCCTCTCGCTGGAGGGAACTCTCACTATGTAGTCTTTTCGATCAACGTGAATGATGAATCTAGAATTGTTAAGCGCAGTCAAATAGGAACGAGTGGTCCAGTAGATAATTCTCAACAAGCTAGAGTATCTAGAGGATTACAAACAACAGATACTATTGCCGAAGGTGGTGCTGTAGTTGGTGGCATCGTGGGTGCTCAAGCAGGTGCTAAATGGAGCGCTAAGTGGTTGAAATCAGTTTTTGGTAGTGGTGCTCCTACTAGTGCTGCATATCAAGCAGGTGCGGTAGGAACTGCATTAGGTTTTGCTGCGATAGGAACAGCAGTAGCGGCTGGTGCGGGGTATGGTGCTGGAAAAGTAGCATCGGAAGAATTTCATCTAACGAATAAACTACAAAAACTAAAAGCATCTATTACTCTATATTCACCAGCAGACATTCGTACTGAATACAATATGCGATATGATGTTACTGAAGATTTACTGACGGATCTAGCTCAACAAGATCAATCCGGAGCTATCAAAGATGCCCTATCTTCGGCTGGAGATGCTACTAAGAGTATATCGTCGGTTGCTAGAATCATTGCTAGTAAAGTTAAAACCGTTAGTTTGTTGAGTAAAACCGCTGTGAATCCTAAGAAGGATATCATGTTTAGTCATGTGGGTAATAGACAGTTCAACTTCAACTATACTTTTGCTCCTAGGTCAGCAGCCGAGGCAAAGGAAGTCGCAGACATAATCTATATGTTTAAGTTCTTCGCACACCCTGAAGTATTACCCGGATATGGAAACTTCCTCTACTTATATCCCGCGGAGTTTGATATAAAGTACATGTATATAAATGAGGATGGTGAATCTGTTGAGAATGATAGTTTAAACAAAATTTCAAGTTGCGTACTTGAATCTATAGCCATAAACTATGCTCCTAATGGGTCATATCAGTCTCTGATGAACGGCGAACCTGTCGTGACAGAACTTAGTTTATCGTTTAAAGAAATCGAGATTCTACATCAAGGTAGAATCCAACAAGGGTACTGATCATGTTCTTCGAAAACTTTCCTTCCACGTATTTCAGAGTAGACGACAGTACGCTTGTTGTCGTTACGGATTTCTTACGAGCCATTAAGATAGATCCGGTACTCAAAGACAATTCATTGATGTATGACGTCTATGAAATTAAGGATAACGAAACCCCTGAGATGATATCTCATAAGTTCTACAAGAGTACTCAGTATCATTGGGTTATAATGCTCGTCAATGAAAAGTTTGATCCATATCGAGATTTTCCTAAAAGCGATGAGATACTTATCGAATTTGCAAAAACTCAGTATACCAATATAAACGACGTTCATCACTACGAAGATGCGAATATGAATTGGGTAGATAACATTAATACTACAGGAATACCCATTACTAACTTAGAATACGTTCGAGAACTAAACGAAGCAACTCGACCAATCAAGATATTAAAACGAGAGTTGTTATCTGAATTCGTTCAACAATATAAAAACTTGATATCGGTGTAATGGATACTACTATATCACAATCTCCATCTAGTTTTAATATAAACTATGCTACGTTGCTGTCTAGTCGATCAGACACGCCGATTGATATAACTAAGCTAATAAACTACGTCGAGGTATATGAGTCGATGTATTCTCCATTCATAACGATGAAGGTGAACATACTCGATGCTATGTCTTTGAACAGTCTTCTACCGTTGATGGGTGAAGAATACCTCGAAATAGATATTGTTGGTCCAGATGGTGAAGTTGGAATGCGGCAACAGGGATTCTATGTGTATAAGATGTCTGATCGTATAAATGTATCTGACAGAGCTGCTACTTATACTTTGCACTGTATATCAGGCGAAGCTATCATAGATATGAACATCAAATTGTCCAAGGCATTTAGTGGGCAGCCATCGGATATTGTTCGAGAGCATATCTGTAAAGAAAATCTATCTGTAAAGAAAGAGCTATACTGCCATCCAACCAAGAATGCGGTATCATACATCTCGAACTACTGGTCGCCTATGCAGAACATAAAATATCTGTGTGATAGATCCGTTAGTGCCGATTCGTTATCTCCATCATATGTGTTTTATGAGACCAAGAAATCGTTTATATTCTCTCCTATAGATATTCTGATTGCTCAACCAGCATCGTTCGACTATCTATACTCAGTTAATACTCATGCTGGAGATGTATTGAACGAGACGGAGCAGGGGATTGTCCATAAGCTATATGTTGATGATAACTTTGATTATATAGACCGTATTATGACTGGCACTTATGGTAACAGAACCCTGTCGGTCAATACAACAAACAAGCGATATGCATATAGATACTACGACTTTCTCGATTCATATGGAAAGTTTGCCAGACTGAATCCAGTACCTTTAGGATCAGAAAAAGCTGTTCGACGCATAAATTCAGTATTTCGAGTTAGGACGTTTGAGTCGAATAGTCATCCAAGTATGCCGACTGAAATGAATCATGAATGGTTTGCTCAGAGGTTAACTGAAATGGCGTCTATAAATAGTCAGACCGTGTTCCTCGAAGTTGCTGGTCGCATGAACATCTATGCTGGGAATGTGATTAACTTAGTTGTCCCAGTGTCTCATATTCCAACATCAGACACCGCCGAAAAGGATATGGGGTCGTTATTAGATCAAACGTTGAGTGGTCGATACCTAGTAACGTCTATAAAGCATGTATTTGATCGAAAACGTCATACTGTTAGTCTGCAGATAAACAAAGACTCGTTGCATAAAGGACCAAACAATGCTTAGGTTTACCGAATACGCTAAGAATCATATTCCAAGCGTTCATCTTAGCATCCGCGATGATGTGCTGGAAGAAGAACGCAAAGTCGAACATTTTCTAGGATATGTTGGTCCAGAAGAACACTCTCCAGAGAATCGTGGGTTCAATCTATATCCCGGAGAACCAAATGTATGGGAACATCCAGCCCACCCAGGGAAATTCTTTCACTTTTCCGGAACATCTACACCCAAGCAATTTGATACTCTAAATGATGCTGCGAATCACGACTTCGAACTGGGGAATCGTCAACGAGATGGTGTCATTGCGTTAAACGATGAACTAGTTGGTCATTATCGGCAGCACACTGCTCTGAACATGCCCGAAGCTAAAGCTATAGCAAAATACACATTCACCTCTGGAATCAACCAACACCTATTAGCAAACACCGTTGATTCCGAGCATGCTGAAACCGTAAGTCATCTAGACACAGCTATATCTAGAGGAAAAACTCCAGCCGACCTTGTAGTGTATAGCGGTACTAGCAGCAGACACTCAAACCTTCTTCGACACAATGATAAAGTATATCATCCAGCGTTTCTATCATCTTCGCTTAGCCTGCGACTGGCGACGGGATTTGCTCAGTCTAGAGGAGGTGATGTAGTTGCATTACATATCCCAAAAAATCATGCTGGGTTATATGTTCCAGAATATAGTTCTATACCTGCAGAGCGAGAGTTTATATTGCCTCGAAAATTGACGTTGAACATAGATCACTCAAAACGCCAAGTTATAGCTCGTGGGCAATCGGACCGAGTATATCTACACCATGCAACCATATCAAGAAACGATTCATAATGAGATTATTCCAAGGCGTTATTGAAGACATAAATGACCCATTGATGATGGGTCGTGCGAAGGTGCGAGTATTTGGGTTGCACACTGATGATAAGTCACTTATCCCAACCGAATCGTTGCCTTGGGCTCAAGTCATCACACCAACTACATCTGCTAGTATGTCTGGGTTCGGGGTATCGCCTAATGGATTGCTAAACGGTTCGTGGGTAATACTAACGTTCTTGGACAGCGACAATCAGTATCCAATAATACTTGGTAGCTTTCATGGTATCCCTATTGATTCTATCAATCAAACTCCAGCAATTGAAGAGACTGGATTCGGTGATATAGATGAATCAAATGCTGTCATAAAAGATTCTAGCGGTAGTATAGTACCCACGGACACAGGTACGCCGCCAAACGTAGCTGAGACGGTTCTGACAGGTGCTAGACGGGCAACTGACTTCAAATCAGTGACACAGGCGTGTATAGATTTGATCAAGCGGTCTGAATCTTTTTCAGCAAAGGCTTACTTAGATAAAAATGGTAAGTGGTCTATCGGATACGGTACTCAAACCGTTAATGACAAGGCCGTTATAGAAGGACAAACCATCTCAAAAGCAGATGCTAATACTGCATTGTTAGAAGATGTAAACAATACTAGGCTCCCAGCAGTTCATAGAAATGTGAAAGTGCTAGTGACTCAAAGCATGGTCGATGCATTAGTTGATTTTTCGTTCAACGTAGGTGCCGGGGCGTTCGCTAATTCTACGCTGCTGTCTGATTTGAACTCCGAGAAATATCTGTTAGCCGCATCTAGATTTGCGGATTGGGACGTCGGTGGTGGCGGCATTATCATTCGTCGAGCGGCTGAGCGTGACCTATTCTTGAAAGATGGCATACCGACTGCCACGGGTGATCTTAAACCTCTTGAAAAAACTAACTCGGCTGTGAGTCAAATCACTACAACCGATGCCGCTGGCAACAAAACTGTAACCAAGAAGATCGATACAAACAAAGTGAACGCCATGCGCGGATTCACTGATCCTACAGGCAAGTATCCGTTATACTATCAAGAACCGGATACTCACAGACTTGCTCGAAATCAAAACATAGGCCAGACAGTAGTTTATAAAAAAGAAGCCGCTAGAGACATTGGAATCCCTATCGCAAACGGCGGTACTTGGGATCAAACAGATGTGCCATACAATGCTAAGTATCCATTCAATAAGGTTATGGCTACCGAATCTGGCCACTTGTTAGAGTTTGACGATACAGAGCATTCTAGACGAGTTCACTTATATCATGCTGCAGGTACGTTTACAGAGATCGATGATAATGGTACGCAGGTAAATCGTATCGTTGGCGATGGATACGAGATTCTAGAACGTAATGGATTCGTCCATGTGCGCGGCACACTGAACGTCACCGTTGATGGCGCGCATACACTAAAGGTAGCTAACTCGCTTGATGTAGAAATATCGGGCGCCTCAACAATAAACATATACAACAATGCAACTATAAACGTTTCTGGTAATCTAACTGCATCCGTTGGTGGTAGCACTATGATAAAATCTGCAGGAACTGTTGGTATAGATGCCCCGTCGATATATCTCAACTCAGGGACTGCATCAGGTGTACCAAGCCCAGGGCCAGCTCAATCACCGGTAATTCCTACATTCAGCAAATTGCATGTTGCTACTCGAGAAAACGAATCAGCTATGCAATATGAATCACCAGACGAAGGTGATAGTTCTCAATATAATGTGAATCGGCTTCAATCAGGTGATACGACTAAGGAGTCGATTACAATGGAGCCGACCACCGAAACAACCACCGACGTTGATCAGACCACTAAAGCTCCTATTGTCTCGAATGATTGTGATGGTATATCTAACCTACTAGAGTTTCCGCCGTCTCTGGTATTGTCGAAGTATTTCACTATAGGTGATTTGAACAAGAATGGCTTCCGCAAACTTATACCGCAGATGGGACTTACTCCTGGACAAATTGCATGTAATTTGAAATTGCTTAGTATTAATGTGCTTGATACTATAAAAGTAATGTATCCTAATATGGTTATATCTAGTGGATATCGCAGACCCGGAGATGCTGCAAACTCGTCTAAAACTAGTCGTCACTATATCGGACAAGCTGCTGATATACAGTTTCCTGGATTCTCTAGAGAAGATTATATCAAGGCAATTACTAATATTAAAGATGTAGTGCCGTATGATCAACTGTTACTGGAATATGAGGGAAAGAATACTACTTGGTTGCACGTATCATACGCAGGTAGTAAAAATAGACGAGAGATATTCACGATGTTCAATCATAGGAAGATATCTGATTATGGTAAATTAGTTCTAGCATAGAGTTGACTTTTACATTGTGCTATGTTATAATAAGCACAATGAAACTTTTGCGACTTATATGGCATTCTACATATCTAATAAAGAATTTACAAAATCGTTGGTCGAATACATAACGGACTGCAAAGAACGAGAAGATCGAGGGGAAGAGATACTCGTTATTCCAGATGTTATCGCTAGACAATTTTTGTTGATAGCACAGAAACTAGGATCTAGGTACAACTTCGTTGGATATACGTTCAACGATGAAATGGTTAGCAGCGCATTATATGCATGCTGTGCAAAGATTCGAAAGTTCGATATCACTATCAGTGATAATGGGTTTGCATACTTCACTAATGTATGCTGGCGAGCAATGGTCGATGTGATCAATGCCGAAGAAAAGATGAGTTATATCAAAGCAAAATCGTTTCAAAACATCTTCCACGAAAACCCCATGGCCGATTCCGATCTAAACGATACGGATGACGACAGCAATAGTACCGCCGACAATAATACGTTTATCACATACTTCGATATAGACGAGTATGAGCGTAAGAAAGATTTGAAGCGCGTCAAAGACAAAACTAAAAAAGTAAAACCTGCAGAAAACGCTCTAGATGTCTGATATAGCCATTCTAGGAGATTTGCATTTTGGGTGCCACAACTCCTCACCCGTCCACCATGCATATATGAAAAAGTTCTTTGCGGACTTCTTTGAGTATGTAGATGCAAATAAAATTACAAAAATTATACAACTAGGCGACCTGTTTGATGTTCGCAAACACATCAACACCTGGTCATCCAATTTCTTTCGCGAGACGTTTCTGAAACCATGCATTTCTAGAAATCTAGATGTCTGGGTCTTATTAGGGAATCATGACATATACTATCGAGAATCTCTTGAAGTGTCATCGGTTGAGGAAGTACTCACCCCATATGATAACTGGTTCCATATAGTCAAAGAACCAACGGATCTTATCATAGAGGATCATTCATTCTTAATGGTACCGTGGGTATGTAAAGAGAATGCAGAAGCTGTAAGCGCCTCTATCAAGAAAAGTAAGAGTATATTTTGTATCGGACACTTTGAGTTTGATGGGTTTGAACTGTTCAAAGGACAGATGGCCAAGAGTTCATACAAGCATACTGAATACAAGAAGTTCAAACAAGTGATTTCTGGACACTACCATGCAATGAGTTCGAGAGACAACGTACTCTATACGGGAACCCCGTATGAATTGACGTGGCAGGATTCCAATACGGCAAAGGGATTCTTTGTCCTCAATGACGAAAAGCAGTTGACGTTCGTCGAAAATCCGCATAAACTATACGTTAGTTTGTCGTTGGAAAAAGGATCTCCTGTCAATGCGATTGATGTCGAAGACAAGATCCTTAAAGTAAAAATGACTGGCTCATGGGAGCCAAAGGAGCGCGAAGCTGCTTTGGACTTGTTATATTCAATGAGGCCCAATGACGTTAAGTTAATCCAGACCGAGGCACTAGTCGAAGAAATCAGTGTTGATACTTCTAAGTATCAAACATTCGTTGGTGTAGATTCAATGATATCTGATTATGTTGAAAACATTCAAGTGAATGAATCTGTCGACAAGACTAGATTGACGCAGATGTTGTTGGAAATTTTTAATGAAGCCTGTCACGCATAATGCATATAATCTTCCACTCAATCACCTTTAAAAATTTGTTCTCCTATGGGAATGTAGATACAACGATCTCTCTAGACACGCACAGAAATACTATCGTTACTGGTAAAAACGGGACTGGCAAGAGCAGTGGTATATTGGATGGTGTATGCTATGCGATATACAACAAACCATATCGTAAAGTGAATCTTGGCCAGTTGGTCAATAGTGTCAACAAAAAAGATTTAAAAGTAACTGTTGAGTTTTCGATAGGCACTACGAGATATAAGGTTGTTCGAGGACAAAAGCCCGGTATATTTGAGATTTGGAAAGATGGTAATCTGATCAAAGAAGAGGCTGCATCTAAAGATTATCAAGCCGTTCTAGAAAATGATATTATCGGTATCAACTACAAGACTTTCAAACAGATCGTTGTTATTGGGAAGGCTACATATGTACCTTTCATGAATCTAACTCCCGCTGAGCGACGGTCTATTACTGAAGACGTATTAGATATTTCAATCTTTTCGTCTATGTTAGAATTGGCTAAACAAAAAACTGCTCTTTGTAAATCGACTATCGAGAGTTTAACATATGAGATTGGGCTACAAAAGAATCAAGTAGAGTCTCAGAAGAAACTCCTAGACTCTCTTGAAGCTGAGTCGGCTCAAAAGACTCAAGAAACCGACCAGCAAAAATTCGAATGTCGAGCCCGTATATCAGATCTCGAAGAAAAGATTTTGAAAGCTGATGCGATTCTAGATGCTCTGTGTGACGTAAGTTCAAAACATGCGAAGATCACACAATCAAAAGACATGCTTGATAAGCAAGTGTATAAAATCAAAACTAAGATAACAGACGCTGAAAAAGTTCTCGGACTATACTCTAAAGATACATGCCCCACATGCGAACAGCCAATTTCGGCTGAGTTGCGAGAAGAAAAGTCTTTGGAGGTCGAATCCGCGACAAAAGAGTTGCGCGAACAACTCGTAAGTGGGCAAGAACTTCTCGAATCGTTTAAGTTGAAATCAGAACAGATAACGACTCTTGTCGAGAAGTTCAATACATGGTCTCAGTCCAAACGAAACCTCGAGTATGAGCGTAAAAGTGAATCTCGAATTTTGGAACAACTGCAAGTAGAAACAAAACTCGATAGCATTGATATGTGCCGGTCTAAGCTAAAAGAATGCGTGGACATACTAGTGGACAAAACGGAGTCTAAGAACACGGCTAGTAAGGATATAGAGTACTTCAAGACATGCGTAGAAGTGTTGAAGGATAGTGGTATCAAAGCAAAGGTGATTGGTACATTCATTCCCGTAATGAATCAACTCATTAACGAATATCTAGAAAAATTTGACATGTTTGTTAGTTTTGAGCTTGACGAGATGTTCAATGAAACTATAAAATCGAGAAACCGAGACGCATTCAGTTATAACTCGTTTTCCGAAGGTGAAAAGGCAAAGATCGATCTTTCCATTCTATTTGCATGGCGTAAGATTGCAATGAGCCGCAATAGCATCTCATCTAACTTGCTTATATTCGATGAAACGTTAGATCAAAGTTTGGATGAAGAATCAGTTGATATATTCATATCTATACTTGGATCAATTGAAGAGACCGCTAACACCGTAGTCATCTCACACAGAACACTGATACCAGAACTTTTTGACAGGCACATTAGTGTCACTAAAGTCCGAGATTTCTCGGTGATCAATATTGCTTAACCTCTTGACAACAAGACTTTTTCTTGTTACAATTAACCTATGGGCCAGTAAATGACCGACATTGATATCGAACCAGAATACGTTAGGTATTTTGAAAGCACAACGCAGTTCTCAATTTACATTGAGCGACTTGCCAAAGAAGGCAACATCACACACCTAGAAGCACTGTCAAATTTCTGTGAAACATCAGGAGCAGAATATGAGACTGCTGCGGCACTAGTGAGCCCAACATTGAAGCAGCGAATCTATGAAGAAGCCGTTAGTTGCTATGCAATGCCGAAGATGACGGCAGCTACGTTAGACGATGTATCCTGAGAAGGCGTTTCAACTATACTTCGCTGTTAGGTTACATTTCATATCAGAATATGATGTGTTTGAGTCCGGAACTAAATTCAGGGGCAAAGCAGCGTTACTTGAACGAAAAGATTTCAATCTGATTCATGACGTATTGCGCGTCGTTAAGACCGAACGAGAACTAATCGAATATTGTGCATCAAACCATTTATACGGCAACCCGCTGTTCTTATACGATCCACAATGGGCAGAGACAAACTATAAGCATTGGATAACGATCAAACAATCGTTGACATATACTTTAGAAAAAGATTTGAGTACGATAGAGGCGTTTCTGATGACTCATAATTGTACTCTACGAGATTACTTGAGAAAACAAGTAATAAGCGACTTATTGTCGCAAAGGGTTGAGTATGAAACCTTTATGTTGTTAGATAGACGAATTCCTATCATATGCAATATCGAAGGATTTGATGCTCTTAAATATAAAGTTCGCATGAACAAAGCAAGCAAGTTTGTCAACAAAGGCACTTTAGACTTACGTCACATCAGCCACATTGACAGTTTTTTAGCAACTATAGAAAAGGAAAATCATGGCAACAACTCTATCACAACTCCGTAAGAACAAATCAGCAATGATGGATAAGATCGTCAAAGATCTTGATTCTGGCGGTAAGCAATTCAACAAAGACGAAGACAAGCGATTCTGGAAACTTGTCCAAGACAAAGCTGGTAATGGTTCGGCAATCATCCGATTCCTCCCACCAGTTAACGGTGATGAATTCCCATGGGTTCGCGTGTTTAGTTATGGGTTTAAAACAGCTACTGGTAAATGGTATATCAACGACAGCCCTAGCACGATCGGTCTCCCAGACCCTGTGTTGGAATACAATGGCCAATGTTATGCTCGAGGAGATGAAGGTAAGGCCGACGCAAGAACTCGTAGTCGTCGTACACAATTCATCAGCAACATTGTGGTGTTGAAAGATCCTGCAAATCCTGACAACGAAGGTAAAGTCTTCCTGTACAAATACGGTAAGAAGATTCATGAGATGATTACCTCAAAGGCAAAACCAGAGTTCGAAGATGATTCTCCGTTCTATGTATGGGATTTGGATGAGGGTGCGAACCTCAAACTGCGCATCAAAATCAAGGACAAATATCCTAACTATGATAGCAGCGAATGGGCGGCTCAATCAGCATTGTTCGACGGCGAAGAAGACGAGATGCAGAAGGCGATTGATACATGCTACAAACTGTCCGAGTTTACTGATCCAGCTCGTTTCAAGAGCTACGACGAACTTAAGAAACAGTTCGACAAGGCGATGAACGGTGGATTGGGTCAAACAGCAGCTGATGCAATGAATGACGATTCGGCTGATAAGTTCGATCTAGAAAAGGAAGTTAAGAAAGCATCTGCTGAAAAACAACCTAAAAAGATCGAGGCTAAACCAAAACTAGACGATGATGAAGGCGATGATGACCTCGCTAGCTTTAAAAAGATGTTGGAAGAAATCTAGGCCAACGAATGACAAAAAGGGACCTAGGTCCCTTTTTCTACGATTGAAAACTCTAAATGTAACTAGAATTATTGTTTAGGCACGATCCAGGAGTCGTTGCATGGATTTTTCTGAGAACGTCTCTGAATCCATTATCGGGGCGAATCAACCCCAATCTAACTGGATCTCCCATACTCGGCGCACCGCGGATGACTCGTTCCGTCTCCCCTTTACACTCGGGACATTCTTGTGGGTCGGTCATATTCGCGATCTTTACGTTCTTTTCAAACTCGTGGTCGCATGCTTTACATTTGTAATCATAAATTGGCATAGTGGTTTCTCCTTGGTCACTGTTTATATTTAACAACGGTTGGTTGACTGGGTGAAAAGATGTGTTATAATCTGACCATATGTTAAGGATTCTACATGAAGCGATGTTCTAATATTACTGGGTGGACAGATTACCCAATCATTGCATTAGGCGACCTGCCTGGCAAGAAAGCTCCGATTCGACGAGTCAAGGTTTTGTGGTATGATGGTAACAAATATATCACGATCAAGACACCTGAAGGCTGCATCGATCAAATCAAATGTGGGTATCTGTATCGCAAACCTGGACGATGTGGACGCGTGCCAAATGTAAGCGTTCGCAAATTAGAACGTGGAATTTGGAAAACAACCGATAGGTAACTATATGGAATATACTAATGAGCAACGTCGATGGCATCTTCAATGGTACGTTCGGTACGAAACGGTTCGCGATTCTGGTCGGTGGAATATGTTTGATCGACAAGCCCAATGGGCGTCTGGCTTAACGTCTGAAGAATATACATTTGTCATGAGAAACTACGCTCAATTGCGAGAAGCATATGAAAATCAAAACAAGTGAAGCCACAAACATCCAGCTTGACTGGCTGGTCACGAAATGTGAAGTATCTGCTTCTGGGGTGAATCCTGGGTATTTGGCTGTTGAAGCGTTCAATTTAAACTGGGACGAGTTGAGCTACTCATTCGACTGGGCGCAAGGCGGGCCGATCATTGATAGCGCAGACATCGACACCTTCAACACAGCTACAGACCTTGGATTCAAGGCTGTGATAGTCCCGGATCATGAGCATCCAGAGATATATTTTCAGCAGTATGGTTCTACTCGCCTTGTTGCGGCAATGCGCTGCTACGTTGTCAGCAAGTTGGGCGACGAAGTGGAGGTACCAGATGAACTTTCTTAAAAACTTTGAACGCAATAGAAACCCTGCTGGTAGGCTAAATTGCATGGGGTTCGGTATGTGTCAAATCGCTGATGGACTTGTTAGAATGTTATCATTTGGGTTCTGTCACAGTAGGTTTACCATCGATTATGCTCGTAATACAGCCCTTGCGCGGCTGAACAAATTGAAAGCGGACAGGGACACACAATGAACAAGATCGCCGTCAAACCGCTCGTATGGTCACCTATATCAAAATCAAACTCAGATATACCATACGATCATACTTTTGCAATGACAGCGTTTGGTCGTATCCTCATTACGTGGAAAGGTTGGAAAGATAACGACTGGCCAACCATTGACGAATGTCCTGGGCACGATTACCTGAATGTGAGTGCATACAGCTCAGTTGAGTCTGCAAAAGATGCAGCGTTTGCTATGTATGCTTCTAGAGTGTTTGAATGTTTAACGAGGAATAATGATGAATGACGTAATTGGAAAATGGTGTTTTAGTGTAGATGAAGAATCTTATTCTGGCAAATTTGATACCGAGAAAGATGCTCGTCTTGCCGCGCATGAACAATTATACGAAGATTGTTTACCTGGACAACTAAGTGAATATTGGATCGCGCAATGCGTCCACCCAATCGACACGATTTCGCCGTTGATTGGGGAAGATGTCATGGAGATGCTGGATTGTAGAATGCAAGACGAAATTTGTGCAGACGAACCGTGTCTCGATATGTCAATCGAAGATGAGCGGTTGCTAGGTCAGATGATTATCGATTTTATTCGGACGAATAGCGTTGTCCAATACTATGGGGTTAGCGCGCCCACAAAATATTCATTTGAGAAGCTAGCAACGTGAATTATGTGTTATAATAACATATCAACAAGAGAATCATATGACCGAATTTAAAGTTAACGACATCGTGAAACGGATCGACAACACACCAAAAGGCGAGTTCGTTGTGCTAGACGTCAAGCCGCCAGTTGCCGGCGTTGCCGGTCTCGAAGAACGACAGTTCATCCAGATTCAATGCCCGAAAGGCATTGGGTTTTGGCCAGCAAACGAATTTGAATTGGTTGAGGAATAGGAATGAAAGTTAACCGTATTGATTCGACTGACGATAACGTCAGCAAATATGTCTTCGACTTTGGCAATGCCGTCGCCGAAGCTGTACTCTATAAATATCCGACATACGAAGATCGCACGGTGATTTGCTGCAGCACTCAAAGCGGATGCCCAGTTGGATGTAGGTTCTGTGGTGCAGGCGATGCATTTGTGCGATCATTGACCGGCGACGAGATCGTCGCCCAAGTTCAATACTTGTTTTCTGATCGAGGAATTGATCCGGAAAAAGTACAGAAGTGCCAAATAATGTTTATGTCAATGGGTGAACCACTACTGAACTTCAAAGGTCTCAGTGATGCTATTCGCAAGCTGTATGTTATGTATCCACGATTTTCGCAACTGATTAGCACCAGCGCTCCAGATGTAGACTATAAACGGGTTCGAGATTTATCAGTTGAAATTCCCACCGTCGGTCTTCAGTTCTCTGTACATGAAAGCAATGACGACGCTCGTAACAAGTTGATTCCATTCAAAGCAAAGTTGACTCTAGCACAGATCGCTTCCGAGGGAGAGAAGTGGTTTGCTGCCACCGGACGTCAGCCGTTCTTCAATTATTGCGCACATGATACGAATACATCCGACTGGGATGCGTCCAACATCTATTCCATGTTCGATCCTAGCATCTGGCAAGCAACTATCAGCGTGATCTGTGAACGCGACGAATCAATCTCGGCTTCAAATGCTCGTCAACGCAAACTAGCGGTAGATTTCATGGAGAAACTAGGTGCTCTAGGATACTCAACTCGTTGCTTCGACCCAGCCGGGCAAGATGATATCGGGGGCGGATGCGGTCAATTGCATTTCGTTCAACAATGGATGCGAAGCCACCCTACATTGGCACGTCCCAGCATTGGTCGAGGGATTGCAATTGTGCATGCCCCTCAATTACAAGATGAAAATAAATTCTAAAGATAATAGATTCGTGTTATAATAACCATATCAACAAGAGACCTTAAAATGAATGTAGAACGGATCATGACGCTGGCTGATAGCTATGCCAGCCACCACTCAAAAGCAGATAGATTTGACCTGCAATCCGCTGTTGAATCACTGGTGCAAGGTCAAGTCACAGTGACTGGCTTAACCGTACAAAGGAGCAAGCATGAGTAATGAAATGAGAACAGAACAGATCATGGCGCTTGCGAAACGCCTATGCGCCGTTACGCCTTGGGATGACGAGGATCAGCGGGGGGCAGCCCTGCAAGCCGCTATCGAAGCACTGGTGCAGGAGCGCGATGCAGCATTGGTAGAGGTTGCACTATACAAAAAGCAAGAGCCTGTGGCTTGGGTAAGCTACGCAAGAAAGAAACCAGAGGTAAAAAGCCTCAGCTTTAGTCAAAAGCTTTCCTCAAGCCAAAAGGCCCACGGGTTCGTAAATGCGGGACTCTATCTCGCAGCAGGAGCGCAGCCAGTGCCTGAAGGTATGGTGCAGGAGTGTGATGCGCTCAAGGCTGAGCTTATATTTGTGGAACGTTGGGCAGTGCACCATGCATCAAAGCCACACATGACGCCAAAAGAGGCGCTGAGCTGCATTGCCCATTACCCGCCGATCCGCGCTATCACCAAAGCATATTCGGACGGCGTGTTTTCACCGCTGCCTAATCCCTACGAAGATCGCGACAAGCTGGCAGCAGAAAACGAGGTGCTTCAGGCTGAGATTGCGGAGCTTGAGGCAGACTATGCCGACCAAGTTATACGGGCGATGAACGCGGAAACAGAAAACGAGGTGCTGCGGGATGCGCTGGAAAAGGTGACGGAGTGGGCGGCTCCCGGCTCGCAAACAGAAACTATCGTCCGCGCAGTACTAACAAGGAAACAATCATGAAGCAATGCAAGACATGGCGAGAGCGGATACGTGACATGGAGTACACAGGAAACGAACTGGCGTTCGGTGTAGGGCCATGTAAAACATCCCCGACTGTACTCTGTATGCTGGACGAAATCCGTGAACTGCGCCAAGCCATCGAGCAGGCTGAGAAGGTAGAACCTGTGCGGTGGCTATATGAAGCCGGGACACCGGGAGGATTCTTCCAAGAGATTTCAGACAAGCGAAAAACAGGGAACTATCTTGACCCTGCCTGCTGGGAAGAAACACCGCTTTACACCCACCCACCAACAGCACAGGCGCAGCAGCCACTGACAGATGAGAAGATCAAATCAGAGTTTGGAAAACTGTACCCAAAAGACCTTCCACTGATAGAGCTTGCCGAAAACAACCGTGACTTTCGGATGGACGCTATCGGGGCACATCATCACCTTACTGCATTCAACCTTGGCGTAAAAGCCGCAGAAGCCGCCCACGGCATCAAAGGAGAAACGAAATGAAAATACGTATAACGGTTTCACACATCGTTACATTTAGTGTCCAGGCATTTTGGAATGAAGAAGGTGGCATGGGCCACGAGTCGTTCGGTAAAGACTGCGATGATTTGTACGATGCTCTAATACAGCTTGAACTAGCAAAAACCAACGCACCCGATATAGACTGGATAATCGTTTGCAATGTTACGAAGCAAAGCTCCCATACGACAGGAGAAATGAAATGAACCTCGCTGATATGTTTGGAATTGCAGGATTAGTAATTGTTTGCATACTGCTTGCGGGCACGTTGCTTGGATATATTGACTGGAGGTCTTAATGAGCTTATTTCAGTGTCAGGTGTGTGGGTGTTGCGAAAACACCGCCCTCGCGTTTCAAGGTTGCGACGGCTACGCAGAACGCTTCTTTGATTGGAATGGCTTTGAGGACCGCAGGGGGAAGAAATTGTGCAGTGCTGATGCCCCAACACATTACGTCGACGGAACACCGACAAACCTGGGTGAGTGGCACGGGGAGTTCCCGAGGCGGTACTTGCCAATGGGAATGTTTAAGACCGGACGAAACGGCAACCTTGAGCATATTGAAACCGGCGAACAGGATATCAGTAAATACGTTCTCTTGGGAGAAATGAAATGATCATCACCGCAATGAAACAGGCGCTTGAGGCGCTGGAATGCAATGTGCAACACAAGTACCCATTAGACAGAGATGGTGCCATCAGAAAAGGTGAAGCAGCTATCACAGCCCTGCACCAAGCCATCGAGCAGGCTGAACGGATTGAGCCTCCCGACTGGATTGAAGTAGATAAGCGGGTTGAAGTAGACCGTGCAAAAGAGTATTACAAAGCAGCAGTAACAGCAGGGGTAGTTGGAGATTTGAAATCCATCGAGTTTGTGCGTACCCTTTCTGATGGTGATGATTTGTGTGAGTGTGTTTTCTGTAGTGCACCATCAACAGCGCAGCCTACCAAAGAAATGTATGCTGCTGCGCAAAAGGTGTGGTCAGACGCTGGGTACGTGAAGTCGGTGCCATTTGATCTAATCTACAATGCTATGCTATCTGCAGCACCGGCACAGCCAGCTAATGCCATTGGATGCACCTGCTCGGTGTGTGGTGACTGGCAACGCTGGACGCCCTCTGGGATGGTGTGCAAAAACGGACATGGCGGGGCACCCGGGATCAATCATCGACTATATACCCATCAACCTGAGCATCCAGAAGAACGTATTATAGAAGAGACTGCACGAAAAATGGCTAGAGATAAATTTAGCCATTACAGGCAAGTAATGGGGTCGGCTGTCGAAAAGGGCAGCTATACAGCGGTGTTTGGGCATCTCAATATGACGCCTGATGAGCTTGGAAACCGCTACAACGCATTGCAAACTGCTGCGATGCTTGGGCTCGATGCCCTGAAATGGTGTGGACCACATGAGCCGGGTGAGCTAGAAGATACTGCTATCCAATTACTCGAGGAGGCACTGAAATGAGCGGCGGACACTTTGATTATGTACAATATCGTTGCGATCAAGAAGCAGAATCGCTATCAGCATTGATTGAGGCTAATGAGACTGTAGAAAAAGACTATCGATATTCGGATGATACGATCATCGAGTTTAAGAAAGGATTGGTGTTGTTGCGAACAGCCGCCATATATCTACAACGGATAGATTGGCTTGTTTCTGGCGATGATGGTGAAGAAACATTCCATCATAGATTGAAAGAAGATTTGGAGAAATTTTATGCAGAATGAAACAGAATTGGTATTGGTGGAATGCATCAATACATTCAGGACTCGATATATGGTCGAGGTGCCTGTAGGCAAAGACTATTACGCACTAGATACAGTGACTATGAATGAAGCAAAGGAGTTTAGTCAAGAATACTTAGGCGAACAGATTGTATCTCATCGAGTGATTGAGTTTGACGAATCCATGCAAATGTGCGACGCCGATAATGCTTATTGCGCTGACTGGGACATCGATCTAAAACAACGAACATTTTTCACTGAATGGAATGATAATGACGACGTATAACCCAGACAAGTGGTTGGTTGTTAAACTAACTAGCCACGCAGGAACACATTACCGAGTGTTTGGATCTTGGTATGGTGGGTTTGCTGGCAGCGATTCTTGGAAGCTGAATTCCGGGATAACGTCATGTGAAATAGTTGACGGAGTATACATCTTCACTGGACATAGTGGATCCGTATATGATTGTGTTGATGGTATGTATGGATCATCATCGTATGCGTGGTCTGTGCTACAACAAATGATCGAGGAGGGGGCTGACACAGTAACTATTGAAGTTATGCCGGAAGAGACTGACTTCTTGACACTAGACTATTCTTGATCACCGAATCTGTGTTATAATGTCAATATGAAGCACAACAAACTAATTCGTAAATCTTTGAGAGAATCTAAATCGATTAAAGAACGTCCGTGTACTGCGTGCGGTGGGTCTGGTTATTACGATATTAAAAATAGTCCGAAATGCTCGGCATGTGGTGGAACCGGCAAACAACAACGGAGTTAATTATGACTACATACACACTCATTTCATACAGGCCAGAACGTGAGATCTGGTATCACCAAGAACGTGAGAGCTCAACCGAATCTGAGTATTATATTGAAGTGTTCTTTACCAGCAATGATATTGCTACCGAGCTGGCTCGTATGCTGTTTGCTGAAGAGTGCTTAACAACACCGGACGAGTATCATTCTTTCCAACACACGATTTTGATTGATGGATTGAATGAATTTGACGGGCATTCAGACATTGCCGTTGAGAGGTGGGAAGAGATTAAAACTCTACGCGGCCATATCCTTGAGATTGCTCATGAAAAATTGCGACAGTTGCGAGCTGATAAAAAGGAAGCTGAACGACTCGCACTAGAAGCTGCTCGCAAATACGAGGAAGACAAGCGGCTCGCTCATGCAGCACTCAAAAAAGCCGAGACTGAGAAGAGAGAATTGCGAGAACTCACTCGACTGCAAGCAAAATACGCAAATCGAGTTTGAGTGTGTTATAATACATTTTTAAAGGAACTACATCATGGACTACGTTGAAACAGTAAAAGCATTGACCAAGCCAACCTTGGCTATTATCACTACAAACACCGAGGTAAAACTCAATAAGAAAGACGTCGAGACCAAAACGATCGAGAATCCGTATATCGGCACTCGAAAGCTTGCTAAAATGATTGTCGAACTCGCTCCACAATATGAAAAGGCGGTGAACGATCAACGCGAAACTGAAGGTAAAGAAAAGACCTTCGAGGCCGGCGCTCGTGCTTGGGGAACGAATCTCGGGAATGGTGTCGTAGACAACAATGGCAAGCTGTACATTAGCTGCATCTTGAAAGAATCGCAAGGCAAGTCGTTCATGTTTGAATCTGAGCCAATTGAAGAATCAACGATCGACCCATGGATGCCTAAAAAGAAACCATCCTCGACAAACAATCAAGGCGTCGAGGAAGCGGTTAAGTTTATGACGATTTCCGTTGACAACATCACATCGCTGGAAATTCTTTAATGTGGATTTGTCTTAACGATAGTTTTGTTAGTATTGTCGAGGATACGCGAAATCCCGATCAGTATCTGGTTCGCGGTCGTCGATTGACTGACGTAATTAACTTCATTAAACCACTCGTGGTCGGTGTGCCGCCAGCAATCGTGTCTACTCCGCGTAGCGACTATCATTTTCGCTGCACCGTATCCAAAGAAGAATTGCAGAAATGCATGATGGCCACGATTGATAAGATTGACTATCCTAACTTCAAAGATAGTGTAGCTGATGTCGAACTAGAACGGTTCTATATGGAAACTTGGGTCGCCGGAGTTAGAAACCTAGACCCCGATTGGGAAGATCGGGTTTCTAATTCCTATAAACTATAGATCAGGCAGCGTTTACTGATTTTGAAGTATATTAGTTAGCCTCAAGTGCAGCAAGGCGCTGCTTGAGTTCAACAACCTGTTTAGCTAGTTCTACGCAAGCTGCTAATGCGGCATTTCCATAAGATACTGACAGCATCCCGTCAGTGTCTGTCAGCACCGCTTCGGGCATCAGGGTTTGCAGCGACTGCGCAGAGACACCGACCTGAGTCATCTCAACATCGAGGCGATCAAAGGTACCGGACTTGATCTGTGCAAGACGCTCAACGAAATCAAGTGGCAATCCTTGCCAGTTGGTCTTCAGGCGCTCGTCGGAGTACGCTGTGACGTTGCCAACCATGGTCAGGTTGCCGCCTGCTACAATTTGTCCTGCGTGAACTGCGTTTGATGTGAAGCCGATGACCCCATCACCACCCCAATAGAATCCGGTATCCTTGCCGGTGTCAGCATCAAAAGTGATGCCCGGAGTGGCGGCTGCACCACTCACAACAAACATGCGGCTTGAGAAGGTCTTAGCCCCGCCAATCGTCTGATCCCCTGTGGTATATACCCCATTAGTCACAGTGCCCGCATTACCACTGATGTTGGTCTGATCCCCCGTGTTTGTGCCCGTGGCCGTGCCACCGCCCGTAGCAAAGTCTGCGTCGCTTAGTGCAGCGTTGAACTGGGCCAACGTACCCGTCAAGATATTGTTGCTTAGGTTGAGGGTTTTATTAGTCAGCGTTTGAACAGATGTGAGATAAACCCCGTTGGTCACCAACCCAGCACTGGACGCCTCCCCGGTAAAAGTGCCAGTTCCATCGGTGAACGAAATGGTCCGCGTAGCTGTATCTATTTTAATTGCCATTTTAGAATCTCATTTCAGAAAGTGTCGCAGTAGCATTCCAGCGTATTGTTGTTCCTGCTGCACCTGTTACAGTAAGTTTTAACGAACCATTGACAATGTCTGCTGAGACAGAGACATTCCACGAAGATGCACCTGCGTCTTGACCCGTCATCATTACTACTGGCACCCCTACCAACGAGGTATATGCCGCGGTCGAGCCTCTCTTTATCGCCCCAGAAATTGTCCAGCTAGATGTATTTCCTCCACCGGTTACCCCTGCTATGATCTGTATATTAAATTGAACCGCAGAGTTATTTAGCAAGACACAATATTTCCCAGCAGTTCCCCCTAACAATGCTTCAGTTGCGGTCGCGTTGGTGGTGTCTGTATACCAATTCACCATGCTCCACGATTGTAGAGAAGTGGCTTCGCCGTCTGCCGACTTAACAAGTTCTCGATAACGATATGCTGTAGAATAATATCCTAATGCAACAGCTTTGTCCTGATCATTTGTATTTGAACGGTATCCAATCGCAGTTCCGTTTGTATGACCAACTGCACCTTGTCCAAAAGATGATCCGTTTGTATGACCAACGGCACCTTGTCCAAAAGATGATCCGTTTGTATGACCAACGGCACCTTGTCCAAAAGATGATCCGTTTGTATGACCAGATGAACCCCTGCCTATCGATACCCCACCATAGCTTCCATTAGCATTATCCCCGATGGAAATATCTGTGGTGTTATTCGATCCAATATTAGTTAGAGCGCCACCGGCTGACGAATGCCACCCAGAAGAACAATATACAAATTCTGGTCTTTGCCCAGAAAACATACGCCAATCAACATTCACTGCGCCACTGGATTGTGGAACGACGATGTCAACATAGGATGTTGACATCGTCGGATTAGATATCTTATCCGTGACTAATGCAAACTTAAACACCTTCCCAATAGTAGCCGTTAATGGCAAAACAATCTTAGATCCATCGAACGATGTGTTAAACACTTCAAGTATGATCGTATCTGGATCGTCTTCTGCCAGCGATATATGGCTAACCGTTCCAAGGCGAATGACCTTTACATTATCCCGAACTCGCGGGCTACTAGGGAACATTAGTAATCTCCTCCGATAGCAGTAACCATTAACCCAGCAGCAACGGAGGTGCCGATAGTTACATTAATCTGGTAACCAGCTGGTAACGAAATATTCAACGGGATGAAATTATCTGCTAGTTCTGAGGTCTCTGAAATCGTAGTTGCTGGAATAGTTCTCTCCATGAACAAAACATTATTAGCCGGCGTACTATTAACCTGACCATTGTTTATGAACACTCGCATTACCGTAGCAACATTGGTCCCCAAGGCGCGTACTTTCAAGTAATCGACTCGCGAACCATCAACCGAATCTGCTGTAAAGATACTACTAACTGTTCCTGTGCCATCTTTGGCAGTGACCGCCGTAGTAATAGCAGTGGTATTCCAAGACACTCTAGGAATAAGCGGGAAAATAGGTGACGTGTTTTGAGCCATTTATAGACCTCCGTATTGATATGCTGAAAAAGTTTTTACGAATGGCTGTACCGTTGTAGAAGCCGAGACCCACACGTCGCCTGACCATACGCGAATAGACGCAATTTCAGTGTCGAAATACAGAGCCCCTACTATAAGAGGGTCCCCGTCGTTGTCCACTGTAGGAGGACTTGCCTTAGATCCTAGATACCGATCGTCGAATGCGTCAAGTGCCAATTGTGCTTCGGCTGCACTAGTCGCAGCGGCTGTCATCGTAGCAGTCGCATTTAACTCGGCCAATAACCCAGACATAGTTTGCTTGGTGTTGCCAAGACGGTCTATGCTAGTCGGGGATGCACTAACCGCTATATCGGCAATGTGATCTACATCTAGTTTTGCATTAAATAGATCGGTTATAGTAATAGCTGGCATGTATGCTCCGGGGTATTATTCATTTATAGTATTTAACGTATGCGTATTACGGAGATAAAACCAACGTATCTACGTTAGCGAATTGCGCAATCGCTAATAGCGTGGATAATCCATCTTCGCCATATGTGTCATACAACGTTAACAATATATTGTAATCTGCTGAAAACGATACATCGTATGTGGTATTAACAATATTGGATTCTTTATGTGATTCGGCGAAGTATTTCACCCCAGCCGGATGAATCATCTTCAAGGCGTTTTCAAACTCAGGTATCTGATGTTGTGATTTGATCACATACGAATATACTTGATAGAAGAAGTTGTCTTGCAAATTCATAGTCGGTACGGACAACATACCATCTAACGATTTGAACCGACCATCCGATAATGATTGTATTGCAAACGTCAATTGAAGCGTTGCTTTTGAATCATTATACGTTCCCGCGGGTATGGTCGGTGGCGGTAAAATCGCAGTATCAATTTGATTGTCGTATGGAGATACAACATATGGTGTAGTTAGGTCTTCATACCCATACTGTACAATGCGCAATTGCTGTATAGAGCCGACCGCAGATACTTTCTTTATTTGAGCAATGGTACTTTTACTCGTTGATGGGAATATAATCAATTGCCCAACTTTCCAATCTAACCCACCGGTTGTTATAGTTATAGTATCGGGGGTGTCGATAAGTGAGCCTGAAGCATCTAGCACATCGCCAGAATAAATCTCAACGGCAGAAGTTGATACATTGAATCCACTAGGTAATCTGGTATGTATTCTATATACTGTAGAATTGAGCAACGGTTCAATAGAGTCTATCTTATATGAAGACGACCCAAATATAGACGTCAATCTGATAGAATCTGCGCCATCAGTGACGTTACCACTGTCGACCGTAACTGTCAATATTGTGTCGCGGACCCAATTCCCAACAGACGCTCTCAGTATGTTTTCTGAGGGGTATGTAACTGTTATGTCTTCGCCGTATAAAATTTTGAATAGCAGTGCTGTAGCAGCTTCTGTGCCCTTACTCTTATACAGGTCATAGATAAACTTTGCAACCAACCGAGGATCTGCGGTTATCGTGCTAGGCAATCCCTTCATTTCTTCATAGAAGTTGTTCAGGAATTCTAACTCAACCGAGTCGTTATCGTTGTATGTTAGTGCATCTTGAGTTATATCTTGAATTTTCGATTGCTCGATGAATTCATAATAATACTGCATGAACTTAACGAACAGCGGATTGTTTTCACGAAGATATCGTGGTATCTGCGACGCTACAATCTTCGACGGACTTAGCTTGTTATGTATCATGCTGATCTCAGAGTCACTTCGATATCATTGGTATCAAGGGTGATGATGTTATTTCTACTTTGAATGCTGTTTTTGTTATCCGGTATAACCGTCACAGTTAATGTATTTGCATCACTCGCAACCATCGTAGTCGATAAACTAACCTTACCCGTAGCATAATCAACCGTACCAACATTTTTTGTTAGTATGATTCTCTCAGAATTCCTGATATAGTATGTGTAAAGTACACCAGCCGTGTCTGCTAGATATACATCGCGAGTAATATCTGCGGCTGTTCTAAAGGGCGTTGACGTGATGTTATTCTCAATAGAGTTACTTTGTTTAATGCTACTGTAGAAATCAAACACGTATGATGTATTGATGTTCAATACCAGAGACTTTGTCTTACTGAACGTGATATCAGTATCATTGGCCAAAAACGCCGGGCTAATATCGTCTATGTATGCAACTAACTTTGAAAACTCAAAGTCTGAGTTGAATACGTTTAACGTAGCCGCTCCCCATGATGCAAGTGAATTGACAACATTAGTAATTATAGTTGAAGGACCTAGAGTAGTTCTCCCACTATCATACTTGATATCAGTTTTTATAGCTAGATTAACATATTCTACGTCAACGATCTCTTTGATGAGCCCCATTGAAGTCCTACTTTGAATGTTTGCCAACAACTCTTGTTTCTGATCAGCATCTAAATTTGTAGTAGTATTTGGCTGCTTGATAGCAATGAATATCTTGCCATACACAGGTGGCGTAAGAGTTTCTCCGCCCCATACGGATATAGATTCGACTGGGATGAACTTATTAATCAATGTAGCATAATCATTTTCAGTTATTGCTCGATTCTGTGAGAACACCGTGTTCTGAGCATTCTTTCGAATGCTCTCGATGCTTTCGGCGTATGCTCCGCCAAGCGCCTTGGATACTAGCGTAATTTGGAAATTACTGTACCCACCAATGCTATCAGCGAATGTGAATCTGGATGCTCCGTTAGCAACCGGACCATTAGTGTTCAAATAGTTCAGAGTAACTACATTACCCGTGATAATTGATTGACCAAATACACCATCTCCAAAATACACTTCATATTGAGTTTTTTCGTTTATCTTGGTGAAGTATGCTTGCGTATCAGCTTCTAAGTCGAGAATGGAACTAAATCCAGTCCATTCGACCACATTCGTACTAGATGTTGAGTCTTGGACTGTCACCGTCAACAGTGACATATCAACCGACGTTGATGGGATCTCGAATCTTTGGTACTCACTTGTATCAACTACATAGCTGAATGAGTAGTTAGCACCCTCATATATCTTGACTGCTGGAAATATATATCTACCTTCACCATTAGCCGTAATAGTATATGCGTCCCGGGTAACAAAAGTAACCGATGTATTATTATCAATTGTTGCTGAGAATTTTGCATTCTTACCAAGGGTTATGCTTGCAGGAGAATCTGATGGGAAAACCTCGATCGAGATAGTCGCGACTGGTGATCGCATGCTCATTGGAGTGTAGCCGAGCCGCTTGGCGATCAGAGCGATGCTAGCCGGCTTAACTGCTGTATCAAGAAACATCTCCTCGATGAGCATGTTGCCGATCACGGCATTGTAATGCGTATTGTATGCCAACAGGTCAATGATCACAGACAGACCAGATCCCTCAAAGTCGTAATCAGTGAACTCTGGCTTCGAAGACAGGAATTGCTTTAGATTGAACTTTATAGTGTCAAAATCTAACTCTGCTACTCGTAATGTTGTCATAGTGTTCGTTCTAGTAAGAATGCTGTTTTTATTGTATTAACTGTGCCAACGATATTGAAATGCAGAATCACTTGCAGGGAGTTACTGTCAGCCGAATCTTGAACGTCAAGCATCAATATATTTACCCTAGGTTCAAAATTATTGATAACATATGTGAGCGTTCTTTTAATGGTTGCTGCTACAACATGCGTCAATGGTTCGAATAACAAGTCATACACCTGAGACGATAGTTCTGGGTGAAATGGTCTCTCATACTGCCTAGTAGCACACAAATTCTTAATAGATGCGATTACGGCGTTTTCGTTAAGTTTCTCCGCGATGTCGTTAGACGACGGATGCATCATAAAAGACAAATCAACATCAACAAATTTGTTATTTGTTTGCTTGATTGTTATGAATGACATTTAACGATTCCTCGCGTGTTCGGGTTACCCATTCTTGCAATGCCGTTAATTGAGCAGCAAGCGTGGCATACATGCCATAGTTGTGAGTGATGGTGGTAGAAACTTCTATCAAATTTGTCGTTTCAGGGAGTAGCTTCAGTGGCTGAGCCGACTGCATCAACTGCTCCGGGGCTCCCGGGTACGGGGCCAGTGTTGGCTGCAGCGTTGTGCAAGCGGATAAAGTTAGGACCAATAGTGCAAGTAGCGTTTTCATTTGAGAGTGCCTCTGAAGTGCCTTGGATAATTCTGTCAATCGTTTCGGTGACGGTAACATATTTCGTTAGATATTTTGTAACCACCACTTCATTGATTATGGGTTGACGAGCTTCTAACTCTTTGACCATCGCAACTTGCTTGTCCAAAATAGGTTGGTAGTAGGCAACGGCTTTTGCATGGCCTGCACTTTTACCTTTATAGTAGGCAACGCCGGTCATCGTCAATGATGCTGCGATCAATCCCAGAGCGATGTATAGTTTAACTGAGGATAACATTATTAGAATCCTTTTTCTTTTTCTTACCAGGGTAGATGCGGGGAGTAGTAGCATCCACTGCATCGGTATCTATCTGCGATGTTGCTACTGCTGCTGCGGTGTTTATAGTACCAGCGGCTGTTCCTCCCATGATTCCCGGAGCACCTTCTTCAGCTAGCTGTTTTACGACTCTCTCAATGACAATCACTTCTTCAGGTAATACTAGATTGTGCTGCTCGACGATAGACAACACTTTTGAGAAGTTGTTGTTGATATATTCAAAAATAGCGACATCATTTCTGCCATTAGCTTTGCAGTTTTCCATGATAAACATCATAGTGGAAAGTCTTCTAATATAATCTTCGTTCACATCACCTAGTAGTCGAGACAACTCAGCGACCGACTGATCGCCTTCTAATATCGCCTTAACAAAGGTGTGTTGGGTAAGCATTCTTATAACTCGTTTAGTTGAACAATAACATTTATATTTAAGGGCACCGTCAATGTGTCTACGGTTGGTGTAGAGCGTCCCAAGTACAATATAATTGGTAGTAGGATGCTAAGTACGTCCTCTTCAACGATTTTGTATAGAAGAAGGTCTGTCCCGGCTGTGCCAAAGCAATTGTAGAAAATGACGAGCTGGTTTACTAACTGTCTGAGCTTTTCTGGTTCTTGAAGATATTTTCTAGCATTCTTTTTGATAAACACATATGAATTCAGATCTTGGTTAAATTCATCTAGTGTTATACAAGCCGGATTATTGTATGACTTCATTGCAAGATCTAAAAATTCGTGATTTGTTGTTATCATTTGTTCATTAGAGACACTAGTAAAGTTTTGATCTCGAGAAGTTGGTTCTCGAGATCCTGAATGCGCTGCCTATCCTTTAAGCTAGCCTGATATTTCAAATATGCGATATCGTCTTTGACGATAAGAGTCCCGTTGGGATTTCTGTATAACCCCTTAACTTCCTTACCGTCAATGTCCTTAACCTTTATCATACGGATACGATGACACTATAGTTATTGACAATAGGCACGATTGCAGGATTGGTGGTTCTCAACACCGCCTTCAATGCATACGTATCAAACGTTGGTATATCGTATAAGTAGAATTCATATGACCAAAACTGTCCAGGCAATGTTGACCTATTCACAGTACGGTCACTCGTCAATAGTTGCCAAGGCAGTGTATCAAAATCTTCTTGGCTACTAGCAACACTTGTTCGAACATACCATTCAACTCTAGATGCATCTTGAGAATATATATCAGACATCAACAAGATGCCCGTTGATGGAGTAGTCAATCCTTGTTTCTTGGTGTAATACTTTGCCAGAGCAGTCCCACCAGTAGCATCCAGCTCAGTATTTGCCGTGCCTAACGGATTCGACCCACCAACATTCTCACCAACTTGATCGTTGATCTTATATGAATATGAAGTGATCGTAGGTGATCCACGCATATCCAATATGGGAGACACATTTGGATTACTAGATCGCAACAAGAAATTTGTTAGCAACGACGGGTTGCCAGACATATTCGCAGTTTCATTCTGAGGTGAAGCGACTACAGCATTTATGTTAAGCATAGTCTTACCTTGGACGTTCATATCCAAAGTTTCTGCTGGGACATATGTCGACAAATTACCGCCTGGGAAATTTAACTGAGTGGTCGACACGGTTGCTGAAACACTCGTCCCTGGCATATTCATCGTCGGAATGTTTGATACAATGAAGTTGGTTGGTTTGTTTGTGATGACCGAGAACATTGCATCAATCAACACCGTCGCAGCAGCCCCAGTACCATCACCACCGGTTATTAGAATAGTCGGCGGGGTTGAATATCCAGTACCAGCACTTGTAATTTTGATATCAACAACCGATCCATTTAAGAGGACTGCGGTCGCCGTTGCACCTGAACCACTCGTACTAGAGAGTTGCACGGTTGGCGCAACTGTGTATCCAGATCCACCGGCCGTCACGATAATGCGTTTAACTTGACCGCCGCTTCTAATAACCCCCGATGAAAGAGCATTCGCCGATGCATCATATTTCACCGTATATTCATCAACCACATCTGTAACAGTTCTATTACCAGACAAATCAGCGGTTGATATACCGTTATACGTAGCGTTCTGATCAGATACGACATAGATCTTATCGCTAACAGACAGCCCATGTTTCTGCGATTGCTTGTATGTGATTACAGAGCTACCAGTTTCTGTGGAAAAACTAACGCCTGGAATTGCGAAGTACGATGCCTTGGCAGCGATATCAATCGTCGCACTAGCAGATATGTCGAACTGAGCAATCTTCATGTTGAATTTTATGTCTTCAAACTGCTCGGCATTCCATGTAATATTATTACTTGATTTGAACAGAGTCCCGACATATGGCTGTTCAAAGATAGTGCGACCAGTTTCGATTGATGCTTCGCCTAGCTTAGACGTGAATAGATGATACTGTTTTGAGTTACTGAAAACAACGAAGCAATAATCTTTATCTTGTTCTAGGTATACTGGGTACTTGAATGTGAACTTAGTTCCCACAGATGCGTCTGTCGAAACACTAACGTCTGATGGATTCTTGTACACTATTAACAGTTCATTATCTGTTACTCCAGATGCGGGGTATCCGTTCACCATATCTCTCAGCTCAACTCTAACTGGGATCGTGCTATCCTTTGTTTGGAAGAAGATTTCGATGGAAGTTAAAAATGCTCCTCCGGTCTTTCCATATGTGAAGAAACTCTGAGCAAGAGGATCACTACCATTACCACCCTGACCGCCACCGCCGTCCCAACGATTCCAATCAAATACTGGGGCTGGTTGCACGATTGCTGGCAGTGGGACCGGGGCCGGCGCAACTACGACGGGTGGCGGAATAACTACAGGTGGTGCTGGGATGAATTGATCTGTAGTAACGGTATTCTGACGCACCGTAGTGGAAATCGTTTGAAATACTTGCTGTGCCCCAGACGAAGTGAAAAACGCGGTAGCGCTACCATATGTTGAACCAGTGGTTTCCAATAGAGCAATTGATGCCGCGTCGGTCACTAGGATTTGTTTATTACCTGTAGTGAATGTTCCTCCAGGAATTGCCATCGTAAACGTTACGAATCCGTTCGAATCTGTGACTAATTTTGTAGAATCAATCACCGCACTAGATCCTATAGGTGTTGCTGCATGATTCATATTAGTTGAATCAAAATATACATTCATAAATGTATTTGGTCGGCAACCAGACACTCGCATCGTTAAAACGATGGGTCTAATATACATGATCGAGTTAACACTGACTAGATTTCTAGTGCTAGTCGTGCTAGATGAAGTTGTTACGGTAGTAGCCATGTTTTAGGGATTCCTTGATATTATATTTCGAGTGTATTGATGTCAGACATACCTTCGAATATACTCGATATATTTACACCGCATAAAATAGATGTGTTACGCACTGCTGCCACCACCAAATCCGCCAGACGTGGTTCCGTCAGAATATAACCATCCAGAGTCAGCACCCAACCAGCGAACAACGGTCAGTGGTTGTGTTGTAGCTGAACCTCCTGTGCTTGGCGCCGTTACGGGCAAATTCGTTTGCGGTATAGCCGGAGCCGATACTGGAGACGGTACCCAGTTTATTAGGTTGACATCTGGTTCTTGAATTTCATTGAATACTGTAGGAAGATCCAGGATATCGATCCAGTTATCAGCTGATGGTGTCACGTTCATAGATCCATCCCATGTAATCATCAGGAATGGATTTAGATTAGTGACTCTAGAACTTAGCGGCTGGGATGCAAACGTCACTTCTGTGTATGGCAACATATACATACCATCGACATTGACATAGTGTCCAGAAGATGGTAACACCGTCGTAGAACATTCCATACGTTCTAATCCGCTGTTCAGCGTACTATAATCAAACGATACCCCAAAATCTGGGTTTCCGATATCACCTATTGTGAATGGGGATGTAAAGTTTTCAACTAGATATCCAGTTTTGAATCTAGAAATACCAGTCGCTGGATCTACAACCTCAAAATGTATAGTAGACGATTCTGCTTGGGACAGCGTAGAGAATACTTCTAGTCTAGCAACTCGTTGTTCTAACTTAGCTATTCCATTCATAGTGTATCGATCAACTAAGTTTCTAGTTTTCTTAATTGCAGAAACTTGCTTCGTATATGCCGGAACAAAATATGTCTCGAGAGCAACAGTACCTTCGGATGTCTCTGGTATTACGGGGGAGTCGTCAGGAGTACCTGTGACGACTGATACCACGGCATCTTTGTTGATGGTCAATACATCATATCTAGGTACGAAATATTGTACCGAACTGGTGTATAGCTCTGCGCTGACTAGCATATCGCCTACGATAGCGCCGGTTCCGCCATCGAAAGTCCCAGCCGATCCAACCGTCGGTCTGGCGTCAATGCAATTTAGCAGATTGAATACCGTACCCGAAGCATTGCGATAATTAACGATCAGGTCTAGATAATTCGCATTACCTGAATACGAGTCTATGCTGAAGTAATCACCGGCGGTGTGAGCAAAATACTCGTATGTTACATCTAGAGTGCCTTCTGGGATTACGCCTGCCGTTTTAAGCGACAATTTGCCTTTGTAATAGCCATAGTCAGTCTGTCCGTTGTCTAGCACATATTGATTCGTTACATCAGCCCCACCCATTTGTATCAATGTTATGCGGTATATGTCACTCTTAGTTAGAGTGATTGATGTTACACTTGATCCGACGACATATGCTTCACTATTAACAGTAGTCAATGTTTTTGTTCTTGGTGCAAGAGCTGTCTTAGTCACGGTCGCATAGATGTATATGATCGACGATAATGGCCCGCCTGCTATATTCAGCACATTATTAGACCCGGATAATGTGAACAGGGTAGGGCTTACTGAACTCGTACTGGACAGAGCAACGAATGTTCCCGCTGCCGGCGTTTCAAACGTACCGTCGCCGATAGTGACAGAACCTGCTCCAGAACCGTTCGTTGTTATAGTCAGTTGTTTCTGTACGGAATATACGCAGTCATAGACATTACCCGAATTCTTCAACGACTTAGGTGTTTCAACAGGTAGTGTGAAAACCGTTGAATTCTGAGCAACACCGAAGTATGCTTGCTTACCTTTAACAACGCTCGTTGCACTGGTAGTTGCGTCTATAAGTTGATCGCCGATTAGAGGGGTATCAGATGCAGCTGCGTGTTTATGCACATACAGCGTACCAGTACTAGGATTCCAGTAATCAACAGTTGCAGTTCTAACACCCGCGTCGCTGTTCACGATATCACCGATATTATATGTACCGGCAGTCAGATTCGTCGTTAGTTTCTGGACGACATATGCAGTTCCACCTGAGAATGTCAACCCACCAACATTAACTGATGAATATGCGGTCGATGTATATTTCACATCAGTCACATACAATTTATACACACACGATGGTAATGCAGGATCGCCCGTTTCGTAATCAATCGCTAAAACTCTCGCTGACCCAATCGTAGTTGGACCTGCGCCCGAGGTGTTTAAGAATGAAACGATTTCGCGAGTTGCGATAGACGGTCCATTTGTCACATTACTGATAAGAATATATCGACCGTATTCTGGACGAGTATTTATTGTCTTTGTCTTAACGTGAATGTCTGTTCTGGCTTTAGGTTGGATCAACGTAGTGCCTGCCAACCTACGAACCTCGAAACCGTTTATGTATGCCTTGCCGGGATTGACTGTTACTGCAAAATCGTCAATATCTTCAGATTCGGAGAATCCACCGTTGTTTCCAATTTTCTTGGCTTCACGGATGTCGCCACTCAAACCATTTACAACATAGTTGCCAGATTCATCATGAGTTCTACGAGCAAGAGATTTTTCAAGCTCACTATATTTCGGATATGTACTATGCTCTTCAAGTACGCCTGCATTATATCTCATAATCTCGACATAGTTATCAGAAATCGCGGCATCATATGCTAGCGAAGTCAATACCAGGTCAATCTTATATCTATCAGCGCCAGGTGCCGCAAAGTTATACGAACCTTGGGCTGGATCTAACAACGAACCATCTTCAGTATAGTCGACTAACGATTCAACAATCTGCAACAACACTTTGCATGATGGTAGGTTGTCATACTTCGAGATAACAATCGACTGCGTGTTTACCGTCACGAAATATCCATTTACATAATAGACGCCTTGGTTAACATATGCCATCGATCCTACACCTGTAGACCCAACATCTGATTTAACAGTTGCTATAACCGAAGGATTTGTTTCCACATATACATCTTCACCAACATCAAACTCTAATTTTCCATTAGGAACACCGCTAACAACACCGGCTGATGTATATGCAAGATAGAAGGTTGTTGGGTCAGTAACCGTATTCTGGACAGTCTTCTTGACAATCGCCTTCACCCCCGATGTCGCACCAACAATAATATTGTTGTCGAATAGTGAAAGATCTAGTTCAACACTATTGTATGTTGTTTCAACCTTCAGATACGGTACGTTGAGATCGCCTCTAGAATTTCCGGGGATTACGATGGAACCTTGCTGGTAGATACTATCACCCAGTTTCGATATCTGATTCTGTAATATGCTTTGGGTTTGAGTTAGTTCTCGAGCCTGTACCGGGTACCCAGGTTTGAACAAAATCTGATGATAGTTCTTTGTATCATCGAAATCATCGAAGTATGGGTTTGTGTTACGGTTGATAGTCATTTTAGAATGTTATGTAGGTTTTAATCGTTAGACCTTGAGATTCGGAAAAAAGGAACGGTAGTTCATTTGATACGAATAATAGATCTCCGCTATACTTATTTATAGTAGGCCTTGTGACGACGCTTGTAGATACATATGCGTTTGGACCATTAGCTAAATTACCTATTGGGTCAATTTGAGCGGTATGATTGGCCTGAAGAAACACATTGTTACCAGAAATAAAGCTAACCGTATACGGATACTTGCCATCCAACAACAAGGTTTGATCCAACGCCAAATTAGATACAGTATCGAATACTACTTCATACGTAGCAGTATCAACGCCCACCGTCGCTACAGTATTGCTATACAGGTTTCTGGGCTTTTTAATGAGCCCATATTGGTGCCAGTCCTGTTCAGAATTTGGCACGATAGTAGAAACTCGGACAGAACTCACAGCCGCGAGAATTCTACCATATAATTCCCGAATAGCCATTGCGCCATGGCCACCAATTGGTGGTAGAATAGCATATGCTGTCGCGTCAATAAACGTGCCTATGCGATTCACATCCGAAAAGGCAATATTGGCATATGTGTATCCATATCCATAACTGGTTATATCAATTGCAGTAATGGATCCTCCAGAAACGGTGGCGGTCGCCGTTGCGCCTGTGCCATCACCTGTAATGCTTACTGTCGTAGTATTTGTGTACCCTGTACCCGGGGTTATAACATTCGCCGCATATATGGCCCCCGATATAGCAGACTGTTCGACTACATTCTGATCAGATACTAAATCTGACGATGCGAATATAGCATATACCGATGCACCAGAGCCTACCCCACTCACCGTTATATTTGCAAAGGTGTATCCAGTACCGGCCGCGTCAATTATAGCATCAACTAACATACCAGCATAAACTACCGGACGCAATATCATCCCAGTCCCATCACCAACAACCGATATAACAGTAGTATTTTCGTGAGGATAGTCTATACCTGGATCTATAATAGAAACTGACTTTATAACCCCCTCGGAAACAACCGGGGATAGTATAGCAGTTCCTATGCTTATATTTTCTGGGTATAGATTGGTTCCAGGAGTTTGACCTGCCAGTACCTGGACCTCGACAAGCGGCAGCGCAAGTGGATCATACCCAGTACCACCGTTAACAATTGTCACTCCAATTATCGAACCTGTATCTGCTGATATCTTTGGAACTAGAATCGCACCAGACCCAGATGCCGCAGACACCGTGATATATGTCAAAAGACTGTCAGTGTATCCGCTCCCCGAATCAGATATAGCAATAGCATCTACTGCGCCGGGATCATAAAACCCATCTGATAATGTCGTCTGCACAGGAATTAGCGTTTCGTTAGAAAACTTATTATGTTTGAACTCTGGGATAGAGTACATATACTTCCAAATATATCCGTCAGCGGTTACTAACGGCGAATATGACGCAATGTTAGGCATGGATGTTGAAGCAGCACCATGATTATTGAACAAACATTTGAACACTTGATTGTTGGACGTTAATACGAAAAACGGTAGTTCCTCCATATCTACAGTATCGTCCCATTGACTGTACACCGTACCCGATACCCAATCATTACGGCTGACCATTAGAGAAACATCATTGGCCGTTATTTGCTTGAAGAACGCTATACCGTTCCTAACGTCCATATCAACAGCTGACGTTAGTGCTGGAGGCGTATCACTCGGTTCGTCGAGGGTGCCCCATGGGGTCAGCTTACCTAAAAAGTAGTAATACGAATCTCGATGAAACTGTATGTCGGTTAAAACCGTATTAGCAATTGAAGAGTGAAACTGTTTTCTGATTGAATATGCCATAGTACATCTTTAATGATATTATCGTATATTTACGATTGATAAAGTTGCATGACATAGAATATTGCATGATGAGTATTAGTTTGAAAGTGAATCAACTAATTCAGCTAGATTGTGATATCCAATCTTTGACTCTACGATGTTTTGTTCAGAAACAAACCCATAATACTTGTCGTCCTTGCACAATACGTTGAACCCTTTGATAGTTCTGATCTCGTATTTGTTAGACATCTTTGAAATGTTTTCTTGTAGAGAGTTTCTCTTACCAGACGAAACGGCATTTACTTTAACCGCAGATCGACGGTCTGCTTTGCGACGGTCTTCTGATACAGCATTAAAGTTGACAGTCACACGACGCTCAGCGTACCGGCGATCTTCAGCCGATGATTCATGCAATTTAGCATTGACTTTTATAGATGCTGATTCGGCCCGTTTAATGTCTTTCTTTTTTACCCCGAATTCAACTAATGGATTGAATTCCACAGATTCTCGTAGAGGAACGAATAACTTGTCCCCTATTACTACTTCTAAACGAGTGGAGTATTCTTTTGACTCTAGAATTCCCTTTAGTTTCGGAATGATAACTTCGAGATCGCCATCGACTTGCTTGCATCTGCATACAATGTCAAACTCAGCTCCTTCGATGATGAATCGAATCGACGATGGTTGCTGAGACGTACCAAAAACATCTATGCCGAAGTTTATTGTCTGTGACTCATTAAGTTCAAGTTTGCCTAGTAACATAGTGGATTCTCTCTAAATTATTTTTTGAATACGCCGACGACTATCTTTTTAATATTTATGAACGGCTTGCTTATACTGAATGTAATGTAATCGTATGCTCGGTTAATGCTTTTCAATGTAAGTACAATTTTCTCGACAGATTTAGCAGTAAATTCACTCGCACTAAACGATTGTTGCCACACCTTTTCTTTACGAGTAATCTTAACCGTTACTTGAAACGGCTGTGGGTATGGAGGGTACCAGCCACCCCCACCGCCTGATACCTCAGGAGACGTAACTATTATTTCTATCTGGAAGCCAAATCCTAATTTGGCAATCATTCTGTGCCCGGCACGAATTCCATCTACAGCAATATTATAATGCTTCCTAAACATTATATTCTCGTAACAATCGTTTGATTTGCCGTTGACTGAATAGTCTGATTAATCGTAGGACCTGCTTGTCGCACCGTATCCGTGACAACGAGAGGAACTGTTGGGTCGAGGCCAAACAACTTAAACATCTCGATTAGCATGGTTTGCTGCGAGGCGGTCAAACCATCTACCTGAGCATTGATTTTATTTAATTCAGGAGTCAGATTCGTTCTCACTTCGGTTGCTATATCAACAGGAGATGCTGCTTGAGGTATGGATGATATATCGCCAGTAACTACATTCTGAGTAGTTACTGCTAAATTAACCAATGAGGAAACCGTTGCCGGATATTGCGGCATCATATCATCAGTATAATATGCTGTGGTATAGTCATCTGAATATAGCACCCCGGACACCGCAACCAGACTCAAGTTAACGATTACCTTCCAACCATTGATCAAGAAGTAAATATCGCCCGTGAATCCTCCAGGAATAGGATCCAATCCAGCGTATCTAATGGCGGGTAATGCCCATGATTCGCGTTCAGACCATCTAACCCAAGCCGAATATAGGTCTGACCGGATGTCTAATGACCCCGCATGATCGTGCACGTGGATTTCGCGCATCTCTCCATCGAAAGACACTTTCTCATCAAGTTCCCACTCTATACCCCAAGCGCCCCATATAAGAGCAGACATTACCAGAGTTCCTTATAGCCCAGGTTCACAGTTACGTTTGAATTAGTCCCGGAAAGACGCTTACCAGTGAATGCCCAAACTTCTTGAGTTGAATCTGCATTCAAACCGATACCTTCATCATTGATTTCAAAGAAGCTAGTCAAATCCATGGAATGGGTACCTGGGCCAAAGAAAATAGTTTTAAATGGTGTTCCCGAATCTGTTATAACTGTATCCAGACTACCTTCAATTGTTACATCGCCATTGGTTACATTCCAGGTGCCGCCTGTCGCAGTAACATCTTGAGTTATGTCTAATCTGAACGGTTGATCGCAATACACATTTAATGTTTCTGGATAGGCGATGACGTTATTGTGATGATTTAATCCAGGAGCTGTCAATTTAGATCTGACAGCAAACAATAGCGTATCGGTGGCCCCAACTGTTACATTCGTTGCATCTAGGTCAGATGCTCTCCAGAATGTCCAATCATCATATTTTCCTTCCGAATACATCGCCATACAAACTTCGCGCAACTGGGATGTAGATCCCGTCCCGGCAAAATTTATATTTTGAGTTCGTAGCGGCAGAGTGCCGGCTCTCATATACGGCACGTCATGTTCTCCGCCATTTGCTACATAATGGCAAGTCACGCGAGACCCATCAGGCGCGAATACGCCAAATCGAACTCTACCAGCACCTAACCACTGGTAGTCAATCCACCACAAATTGACCTTCGTAATATCAAGAATCATCCCACTGGGACCGGTACCGTCTAGTGGATCGGAGTTCCAAGATCCTTTCGGAACTTTTACTTCAACTACAGCACCAGTGGTGCTGGACCGAATTACTGCATTGATGGTTGATTCATACAATTCAAAGAATATGCCATCGTTATCATCAAAAGCTCCCCATCGTCTGGCGTTTCCAGCTTTGCCAGTATCACCGCAAGATGCCGTAAAGATTGCGATGTTGGCCGATCCTGGTAGATAATAGTGATATCGATTAGTCGTTCGAGTTACTTCGCTACCATTTAGAGTAGAAGTACCAAGCAATACGCTATGACCTATATCATCGTAAACATTAGTCCCACCACTCACAGTATTGATAGAAAATAGTGCGTCATAACTCCCAGATGAAGACTCATATACGCCAAGCGCACATCCTTGGGTAACGTTCAGTCCACCAAACCCACTAAGAGTTGGTTGACCTTCTGAGAATCTTATAGATGCGGCTCCTCGCACATCAACAGCAACAGCGTTTTCCGGGTTATCTGGGTCCGCCATATGGAACGTTTGTACATGGACAGGTGTGGCGTCCACGGTGTGCGCTAATGCGTGTAACCGTTTTCCCGTACTGTCCGGCGGAACCCGGACAAAGCTGTTAGTTGCCATTAGTTATCCTTTTCTTCTCACATATACATAAATGTATTTAATGGGCAATATTAGGCTAAGTAAGCGCGTTCTGTTTCTGCAGAAACAGCAATTGAAATCGCTTTCGATGCATTTAATAAACCTGTCGCAACAACTGGTTTCGCGACACCCGCATTCCCCGCAACAACAGTAACCGCTGCATCAACACCGCCAGTTCGACCACCCTGAACATTACCCGTCCAGTCATATGTGAAATTGATCGTGCTAGATGTAATCGTACCCGCAATTGGATTGCCAGAAGCATCATTAACGGTCACTGCATCTGCGGTGCCATAATTACCAGCTGGGTTGGTAGTAAAATACATACGATAGTATCCAGTGCTGCCTTGTGTCAGGTTAGCATTGGTGTTCAATGCACCAGCAGATTGGAATGGATAGTTTCTAGCCGTCGCTGTGTTATCGTAAGAGGTGAAGCTGTTAACGTCGTTCGCAGTATATCCAAGAATAGTAACACCACTGCCACCACCATTTGGATTTGCTGGAGCATAGAAACCTGCGTTAAGTGCTGGTCCCACGAAGTTCAATTGCTGTGTAGCTGTTTTACCAACGATCGCTCCAGCCGACGCCAGTCCATTTATGTTACCTGTCTGACGAATTTGATACTGAATCTTAGTATAGATTTGCTGTAGTGATGCAGTGATCGGGGTTGCTCTCTGTAACGTAAACGATGCCCCCGATGCGATACCCAACAATCCGGTTGTTATCGGTACAGAAGTTGCCGACCCACCGCTGCTATCAATCGTATACGTGCCTTTTGCTGCCCCGTTATGAATAGTCAATGTACCGTTATAGTAATCCGAGATCGTGATGCCGGCTGCCGCGGAAGTCAATGCAGTAGCCGCGCTTGCGCCCGCACCGTCTACGCCAGAGTGGGTGCCAACGTCTACAACAATACCGAATGCTCTAGGGGTTCCGCTAACGTCGATATCTTTGTTGAACGCTGATGGAAAATATTTCACATTGATTGCTGAATACGGCGATCCAGTGATACCCGCGTCGTTTACCGTAATGTCCAAGTCGGTTTCATTGGATAACAGTAAATTAACGATATACGCGCCGGTAGCTGTTTTACCAGTATCCGCCAACACAGAGTCTTTATACTTTTTCGCATATTCACGAACAAAGCCCTTAAAGAATGTTCGAGTGTCGAATGTAGTGGTATCAGTGTCGGCGACTGCGTCTCCATATACTTGCACACCTTGGTTAGCAGCGTCATCGTATATGAAGTTTGTTGGTGCGCCATTAGACGTTGTTTGATAATACAACTGCGAACCAGCCGACACAGAACCCAGGGAAATAATACCTGTGTATTGTCTAGCAAGCACCCCAGATGAATTATATTCAGACCAACCACCGTCTCGCATATATCCGCGAGATGCGTTTGCGTCTACGTCAGAGAACTTCCAACCGTTATACGTAGCACCATCAGTCCCCATTAAGAATTGACCAGACAATACGTCAAGTGCATAGAATGGGAATGGGAATTCGTTATAGTCAGCCGTTGTCCATAAATCTACGAACTTTGAATACAGAGCCTGCCAAGACACGCCGTCCTTAGCAACTAAATTCCCCGCTACGTTCAGCGTAATAATTTTGCTAGTAGTATTAATCGTTAGTTCGGTACCTACTGCTAAATCTGCTTTGGATATGATCTTTGCCATTTTTAATTACCTTCGTTGTTTATAGTTTGTGCTGCTGGTTGCTCAATGCAATCAATCGCATAATTGGAGTTATAATATCTAGTTATCTTAGCTCCTATCCGAATCGGAGTCCCCTCGGGCATGAATTCCATCTCCCCCAGCATGACCGGGAACGTGTCTTCAAAGATGAGTCCTAGGTTTTTACTATCGGTTGATGACGTGATTTGTATTTTCATATACTTATTTAGTTAGATTAATAATATGCTCTGTCGACAATCTGCTCGATTGGCAACGAAGAGTTTACATCGGACAATAGATAGTTTCTAACATATTTCGCTACGTACCCAGCTTTGAATACTCCTACATCTATATAGGTCCCGGCGGCGTATGTGTATGAGTATGTATATGACGTACCAGCATTCGCGTCGATATTTACGATAGGGGTAGTAGTTCCTGCAACTAACAACACGACGTCAGATCCAGCAACTAACCCAGTTATAGTCAACGATACTTGTCCAGACACGACAGATACGCTACCTGCGCCTGTATTGTAATATGTAGGGGTAGATTTTCCAGCCCCAACGTTGATGGTTAGTGTTTGCCCAGAACTAACGGAAACCAATATAGTCTCATTACCACTACTACCATTAGTTACTGCATATCCAGAATCTACACAATCCCATGACATAGTTGTGCTAGATGCAACAGTACCTAAGTTAACCGCATGCCCGGTACCATCAGATGTAAAACTGCAATCGACTAATTGGCTTAGAGCTGATACCGAGACTGCGGTAGTTGCGCTGCTAGAGGAAAACGAGCTATTGGTTAGAGTTGCCCCATTGGTCGTAACTAGACCGGCCTGGCGCCAAGTGCATCCATTAACGGTAACTCCCGCTCGCAATGTCGTTTCGCCAATCTTTACAAAAGAACATCCAGAAAGACTGGATACGGTACTTGCGTTGTTGAATATTAACTGGCCTGGATTATTTGTACCGGCGGCTTCTATAGTCATACCCGACAAGTGAAACTGAGTTGATGCGTGGTCAATTATAATTTGCGAAAAATCTGGGAGACTGTGAGGGGTATCAACAACCAGAATAGATTTGTTTGAGTCTGAAAAGTATGATAATGTTGGAGTTCCAGCACTAGTTTGTCCGATAACCAATTTTCCTTGCAATTCATAAGCCGACCCACCCAAGAACGTTAAAATGCCCCAGCGGTTTGCAACTGTGTCGTTCTGTGCAGCCGCTGCCGACAATGTAGCTGGAGCCCCAGAGTCGCCTGCGGTCACAAACAATCCAGTCCCATACCGAATTGCACTAATGCCTAAGTTGGAACTTTTAACAGTTCCAAGGATGTTAGCCAATGCCCCAAACTGTGTTGGATTTGCAGTTGGTGCACCGACTAATGTACGATACGGCGCCGATGCGTTCCCAGTTGTGACATATCGAATTGGATAGCATCTTCCAACACGTCCAATAGCCCCATATGTATTCGACCCCTCAACGTGGAATTTATTATATGCAGTCGTTGATGTCCCTATAGCAATAGTTAATCCTCTATTAGCCAAGGTATCAGACACCCCAGGTGTAGCTAAGAACGCCCATACAAAGAAATGAGTATTCGTCCCAGGAGTGATTGCGCCCGATCCAAAGACGTGTCCTTTCTCGGATGCAGTAACTGCCTTATCAACGGCGTTTGTTCCCTGCATCGCAAAGTCTGGGCCAAATCCTAAACCTGACGCGCCACCCCCGAGGGCAGTCCAACCAGTGATAGACGTTATGTTTGCAATGATATCAACAAGATCGGTGGTGTATACTGCTGCGGCCATTCGGTTTTCTTACTATAGTGGGTTATATGAGTATTTAATGCGAGCGGGCAACCCCACATTTTGTTAAATAGTTGTATGAAACATTCTATTTCATGCTCTAGGCACAATCGTCTATTTCCAACTGTATTCTGTATGGGAGGAACGTAGTCATTGTGCCATCTTCATCTACTAAGGAGTCTTAATGGGTCGCAGTAATGCTTTAGCCGGAACCGCAAGAAATCGTACAAACGCACGAGCACAGAGTAGACAGCCAGAACTGTTCAATCTGGATGTTGAAAGACAAGCAAAACGTTTGAGTAGACAACAAAAGAAACTAGAAAAAACGACAGGATTATCCAACATTACAGATCTCAACAATCCATTCACCCAACGAGTTATCAAGTTACAAGACATAGGAAGAATAGAACCACTTACAGACACTCAATTTAACTTTTTCCAATCCTGGGAGAACCAAGACGCAGACGGCTATGTGTTATACGGTTCGGCTGGCACTGGAAAGACATTCATTGCATTGTATCACGCATTGCTAGCAGTACTGGAACCAGACTCTTTGTATGAAAAGATCATCATTGTTAGATCAAGCGTACAAACGCGGGATCAGGGGTTTCTTCCTGGATCGCTGGAGGAAAAAATGGCTCCGTTTGAAGCTCCATATGATGGAATTTTATACGATTTAACCAACAAAAAAGGTGCATACGACAAGCTGAAAGATATGGGCAAGATCGAGTTCTGCTCTACGTCGTTTCTTCGAGGCTCTACATTCCATGATTGCATAGTTATCGTCGATGAGATGCAAAACGGAACCTTTGGCGAATGTCATACTATAGTGACGCGGATGGGAAAAAATTCAAAATTGATCGTATGTGGAGATGGAGCGCAAAACGATTTAACCAAATCAAAGCATGATGTCTCGGGATTCAGAGAATTTGTAGAAGTGTCTCGGAAGATGCCGGAGTTTAGAAACTTCAGATTCACTAGCGACGATATTTGTCGAAGTGAATTCGTCAAGTCCTGGATCATTACTTGCGAAAAATTAGGATTAACGTAAGCATCGAAAGGCTCCTAGGAGCCTTTCTTTTTGATATATGTACGTGGGTACTAGTTCATCAAACTAACGCAGTGTAGACGGTTCTAGTTAGAATATAAGCATGATGTAGCACAGTCAGTTGCCCCAGGCCCACCAACTTCCCCATAATCATAATCGCCACACGAAGTGCATCTGTATACACCTTGGGAACAGTCGTCGGTCAAATCTTTAGGGCAGCGCCTACCACCTGCAGATACCCAAGTGTGTTTACCTGCATCACATGCGGCCGAGCCGAACATACCAGCTTCTCGGATTAATTCATGCAACGAAACTGTCACAGTCGCCATCCATCAGGAGTAATAAACAATAGTTGACGTTTACCGTTCTTATGAATGATACAGTGAGCGTGATGCCAAGTAGATGCACCTTTGTTATACTCTAGTCTGAGCTTAGAGCTAGTGCCAACAACATACGCGCCCTTTTCAATCGACGGTGAGTGTGAGTGACCGACAATCATTTTCTCAGGCATTCTGGCAAACGATTTCGCCGAACCGCGAGCACCATTCACCCCATAGTCGCCGTGCTGCCCAACTTCAATATCGAGGATTGACATTCCACTTCGATCAATAAACGATATATTATCATTGAATCTACCCTCACACATCAATTCAAGTGGATTTGGGGTCACGGTACCGGTTTCGCCCATCGAGGTATCTTTTAGCATTCGATACATCAAGTAATGGTAAATCTTAGCGTTCCAAGGCTCAACCTTAATATCAACGTCGTTTAACCATCTGAGCAAGTGCTCATTGTGATTACTCTGGACAATGATACTCGTGGCAAACTCAGGAGTAGTTTTGTTGATGTACTCAATAACACCTTCTAGTTCGGCCTCGATAGAGTTCATCCCAGACTGCCACTTAGCATACTGAGTAAAGACATTCTTCCGATGATGATGACTGATCGAATAAGAATCTAGAACATCACCTCGAACGATATACTTTGGTCGCAGAACATTGATCACGCTATCTTCATTGAGATAGGTCATTTGTTCGACATTCTCATCTTTAAAGATTGTATGTTCATCGCCCGTCACAATAGCTTCAATTTCTACCATCCTAATAGTACCATCGCTGGAATATTGCTTATCCAAATCACAGAATGCTTTAGATACGGGATCGTAGTTTAGATGCCTGAGGTGATAATGATTAGTATCAAATTCAACTACAATGGCTGAGAGACTATGGTTGAACCTAGCCTTTTCGCCAATCTTTGTATTGCTGTAGTTCTTTTGCGTCAACACACCGGTCGACGTAATGATACTGCTGATATGATTGTGTAGATTTGGTAGTGTCTTGAGCTGTACTTGGGCATGTCCGATAATGATCGACGACCCCTTGCTCAATGGATCCAATCCACTGAGTGGATTCTCGGCTGTTGCTTGAATCTTCAAACCGGCATATACTTTGAGACCATATTCAGGCCACGCCAACGTGTTTTCGACCAAAAATGGTTCCATTCGTTGATCATATAAATCCGCGAACAAATCATCGCTAGCATTGATTGTCTTGTACTTTATCGGGATAGCAATGAGACGTGCGTCGCGGTCTTGCACAAATGTGTTTAAACATTGCAGAAAATCTTCTTCAAGCTCGGTGTTATTCTGGACGGCGGTAATGACAATTGTGCGCTTGCTATAAACGTTATGTGTCAGCCATTCATCGCTTCGAACATATTTGCTGGATGAATCTAAGTCATCATCGTCATATATGATTATGTCATCTTCGGTAGCAGGTACTGATTCTGCTAAGATTGAAAAGTGTTTGCCACATTCAGTGCATTTGTAGCGTTGTTTGAGACCTTGGGATGTTTCAGTAAATCCGCGTTTATTGGTGTTTGTTGACCAACATTCGATACAATCCATTAGCGCTCCAGTTAACAACCCCCGGTTAAGGGGGTCTTTGATCGTCAATTACATGCTGATACTGTATTTGACCGTTCGAGTAATATGACGTTTGCCAGCAATGCGCTTGCTAGTGCGGACATATTGACGTTTGAGTTCATACCCAGCTTCTTGAATGCGCAGGACAGTTGCGCTAGGGTTGCCCAACCGATAGCGTACCTTTGCCATACGGCGACTGACAGTTTTGCCGTCCAACAAGATTTGCAGGAAACGATTCTCTTTACCGACTTTCTTCATACTAACTCCTAATTTAAGAACAGGCCTATCAAGTGCTTTACGTTGAACAGGCCCCACGCTCAACAGCACAAATAAAATTATAACAGATAAAAATTAAAAGTCAATACACTTGTATTATTCCAATCCAGCTACCAGATCGACAATGTTGTATTGTAAAGCATCCTGGGGGTTGAAATAGTGTTCTCGACTGCTCAACAACTTGTCTCGAATAAACGCCTCGTCCAATCCAGTACATTCCTGATACAGCGCATACATCTTATTGTAGTATGTATCGAACTCGGTCACTAAGTTCTTGATGTAATCATATGATCCCTCTGTTCCTGTGAGAAACTGGTGACTCATAAGACTGGTGAATGGAGTTGCTACTCGCTGATGGCCGCACATCAAAATGCACAGGGCAGCACTGATAGCTTCACCCAATGCAATTGTCCGTACAGGAATTTTACTTCCACGGATAACTGATATGAGTGCATACGCTGCAGACATGTCACCACCTACACTCGTGATCAGCAGGTTAATCACGTCTGGCGGGGTTTCATCCTGCAATCCAGTCTTGGGATCAATATATGTTTGCGGAAGATTTAACGTAATGATATCCGCGATAACTTCACTGCATGAATTGATCGAAACATCACCCTTCAGATACAGAAATGCTTGATTCACATTCTCTTTGTCTGGAAAGAAGTGCTGATTGATCGTTGTAAGCATCCCTAATCGATTTGAACTTAGAGACCCAACCTTTTGTCTTTTGCGTGTAGCCATTACATTCTCCCGATGATATGTCTTGCATGATTATAACAAGATCTTCTGCATAAAGTCCCAGTCGCTCATATGCCATTACAGCATATGCCGCACACTGCATCCAGTACCCATCAAAGTCTCCATCATATTTTAGTCTTGATGTTGATTTGAAGTCTATGATCGATAGTTTTCCATCATAGATTCCAATCACGTCAGATGTGCCAGCAACCTTTAACTTGTTGCTCCACATACTATGTTCTATATGTATCGGGTCAATTCGTTTCAGATATGGGATGATCCCACTGAAACGATATCGATCAATCAGACCTAATGTTGGAGATTCGCCTTGTAGATACTGTTCGCAAAATGCGTGCATCTGGGTGCCAATATTAGCAGCTCGCATAGTGTATGCGTCTGCTTTTTCGTGTCCCATTGAGTCTCGCCAAGCATCCAATTCTGGATGTGGGATGCTTGACAGAACCGTAGTCACCGAAGGGTAGATACCGTCGGGAGTGACATAATATCTACCAAATTCGGTATCAAGCCTTTTGAGAGACATCCGACACTGTAGGTTCCATGGGACCGGTGTCTGCCGGTTGTGCTTGAGCCTGTGGTTGTGCTTGAGCCACAATTTTTTGCCATGTTGGCATAGCTTGTTCCATAGTGAGTTTATTCAGGCCGGCCAAAACGGTATTCACTTCAGCGATTTCAAGGTTCAATTGGATCATGAGATTTCCTATAGTTAAAACAAATATTATAACACTGTATCGCACAGTGTCAAGTATTTACTACCCAACAAATCGCAGGTCTGATCCTCGTTCTAGGGCTGCTTGAACTACAGAATCCGGTCTGGATAGTTCGCCCAAATCTATACCGTCTAATTCATATACTTCTCGCACATATGCAGCACATTCATTCACATTTCCATCTTCTAACGGTTTGAAGAATGCTTTTATTGCATCTTTTTGGCTGTAATCGACACCGATCTTAGACAACGCAAATTCTTCGGTTTGTTCGGTCCAAGGGGCATTCATCGGTATCCAAAAGAAATCCCCTGCCAGTGAAAGTGGAAATATTCTAAGTTTTGGCATGACCGCCTCAAGTAACATAACCCTACCACCAACTACCCAAGCAATACCAACGTGACTATAGGTTGATCTAGTGAAAAATCTAACTAGATTGACTTTAATACCGGTCCAGCTTTTCCAGTCACCGTGACCTTGAGCGATTAGATCGCCGCTACGGATTATCGGTCTGGCTTCATTGTATTTCATACTTGATAGTGGTCTGTCCACCCGGTAGAGAAATTGTAGTTGTCTGGATCTGCACTTGCTGCTACAGACACCATGTGTTTATACTGCTAGACGCTATTAGGAGCGTCTACAACAGGTTCTTTGTCCCTAGTAATACCTACGTATATGTTTTAGTAAACGACATCGTTCAACTTCTTTGATGAATAGTGATCAGCTGGTTTTGAGTTAAACGAATGGTGGGTAATGACGCCAGGAGTTCTTGCATCAATAAGTTCGTGGTTAGTGCCATCATACCCATCAGCCGATCCCATGAACATGCCTGGGCCAACTTCTTTGAATGAATGATTTTTAAACGAATACTGTGTTTTTATATGATCAACGTACTCTTGGCCTGCCTTCTCTACTGGCAGAGATGTCTTGTATGATTTGAATCCAGAAGACGAATGACTACCAACAAATTTTGGAGTCTTGGTCCTAGTTTCCAACCATGTCTTTACTCGATTTACTAGTGACAGAGGCGACCCACCTGGGTGTTTCCTTGCAAGCACATTTGCTTGTTCTTCTGATGGTTCGTCACCATGATAGACAACATGCGCATGCTTGTGGTGAGTGAACCTACCATCTGCATCCAATGGCTCGGCCATACTCGATTTATTGATGAACAAAGACGCGACGGGTTGGTCAGTTTTTGGATCGTGTATATGAAAGTGTGAGAACTTATGCGGGTCTGCATGTCCTTCAATAGACTTCTCAACCATTTCCCCAGTATCAGTCACTTTGAGTGGGTCTGGATTCTCGGGCCCATTAACTAATTGATCATAATGTGAAACGGCCGTACCAATCGATTCGCTCGCTGACTTAGATGGGGAAAAGTTCCTTAATGTTAGTGATGATGTACCTGTTGGGTACAATGTCTTCATATTCGGATGCCATGCGAGATGATACACTTTGTCCCGACGATTCCACCTGTCAGGTATGATCCTAGCAGTAGCGACCGGATCGTTCGTTTCCGAATCAGAATATAAAATCTTATCGTCGCCTATTTTTGTCTGTTTTAGTGTCATTTCAGTTTCTTCTTTGCTACTGCTGCAATTTCTGGGACCGAATCAGTCGACAAAATATTCAGGGTCGATGGTTCGGTGTTTGGGTTATTCGCAACGTTCAGTCTGACGTGATCGGCTGGAGATGAGGACAACCCATGCAATATAGATGGAGGTGCGTTAACACTGTTGCTTATAGCTCCATGAAATCTAGGATTGTCTTTCAACATATGAAAATGTTCAGGAGTGTTTGCTGGATGTTTAAGTGCTGCCACTTTAGTCGCAAAATTTGTCGTCGGATGACTCAACACCTGCGTCAAGTGACGCCCCTCAATAGCTGTTGAATGCGTCTTAGATATCTGATCAAGCACTTCACGATTATGCTCAGGCAAGCTAGTTAGCGCATCTACCGTAGAAGATCTAATGTATGGAGACTCGATCACATCACTTATGACATCAGATGAGAATTTAGGGTGATTCACTATACGTTCTAATTCACCGTGCCGAATTTTCGGATTGCTAATGACGGATTGCATTCGACGAATATCCAAATCAGGGTGGTTTATTATTGTGTGTATATCATCTCTTGATAGACGATTAGATGCTGCAAAGCTTCCAAATCCCGTATCATTCAACTTACCATCCATATGACGCTTAACGACCATAGATCTTTCCGATGGTTCTAGATCTGGGCGTTCAACTGCCACTCGTATATTTGTATCAACTGGATGAACTAGATCCGCGGTCACCGCTTTCATGAACACGTCTTTTGGTAAATTTGGGTTTTTCAGCAAGCTCGTATGCAATGCTGGAGTGGCGGCTTTCGTATCATGCAATTCGCGCAGAACGTGGGCGGGTGTGATTGGGTTTTCTGCAACGACGTGTGGGGTCTTATGCATCACGTCTCTGAAATAATCATCTGGGATGCTTTTGGCCATAGACCTATCAATCATCGCTTCCCGTTCGTCAATGGACGGGTTGATTCGGTCCAAATGCTCTTCTTTGATGCTTGGTGTGTTCAATAGAAAAGATCTACGAGCAGATGTGTGTGCTTTATCTGTTGCGCCACTCCATCCAATCAATTTATGTATGTCATGGTCGGAAATGTTTGGGTGAACTAATATGGGTTTGAAGTTCTCGTCGTCAGCGTCCGATGGTCTGTTAACTAAATCATCAACGAGGCTAGTTACCTGATGCGGCTGTAAGTGTGGGCTGTTAGCTAACCAATTCGATAGACGTGCTGGCTCGGGGGTATCATTCCACCCATCCAGCGTAGACACATTCTTAAGATGTTCAAATTGAGGATCGGTAATACGAGATCTTTGAATTACATCCTTAATGTCGTTCATTGCTTCGCGCACATGACGCGAATGACCATAAGGTACATATGTTTTTGCGTGGACGGGTGCCATCAACGCAGTATGCTTATCGATCAACGGTTGTAGTTCATCCGATGATGTTGGCACGTGTCGCTTCACCAATTCGCTCGGCGATGCAAGATTCTCTGAGTCTGCCGTTTGCTTGATGAAATTCTCAATGTGTTCTTTGTATGGCGCAAATCTAGGATCGGCCATCGAAACCGGTCTGTTATTGACATCCTGCAGTTGAGCAGATTGATGGTGGATTTGCAATACTTCACCATTAGGGAATCTCATAGGGTATTTCCCACCAGCATATCCAGCAAACTGATTGTTGGCCCCTTCAGATGCAGTGCACCAACTAGTCTTTGCAACTTTGCCATTAGGGCCGTAATTGTGGATACTCGTTTTCTTGTTAGTTAACTTGAACCCCTGAACACCATCCTGATCATACAGTTTCGTTTCGCCGGTCTCGACGGGCTGATTATCCGATGCATCTACCATCTTACGCTTGACGTGGGTCGTTGCAACGGCGTCTCGAAGATCTCCTAGTGATTTGAACGACTTGATGTCTTTGTTTTCCATATGAGGGACGGCTTCCTCATACGTAGACATAGTCTTCTTGATTGCCTTGGAATCGCCTAATTTAAACTCGCCTGCATGGTATCGATTAACGAGCCATTCAGTTTGAGTCTTGCGAGTAGTTGGGTCAACTTTCTTTGCGATGTGATCTATGATCTTACCAGCAGACAAATTGCTAGATTCTGGATCGTGTGCAGTTGACAGCTTGTCCGCCATTGCAGATTTTATGTACTCGATACGATTTTCAACCAATACCTGCAGCAGTTCCTCGGTTAGCGGTTGAGTAGATTCATCTAACAGGTATTGTGTTTCTTCTAGAGTTAGTTGCATAAGGTATCCAATTAGTTACTCATACTATTTAAGCAGGCCAACATCAACGAATTTTAACGGGATGTTGGCGCTGCAAAAACGTTACTTACTGGCTAAAAACTTTCCAAATGAGAGCACCTCAGCTTCCCACGCCGATGCCAATGTTGGAGTAATATTCCAAACAGGGAAAAAGTCTTTACCACATTTTGTATGCATGCCAATTCCGCTGTTGCAGTCAGCGTGCAACCCCTTCAGCGTAGTAACAATTTTTTCTCGTTCAGCCTTTGATGCATGCAACAGAAACAATCCGTGGTTCAGCGATAGAGTTAGTTTTTTCGTCGGGGCCAACTTTTGCAAGTCTTCGATCGTCGGATAGTTTGATCCGGTATCGCCTAACACATAGAAACAATCGCCGCCCTTTTGTTCAATATATGGACGATGCTCGTTAGGGAGAATTGCATAATCTACTTCACCACTAACCAATGCTAATCTAGCCAATCCAGTGCCGTTATATGGGATTGCTGCATAACTAGTCCCAAAGGTCGCATTGATCTCATTGATAGTTGCCGTAAACATGTCGCGAGGAACGCTATGAGCAATTCTACCAGTGACCGTCTTTGTTAGAAACTCGGGCTTCTTGTGAGTAATCGAGCAAACCATATATGAGTTCGTATTAAACCTAATCATATCCCGTAAGTTTAGATTATTCGGAACATTACCGCAGATATTTCGACGATACTCAGCTTCATAGTCATTGCCCCATAGCAACAGCGTCGGAGTATTTTCCGATACTTGTTTGAGAGCTTCACACAGATTACCAGCCGCTACCGCCGAAATCGTATAGTCCTTTGACAGATCTTTAGCATATGCAGCTAGTTGAATCATATAGCCGCCCGATTGTGATCCCGGCGATACTAATTTGAGAGAATCTGCAGACGCGAAAGCGCTGCTAAACAATACAACGCATGAAACGATAAATTTTAAAAACATAAGAGTCCTCATAAAATAAAAACACGATATACAGCTTCTGTGAGCCGATCAAAAACTAAAAAAGAAAACACTAACGGCATATTATTCCGGTTGCGTAATACCCACCCTAAAGGTAATAAGAATACAGATATCAAAACATAATTTAAAAACACCCCTTTACTAAAACTCTCATACATAATAGACGACACCATAACAATCATCGCAAAAGTGACGATATGACGCACATTGATGCGAGTAACTTTTGACGCTGCATACGATAATGCTAATGTTATCGCTAACCCCAACATATTTACAATGAGAAAATTGTATCCAACATAATCGTATATGGATGAGAAACTATATGTCGACACGCTGAATGCCTGTTGGTTCAACATCATAAGAATAAGTGCCTCACCCCCTGATATCGGGATAGCAAACAATAATAACGGTAATAGCTGTGTTACAGACCCAGCATTGTTAGCAGATTCGCTAGCAAATATTCTCTGCAACGCAGGCACGTTCGCCCACTTTGAAACAGTATGTGCGATACTGCTGCTAGCAATGAAGGTAAGACCGGGCACAATACCACCGAGCGCCCCCACCACTGTCGCACTCAAACTAACATACCACTTAGGCAAAACTATGGCTGTAAACGGTCTGTGATCGATTTGGGTCAATTGAAGATTGACCGCTTGTATTTTAGCGTTTTGATATAGTTCCGGAAATCCTAGCAGAAAGGTGATGACTAAGATATCTGGGATTCCTCCAGAGAAGAGGCTAAAACCAAACGTAAAATGGATGTTGAAAAACGTGTTTATGCCAATCAGCGCAAGACCTGCGCCTAACATAGCATTGAACACACTGAACCACGCAGATTTGTTAGACACCAAGCAGATGGCTATTAAAGACACGCATAGCATACTGGCTAGGATATACGAGGTGAACATCGGTTGCACGATGCGCTCTATATGACTCGAGAATACGTAAATGCATACGAACACACTCACAGTACCTATAAAACTACCGTATGCGCATCCTACGAGGGCCTCGACCTTTTCAGACCAGGATAGATTTTTGGATTCTTGGACGACCGGAATACTACTGGTTTCTCCAGGTATACCAAACAATATAGCGGGTATGCTACAGACGTATTGACTTATCGCCGTTAGTGTCATATAAAACAACACCAACTCATACACATTAAATTTAGTTAATAATGGTATGAACAGTATAATAGTAGTAAAGTTTCCTACGGCAGGTATAATACCACTAAAAATGCCTGCAAGTAGGCCTAATAATATAGCAAAAGTCATTATTTAGAGTTATATGTTACTGGATATTACTCACCGCAGCACTATTGTTTTTCAAATCCCATTTCGTAGAAGAATTCTTTATTCAGAGAATTTAGCACTCGCATAATCTTTTCTCTATCTTCATTAGATACATTTTTAGCAAATAGCTTTAACCAATTATCATTTTTCAGCATTTGTATTTCATGTATCGCTTTAACCTTATCATTATTCAAAAATTGATAAGAACCATATGATACTAGTGCGTATGTATCTATTTGCCCAGTCATTACGGCTAACATACCCTCTGCTCCAGATTTGTATGGTACTGATAGACATTTTAAAGTTGACTTACACACAATTTCCATTGCTTTATGACTATACGTTCCCGGACCACCACTCCCAAAATTCACGTCTCTATGTTTGGATAATTCAGCTAATTGATTAATGTTTGTGATATTTGACTTTGTTGAAACAAAAATAGTGTTAGTAAAATACCCTACTGTGAAAAGTTCATCTAATTGTAAATACACGTCATGATTCGCAATTTCAGGGGTAGATAAAATTAATGTGGGTTTTTTACTATTCATTGTAAAGTTATAGCCAATTACATGTGCAGCACCCGGCTTATTCACCACAACAAATGTCAAATCAGTTTCAGTAGAGATTTTTTCTACTATTTTTCTAGTCACGGTATCATTAGGCCCCCCTGCAGATGCCGTTACAACAAACTCAATTGGTGCAGCTGAGCATGTAATTGAAATAGCCAATAATGCAAGTGCTATAAGTTTTTTCATAATAATTTCATTCCTTCGTATTAAAAATTTCTAAAATTTCTTGTTTCGTATAAATAACATTACAAATATTATTCCCTAAAGTATAAATCACCTTAGAATTTATACTGTGCAGTTTATTTAGTGTGTCGTCCCTGTACCTAGGGCGCATCTTGCGCCTATATTCAATACCATACAACTCTGTTTTGATAATATTCCATGCAGTATACGTTTTAGGAAACATCGAATATAACAATTGTGGGGTATATAGAAAGAACCCAATGTTATCTATATCAACTAAAGAGTCTATATAATCATCCCATTCATTGTATAAAGCAAACTCAGTATCGGTAACCAATTCATCACCATCTCCAAAAAATCCATCCCCCGTTACTAACACCCCTCGTTTACTGTATACATACTCTGCGATAGCTAGAACCAATGTAGCATGATAACCCACCCCATTAAGTTTTTTGTGGATTGACTCATAGAATTTATCTACCATATCTTCTTCTGATAAGTGTAGAACGACAGGAGATAGCCGCAATTCTTCGCATACTTTAAAAGCGTACCTTCTCTCTATCTCATTCCCACATTCTAATATGATTGGGGTGAACGGTACGTTGTTTTTATGAAAAGTTCTAACAATATACTCAGAATCCATACCTCCACTTAATGCCACATATATATTATCATGAGTTTTTGCAATAAGCTGCGCGGCTTCAGATGCACATTCATGAAAGTTCCTTTGCTCGAATAGAGGAACTTTCATGTCTAACTTTAATTTGGCTAAGGGATTAGTCAATCGTTGAGATACATTAGACGTGATCCAATTATTATATGAATTCATTATGTTGTAAATGACGCATTAGACGTAAACACATGGTATATGTAGCCACCAGATGAATACGCTGACCCACCACTGAAGAATGCGAAACTGCTAACATATCTAATGATCACTATGCCTGAGCCACCGGCCCCTGCATTGGTTACAAAACCCGATGACCCACCACCACCTCCGCCACCACCGGTATTGGCTGCGCCTGCCGTTCCATTCATAGATGACCCGCCAGTTCCGCCGCCACCTGCGCCACCCGAAGCTTGACCGGACCCATCAGCACCACCACCACCACCACCCGAATATCTAGACCCATTAAACCACAGCGGACCCGCTCCGCCTACTCCAGCTGTCGATTGATCATCTATACCACCACCACCCCCGCCTGCTCTAATACCGTCTGATCCACCTGCAGATGCATACCCACCCCCGCCATTACCCGAACCACCTGCCCCACCAACATATGGGGTTGGGTCAACAGTAAAGCTTTCACCATTATACCATCTTTGGTGACCATATAGCCCCCCTACCGCAGTGTATGTAGATCCATTGAATACTGCAGAACTGGATCCACCAGTATTCCCTGCTACATACGCATAATTAGCTTGGTCACCATAAGGGCCGGTATAGTAGATGTAATAGTATCCACCGGCACCACCACCCCCTATACTAATTGAAGCTGGAGCACCGGGGTATAATGTTACATCAAATGATAAGAATTGACCGCCCCCTCCACCGCCCCCTCCACCGCCAACAGAATCATGTGTTCCAGAACCGCCGCCTCCACCACCACCCACAACCAATACTTGAGCGGTGATGGGTGGTCGAGATAGAGCCTTACCAAAAAAATCATTGATTGAAATAGCTACGCTTGAAAACGTACCCAGAGTAGCGTTACTATTCCAATAGGAAGTGCCTCTATATGCGTTTAAGTTATACCCTCTCCCAAATTCAGAATTGATTTCATTTAATGAAAGAGACCCGGAAGTTTTTATTGTCATATCATTCTTTCTACGTTATCGCGTGCAAGCCACTTAGCATGCTATAATGTTTGGAAAATATAGGACCAATATTACTTACCCCTATTTCTCGGTCTATCTTATTAATTCCAGCGGCATATAAAGAAAATACATCAGATGCCTTATTGGTCTTTAAGTATTCATCTCTAAGACTAAATAAGTTACTACCGCTCTTCGGTGACTTAAATAACAAAGGTCGTTTGAGACTGTACACAATTTCATTTATATTTAGTAACTTGAGCGGAGCAATTTCATTTATTTCAGTTACTCTCTTAATCACATGCAATTGTTTTAATAAAATTTGTGGGTTTTCAGGATCCCAGTAAAAGTTTACTCTGTCAATACTTTCATCTGCATTAGTATCTGCGTAACTTAAACACGGCGTGTCTCTAAAATGAAATCCCGTTGGATTAAGGGCATCGCCTTGAATTCCTATACCGCGACGGGTTGCATGAACATTGTGATACAGTCCGGGTTTATCTTTACCAAATACTAGAGCGACTCGTTTACCTCTCCACTCTAGTGGAACAATGTGCCTCTCTACATCTTTCCAGAACCAATTATGAGGACTGAACCACGCTCCAATGGTATCAACCCAATTCTCGTTATATACTGAAATACTAAAGTTTTTTGTGCTATCGAATAACTCTGTATAGTCTATAACTTGAGTGATATGGTCCAAGCCAAGATCCTTTACATATGGAAATGCGTTATGATACAATTCTCCATTATGGTTTTCATCGACTCCATATGAGCTATCTTGTTTAAATGCGCCGACGATCAATATCTTATCTAATTTTATATTATTGAAATGAAAGGTTTCAAGTATATTGGTTGAGTCATACCCACCAGAATATGCTAAAATTACATAATCATAATTATCTCTAATATTTTGAGCTTGTTCTTTATAATAGTAATCTAAACTTTGAGATGGTTCGACACTCCAATTTAATTTTTCATAGATGTGATCGTAATAATAAAACTTCGGAGTTAATTGTTTCGCCAAACCATATTTTATAGCTTCTATCTTCGATGTACATTTTGTACCATCATCAAAATAATAAAACATAGTTAATTACTAAATACTGCCAGTTCCATTTGATCAAATCTCGAATTCAGCTCTTCATCCGAAGATCCAAGCCCACTGACTCGTATGAATGGATAATCAATCCCTTTACCCCAAACTTTTCTAGGAAGTAGTCCAAAACTAACGATAAGATCCCGTTTTGAAACGGGTATAGGATTATCCGAATAATCTCTAAAAATAACAGACATAGGTTCTCTTGGCAGAATTGGGAGTCCGAGTGCGTGTCTTACCGTACTAATGATATTAGGATGGTTATATGCTGCGAAACCTTCGGTAAGAACTGTTGGTGGTCTAGCATTCCAGTCTATTAAAACTAATTCGTTATTATAATATATAAACTGCACATTATGTATGCCACCACGAACGTTTAATCTAATAACAGCTTGTCTCACTTGATCTATCATATAGATGGATTCTACACTATTTTCAGATGTCTGTACACAAGCCCCAGACGTATCTGCATTATTAAATATGTGTCTCGATGTATTAAACACATAGATCTCATTGAATTCATTTACAGAAAACGTCACTTCATACTGGGCGATAGGGCTCGCAACCCTTGGGCGTCTTACAAGTTCGTTGCTAAATATAGAATTTGGCTTGAAAAAATATAAAGAAGTATCTCCAATTTCTTGAACAATTTCTGTCGGAATGGTAAGTATGCCTGTTTTATGTAGCTCACTCTTATATGTCAGAGTATTTAGACTCTCAAGTGACATGTATTTAGGATGATCCCCACAGTAGCTAGTTCCTCTGTTTGATACAGGAAAAGCATAAGCCGATGTATTTTTAATGGACGTAATTGTGATGTCTAACTCATCCAATATTGGCTTATATGATAGAATGCCGACTTCTTGATCCGGCAAAGGCACATACAAACTCATTGAGGCCATACGATATCCTCAATGAGTTTGATAGCGTTGTCTAATTTGGCATCGACGTTATTGATAGATGTGACCAATTCTTTTTCTGTAGTATGCCCCAATTGCACTTTAGTCATAACTGCATTGTAGACATCAGTAATTTTCTGCAAATCTAACGTAATCCATACAGAAGGTTCAGTTTTCCAATCTACCGTAGTCAATAATCCCTGCGATAGACTGATAAATGCTGATGTGATAGCTGCCTGCGATTCGCGATCCGTTTTGAATCGAGTGCCGTTTATATTTATACCACTCGTCTCATACAGATATCTAGATTGCGCAATTTTAGATATTTGCTCTGCTTTAACGGTGTTTACATCAGTTTGTGGAATTACCTTTACAGCAGGCTTATTTTGAGAGTTGATCAATCCTTTAGTACCTACAACAATATCTTTAGTTGGCTTATTATATGCCCACCACACGCCGTACGGAGCATACTCTCGCAATACGATATCGAGATCTTCTTCACGCCATGGTATGCGCACCTCTTTGGATACCGTTGGGTAATTGGTGGCAGAATACGATACCATCATAGTTTTTGTTGCGTGATTGACGCTTGTTATTGCATAGGTAAAGTCAATATTCATATTTTACTCCAAATTTACTTGATACATCGAGCACCGATTCGAGAAGTTGTTTTCGCCCGCAGCAGTTCCTCGGTTAGCTGTCGCGTGTCTTCTAGAGTTAGTTGCATGAGGTATCCCAATTAGTTACTCTTACTATTTAAGTTGTCAGCCAGTAATGATAATGTCAACGAAGTTTAACTGTGAGGATTGGCGCTGTATGGAAAGATCCATCTAGCATAGCGTAAACATTGTATCCGGTCATGATGCTGATCTTACCAAAAGTCTTCCGATACCTCCAAATCGTACCATATTGGTCGGTACGCTCCCAATAGCCTTCAATGTCGTAGGGAGCATAGTTGGAAGTTTGGTTGCCTAGCCATATAGCGAATCCGAAATACTGATTTCGCACTCCAGCCCATAACCAAGCAGCTACCCACTTACCATACCGATCTACCCATGCTTTACATGTTGGTATACCTGTATCACATGGTAATCGTTGATCTGGAGTACTGAGCCACGAGAGCCAGTTCGGGAAATCGCCCATGATCGTGGGCGTTGGAGGATTGGTTCTTTGTGGACCAACGGAAGGCTCTTTATCCCATTTGATAAACGGTAGGGCCAGCAGTACGACTATTGGCGCAGTAAATGATAAAAATACCCTGAACAGGCCGATGAGCGGAATGTAAATGTAGCTTGCTTTCACAGTATACCTCCTTCTGGATCGATTGCCGCAACTCGCGCGGTTAGATGTTGAGTAGATTCATCTAACAGGTATTGTGTTTCTTCTAGAGTTAGTCGCATAAGGTATCCAATTAGTTACTCATACTATTTAAGCGTCGTTCACGCTGCTACTATAACCAACACCGATCTCTTAGAATAGAATTTGCGATGATACTAGCCCAATGGTCAGAATTCTGCTCAGTTACTCTAAAATCATACGTCGTTGGCGGGATGAATGCTATATTCGTATCTGGATACCTGCTCTTATCGATCGTGTCAACCCATATAGTGTAATCGGAATTGAAATTTTCCCTCATTTTTATGAGCGGTGCGACAAAATCAGCAATTACAAAATCAGATACTGATTCATTGGCGAGCTGTGCCATCCTCACGGACTGTCTAATGCGACCGTCGGTTGAAAAATCCCAATCATCATATCTGCGCCTGATATCATCTGCGTTAAACCAGTCAACGGTCTTGTTCGAATCGATCAATCGATCTTTCAGAGCAGACGCTAAAAAGGTTTTTCCAGATCCAGGTAGTCCCATAATGAGAATCTTTTTCATATAAACTTAAAGAATGTATTGTTTTTCAAGTTCGACGAATCGATAATACAGCATATCACCCAAAACTTCACGAGGGTGTTTTGACGTTTTCCCTAACACAGGCCTGATGGTATGTAATCCTTCAAACCCCCATGCAATCAAATCATCATCAGCTGTATCATTTTCTATCGTATTTACGTCATACTCGAATGACGGCAATTGCAGAAAGTCTGCAATCCTATCAAGCTCTACCATCGGGGTTTCTATAAATTTGTCATATTCTACGATGACAATTTGGTCGGCCGCCTCTCTCTTTATTTGATGAAGCCCCTCCATACAATCTTTAACCATATTAAACCACATCTCACCGACTCTATTTTCATCTGTAACGAGATGCCCGGTTAACAAGAGATTCTTATCAACAAAACACCCAGGTTGGTTTCTGATGATTGTCAACCAACTAGCCATTATGCTAGGAAGATCACGAGTCATCACGATAGCTTTAATTTTTTTACCAAACAGTGCCGATGCGGTTGGCATATTCTTAGCCCACCCTCTTCCTTTATCGATGATAATAGATTCAGGCCGGTGTTTCCAAAATGCTGGCAGGATAGCTTTAGTCAAATCGCGCGCTTGTTCTTCGTAGTAATTTGCTTTAACCGTGGGATCGTTGCGCCATGCCTCTTGCATTTTTACTGCCACGTTTAGCATAGGTGAAGTTGGGGTAACATATACCTCGGGATTTTGATTCAGTATTGATGCTAAAACGGTGGAACCTGATCTAGGAAGTCCTGAAAGAAAGTGATAAGTTTTTTCCATATTATATCGTCATGTTGGGGATTTTGGGATGATGTCCTTTACGGCAATCGAATTGTCGACACGCTTTTGGCCTAATGTCATATATTGTACACTGTCCATCGACTAGCATACTACACCCACCATCTGGCTTCCGATATAGTGAAATCAGAGGGCCTATATCAGGTGTTGCTAACACGGCATCTTCAGACGGTTGAATCAGACTTATAGGGTATAGGCCAGAACTCAGTTCTTCGGGGGTTAGGAAGGGAGTCAATAATTCACAGCACCTAATGCACCCATTGCATGGCACATCAGCTATAGGAGCATCGGACACCGAGGATGTTAAGTTGATATTTATTATACGGTATTTGACGGGCATAGTATTTTGTTGAGTTCATTAAGGGGAGCGGACCAGTTGTCATATTCAACCTGCCTCAAGACCCGTAAATTATCGCCATACCACAAAGACCTCAGACCAGGTTTTGCCCATGTGTAATACGTTAGTATAGGCACAATGACGATCGATGATTTGCCCATAGCACCCGCCGCATGTATCAAAGAAGTACAGCTAGAAACAATGATATCCATTTGGGTTATATAATCCAAGGTATCATCCCACGAGTGTATCTTATCTTTCAACTGGATGACTCTGGGGTGGGTGAAATCTTCATCTATATGAAACGAGTATATCTCATATTCATCTGGAATGCTGTCTATCAATTCTATGAAAGGTACTGTCCTATGTAAATCTTGATCATACTTAGGGTTGCCCATACACTTTATACCAATCTTCTTCTTTCCTGAAGTGGATAATTTTGGTGTTTGATTGGTAGGTGAAATATATGGACCATACCACACAGCATCCTCTGATAGATCTAGATATGATGGTATAGGCATAGAATACGTCCATAACCAGTCGGCCGGTAATATGCTTATGTTAGTGGTTGTTTCAAAACCATTCCGAGTGAAGATAGTCCGAATATCTTCTCTATCAGTGTACCAAATCGGGAGCATCCCAGCATCGCGCAAATGCTTCATGAATCTAACCGATATTATCTCATCTCCTATTCCACCCTCAGCGCATACGAGAATGCGTTTGCCTGGTTGCGGATTGCCTTCCCACAATTGAGATTTTGGAAACTTGAATTCATGCCATATGTTAAGTTTCCTGCCGCCTAGCAAAACCTCTCGCAGGCCTTGTTTAAAATTACCGTTGCGCAAGTCATATGTGCCAAGATTGAACCTCACCCGATTATCGATATCTTGAGTGTGCGGCTCAGATAATATTTGTCTAAGAATGGCTTCGCCAGAATCCTTTTGGTCTAATAGGAAAAAACACATCGCCTTATCCATCTGATTTGGATGATCGTCAGGCTGCTCTTGTTCGTTTATCAGAATGAGTTCAAGAGCTTCATTTGGCTTATTCAGATTAAGCAATGCTCGTATTATGTTCACTCTAGAATCATACTTTGCTTGAGGGTGGTCAACTAACTCATATATCCGTTGCCCTAATTCGAGAGTGTCGGCAAATTCTCGTATATCGGCATATAGCTTACCTAACTGATCAATCTCTTGCACGGATCTTGCATATGGTTTTAATAAATCGAGAACTATTTTAGCTTTTTCAAACTGATTTATATGTATAAAAAACTCAACTGTTGCTAATGGATTCATAGTATATTCAATCTCTGCGAGTATTGTTTTGCTTAACCACTTTCAGTTTTATTGATATTTCGAGAATCACGTTATTCATAGATCTAGCAATATGCTCACATTCATCCTCAGATAGATGTTTGAATTTCTGTATCCAGTATTCGTCTAAAACAAAATTATGATCAACCACCTGTAGGTCAATATCATTGATAAATCCAAGCGGCGTTTCACACCCGTTGCTATCAAGGTCTCTCTTATTACGAGCCTTTGAAAACATATCCAACGTATGTGGATATATAGGGCGTTTATGTGTGGGGTCAATTAAGAACGTGTCGTGTCGGGGATGTGGGACACGCACATCAATGATCGCACCATGTTTGCACACTCGATATATTTCTTTCAGGCAATGAAAGAATCCATCGCCTAAATGCTCTAAAATGTGATGTGCCATGACGTAATCAACACTGTTGTCATCAAACGGCAGATTCTCAGTTTCGAGATTTACAACGAAATCTGGGTTAGACCCCGCATCAGAATCAATGTTGATTATACCATCATATCGCTTACTACCAGATCCAATATTTATTTTCATAATATACCAATGTAAAACTATATTTATGCTACTATGAATCGTCTCTTATGGCTACAGTATGCATCATGCCACCACCAATCAACTTCCAGTTCGTTCCACCAGCGATAGTTTGTACGGGAGAACTTTTACTGATGTCAGTGTTATCACCTAGCATACCATAGAAATTAGCCCCCCACGTCCATAAAGTACCATCAGTTTTAATGGCGGCTATGTAATCTGTTCCACATTCAACCTGCTTCCAGTTCGTTCCTCCAGCGATAGTTTGTATTGGAGAACTTTTATGAGCAATAGTGTTGTCACCGAGAGAGCCATAGTTATTGCGACCCCATGTCCATAAAGTACCGTCAGTTTTAATGGCAGCAGTATAATAATCACCACTAGCTACCAGTTTCCAGTTCGTGCCACCGGCGACAGTTTGTATAGGAGAGCTTTTATCGATGATAGTTTCATCACCGAGTGTACCATAATAATTAGTACCCCACAGCCACAAAGTACCATCGGTTTTAATTGCGGCTGTGTGGGCGGTCCCGCCTGAAACAGATTTCCAGTTGGTTCCTTCATCATCTATAGTTTGTACAGGAGAGCTTTTACTGACGCGAGTGTTATCACCTAGTTGACCATAGTTATTGCGACCCCACAGCCATAAAGTACCATCGGTTTTAATTGCGGCTGTGTGATATCGGCCACCAGCTACCAGTTTCCAGTTCGTTCCTCCAGCGATAGTTTGTACTGGTGAGCTTTTATTAGCAATAGTGTTATCACCGAGTGTACCATAGTAATTATATCCCCATGTCCATAAAGTACCATCGGTTTTAATTGCGGCTGTGTGCAACCACCCGCTAGCCACCAGTTTCCAGTTAGTTCCTCCAGCGATAGTTTGTACTGGAGAGCTTTTATGGGCGATGGTGTTATCACCTAGTTCGCCATAGGTATTACGACCCCACGACCATAAAGTACCATCGGTTTTTATGGCGGCTGTGTGATATCGACCACCAGCAACCAGCTTCCAGTTCGTACCACCGGCGATAGTTTGTACTGGAGAGCTTTTACTAGCACCAGTGCTATCACCTAACTGACCATAGCTATTACGGCCCCACGTCCATAATCCAGCATCACTAAACAGTGATCTAGGAATGAAAAGATCTCCTAAATCACTACCAGCCCCGGTGGGATCTTGAATCGTTGTTCTAAAATTAATTGTCATCGTTCAGTTACCCTAAATGTTTGGATCAGTCCAGTATCGAACGAATGAAATAACCACGGTCTGAACAGTACGCCTTGCCCAGGATCTAACACATAGTTAATTTTTAAATCCCACTGGAACAGGTCTCGATAGTTATATTTATGTCCGTGCAAAGCCGTAGTTGCTCCAGATTTATGCTCGAATACGTTGAACGTAGATTGTTGCAGAGCTACAGCAAACACCCATTCATCTGTGCTATCGAATCCTTCGAAATGTATAAAATTCTCAGGCAGCCTAAAGAACCCGGACCTAGATTCATCAACTTCTATCGATGTATTCAACATCGCCGAAGCAGATTCATTGAAGTTAGGTGATATCAGATTAAAGTTTGGTATTTCTTTTCCAAACTCGGTTGAGACATACTCGAGGTTGTATGTTGACGCGACTAGCGAATTCGCCTGCTCGTGGGTGAAGAACCCATCGACCGTGATTATTTTAACGAGTGGGTGTATCATATATAGTCGTCTGAATCGTCTCGTATGGCTATAGTGTGATAACCACCACAATCAACCAGTTTCCAGTTCGTTCCTCCAGCAATAGTTTGCACGGTGGAACTTTTATTAGCAACAGTGCTATCACCTAGTTGACCGTATCCATTGTAACCCCACAGCCATAAAGTACCATCGGTTTTTATAGCAGATGTGTGATATGATCCACCGGCCACTAGTTTCCAGTTCGTTCCACCTGCAATAGTTTGTACTGGAGAACTTTTATTAGCATCAGTGTTATCACCTAGTTGACCATAGTTATTACGACCCCATGTCCATAAAGTACCATCGGTTTTAATGGCAGCCGTATGATATGCACCACCAGCAACCAACTTCCAGTTCGTTCCACCAGCGACAGTTTGCACTGGAGAACTTTTACTAGCAACAGTGCTATCACCTAGTTGACCGTATCCATTGTAACCCCACAGCCACAAAGTACCGTCAGTTTTTATAGCAGATGTGTGATGTGCACCACAATCAACCAGTTTCCAGTTCGTTCCTCCAGCAATAGTTTGCACGGTGGAACTTTTATTAGCAACAGTGCTATCACCTAGTTGACCATAGTTATTACGACCCCATGTCCATAAAGTACCGTCAGTTTTTATAGCAGCCGTATGATATATACTACCAGAAACCGTTTTCCAGTTCGTTCCTCCAGCAACAGTTTGTATTGGAGAACTTTTACGGATGACAGAGTTATCACCTAATTGACCATTATTATTAAGACCCCACGTCCACAAAGTACCGTCAGTTTTTATGGCAGATGTGTGAAACCAACCGCTAGATACTTGCTTCCAGTTCGTTCCACCTGCAATAGTTTGTACTGGAGAACTTTTATTATCAATAGTGTTATCACCTAATTGTCCATAGTTATTATGGCCCCACGTCCACAAAGTACCGTCAGTTTTTATGGCAGATGTGTGATATCCACTACCAGAAACCGTTTTCCAGTTCGTTCCACCAGCGATAGTTTGTATTGGAGAACTTTTATGGATGACAGAGTTATCACCTAGTCCGCCATAGTTATTATGACCCCACATCCATAATCCAGAAAAACGAAACGTATCAACCAATTCTGGATACCGGTCAATCAAATAACTCTTGGGGACGAGTTTCTCCCCGATGTCTTCCCCCGATGAGTTTTTAAACCCCGTTGTTATTCCAATTGGCATTATACTACCCTACGGTTTTCGTTGACCGGTTCTACGATAACCAATGCATCCAATTCTTCGAGGGTGCTGCAAGCATTTATAGAATCGACCATACTAGATTCCCAATCAAATTGCGATTGGATATAACCAGCACCAGCTGAAACGATTTGGGCTAGATCTACTTTAGAGAGTGTTGCCCATTCTTCTGGAAACTTCCACCGAACAGTATCACTTTCATTCATCAGTAGGTACTTCTGAACAAATATATCCCGATTACCACGGCGAGTATCTACAGTTATGTCTGCTCCCTGAATATTAGTTTTTACACCAACCGATTCTCTGCGCCAACGTTCATCCGCGCAAACGCTGATTAATTTGTTTTTCACGGCGTCTATCGGGAGTCGCTGTACTGTGAATGATGATATAGCTTTTTGATCTGTAAATTCCCAGAATGGACCGTGCAGAAACTCGATCTTCGAATTGAATTCTGGAAGAGGTAGAGGTTCAACTGGTAATATTCGTACATCAGCTGACAGCAACAATGGATCTTTCTCATTACTGGATGGTAATGATACAGATAGTTCACATTCTTCCTGAATGACGTTTTCAAACCTATACCGATTCCATCTCATAGGCCCTAGAATTACTGAGTTATTGTGTACGATTACGAACATAATTATTTTCCATTAATGTGATTAAGAATTAGGGTATGCGTTGCCCGCGTCATAAAAGTGAATGGCGGCAGAGTGATAA